>OGLI01000014.1_pt1 | contig 193320 bp, 156 predicted proteins | sample 1572661 | NCBI WGS metagenome assembly OGLI01 (sample SAMEA2581901, study PRJEB24529) | metagenome | biome: Human gut stool | place: China | collected 2011 | reverse complement strand
AGACAGGAAAACCTTTTCCTTTCAACCGTACTTTCGTACCGTTCTGCGTTTCGGGTTTTACTTTCAGTTTCACTTTGCCATTCAACGTATCTACCTCCTGTTCACCTCCCAATACGGCCGTATAAAGATTCAACGAAACATCGATATAAAGGTCGTCACCCAGACGTTTGAACACAGGATCTTCCGGAATCACAAACGTGATGTATAAGTCACCTGCAGGACCTCCGTTGATGCCCTCGCCACCATAGCCTTTCAGTTTGATGACCTGTCCGTTGGCCACACCGGCCGGAATGGTAATACGCACTTGCTTGCCATTCACCGTCAATATCTGTTTATGGGTCTTCGCAGCCTCACGAAGCGAGAGGTTCAAATCCGCATGATAATCCTGCCCGCGGAAACCGGCATTGGCACCGCCTCCGCCGCGCGTACGATGACCGAACATCTGTTCGAAGAAGTCTGAGAAACCTCCTTTAAGTGATGCCGCGGCCTTCAGCTTCTATCCGGCCAAAAACCTGGGTGCCTTGGGAGACGGTGGCGCCATAACCACCCATGATGCTGAACTTGCCACTGCCGTACGTTCCATTGCCAATTACGGTTCTACAGAAAAATATATTCATCTGTACCAAGGCATAAACAGCCGATTGGACGAATTGCAGGCGGCGGTTCTTTCCATAAAGTTATCCCGCTTAGATAAAGATAATGTCCGAAGAAGGGAGATAGCACAATCCTATAAAGAAAATATTGACTGGCAACGCTTGGGATTACAAAGTACTGTTCATACAGATCATATTGATGAAGCCAATGTCTTCCACATCTTTCCCGTCTTTTCTCCCCGTCGGAATGAATTGCAACGTTATCTGACCCAATGCGGTATTTCGACTCAGATTCATTATCCCATTCCACCTCATCGCCAGGAAGCGTTGAAAAAGGAATATGGAATGCAACAACTCCCCATTACAGAACGTATCCATAATGAGGAGTTAAGTCTCCCCATCTCTCCATTACTCACGAATGAAGAGACAGAGCATATAATAAACCGCATCAACGCCTTTATTTAGAAAGTCAGCACCTTATAATATGAAGACTTCGGTAACAGGTTCTCATCAAACAGAAGCGGATAATTACGCTGACGATTCCCCCAACGACGATCCAACCATGAATCGCCATCATACACATTCCAGAAAGTTACGTTACTAATCACATGCTTATAATCACGCATCACCCGGAACAACATATCATACTGGGCCACTTGTGCCGCATCCGCCTCAGGAGTCAGTTCCAACTTCTTACCCTCCTGATTTACACTGAGCTGTCCGCCTTGTTCCCGAGTGTTGATACGAACATCCAATTCAGTAATATGAATATTATCAACCACTTGTGAATAAAGTTCGAGAGCCTTTCTGAACTCATCTTCCGTAGGAGAAAGAACATTGTAGTGTCCTTGCATTCCGATACCGGAAATGGGTATTCCTTCGGCCTTCATACTCTTAACCATATTATAGATACGATCGCGCTTGGCAGGATTCGTTTCATTATAATCATTATAGAAAAGCAATGCTTTAGGGTCCGCTTCATGAGCATACTCAAAAGCCTTTTTAATAAACTCATCACCTGCAATCTTGTAATAGAGAGACTGACGGTAGGGAATCTCCGCTTTCGCATCATCTGTCATTGCTTCGTTCACCACATCCCATGCATAAACCACATCTTTATAACGATTGACGATAGTGTGAATATGAGTTCTCATTCTCTCAAACAACACTTCCTTTGAAACTAAATCACCTTTTTCATCATGGAACATCCAATCTCCGGTCTGAGCATGCCAAACCAGGCAATGTCCCCGAAGTCCAATCTTATGGGCACGCGCGAAGTTAGCAATCTTATCGGCATTTTCCCAGTTCCATTTTCCCTCTGCAGGCTGTGTAGGCTGAGGTTTCATATCATTCTCCGCAGTGATGCTGTTGAAGTTAGAAGTAATCAATGCTATCTGTTGAGGTGAATTAAAATTCGCCATATTCACCGCACATCCTATAGTGAAATAATCAGCATAGGCATCCTTTAGATTATTCACTCGAATATCATTGGCAGAAGTAGCATGCAAACCTATCAGACAACCGGTAAAGCCACCGGCAACATTGGTTGAAAGAATATCACCGGACACGGTGTTACCCAGCAGCACGAAATTATTCCCATCCAGCGAATAACTAAAGTCATAATTATCCCCCACACCTTTCACCTGCAACCGGATCGGATTCTTCACATCCACCTTTGCACTTGCAAGAAGGCGGGTATTGCCTTTTTCTGTTTTCGCCAGCACCATATGGAAATCTTTATCTTGCTTCATCAGGCCGAAAACATAATTAAAATTTTCACTCTGCACACAAGTGATACCTGCCAGGTCTTTCTCCGTTTTCGGAGTATAGTTCAAAGTAGTAGTAAATGAGAAGTTATTATGCTGCTGTCTGTAGAAAAGCGTCGAGGTTGGTTTCACTTCTTTTATGTTTACCGGGAACGGGGTGATTTGTAATCCTCCGTCCTTCAGAATTGAAATAAATTCTTCACGAGGACCTCTCAAACCAATCCAGCGGTAATCCAGTTGCGGAGATGTGAAGTTTTCGGTAAACGTAAAATTACCGTTAGGGAAATAGCCGTCTTTTCCGGTTTTATTTTCAACACCTGCAGGAGTCTTCAGCTTTGGCTCCATCGGGATAAGTCCGTTTTCAAAGACCGGAAATTCACCCGACCAGTCTACCGGTAGAATAAATGCCTCCCGACCGATATTCACTCTGCCCTTTTCATTGGGGCGGATAGCCAGGAATACACCGTAGTACTTGCCATCAGGTCCCTCTACCAAATCGGCATGTCCTGCCCAATCTACCATATTCTTCCGGCTATGATCCAAATATCTCTGGCTCAGGATAGGATTGCTCGGAGCCGGGATAAAGGGGCCTTTCGGATTATCACTCACAAAGATAACTTCACTATGCCAGCCACCCGTACCACCTTCGGCACACATCAGATAGTAGCGTCCGTCTTTCTTATAGATATGGGGAGCCTCAATCCAGATAGGCTTCTTGGATAAATCCACCCCCCCGTTTACAATAACCTGATCCGTACCGGGAATCACCTGATCGTTCTCTACATCATACTCCCAGATCTTGATAACGCGGTGTCCGTTATAGAGTTCTTCGCTTTTCTTCGGCCCATCATTATGAACCACGTATGCCTTACCATTGTCATCAAAGAAAATAGACGGGTCGATCCCATTAAATTTCAATCTAATAGGATCGCTCCATCCTTTGAAAGGATCTTTCGATTTTACTATGATATTTCCAAAATCACCGGCAAACTGGGTCGTAATCATATAGAAAGTATCATTATTGGGATTATACTTGATAGCCGGAGCATACACACCCGCACTAATACCCGTATCCTGTACTTTCAACTGTGAAGTACGGTCCAGTACATGGCCGATCTGCGTCCAGTTCACCAAATCTTTCGAGTGGAAAATAGGCACACCAGGAAACATGGCAAATGATGAACACACCAGAAAATAGTCATCCCCTTTCCGTGTTATGGAAGGATCGGGATAGCAACCCTGCAGAATAGGGTTATAGAACTCACCGGGTGACAGAGGATTCTCACTGTACACCTGATCATTGCCCTGATAGACCACCTGCGAGAATACCGGAGCACCCTTCACCTTTTTACCTTTAGCTCCCTGGCTAAATCCTGTTACTGAAAACATTGCCATACAAACTGACAATAAAATGATGCGCTTCCCCACAGAAAGCGTCGATTTCATCTTTCTCATTTCTATATAAATTATCGATTTATAATTACGAATCGCTTTATTTCTTATCGCTGATACGGAAATAGTCAAAGTCCACATATCCTCCGGCTGCCTTTGTTGCATAGTTGAAAAGTCCGAAACGATACCCCATAAAATGTGGGAGGGTATAGGCCATTTTAAGCTGACTGCCTATTTTAATCCACTTCTTGCCATCCAGACTATAGTAGAAACTGGCTATATCTTTCAGATCCGTAAAGTCGCATTCAGCTTTCAGGAATATCACTGTCTGGTTAAGTGGCAGACTTTCCACCTCTTCCGGCTTATCAGCCTGCGCACTTACCATTACAATCTTCTTTACCCCGTTTTCATACTTCACACCTACGAACCCATATTTTTTCTGAAGAAGTGCAAGACCTGCAAAATCTCCTTCTTTCATATTAGATACATCCACAGAAGTGGTTCCCGAACATACCGGACCAACTGTTCGCTGCGTCAATGTATTTCGTGCAGACAGGAAATCAGCATCCACCCGTCCGGTTTTAAGGCGCAGATACCCTTTTCGTTCACTAACCGACCAAAGGGAATTGTCCGGATTGTGATTCCACTGCCAAACCAATGACAAAGCCGCCTCTTTCTTTTTGCGTGTAAACTCATCCGAAGCCACGATGCCCGGTATCAATCCCTTACTTGCCGGAAGTTCCAACCTCTCCGGCACTTTCCCGTCTATACCAAGAACCGGCCAACCTTCTTCCCACTTCACCGGAACAAGATAAGGAATACGACCTACCGCACCATTATCACGGAAAAGATAAGCAAACCATCTGCCATCAGGCGTATCTATCAAACCTCCCTGTGCAACACCTTTATCCTGCAAGGCTATCCTGCCCTCCCAAGGCCCGTTTATATGATCGGCGCGATGAATAACCACCGTGCGCATTCCACCTTTGGGCCAGGTGATGTTGAACAGGTAATACTTTCCATTCACCTTAAACAACTGCGAGCCTTCGGCCGGCAAACCGACATTATCCCCTGACGGAGCACTGGCATTCTCTATGAAAATACGTTCGGTCCCTTCCTTGATGCCGGACAAATCGGGTTTCAATTCAGCTATCCGCAGTTTACCACCACCCCAGATTATATAAACGCGTCCATCATCATCAAAGAAAATAGTATGATCATGATAAGAGGGAGTAAACGTGATTGTTTTCCAAGGACCTTTTTCTATATCTTCCGTAGCATATATATAGGTCTTCCCGGTAGTGCTTGAGAATGTCGATACATAATACATATTATTATGATAGCGAATACAGCTTGCCCATGTTCCGCTTCCATAAGCATTTTTTCCATTATTCAGGTTCAGTGCATCCACATCAGCCAGAATATCATAGCAATAATTCACTAATTCCCAGTTCACAAGGTCTTTCGACTTCATAATGGGGACTCCTGGAGCCATGTGCATGGTCGTGCTACTCATATAGTAAGTATCTCCTACCCGAATCATCGACATATCGGGTACATCGGCATAAATCACCGGATTTCCGGCTGAGCTTCCCTGGGCCAGAGCTGTGCAACTATATATAATGGTTGCCAGCAAGAAAAGATAAAAACGTCTTTGCATACTATTTCTTTTTTGATATTTCTTTGCTTGTTTCTTTCGCAGGGAAATTTCCCCGCAGCAAATATACAGCATAGACATCAAAAGGTACCCATAATTATTTTACACAAACTTTCGTTGATATTACATCTTTCGCAGTAACATTTCATTTTCTTTCACTCATGTTACATCAAAAGGGTACAGAAGGTGTTCAGGGGTAAATACAGGCTATAAAAAGAAGAAAAGGCAGAAGGTAATTGTTTCACTATCTGAAATGAAAAGTTTCACGGCATGAAACAAATGATGAGTTATAAAAGGCATTAATGCTGCTCCCAGAAATCGAGGTATTGCCGGGCTACTTTGATATGATCGTGATGTTTGGCTACGTATTCTACACTTTGCGCCGATAATTCCGGAATACGTTCTTTATGAAGAACAATTTCTTCCAGTTTCCTGTAAATGTCCTGTTCATCAGGCAAGACATTGATAATAGGGCGAAGCTCCGTTTCATTTAAGATTTCATAGTTTTCCGGTTCACCACCTCCCACAACAGTTACTCCTTTTGCCATGGCAAGTAGTGAGTTCATGGAGGGAGTATATGAATACAACTGGTCTAACTGCACATCCGCGTCATCCATCAATTGCTGATAACGGGCATAAGGCACATCATGCACTTCGGTAACCCGGCAAAGATCGGGATATTTATGTTGTACTTCCCGTAGCACAGGCAGCATAACATCGGTACCTTTCACAGTATCTTTAAAGTTCTGGATACCAATAAAGAAGTTCAGTTTCTCCGGCACAGTACGAATATGCGAAACGATTTCATGCAGATTGATCGGTAAAGGTACGAATACTGTCTTCTCCGGGAAAAGAGGCTGATAAGCAACGTAATACTCCCACAGGCAAGCCATTATACCATTGCAACTTTCGGCAATGGTGCGGGTAGCACGAGCAGCTCCCCCATAATACCAATCCTGAAGAGTCATTTTATTGAAATCGGTATCACGATAGCAGTTACCGGTTTTAAAATCAGAGTAGCGATAAGTATCAGTCTCCATGCAGGCACGGATATAATAATAATCAGTTCCGAAAGCACCTAAAAAGACTTTACCATTAAATCTGCGCAGATAGTGGTAAACAGGCAAAGTACGCTCACTACGCAAATGCAAGAAATAGGGACTAATCAGTTGAACTACATCATAATTACGAAAACTTGGCAAATGGCGCAAAATACGTAAAAGACAAGAAATCCCATCGTATAAACTATTCGTAGGACGATCCAAAGCTATATCACGCGGATAATTTTTCCAGCCGCAGCCATCGGAAGCAACACAAACTTCATGTCCCAATGCCCGAAGCCCAGCAGCAAGGCTCCAATGTAATCCACTATATTCTCCAAGTAACAATATTCTCATATAAACAAACGGATATAAGCATTGACAACAGGATATACCAAACCATACTTCCAGGAATACCACTCATCAGACAAAGGTAATAATCCTTCCGCTTTTAAAATACTCATCCGATGATTTATCTCTCCGACACCACATTTATTGCGCCGCATCTGACGGATATAATCAATCGTAAGGAAATTCAGGCGCCGCCGTAAGGCCTTTACCTGCATGGGAATAATCTTCTCATCACTTTCAAGGGAACATAATAAGTTTCTTACCCTGTATAGCATTCCCCGGAAATCATTCAATCTCTTTAAACGTACTTGCAAAGCTCTTTCGTGAATAATGGAAGAGGAACTTCTAAAATAGGCATAAACCGGATAATCAGTAATGAGAGTAGTCGATGCCAAGCAATATGCTTTTGCCACAAAATCTTCATCTTCATGAAAACACGACTCGGCAAATGCCAATCCATGAATATTTAGAAAGCTACGACTAAAGAAATGCCTCCAGGCAGTACCCATAAAGTTATTCTTACTCATATATTCGGCTCCTGACTCATAAACTTCCCATTTATAGTTAAAAGATTGAGGTATAACACCAGCCCGATTAACCTCACACATCTGAAAAGAACAAATATCCGGCGTATATTTCAAGAGATAAGAAAAGCAATAGGATAGATTTGGGAAAAGATAATCATCCGCATCTACAAACATCAGATAGGTACCCGTTGCCTGACGGATACCCTGATTACGTGCCCCACCTAATCCTTTTCCATTGTCATCCGCCACAATTATCTCATAGATTCCCTCTTCCATCCCTTGCTGGCGAATGGAATCAATACAACGTTGCAACAGCACCGGGTCTGCCGTACCGTAAAAGGGGATAACTATACTGATAAAAGGACTCATGCAGCAAATATACAGAAAATCCTCCCCCAGCCTTACAGCCAGAGAAGGATTTTCAAGAGAAAGACACTAAAAAAGTTATTCAATCGGTATTCCTTTATAGAAGTCCAATATCTTTGTACGGAACAGATATTCATATTTAGCCTGCAATTCATCAGACTGGGCCTTCATCAGATTCTGTTTCGCTTCGTTATACTCTACAGCGGTTGCTTTACCATTGTCGTACTTTTCACTCATCAACTTGAAAGACTCCGCACTGGCATTGGTAGCTGTACTACTACTGGTGTATTTGCTCTCGGAAGCCAATGCATTGTACCATGCCTGCTGTATTTCCTTATAGAGCGTCTTCTTTACATCGTCCAACTGCAAAGAATAATTCTCCTGCTGCAAGCGAGCTGTACGTACACGATTGCGAGTGGCAAAACGGTTAAAGATAGGCACACTAAGACTGAGTCCTACGTACTTGCTAAAGTTATCCCGCATCTGCTGACTGAAATTACGGTCGAGAGTAGAATAATAATTCGTACCGAGACTACCATTCAGATTCAATTTAGGATAAAAAGCACTCTGAGCAATACGAATACTGTGCTCACTACCTTCCAGACGATATTTTGCAGCCTGAACAGCAGCCTTACTTGTCAATGCTGTCTGATAAACCTCATCCGGCGGAGTAAGAGGAAGCAGGTCCAATCTTACCGCAGGAGCTGATAAAGAGAATCCTTCCGGAGTTTCCAACTCTATAAGCTGGCTAAGATCAAGCAAAGCAAGCTGGTAGTTATTATCTGCCTGAACAGCTTTCATCTCATCTTGTGCCACGCGAGCCTTAGCCTCAGCAACCTCGGCAGGAGATGCTTTACCCAGTTCAGCAAGACGTGCAATACGTGCCAACTGTTCTTTACTCAATGCCACTTGACTAATGGCTACCTGATATAGTTCCTGATCGAACAGCACCTGCAAATACGCAGAAGCTATATTAATGGAAATATCCTCCTTAGCCTTTTCCAAATCCGCAATAGCCGCTTTCAGATTCAATTTAGACAAAGCATACTGATTGGGAATTTCCAGACCGGAAAATAAGGGAACACTGGTAGACACAGACATACTGGTGCTGTTACTACTTGTATTGACATAAACCGTAGAATAATCACCAGTGGCTTCATTCTTTACAGCCGTCTGCGTACGTCCCCAGTTCCAGCTTTGCCCGGCACTACCATTCAGATTCGGCAGGCGTGCCCATTTAGCCGTGTTCACACTCACGGCACTCTGTTCCGCAGAGTTAGCAGTCCGGCGGATGCTAATATTATGTTCTATAGCGTAGTCGATGCACTGGCGCAGCGTCCAGCCCTCCTGGGCCTGTACTGAAACAGCCAAAATAGCCATGCATCCCATTATTAAGTTCTTCTTCATAATCTGTTATTATTGAATTATACAAGGTTACTCCAACGGTTTTTATTTATCCTTCTTCTCTGCACCACGCACTTTAGACTTACCGTCTACACCGTCTTTGATAACAATCTTGATACCGTCGCTCATGCCAACTTTCACTTCTTTGCGTTCAAACTTCTGGGCAGGCACGCTATCCGTCATTACATATACAAATGTGCTGTCTCCACTGAATTCGATTGTACTTTCAGGCAAAGTAAGTGCCTTTTGCGCACGTTCCAGTACGATTTCTGCATTAGCAGAATATCCCGAACGGATCATCACCGTATCCGGTACCTGGATAGCCGCTTTTATTTCAAACTGATTAGCACCATTCTCCTCTACCCCCTTCGGAGAAATATATTCCAATATAGCATCGAATGAAAGATTCTGCAAAGCACCGATTGTCAGCTTCACCGGCATTCCTTCATGCACACGTCCTACTTCCGTTTCGTCAATCTTACCTCTAAAGATGAGATCGTTCATGTTAGCAACCGTAGCGATTGTAGTACCATCATTGAATGTATTACTCATAATCACCGAGTTACCGGCCTTTACAGGTACATCCAGAATCAAGCCGTCGATTGTAGAGCGGATCAGCGTACTTGAAAAAGAAGCACTGTTCTTCGTAATACCCTCCTTCACAATTTCCAGGTTATCCTTAGCTGTTTGCAACTCCTCACGTGCCTGTTTCACACTAACCTCAGCTTTTTCATAGTCCTCACGGCTAACCAACTTGTCTTCAAACAGCTTCTCTACACGGGAGAAGTCTGTTTCACCCTGCTTCGCATTGAGTTCAGCCAGACGCACACGGCTCTCGGCAGAATTCAGCGTACCCAATTCGGGAATTACTTTCACTTTAGCAATCACTTCACCCTTACGTATCGTCTGTCCGGCTTCTTTATACAGTTCGTCAATGATACCCGATATCTGAGGCTTGATAAGGATCTCGTCTCTCGGTTCCACCTTTCCGGTTGCCACCGTTGTTTTCTCCAAATCAGCTACTGCCGGAGTAATTGTCTCATAAACCGTAATCTTCGGTTTTGACTTCTGGTAAAGGAACACAAACGTGAAGATGAAAATGGCAGCTACAACTACCAACAATGCGATTTTCAGATACTTTTTCATACTATTATTATATTATTGTTTCTTTATTTCTATTTTTATATCCCGCCCACACCCCCGTAGGCCCTTCCATTTTTAATTTATAATTATTAATTTATAATTTATAATTATTATTCATCCCTAATAGCCTCGATAGGCTTGATCGCCATGGCACGATAAGCGGGAGCCAGCCCTGCAAGTACCCCCAAACCTATCAGCAACGCACATGTACCGATAGCCAATCCGAATGAAACCTGATAATGCGTAGTTATATGTCCCGGCTCATTAGTAGCAGCCTCCAATACCTGCAATACCAATACGGCAAAAGAGATACCCGCCATACCTGCAATCGTAGTCAGCACCATACTCTCCGAAAGAATCTGTTGCAGAATATCCCGCGGACGTGCTCCAATAGCGCGTCGAATACCGATTTCCGTAGTACGTTCGCGCACCGTCACCATCATAATGTTCGATACGCCAATAGCTCCGGCAAACAAAGTACCCAAACCTACCATCCAGATTAATATCCGGACACCGGTCATCAAATTATCCACCATAGAAAACATAGCCTCCGCATTCAACATCATCACTGCCTGCTTATCATCCGGAGATATGTAATGAGCTGCTTTCACAATGCGTTCCACCTTATCCTGAATATCTGTAACCTTGATACCCGGTTTCACCGTAAAACAGACCACATGTATCCGGTTTCCCAGATTGTATGCCTGCTTCATAGTAGTATAAGGTAATGTTATAGCCTCCGAAGCTTGTCCCTGAATGTTCATATTCCCCTCGGACGAACACATACCAACCACCTGATAGTAAATACCATCTACCCGGATATACTTTCCACAGGGATCTTCTCCCGGACGAAACAAACTTTCATATACGCGTTTACCAATCGTACAAACCTTACGTGCTTCCTTGATATCCACGTCATTAATGAAACGTCCATAAGCCATTTCCTGATGTTCTATATGCTCATATTCGGGATATAATCCCTTCACGCTACATTCATATTTCTTATCTCCATGAATGGCAGTTCTTCCCCAGTAGGCTATAGAAGGAGTAATAACCTCTATTTCATTCACTCCGGCACGCAAGCGTTCAATGTCAGAGAGTTCCAGATTCCACCAGCGTCCTTTGCGGAAACCTTTATATGCTTCCCCCGTCTTCTGCGAAACCAGAAAAGCCGAGTTCGTGGCAAAGCCTTCGAATTGGGAACTCATAGCCTGTTGCATCCCCTGGCCACCACCAATGAGTGCCACCAGCATAAAGATGCCCCAGAATACACCGAATGCCGTCAGCAAGCTTCGCGTCTTGTTTCTTGTAATCGTGATGAGGATTTCCTCACAAGAGTCTATATCTATTCTCATGTTAATAGTGATTAATGTTTAGTGATTAGTGATAAGTGATTCATACTTTATATTCATCGTTAGCCACTAATCCGCTCTCAATGCTTCTATCGGACTGATGCTTACCGCCTTCCTTGCAGGGAAGAATCCTGCCAGCGTACCCGCAATAATCAAGGTAAGCGTAGCCTGAATGGCAACACTTAAGTCTACAGTCGGATTCGAGAACATGGTTTGCTGGAACATTCCCGCATCCATAGTCTGGTTACCGAAGGCCGAGTTCATCCATTCCGTGACGGCAATGCCGGCCACCATACCTATATATCCAAATAAAGTAGTAATAGTAACACTCTCCACAATAATCAGCCAAAGAATAGAAAACGGCTTCGCTCCAAGAGCCTTACGAATACCGAATTCACGAGTACGTTCCTTCACTGTAATCAACATGATATTCGAAACACCTACAATACCGCTCAGCAAAGTAAAGATACCAATTACCCAGATAGCCGTACGCAGCATTCCCATTGCATTCTGTGTACGCATATAATCCGTGAAGCGGTTCCATATCCAGATAGCGCTGTTGTCCTGAGGGTCAAAACGACGACTGGCACCAATTACCCTACGATAGTTCGCCTCAAAAATTTCATTGCTCTCTATCGTTTCCAGATTCTTAGTAGTAAAGATGATATTATTCAACTGTTCACCTTTATTATAGATGGTCTGCAAAGTAGAGAAAGGAATATAAGCCTCACTGGCTTCACGGTCTCCCTGGTCATTATAGATACCAACGATCTGATAAGCCACTCCACTTGCATTTACAAACTGCCCGATAGGTTCAGTATGAGTCTTATCAAATAGAATTTCAGCAGTTTTCTTATGTATAACCATAACTTTCCGGCGCTCTTTCAGGTCATTCTGGTTGATAAAACGCCCATCCGCAGTCTTCACAGTCTCTACCTCCGTATAATTAGGATGCACACCCATCAGAGAAATATTAACATACTCCTGACCAAAACTGACGTTTACATTGCTCTGCCGTACGGTAGCACCGGCACTGATTACATAATCCGGGAAATATTTTTCGGTAGCTTCCAGATCATTATTCTCCAAACGGACACGACGCCCCTCCTTCAATCCCGCATAAGGCTTGGAAGTCCATCCCGGAAAAATGCGGATAGAGTTCAATGCACGTTCCGAGGAAGATTGGTCGAAAGCATGAATGATACCGTTTCCGGCACCCAGCAACACGATAAGCATAAATATGCCCCATGCCACGGCAAACCCTGTGAGGAACGTACGCAATTTATTCCGCTTGATGGTTCCGTATATTTCTTGCCAAATATCAAACATAATATAAAAGTTATAGGGTGATGATGAGACCTTATTTCATGAATCCATCTTTTCCGAATGGAGAAGCATCATGATTATGATTTTCTTCAATACTGCCGATAATACCATCCTTAATATGAATAATCTTATCCGTCTGATTGGCTACACCGCTTTCATGCGTAACCACCACAATAGTCATACCTGTCTTGTGCAAATCTTTAAGAATCTGCATAACTTCCACGGAAGTCTTACTATCAAGGGCACCGGTAGGTTCGTCAGCCAGGATAATCTGCGGCTGAGTGATAAGAGCACGGGCAATGGCAACACGCTGTTTCTGTCCACCAGACATTTCGTTCGGCATGTGATGCGCCCAATCTTTCAACCCCAGGCGATCCAGATATTCCAGTGCCAAAGCATTGCGCTTGCGACGGCTCACTCCCTGATAGAAAAGGGGTAGTGCCACATTCTCCACTGCATTTTTAAAGGAAATCAAGTTAAAAGACTGGAAGATGAACCCAATCATACGATTCCGGTATTCAGCCGCCTTGGTCTCACTGAGATTTTTGATCAGCGTACCATTCAGATAATACTCACCGGTATCATAATTATCCAGAATACCTAATATATTCAGTAAAGTGGATTTACCGGAACCCGAAGCTCCCATAATGGAAACGAACTCCCCCCGTTTAATCTCGAGGTTGATGCCTTTGAGCACATGTAGGGGTGCCCCGTTGTTGTAGGTCTTGTTAATGTCTTTCAGCTGTATCACGGATCTCTCTGTTTTAGTCTGTTTCTTATTAATTTTCACTATTAGACGCAGCAATGTTACGAAAAGTTGCAAATGGGGTGAACTTTTTTTCAAAAAGATTTTGAAGTATCATTTTTCTTTGTGTAATTTGTAACCATAAAACTAATTAACTAACCCTTTAAACAAAACATTAATATCATGAATTCAAGCATGGAAAAACCCTACGTAGTAGGTATTGACATAGGCGGAACAAACACCGTCTTTGGCATTGTGGATGCACGCGGAACTATTATTGCAAGCGGTTCCATCAAAACCGGCGCTCACGAACAGGTAGATAATTATGTAGACGAAGTCTGCAAAAATCTGTTGCCTTTGATTATTGCCAACGGTGGCGTAGACAAAATTAAAGGTATCGGTATTGGTGCTCCCAACGGTAACTACTACAGCGGTACTATTGAATTTGCCCCTAACTTGCCCTGGAAAGGTGTAATTCCTTTGGCAGCCATGTTTGAGGAACGTCTGGGTATCCCGACTGCATTGACCAACGACGCCAACGCCGCAGCTATCGGTGAAATGACTTACGGTGCTGCACGTGGTATGAAAGATTTCATCATGATCACTCTGGGTACAGGTGTAGGTAGCGGTATCGTTATCAATGGCCAGATGGTTTATGGTCACGATGGTTTTGCCGGAGAATTAGGCCACGTCATCATACGTCGCGAGAATGGTCGTCTCTGCGGATGCGGACGTCACGGCTGTCTGGAAACTTACTGTTCGGCTACCGGTGTAGCTCGTACAGCCCGTGAATTCCTGACTGCACGTACCGAGCCAAGTTTGCTTCGTTCTATTCCAGCTGAAAGTATCACGTCTAAGGATGTATACGATGCAGCCGTTCAAGGTGACAAACTTGCACAAGATATCTTTAACTTTACAGGTAATATTCTGGGTGAAGCTATAGCAGATGCTATCGCATTCTCCAGCCCCGAAGCTATCATCCTGTTTGGTGGATTGGCTAAATCCGGAGATTATATCTTCAAACCTATCCAGAAAGCTATCGATGACAATGTGCTGAATATCTATAAAGGTAAAGCCAAGCTGTTGATGTCTGAATTGAAAGATTCTGATGCTGCTGTATTAGGTGCCAGTGCATTGGGCTGGGAACTAAGAGACTTGAAGTAAAAATAGTCCATCATAATTTTAAGTAGAATCCTCCTTTTGCCGGTAAAACGGGAAGGGAGGATTTTTTATTTCACAAAACTCCAAAAGCTTTCAGGTGTAATTATTTCATAAACTGAGTTTGGGTAGCTTTCCGTAAATACTTTAGGTTGTTTACTTTTAGCCTTAGTATTCCACTTAAACTCGAATGTTTTTAATATTCCATCCTGCTCTTCAATAAGGTCTATTTCTTTCTGGTCGTGCGTACGCCAAAAATAAAGTTGCGCGAAACTTCCCGAATAGGCATTATATTTCACTCGCTCGCTAACCATCAAATTTTCCCATAATGCACCGACATCCGTTCTCAGTTCCAAAGGAGCAAAATTAGAAATCACAGCATTTCTGATTCCATTATCATAAAAATATATTTTCTTTCCTTTTTTTATTTCATTCCTCAGATTTCGACTGAAAGAGTCCAGCCTGAATACAACAAAGCATTTTTCCAGAAGACATATATAGTTTTCAACGGTCTCTTTATCTATCCCCAATAGATTGCTTAGTTCATTGTAAGAGACTTCACTTCCTAACTGTAAAGCCAAAGCTCTAACAAGTTTTTGAATAACATCAGGCTTTTTCAAACCCTTATAAGAAAACAAATCTTTATACAGATAATTGTTAGTAAGAGACATCAATGTTCTTTTGGCATCCGCCGGCTCCGTTACCACTTCGGGGTATAAGCCATAAATCAATCTATTCTCTAACAATCGTTTTTCCTCTCGCTCTGAAGTATCAGCAGCCAACTCGGCCAAGGAGAAAGGATAAAGGTTATATTCTATCAAACGCCCGGTGGCTGGTTCATTGATTTCATTTGCCATGTCAAACGAAGAAGAACCAGTGACAACAATCTGTGTATCTAACTTTAGATCACCTATCATTTTCAAAGTCAATCCGATATTTCTTACCCGTTGTGCTTCATCAATAAAAGCCATATCATAGGACGATAATAAATATTTCAGTTCTGTTGACGTACGCGCTTCAAGCAATAGTCTATCGTCAATATTATCACAATTCAGTGACAGCACCCTTTCTTTATCAGATTGCAGTGACAACAAAAGGGTTGTTTTACCTACCTGTCTTGCTCCCAACAATACAATTACTTTCTTGCGTTTAAAATCAGCAAGAATTGAATTCTGGATTTCTCGTTTAATCATAACTATATTTTTCTACAAAGATATAATTTTTCGATTGTAACCGAAAAATTATAATGAATTTTTCGGTTACAATCGAAAAATTGTAGTTATATCAGCCTATGCAAGGAGGGGTTTACAGAGCTTATCCTTATAAAATTCAAATCTATCTATTTCTGAAATCAGAAGTTTTCCTTTCGTTTCCAAATAGTAATTGGTACGTTTGCTTTCCTAAGATAACAAAACATAGAATAAGCTAATGCATATAGAACAAACTTATGACCGAACCTTACCCGAAACATACTTGCTCCGTACCTTCTCCACTCCCAGGTACCTCTGAGTGGAGAAAGTGTGGAGTTGGTACGGAGCAAGTATATTCCGGGTAAGAAGCTGATATTTTAAGCAGCCAGCCAAAGTCAAAATCCTCCAACTACGCAAATCGCTGCAAACGGACGCAAAAATCACATTCATGAAGACAAACCGCCAAATTCATTTGGCAGAAGAAAATATTAATACATACCTTTACATCAGAAATAAAAGAACTAACTTAAAAACGCGACATTATGGGAACAATCAATCAAGGCATACTCGGAGGTTTCTCCGGAAAAGTGGGACCGATAGTCGGTTTTCGCTGGAAATCAAAATACTATATACGGGCACGGGCGGCCAAGGTCAGCAATCCGCGCACACCTAAGCAACAGGAACAGAGAGGTAAATTTGCCACAGCATTCAATTTCCTGAAGAATATCAAACCCTTTGTACGCATCGGTTACAAAGAATTCACAAGAGAGAGATCAGCATTCAATTCAGCAATGTCCTACATGCTGAAGAGAGCAGTGACAGGTGATGGAAAAGATGTCAAGATTGACTTTGACCGGGTACTGGTATCCGCCGGAAGCTTAATGCCGGTATTTGAAGGTACAGCCACACAGGACAGAGATAAAATGTACTTCGACTGGCAAGATAATAGCGGCATGGGAAATGCAGAAAGTGCAGACATAGTCATGCTATTGGTCTACAATAAAGAAAAAGAGACAGCTGTTTACGATACAGAGGCTGCCTTGCGCTCTGACAGGCATGCCGAGCTATCACTTCCGAATGATTGGGAAGGGGATGAACAGGTAGCCTATCTCAGCTTTTGCAGTGCAGACGGAAGCTGTGTATCCAATAGTGTCAGGTTATCAGTTTCAGTATTTGAAATAGCGGAAGATGAAATCCAAGAGCAAACAGGAACAACAGAAGAAAAACATGAAAAAATGATTTTCATCCCAAAGAGAGAGGTTCAGATTCAAACAGTACAGTATTCATCCTGCTCTCCTCCTCATTCTATTCACGCATGGAAGTTCAAACCACCATTATGACCTGAAATTTAATGCTAAATTCCACAGGTCTCAACTCCTTGTCCACAAGGAGTCCATTCCTTACAAACAACAAGTTAAGTTCTTGTTGACAAGGAATGGACTTCTTGCAAACGCCTATAAATCAAGGCCTTGTTTATTCCATTTACAGGCCCATAGCTTTTTTATATTTAAGCAATGCCTGTAAATAGTAATAATCTGCATAATTTATAGAAGCATCAATCTCATATCCGCCTGGCTGATTACCAGTACTATGCATCAAAAAGGCAGGTTTTATGTCCCGACACTGATATCTTTCGGAAGATAATTCTCCCAACATCCGTGTGGCTGCATTTAAATAGCGGGAGGCCAATGATGGAGTATCTTCCAGCTCGGATAACTCAATAAGCGCAGAAGCCGTAATTGCTGCTGCCGAAGCATCTTTAGGTTGTTTGATCATGTCCGGTGCATCAAAATCCCAATAGGGTATATAATCTTCGGGCAGGTTTTCCAAATAAAGTTCTGTGACTTTTTCGGCAAATCGCAGAAATGTCTTATCCTGAGTTTCCCGATAAACCATCATATAGCCGTAGATAGCCCATGCCTGTCCGCGTGCCCATAAACTGGAGTCACCGTATCCCTGATTGGTTACCCCTTTTATGAAATGTCCGTCAATCGTATCATAGACTGCAACATGATAATTGCCTCCATCTTCACGGAAGGAGTATTTCATAGTCGTTTGTGCATGTTTCACGGCTATATCATACAGTTCCTGTCCGCCACCATTCCTGGCAGCCCAAAAGAGAATTTCCAGATTCATCATATTATCCATAATGGTATTATGGGGCCACCCCATTCTTTTTACCATTCCAGGCCACGAAAGTATGGTGCCTACCTTGGGATTATATAACTTTGCTAACTTTTGTGCCCCTTTCAGGATGACCGTTTTATATTCCTCATTTCCGGTTATGCGGTAAGCATTACCGAAACTACAGAATATCTGGAAACCGATATCATGGTCGGCACCATGTGCAGGAGTTACCAATGGCAACAAACATTCGGTATACCGAATGGCTTGTGCTTTTATCTCTTCATCACCCGTAGCCTCATAATCATACCAAAGGATACCGGGCCAGAAGCCACTGGTCCAATCATAAATATTGCTCATGTTCCAATTGGTCTGATTGGCTTCCATGCTCCTGGGCATTAAACAGGAATCTTGATCGGCCTCGCTTAATGTCCGCCTTATCTGGGCGTCACAGTACTCCAATTGTCGGTCTAAATGGATAGTATCTGCTTGTTTATCGGGCGCACAGCCCACCCATCCAAGGCTGATGCTAACCAACAACAAACTCAGTTGCTTTCTCATACTTTTAGCTCATTTAAATTATTATTCTTTACAACACACTCTTTACCTGCTTCAGATTGCCAATGGTTCCGACCCAACCGCAAACAACCTCTTAGCAGACAGAGATATTTTTCTTTTTATTCATTAATATGCCATGCATTTTCCTTATTTGTCAATTCATAAACAAGGGTAGCTCCTTCTGCTATTTCCCTGTGATATATCCACCCCTTATCCAGTACCTTACCATTGATAGATACAGATTTTATGTAACAGGCATCAGGCGTATCCTTTAGAACCTTGATACTTATTTTTTTTCCATTCTCCATAGTCAGTTCCACGTCAGTGAAGGCGGGTGGCAACAGATAATAAAAGTCTTGTCCCGCATTAGGGAATAACCCTATGGAGGTGAATATATACCAGGACCCCATCGCACCGCTATCTTCATTGTCCGAATATCCTTTGAGCAGAGAAAAATTATCTTTTCGTATCTGAGACACATAACGAGCCGTCAGATCCGGTCTTCCGCAATGGGTAAATATGAAGGGAGATAAGAAACCGGGTTCATTATTTAAACTGATCAGATTATTCTCAAATCCATAAGACAGCCGCTTTATCATATTCGCTTTTCCACCACAATATTCTATCAATCGGTCAAACTGATGTGGAACAAACAAAGTGTAAGTCCAAGAGTTACCTTCATAAAAATATTCTACCCACGAACCATATGCCTTGGCAGGGTCTATAGCTACCCATTCACCATTCGCCTTACGGGGTACTATGAATCCTTTATAAGTATGGCTTTCCTGCAAAGGATTAAATAATTGGCTCCAATTGCCGGAACGTTCGTAAAGTTCCTTTTGAGTATTTTCATCATGCATGATTCCGGCTATTTCAGAAGTACAGAAATCATTGTAAGCATATTCTATTCCGGCACTACACGACATGATTCCGCCAGTTTCCGGTTCCCAGCCTAATCGCAGATAGTCTTTACTGCGTGCATGATAAGCATTCCACTTCATAAGTGCATAAGCTTTTTCATAATCGAATCCCTTTACATTTTTCACGATAGCATCAGCTATTATATTATCCACATCGTCACCTCCCTGTTTAGAAGTCCAATCCAATGAACTGGTAAAAGTGGGATTGCATACACCATTGTGTGCAAAACGATCAATAAATGAATTTATAGTCTGAGCCACATAGCTCTCGCGCAACAAAACCATGAGTGGATATTTGGTACGCCACGTATCCCAAACACAATAATGGTCGTCCATGTGGGCTGATTCACTATCCCAATGCGGATTATCGCCGGTACGATCTCGAGGCATCACAAAACTGTGGTAAAGCGTGGTATAAAACAGCCGTTCCTCAGCTTCATTCTCAGATTTGATTTTTATGGAAGAAAGCGTATTGTCCCATATCGCTTTAGCATTCTCCTTTACGGTATTGAAACTGTTATCCGCAATCTCTTCTGATAAAAACAGGGAGGCATTTTCTATACTTTTCAATGATATACCTACGTTTAGATGGACTACTCCCGGATTCTTATTCAGAGCCAGACAAGCGTATAAAGCTTTGTCACCCTGATCTGTGATCTTCACTTCCTTCAAAGGTGTATCCGTTTTCATCGCAAAATACACTTTATAAGCATCTGTACTTCCAAAACCACCGCTGTATTCTCCCCATCCCGTCAAAGTTTGCTGTTCGGGATTGTAGTTTATCTCCCCGCCGTGGAATAATCCTTTTACCTCAGGCACTATATGCTGCGGAATATTGTGCGCAATATCCAGTAGAATATTCCCCTGATCCGTTTCAGGAAAAGTGAAACGATAGGCAACGCAATGATGTGTAGGCGAAATCTCCACCTGAATATCGTATCGACTTAACATTACCTTATAATAGTAAGGTGTGGCTTCTTCACCTTGCTTGGGCGAATCGTGATCTGTTTCACCTGGATTAAAACCGACTTGAGGTGACAGAAATATCTGTCCGTAACGCCCCCAGCCGATTCCTGAAACATGCAGTTGTCCAAAGCCCCGTATCGGCTGATCGGGTACATAACCGGCATGTCCACCATATGCAGTCTGGGGAGATGGGTTGACGGAGCCATGTGGAAGTTGAGGTCCGACAACACAATGCCCAGCCCCATAAGTTCCCATCCACATATCTACTTTGTCGGCTAAAGATTGTCCTTTTATAAAGGATACATTCATTAATAAGAAAAGGCATATGCCCAATGTTCTGGTCTTCATGGAATGTTATGTTTAAGGTGATAAATCTATTATTTTCATTGATACACAAAAGTACGCGATAGTTACCATTGGCAGATACAAAAATTCTCTTAAAGTATACAACAATAACAAGCACTACAGCTTTTTACAATATTCTTGCACCCAAAAATTATATATTTGTATGTCGGAAATAAAAATAGGCCTACTTTTGGGCAGTTAAAATCACTACTATGAAACAGCTTATTACTACCTTATTTATCTTTATATTCCTTCAGCCATCCTGGGCTTCGCTCTACAGAAACTATCAGGTGGAAGACGGGCTCTCTCATAATAGCGTCTGGGCTGTTATGCAAGACAAGCAAGGTTTTCTATGGTTTGGGACGGTAGACGGCCTTAATCGTTTTGACGGTAATTCCTTCAAGATCTATAAGAAATTGCAAGGGGATTCCTTATCCATAGGCAATAATTTTATCCATTGCCTGAAAGAAGATTCTCACGGTCATTTTCTGGTAGGAACCAAGCAGGGACTCTATCTGTTCAACCGCGAGAGTGAAACATTCAGCCATGTCAGGCTGGACAACCGCTCACGTGGAGGAGATGATACCAGCATTAATTATATAATGGAAGATCCCGACGGAAATATATGGTTAGGATGCTACGGACAAGGTATCTATGTGTTAGGCCCGGACCTGCAGGTCAGAAAACATTATATCAATAAAGGGAATCCGGGTGACATTGCTTCCAATCATATCTGGTGCATGGTGCAGGATTATAATGGAGTAATCTGGATAGGAACAGACGGAGGAGGCTTAATCCGCCTTGACCCCAAGGACGAAAGATTTACTTCGATTATGCACGAAAAGGACTTAAACCTGACAGATCCCACGATTTACAGTTTATACTGTGATATGGATAATACGATTTGGGTAGGAACTTCTATCAGTGGACTCTATCGTTGTAACTTCCGGACAGGAAAGGTAACCAATATAGTATACCCTCACCGTAAGATATTAAATATTAAAGCTATTACGGCATATTCCAATAATGAGTTGGTGATGGGTTCGGACGCAGGACTGATCAAAGTCGATTGCATTCAGGAAACGATTTCCTTTATTAATGAAGGACCGGCATTTGATAATATAACAGACAAAAGTATATTTTCCATAGCCCATGATATGGAAGGCGGCCTATGGATAGGAACCTACTTTGGAGGTGTCAACTACTATTCTCCATACGCCAATAAATTTGCCTATTATCCAGGATCCAGCGAAGAGGTTTCAAAGAGTATTATCAGTTATTTTACGGAAGAATCTTCCGACAAGATATGGGTAGGAACCAAGAATGAAGGGCTATTACTATTCAATCCGGCAAAAATATCGTTTGAGCCTACCCATTTACAGATTGATTATCACGACATCCAGGCATTGATGATGGACAATGACAAATTGTGGATCAGTGTATATGGGAAGGGAGTCAGTATGGTCGACGTACATTCCAATACCTTGCTAAAGCGCTATTCCAATGACGTAGGAGGCCCTGATCTGCTAACATCCAATATTGTGAACGTCATATTTAAGTCGTCGAAAGGACAGATTTTCTTTGGAACCCCTGAAGGTGTTGATTGTCTGGATGCTGAAACTAAAAAAATCAACCGGCTGGAACGCACAAAGGGCATACCGGTGAAAGCCATAATGGAAGATTATAATGGTTCCATCTGGTTTGCCGCTCACATGCATGGACTGCTCCATTTATCGGCTGACGGAACCTGGGAATCCTTCACCCACATGCCGGAAGATTCAACCTCATTAATGAGTAACAATGTGAATTGCATTCATCAGGATGCCAGATATCGCATCTGGGTAGGTAGTGAAGGAGAAGGAATGGGACTTTTCAATCCGAAAACCAAGAAGTTTGAATACATACTTACCGAAAAGCTGGGACTTCCCTCGAATATAATCTATGCCATCCAGGAAGATGCAGATGGCAATATATGGGTAAGTACCGGTGGCGGTCTGGCCCGGATTGAACCGGAAACACGTTCTATCTGTACTTTCAGATACATTGAAGACCTGATTAAGTTACGTTACAACCTGAATTGCGCCCTGCGGGGTAGAGATAATCATCTATATTTCGGAGGAACAAATGGCTTCATTGCTTTCAATCCGAAAGATATACAGAATAACGAGTATAAACCGCCCATCTGCCTCACGGGATTCCAGATTTCAGGGAATGAAGTTGTCCCCGGTATCGAAGGTTCACCATTGAAGAAGTCTATAAGCATGACGCAGAAGATAGAACTTGAATCTAACCAGGCTGCCTTTAGTTTCGACTTTGTTTGCTTGAGTTATCTCTCGCCTGCACAGAACAAATATGCGTACAAGCTTGAAGGCTTTGATACGGACTGGCACTATGTGGCCAATGGTAATAACAAAGCCATCTATATGAATATACCTTCGGGCAAATATACTTTTTATGTGAAAGGAACCAATAATGACGGAGTTTGGTGTGATACCCCTATAAAGGTGACTGTTATCGTAAAACGCCCCTTCTGGCTATCCAATATGATGTTACTGGTTTATGCCATTCTCGCAATCTCCGCATTTACTTTACTTATCCGCAGGTACAACAAGCGTCTGGACTCTATCAATCAGGATAAGATGTATAAGTACAAAGTAGAAAAGGAAAAAGAAATATATGAAACCAAGATTAACTTTTTCACCAATATGGCCCATGAAATACGTACTCCGTTGTCATTGATTGTAGCTCCTCTGGAGAACATCATTTCATCGGGCGACGGAAGTCAGCAAACCAAAAGCAATCTGGAAATAATGAAACGGAATGCAAACCGGCTGCTGGAACTCGTAAACCAACTATTGGATTTCCGCAAGATAGAAGAAGATATGTTCCGCTTGTGCTTCAGCAAGCAGAATATTTCAGAGATTGTCCGCAATATACATAAACGGTATGTGCAATATGCAAAACTGAAAGACATAGATATAAGACTGGTAGAACCGGAAAAGGACATTGCTTGTGTGGTAGATAAGGAAGCGATGGAAAAAGTCATCGGAAACCTGCTCTCCAATGCCGTAAAATATGCCAATAGCCTGATAACTATCAACATAAGTACAGACAACAATCTATTAACAATCAGTGTAAAAGATGATGGTCCGGGCATTAAGAGTGAATTTATAGACAAGATATTCGAATCATTTTTTCAGATAGAGAATAATGCGCAGAGAACAGGTTCGGGATTAGGGTTGGCATTATCAAAATCACTGGTAACAAAACACAAAGGGAATATTGCAGCCTCATCCGATTATGGGCATGGATGTACATTGACATTCACAATTCCTATGGATCTTCCAATCAGTATATCACAGCTTACGGAAGAATATCCGGAAAAAGAAGATATCTCCGTGCAACAAACTGCGCTATCTCCTGTAGAAGGGAAGTTAAGAATAGTGTTGGCTGAAGACAATCAGGAACTCCGGAGTTTTTTAAGTAATTATTTAAGTGACTATCTGGATGTATATGAAGCTCAAAATGGTTTGGAAGCATTACAATTGGTAGAGAATGAAAACATTGATATCATAGTATCGGATATCCTTATGCCCGAAATGGACGGTCTGGAGCTTTGCAAAGCCTTGAAGTCTAATCCGGCTTACTCGCATCTGCCGTTTATCTTATTGTCCGCCCGAACAGATACGGCCACCAAGATAGAAGGACTGAACACGGGAGCCGACGTGTATATGGAAAAGCCTTTTTCGAGCGAACAGTTGCGTGCACAGATCAACAGTATCATCAATAACCGTAACAGTATCCGTGAAAACTTCATTAAATCGCCTTTGGATTATTACAAGCAGAAGAGTGCCGAACCCAATGGAAATACTGAGTTCATAGAGAAACTGAATATTATTATTTTAGATAACCTCACCAATGAGAAATTCTCCATAGACAATCTCTCCGAGATGTTTCTGATGAGCCGGTCCAATCTGCATAAGAAGATAAAGAATATCGTAGGCATGACGCCTAATGATTATATCAAACTGATTCGTTTGAATCAAAGTGCACAGCTGCTGGCTACCGGGAAATATAAGATAAATGAGGTGTGCTATCTGGTAGGTTTTAATACACCTTCTTATTTCTCCAAATGTTTTTATGAGCATTTTGGAAAGCTGCCAAAAGACTTTATCGTGATAGAATAAATGATTACTAACCCAATAATTCAAGAAGGGAGGCTTATGAGGAAAAGATAAAACAGGATGGTAATCGAAGAAGAAAGCATGAGGCATCCGACCTCCCCATGCTCTCTGCATAATAAGACTTACAGCACAGGATATTTGTTTGCAAGCTGATATTATGCCCAAAGATAACCATTTTCACACTGAAGAGAAGTAACCATGAGAATTTTATATTGGTTTTTATGGTTTGTTTGTAATTTCTAATACTAATAGTATCCATTAAACAAGGATTAATAGCATGAAAACAAAATTTATTGCCACATTCTTTTTGCTTATATGTGGTTCCGTCATGTTTGCTCAAACACGTACGGTAAAGGGCAAGGTTGTCGATAAGGCAAATGAACCGCTGATTGGTGTAGCAGTTAATATTAAGAATACATCACAAGGCAGTATTACAGACTTTGAAGGAAATTATTCCATACAAGTGAATACGGAGAATGCCGTACTGGTATTTTCGTATATAGGATATGATAAACAAGAAATAAAAGTAGGTGCACGCAATGTGATTGACGTGGTAATGCATGAAGCTTCCATTGCGCTGGACCAAGTAGTGGTAGTAGGCTATGGAACATCCAAAAGAGGAGATGTAACCGGCTCTATCAGTTCCATCGATGCGGCAGAAATAAAGAAAGTACCGGTGGTAAATGTAGGACAGGCTTTGCAAGGCCGTATGTCGGGTGTGCAGGTGACCAATAATGACGGAACACCCGGAGCCGGAGTGCAGGTCCTGATACGTGGCGTAGGATCATTTGGAGATAACTCACCGCTGTATGTAGTGGATGGATATCCCGGTGCAAGCATTTCCAATCTGAATCCGAGTGACATACAAAGCATTGACGTACTGAAAGATGCTTCAGCAGCAGCCATTTATGGAAACCGTGCTGCCAACGGCGTTGTCATCATCACTACCAAAAGAGGAAATGCAGATAAAATGCAGTTGTCGGTAGACGCAACTGTTTCCGTACAGTTTAAGCCTTCTACTTTTGACGTACTGAATGCACAGGATTTTGCATCTTTGGCTACGGAAATAAGTAAAAAGGAAAATGCTCCGGTACTGGATGCATGGGCTAATCCTTCCGGGTTGCGCACCATCGACTGGCAGGATCTGATGTATCGTGCCGGATTGAAGCAGAACTACAATTTAAGTCTGCGGGGAGGTTCTGAAAAGGTACAGACTTCCATCTCTCTGGGATTAACCAATCAGGAGGGTGTAGTGCGGTTCTCTGATTACAAACGCTATAACATAGCATTAACACAGGATTACAAGCCGTTGAAATGGTTGAAATCTTCTACCAGCCTGCGCTATGCATATACGGACAATAAGACTGTATTCGGTTCCGGCCAGGGCGGCGTAGGAAGATTGGCCAAGCTGATTCCGACCATGACGGGTAATCCACTCACCGATGAAGTGGAAAATGCAAATGGAGTATTCGGCTTCTATGACAAGAATGCCAATGCCGTAAGAGATAACGAGAACGTATATGCACGTTCCAAATCGAACGACCAGAAAAACATATCCCATAATCTGATAGCCAATACCTCATTGGAAATCAACCCTTTCAAAGGCTTGGTATTCAAGACTAATTTTGGTATCAGCTACGGTGCTTCTTCCGGTTACGACTTCAATCCTTACGACGACCGTGTTCCCACCACACGCCTTGCCACTTACAGACAGTATGCCAGCAATAGTTTTGAGTATTTGTGGGAAAACACCCTGAATTACTCTAACACATTCGGCAAACATAGCATCGACGTATTGGGTGGTGTATCTATTCAGGAGAACACAGCACGCAACATGAGTGTGTATGGTGAAGGATTATCGAGTGACGGTCTGAGAAACCTGGGCTCTCTGCAAACGATGCGTGATATCAGTGGCAACCAGCAAACCTGGTCTCTGGCTTCACAATTTGCCCGTCTGACCTACAAATTTGCCGAACGTTACATCCTGACAGGAACAGTTCGTCGCGACGGTTCATCCCGTTTTATGCGCGGAAACCGCTGGGGTGTATTCCCTTCCGTATCAGCAGCATGGCGTATTAAGGAAGAAAGTTTCCTGAAAGATGTGGATTTCATCAGTAACCTGAAGTTGAGAGCAAGTTATGGTGAAGCAGGTAACCAGAATATCGGTCTGTTCCAATACCAGTCATCTTACACTACCGGTAAGCGCAGCAGCAATTATGGATATGTATTCGGACAAGACAAAACCTATATCGATGGTATGGTTCAGGCCTTCTTGCCGAACCCTAACCTGAAATGGGAAACTTCCAAACAGACGGATATAGGTATAGACCTGGGATTCTTCAATAATAAGCTGATGCTTACAGCCGATTATTACATCAAGAAATCCAGTGACTTCCTACTGGAAATCCAGATGCCTGCACAAACCGGTTTTACTAAGGCCACACGTAATGTAGGTAGCGTCAAAAACAACGGTTTTGAATTCAGCGTGGATTACCGCGACAACAGTCACGACTTTAAGTATGGCGTAAATGTGAATTTAACTACCGTAAAGAACAAGATTGAAAGATTGTCACCGGGAAAAGATGCCGTTGCGAATCTTCAATCATTAGGCTTCCCAACTACGGGTAACACATCCTGGGCCGTGTTCAGTATGTCGAAGGTAGGTGGTTCTATCGGAGAATTTTATGGATTCCAGACAGACGGTATCATTCAGAATCAGGCAGAAATTGACGCCTTGAATGCGAATGCCCACAGATTGAATCAAGACGACAATGTGTGGTACATCGCTTCCGGAACAGCTCCCGGAGACCGCAAGTTTATAGACCAGAACGGTGATGGCGTAATTACCGATGCCGACCGTGTTTCCCTGGGTAGCCCGCTTCCGAAGTTTTATGGAGGTATCAACCTCTCCGGTGAGTATAAAGGCTTTGATTTCAATTTATTCTTCAACTACTCCGTTGGAAATAAGATATTGAACTTCGTTAAGCGCAATTTGATAAGTATGGGAGGTGAAGGCAGTATCGGTTTGCAGAATGTCGGCAAAGAATTCTACGATAACCGCTGGACTGAAACGAATCCGACCAACAAATACCCGCGTGCCGTATGGTCTGACGTTAGTGGAAACAGCCGTGTGTCGGATGCTTTCGTGGAAGACGGTTCTTATCTTCGCCTGAAGAATATTGAAGTAGGATATACATTGCCGGCAAACATCCTGAAGAAAGCCAGTATTTCTAAGCTGAGAATCTTTGCCAGCGTACAGAACCTCTTCACTATTACCGGCTATTCAGGTATGGACCCGGAAATAGGTCAGAGCATGAGCAGTTCAACCGGAGTTGCCGGTGGAGTTACCGCCTCGGGAGTTGATGTTGGCATTTATCCTTACTCACGCTTTTTCACCATGGGATTCAATCTTGAATTCTAAGGAGAGACATTTCTGTATGACAAATTATAAATTTACAATACAATGAAAAAAAGACATATAATCGGTTCATTCCTGCTCGGATTGCTTTTAACGGTAAATACCGGCTGTGAAGATTTTCTTGATCAGAAAGATACATCGGGTATCAATGAGAATTCTCTTTTCTTAAAACCTGAAGACGGTTACTCTTTAGTCACAGGCGTATACTCTACTTTCCACTTCAGTGTAGACTATATGCTGAAAGGAATCTGGTTTACCGCCAACTTCCCTACTCAGGATTTTCACAATGACGGTTCGGATACGTTCTGGAATACGTATGAAGTACCGACTGATTTTGATGCATTAAACACGTTCTGGGTTGGAAACTATATCGGAATTTCCAGAGCCAATGCTGCTATTCCTATTTTACAGCGCATGAAAGACAACGGTGTACTGAGTGAAAAAGAAGCTAACACACTGATTGGCGAATGTTATTTCCTGAGAGGTGTATTCTATTATTATCTCGCTGTTGATTTTGGAGGTGTACCTCTGGAACTTGAAACAGTAAAAGACGAAGGTTTACATCCGCGCAATTCACAGGATGAAGTATTTGCATCGGTAGTCTCGGATATGAACATAGCAGCAGGCTTGCTCCCGTGGAAAGCGGAACAAGGCAGTGCAGACAGAGGACGTGCTACCCGAGAAGCGGCCTTGGCGTATCAGGGAGATGCTTTGATGTGGCTAAAGCAATATAAAGAGGCAGTAGAGGTATTCAATCAACTGGACAGCAAATGCCAACTGGAAGAAAACTTCCTGAATATCCACGAAATTGCCAACAGAAACGGAAAAGAATCTATTTTCGAAGTGCAGTTTACAGAATATGGTTCTATGAACTGGGGCGCTTTTGGTGTAAACAACCATTGGATCAGTTCGTTCGGCATGCCGGTTGCCATTTCCGGTTTTGCTTATGCATATGCCGACAAAAAGATGTACGACTCTTTCGAGAATGGTGACTTACGTAGACACGCCACCGTTATCGGACCGGGTGATGAACATCCGTCACCATTGATTGACCTGCAGGATTATCCGAAGCTGAAAGATTTCGCAACGAAAGGGAATGGGAATATCCCGGCTTCTTTTTATCAGGATGAGGAAGGTAATGTGCTGAATACCTGCGGAACAGTAGAAAACCCCTGGTTAGACGGTACACGTTCCGGATATTATGGAGTAAAATACTGGCGTAATCCGGAAGTTTGCGGAACCAGAGGTGCAGGTTGGTTTATGAGTCCGGACAACATTATGATGATGCGTTATGCCCAGGTACTTTTAAGTAAAGCGGAATGTTTGTATCGCCTGAATGACAGTAATGGTGCAATGGCTATTGTACAAAAAGTCAGAGACCGTGCTTTTGGTAAATTACAGAATTCCGCAGTAGAGGTACCGGCACCTGCCAACACAGACGTACTTAAAGTAATCATGGATGAATATCGTCATGAACTCACCGGTGAAACGTCTCTTTGGTTCTTGCTGAGAAGGACGGGAGAGCATGCCAATTACATCAAAGAGAAATATGGCATAACGATACCTACCGGAAAGGATTTGATGCCAATACCTCAGACACAAATTGGTTTGAACCAGAATTTGAAACAAAATCCCGGGTATTAATTCTTAAGTAGGTAAGAAGATTGTATTTTTGTGGTGGGTTGCCATGTGAAAGCCGGCAACCCACCCTATTTCAATACTAATAAAAAAAGATGTAGGATATGAAGAACACTGTTTTACCGTTGATACTGTTTTTATGTATGCTTTGTTTGGGTTCACACTTGTATGCCGGCCACAGTATGCATCCTCTGAATCAGATATCTTACGTAAAGAAGAAAATAAAAGAACAGCAAGAGCCTTATTTTACGGCTTATCGCCAGTTAATGCATTATGCAGATTCGATACAGGAGGTTTCACAGAATGCCTTGGTCGATTTTGCGGTTCCGGGGTTCTATGATAAACCGGAAGAACACCGGGCTAATTCACTGGCTTTACAGCGTGATGCTTTTGCGGCCTATTGCTCGGCATTGGCTTACCAGTTATCCGGTGAAGAACGCTATGGGCAAAAGGCATGTTACTTTCTGAATGCCTGGTCTTCTACCAATAAAAAATATTCGGAACATGATGGTGTCCTGGTAATGAGTTATTCAGGCTCCGCCTTGCTGATGGCGGCAGAGTTAATGATGGATACGCCGATATGGAATCCTCAGGATAAAGATGCTTTTAAAACTTGGGTATCCCAAGTGTATCAGAAAGCTGTGAATGAGATTCGCGTTCATAAGAATAATTGGGCGGACTGGGGACGTTTCGGTTCTTTGCTGGCAGCTTCCCTTCTGGATGATAAAGAAGAAGTGGCCCGTAACGTGCAGTTGATAAAGTCCGATTTATTTGTGAAGATTGCAGAAGACGGACACATGCCGGAAGAAGTGGTCCGGGGAAATAATGGAATATGGTATACCTATTTTTCATTGGCTCCGATGACTGCCGCCTGCTGGTTGGTTTACAACCTGACCGGTGAGAACTTGTTTGTATGGGAACATAACGATGCGTCATTAAAGAAAGCTCTGGACTACATGTTTTACTTCCACCAGCACCCTTCGGAGTGGAAATGGGATACACGGCCAAATTTAGGAACCCATGAGACCTGGCCTGATAATTTACTGGAAGCAATGGCAGGAATCTATAATGATGCTTCATATCTTCAGTATGTAGAAAGCAGTCGCCCGCACATATATCCATTGCATCATTTCGCCTGGTCTTTTCCTACTTTGATGCCAGTGTCGCTTAAAGGCTATGACTTAACGGATAATAATACATGGGCTAATTATAATCGCTATGAAGTGGCAAATAAAACAGTGAAGAAGCCTGTAGCTATTTTCATGGGAAATTCCATAACGGAAGGCTGGAACCGCAGTCACCCGGACTTCTTTACACAGAACGGATATGTGGGACGTGGCATTTCAGGACAGGTCACAGCACAAATGCTGGCCCGCTTCCGTGCGGATGTTCTGGATTTGAAGCCTCAGGTAGTATGTATCTTAGCCGGTACAAACGATATTGCCCAAAACTGCATGTATATGTCGGTTGAGAATATAGCCGGCAATATCTTTTCTATGGCGGAACTGGCCAAAGCCAATGGAATAAAAGTCGTTATCTGTTCCGTACTGCCTGCTACCCGTTATTCATGGCGTCCTACTGTTCAGAATCCTGCCGGTCAGATTATTCAATTAAACAAGCTACTGCAAAAGTATGCTCAAAAGAATAAGATTCCTTATGTCGATTTTCATTCCATGATGAAAGACGAACAGAACGGACTGCCTCAAAAATACTCCAAAGATGGAGTACATCCCACCAAAGAAGGCTTCAGCATGATGGAACCCATCATAAAAGAAGCAATTGACAAACTGCTGAAATAAATTCAGCGCACGTAAACCTTTATAGAATGAAGAATATATATTATATCCTGATACTTTGTTGTTTATGCTTATTCTCATGTGACTCACACCCTGATACTAAAAGCTCACTGCCTTTCGGCGTGAACCTGGCCGGTGCGGAATTTTTCCATAAGAAAATGGACGGAGTGGGTCAGTTTGGAATAGATTACCATTATCCAACCACCAGAGAGTTCGATTATTGGAAGTCAAAAGGCCTGACCTTAATACGTCTTCCCTTCAAATGGGAACGTATTCAACGCGAACTCTACGGCGAATTGAATCGCGAAGAAATTGATTATATAAAGTATCTGCTGGATGAAGCCGGATCACGCGATATGAAAATCCTGATAGATATGCACAACTACGGACGCCGGAAAGATAATGGCAAAGACCGTATCATAGGTGACAGTGTTTCTATCGATCATTTTGCATCGGTCTGGAAGCAAATTGCCGGTGAGCTTAAAGAACATAGTGCCCTATACGGATATGGTCTGATAAATGAGCCGCATGATATGTTAGATTCCGTGCCCTGGTTCAAGATTGCCCAGGCTGCAATTGAGGAGATCAGAAAAGTAGATTTAAAGACAGCGATTGTCGTAGGTGGTAATCATTGGAGTTCCGCTGCCCGCTGGCAGGAGATTAGCGATGATTTGAAACACTTACATGATCCTTCGGACAATTTGATTTTTGAAGGCCATTGCTATTTTGACGAGGATGGTTCGGGTATTTATCGGCGCTCCTATGATGAAGAGAAGGCATATCCTACTATTGGGATTGATCGTACCCGCCCCTTCGTAGAGTGGTTGAAAACAAATAATCTACGGGGATTCATCGGAGAATACGGAGTTCCGGGAGATGACGAACGTTGGTTGGTATGTCTGGATAATTTTCTGGATTACCTGAGTAAGGAAAATATAAACGGCACTTACTGGGCAGCCGGTGCACAATGGAATAAATATATATTATCAATCCATCCGGATGATAACTATCAAACAGATAAGATACAGTTAGGAGTTCTGACAAAGTATTTAGAAACCAAGAATTAAATCAAACAGATTCAACAATGAAAACATTCATATTATCTTTTTTAATATATGCCGGCTGTTCATTACCCTTGACGGCGCAACAGATAAAACCCGCTATTCCTTCTGATCCGGAAATAGAGGCAAAGATTAACAAGCTCTTACAGAAACTGACGCTTGAGGAAAAGATCGGGCAAATGTGCGAGATCACAATTGATGTAATCACAGATTTCTCGGACAAAGAAAACGGATTCAGATTGAGTGAGAGCATGCTCGATACCGTAATCGGTAAATATAAAGTAGGTTCTATTCTGAACACTCCCTTTAGTATAGCTCAGGAAAAAGAAGTCTGGGCAGACCTGATTACAAGAATCCAGAAAAAGTCAATGGAAGAAATAGGTATTCCCTGTATATATGGAGTCGATCAGATTCATGGCACCACCTACACTCGCGGAGGAACTTTCTTTCCTCAAAGCATCAACATGGCTGCCGCCTTCAACCGGCAACTCACGCGGCGTGGAGCTGAAATCTCGGCTTATGAAACCAAAGCATGCTGTATTCCCTGGAATTACGCTCCGGTTATGGATCTGGGACGTGATCCCCGCTGGCCGCGTATGTGGGAGAGCTACGGCGAAGACTGCTATGTAAATGCAGAAATGGGCGTACAGGCAGTGAAAGGTTTGCAGGGAGAAAATCCGAACCATATCGGTGAGAATAATGTGGCTGCCTGCATCAAGCACTTCATGGGTTATGGCGTACCTGTTTCAGGAAAAGACCGCACTCCTTCCTCTATCTCCCGCACGAATTTACGCGAGAAGCATTTTGCTCCTTTCCTGGCATCCATCCAGGCCGGTGCTTTATCCCTAATGGTTAATTCAGGCGTAGACAACGGCGTACCTTTTCATGCAAACAAAGAATTGCTGACCGGCTGGCTAAAGGAAGAACTGAACTGGGACGGCATGATTGTAACAGACTGGGCCGATATCAATAACCTTTGCCTGCGTGATCATATTGCCGAAACGAAGAAGGAGGCAATTCAAATAGCCATTAATGCCGGCATTGACATGTCTATGGTTCCCTATGAAGTAAGTTTCTGCACTTATCTGAAAGAATTGGTAGAAGAGGGTAAAGTATCGATGGCTCGTATTGACGACGCTGTATCTCGTGTACTCCGGTTGAAATATCGCCTGGGACTCTTTGATAATCCTTATTGGGACATCAGGAAATACGATCAATTTGCATCACCGGAATTCGCAAGTGTAGCATTGCAGGCAGCGGAAGAGTCGGAAGTTCTACTGAAGAACGAAGACGATATTCTTCCTTTGGCGAAAGGAAAAAAGATATTACTGACCGGTCCTAACGCAAACTCCATGCGTTGCCTGAATGGAGGATGGTCTTATTCCTGGCAGGGAGACAAAGCGGATGAATGTGCACAAGCATACAATACAATCTACGAAGCTTTCTGTAACGAGTATGGAAAAGAATCTGTTATCTATGAACCGGGAGTCACTTATAAGACTTCTGCCGATGCTTTATGGTGGGAAGAAAATACTCCCCGGATAGCCCAAGCCGTATCGGCAGCAGAAAAAGCTGATGTTATTATAGCCTGTATAGGTGAGAATTCGTATTGCGAAACTCCGGGGAATCTGACAGACCTGAATTTATCAACGAATCAGAAAGATTTAGTGAAAGCGCTGGCAGCAACAGGTAAGCCGATCATTTTGGTTTTAAATGAAGGACGCCCACGAATTATCCATGATATCGTTCCTTTGGCGAAAGCCGTTGTACACATCATGTTACCCGGCAACTATGGAGCTGATGCATTGGTCAATCTGGTATCAGGGAAAGCGAACTTCAGTGGAAAACTTCCTTTTACGTACCCGCATCTCATAAATTCATTGGCTACTTACGATTATAAACCTTGTGAAAACATGGGGCAGATGGGTGGTAACTACAATTATAATGCTGTAATGGATGTGCAATGGCCGTTTGGCTTCGGACTGAGTTATACCACTTACAGTTATAGTAATTTGAAAGTGAATCGTACTTCTTTCGATGCTGATAATGAGTTAGTATTTACTGTGGACGTAACTAATACGGGAAAAATGGCAGGAAAAGAAAGCGTACTATTGTACTCACGTGATTTAGTGGCAAGCATCACTCCTGATAATATCCGCCTGCGTAACTTTGAGAAAGTGGATCTTCAACCCGGTGAAACAAAAACTGTTACCATGAAATTAAAGGGAAGTGACTTGGCCTTTGTCGGTGCTGATGGAAAGTGGAGGCTGGAAAAAGGTGCTTTCCGTATGACATGCGGAACACAAAAGCTGGAGGTACATTGTACTACAACAAAGATATGGCAGACGCCTAATATTAGTAAATCCGGAATTTGAAAAGACCTGTACTTAAATAAGAAAATATAAAAGAAAGAGTAAAGTTATCCTTTAGGGAGACTTTACTCTTTCTTTTATATAACCAGCAGATACTTACTGGGGCTCTTTCTTTCTGATAGCTTTTACAGTTTACAAGACTCCCGCGTCAGTATCGCTATTCTGCATTTTCTTATTACTACTCTTATAGTCGCGTCCGAAGTTGATGTTCCATGACAGCGTAACGCAAATCATGCGGGCAACATCATCGATGTGATACTGATAACTGTATCCTGCATATTTGTTCCAGTCCGCCTCATTGCGTTTGTAATCCTTCTGGAAAGGATTGAACATACGCAGGCCGACATTCAACCGTTTCCAACGATATTGAAGATCAATTGCATGCGCTTCTTCACCGGTAGCCAGAACTTCACCAAAGAAATAATCACTATTATGCTGAAATTCCACAGAAGCGGTGAAGTTTTTATACATAAAGGTAGCAGCTACGTCCCAACCGATGCTATGCTGTGTATGGCGAAAATCAATACCGTTACTCCAATATTTACGACTTTCGATGCTACCACTCAGTTGTAGCACATCCCAAAGCATGCCTACACGTGCATCCAAACCGACAGTCCAATCCTGGAAATTGGAATGATTAGCGTAACTATGGATAAATCTATCATCCTCACGATAAATGTGAGGCATGATGGCCTTGTCACGGTAGTTATACTGGTTACGCAATCCGACATCCCATTTGCCCTTGTTGTAATTCAGACGGAAAGTGGAACGATAATAGGAATAAGGCTTCAGGTTCGGGTTACCACGTTCCGATTGCAGGGAATCAGTAAATTGCTCTACAGCACTTAACTGCGAAAGTGAAGGATTCATTGTGTTGACATTTCCGTTCAGTGAGATGCTCCATTGATCGTTGAAAGCATAAGTCAGGTTCAGGCGCGGATTCAAAGAATAAGTTTCATAGTCTTCCTGCCCTATTTGCTGAAACCATGAGCGGGTGACACCCATTCCAAGGCGATAACCCAATTTACCCCATTTACCATTATACTGTGCATAAGCATAAGTATCGGCCTGCTTCATCTGCGAACTATACTGCAGCGTACCATTATAATCATTGTCCGTATATCCTTGGGTATGACGTACGCCTGCACTCAATTTTCCTCCATCTTTAAAAGCTTTCTCATAAATACCTTCACCGATCAACGAATATTTTTTACCGCGTATCCCCGAATAGTAATCTACCACCGGTTCTCCGGACAACAATTCGGTATAGCTGCTACGATTCTTGGTATTAATATATGTACCCACCACATTGAGGGCCAGGAATTGCTTATGTTTCAGGTTTTTCTGAAAATAAATATCCAGATAAGGACTGAGGTTGCGGTCATGGTTCCACTCTTCACGGTCGGTTACGGAATTGGGAAATTCTTCGGTATGTAGTTTCCCTTTCATTCGCAAGTCAGGATCATTATAGTGAGAAAAGCCTACAGTAGCGTTCAGCATATACTTATCGGACTCTTGTAAATTATAAGTTACAGCACCCCATTGCTGCAAGTTCTTCTTCTTGTTTGCCTCAGCATACTGGCTACGATGGTACTGACTGCCATCTTCAAAAGTGAACGTTTCATTCTTATCGAACCATATCTCGTTGAAATATTGCAGGCGGTTACCGTAGTAAAAGCTGATCTCCGATTGCTTGAAATTCACTTTTCCTGTCAGGTTATGATTGCCAAAGCCACTCTTCAGGCTTTGCATGCCATTGTAGCCAAAGGAACCTCCCACCTCATAACGGCGGACAATGTAGTTTATCACCGCACCTGCATCGCCATAACGCAAGCCCGGGTCTTCCTGGAATTCAACACGTATAACCTCTTCAGGCAACAGGGCGGTGACTTCCTCCTTTGTAGCTTTTCGCCCATTGATACAGAGCTGCACACTGCTACCGTCGGTCATGCCTACACTACCATCTATGCTATTGACACGAAGCCGGGGCAACATCAGATGACGCAACATATCTACTCCATTATTGGATGCACTGATTTGTTTTTTACTGGGAAATATCAATTTTTGGTCTGCCCGGCTCACCCTGCTGGAAGCGGTGACAGTTACTTCACCCAACTCTTGCGAAGCGTCTGCCAAAGTTAGCATACCTACATCGGCAGTACGTTCAAAACCTTGGAGAGAAAGATATAACGGTTGATAACCGATACTGGAAATCACAAGCCGATAGTCTCCGGCAGCGATTTTCTGGAGTTTGAATTCACCTTTTTCACCAGTAGTAGTTCCGGTTACAAAGACAGAATCTATAGTTTGCAACACTACGTTAGCATAAGGAAGCGGTTGCTGCGCTTCATCCACCAGGTTTCCACTAATATTTTGTGCCACAAGGCTAATGTACGCAGCCAAGCACAGTATTGACAAGATAATCCTTTTCATTTCTTAATATATGATATATAGTAGTTTCGCATAACAAAGAAAAAATACTTCTGTAAATTCAGATACCACGTACCTGCACCCGATCCTTTGCATGGATCAAACAGTTTACCTACATTAAACAAAAAGAGGAAACTCTTGCGAAGTCTCCTCTTTTTATCTCGAAATTAGAGTATAACAAATTAGCTATTAACTCTTTTTTCTTTAATTCTTGCTTTCTTACCGGTAAGAGCACGCAGATAGTACAATTTAGCGCGACGAACTTTACCTACCTTGTTCACCTCGATGCTATCGATAGCCGGTGATTCGATTGGGAAAATACGTTCTACACCTACGGTACCAGACATCTTGCGTACAGTGAAACGCTTCTTGTCTCCGTGACCGGCAATCTTGATAACAACACCACGGTACAACTGTACACGTTCTTTGTTACCTTCGACAATACGATATGCTACTGTAACAGTGTCACCTGCTTTGAAGCTCGGGTGTTGTTTACCGGTAGCAAATGCTTCTTCTGCAATTTTAATTAAATCCATTGTTATTGTTCTTAAATTGTTTGATCGTTACAACGCAACATACCAGGCTTCTCTCTGGGTCCTGACAGCGATTGCGCGAAAGCGGTGCAAAGGAACGAATTATTCGGCAGATACACAAATAATTCGCTCATTTTTTACTTAGCGGCGATCGCCCGAAGAACGGCGGGAAGTACCGGAGCTACTGCTTCTTGTAGAAGAAGAACCGCTGCTACGACTGCTGTTTTCTGTAGATTTCCGCACACTGGAGGAACTGCTCTCTTTACGTTCCGTGCTCGGCTTGGTAGTGGTGCTACGGCGAGTGGTATTCGTATTGCTTTTCGTTTCGTTGCTGCTATTGCTACGAGAGCTATTACTGTTGCTGCGGGAACCGCTATTATTGCGCGTACTGTTATCTGTTCTGCGCGTGGTGCTACTATTGCTGCGTGAGCTATTATTAGTATTGGTAGTAGCATTGCTGTTCGTACTTTCACGACGGGTAGTACCGGTAGTGGTAGAGCGGTTATTATTGGAACTGCTACGACGGGTAGTGTATACATCATCTCTTGCCGGTGCACGATTGGAACCCGGGCGTACAGTTACAGAACCGAAATCCGAACGGCGGTGCGTAGTATAGGTTTTAGTATCACGGATACGGTACGAACCGTTATAGAACGGATGCTTGTAACGTCCACGATAATAGCTTGTATTATTGTGATGTGTACGATAGTGCCCGCCTGCGTATGTGCGGTAGTGATATGGACGGGGGAAATAGAAATGATTGTGATTGGTATACGTGACGTAAACACGGAAGTACCAACGGTTTCCACTGGTGTAGATGGGACGATAGAAATACTCTGCCTGTATAAAGCGGGCATACTGGCCACTGCTCAATACCCAACGGAGATCGTCATTGCGTACATCCAGACAATCATAATAACGATTGAGCGCCCACTCATTGCCATACAATACATCATCCATCAGATAACGTATGCCGGAAATGAAATCATAATTGATTTCATACACATCATTGTATTGCTCGGTGTTCAGATTCAGCTCATAAGCCATTTTATCGGTGAGGAAACGGGTTTCCTTACGTACTTTGCTATTACTCATAGCGTCCGTGCCTGCGCTGCAAACAGCAGTACTCAAAGTGGCAAGCAGGATAAATAATATTCGTTTCATGGTAGCGTTTTTTACTTAGTTCATGAATATCTATTCTTTGTTGAAAACAAAAATAGGGGAAGATTATCCCCTATTCGCTTGTTTCTCTCTATTCTTATATAGGGATTTCCCTAATCAGTTTAGGACTTCGGGGAAGTTGCCAACACGATACCATCTCCTTGCAAGAGGATGAGGTGCTTTTTATAAAGATCGCCCACTCCTTTCTTAAAGGTCTTCTTACTTACCCCAAAGGTAGAGTAGATTTCATCTGCCGGACTTTTATCATTCAATGCAATCCGTCCGCCATTATCCTTGATGTATTGCAACAGGGTTTTCGAAAAATCGTCTACCTTCTCGAAACCGGGTTTCTGAAGTATCAGGTCTATCTTACCATCTTCGCGTATCTGCTTGATGAAAGCTTTCACCCGGTCGCCCGTGTGCAGGGACTGGAATATTTCACTATCATAGAGCAAACCGCTATACTTATTTTCAATGATGGCCTTGAAACCTAAATCCGTCTTTTGCCAGATCAGTATATCCACTTCATCTCCTGCCTCGTAAGGGGCAGCCTCCTTGGAAAGATAGCGGTCCACTTTGGCAGAAGCTACGATGCGGTAGCTTTCATCATCCAGATGGGCATGAACGACATACTTCTTCCCAACCTGCATCTTCATCTTTTGTTCACGGAAAGGCACGAAGAGGTCTTTCATCAATCCCCAGTTCAGGAATGCTCCGTACTCGTTTACCCATGCCACTTCCAGACAGGCAAATTCGCCCACCTGCACCAGCGGGGTCAGCGTAGTGGCTACAAGGCGTTCCTCGTTATCCAAGTATATAAATACATTCAGTAAGTCTCCCGGCTGGCAACCTTCGGGCACATAGCGCAAGGGAAGCAGGATTTCTCCGTCTTCACCACCATCCAGATACATGCCAAACTCTACTTCTTTGACTACCTCTAAGACATTGTATTTTCCTAATTCGATGCTCATAATTTCTTTTCCTTTGGGGGCAAAGGTAATGCAAACCGAAGGCAGTACAAAATAAGGCCGCTTATTTTTAATGCCAGGAGGCTGCTTATCTTAGCTTTTGAGCAAAGATAAGTATAAGGAATAACTTTTCAATCTAAACCATAACTTTTTTCTATGAACAAATCTCTTGGAAAACAGTTATTTTTGTAGCGTGAAATCAGAAATGAAGAAAATAATATTCACCTTTAAATACATAAAAGTTATGGAATTTCTAACAAACGAAAAGCTTACGATTGTAGGAGCAGCCGGTATGATCGGTTCTAACATGGCACAGACTGCCATTATGATGCATTTGACACCAAACATTTGTCTGTATGATCCTTACGGCCCAGGCTTGGAAGGTGTAGCAGAAGAAATGTTCCACTGCGGTTTCGAAGGACTGAACCTCACTTACACTTCTGATATCAAAGAAGCACTGACAGGTGCCAAATACATCGTATCTTCGGGTGGTGCTGCCCGCAAAGCCGGCATGACACGTGAAGACTTACTGAAAGGTAACGCCGCCATCGCCGAGGAATTCGGTAAGAATGTAAAGGCTTACTGTCCGGATGTGAAGCATGTAGTGGTAATCTTCAATCCAGCTGACATCACCGGATTGATTACCCTGTTGTACTCCGGTCTGAAACCTTCACAGGTAACTACCCTTGCCGCTCTCGATAGCACTCGCTTACGCAGCGAACTTGCCAAGCATTTCCATATTTCTCCTGACAAGGTGGAGAACTGCCGTACCTATGGTGGCCACGGAGAACAAATGGCTGTTTATGCTTCCACTGCTAAAGTAGACGGTAAGCCTTTGTTGGAAATCATCGGTACTCCTGCTCTCACTACCGAGCAATGGGCTGAAATCCAAAGCAAGGTAACCAAGGGCGGTGCCAATATTATCAATCTCCGCGGACGCTCTTCTTTCCAAAGCCCTGCATACGTATCCATAGAGATGATTGCCGCTGCTATGGGTGGCAAACCGTTCCGCTGGCCTGCAGGTACCTATGTACACAGCCACGGCTTCGACCACATCATGATGGCTATGGAAACAGAAATCACCAAAGACGGCGTACATTACAAAGAACTGAAAGGTACTCCGGAAGAAGAAGCTAAACTGAAAGAAAGCTATGCACACCTTTGCAAGCTGCGCGACGAGGTAATCGGAATGGGTGTACTTCCTGAAATAAAGGATTGGAAAAGCATCAACCCGAATATAGACTAATTATAAGAAGACATTCCCCCTTACATGATGACCTATAAAATGTAAGGGGGATTTTTCTTTTATTTTTTCAGAAATCCTTTGGCTGTATTAAAAAAACTATTTATCTTTGCACCCGCAAACGAAGAAGGTGCCATAGCTCAGTTGGTAGAGCAAAGGACTGAAAATCCTTGTGTCCCCGGTTCGATTCCTGGTGGCACCACTTTTCGAAAAAGGTATCGGAATGTAGCGCAGTTGGTAGCGCACTACGTTCGGGACGTAGGGGTCGGGCGTTCGAGTCGCCTCATTCCGACACAAAAAAGAATAAGCCGCTGTATTACAGTGGCTTATGTCGTTTTTAGGCAAACAGCCGGGACGGAAACGGGACGGACATTATAAACGTATTTGTTTTTGCTGAAGGGCAAAGACAAATAAAAAAAAATGCCATCACTCAAAGAAATACAAGGTTACACTCCTCCTGTTCTTCATACAGGAAAAGATTGGTACATCGACTTTTACGCATTTAATCCTGTATATGGTGAAATGCGTCGCAAAAAAATCAAGCTGAATTTTATTGAAAAGGTTACTGAACGTCGCAAGTATGCGAAGGACTACATGAACCGATTATCTGAGAAGTTATCACTTGGTTGGAATCCTTGGATCGAGCAAGAATCCAGCAACGCTTATATGCTATTTGCGGACGTGATCAGTAAGTATCGCACCTTTATGAATAAGATGCTGAAGGATGGACGCTACAGGCAGGAAACGCTCAAATCATACAGTTCTTACCTGCACAACATGGAATTGTTCAATGAACAAAAGAAAGTTCCCATCACCTATATATATCAATTCGACAAAGATTTCTGTGTCATGCTCCTGGATGAAGTATATATCACCCGTGATAATACAGCTTTCACCCGAGATAATTATCTTGGCTTCTTGAAGTCTTTTTCAACATTCTGCCTGAATCACAATTACCTCACAAAGAATCCCACCGATGGCATTAGTAGTCTTGGCCGGAAAGGAAAAAAGAAAATCAGAGGAGTGCTATCAGAAGATTTATTAAAAAAAGTATGTGATTACCTGAAGGAGAGTAATCCACATTTTTTGTTGGCCAGTTATATCCTTTATTATTGTTTCATTCGCCCCGCAGAAATGACAAAGCTAAAGCTCTCTAATATCAGTCTGGAAAGGCAGACTATATTTGTCCAAGACACAATCTCAAAGAACAAAAAGGATGGAACTATCACTTTGCCGGCAAAGGTGATTCACCTCATGCTCGACCTCAAGATATTCGACCATCCACATGATTATTATCTCTTCTCCGATGGAATGAAACCCGGTAAAGTGGAACGTTCAGAAAAGATGTTCCGCGACTGGTGGGCAAGGCATGTCCGGAAGGACCTCAAGTTATCTGATAAGCATAAATTTTACTCGCTGAAAGATACCGGTATAACGAATATGTTACGGCATTATGATGTATTGAGCGTGCGTGATCAGGCTCGACATAGTAGTATCCTTATGACTGATATCTACACACCACACGATATCCAAGAAGCGAATAGCCTGATAAAGAATTACCAAGGAGATTTCTAAAGGAAAAGCCCCAACCGTCACCAGTCAGGGCCTTACTTATCTAACGATAAGTTACTTCTACAGATGCAAAGATACTATCTCTTTCTGGACTTATAGATAAGCCAGGAAACAATTAACAGACCAATTAATAGCCCGCCGAATGCCCAGCCTCCCAATTCGATTTTTATCTTTTGCCACCTGTTTAACTCTTTTTCTACTGGATAAGGAACCTGAACGCTATCAGTCTTCAGTACCGTATCTCTACGATTGATAAAGATATACCTATACTCCATCTGCTTGACATACTTATATATGGAGTCACCTTTGACCTGATAAAATATGCTATCATGCTTATATATGCTATCATACCGAATACTGTCACGTGTTTTATACTCAGTACGTATTGTTTCGACCGGAACATACTCGATACTCCGGCAAGCCGCCAAACACAACGATATAACTAATATCCACGGTAGCGCTTTCATAACAAATCCCACCCTTTATATATATCCTCCATAACAGCAGGCACCGCATTCTCTACCTGAGAGATCGCAGCTGCGAAAGCGCACATGGTGGACTTATCATTAACATCAGGTACACAACTGGTAGGAACTTGCATTTCTTTGCATACTCGAATTATATATCCTGAAGTATTGTTCTCCACAGGTGGCGCCCAGCGATTAATGAAGTCCGCTATCGTCTGGCAACCATGTCGATGCCGATAATTTTGGAGCGTCCGGATTAACGCACGGTAGCCCCATTTCATTTCCGTAAACTGAAAGAATGATTTATCTTCCTGTTTCTCCCTCAATCCCTGCCATTTATCCTTGCTAATGCGGATATTGCCGGGATTACAATTTCTCAACCCTCTTGGTAAACTCATTTATTTTCCTCCTTATCTTTAACTTCGGTCATTAATTCTACCATCATTTTTGCCAGATCATCTTTATTCTTAATCACTACGTTCATTGTCTTAGCAGCTTCCAATATTTCAGCTTTTTTCCAACTCTTTTCACGTACCGATTTAAACTCACACCAGACGCAATAACCAGCCCAAAACAAAGTAAATACAGGTAATGGTACATGCATACAAGTCATTACATCAATAATTGTCAAGCAGAGCATTGGAGAAAAATACTTCTGCCCCTTCGTTGCCGTTTTTTTTAGTGCGGTGGATGTTCTATCAATATTCTGCTCCTTAGCTTTCTTAATGCCGAATATTAAATCAACTCCCATCGCAAGAAATACACCAGCATACTCCAGGCCAATATATATAGAGGTTCTATACAGGTGTTCTAAAAAGTCTTTGATTATTTCTTCCATCTCTCATACTTTATCTAACATTAATATTACTTTTGTACCATCATTGGCCGTAAGGCCACATAGTAGTTTTGTTCATCCCGCCCAGCTTGTGAAAGTAGGACGGGATTTTTTTACACCTCCTCTATTTCAATCATATTCAACGGTACTCCCCAATTAGTATGTCCAGTATCAGCCGCTACAGTAAACGTTAATAATCCATCATCACCAACAATTACATTATTAATAGTAGCCAAATCATGCCAGTTATCCCGGAACTGTTCAACACCTAAATCAGCAATAACATATTCAACCCCTTGCATAATCAAGTAAGCGCTGATTGCACTCTCCATATTACCCCAATTCGCAACTCCATTGTGTAAAGTCCGTATCTTATATGTACCAGAGGGTAGTCCAGAAACAATAATATAGCTGGCATCTGTAAGGTTATCCTTCGTTTGTTGACGTATATATCCTGCGGTTAAGTATTTATCAGGATATATACCGGAATTATCCCCTGTGCTTGTTGCACCCCACTGACTGCTTAAGCCTACCCATCCTTGCGTCCCGGCGAAGTTGAGATGTCCCATAACTTCTCCTGTAACATCGTAGACATCCCAGTTTATTGGCCAGCTACCGGGTTTAGTTATACCATTTTCGGAGTCAAACCCTCTTTCTTGACCATTGTAGCTATTCAGCGAAATAATACACTTACGAGCAACATAGTTAATTACCGCACTGGCGTTAGCTATTTGTCCATCATCCGCTTTCAACCGCCCGTAAATAGTCTTTTCACCTTTGCCTGATAAAGTAAAGTCAATCTCACTTTCCGGTGTATAATAGACATAAGATGCACCTGCGAAGTCCGCACTCTCAGACAACATGTACTGGAGGGATGTATATGCCCCCGTAACAGCAAACACAATCTTAACACTTTCAGAAGTAGTATACGCATTCCCGCCATTGATAGTCATTGTTGCCGCTACAGGCTCCTTCTGATATTCAATAGATGAAGACACAACGGAAGATTCTTGGTTTGCATTACCCACTTGTGCATATAATGTTTTATTGCCAAAACCATCAGATAAATTATACGAAACAGTATTGTCTTCAACTTCTCCTAATGATTTCCAAGCTACACCGGATAAATCCGCCGTTTCTCCCAACCGATATTGGGTCGGATTGCCATTGTATTGTAATAACACATTCACTTCTCTTACATAAGTTGATGCTGCCCCCTTATTAATAACTATACCAGTCAGTGCAAGCTCTGCATCTATAACAGAAGCATCCTTATATTTCCCCATGAACGGCCCTGCATGGAAATTGCCAATATACCAATTCTTATACCCTCTCATATCAAATGGAGATTTACCATTTTTCCCCGCTGTAACTGCTGGTGAGTTATAGGCCGGTTGATAGTTATAATTAGCACTATCAGCCACTTTCAATGCCGAATCAATATTTTCATAATCCAAATCAGCAGTAAGGAAGATATTTCCGCTACCACCAAAGTATCCCGGTGTTTCCGTATCACCATTTTCCGTGATAAAGATGTTATCATCCATCGTATAACCTTCGTATGAGACGTTACCAGTCAATCTTGCAATTGTAGCCGCCTTGACTACATTGTTGTGTATATTATAATACTTGCCAGTTATTATTTCCTCTGGATTACTGTCAGATGTCCATGCGCTCAACGCCCATCCAGTCTCTAACCTTGCTGCCGTCAGGATACAATTAAAGATTTCAAGACCTGACAAAAACGGCCCGAATACCCCAATAATGTTATAGTTATTCTTTACTGTACAATTGTATATCTTTCCATCCATCGTGCAGGAAAATGCTGACCCTTGTGACGGTTCCCGGCGATATCCGCAACCATCTAATAAATTATAGCAGAATTCCACTCCGCGAGCATTGTTAATCTGAACGCTATCATAACCATTCTGTATGAAACTACACCGATAAACACGTAAATCACGTATAATGTGCGCATGAAACTTTACTATCTCGCCATTTGAATTTGTGCCTTCTTTCTCTGATGTGTCAAAGTAACCGACATAAACACCTTCTCCTACAGTATTGCGAAAAGTACAATGATGAATATCCAGATACATCTCCCAACCATTCTCCCGCCAGAACCAGGTATTATTTGCATTCGGGTCAGTCTTCGCCGATATGCCTGCAAATCCCGCTCCATCGATATCCAGTCCAAAAATCTCAAAAAAAGAAGAACCGTTATTTATGAACAGGCATGAGTCAGTAAACATGTTGCTATCGAAAGGATAGAAATGTATTCCCGTCTTATGGTAGCCATACCCATCTACCACAATATTACGCATGTTCTGTCCCGGCGAAAACGCACCGTATGCACGCCATCCCCATTGCATCACATCTTCCTCATCATGTGTAATAATCAGCGGAGCCTCACGGGTAAAGTTCGGTGTCCCGTTCTCATTCGTTTCATTCTGGCTTTTATTCCCCTTCAAGAAAAGACGTATTGGATAATCTTCCGGCTCTTTTGGATCACGCTTTACCACCAACGTTGTTCCGGCAGGCAACATACTGCAATCTGGCCCATCCCATTGCCCATTATTAGGGTTTCCCTGTGGAAGAATCATTTCAGCATAATTCAAACCTGAATTATCCACATTCCGCCACAGTCTACATTCAAACTCCTGCGTACCGGGTAAAGCAACATAACTCGTATATGCCGAATAAGTGAAGGCAACTTCATAGCCTTGCGTTGTATCAGCAGGCTTCGGACAAAGCTTCGGAGTGACGGTAATAAACTTGTTGATGCGTTTAGTCAAGGTAACCCCGGTCAGCGTGTCGGTTACGTCCACTTCGACATCATAGACACCTCGGTCGGAAGAGTTATTGAAAGAAAATGAGGTAGATGCCCATATTGTAGGACCGGGCCTGGTGGTGTCAAAACTGATATTCTTTACCGGCTGTGTTTCATTCTCCTTGTATATGCGTGCTACTGCTGTATTTCTGCGCGAAGTGGCATAGCCATTTTCTGCAAGTATATCGATATATCCCCTATCACCGACGCGGAGAACTTCAGTTACCGTCACCTCAAAGTAAGGTAACGTCTGTGCCTCCATCGCATAAATAGCCTTTATCACTTCAACTTCTGAAACAGAATTACGACCGATAAACTTCTGTTTCAATTCACCCGAATTCGCTATCTTAATGGATTTACTATCTTTTTGCAATGTCAAATTTCCGGCACCGGTTACCGTTTGTCCGTCACCGTCCTGTATCTGCCATTCAGATGTCTGCCCCCATCTTGTTGTAGCGTCTATCTTTACAGTCTGCCCGATAATCGGGAAATAATTATCCGCCGCAGCCTTAGCCGTTACCCGTCCTATCCGGACTTTCAGTATGTCATTATAATTTTCAGCCATATTACTCTATATTAATATCATACAATTCCTCAGAAACATATTCTCCGTTATTATCCAACACAGGTAACAATTGCAACAAGCCATACCGTCCCAGAATCAATGCTGAATGCTGTGTACCAATAGCGGAAACCTTCACAAACTTAGACCTGTTTAGCGTATTGTGTTTTACCAACAACAAACCATCTGCATAAGTGGTATATTGTACCTCATTGGAGAAACTTGTATTTTCCGAAATATCTACGCCCACATATCCGGTCGCGGCATCATTCGTTTCGTCAATTATCGTTCCGGCAAGATTATAACAACCCACCGTATTACCCGTTGCCGCTTTTGCCTTATATTCGTAGTCAATATCCGGCAGATGGCTGACATCAGCCGGATAAGTTCCCGCCAATACATCCAGCAGCTTGTATGATGAACCGCCATTCTGAACTTGCAACAACTTAACTCCGGTATTAGCCAAGTTACTGCCTATCTCTATGCCCTTTTCTTGCATCGAGGATAAGCTGCCGCGTATATCATCTGTGCCAAAGAAACCATGTACGGGATTTCCGGAACTGTTCAACGGTACTTGGTAAAGATTATTTCCACTATTGATAGTGCCAACCGTCCCTAAAGATACACCTCTCATTGGCACACTGTCGGCAACGGCCGAAATGATAATGTTATTGTAAGAATCAAACGTGTCTATATGGTGATTCTGTGCTTTCATGAACCACTGCTGCCACCATGTACTATTGATGTACGCTGTATTGCCAAGCATACTTACATGCTCTGCATCGCATTCAAATATGACATAGTGATATCCCCATGTCACAACAGGTTGATTAAGCAGATGTACGAAAAGGTTTGATTCCAGTACAAACTCCTTCACAGGCACCTTGCTTGCAATTTTAATTCCCTCACCATTACCGTCATGAAAATAATTCCTCCTGAAGAAAATGTGCTCCACATTCGTAAGGTAGAAGAAGTATTCACCGGAAGTTCCGGTAAACTCGTTATCCTCGGCAATCAAAATCTGCGAGTTGGACATTGTGCACAAGGCCGGATGACCAATAAGACCATACGAATGGCTTGCATCAATGTAACTCTTAATAAGCGATACTATCCGGCAATCCATAAATTTCAGCGGAATACAATTGAATTCCGTAATACGGCACCCATTGACATACATATTCTCCGCGTACTTGCCAATTATCGCATAACGTCCCAAACCGTTCTTATTCACAGGAGATAAACCATTGATTGTACAATCAGCGACATAAAGGTTACGTGAATAACTTTCCACATTTCCGGTAAAATTCACCCCTGACACTTCTTCCGGAGCACTTGATTCCATGTAATTCGCCACATTCACGAATGCCGTATTCTTGACTATGATATTATCCACATGGTCAAAGTTCAGACCACCGACCGATGCACAATCCAGTGTCAGTTTATTTGCCCCGTCAACCGTCAAAGTAAACATTGAACCCTTATTCCAGTTTATAATTTCCGCCAGCCATAAGTTTCTGTCCCGCTTGAATCTGATGCCATCCTTAACACAGGTTATAGTAATATCCTTCGTCAATTTCTCCGGATAATCCGCCTTGAGCGCATCAAATGCCGCTTGTAAGGAAGAATAATAAGTACCCGGCAAGTCACTTCGTTCAAGCCAATCAGTAGGATTAGCAGCCACCTCCGCCTGAAACCATACATACATGGTGTGGTCTTCCTGCACATTTCTAAATGTATATTCCGTAATTGCCCCCTGTGATACTTTATCAACGTTAACCCGCTGCACCACAAACCCTGTTTTGGGCACAATCGTAATAGTCAACGAATCTCCCTGTTGAACCTTATTAACCTTAGCCGGAAGAATTTCACCGCGCACTCCTGACGTCTCATCCGCATCCACCGTAATAGTGAATATTTCGCTTCCGCCACCACCTTTAGACTTAATGACCCTTTTGTTTCCATCCCAATAAATCGAATCATTATCTATATGCTTTCTCAACTTTAAAACAAATTGATCCTCCCATTCTTCCCAGCCTTCATCCGTAAACGAACGGATATACATACCATTGAACTCATAGCGTATCTGCCGAATGAAGCCGTCCTTACTGACAACCAAGATTCCTTTAATTTCTCCGCTACCCGCCTGTATAGCATACAGATAATACCCCGGCTTCGTTATATTATCAAACTCATCTTCAGGAATACCACCAAGGTTAATAAATAAACCATCAGCAAATGCCTCAAAGTTATTCTTTATTCGTGCAAAGTTGCGATCCAGTTTCAACCGTGCATCCCTACCGGTATCTACTTCACCATTCCAAGGGACAATATTTTCAAAAATCAAATCCAAATCATCCATATCAACGTAAATCTAAGTCATTACCATTAAATTCCAGCAACAAGGGTTGCCAACACATTCCGTATTCCATTGTATCCAGATCAATGAAATTCAGCATATAGTCAGCAAAACGCTTGTTCTCCTTTTTGCTTTGTTTCCGAAGACGGGCACGCTCAATCTTTACAATGCCGTCGCTCTTTCGGCGTTCGTAACTGAAGGACATGAAAGCGAAAGAGAAACTCTCTCTCTGCTCTGTCTTCCTTCTCATCTCATTTATAGCTTCATATACGTCCATAGTGCAAAATTACCAGTCAGGGAATAGCAGAAAAAGGACAATTTATCTGCTCACATTTCTCTCCAATTTTTCTATATGCCTGATGCCATCACGTACTTTTCGTGAATCCACAACCAGTTCTTTATCACAGATCACCTGCAATAAATGATTATTCTCTTTCATCAGTTCAATGATCTGTGCCCGCAGTTCCGGAGTAATGCCGGAAGACGGGATATCGGTAGCGGCAAAAGAAGTACCTGCCGGCCCTTCATCGACAAAGCCACCTGCATATTTCCCGCTACGGGTCCTCACCTGTTCAAGTATCTGAGTTGTATTGATCATCCGGACTGTACCATTTTTCTGCGCCACGTCAAACACATCCAGGAACTGGCGAACATGCGGATTCGCTACACTCTCATGGTTGGCCACAAACTCATTTTTGTGAACCGGTATCACTCCGGCCACATCATCTGGATTACCGCTGCGCGTATAGCCTTCGACATACTCATCCGAATAACCACCTTCTTTCAGCCCTTTCGCTTCATCACGTTGTTGTTTGGCAACGGCAATCTGAGCCGCACCGCTGGCGACGGCTGCCGCGGCTGCCATTGCTCCCAGTACCGGACCAATGATTGGAATACCTGCCATAGCTTTGTAGGCTTCCATAGCAGCAACGGCGGTAGTGGCGGTTACCTGAAGTACGGAAGCTGCGAATTGTTTATCGGCATACTTCTTCTTAACCTGATTGATCGCTTCTTCCTTCTCCTCCTCCAGTTTCGTCGTATCCTTGCCTGCTTTCTTTGCCGCCTTAATCTGCTTGTCATACTTCCGGGTGACCTTGCTGATCTCCATATCCTGCAATGCGCTTACCACCTGATTAGCCGCTGCCGCCGCCTGTGCAATGACATCAAATGTGGCCTTTGTCTGGTCTTCACGCACCTGCTCATATTCTTCGTTGATACGCGCTTTCTCCTCCTCGTATTCTTGATAAGAAATCAAATCAGCATCATACATGGCTTGCAACATATTCAGCTTCTGACCATAATCTCCGGTATTATCAATTGCTTGAAAACCTTTTTCCTTATTGGTGTCTTTGTCTGTGTTCTTCTGCTGAAGCTGTTTATCCAATATCTGTCCATTAATTTGCGAGACATCATCTCCATATGTCTCCAGCATCCGTTTCCGTTCATTCAGATAGTCAAGTTCCAATTCTTTTATCTTCTCCTGGTATTCCTTCTCCGTCTTGATATCGCCATCAAGGTATTGCTGCTTGATCAATCGTTGGTCTTCCTGATAAGTAGATTCCAAAGCGGAGAAAGAAGAAGACTTTTCTTGTGCTTCAGTAGCTTTCCTGGCATTGGTTAACCGATTTGCTTCAGCAATCATCTTATCATAAATCTGGCCTTGTATGTCTGTCACATCCTTGCCATAGCTTTCCAACAAAGCCTTTTTCTTCAGGAGAAACATTATCTCACTGTCATACTGTGCCTGTTGATACTCTTCCTCACTATGCTGCTGGTTCAGATATTCTTCTTTCCACAGATTACGTTCTTCCTGCATAGCCTGCTTCAGGACTTCTTCACGCGCTTTCAGTTCTTTTTCAAGTGCTTTATCATCAACAGGAACTATTGGAACTACCGGTCCGGAAAGGTTCGGAACCATAGCTACAATTTTTTCCAGTTCCTTTTTCTTATCAACATATCCAGCTAATTTAGCAACACGCTCCTCAAAGTCTTTTTCAAGTCCCCGGAGATAAGACTTTCTCAAAACCTCATTGTCTTCAGTCGCCTTCAGAATACTTTCTTTCTCTTGCTCATACCACGCCTTGGTTTCAATCATCCCCTTTGTTAGCAAGTCATCCAGTTCGTCAATTCCTCGCTGCGCATCAGCTTTCAACTGCTGTTTCTGTTTATCGGTAAGGAACTCAAAATTATCTGCACTTACTTTTACCCCGGCGATCAAATCCATTGTAGCTTTAGTACGTTCCAATTCATCATTAAACTTTTTTTGAGATTCAGTGGATTCATCTGTTTTATCCCTGAAAATAGCCAAGTAAGAAACGACAGCAGTAATTCCGGCAATAACAAGCCCCCATGGACTCGCCTTAGTCGCTTTACTGAATAAATTAGTAGCCAGCGTAGCAGCTTTCGTTATGGTGTTATATGCCGCTGTAGCAATGGTACCGGCTTTTACATAAAGTGTATAGGCAGCAACAGCCGTTGCTGCTGTTAATATCGCCCCTTTATATTCAGACAGTACAGATACGATTGCACTCAACCCTTTCACCGTCAGGCTACCGGTAGTAACCATATACCTCATTATTGGCAAAAGTTTTTCTCCAAGTTGGATTCGAACATTTTTAAAGTTTTCTCTTGCTTTATCCAGTCCTGCCTGCACCGTATTATTTTGTATATTATACTCATTCGTTGCGCTTGTACCATCCCGGTACGCATCATTAGCCAGTTTTTGCGCTACCCGAACATCATCAATCTTTCCCGCCATGGTACTGATCACACCTGAAGCTCGTACACCGTCCAGTCCCATTTCCTTAAACATTGGGGCCAGTTGATCCAGTCCACCCTTCTTATTCAAAGTATCCAGAAACTGAAGTATCGCTTCGTTCGCGTCATTCTTGATGAGTGATGAAAACTCTTCGACGCTTTGCCCGGCAATCTTTGCGAACTTAGCCGGTTCCTGGAACATCTTCATCATTAGTGTTTGGAACGCTGTTGCAGCCATTTCTTGCTGCTGCATATTCTGATCGAGAACGGAAGCATAACCAAGGATATCACCCTGAGCTACTTTCGCCTGATTTGCAGCACCCGCCACACGCGCGGTAAAGGCAACCAGGTACGCTTCGGCTGCGGATGAGTTCTGTGCAACCTCATTAATCGCGGAAGCTGTAGCTAACATAGCCCCACGAAGTCCCAGCTTTTCATCCTCACCGAACATCTGTGCTAATTTACCTATATTCTTCACCGCATCTTCGCCAAGATCTTCACCTAATGCAACATTTATTTGATTGGCTGCATCCACGAACTCCAATACATCTTTTTTAGCCGTGATTCCCAAGCGTCCTGCATCCCCAGCCAGTGCATTCAGTTTTTCTCTCGGAGTTCGCGTATCCATCTTCTTAAACTCTTCGTTTAGCTCCTTTACCTCTGCCCGAGTCATCCCGGTATATTTCACTACTTGTGCTTCAGCTTCCTCCATTTTGGCATATTCATCCACACATTTACGGGCTGTCATCGCCACACCGGTAAGCGAAGCAATGGCACTGGCACCAATGGCAGCATATTTATTAAATCCATCCGTCAGCTTTGACAAAGAGAACCGTGTATCGCGTGCCTGTACCTCCAGTTCCTTCATCCGCTGCTTGGTCAGTAAATAGTCTGCCCGCAACGCTTTCCATTTCTCAGTACCGGGAACATTATTATTCATCTGAGCTCTCAACGTACTTGCTTTCTTACGCAATTCGTTATAGGTCAACGCAGTCAATCCAGCCTCTTTACGCAGTTCATAAAAAGACTTATTCAGTTTATCATGTTGCTTTTTCAGTTCTTTATATTCCGTCGAATCCTTCTTACCTGATTCTGCCAACTTATCCATTTCGGATTTCACTTTCGCAATCTCTTCGCGTGTCTCCTCAAACTTGACTTTCGCTTCCGAATTATCTATTCGGATGGCAACTTTGAAATCTGTGATACTTATAGCCATACCTATTGAAATTTATATCACAAAAGTAGCCCGCCAGCTTACCGTGAAAAAGGACATAAAAAAGCCCGGCTATCCATCACAGACCACCGGGATAAACCTATTGAACAAAAAAAATCAGACATCTATCCAATGACCATCATCCAACCAAACACCGAAATCGCGCCATCTACCATTCTCCAATATCCAACGTACTCCCGGCACATCTACTATCCGTATTGGGTAGAAAGTACCAGTCCAAGCTCCTTTACGGCCATAAGCATTTAAAGTGAACTCCATTTCTTTACATATATACCGCTTATTATTGATCTCAAAAATCGACCGGACATCATAGACATTTGGATCAAAACAGCGTCTTTTGATAGCCTTATCAAAATCTATATCATATCCCCCCACATAAAATTGTTTATCTAAAGTTGTCAAAGCTAAAGTAGCCCCAATATTATTAGTTGGCCAATACTTATATGATTGCGTCCAGGTATATAGGTCAGTAAATGGCAAAGGGAAATCATATCTTCCTGAAGTTAGTGGTTCATAACTAACCAAGCCAATATAAAAGGCAAGAAATATTGTATCTTTACTCTGGCTCTCTTTCGTTGTCCAAGTTTCAACTTGCTCTAAAACATTCGTAATGCCTTCACCATTTTCATCCGAGGTTCCACTCTCATCAATAACCGGAATCATAATCTTGATAGGGCGATTTTTATCACTTCCTACATAACTATACAAATCAGAAAAAGCTAATTCTACGGGTACCATTTCCAATTCAACCGTATTTTCTGCATTTTCCCGTTCCAATGGTTTAAACTCATTCACTGGTTCAAAAACACTCCAGCCTTCATTGAATGTACGACCTTTATAAACAAATTCTCTACCAGTAAGGGCATCTGTATAAACAATATCATATTTTTGAAATCCATTTCCCCTGAACCAATCATTCATTCTTTGCATTTGATCTGTAACATCCGGTTCAAAATCTATAGGTATAACATCACGTTTTACATTTTTAGAAAAATCATCAGGAAAACACCTTATACGGTAATAAGTACTATCCGGAATCTGATATTTTACAGTAGTAGAAGACATTATATCAACCATCTCATTGTCCTCATCAACTTCTGCCTCATAAGAATCTTCTACTTGTAAGACATGCGCAATCTCTACACCAGCATAATAATTTGGTTTGATCATCAACCTTGCTGTGCGTTTACGATTATCCACAACAAACACAGCATTAAACATCTTCTCTATTTCCTCAAAAAAATCCTTTACGCTCCAGCCTGGCAACAATTCATTCCATTTGTAAGTTTCCACTACATGGCATATAATCAGATTTTTAAATACCGTATCTTCTATCTGATTAACCTGAAGATCATAACCAATAGCCCGCATCACCTCTTTTATGAATGCACATAAATAAGGTTGTGGGAACCAGTATTGCCCATCTGCTTGCAATTTATAAGTATCTTCCAAAGCAGCTTTTCCATACGCCCACTGATTTATGCAATATCCAGCCGTCCGGTTCACAACAGGAGCAAGACAGTAATCTACTTCCGGATATGTTTTTGTAACATAATTCATATCTCCACGATTCGGTATAGTGGTTTTCATCTCAAGAAAAGATATCAGAAGATCACTACCGATAAAATAATTCAGTTCCGAGTTGCCGCTGGCAATTTGTATAGATACAGTGCTCTCTGTCCATCCAGTAATAATCTCCGTACCATTACAATATACACGATTATCTGCTACCAAAATTGCGGATCGTTTCGACTCTATTTGCTGAGTCGAATTTAGCCTATACAAATGTTTGTATAATGTGGCATTTGTCGGGTTGGTCAACTGCAAAGTGATATCATAGGTATATTCACCATTTTTGGTGATAAAAGAATTTTCACGTTTTACTTGTACGCTAAAATCCTTTGGTAATACAACCGAGACTCCATCAATAAACAATTCAGTCATAATCCGTCAATTTAAACCCAATGCTTAATCCATTGAACCCACCAAAAACATCATACTCCCATTCTGTACAGGTTTCAGCACCACCGGATATCTCTCCACAAACAAAATTCATTTCTCGAATTTCTTCTTTCAGAATCTGCATCACCGCCTGTATCCGTGCATAATGTTTCATTTCTTCTTCATCCGTTTCGTCTCCAGCCGGAACCTTCTCCAATAAGAATAACAATAATCGGTTATACTCCTGGTAATTATCTGTCCCGCCTTTCGATTCAGCATCTGGATAATTGGAGCACAGAAACAATCCAGTCTGATCTCTCAGTTTTTTCGTCAGGTGCTTGTCACTGACTGCAATGATCACGCCGTCAATCAGTGTATCAGTCCGAGCATTGATTTTGCTCTTCAGTTCTGCTAATATTTCCCGGTATCTAAGAATATTAATCATACATGTATCAGATTATTTTGGTCTGGATCAGCCATCCTGAAGCTAAACTCTATCACACTCATCACGCTTCTCCGGAACTCACGTTCATATTTCTGTTTACTTATCACAATGGGTAGCCACTCACCATCCACAAGAATATCCGCTTCTTGCGCATTCAGAAGGTTATGCCATAGCTTATAATCACTCTGAAGCATAACCACTCCACTGTTGACGGTATATTCATCAGTCACCTTTAAACCAAATTTTCTTTCTACTCCAGCCAATACCGCCGCATCACTCTCATTACCGCCATTAATAGACAATCCTCCCATAGCAGTAACCGTTTCCGGCATTCCATACACATTTTTGAATCTGAAACACCACTTATCCATATATACAGAGCTGTCCACATGAAAAAGAAAAGAATAATCTCCCGATTTCACAATGTAGCGTTGAAGCCGTATCATCGGAAATAAAGACATGATCCGTTCCAGACTGACATCTATAGTAACAGGATAACTTACACCTTCGGTAACAGGAACTTTAAATAGGTCTTTAGTCACATCACTACCATTGATATCATAGCCTGTTACAGTAGCCTTACGAACATTATTATTTGGCATAAGATACCCACTCAGATACTCCTTACATCCTTTATGTACTACTTTTTGGTTTACTTCGCTTAGCCATCCCGGATAATATGCGTCTTTTGTAGTTTGCAAAGTGCTGTACATTACAAAACTCTCCACATCCAACACGCCATCAATAAAAAAGGAAAATACTCCGGCAGAACTATTTTGCCAGCTTATCTCTCCTGCGCACCATATACTCCACAATGCATTCTCACAAAATTTACCTAACTTCCGGATTCTCACCAAATAATCCGCATCAGGAACATAATCCTCATCCAGTATTCTTTTTCCGCCATATTCAACAGCAAAAGTGATTGAGACTTCCGTATCTATCACATAGTCCTGCATAGTCCCGCAGAACTCTCTATCTCTTGGTCTTTGCAATACATTCATAGCCTGCAATATTTATTCCGCCTGTCATTCTTAGGCAACAGTTCATAGTGTACCGGTCCGCCATTACGCGCCAGCTTCATTTCATTCACCCAGGTGGCGGCATCATCCGCCATCCATCCGGCAACCCTTTCCACATCCTTCAGAGATGCAGGTTCACTTTCCCCCATCCCGTTCTCCGTCATAAATTTGCGGATCACTCCGTTAGGAATAGCACTCAACGATAACCGGCGTAATGCCATGCTCATGGCCAGCAACGCCACAGCTTTACAGGCAGCAAAATGCGCATCCGTTTCCGAAGATTCTTTTTCCTTCAGCAATTCCTCCCATTCACTGCCGTATGCACGCTTCACTGTCAGCATCTGTGCCTCCCTGATAAACGGTACCAGCATCAGATACATTCGTTCGCTCCGCTCGATAGGGAAATAACCGTCAAACGCTTCACCGTTCCGGATGATCAGTGTCTGAGATAACTTGTACAATGATGTATCCGTCCACTCCTTCAGCTGTTTTTTATTCAGGTAGCGGATCAGAATATCCACTGCCCGGTAATATTCTTCCAAGTGTAGTGCATCGTCCCGATCCAGTTGCCATTCCCACGGAAGTTTCTCACTGTTATCCGTTGCCATCTTGAATTTTCGTCCATCATCTTCATGGCTGAGATCATTCTTCCGGTACATCCGAAGCGTAGCCAGGATAGCAACCGGGCGTTGAACTTTACGCACCAGTTCCGCATCTGCATCTTTATCAGGTTCAGTGTAGTACTTTTCAGCCAGCTTCATCGCTTCGTCCCCTATCAGTGACGAAAGTTCTTCAGTGGCCAGTTCTATTTCACCGGAAATCTTATCGAACTTATTGTTCGCATAATAATTCCCGGTCAGCTCCCGCAGTTCCTGAGCACCATTTTTGTCCTTATTGAAAATCATAGCAGCTATTTTTTAAAGTTTCTCATCAATTCGTCAGCCCGCTGTTTATCATCCAGCAACTTCATCATCACGCGCAGTAACAGCGTGTCATCAGTGGCGTCCACATTGCCGAAAACACCACTTTCGGCAACAGAATACAATACGCTGTTCATTCCCAAATTTTGGATAATACCAGGTTGAGCCTCCGGGCTCTTCCGGTGCCGTTCAAAAACCGGTGCAAAGCAAACCTCCACTCCATCAATGATAAAAGCCCCGGTAAACAAGTAATTGCAGAAGTAAGCGAACCAGGAATAAATTCCCCATTGAATCCACTCCGGCATATAGCGGACCGCCCCCATGTATCGCCCCATGTATTGCGCTCGGAAGGGTTCACGCAATGCGCACCCTTTGTCCTTTACCGGTTTCCGATAGAGAATTGCGCACAATGCACGTAGGTCCGTAGGATCATGCTCCGCATTATATTTGTTTATCACGGCAGCCGCCTGGCGGAACTCGCCAAAGGTCAGATCAGCCCCATGGCTGGCGGGGCCTTGCAGATATCGCCACTTCGGAAGCAGGTTCACAGTACAATCATACATTAACTGAGCTTCAGTAACAGGAACACCATCCTGATTGATATCCTCTTCTACTTTCCACATCCAGTCCAACGTATCAGCCAGCCGGTCAACCATCAGCATATCATCAACGCCCTGAAGACGATATCCCCGATTCTTCAATACATACGCGCACCAGTCACGCTTCACGTCGCGGAGAGTGAAGCCTGACCGGTGCATTAGCTTATCTCTGGTCTTTAAGATATGAAGCCACTCCAACGGCTTCACCTCTTCCCAACATTCGGGAAATTCAATGTCTTTCTTCTGTTTCATAGCTGTTTTTTATACTTGGTTAGTCGAGCGATCAGGCGCCGACACATTATCTTCCTTATTAATCACCTTTCGGTAAATACCCAAGAATATCCCCTTCTTATTCGGGAAATTAATGCGGATGGCGTCATTGATTGCCTCCAGTGCAATTTCCTCCGGGATTTGTGTGTCCGCCCCGTAGAATATCTTCAGCGCATAAAGCATCTGGCTGCCGCTGTCACTCTTTCCGTCAATAATGATATTGGCCAATGCCGGAGACAAACCGAAACCGCTTGTAGTCGAGCTATCCGCAATGCGCGATATCTTCGCCTGAGCTTCGATGTACTTGTCTATGTTCATCTCTATCGGTTCAATCTTCCAACTCTGCACATTTCCCAAGTCATCCACAAAGTCCACACAAGAAAAGAACTTGCCGGCATTCTTCTGCCCCGCCATCACATTGGCAATGGTTTTCGTCACTTCATCCCGCAGCTTCTCAAGCTCCTGATACACCCGCGTATCATCCCATTCCGGATTCATTTCCCGCACATGCTGTTCTTTCTGTACCCAATACTCGTGAGGGCTATGCACCACATACGCGGCTGCAATCATATTCTCATTCAAATGCCGGATAATCTCCGGAAGATTATTCGCATTCTCCAGCCAGGGAACCGATCCGTAAAAACAGGATATCGCATACATGTTACGCCCAAAACTACGCATACAGTGATACTTCACCGCTGTTTCATATTTCGATGGCTGCCACTTATCGAAAGCCGGATATTTCAGGAAACTGCGGCTTCGGTAACTGTCAAAGTCACCGGTCAGGTACGCCGTCACATCTTCCAGGCACCGACTGTCATTCTCCGGCCATACAAGCCGGCACTCACTACTATGCAAACATTCCAGCCGCTTCACCCATGGGCGACCGATACGCACCCCTTTGCCCATAAAGTACTTCGTGAACTGCCCGTTCATGTGCGTGTATTCCACCAGCGCATCCCGGATATACTTCCGGTAATCCCAACTATCCAGCCACTCCTGAATATCATCATCCACCAGCCACTCCTGCACCCGTTCGTTATCCACGATCTTCACCCGGTAAAGCAATGGACCCTGACCGTACAGCAAACCCGTTTTTCTGTCCAGAATGCCCGGTCCCAGATTATTTTTTTCCAGTAAGTTCCGGATAGCATTCGGCATATTGTTATCCGGTCCCCATGGCACCACCCGAACCCCCGCTACATTCGTCGGATCACCATCCCAATTTTTTGCATCACCGTTAAAGAACTGGCTCATTTCCTGACTCCAGTTCATATTAATGGCATATTGTCCGGCAGCCGTATCCACAAAGCTGAAATTGCCTATTTTCTTTGTAATTTCATCCATAACTATCTATTGATAAAAATTCTCGTAGTATTCACAAGAAGCGTCCCGCAGTACTCTCTCACAATCTCAACCAGTTCCGGAATCGCCTGTTCTATTATTGGGTTGAACCACGGTATCGGATTTCTGTTCCACTCCTTATTACTCTTTTTCGTCAATACACGTGTGCCACCCTCCATATTGTATCCTCGACCTACTCCCAGATGAATGTAAATACCTTCGGGCCTGAAGCCGAACCCAATACTGGTTACTTCTTCTCCAGCAACAATCGGTTTGCCGTAATGACGGTAATTCTGTTTCAGTGACCTGGATAGCTTTTTGTCGTTCGCAACCAATTCTCCTATAGAGAGTTTCAGCACCGCATTCACCTTGCTGCCCCAATCCTGTACCCGCGCATTGAATGTCGCCACAGCCTCTTTATCCTGTTGGCGTTCCCATTGTTGCGTTATACCGGTATCTCCCTCAATGATAACATCAAGTGGATATCGCTCTCCGGACATCTGGTTGCCTTTGCTTCTCCAGCTGTTCCGGTTCTTCTCCATTGCCAAACGTTCACCGTGTGATCCCATGCTGCAAAGGTATCTTGCAGCCATGGCAGGAAAAAGGACATAAAAAATCCCCGATAAGCCGAAGCCTACCGGGGATTTCATCCAAAAATAGTAAAAATCAGGCAATCAGATTCTTTGAAATATATATTTCTTCACTCATATCTCCAATTTCCAAGGCTTTTACATCTTTCCAGTTATAAGAAACCCGTACCCCATTTGCCAACCTGATTTCTTCCGGTTGCATACCCATTTCAGTATGTATCTCTTTGGCCACTGCAATAGCATTACTCAAGCCACTTGCCGGAAGACTATAAATTAATAGATCATTCATGTGAGCCTCCTTTCATATCTTCAGGAATTAGGCTCAAAAACTCTGTACGCGCATTATGCAGCGTACCCAAAACATTAATCAGATTTCGCGGGTCTGAACTGCCCATATTGCTTTCTTCAAGAAGAAAACCTATCGCATCATCCAGTCCTGATGCAAGTGCTTGCGCATATCCTTGCTGTAAAAAAGCGAGATTCTTAGACACCTTTTCACTCAGTACAATCTCGTTTACTTTCGTTGTAGTCATGCCTTACCTCCTTTCTCCAAAGCCGGACGTTCTGAAAACACATAAGTGCCCTTCACTTTACGAATAGAGATAATGAAAACATTGTTGTAGTCAGAATTATCCCCTGCAAAAGCCTTCACTCCCAGACCTCCATCATAGCGGTGTACATTAATCTTACGAACTCTCGGATTTTTCGCATTAATCATTGCCACCTCGGTGTCAATCTCATTATGGAAAGCATCCAAAGAACAGTCATCTTTTATCAATAGATTTTCAAATGCAGATACCCATTCAGACAGTTCCTTACAAGCATTGTTCAGAGGCTTATAAGTATTAACATAAGAGACAAAATACATCATTTCTTACCCCCTTTCTGGCACTTCTTTGCCTTATAAACGCACAATGCAGTCACTGCAAACAATGGAGGAAATATAAATCCGATACAAGTTGAGAGAATGGCACCGAAGTACCAGCGGTCAGAGGCACTGCGAAGCTCGCAGTCAGGAGCCAGACTACGATAGTAGCGGCGTTGAAGGTCAGAAACTTGCTCTGTGAGAGCGTTAACAGATTCGCCCACGGATGTACGTGGAGCAGGTACGGATTGCGTACCGATAGTTAGTTCTTTCATATCGTTGTACTGTTTAGCATTTAGGCAGAAAAACGGCTGCCATATCCCGTGTCGCTAAACAGTACAACGTTGATTACCGAGGCAAAAAACAATGTGTGGGAAAGGCAGCCGCCAATATCTTAAAATCGGGCATAAAAAAAGCCCGCAAACTTGTGAGCATTATACGATGCACATCGATAACCAATCAGGGTTATACTGTTTAGCACTGCAAATATGGCAATAATATTTGAAAGCACAATAAAGAACTGCATTTTAATTTTGTATTGCTGTTAATTTTCCATTTTCAAAATACAGATAACTATTTCCATTATATACCCATTGTTCATGAGTACCAAAAGAACCAGTAGTAACATTTACTTTTTCTGGATTCCCCCATGATAATTGACAGTGCTCTTTTGTCATACCAATCTTTACCTTACCACCTATTATCAAATTCCAAGTTGAAGAAGGTATATTTTTATATTTTACCCTTGGATTAGAAAAGCTAAATACATTATGAAAGTACCCATCACCTAAAAGAAAATTATTAGGAACATTATTAATTCCATTCATAGACACTAAAAAACAACATTTCTTTCCATCATTACCTTTTACCACAATCTTTACGGGACATTCAGCATTACCAATGCCTATTTCTTCAATTTTATAAGGTGCAAATTTATTAACTCTTATGACCCGTAATCCCTTGTCAGTATCAATATGACCTAACCTTGTCATTGAATACAAGGTCTTACCCAACAGCAATTTCCTTGCAATATCAATGTCATCAAGTGGAACAATACCTTCTATATGATTAAAATTAGCATCACGCATTTCATCTATACCCCCAATAAACTCATATTCTAAAGGGGTACCAGTATCAGTATTAAAAAGAATATACGTCCTAATACAACTTCCAGCAGGACAAGATACTGTACGCTCTACAATTGTATCTACTGCAATGATTTGATGGTAATAATCCGATAGTTTTGCTCCATTCTCCCCTCTCAGCAATGACATGTCATAAATATCAGGTTTATATATCGCCATAAAACGCATGCCACGATACCAGTCAGCAACATTCAGTTTTTTAAAGTTATCCTGAACAAATTTTTGTTCTTCAGTCAGTTCTACTGTTTTAATTATCGTTTCTGAGGATTTTGAAGATACAAAATAACCATCTTGTCCCCATGCTTTCACCCCCAATAAAAGCATCATCAAAAACATTACTTTCTTCATAATATTAGATATTTAATTAATAATTTCCTATTCTGGTATTTCTATGATATTTTTGTGTAGCAATCAAAATCATATTACCCATGAACAATAACATAGAACAGCGCCTTCAAAGACTTGAAAGAAGGAATCAGGCCTTAATCATATGCATTATTATCCTTAGCATAACCATGCTAATAATGCGATTAAAACTCCTATAATATATTTAATTAATAATTTTCATTCAACCAATTCAATTCTTCCAAAAAATAGCAAGTAGAACCTTTATTCACTACAAACTGTACTCTTGTATCAAACAACAAGAATTTGTCAAATTGTCCTTTTTGGGCAGTTACTAACAGAGGAGTATGTCTCACCACATCTATATCCACAAATTTAGACTTCATCTGTTTATTATTAATAGATATTATTCTATCTTTGTGTGTAGTAATGGCTTCATGGCACACCACATACTCGCCGCCTTCCATGTGATTGATAACCTTGTAGCCTTCATTACATTGTTGCAGCATATAAATATTACCTTCATCATGAGAACGTCCCACAACCAACCCGCCCCTACGGGCATCAACCACCTTTCCATCTTTAGAAAGCTGTTCAAACTCCTGTTCAGAAAGAATAAGTCCGACCATCGTACTTTTGAAGAACTATGCGCTGCCATAGATGCCCAGAAACATCAAATACCATCCTTGATAGAAGGTGGTTTTACCCAGACTGATGGAAGCGAAAAAAAATAGAGTTTACTGTTCACGACGGGCATGTCGCTACTATGTAAACTCTATCGAATCGCGATCAAAATATTTTTTATACAATGAAATCCGTATGCCCCCGTCTCACATTGCAACACTCAACCTTGTCAGCAAAGGCGAAGATGAGAATAATATTTGTAATGTCAAAATAAAATAGCTATTTTCGCAAAAAACAATCACCATGAACGAAGTAGAATTAAGAAAATACTGCTTAGATAAGGCTATTGAAATATTCAGTTGGAGAAAAGATTTTTTCATAAGCAAAGGAAGTACCCCCATAGAATATGCCGAAGCCTTATATAAGTACATCACAACAGGAGAAAAACAAGAGTTCAACCTGCCAGGCACCAGAATTCCCAATACCCCAGTTCCCAAAGCTATACAGTGATAGCCTATTAATATCTTGATACCTAAAAAACGGGAATTCCCGTTTTTTATTCCATTTCCCAATGCAGTAAAATCTTTAAAAACATACTTAAATAATCGGGATTCCGATTATTTAAGTATCTGTTCGGAAGCACAAAAACGTTTGTTTACGAAGCGTTTAAAAGCGAGAATTCTCGCTTTTAAGTCATTATCAATAATCCCCTAAAACCTGCAAATGCAGGTTTATAATAGAAAGTCGACCATTGAAATTCCATATATAAAAGGAGAATTCTCCTTTTATATATGGAATACAAAAAAAGCTCCCACAAAGTGGAAGCCTTTTTATTAGTCTACATATAAATTCAGAAGGATACCTCTTGTAAAGAACGGCCTATATCATGTATAGTGTCCAGTATCAACTTCTTTCTTTCTGAAGAAGGAACTTTTGTCCCCTTTATATAACTTGCCAACAAACTTTGCTGTATTCCCATGCGGCGGGCAACAGCTGAAATATTCAGTTCCGGATTAGACAGGAAAGCATCTTGAATACCAGAGGCCGGTTCTTTGGTATCATCATAATAAAAGCTCTCATAGCTCACATCTTCGTCAATATCATCCCAATGAATGCCGAAGTGTTCAAGTTCATAATTACTTCTTTGCTTTTCAGAAGCCGTCAGTAAGCGAGGATAAAACTTCAAGGATTGGTATAAAGTCTCCCCCTTGTCATTAGTAATATATATCCTGCCATTCTCAAACCACAATTTAATAATCTTCATATCATCCTCCTTTCTTTTATTGAAAAGCATGGGGGATTAAAAATCCCCATGCAATTTTTTCCATTCATTCTGAATAAGTTCCAGATTCTCTTCAAGAATCGACTCTGCCAGTTTCAAGTCTTTTGGTTTCAGCCCCTTGTTTTCTATCAACTTAACCGTATCCAGAATTTCAAACTTGGCTTGGCCGTCTTGACTTGTTACATGACAATGCGGTGGTAAATGTTCCGCTGTGTAGATTCTAAACTTCAATCCGAATAACATTAAAACTGTTGGCATAACTATTTGTTTTTTGATTACTCTACAAAGATAGGTTATAATTTTATATCCCGCAATTAATCAAGAAGAAAAGGTTATAATTTTATATCTTCTTAACAGAGAATGAACAATTCTCTCCCCTCCGTGGTAGAAGGAACGGAAGAACAAAAAACGAAGTACCGCTTTGGGTCCCATCCCGTTTTGCGAGTGTGCGAGCAAAACGGGATGGGCGCCCCTCTCGCCCATCCAATCAAATTAATCCCTCGTCGCAAAAGCTATAATAATTATAAGCCGTGACAATCACATGATCCATCAGCCGAATATTAAATATCTCCGCTGCTTTCTTTAGCTGCTCAGTCAATTTCATATCATCGTTACTCGGATGTATATTTCCACTCGGATGGTTATGAACAGCGGCAAATTGTACCGCCCCAGCTTCTATCAATATCCGCATGATTAGCCGTACATCTGCACACGTTTGGTCTATTCCTCCGACCGATATTCTTTTCTTCATTATAACCTTTGCGGAACGGTTCAGCGCAATAATCCAAAATTCCTCATTCGGCAAATCGCCTACTATCGGCTGCATGATATTGTATATATCCATACTGGAACGAATAGCCGCTACCGTCCTACTGCCTGCCTCCCTACGCTTGTAAAGTTCTACAGCCGCCACCGCTATGCGTCTACGTTGCGGAGTGAGGCTATTAAATAACCGTTCCAAACGATATTGCCCCTCCCACATATCCGAAACCATATCTACTTTATTCGTAAGATCGCTAATTAACTGATTATCCGTCTTATCCCTGTAATCATTATCAAACAGAGACAACTGTATTACGTCACATTTTCTTTTCATATCTTCCCGCTTTAATTGTTTCCCAATATTGTTTTACCTAAAAAGTAGCCTCCCAATACTTCTGCGCCTATCTTTTCCAAAGCACAGGAAAAACGTGCGTAGCTATGCCCTTGCGTGAGTATATCATCAAAAAGAAGTACCTTTTTACCCTTGAAAAAGTATTGGTCAAAGTTGATAACTTCAACGTCCTGCACCGTCTTGCTACTTTTCGTTTCATGAATCGCCAAACGTCCGCCCTCGATAGTAATCGCCTCGTATGCGTTCTTGCAGCCTGTCAGTCGTGCCACTTCTCCGGAAAATACCTTGTATCTGATTTCGTTTTTATGTGCTGAACTTGCAGGAATACATACGAACGTCACATTCTCACAATCCGCGCCAAACTGTTCACGTATCTTCTTCGCTACCATCTCCGCCACCGATACGCTACGTTTACCGTCTTTAAAGTCCCATATCATTTTTCTGATTGCCCACTCACGTTTGTTCGCCTCGTACTTTGTAGGTAAATAATCAAAGAAGTTGAACATGAATTTAGACCACTGATTTTTCCATTCTTCAGGAATATTCCTTTTTGCTGTCATAACTTTAAAATTTTATGTTGAACCATGAGCTCGTGGGTGTTAGCCTTTTTTTTGCTGTTTCCCTGATTGGAGCTTTTTTTTTCTGCGTCGCCTGTCGCTACGCGGTATGTTTCGCCTTTTTTACGCTGCATCAAAAGGTGTTGTAAGGAACAGGAGCAAGTTTTTCAGAAAACCGTAGGTTTAAATACTACCTGAAGGGTGGAGATTTTTTCTGAAACGTTAGCCAGAACTTGAGCCAGTGACGGCAACATTTACCTTTGCAGCACAAAAAAGCGAAACTGCGTGGTGACTGGAGACAGAAATAAAGGGCGAGAATCAGAATAAGGAAACAGCTGGAAATACATAGTTGAAAACTATACCGCTCTGCCCGGTCTTCGGTTAACAAGACAATAGCCTGCGTTGGTGCAGGGAATGGAAGACGGGGCGTTTTCCCCCGGTTACTGGATAAAATCCGGTAACCTCTGCGTGGTACGCAAAAAAACAAACAGAAAGCAACGCTTTCTACCGCTTAAACGCGAAAAATCCACGTGGCAAAAATTCGGCTTGATTGTACCCCGGTACATTGATCAAGACGGGTTTGCCACGTGGATTTTTCGCGCGCCTGGTTCTTCATCAGGCGGACACTCTCAGAAAACAGGGCGTTTTTTGAACTAAAAATGTCCTTCCCAAAAGAACATTCCGCTGAAAGACAATAAGTAATCCCATCCCTGCGATATTTATCGGAGGGATGTAACAGCTTGCTGCCCGAGCCGCGCCGTCGTCCCCTTGCGGTCGCAGATGCCCTTCAAAATCGGAAATATGATAAAAATGTGTTACAAAAAGCCAAAAATGCGCCAAAATTCCATTATTCCTTACAAATATTGTAAATAATTTTAAATTACCGTATAAAATGCCCTTTCATGCCCTTCATGCCTGCCCTATGCCCAATCCCACCACCTACGACACCGCCATACAAAAAGCCCTGCCATCCTCACGGACAACAGAGCCACAACTAAAACAGTAAAGAAATAACTTATAGAGCAGCAGCAGCCGATGAGCTTCGCCCCCTATCCCATACACGCACAAACTCTTTACGCATGGTGAAGTACTTCAGGGCATCCGTCAGGTTGGTAGATTCCTTGGGTAGCCTATGGGTAGGTAGTTTATCCCCAGTCTTGAGTTTTACCGTAATGCTGGTGCCGTTCTTTTCATTCGTCTTGATTGCCGTACCCGTTACCTCCATCTCAGATTTCAGGTTCGGACAATTATACTGATCGATCAACAGAGTGAAAAGGTTTCGTGCCAGGTTGCCACTAAGCAAGTCCATGAAGAACCGATATTCCATATTACTACCAATGTTCCCCTGCCCCAAAGACATAAGTTGTACCTGCCAGCCCGTGCGCTTCCCATCCGCATCAAACTCAATATTCTTCTTGATCTGCGTCGCCATATCAGCAGACACCTTCTTGTAGTTATTCATCGAACGGTCATAATATAGCTTCAGTATCTTGCGCTTATGCGGGCGGAAGTAATACAGAAACTGATCCGCCAGCTCACGCACACTGTTAGGCGGAAGCGTGTACAATTCCTTCAGTACACGCATTACATTGCCATTACGCTGACCGAATACCATAGACAACATATTGCCTGAGTCCATACCCGCTTCTAATACTTTATTCTTATCCAGGTACCGGAGTACGGAACAATCCGGATTCCAACCAAATTCGTGCTGCTCGATCACATCATTCAGAAAGCCGTCTGCATAAAAATGCTTCATAGCCAAATTGCAATAGAACATCAGGCTGGCTTCCAGTTTCGGGATCACAGACAACACATTACACAAAAGACCTTCCAGCCCTTCAGCAAACTCATCGCTGAACCAGTCTTCGCCCAGCACATCGGCATTCACATAAGAGGAAGAAATGAAGAAGAACGATACCCCTCGACGTGTCTTGATCCAGCGTTCTTCCCACCGTTTCATATTCTTGCCGGCAAGTAACATGGCTCGTTCGGCTACATCCAGTTTAGCGGATAAGGATTTATCCAAGCGACTGGCAGCTTTCAGTTCATTATACTTCTGTAAACAAGACACATACTCTTTTTTCGTCTCATTATAGACAAAGCCGGCTCGCAACATCAGCAATATCTTTTGCTTATCGTTTTGTTTGGCCAGCTTCAATATCCAGTCATATTCTCCGAGATGGTTCGGGTCCGGCATGTCCGTAGTAAGGGTACGGCTACGATACCAGACACTATCTCCATATTTCACGCGGAAGCCACGGACTGCCTTCAGCAAGTTCGTGAACTTCTCTTCCGGAAAATACTTCACCTCGTCACCGAACACACCTACGTAAGAACGACCGGCACCGATAGACGGCCTATCGAGCGAGATAAAAGTGAAGTTGAAGCCGGTATAGAAAACCATCGTGTTGCGCCAGTCCGTACAAACGTTATACATGCGATCTTTCCACTCCTGCGGCGGCTCCTGGTTAATCACATAATGAATGCCCATTTCCCACCCCAGCAAGGAAAGTCCATCAATTAGAGACGGAATAACGTTCTTGTGCAAATCAGAATACGTATCGGCTACCCAGGCAAACGGAGCACCTTTGCAGTCTAAAGCAACTTCCTGCACACGTTCGGCCAGAACCTGAACGGTCTTAGCTGAAGCTCGCCCGGCGATCCAGTATAAGGACCAAGGCATCATAATAGCTATGAGCTGCGCCATCCAGTTGGAATAACGCTGTTCGACATCATCCGATACCTTTAGTTTTTTCTTCCTGGTCATTCAACATCTCCTCAAAGTCTATATCCACAATATTAGCATCTCTCTTCAGGCGTATCTTTTCCGTCTGCGGAAGATCGACTGAATCAATCTGTGCAGCCAGAACCTGACGGTTCGCACTACTCAATCCCACCGCTTCCGGATTAAGATCGTATATCTTGATAGGTTTATCATCAATCTCTTTCGGCTTGACCGGATCAGGCTTATCCAGCTGTTTTATTTTAGCAGCCTGTATGTTGAGAGTGCCGTACACTTCCATATCCTTGGAACTGACGGCATTTTGCAGAACTACCTGAGCAGCTTTCATCAGGTTGTCATACATCAGATTGCGATGTGCATTATTCTCAATCGTATCATTGAGATAGAAAAGGTTAATAGCCTCACTATACATCTTCCGGGCACGCATCCGTTCGACATTGAACGGCTCGTGCATCAGGAAGGCAATAGCGTTATCCTTGCCATACTTCCGGTTAATGCCTACAAGCGCGTAGAGAGCATTATAGTAGTCCAGTTCATCCGCTGTCAGTTCCATGGTGCAACCTGACGCAATGTAATCCTGTAACGTATCAAAGTAAGATTTGTCAAACATCAGCCTATATCATCAAAGAAAACCTTATTAATGGAATTGCGATATCCCGTCGCCTGACGGAATTTATCAAACCGCTGCGCCTGGGTTACATTGTCTCCAGTCTCAGCACTGGCAGACATCGCCAGCCCTTCCTTAGCTCGCTGCACAAGTTGTCCACGTTCATAGTGGAACTTCAGCGGAGAACCCACCAAATTGAAATACCAGAGAAAGTCAGTCTCCGGAACATTGTAGTACATGGCTATTTGCTTCGGCTCGTAGCCGATGCCTGCCAGGTGCTCAAATTCATCCATATCAATCCGGTCATACCAAGGTGGATCTTTCCTCCACTTAACTAATTCGTCCGCTACGAAACTCATACACTTCTTTGTTTTTTAAAAATACATACTGTTCTTCCATTGCATTCTCACCGTAATTGCCGGAACCTTCGACCACAAAGAAACCTGTGGACGTATCCAAACAGGTAATCTTTTTATGGCTCCAGGCGAATGATAATTCTATGACTCCTTCCTGATGGAGTTGCATCAGCCGTTCAAATATCTTCGGCATACGAAACTTTATCGTTTCCGAGATATGCAGGTGGATACTGCCTATCAATTCCTTTTCGCGCCATCTCAACAAAGCGTTTATAATGCGCTCATTGGTGGAATACGTGGCGATATAGAGATGATTAACCCGTCCGGCATGTCTTATCAGGTAGACGATAAAAGTAAAGGCTGTGAAGCTCTTTTTCGTTTCAATGAAAAAAGCCTCATTATCTCCGGGAAGACGCCCGCATAATTCCTTCAGACTATTCAGTTTGAAAGTCAGCATGGTTTCAAACCGCCTGGAGAAGAGGCGGGAATCAGACATTTCTCGCCTGAGTTCTTCCAAGCTGAAGTAATAGCTCATTCCAGTAACCGATTAATATCCGCTAACTCCTTTTCATATCCAATCAGTCTTTCACGGCGAATCGGGTCCAAATGCGGTTTATCGCCTTTTGCCATCTCCGATTTGACTCTCCAGATATTATCTTCAACCTGCCGCTGGCGCCGGATCAGTTCTTTGACCGGTAACTGAAGAAGTTCACTTCTCCGGCGAAACTCTGCGAATGCAGGATGTTTCCCCAACAGAGAATGATGCACCTTGTAATAGTTCAGTTCTTCCCAGATCATGCGGTTATCAATGTAGTTGTCTATCAATTGCCGGCTGGTATCCGCACATTGTTGCAGCGAAGTACAGTCCCGGAGTTGTGCGTGTAATCGCACATACGCATGATATTTGTTGAACTTGCGGGAAGCAAGTGCCTCCAGCTCCATGGGGCAACCCGGTTCATCCAGAAAGGTGAACTCTTCACGGAAAGAGTTTGGTGCTTTCCGTGAAGACAGTTCCGGAAGTGCTCTTCATTCTTCGAAGATGGACGGCTCCGGGAACATCTGTTCCAAGAACTTTTCCAACCAGGAAGAATGTCCGGAAACGGTATTGTTCAGGAAGACTTTTCTCTGGAGAAGTTCTATCGCTTTCTCCTCATTGGGCTTCTGGGAAATGATAGGCAGTAAGAACTGATCTGTTTCCCAATCCAAGACTACAGGATATGCCGGGAATGCCTGTGAATTGAAATAGAGAGATGAGAACAACACACCTGACTCAGCTTCGGGGAAACGCTCCAGCATTTCCGCCAGTTTGAACTTTTCAAATATGACCGGTGTATGAGTACCGTAATTCTGTTTGGGCAATCCGAATTTATCAAGCAACATGATTGTACGGCTCATATTCTCCGCATACACACCTTTGAACTTTTTAGGATTAAGATCACCCAACACTTTAGGAATCTCAATATGCGCCAATGAAACACGATTAACCAGGTAGATGTCATCGTTCGTCCAGATAAAGCGTTCGGTCACTTCAGGCGATTCAATGGCCAGTTTCAATTTCTCCATGGTGTCAATCTGCGGATTGTCGGAAGTGCGTTGGTGTTCAATGAAACTAACCTCGTCACTAAACCAATCTTCACGATCTCCTATAATAACCAGATTGGCAGGAAAGCAAGTCTTTTCATACCAAGAACGAAGAGCGAAAAGCAGTTCTCTGCCTTGAGCAAATTCTTTGTAATAAGGAATTACCACCGATGTGTGATCCTGGACTTTTTTCTCCAGTACCGGAGATTCATCAGAAGAAGCGATATCGCTCGTTTGATCTGCTTCGGACTCATTAACTTGCTGCGTTACCGTTTCTACTGTCTCTACTTGTTTTACGTCTTTAGATTTAGACGCTGTTTTTCTTGTTGTCATAGCTTAAAATATTAGTACGGTACAAAAATATCCTCCACAGATAGCTCGTAAAAGGACAAAAAAGAGACGTATGCAATGCACACGCCTCTTTCCGCACAACCTATTCACCAATCAAATTACAATCCACTACCACCTGATCCGGCTGTCAGTCCCAGGACGGCATTGATATCTGCATTATCTGTTGCAGGAATCAATGATTTAGCGATGTGCCCGATAGTGGCACCGCGCAATGAGCTTGCCAGATTGAGCGTATTTTTCGCCCCATCCTTGCTGTCCTGACTATCAGCCTTTGACATTTTCAACGGAGTACACGGCGTACCGGCAATCTTGGCATCATCACCGGAGCAATCAATAACGATGGCTCCCATGTCTTCATTGATATTGTTATTCACAAACTCATCCAGTTCAAGGCCAGTACCCGGATGTTCAAAATCCACATGGTGTATAAAACCACGTGCGTCGTCTTCACCTTCACTGGTATGATATATGTTGATGGTGGAATCTGTAGCATAGACAGCAATAGGCTTTTTGCCTGTTGCCATCTTAAACTTACTGACACGCACCCCTTTCTCATCACGTTCATGTTCAGCAACATCCTTCCAGAGAAAGAGAACAATAAACGACTTTTTACCCTTCGGGCGACCGGCATTCGATGTCTTTTTAGGCACCGATACCATGCTATATGCTTCATCAGCCATAATTTACCTCCTTATTATAGATTAAAGACCTCCACTTGCGGAAGAACCTTCTGCCTCTTCCGGTGGCAGATATGCGAAAATTGCTTCAGCCAGCCAGAAACCGACAGCTTCCCACCACTCAGCGAATATCTTCACATCATAGTTTTCACCCTGCATCCATACTTTAGTGTTCTGCGGGTCTTTGCTACGCAGGTGCTTGAAGTTCTCTTTCGGAGTAATGAAGAAAACACCGGTGCCGCGCATACCTTCAAGTGGAGCAAAAGTGAAACGTGAAAAGTCTACTTTGATCTTTTCACCATCTTCGTTTTTCAGCCAAGGATATACTTTACGATATGCCTTGCTGTATTTTGTCACCAGTTCCGGATCAGCATGGATAAACATAGTCTTACGTTTGTACAGTGGGGCTACTTCATCCACAGCCTTATCTATCTGTTCAATCAGTTTGGCGTCTTCAAGAGTCACACCATCGAGCAACCAGGTAATGGCAGTATTTCCCGCCTTCTTAAATTTCCTCAACTGGGTAACATAACCATCCAACACATCATTGGCCGCAGTCGCAGCATCTCCGTCCTGAGTTGCAGATGTTTCTTTGAACTCACCAACCGCCAAAGCAATTTCACGTTCTTCATCCAGTTTCGGGAAAATGAGTTGGTAAAGAATGTACTTCACTACCGGCATATCTTCCGGCTTCAGGTTCTCATCATACAGATAGCCAAGGATATCTTCCATGATATCGGAAGGAGTAATGGGAACGTTGATCTTGCACTTGTAGTTCTTGATGGTCAACGGAGTAAACTTAGATTTACCCTTCGGTGTCCATTTGGGAACAAATTGCTGGAGCACTGAATCAATGGCAGCCTGTTGAGCACGAATTTCCACCTTATCAGTAACGACGGTAGACATGTACGAGGTGGATTCGGTAGTACCCAACAACCCCTTGATTATCTCGATGCGCTCGGAAGACACATACTTACCAAACTCTTTTTGGAGTTCAGTAGTCTCAATCGTTGAGTTACCACTGTATGCAGCACCTTTGAAAGCAGCATCCAGATACATGTTGTGCGCCAGAGTCATGTCCGGCTTAAACTTCTTTGTCATATCGGCAGCACCTCCATTAATTACTACTCCTTTATCACCAGTGTCCTCTTTGGCCATCTTAGCAATCTCAGCGTCTTTTTCTACAATCGTCGCATCCAACGCTTTGATTTTCTCACGGGCCTCTTCCAAGTCTTTAGCATTCTTGTCACGATCCGCCTCCAGTTGCGCCCTCACTTCATCGGTCACAGCCTCTTCTGCTGCCTTACCACTTTTTTCAAATTCCGCCAGGTCTTTTTCAAACTCTGTCAGGAATTTGTCACCGTACTTATTCTTCAGTTGCTCTTTTTGCGTGGAAAGCATGAAGGATTTACCTTCCTTGTCTTTCGCAAAAGCAGAGATTCCCAAGAATGAAAGTACCACACTCATCACTTGTCCAAACATAACTTTACGATTTAGAATTAATATATTCGTTAATACACGCCTCACGGGGAATCTCCCTGGCTCGCTGAATTGCAAAGTCCAAAGTTCCGATGGCATCTGCCAGACCTACGGCTATCGCATCTTTCGCATAGAACATGCGACCTCGTACCAAACCGGTAGTATCTAACTTCAGTTTATTTCCACGGTTAGCTTTGACGTTCTCCTGAAAGTCACGAGCTAACGGGTCCAATTCTTCCTCCCTGATCATATCGTACTTGCCTTCCTTGGCCATCTCAAAGGGAGCGTTTTTATAATCTGAGAGACTGGAGTAAATGGTATGTACCTTCACGCCCTCACGCTCGTAATACTTCGCATAATCCGGAAAGCTCATCATTACACCGATTGATCCGAACTCAGAAGATATCTGATTGGATGCTATGATCTCATCACAGTATGATGCAATGTAGTAAGCCGCAGAAGCACAGAGGTCACAATGTGCAACTACGGACTTACCTTTAGACTGAGCGTATTGAATAGCATCAACCAATGGGGCGATGGAGTCAACGCTGCCACCACCAGAGTCTATATCCAGTAAAACAGAAGAAATATTTGAAGATTCCGCAGCCTGACGAAGAATGTCCGCCAGTTCGGTAGTACCGTAGCTGCAATAGGTACCGTACTTCAGTAGGGTACCATGGATAGGAATAATGGCCGTGCTGTCTTTCGGAGCATCTGCAAAACCATTTCCGGATTTCGCTTCTTTCCCACCAGTGGAAAGCAATACTGGTATAGGTTCAACATCCGAACGCTTCTCAGCATCTTCTTTCGTGATGCCACGCTCCAGTAACTTATCAACCAGTATCAGGTTAGCTTCTACATCGCGAAAAGAGATAAACCACTTTCCACGACAGACAGCACTATATAATGAAGAAAATGCCATTGTTTTGTACCTTTTAAATCTTGGTACAAAATTACAATGGCAGAAACCGCTTAAAAGGACGTTAAGTTCTTGGCAGCTTCAGGACTTGAGCGTTTGAAAGAGAGCGTCAACTTCCCCGGATCACCGCTGCGCTCCATTGACATCTGCACCGGAAAATCACCGGTACCGATAACTTTCTTATCTCCGTTGGTCAGGCTGATCAGCACCAAGCCATCAACGGAAAACAATGTACGAAGCTGGCTCTCCATGATCGAAGAGGTATCTGTCACTGTAGCTTTCAACTCCTGCTCGATAGGTTTTCCAACCTGTTCCTGGATTTCCGTCCATTCTCCGGATGAAAAGCCAACTGTTATCCATGTGCCGTGTACCTGCAACTTATCACTTCCCGGTACATTAATCACCTCCGCATCAGACAGTGGAAGAAAAGATATTCCACAGATTTGCGATCTTTTGTCATTAACACTCATTTTTACTTAAAGTTTAAGCGATTATTTAATTGAAAATCTGATTTTTACTTAGAATTTAATTGGTTAAATAGTGTTATTCAAATAGCGATAATTGAATATCTCTGTTTACCTCCTTTGTCATCCGCTGGCGATTGCGATAATCGTACTTCTTCACTGCATCGTAATTAATGGCATTGTTCTTTATATTGTACGCCATGAGGAAAGCACGGAGAATCTTATCCTGCTTATATCCTTTCTCATATCCGGTTACAAAGTACTCCCTGATCCGGATGCGGAATGACGCTTCAACATATTCCTGAAGCATCCGTTGTTTCCACTCCGGAATATAGATGAAGTTCTCCTGTAGAATATAGTGATTCCACTCTTTGACGGGAAGATATAATATGATCGGATTCTCTTTCAATGGAAGCCGGGGCGGACGGTCCGCAACCGTCACCATAGCTTGGATGAACTTGCCGATATCATTCGCTGATGTCACGGTCACACCGTCGTCAGCACGCGAACACCCGAACTCATGATAAAGAAAATCATGTAGATAGGGCTGGAGTTCAATTATTACATTAGGTTTCATGCGGTAATGGTTTGATTGTTATGCAAATATAACAAATATAATCGCATATATTCTCACTTTTTGATGAATTAGCCTCCGATAGGTAATCAATATATACATAATCATCAAAAACGAGGCTTTTCTGATACTCTGTCTTCTTCTTTGTAACTTCTGAATAACTTTTTGCCCAGAAATTTATGCAACTCTGTAACCTGTGACAACTCAGAGATAACAACTTGATTTTCAGAAGTGATATACGGTTACAAGAAAACGGTTACAGATTTTTGTAACTAATGTACTTTGTAACTTTCAGTCGAAATTTGACCACACAAAGAGAAAGTTACAAACCCTATTTTTTTGTAACCAAACTTTGTAACCAAGTTTGTAACTTTGTATCTACTTATTATTTAGGTTTTTACTCTCTTTTCAAACATCGGTTACAGAGTTACAAAAATTTTGTAGAAAAAAGGGGAAAGGGATGGAAACCGAGAAACCGGTGCCGGGATACCCGCTTTTTATAAAAAGTAAAAGCCACGGACAAAATGTGCCCATGGCTTTTCAGATACCAACCTGTAACCGTGTTACGCTTTGGCCATAGCCTTTCGGAAATTCTCCGGAAGCGGTTTCCTGCGTAATTTAGTGTAGTCGTCACTCGTCTCATAATCCATCCAGTGCTGGCCAGCAGCCAGAAAAGCACCGACTGTAACCAATAGCCAGGGAAGTTTGTCTTCTGTCTCCTGTAGCTTCATAATAGTACCGGGCTTCATCACCTCCAGATAGTCATACGCCTGACGTGCATACGTATAGAAGCCGGGTATGGCCATCAAACCGAGTAGCCATACATCATATCTACGTATCATATCAGAATGGGAGATTTCCATCTTTATCTATTTTAGGTGAAAAATTACCCGGTCTTTTCACTGTACGTAAGAAGATCATTTCCTTTGTCTGACCGTCTACTTTCTTCAACAGACGTCCGTCTTTATTCAGCATCTCTCCCGGATTAAGTGTATCAATGTATGGACACAGATTTGTAAAACCTTTCAGAGCCTTGGTAAAACGCTGCATAGTCCAGAGTCCTTTGGTTACTTTAGACGAAGCTATAAAATCATCATAAGCGATATCGCGCTGAATATACTCATTTACATGCTCACCTTCTTCTGCAAAGTAGCTATACGCCCAATCTTCAAAATTGGAACCCATATCAGCCTTGTATTTACGCTTGATGATGTTCTCCATCGGTGGCTGCACCTTGATGCCATCTTCCGCCAGAGCCAGGTAAAACTGCAAACATTGAGCAAAGAAATTGAGGTCCCAGTTCCAATTCTCTTCACTGTAATCATTCGTCATCAGGTTATGGCCGAAATCATCACGGATGCCTCGTGTCTCCAGGTAATCATTATCTGCCGTCTTCTCATGGTAATAGTCTGAAAAGACCATATAAAGAAGACGTGCATTCGTCGATGGGTCAAAATCACGCGGTACATAATTTGTAGTAAAACCAAACTTTGGAGAAACTTCAAACTCGATAAAGAATGATTTATTGTTCTTAGGGTTTACGGTCATACCACTGGTTATATTATCATAGAACTGTGACACCGGAAGGTATTTGTCGCAGTCATCGACTAGGACGAAATCCGTATGTTGGTCCACCTGATCATAAACATGCGGATTATCCAGCAGCTTCGGATTTCGTCCGGAAAGGTTGACGGTTCGCATAAAGAACCGGAAGGATTTAAAGAGGAAAGATTTACCGCTGCGGCCATTACATTCACCATCATCACCGATTTTATTATCCATGGCATAGATTGCCCAGGCGCGAGAAGGTGACTTATACCGATGCAGGTTATAACCTATCGCATATATTTTATTTAAAAGATTCAGCTTTTGCTCATTGATTTCTTCCGAAGAAAGCAGAGGCCCTGCAATATCAAACCTGTGTTCAGCCCGGTATTGATCAGCTTCATCTACACCTTTGTTTTCCCAAGCAGTTTCCAGTTCTTTCCGCCAGTGCACACGACTGGTATTAATGAGATAGTTCAGGAAACAACTCTTATGATCTTTGACTGTAAGATCAAAGATGTCACGCCCTTCAGCATCGAGCGTATGCTTATACCCAAACATAGGCGGCAATACATTCACTTTGTGCGGGATCACTTTATTATCCCACACGCTGCGGCCATCCATCAGTTGCCCTTTGTGTTCTACTATACCGTCCTTAGTGACTTCCCACGTCGATTGTGAGAAAAACAGGAACTGGCTTTTCGCTGTGTAACTGGTAAAGTCCAGGTTGATTTCATCCAACTGAGATAAAGAAGATTCCCCTGTACGTTGAGAGTTCAATAGGAGATTCCGGATATCCACCGCCAAGAAACGTTCCACTGCGAAACCCTTCAGGAAAGCATTTATATCTTTAGCCTTTATCTGGCGTACTATACAACCGTCCATCCGGATATACTTAGTATCATCGGTATTTTCATCCTTCAGGGTATAAAAGCCATTCAGCGTTAGGAAATAGTGCAGATAAGCAGTATTGATATCATAGGTATCTCTTTTACTTCTCTCGCTCCAAGCCTTAGTCCAAAAGCGTGCCGGCATGGCCAGTGTCAATAAGTTCCGAAAGTCCTCACTCTTAGGACGCAAACCTACAAAGTCACGAAAATCTTTGCGAGGTTTGCCCCGGTTATCGCGATAATTGGATAACCAGGAAGGTAGCCACACCGTATGAATGTCTAAAAAGCGAAGGGCAAGCTCGCGTCCTTTACGAATGCCAGTATTATCAATATCCGGAATATTATAAAGAATCTCCACGTATTTATAAATATCCCTGATCTCTTCCTCGGTCACTTTGTAAGTCTCTGAATTGAACCACAACGGATGATATCCCAGAGCGCGTACACAAAGTGCATCACGCTCTCCGGAACAGATGAACGCTTCCGGAAGTTTCTTCTCTTTGTATTGATCCTCCTTATTCTTCGCTCCATTTAAAAACGTCTTTTCTTCCTGAGCATTGTAGTCCCTGTAAGCCTTTTGCAGTTCCCGGAATCCATTGATATATTGTTTAGGCTTGCCGCCATCAGGCGTGTAGCTAAAGCGCCATTGTTTATCCGGATTTAATGGCTCGTATATCTTGTAGAATTGAACAGTCTTCTCCGGAGATGATCCTTCCGTAACGACACATTCGCGAATGAATATCGGATAAGTGGCGGTGGTATATTTGGTTGTTACTTCCCGGTTCTTGACATAAGATATGGATTTGGCTACAAACCAGTGCAAGGCATCAACGTGTTCCTGCTTCACACGAGGGCCGAGTATCTTCAGCTGCTCGTCTGTGAATTTCTCCTCCAGCTCAAAGAAACGAGTGCCTTCCTTTTCGTCCTGGGTGGCCGGACGCTTCCGAATATCCGGCTTATTAACGGATCGTTTTAGTTCATCAGTCACATTATACCTGGAGGCAAGCAGAGCAATAGCTTCAGGAAAGCGAATATTCTCTTCATACATACAGATATCAACCGGGCTCATGGCGGTACCAGCATCGCCGAAGTCTGTGACTTTATAACATTCCTGGTACTTCTTGATGCAGGCGGATGCATCATCTTCATCCGGCCTGCGTTTGAATTTCTTCTTATTGTCTACACAGCCTTCTGCCTGCGGGTAATAGTACAGGATGATGTCTAACCCTTCGTGTGAGGCTGCATAGATATCGGTAGCTTTAATCATAATGGAGTGAATTTGTGGCAAAGGAAAACATTTGGTAGGGGATATAACAGGACATTATCCTGTCTCAAGTGTAGTATCTACGACTTTTCAATCATCCCTCATCCCATTCAACATATATAACAATGTGTACAGGTGGTATCCATGATGTTCTTTTAGATTTATAGGATTGTTACCGGTAATATGGATTGCTGCCTCTCCCTTTTCGTGATTATAGTCTATATTGGCAAATAGCACTTGATCTTTTTCTCCCTCCACTGTTACCTTGCAATGTTCTACCACCGGTCCCAACTCTTCCTCCGGATACCAACATTTTTCTTTGACTCCTTTTTTCTTCACTTCATAACGAAGGTGCTTTTTGCCATTCAATTTAAAGAATGCACTGTCAGAAATAACACCTATCGAATTGTCTTTAAGTAGACGCACTTTTGTTCCTTTTCTCATTGTTCTAAATTATCTATTTGATGTTGTTCAGCCAATTTAAAGCACTTTGCAAATTGGCTGTATAGTCGGCATTATAAATATATGAAACTTCATCACCTGGGTTATAATCTTGGTCATTGTCTGTTTCACCTAAAACAAACTCCATTTCTGGAGTTCCCAATTTATATACACCTATACAATAAGTAGTGCCTCCATGCTTATTACTCCTTTTGATTGCTAAAAGAAAAATTCTTTGCTTCATTATATTACTCCTTTACTAAATTATTTTTTGTTCTTAATATCATTCAATGAATCGGCAATCCACCATAGGAGGGCACCGATGACCATCAGAGACAATAGTTTCATTTTTTCTTCGTTATGAAGGTTATTCTTCTTCAAAATCCTCAATTTCAAATTCCCAATCCATAGCGTCATTTTGCCGAATGTTGTCAGTCAACCATTCAGCGGCTTCTGCAAGTTCGGGCTGTCCTGTTATACTGCACTCATCAGGCATGGGGACATCTCCACCTCTATCGTAACATTCTGCTAAAGCATTATATACCTCATCAGGAACTTCTATATTACCAAGCCCAACCCTATAAGTCATCTTGATTGTTAAATCTTTAATAGTCTTCATATTTAAATTGGAAGTGCATTAATATAACTACGCCCAGCGTCAGTTGGGCGATAAACAACATCACCGAATGGTCCGGCTGTTTTTTCCAATAAACCGTTTTTTACCATTTCTTCTAAATCGTCGGAGGGCTTACTATAACCACCCCATCCTTTTTTGCAGATATTCCCTAAATGAATAAGCTGCATCTTATTTAACTTTATATCCATTTGATTCATTGTTGATTTGTTATTAATCAATTATTTCAAATATAACTTTTACTTTTTTACAGCGATAGCCCCTCTTATACCATTGCTTCCATGTACGGGAACACCCCTTACACCATTCTTTAATGCAGAAACTTTTGAAATATTTCTGCGTATTCATTACAATAAGGCCATCAGGATAAACGATAACGTACATTATATCTTCACGCATATCGGCTCCTTTCTTAAATTGTTTTACGTTATTCTGTACGTGCATCATCGGAGGTACGATATGCGTCATTGAATTTCACATTAAGGAAATCTCCTTCATACTCTGCTTTCAAATCTTCTTTGAGAGCTTTCTTTGCAGCAGATAAAGAGCTTGCTTCGACAATCGCTTTTTCTACCTCATCTACTTTGTAGGAAATAATATAGTCAATATAATACTTTGCCATAATGTTGATTTTTAGTTTTATTGAGATATTTAGTAATATGGATGCAGTAAGTTTATTTATCCAGACCAAAGACATCAAGAGAATGAAAGAATTGATGTATTACACATATAAATGGTAAGGTCGATTGTGGGATATGGCGATAGTCATGTCCCACTCTTATTTTATTCATATTTTCTTAGTATTACGTTAATTGCTTTAGTCTAACCTCTTTGAGAACACAAAGAGGATTTTCTTTACTACATTCAGCCAGTATTCCTTGTATCAATCTTCCGTGTGACCTCTCCAAAGAAATAGGTGAGAATGTTCCATCAGAATTTTTCTGAAATAACAGTATTGCACCATCTTGCAGATTTTCAAATGCAGTGTTCGGGGTTGAAATATCCATCTTACTCATATCTAATTAGTTTTACTCTAATTCTTCTGTTTCTACTTCGCAATCGCTATCCTCATTTACAATAACGATATTTATTCCTTCTGCTGGTTGCCGGCGCTGATCTTCTGGAAGCCAATTTCCTTTGCTATCAAAATCCTCAGAACCGTACGGTAGTTCCCCGTTTCTTTTCACATAGCCATAACCTTCAATGAATACATAGTCACTTCCAAGTCTTGCTTGATACTGTGCAATATGCTCCGCATGTTCTTCTAAGGTGTTAAAGCTGTACATATACTCTGCAAAATTTTTCATCCATTCTTCATCCAGAACCTTCTCATCCAGTTCTATAATGTACTCGTCTGTACGAGTAACAGTGCATCTAAATTTCTTCATTGTATTACGCAAAATGAAATAAAAGGAAAAAAAGAACTGCCGAAAGAACCGCTGCATAACAGTACAAGAACACATTTTTTATTTTGAGTGTCTTGAGTCGTAATTCAAGGTTATCTACCCTCTTACTAAGCCCTATACAGTTCTTCTTCGTTATCCACTGGTCTTTCAATTCTCTGTCAAACATAGACATATTCTCGTCCATCCACGCTTTTATTTGGGGTTCCAGTTTATCCAAAGCCTTGTATATTTCATCACTTTCATAATGTCTGATAAATCCAATAGGAGCAGAGAAGTTCTTACTGTTCCGGTATTGGTTGAACTCAACCCTTACAGGAACTTCATTTTCCCTCTTGAATTTGGATTCTGCTGCCAAGTTTATCTTCTCTTCGGTGGTATTAGCTTTCTCCACCAGTTCGTCATAATCATCTCTGTCGATTACGACGATGTTACTAATTTCTTTATTCATTTTTATCTTGTTATGAATTTAAAAATTGAATAAATTCTCTGACTGAATCACAGTCATCACAATGATTACAACCTATACACGTACATGCTTTCTTATAAGCCTCAATTGCTTTTTTCTTTATTTCTTGCCTCGCTTTTTCACGTGCACCTGACTCTGACAAACCAATGAGTTCATCAAGGGTTGAATAATCCCAATTTTCACCATCCAGTATTCTATTATACAACTGGTCAAATCTATCTTCATCCATATTTCTTTCTTTATAGAATTAATCAAAATGGGAGATCATTATATCTATCACATCGTGGCGAAAATCTGTCTCTTGATACAGAGCATGACTCATTGCAGCCAAAGCATGTCTTCTCCTTTTCTATCGATCTGAATTTATCTTGGCATGATGATAAATCATTAAACACTTTGTTTATTTCTGATTGAAGTATCTCCCTTTGCTTTCTTAAAGTCTTTATTGAAATATCAAAGCTATTTCTTTCATCCAATAAAGTATCATACACTATAAATAAGTCCTCAATGGCCTTATCAAGTCTTTTGAGTTCGTTTCTATCACCTTTTGTAAGTCCATTCATATTCTTATGATTTTTATGGAAGAACGTAAGGTATTCTATTCAGGTAAAACACTTTTATATTGTGTTTTTTCACAAATGCAGGTGTCAACCACTCTGGTTCCTCTTGAAATGTGCACAAGACATGTGTCAAATTGTAAGCGGTATCCTTCGACAATATTTGCTTTATAAACTTATGATCGTGGAATCCTTCAAAGGCGATTCGCTCACAAAACTCCACCGCTTCTTTTATTAATTGTTCTTTTGCATCTGGATACAGGATAACACCTCTATTTTGTGAAACGATAGCCTTTGTTAAATACGTTTTTCCGTTACACGTACTACCTATAAAAATTATTTTTTCCATCATTTTTATTTCCGTATTGAGGTTATTGCATTGCTTCGTCAAAATAGCCTATTGCATCTTCAAGTGAGGAATAAGCCGAATCAAGATTATCAACTGCTTCTGACATTTTTTCACCCTTCTCACCATTTTGTAGTGACTCAGGGAGGTTGTCATAAGCTTCTTGTTCTTCATCCTTTATTTCTTCAATTTCAGTCTGTAGGTCCATCAGTTGATCCCTGATGTCCTGAATCCTTTTTCGCCTATCTTTATTCATATTTTAGTTTTTAAAAACTCCTTAGATAATCTTTCCATCTTCTGAAGAACATAAAGTAATCACTCCAACCACATCATTCAGCTGCACGTTCTGAAAGAACAGACATCCCATATTAGCATCACCATACGAGGTAAGACTTACCAGATTCTTACCAAAGGCCTGTTCCAGCCGATCAAGAAAAATAGGGTTTGACGTTGGCAGGAAGTTAACCAATACTTTAACCCCACCTTTTTTGCAATCATACACATTCGCTTCCTGGCCATTGCCAATGAGAACCCTTTGTTGATGCATGGTTATATCCGGAAACAACCTTTTGGCTGCGCCTTCACTGTAAATGACATTAGCGTAATTCTTAGTGATCTTACACGATAACAGCACAACGCTGCTCGGAAGAAGGCTACGAACTTCTTTCGCTGACATTTCTTTGTTAATCCGGAGCTGTAGCTTTACGGCATCCGGGAATAACTTCTGCGCTTGTTCGATGTTCTTTAATTCCATATTCTTCTGTTTTTTAGTATTAATAAAAGCCAAATGGCTTATTTTAGATTATTCTGATACCAATAGGAAACCATCTCTGCAACAGCACAGGCACCTATTTTAGCTTTGATATTCTCCCGGTGGCGATTCACTGTACAAGGGGAGAGATGCAATTCACCTGCAATAATATCCGTTTGCAAATTGGAAGCAATTAGCCTAAACACCTCCATCTCACGCTCGGTCAATGCCGTATCCAGTTCCGGGCGACAAATAACATTTTCATGTTCACATTCACCCCGGAGAGGACACTTAACCTCCTCAAACATAAACAGACCGTCTTTATTAATATCAAAATTGTATTGGTCATATTCTCCGAAGTTGCAACGAATAAAGCGATGAACCACCTTAAACTCGTAATGCCACCGATTCATTGTGCTACTTGAATAAAGCTGCATCAGTCGAGCGTGTGCCTTTGGGTACCTATCGCGGATAATGGTAAGCATGTATTCAATAGTAGGGCGTTCAGTATCTTTAAGCACAATTGCTGGTTTGCCAAACTCCTTCATCATCACATCACCTTCGGGAGTGTTGTAGAACTCGATGTTAGAAATAACTGCCATATATCACTCCCATGACACTGTATAAGGAAATTTATCATTAGGATTTTCCGCTACAGTAAATCCTAACATCTCCAACTTGGTTTTATCTTGTGGAAGTATATTTAAAAAAGACGTCTTTAAACATCCACCAGCAGCATCCTCAATCCGACGGCATATTATATCAATACCACTATAATCCTTAGCCTTTTTATTCGCTTCCTGAGCCGTAAGAAAATTCTTTTCCATAATTCTATTAATTAAATTGTTTATCATTAAAAAGCTTCTCAAGTAGTTCTCTTTCAAGAGGCTTAAAAGAATCGTTTGCCATTTTGTTATAAAATGCAGGTAATGACACCCCGCTTTGTCTGAGGAATTCATCTCTTAATTCAGTTTTGTCATCTCTTGACAATTGTTCATAATGGTATTTAAGTACCATTTTCGTTTGTTTTTGCTCCTTTCTCATAATTATTCCCGTTTTTATTCTTAAATTTATAATGCAAATATAGACATTTTGTATTGCTAAATACTTTTTGTCTTGTTAATAAATACAAATTATATTGTAGCATATGGCTAATTTACAGATTATCAAAAATATAGCAGAGACAAAATGTATTCCTTTCAAAGACGTCGCAGAAAAAATAGGAATAACCCCAGATGGACTGCAAAAAATAATAAGGAGAAATAGTACTACTACTGAAACTTTAGAAAAGATAGCAGATGCATTAGGGGTACATGCTGGCATTTTCTTTGATGGAAATTCTACATCAAATCAGCTCATTAATGGTAATGGTAACACTGCTTCGATTTATGGAGATGCTACTGCTGGAGTATTAGCAGATAAAGAAAAAGAAATTGAGCACCTGAAGCAATTACTTCAAGAAAAAGAAAGAACAATTCAAATATTAATGAATAAATGATAGAAGCTATTTAAAATATTAAATCATGGAAAAAATCATATTCAGAATTTCAGCAACAGTCTTTAGAAAACACATAAAGCACAGTAAATAAATGATTTACAGAAACAGCATTCAGCATTTTCATATGTGTTTACCGGGACGATATCGGGACGTATAGAATGAAGAAACAAAGAACTAACATATTATCATTGATTAATAATCAGCCTTTTACAGAAACGGATACGTGCACAATAAGTCGCCTCATTCCGACACAAAAAAGGTCTGATTCTCAACAAGAGTTAGACCTTTTTTGTTATATATCGGTTCACAAAAGACAACATTTTCCTAAATCTATATCAGCATGGTTGACATTTTACTCATCACATTAGGAGGGATATGCCTTATTGTAGGCTTATTGGGCTGTGTCCTGCCTGTCATCCCCGGGCCGCCTATATCTTACGCCGGCTTGTTATTGCTTCACATTACGGATAGAGCGCAATTTTCTACCACTCAGTTACTCGTGTGGTTGTTGCTGGTTGTGGTGGTGCAAGTGCTGGATTACTTTACTCCTGTCATAGGAAGTAAATTTAGCGGTGGAACCAAATGGGGAAGTTGGGGATGCCTGATAGGTTCTATTGTCGGAATCGTGTTTTTTAGCCCGTGGGGAATTGTTTTAGGACCTTTCGGAGGGGCTTTCATCGGAGAACTTTTAGGAGAAAGAAGTGCCCGGGATGCCTTCAAATCGGGCATCGGGGCACTGATAGGTTTCTTGGTAGGAACAGTATTCAAAGTCGTGATATGCGGGTATTTCGTATGGTGCTTTGCCAAGGGATTACTCACCGTTGCAGCGTAATACTCATCAATCCGATTACCGCATCGTTGGAAAGAGTTTCGAGAACAAGGTGAGAAAGCTTCTTACCGGGGTTCAAAGGCATTTCGAGCAACACGGCCGCTCCACCATCCAATTCACGGGAAGCACCGGGGAATCCCAACTCTTCACCGAAATTATTACTGATTTCGCCTGTTTTAAGTCGCAGGCGGTAGAGTGCCGGCGTATGGCGATTGAACGCTAAACCGTCTTCAAAGAAGATGTGCTCGATAGGAGGCCAGTTATCCGGATTGCGCAAGAACATTACATCACAGGTACCGTCTTTATAGTAGACGCGGATAACTCCGTTATCAATATGACACTGCATATGGTTCGTACTACCCGCCATAAGCAGATAAGCACGGGAAGCTTTTCCTTTGAGAGGAATTTCCAGGCTATCCGGATAATTGTCCCAAAGAGAGGTAAAAGCCACATTATGACCTTCAGCAGGAGTGCGGAAAGGTATGCCCAACTCAGTATTCAATATACCATTCTGAACAGAAGAACGAAGCCCGGCATCATTAATATCCACTGTATGCAAAGGATGACACCACTCCCCGATACCCTGTTTGGGTATTTGCAAAGTAGTATAAGGAGAACGGGGAGAAAGATATTCGTTACGGAAAATATCCGTCACAGATGAGTTGAAACGGGTATCCATCACTACCGGCTCACATTTTGCAGAATGAACTTGAGTGAAAGTACTGGGTTCTATCAAACTTTGATTGGCTTCGGATTGAGGTCTGTCAACAGGATACCACCATTTCATTTCATCCTGTTGCATAGGAACAAAGCAGACAGGAGCCTCAGCATATGCAACATTGGCAGGAACTGATGCAGGAGAAGAAAGTTCTTCACCACCCCATTCAATACGTACATTCGTCTCTTCACCGGAAGAGGCAGGTATCACAACAGACAGCATTGGACGAGTAATGGATTTCTCAACCAACGCCCACGTGGCAGGTTTCCCATTGATTGTAAGTTTTGCCACCTTAGAACGTTGTGCCGGAAATTGAAGTTCCAGAGTACGGACAGCAGGCAAACGATGAGTTACTACATAAGAGGTAACTCCTTCCTTATCTCCCCGCTGAAAATCGAAATCAATATCCGGTGTATGCAGGGAGGCAGACGGCCATGCGGATGGTAAACCGGGTTTCACTAACAAACGTTCGTTCATTGCATCCGGCAGAATACCATAAAGACCTTGTATCAACACGCGGGAAGCAACACCGATAGGATCGCCGAAATCGCGGTAACACTCTCCACGGGCAGCATCATAGAAGCTGATCTGCCCAAAGTTGGCAGGGCTTTCACCTAAATACATACCATCCAGAATAGAGCTTTTCAACAATTTAAAACCGGCATCGGTACCACCTGCTTGGAAATAAGCAAGGGCGGTATGCATCACTTCGGCAAAAGCTACATTATTGATACTCCAGGAATAAGGTAGCCAGTTGGTAGTGGAAATGGTAGCATACCCTTCATCTTTCAGACCTTCGCCACGAACAGGGATATGAGGAATCTCACGGTCTACATAACTGGTGGCAAGGTACGCCTGGAAAGGATCGGCAATATCGCTGTCGAGTGCATGATAGATGGTCCACACGCCGGGAGCGGTATGCAGACGTTTATGTCCCATGAAATCCTGGAACTCAGCCCAATGTCCACGCTCGGGCATCCAAAGGCGGGCATTCAGTGCTTTCAATATCTTATCAGCTTCCTCATGGTAAGGTGTGGAATTTTCCCCTATTTTTTCAGCAATCAGAGCAGCAAGGCGGTTGGCACGATAGTTATAAGCAGTACTGTGAGTTACGGCACCGCTGTTGTAGTAGAGGGCATCGCTTGCCCAGATACAGGCGTAGGCATCGTAAAGACCGTCATTATCGGGATCATAGTTGAGCTTCTCCCAGGCAAGATGACGAGTAAGCACAGGCCACATACGACGGGCATATTCCAGATCACCGGTCCAGTTAAGATGCCACAGGAGTTCATCTATATAACAAAGATTCATGTCGTAATGATGCATCTGATCGTTACGACGCGGATTACGACAAATGTATCCGTTACTGTACTGCGGTGTCCCCCATTGCTTTACGGAACGAGCCAGAGCAAGGGCAGAATCCTGTGCAGGATGTGGTATCGTATTGGGTACCTCAGTCACTTGGCTGGCAGCATAGGCATCGAAATGCGTACGGGCGCGATCGTGCCACCCCAAGGCATCACCTGTATAAGCTGCACGCCAGCCGCTAAGGGGCATACGCCAACCGATGGCACCATGCAACCAGACTTCACCATCCCAAATGCCATCGGCAGCTACGGCAAGGGCACCACCCAAGGTGTTGAAAAATGGATCGGGAGTTGTAATCCGAATGCGGGAAGCCAGTTCGGCACGGGCTCGCTCTGATTTATCATAGAGAGCAACACCTTCTTCAAAGGAAGGAATCACCAAGGCATAATCGCGGACAAGAATATAGACATTCTGTGGAGCAGTGTCCAAAGCTATATCCGTAGTCTGCAATTGTTCAGGGTGCTCCGGCACATCGAAGCAACCGGGAGGGTCAGCCCCCATATCACCGTTACGGCTCAGTTTGTCAAGGCGGATTTCGCTCAGCAAAGAGCGTAAAGTAGCCCTCTGAGGCATATTGATGGGAGTTATCTTCCAGATAGCAGCATCTTCATCGGGTAAGGCGAGAGCGGAGATCTGCAGTTCTGCATTTTCACCCCAGGCAGGATGCGTCAGGCGATACGAACGGCGACCGGGAGTGTAACGTGATTCACACCAGGCAGTAGAATCAAGAGCTACAGAACTGCCATCACTCAGCAGAAGACGGAAACTGATATTCTTACTATTACGCTTCTCATAAACGGCAAAAATGGGACGGTCGCTCGTCTCTAAACGGAAAGCTGTGTGGCTGCCATAGAGAGCACGGGTATAGCGGTTCTTACCGTTGACGCTTACAAAGTCTTCTCCATCCGGACGATATTGCAGGGTACGGGAGGCACCACGTTTATGATCGTTGAAAGAGGTGGACTCTATGCGATCACCAGTACCTTGTGGTTTATTGCCAGTGGTATACTGTGCGTAAGCAATGGCAGGCAACAGAGAGATAGCGGTATAGAGAAATATTCGTTTCATATAGGATTATAAGTTAAATAGGTCCGCGTACCTATTATTTAATTTCTGCACTGCTTTAACTTAACTCCACCAACGGAGTACGCGATATTTTAGTGAGTAGACAATTACGGCATCGGGCTCAAACCTTCCCAACGTACATCCCATGTTCCGTCCTGCGGGAAGCCCGGATTCTTCACCTGGCAACCATCCCAACCAGCACACATCAATGCTACGGCAGTCAGCAAGCCACCATTACCGGGCAGGTAACAGCGCAGACGACCATCTTGATAATTATGTCCATTCAACAGGTAGGTATTAGTGCGTTTATCCATCAGTAAAGCGCCTACAGCCTTTTCGGGTTCGCCCAGACGGGTGGCGTTCATTGCAGTCATCGGATAGTCCCAACCCCAGGTTTTTCCCCAGTTCCAGTTGTCCCACACCCAGTGCAGGGTATTCTTCATATAGTCGTCGCGAATGAGCTTGTTCATCGGAAGAATACCTACGGAACCGAGCACGGCCATGTGGTCGCTGGTAAAACGAATATCTTTGTAAGTATCGACGGCATCTTCGGACGCCAAGTAAAGATGATCCTCATTATAAGCAAGCGGAGAGAGTTTGTCTATCATTTCGTCCCATTCCAGATTGCGCTTTCCACCGGCACGCTCGCGCCACTTCTGGGCTGTCTGCATAGCAAAGTGCCAGTAAGATAGTTCGAAAGGCGGGTTGATGGTAGTAGCTGCACGCAGTGTTTCCTGTGCAGGGATAGCACCTTTCAGAATGAAACGACCGTGAAATTCATCATAAGTTGCAAAAGCATACATGAACTCGGCGGTTTCCTGCACCAGTTTATTATACTTCTGAATCACTTCGTCTGAAGGATTGGAACGGTAAACAAGCTCGGCCAGATAAATGAAATGCGGTTGTTGCCATATCAGGAAAGAACCTACATTGGAAGGTGCTTCCGTACCGTTGGGATCGGTCATCTTCATCCAGCGCACACCGGGGAAACCCTGACGACGGGCTATTTCACGGGCAACGGGTTCTACGGTTTCATACCAGCCCAACGTACGATCCAGCAGATCAGTATGTCCCCAAAGCGGCTGCCAGGCTTGATGCCACCAAATCATTTCGAGATGGAACTTACCGAACCAGGAATTATAGGTCAGACCTGTTTCTTGCGGAGGTACACTACCGGCAGACTGGATAGCGAGAAGATACTGGCTGAGTACCACACGACGTTCCAGCTCCCCGGCACGCGGATCGGTGCAATGTGAGAAATCGACAGCAGCGCCATTCGTCCAGAAGTTCGTCCAATAAGAGGCACTGGCAGCAGCAGTTTCTGTGAAGGAGGGCAATACCTGGCCGTCAGCATAGACAGGAGGTTCACTTTCAAATACGGTTCCCTGAAAATTCGGTGTAAAGAGACAGGAAAAAGCCAACATATCTTCATCCGGAGTCAATACGAAATAGTTCTTGGACTTCTCGGCCAGGTTGGCTTTGCCTTCCCAACGCAGGGTTACATAATAAGTGGTTTCATCGAGCACACGCTTCAGCACGGCACTTTGGGCATCCTGACGGACAATAGTTGTAGAATGTTTATTGTTCGCATCCCAATTGCAGGCATCATCAGCATGTGCACCCGTGGGATACGGAAAGCGCAGATTGACACCGGCATGTGCACGACTGGTGACACTGGCGGAAATCATATCCTGATCGGGATGGCAGACTGTCTGTACATCGAAAGCGTTACCATTCAGTGTGAAGTGGCTGGTGATTTCACCTTTCCACATATTCAGTGTTTGACGGATATCGGTAATATCGGATGCTTTCACTCCCTCACCCAGTTCCAAGCCGACAATACCCAAGTGCAAGCGGTGCGGATTGACGCGGAACCAGTCGGAAGCTTCTTTTTGCCGTCCCGCTTCCTTGAACTGGCAGGCGTAGAGTTCTTCGTGTCCACGGCCGAAGTCAAAGGCTTTCAGGGTTTCTTCAGACTTGTATCCCTGCGGATTGGCAAATGAATGCCAGCCCCACTGGCTCTGTGTACCCAAAGGCACACCTTTACTATACATAGACGGGAATGTTTGCAAACCGGTAGCATCTACGGTGAACGCAAATTCACCATTACCCACGCTGAGCGAAGCCAACGAATCGAACGAGGCTACTTGAGGATTGTTACGGGCCACTAATGCTTCACGGTCTATCGGAGCTTGTTTCTCCGAACCACAAGCCGTCAGCACAAAAGCAGCGAAAAGGGAATAAAATACTTTTTTCATGGTATTCTTGATAACAGATAGTTAGATTAATAATATTTGGGGGAAGCTAGCGGAAGTCGAACATCAAATTCAGCCGTAATCCTTCGTCTCCTTTCTTGATGCGGATAATTCCCGGCTGGCTCTGTGGACCATGTTGGCTGATGGGCTTGAAACAACGAATACCCGGAATATCGAGCAAGAAAGAAATATCTCCCGCGGGGAAGTCGGGCATGGTATTGATGCCATCCTGGCGGCCGTGGGGTTCTTCGGGCGTAAATACCCGCAGGAAGATGCCATCACTGGCGGCATACACGGTGAAAGGAACCGTAGAACTTTGCAAGGTAGCCCAATAGAAGTTGGCATGATAGCCCTTGAATTCGGGGTACACAAGGCGGTCGGTGCTTTCACCGGTAATGGTATTGTTATAATCTTTCTGCCAGATGCCATAGTTGGCACCGGGGATACGGTTCTTCCAGACACGGTACGGACCACGCCCCATCCAACGCATACCGGAACACTCGGATTCGGGATATGAGAAAGTGAGTCCGAGGTTCAGGACTTCGGTGTCGGTAAAGGCGTCGTCGAAGCCACCGCCACCGGAAGCACGGTTCAACAGCACGGCATCCATAGAGAGGAGACCGGCTGGGGTAAGACGCCAGACGATGGAGTCGGCAGCACCCCGATAGCGTGCACAAAGAACAGCATCACCATTTTCCGTACGAGCGGAGAGATTGAACAGGATCATCTTCATACCCACGGCAACGGGACCATCTTTCAGAGGGATAACCCGACTGTCGGCATTCCTTATCACGGAAGTGATAGTAGCGTCACTCTTCCGGAAAGAGACGGTAACGGCAGGGGAATGCAAAGTAATCAGAGTATCGGTTTCTTCAACACGGCAATTACCTGTGGCCGAAGTTTGTGAAGCGGACGAATGAGTATTTGCCTGCAGTTCACCTTTCAGATAATCTTTCGCATAATGTATCGGGAAGGTACGTGTACAGATACTTTCGCCATCCACTCCATACGCTTCAAGTTCCAGAATGTCCCCCTCAAAAAGCTTGGGAGCAGTGATTCGGGCGAATCCAGTCTCACCGGGAACCAACGAAGGGAGTTGTACCATTCCGCTATCTACTACCTGGCGCCAGGTTTGGGCACCTCCATCGGCTACAGATACCGGGCTGCCCACGGCTTCACCTTGCAAAGGCGATGCACAATGGAGTATGCGCCAACGCATGGAACACTTGTCCAGGTTTGTAAACAGGAATCGGTTCGATACCCGGAATTCACCACGGAACGAGGGGGTAATCATCAGAGGTTCCACATAGATAGGCGACCAGACTTCACGGACAGAATAGTAACTGCCCTCCTTTTCGCGATAGGGACCGAGGATACCATCCGGGGCATTGTAATCTTCACTATCCAGTGCTCCGCCACGGTCGGAACGGCGTACAGCTTCGTCGCTGTATGCCCACATGAAGCCTCCGGCAAAGAGAGGATGAGCGGTGTAACGTGCCCAGAAATCTTCCAATCCGGCACCATGTCCCTGGTCGTACTGGCCATGCATGAATTCGGCGGGCATAAAGACTTTATAGCCATTGGTAAAACGGGCCACTCCGGTGAGATAAGCAGGATAGTGGTGTGTATCGAGTTCGTCGAAATCCGCCCAAGGGTGGATGACATGACGCTTTTGCGGGTCGTAAGTACGGAACAGGCTGTCAATTGCAGTATTCCATCCACCTTCGTTACCATTACTCCAGAGCACGATACAGGGATGATTCACGTCACGCGTCAACATTTCACGGACAAGACGGGTACCTGTAGGGGTATCATAAGCGTCTTGCCAGCCAGCCAACTCGTCGATGTAGAGCAAACCAAGGGAGTCGCAGGCATCCAGGAAGTGTTCATCGGGGGGATAGTGAGAACGAACGGCGTTCATGTTCATCTCTTTGATGAGCTTGACGTCCTGTATGCTGAGTTCTTTATTCGTGGTTCGTCCGCCATCGGGGTGGAAGGTGTGGCGATTGATGCCTTTCATAACGAGCTTGGTACCGTTCAGGTAGAGTCCGTCGCGAGGACGGAAATCAATGGTGCGGAAGCCGACGCGGGTATCCATGGAGTGAATGACGTTTCCTTCCTTACCGAGCAGGGAAACTGTAAGCCGGTAGAGTACAGGGGATTCAGGAGTCCACGGAGATATACCGTCGAAATGAGCAGTCAGTAACTGAACGGAATCTTTAGTAACTTTCACGGGACGGTGTCCGGCATCTTTGACAGATATCGGTGCCACTTCCATAGAAAGACTTTCTTCTCCAGTGGTGCCTTGCAAATGTACTTCTACTTTTAGCTCTCCATCCGCACGGGCATCTACGGCGAGGCGTTCGATATGCGTAGCCGGCTTTGCTTCCAGCCATACGGGACGATATATTCCACCAAAGAGCCACCAGTCCGCCTTGCGCTCGGCAGCGTTGATGGACTTGTTGTCAGAGTGCTTCTTTACACGAACTTCAATTTGATTGTTGCTTCCGAATTTCAGCAGATCGGTGACGTCATAAGAGAAGCGATAGAAGCCTCCCTGATGTACGGGGCCTGCGGATTGACCATTGACGAAGACTTCGGTATCAGTCATTACACCACCAAACCAGAGACGTACATTCTGTCCCTGCCAGTCGCGGGGAACACGAAAAGAGCGCTTATAAGTACCTTCTTCCATCGAAGGATTCTTCACTCCGGGTTTCTTATACCAACGGCCATAGGTATATTCACCGAAGCCTTGCAGTTCCCATTGTGAAGGGACTTCTATTTTACTCCAACGCCCGCTGTTGTTTCCTTCGGAGACACGAAACTGCCAGGTCACGGTGTTACCCAACCCTGTGCCGGAGAGATATTGACGTTCTGTTTCCTGAGCTTGTACAACCCAAGCTGTCAGTAAGAAAAGGATAGTACCAAGAAAGTGCTTTCTACTCATAGTATTTGGCTTTATTATTCGATTTTACAAAGAAAGACATTCTCTGGCAAACAATAAATAAGCAGAATGATTTTCTGGCTGTACAAAATGACGGAGAGATAATCTCCGCTTCTTCCCACTCAGTCTTTTACGTCACAAGAAGTCACTCATTCCGCTTCACTGCGAATAAAAAGCCATCAAAACGATCTTTTTCCCAACAGAACTTTTTCCACAAACAGCTCAAATAGAATCCGGTTGCATAATCCACGGAATATAAATGCAGCATTTTTGTATAAAGCAGGCCGTATATGCAATACTTATGCAAGAAACTATAGATCTTTCACAAACGAACTATGGATCTAACGCAAACAATCTATGGATGGAACGCATCTGATCTATAGATGAAGAACAAACGATCCATGGATCGAACATAAACGGTCCATGGATGTGAAACAAACCATGTATTTTCAGTGGACAGACCATCTATTTTTCTTTTTTCAGAGTTGTACGTATTTCTGTATTCCACTTTCAATCAGCAACATGCTGATTTCCGTTCGTTTCTTTTCATTCTCCTCCTCCGTCGGACGGAAATATCGCATTCTCATTATGCATAAAAAGCAAAGTGTCAAAATGATCCGTCTTGGCAAATAAAAGAGAACATGAGTAAAAACATCTGGTATATTTCCTTTGAAATCATCATGTTATGTATTAGCTTTACAGCCATATTTAATAATTACTTATGTCTATACAAACACCATCGAATCTAATCTATAGCATACTTGTATGCTTGTATACCTCTGTCTCTTTATGTGCGCAAACGAATCAAGCAGATACATTACGCTTTCCGAACTCCAAAGGGAAATGGTTCATGGGGGTTGACTCTCAGACTACCACAGAGTGGAAAGTCAGTGTACCCGATACCGATGCCTGGATTACAGTGGAAAAGAAAGAAGACGCCTCCGGAGTTTGGATTACTCTGCAAATGAATGAACAGGAGACAGAGCGCAATACAACAATCACACTGGAAAAGGAGGAAAAAGTTTTATTGATTCCTTTATTACAAAGAGGAATACCAACAATGATAATGGACCATAAGGAGCATTACGAATATGGCTATTTTTATGCTATGCCGGATTGGGGAGCAAACTGGACAGTATCCGTATCGCCCCAAACTGATTGGGGAGGGCATGTTTCACGCTACGGTAACAACGAAGGTTACATGTTGTATTTACCCGAGAACACAAGCCGGGAAAGCCGGGAACTTTTTATACAGGCACGCAATGAAGAAGAAACACTAGGCATTACCCGTGTAAGGCAAATCCCCAACCCGCTACCACTGTCGCACACCCACTATACAGTATCCGGTACAGAAACCAATGTAACCCTGCATGCCAGCGTGACAGACAGCCTGACGTTCCGGCTCCCCAACTGGATCATTCTACAGGCAAGCAAACAGACAACCGACGGGGTAGATTATACTTTCCGCATACAAGCCAATGAGCAGAAAGCTTTCCGTTGTGACTCCATCTACATAGAAAAAGCGGACGATTCATTCCGTTCAACAATCCCTGTAGCACAATACGGGCATTCGCTCTATACCCCTGTAGTTGATGAATATATGTCCGATACACTGGTACAAGAGGAACACCCGGATATGAACTTATTTACCGACCTCTCCTGCTCAGCATTGAAACCAGACGTAACACTACGTAAAATAAAACGTTGTCCTAATGCATTCTTCCGGAATCTGGGTATGAGTATGTTGCGTAACGAATATGATAAAGAATTCCGCATACAGACCTATTATGCCTACATGGACCCCTACATACAGGCTCCACAAAACGGAATCACTCCATTCAGCCGCATGGACAATCCTACCGGGATAGCAGCTATAGCGGGGCAACCACTGGTCATCCTGGTAGAACACGACGTACCCGGCCTGCGACTTAAGGTGCAGAACCTGGATGTAAAATCCGGCTTTGACGGGTATGGAGGCATCAACTACGACCTGCATAAAGGAATGAATGTCATCCACTCCAAAGACGGTGGCTTATGCTACATACTCTATCATTCCGCAACACCCGAGACGGCACTCCCCGTAAAGATACATTTTGCCAGTGGAAGCGTAAACGGTTATTTCAACCTAGAAAAACATACCAATCCAGATGGCAGCTTGCGCTGGGAAGAATTGCTATCCCATGCAGGCGGTCCTTTCTTCGACGTACTCAGCCCCTATGTGCATTTTACGCTCCGCACAGAAGATTTCCGTCGTTATGTATCCGATGTGAAGCAATTGCTGGCTACCTATGATACATTGATTTGCCATGAGCAGGAATTTGCAGGATTAAAGAAGTACAAGCGCTGGATAAAGAACCGCCTTTATATACATTCCACCGACAAGGCAATGCTCTATTCCAGCCCCTACCACATCGGTTTTCAAGATCAGCAGCTGCCTGAATTGTTGAATCCGGACCTTTTAAAAACAACTTATTGCTGGGGGCCTGCCCACGAGCTGGGACATGCCCTGCAAATACGGCCTGCCATGATGTGGACAGGTATGACGGAAGTGACCAACAACATTCAAAGTATGGAAATTCAGCGTATGTGGGGCAATCCCAGCAGATTGCATACAGACTCACGCATTACCAACGGATTTGCCGATATCTACGAACAAGCTATGAATGTGGCTTTTGTAGAGAAAACTCCTTTCAGCTATCTGACGGACTGTTTCGATCAGTTGGTACCTTTCTGGCAATTGCGTCTGTATGTAATGGATGTCTGTCAAAAAGAAGACTTCTATAAAGACCTCCACGAAAGGAGTCGCCTGATAAACGACCGTTGGGATCTCACCAACGGGCAATGGCAGTTGGAATTTATCTACAACAGTTGCATAGCTGCCAACATGGACTTACGTCCCTTCTTCCGGCAATGGGGCTGGCTCACTCCTGCCGAACGAATATACAACACCGAGGGAGACACCTTAACAGTCACAACGCAGGATATAGACCGCATTAATACCCGGATAGACTCTTTACAGCTTCCTTTGCAGATGCATGCGGCTGCTTACATCACCGACCAAACATTACATTTATATACCGATCCTCAAGCATTACGCCCGGGTACGGCGCATATAAACACCATAACCGGGCAAGTACTTATTGAGGGAGCTACAGGAGCTGTAGCTTTTGAGGTCTATTGCGGAGAAAAGCTATTGGGAGTATCGTACAGAACAGAGTTTAACGTAAAGAATCTATCCAAGGATCGTACCGGATTGATAGTAAAAGCTGTTGCTTTTGACAATCAAAGAATAAATTGTGAACTTAAAGTTCAATGACAGCTTGCTGCACAGTTAAGAACTAACAGGCTCACTACGTAAACCAACCGGTTTACGCTTTATCTTCTTACGTATCCAGAGGTAATATCCCGTTAACGGAAGACTTGCGCCTATCAATGCGGCAATGAAAGTCAGTATCCGCGTCAGCATACCGCCCCAACTACCCACATGCACGGAGTAAATCCAACCACGGATTTTACCGGAATTCTCCAAATCCTTGTATAGAGTAGCCTCGGTTATTTCGCCGTTGCGGGGATTGAATTTATAGCGGTCGGTTGCCCGCTGGTTACCAAAGCGATTGAAAGCAACGCTGGCGGAACCGTCGGATACACTGATTTGTTTGTAACCGGGATTTGCCTGTGCCAGTTGCTCGTACACCTGTTCCCAATGGGCATAAGGAGAACGCCTATGTGTGCCACGGCCTTCCGATCTGCCGCCCTCGCCCTCGGATCTTTCACCCCTGTTTCCTGAACGTTCACCACGGCCTTCCCTACCCTCCGGTTTACCGCCCGACTTACCGCCTTTGGCTGTAGCATTAGCTGCCGCATTTCCGTGCCCCATACTGGGCTGCACTTCCACGCCAAAGGTTTTATAAAAGCCTGTTCTATACCACTGGAAGGACCAGGTCAGTCCTGTAAGAGCCATAGCCAACAGGAAGACGAGTGTATACATTCCCCCCGCCACATGCAAGTCGTACCAGAAGCGACGCCAACCTTTATTTGCTACAATCTTCAGACTGTTCTTCAATGCCTTGCGCGTACGCGGCCACCAGACGAAAACGCCTGATATCAACACAAACACAAACATTAGCGTACTGGTGCCGACAATCATCTTGCCCCAGAAGATGCCGCCATCCTGCTTCATGCTGTCCAGCAACCAACGGTGCATCCGGAACATAAAGTTGAAAAAAGGTGCACGCTCATATTTGCCCGTAACCTCACCCGTATACTGGTCCACATACATAGATGCGCGACGGGGTTTGGAAAGCGTGACCTGATAGGCTCGTTCGGGATCAGACGAGACATTGACACCTGTCACTGATACGCTATCGGGCAAGGTTGCTGCTACTTTAGTCATCAGCTGCTCCATGGGTAACGGAGCAGCCTCAACCTTTTTCACAAAGTAGAGATCACGGTGGCAAAGCTCCATTACTTCTTTCTCGAATACCAATGCTGCGCCCGAAAAGCAGATCAACGTAATCAGTATCCCGAAAGGGATGGAAAGCCACAAGTGTATATTGCGGAATATCTTTCTCATTATTTTTGCATCAAAGACACTATTCCATTATTGCATCAAAGCTACTTTTCCGGCAGTAGCCACTTCGTCCGCTTCTACAACCAAGCCCGACGTGGCCACACCTGTACGAGAGTTGATCTTATAGAATGTGCTGACATTATCGTCTCCGTTGGTACGGATCGGAAGGTAGAAGTAACCATTTTCCAAATAAGGTTCGGTACCGAAGGAAACCAATTGATCAGCGTCGGGCAGACCGGTAATGGGGATCAACTTCTTTTCGGAAGCACAGAACAGCATCAATTCGTTTCTGGGAGCCGATGTACCAAGTGAAGCTACCTCCTCAATACTGCAACCGTAGAAATTGAGCAGGAAGTAATCGCCGCCCACATGCCAACAACGGTGCAAGGGATGACCGGAAGCACCTGCCAATGTCTCAAGATTACAATAATAACTGTCGTCAAACGCAGTTGCCCCTTTCTTGATACGCACTACACCCGAAGGCAACTTACCTTGCGCTTTCTTCTTCAAGGTTTCAGAAGTCCCCGTCTGTGTACGACCATAACCGCCGGAGAAAACATACAGATTACCATCATCATCGTTCCAGATAGTCTGGTAATATTGCGAGCGATGACGTCCGCAGGCAAAACCAATTTTATCAGTGCTGGCAATCACCGGAGTCTCATCAAAGCTATCACCGCTGTAAATGGCGATGAATGCTTCATCGGGATGCTGTGTGGAAGGAATTTGCCCGGCAGTATAGGCTCCCGAACCGGAACCGGCTGATCCTGTTGCTACATAATCCTGATCGACGATATGTTCCGGCCAGGTATTCACGCCATAATGGCTCATTCCCATAGGAACAATAGAAGTATAAAGCTTACCGTTGGCCTCTACAATACCGGCCATCGTCACCTTTTCACCATTACCGAGAAAGTTCTCTGCAAGAATATCCTTCGTATTGGTTTTGTTGGTTCCATCGTTTACATTCAGATAGTTGAAGAGAAAACCTTGGGCTGCATTACCTTCGGCATCAGTTACCGCTGTATTACCCGTAGATACGGTTACCACATTCTCGCCCCATTTACCATAAGAAGTAAAACGTTTGAGGGAGTTATACGTATATTTCTTCTGAGGAACATTATTGGCATCCAGATAGTAGCTGCCGCCTGTTCCCGCATTTCCCTGGTTATACTCTATTGCATAGAAGTAGTGCTCGTTATAGAACACCCAGTAAGTAGCGGGATCCCTGAATTCCTTGCCGCTGCCGTAAACCGAGATCCGACCTTCGTCCAATGACTCGGCCGTCATCAGATAAGTTGTTGAATTCTCACTGTCACCGCCCGTTGCCGGAATCACATAGTTTCCTTTAAACGTATTCTGATTCTTGAAAGAAGGATCACTATCGTCACAAGAAGTGAACACACTGCCTGTGCAAACTGCCGCCATCAGGCCTAATACCAATTGTTTCTTATTCATTCTATACCTAATTAAAATTGTTTTTATTATTATCGCCCGAAGTAAACCCGCACTTTACCATAAAAGGCGCGTCCGGCTTTCTGAAGGCTGAAGTTGTCATACAAATCTGCGTCAGTGATATTCCGGCATTCCAACGAAAGGTTGTACCGGCCTTTCTTCATGCTGTAAGAAAGGGAAAGATTGTGAGAGAATTGCTCGGGTACCCGGTGCTTGGTGGAGGGATCTCCAAAACTCTCCCAATACAAAGGGAACTCATGCTGATAAAAGCTATCCCAGCCTACGGTCAGGGTGTTACCTTTGGCAAACAAATTGTGCCAATAGAAATTCACGTCGAAGTTGCCATACATATACGGCTGATTGGGAATACGTTGCCCGTATGTAAGAGAGGACTGTCCGGTTTCTGCAGAACGTTTCTTCTCTTTGTCGCGGGCGTTCAGGCTATTGAGTGTACCGCCGACATTGAACAGGCGGGCATAGCTATAGCGCAACGACACATTGAATCCCTTCGTCACTACGCGACCATGGTTGACATACGTTCCATAGCTCGTACCGCTGACACTGGTAAGGTTTCGCTTGATGTAATCGTCCGTATTACGGTAAATCAAACTTCCTTCAACATACACCCCATGTTTACCGAAATTGTTGGTATAACTGAGGTTAACATTGACATTATTACTACGCTCTGGTTTCAGACTGGAACTACCTGCTTCAAGGTCACCATCACCGAACAACTCTCCATTAGTAGGCATACGCAGGGCTTTTTCGTAAGAGAGTTTGAGTTGCAGACCTTCCAGGAAGTAGTATGTTCCGGCAGCACCATATCCCCACGAACTGACATTCTGCGACACAATCGTATCGTTGCCTACATTATTATCACCTATCGACACCGGACCACGACTATAAGAATGATAATACTTCCCGAAAGCCGTGAAGTTCCATTTTTCCGAAGGCATCAGGCGATAAGAAAGTCCGCTGATATTCTTGCGCGTCTCACTGGGAACCTGATACTTTTCGAGTGTAGAATTAGTAGGTATCAAACTGCGGCTGGTACGCTCAAACGAACTGAACACGTGGTTCAAAGTGAATGTATGGGCATTACCAAGGCGATAGTTAGCTGTAAACGTTGCATTCCAATTTGTATTCTTTTGCTCGCTATATTGGTGGTTTTGCTCGCCGGCAGTAGCCTGCGGTATGCGGTCGCCAAACCAGTTGTACAGATATCTTGCCGTGTCCACATTCGTAGTAAGGTTATGATTGTAATTGGCCGACAAAGTTATATCCAGCCCTTTCGTCAACAAATCGCGCTTACTATATTCCAGCGAAGGAACCAAAGAGTATCCATGACGATGCTTTTCACCAAACACAATGTCTTGATAAACGCCGGTTTGTATTTCTTTATATAGATGAGAATAGGTGAAACCAAGCAACAGACGGTCTGCCCACGATTTACCTACAATACCTACTTTACCCATAACAGCTTCATTGTGGAATGTATCATTGAATCGCTTCACACGATAAAGAGTCTCAGCCAACGGCTTCATTGAGTTATCCGAATGGTCAAATTCCTGCACCTTATTATCTATATAATAATCATTATCCGAATAATTCTGGAAAGCGTTAATCTCATACATAAGCCCACTCTTAAAGGTTTGCCCGAAATTAACGTAGGATTTATGTGTATTGAACGATCCGTAAGAATAAGAAGCATCCACAAACCAATTGCGCGGCTTCTTATTAGTGACAATATTGATGACACCGCCTAGAGCATCTGTACCAAAGCCCACAGGAACCACACCTTTATACACCTCTATACGTTCAGCAAAATTCACTGGAATATTATTGAGGTCAAAAGCTTTCCCTGCCCCTTCCTGAGGTATACCATCGATAAACACTTTGACATGTTTCCCGCTGAATCCATCGAGCATCAATTGCATATCCGAACCAACACCACCCGATTCACGGAGTTTCATCCCCGGAAGTTTCTGCAAAGCTTCGCTCAGGTTCTTCGTTGTATTCTGCAGCTCCTTTGTATCAACAGCTACGGCATTGAAAGCTGATCTCTTCAATCGGGTTACCCCTGTAGAAACAATAGTTACTTCATCCAACTGCTGTGTTTCTGGAGTAATCGTGAGATTCTGTTTCACCCGCTCTCCGGCAATCAATTTCACTTGCTTCTCTACCGTTTTATAACCAATGGCAGACACCACCAGTGTATAGCTACCGGCAGGCGCTTTTATATGATAGATACCTTCCTGATTGGTAGTTCCACCATAGTTGGTACCTTTCAAATAAACAGTCGCGAAATCAACAATTTCTTTTTCTGTAGACAATATCTTACCGGAGACCATCGCCCTGTCTTGTGAAAAGGCAGATAATGAGGAAATTAACAGGGCAATAAGAACAAAGAGTTTTATTATATTTGTTTTCAATTTACAAAGAGTTTTATGCAGTTAATAAATCGCCGCAAAGGTCTTTATAAAAGAAAAGCAAAACAATCGCTATATGCAGGTAAATATTATGGAAGAGTATTCGATAGGACAATATACCACAATCGCTATTTATAGGTATATTGCATTAAGATAGGAAAGCTACCTTCTAATTTACAATAGTTCCTCCTCTTCCACATTAGTTTCACGCCCGAAAGACCTGTATTCTAATGGGGTAAATCCTGTACGTTTTTTGAAAAGGGAAAAGAAGTGTTCAGTAGATTTATAATCGAGCATAAACGAAATTTCCTTTACCGATTGAGAAGTGCCAACCAGTAACTGTTTTGCTTTGCGCAACTTAAGTTCCTGAAAATATTTGGCAGGTGCATATCCTGTATAATCCTTAAAAACCTTACGAAACCAGGAATAACTGATATTCAATTTCATGGCCAACTCTTCCGGGTCAATATCCTTGAATATATTCTCATTCATAATAATTTTCGCCTGTTCAATCTTTTGATCAACATCACCCATCTCGAATATCTTATTCTTGGATATGGAAAGAATCATTCCTATCATGTGCAATACAATACCTGAAAGATATTGCTGGGATGAAATCTTATCAGCTTCAGCTATCTCCAATGCACGTGAAAAAAGGGTAACCAGTTCCTCGTTCAGACCTACTTCCAATATTTGGTTATCTTTAGAAAGGAAGCCTCCTCTCAGCATATCATCGATGACCGGCCCCTCAAAACCGATATAATATTCATTCCAACCTGTTTGCTGATATGGATGATACGTATGCCATTGCCCAGGGAAAAGAACCATAAGTCTGCCTTTACAGACTTGTTTCTCCGGAGTAGTATCGGAAGCAAACAAACCTCGCCCTTTAGTTATATAAACCAACTGATATTCACGTAAAACACGCCCCTTCTGGGCATTAAAGAAATAGCCTGAAGGGTGATCCTTCAAGGGATAAGGAGAATTTGGCTGAATGGACTGGAAACCCACGGTATTTACCCACAGACCAAATTTCTGGTCCATATCATTCACAATCAAATATTTGAATTCAACCCCTAAATCATTATAGTTCTTAGTCATAACACGTGTTTTACATAATAGATATGTGGCAAAAATAGAAATTATTTATGAATAAAAAAATGTCCGTTCCGGCTTTATTCTAAAATATACCGGAGCGGACTAATAAAAACGAGTAATAGGGGAAAGACTATTTTTTTACAACAATTTTATCATATTGTTCTTCGGCCTTTATTTCTGTATACTTGGGGGCATCTATCATTTCGACCAATGCACGGAGTACAGGACCTTCACCCATAGGATCATTTTCCTGTGTAGGACGGTTATAATAATATACCAATGAAGGCATGATACCTGTTCCTACACAAATAGAAGTAACATCTCCATTATCAGAAATCTTTTTCATCATACCTTTCAATCCCTGCTCAGCTACGTAAATGAAATCAGGATGTAGCCATCCTTCTTTCACACCACGGGCAATACCAAACACAAACATTGCTGTTCCTGTGATTTCTTCATAGGAATCTTCTTTATCCAACAACTGATGCCAAAGTCCATTCTTACCTTGATAACGGGCTACACCACTTGCCTGTTGGCGGAAATTTTCGATAACAGCTTCACGCATCGGATGATCTTTGGGCATCATACTAAGCAGATCAGCCTGTGCCATAAATACCCATCCGTTAGCACGGCTCCAGTGAGCTACTCCATGCTCCTTGTTGTCCGTATGATAACAATGATAATAAATCTGTTTTTCAGGACACCAAAGATAACGGGTATAGTTTAGCACCTGATTGGCTGCATCATTAAAATACTTCTCATCACCAGTCATTTTACCCATGCGTGCCAGAAAAGAAATTGCCATAAAAGCATCATCTGCCCAAATCGTATTGACATGCGGCCATATACGGGCAATAGTTCCATCCACCAAACGAGGTTCACCGTAATTCAGGTGTTCGGCTGTTTCGTTAACATAATCCAGAAAAGATTGATTAGGATATCTCATCTGCAGTTCAATCAGACTGGCTCCCATCGGGCCATTATCATCCAGACGCTTGCCACGGAAGATCATGTGCCAACTCAATTTTCGTACGGCATTCCAACCATCTTGTTTAAAGGCCTCATCGTACTGTTTGCGAAAGAATTCGAGATTACCTTCATTGAACACAAAATTCATGTTCTTCAAAACATATTTCTCATACTTCTTGTCAGCAAGTTTATCCCCCAGTTCCATGAGGGCCATATTGGTTACACCATTCGTATAATGCCAGTTATTGTACTTGCATGCTACCTTCACATTCATGTCAAGAGGTAACTTCTTGACGGACTTATAAGTTTCACCAGTCTTCGTATTCTTAAACTCGTATGTGGTACTGGCAAGAATGCGGTCTGCAATCTTTACAGCAGTTTCTCTTGCCGTCATATTGGTCTGGGCGGCAAGAGTTGTCACTGCCAGCAGCAGGGCGAGGGAGAAGAATATTCGCTTCATATTATACTTTTAAAGAATTAGTAAAGTAGATAGTAGTCAATAAGAAATGCCTACTATCTACTTAAAAATCATTTAGGCAGATTAAATGCACGAGTCATTTCCTGCATTTGTTCCTGGCTCATACCGTCAGGTTCAAAGCCCATATTTTTGGCAGCAATATAAATCAGGGCAGACTTATTCAGTACATCCACCTGATCGAAAGCCGACATGATATCCACATCTACTGCGAATACACCATGCTTTTCCCACATAGCCACATCATAATCTTCCAATTGCTCAATGGTAGCCTCTGCCAATTTTACGGAACTTGGCAATTCATAAGGAATGATACCCAAACCACGCGGACAGAAAGCCTTAGTTTCGGGAATCATACTCCAAAGCAAATTGGTAGCAACATCTTTTTCAAGGAATTTCTTACAATGAGTCATAGCAATCAATTCAATGGGATGAGTATGCAATGAAGCTTTATAAGGCGAACCTTTCTCAATCAGACGATTGTGTACACTGAGATGGGCAGGTAATTCAGAAGTAGGCATCACAGGATGATCCGCAATAATCACATAACTGGCACAGTCATCCAGAATACGGATTACAGAACCATGTTCCATCGGCCAGCGAGCCAAATCACGCATACGCTTATTAGTTCCTTTGCAATAGAAATAACAGCCTTTCAGATAAGGTAGAGTAGCACCTATCTGCTTTACATCGCTTATAGCAGGCAACGACTTTATCCCATCGTCTACAAATTCAGTAATATTCAAGGTGATGTTGCCGCCATTGCGTTCAGCCCATCCTTTTTGCCAGAGATATCCGGCAACTTCTGCCACTTGACTGACTGCATAGGTCAATGCCTGGCGATTTTCGAGAATTGATTTCATATTAATATAATTTAGTTACCACTTTATACCTGTGCCATTGCTACTACTATAATGGAAGATATCAGAACCACCAAGCCTAAGATAAGAACGGCAATCGTAGTATTGCTGACACCTTTCCACTCTTTCAGTAAGATACCCCAAACATTACTGAACGTAACATTCAGTGACATCAGGATACTCCAGGAGAAAGCAAGAAGTATAGGACTGTCTGTCAGGAAACTCTTACCCATTTCAAGCCCAAAGAACTGTGAATACCACAGTACACCGGCAAGAGCACAAAATAAGAGATTATTCGTCAGTACCGCACCTTTTACAGAGAAATATTCCTTACCAGTTTTATTCTTGATATTCTGCCAGATGCAATAAATAGCATTCGTACAGAAGCCACCGAGAGTAACCAGGAAAATTACGGGTAAACCAGCATAAAGAGCTTCTACTCCACCTGCCAAAGCTGCTTCTTTTATAGGTGTTCCGGCATCCAGCCCAAGAGCAAAACACGCACTCATCACACCTGCCAGCAATGCCACGAGCAAACCTTTCGTCAAAGCAAAGTCCTTAACAGCTGCCCGTTTTTCTTCTTCCGTCATATTCTTGGAGCGAAGACTACCGGCATATCCGATGATAGCAATACCAGCCAGCGTTATACAGACGCCAATAAGTAGCATCAGTCCTTCACCATGCAGCAAATCTTTTCCGGCAAACAAAGCGGGGAAGAGTGTTCCGAATCCAGCACATGTACCAAGAGCAATACTTTGTCCAAGTGCTACACCCAGATAACGCATACTTAACCCGAAGGTCAATCCACCTACGCCCCACAGGACACCATAAACCATAGCAGGCAAAGCACCACCTGCCCCCCAGAGTTCTAACAGTGAACTTCCTGCCGGAATGGCAAGCAATGCCCCCAACAACGGAAAAACAAGCCACGCAAAAATTCCCTGTATAAGCCAGAAACTTTCCCATGACCATTTTTTCACCTTATTAATAGGCACATACGAACTACTCTGTCCGAAGCTCCCGATAGCTATAATCAACAATCCTATCAGTGTATTCATGATAATAACATTTAGTGATTAGTGATAAATGCTTAGCACAAGAAAACGCACAAAGATACTGCTTTCCCACTAAACACTCATCACCAACCATTAATCACTTAATTACGTTTCGACGTAACGTTTGCTTCGTATTTCTGTATCTCAGTAATGAATTCTTCACCTACAGGTACACCGTTCTTCAAGCAGAACATATCCCAAACTGCATTCCAAGGCAAAGATTTTCCTTCTTCGAGCAAAGCAAGACGCTCAAATAACTGATCATTTGCTTCATATTTGCGCAAAGTATCCAGCGGCTCCAACAGAGCTTGCAACACACATTTCTGTGTAGCACGGCTACCTATAACATACGCACCGATACGGTTAATAGAAGCATCAAAATAATCCAGACCGATATGTACACGATCCAAAGCATTACAACGTACAATTTCTTTGCAGAGATCCATTGTTTCATCATTCATAATCGTCACGTGGTCAGAATCCCAACGTACCGGACGGCTCACATGCAACATGATTTCCGGAATGAATAACAATAAAGAAGACAGTTTGTCCGCAACGCTTTCAGTCGGATGGAAGTGACCAGTATCCAGTGTAACAATCTTATTACGGCTCACACCATAACCGATATAGAAGTCATTGGAACCTACCGTGTAACTTTCCAGACCAATACCAAATACTTTAGACTCCACACAGTCTTTCATATTCTTGTATTCCACTTCGAAAATGCGATCCAGAGAATCCTTCAGTAATTCACGATACAACATACGGTTCACTGTGATATCTTTGCTGCCATCATGTACCCACAGATTCATGATACAAGGATCACCCTGACGCTTACCCATCTCTTCTGCAATAGCACGGCAACGTTTTGTATGCTCTACCCAGAAGTCACGAATACCTTTATCAGGATTAGAGAGGGAAAGATTACCACTCTTCGGATGAGAGAAAGAAGTGGAATTGAAATCCAACTTCATATTATTTTCAGCTGCCCACTGTATCCAACTTTCGAAGTGAGCCGGTTCTACTTGGTCACGATCAACAAATTTGCCACCGAAATCACCATAGATTTCATGAAGATTCAAACGGTGAGTTCCAGGAATATAGCTGGCTGCTTTCAATACGTCTTGTCTTAGTTCTTCCATATTACGAGCCTTGCCAGGATAGTTTCCAGTAGCCTGGATACCTCCGGTCAATGCACCCTGTGCTTCAAATCCGGCTACATCATCTGCCTGCCAGCAGTGCAGGGAGAGGGAAATCTTTTGCAAGGCGTCCATAGCTTTCTCTACATCTACGCCAATAGCTGCGTAACGTTCTTTTGCCACTTCATAGGCTTTCTGAATCAATTCTTCTTTCATGATGGTACTAGTTTTTAGTTATTAGTTATAATTTATTAGTTATATGTTATCACTGACAAGTAATATTAGGCTAACTGCAAGAAATGCAGATAAGCGGTATTCCAAACTTCAACGTTCTCCGGAGTAAAAGTCTTCAATGGAATAGAACGATTAATAAGCTGACGCATGGAAACAACGTCACTTGCTGCACCTGCTGTGAGAGCTTGTATCATTACGTTGCCGATAGCTGTTGCTTCCGACGGTCCGGCAACTACAGGAATACCTACCGCATTGGCAGTCCACTGATTCAGTAAATCATTACGGCTTCCTCCTCCGATGACGTGCAGTACTTCTACAGGACGGGGAGAGAGGCTGCACAGGTTCTCCAAGACCTGGCGATAGCGCAGTGACAGGCTTTCAAAAATACAGCGTACAATCTGCCCACGTGTCTCCGGTATCGGTTGATGATGGTCAGCGCAATAAGTACGAATAGCCTGTTCCATACTCATCGGGTTGGCAAACAGAACATCATCCGGATTTATCAGACTACGGAAAGGTTCGCATGCCTCTGCTTCAGCAATCAGTTCAGGATAAGATATTTCTTCCCAATCACAACGACAGCGTTCCAACAACCACATGCCACAAATATTCTTCAGTAAACGAATCGTCCCTGCAACACCTCCTTCATTCGTGAAGTTCAGTGCTTCTGTTTCTTCATTAATAACCGGCGCATCTGTCTCCACTCCCATCAATGACCATGTACCACTGCTCAGATAAGCAAAGTTACGGTCCAATGCTGGTACGGCAGCTACAGCGGAAGCCGTATCATGTCCGGCAACAGCAATCACAGGTATTGCTCCCAGTCCGGTAATCGTTTGTATTTCTTTAGTCAATACACCTACTTTATCACCCGGATATACAAAACGTCCGAAGTTATCTTCCGTTAATCCGAGTTCTTTCAGCAATGCCGGTTCCAGACGACGGGTCTCAGCATTTACCAACTGAGCCGTACTGGCAATGGTATATTCAGTCACCATCTCTCCTGTCAGTAAATAACTAAGTGCATCCGGCATGAAAAGTATCTTATCAGCCATTTCCAGTGCACTATCTTTATTCCGGCGTAAAGTATCCAACTGGAAAAGCGAATTGAAATTCATAATCTGAATACCTGTCCATCCATATACCTGCTTGCGGGGAACGCGGGCGAAGAATGCCTCAGGAGCTCCCATCGTATGCGGATCACGATAAGAATAGGGCTGACGAAGCAGACCACCATCTTTACCCACACATACAAAATCTACTCCCCAGGTATCAATTCCGATAGAGGTTATCTGCACATCGTCCATCCGGGCTGCCAGTTTCAAACCTTCCAAAATATGACGGTACAATTCGTAGATATCCCAGTAATAATGTCCTCCAACTTCAATCAGATGGTTAGGAAAACGGTTCACATCTTGTAGTTCTAATCCTTGCGGAGTGAATGTTCCCAGTATGGTACGGCCGCTGGTAGCTCCCAAATCAACCGCAAAAAAGCAATGTTTCATGATATTAAATAGATTTTTGACGATACAAAAATAGGGGATTACTCCCCTATACTCTGTATTAGTTTTGACTGAAAAGATGTTATTTCTGATATTCTTACCATGAAAAAACAGAATGTACAAAGGGAAGAAATTACTCTATCCCTTCACAGTAACGAGTCACAATCTTCTCCCCTTCCGTATTACGGATATTCACATTCTTCATATTAATATTTTTGCTATAAATAAACTCAGCACCCAATTTAGAAGTAATGTCTATATCTTCTAATATAATACCATCAATCGGCATTTCCGGGATACCATTAAAGAATAAAGCACGACGTGCTCCGGCACAAACCAGATTTTTCACATGAATATTGCGGAAACAAGGCGTAGTCTCATCCACTGGCATCGGCTCCACTTTAGCAGGTACAGTTTCACCGCTTTCCAGTACTTCTACAGCCGACTTCCCACCATAATAAAGATTGAATGTTATCGGTTCGGTCGGAATATCCATCATAGATATATTCCGTATCCATATATTCTCCACGACTCCTCCACGTCCTCGTTTACTCTTAAAACGCAGCCCGACATCTGTACCGAGAAACTGGCAATTGCTAACAGATACATTACGCACTCCCCCACTCATCTCGCTACCTACCACAAAACCTCCATGGCCTTTGAACACCGTACAGCCGTCTACTACCACATTCTCGCAAACACGCCCCCTACGCCGGCCGTCCTCATCTTTACCACTCTTCAGGCAAATGCCATCATCACCCACATCAAAAGTAGAGTTCACTATCAGCGCATTCTTGCAAGACTCTAAATCCAGACCGTCACCATTCTGTGCATAATTCGGATTACGCACCTGCACTTCTTCTACCAATACATTCTCACACATCAACGGATGCAGATTCCATGCCGGTGAGTTCTGGAAGATAACCCCTTGCAGCCATACGTTCTTGCACTCTATCAGACTCACCATTACCGGACGAAGAAAATGACGCACACTCTGCCACTCTTCTTCCGTCTGCAAATTCTGAGGTACATTCATATTACTGATGGTATCCCCTTTCAATGTTTGCGGATAAGGAAACCAATAAGTGGGACGTTTGTAAACTCCACCACGGGCTACAGTTTGCTTCCATACACTCTCTGTAACTTTCTCCCGTTTTAGAGGACGCCAGTAGTGTCCGTTACCGTCGATAGCACCTTCCCCCGTTATCGCTACGTTTTCCAGATTACGACCGGATATAGGTGATTGGCAACGACGGGTATCCAAACCCTCAAAAACCGTTTCCACCAACGGATACAAATCTACATCCGGCGAAAAGAGAATAATAGCACCTTTTTCCAGATGCAGGTCAATATTACTTTTCAATACAATAGGACCGGTGAACCAAACACCTGCAGGGACAATCAAGTGCCCGCCCCCCTTTTCTGCTAAGGCATCAATGGCCTTGGCAAAGGCTGATGTACAAAGTTCTTCACCATTACCTATTACTCCGAAATCAGCAAGATTCACTTTACGGTCCGGAAATATAGGAGCTTCCACCCGTGGCATATCAAAAGGCAGGTCACGGTATACAGCCTCATACTTATACGTGGAAGATTGATGCACTCTACCCTCTTGAGCATTCAGAATACCTGCCAACCCCAACAGGCAAAGCATAATTAAATTCGATTTCATTGATTATAGTTTTAATTAAGTTTCTCAAGTAGTCTGAATAGATTTCAAGCTACTTGAGAAATTGAAGTTACATTATCATTTTATACTCTGCATCGGAATCAAGCGCACGGGCCCCAACAGACCACTTGGCACCGATTCCCACTTTCCATAATTATCCTTCTTATAATGGATATTCACAATATTGGCATCTTTATAAATACGCCAGGGCACATTACGACGATCCATATCTGCAATACGGTTGGCAGGCAGATTCGTTACTTCCACTTCAAGTGTATTCACACCCGGACGAAGATATTTGCCCACTAAACAACGGTAAGGAACAGCAATAAGCGTAGCTACCTCTTGTCTGTTAATGCGTACACGTGCACTCTCGCGAACATCGCCAAGATCAAGCATCCATTCTCCAGCCTCAGCAGGAGTTTTCAAAGTGAATGTGGTGGTATAGCAAGCTGTCCCCATTGTATTTTTCACACCTTCGGCAGCAATTTCCGTCCACGAACCAAGAGAAACACTATCCGGTACATTACTTACCACAGGCATTGCTTCTACGAAACTAAATCCCCATTTACCGGCAAAAGTACAAGCACCCGGAAGCATCTTTGCCGCTTCATCCTGAGCCATAGATGTCCAATACCCATATTCCGGTACGGAAACATCTTGATCTGTAAATGTTTTCAGAATTACAGACTCACCGGATGCCAATTGCAGGAAGACTTCTGTCCTGCCGTTATTCTGACGCAACCGCGCCTTACCGGATGTACCGTTCATCGGATTATACAGCATTGCAGAACGTGCCTGTACTGCCAATGGTATCCAACTTTCAGTGTCTTCTGTCTTTAAAGCTGAGATAAAGTAGTGGTGCCCTTCGGGATGTGAGCGGCGGATGCTACTCAATCCAAAAGTAGTTTTCATTTCTTCGGGAGCAGCGGCCGTGGCAGCCAGTGTGCGGGCATAATCTGTTCCGAAAAGGACATGTCCTTTTCCTTCCCGTTCCTTTATTTGTGCCAAAGCTTTATTAAACTCTGCACGACGTTTACCCAAATCATTCAATCCCGGTACATCTTCCGGATACTGTTCCAAGAAAACAACCGTAGCACCCTCATCCGCCAGGCGAAGTAATTTCTCCATCACATCAGCAGGCATCAAACGTGCACCGGGAACTACCAATGCTTTATAAGAAGCTCCACCGGAAGTCAATATCTTACCGTCCTGACACATAGCGTTACGGATAAAGTTATCGGAAATATAATCCATATCATACCCTGCGCCATAAATGCGATGCACTGCCTCTATAAACCGAGGAGCACGTTGTGCCATCTTATGAATATCGAAAAGCAACAGACGACCGTCCTGATCGTCCCACAAATCATAAACGGGCAGGTAAACCAGGAAGTCATTATCCGGTTGTCCCATTTGCAGGAAGCTCTGGCAACGGGTGACATAATCAAAGAATGCCGGAGCATCCCGCCAGATATTATTTGTAGGACTCATATCAATAGAAGCATAAAACTTCCATCCCGGCCATGCGGCCTCAGCCGGCGAGTAAGTCGTTCCATGGAAATACATGTGATTCACACCGGAAACGAACATCAAATCCATATCGGGTTTACACTGCGATAGTGAAGTACGGAAATGCTCTGTCAACCAAGTGAATGTCTCCGAAGTCGTATAAGGTTTTCCTGCGATATGTGCCGCTGAAGAAGCATATTTCAGCATAGAAAGATCAGAGTCGTTAGGACGAGTCAATGAGTCTTTACGTAGTCCGCGGATACCGAAATCCGACAGGCCGAAACCCTCACATTCGGGTACATCGACCGTTGCATAAAGATCTATCAGATTGCCGGGTGAACCGTGCGCCTGATTGCGGGTACGTGAACCATGTTTATGTGCCCAGTCCGTCCACTGACGGGTAAAGTTCTCCTGAAGCAGTTCTGCAAGAGTCTCACGATAATCGGAAATGATACGGCGGGTAGTCTCTGTACGTTCTTCCGAAAGGAAATCGGGCAAGTACTCTTCCAATTTATATCCACGACGAAGAGCAAATTGCTCAAACAGATCACCCGTCCAGTCAGCACCATAAACCTCATAAGAATCATTAAAGAAATTATGCGGATACCCAGTTGGAGTCCCGGCTGTTCCATTAGCTGTCTTTCCAGAGAAAGCCTGTTCAAAACGATTCAAGTAATTGGACACAGCTTTTGCCGAGAAGTGATTCATCACATATCCTTCACCGCCGGGTGCAGCACGTTTTACCTTCTGGAATGTTTTTCCCATGAAAGCGGCAATCAAACGCCACTCTCCTTTCGGAGCTTTCCATACCAGCTTTCCGTTTTCTATCTTCGACGTCAGGTCATAGCAACGTACAGCTTTTTGTTCCTTCGGGGTAGAAGTGTCTGTCAGAATCCTGAAAGCCATCAGCCGACACAGTTTGGCATACGGACGTTGTTTTTCATCCGTCACTTCTATGTTTGTTTTCAGGCGTTCGCCGCCTTTCAATGTATATTCTTCAATCAGTAATTTACAGGCAGCATCTTCTATACCCACTTCCGGACCACCAAAAGGCCATCCCGTACCCGTATTCATATCAATCTTCATGCCCAGACGCGCAGCCTCACTTTCCGTATGACGCAACATCTGCATCCACTCGGGCGTAAGGAACTGAATTTCGTTTGCGTCATTGCCCTGCACACCATAAATAGGAGTAACTTCCATCGTACCCATTCCGGCTTTGGAGTATGCTTCCAGATTACGAGTCAGATTAGCCGCATCTACTGCACTCCCCATCCACCACCAACGGGCACCGGGTTTAGCTTCCGTGGTTACCTCAGGCCACGAGATGTTCTGTGCAGAAATAGTTCCGGCACAGAAGGAAGCAAAGATTATTGCCAATAAATTCTTTTTCATGATATATATTATTTATAAAAGCGACAGTTTGTCACTTTCCCAGCTCAATGCACCCCATAATAAACGGTCCAGTTGCTTTCGCATCATTATCCCGCATCTTTTCACCTATATAATATTCAAAACTGCCATCGCGATACGGATGTCCGCCCAAACCGCCTACCTGACAGCAACGTGTCAATGTCAATGTACCATCCTGGCGCTCTACCATCAATTTGCTCTTCAATCCGTTGAAAGCCTTCTCCGCCACTGCACGATACTTTTCATCAATATATCCCTTGTTCACAGCTTTTGCATAAGCATACATGAATTGCGTTGTCACAGATGCCTCCGGGAAGTTTCCTTTCCGTTTCGGCTGATCGAGCACCTGATACCACAAACCATTCTTATCCTGATATGCAGGCAACACCTCAGCCAGTCCTTGTATCCAACCGATCATCCGGGCACACCCTTCATGGTCTTCCGGAATATAATCCAATGCATCCACCATCGCCATAAACCACCAGCCTATACTGCGTCCCCAGAAGTTAGGGGAATGCCCGGTTTGCGGATCGGCCCAACGCTGGCTCTTACTTTCATCCCAAGCATGATGATAAAGCCCGGTCTTGGCATCATAGGTATGTTTCTGACAAAGCGTAAATTGTTTCACTGCCTCATCAATCCATTCGGGTTTATTGAATTCTGCACCATACTGGGCAAGGAAAGGGGAGGCCATATACAAGCCGTCCAGCCAGATCTGGTGTTGATAAACCAACTTATGCCAGTAAGCACCTTCCAATGTACGCGGATGATTTTTCAACTGTCTGACAAGGGCATCCATTGCCGTCTTATATTTCTCCTTACCAGTTTCACGATACAAGTCGAACAAAACCTTACCTGAATTTATATAGTCAAGATTGTATGTTTCCACACGATACAAATGGATTTCCCCTTTGTCATCGATCAATGAATCTGCCCATTGCTCCACATAGTCAAAGTAACGGGGCTCTCCCGTCTTCTTCCACATTTGCAGCATCGCACAACAACCTACCCCTTGTGCATACCCAAAGAAAAGACGCTTTCCATGATCCAACTGATACGCCTGCGGAAAACGTACCATCTCCGAATCAGCGAACCAACGGGCATACGAATCCGGTTGCCATGTATCCGTACGGAAAGGAGTAGCCGGGAAGCCTTCCTTATTATAAAGATTCACGCGGAAGAAGTTGCAATACGCATAGCGTACAGCTACAGGCTCTGCAACCTGTGGAGCCGAGACTTCCAGTTTATCACCCTTAATTACAGCCGTAGCCGGATAGAAACGACGGTCGGCTCCGGCAATAATAAAGCCTTTTACCGGTTCATTGTCCGGAGTCATCAATCCCTCTCCGACATAATCGAAGCTCAAAACAGCTTTGTTACCCTCTATTTTCATAGCTTTGAACAACGGACCGGAATAGGTCACATCCTTGCCATACTGTTTAGCCAGCGCCCAAGCTGCCAGACGTTCACCTGTCACATTCTTATTACGGGGATGAATATCAAGCGAATCACCTACATCGGTAATCACTGCCATACCCACATTCTTCAACCCGCTTTGCCATGTTTTCAGTTGTGCTTCACGGATGGTTGCCGGTTGCCCATATTGCGGAGCTATCTGCACAAAGTAGAACGGCATATCCGGCTGTTTCCACTCTTTACGCCAACTATTTATCATATTAGTGAATACCTGCCGGTATTTATCGGCACGAACTGAATTAGATTCACCCTGATACCAGATATTACCTTTCACCGTATATCCCAGAATGGGATGTATCATACCATTCCACAGAGTTGCAGGTACTTTACAGTAATTCTTTTCTTGCTTCACGCCTTCCAATGCAAAGTCTTTCAGCACATCTGCATAAAGAGGGTCCTTCTTCATTACGTCCAGTTTCGTCCACGACTCCGCATGTGTTCCGCCCCAGGTAGATTGAATCAAGCCCACAGGCATCTTCAGTTCCTTATGTAATTTACGTCCGAATACAAAGCCTACAGCCGAGAAATCGTACAGATTCTTCGGGTTACAAACCAACCATTGTCCTTCACAATCATCCACTTCACCGCCGGGTGCCAACTGGTGCTCCACATGGAACAGACGGATTTCAGGATAATCAGCATCCTTCATCTCCTCCGTTTCATTCAGCATTCCGGTCTTCCACTTCACATCCGGATGGCGTGATACGGGAAACTCCATATTGCTCTGTCCTGTGCAAAGCCAGACTTCACCTATTAATACATTATTTATAGTAATCGTATTTTCACCACTGACCGTAATGGATTGATTGGTCATTGCATCCGGGGTTTTCAGCTTTAATGTCCATTTACCGTTGGCAGCAGCTTTTGCTGTTACTGCTTTGTCTGCCCACGATGCTTTAACAGTTACTTTTTCTCCGGGTGTAGCTTTGCCCCACACATTCACTTGTGCGTTTTGCTGCAACACCATGTTATCTGAGAAAATGGCAGGAAGCGTCACCTTTGCTTCTGTGGTGAGAGAAGCAAATAAACCTAATACAAGGAATATTGAAAATCTAAGAAGCTCTTTCATGTGCTTTTAATAGTTTATAGATTCACATAGATTAATTTATAGAACATGCCAATATCTAACGGCACAAAAATAGGGGTTTCCACCGAAACCCCTTCTTTATATTTTGATAGTTTTCTTATTGCTTTTGTCGTTTCCACAAAGGCTTGCAATGATTCAAATGTCATGTTTCCGCAGGCTGTCCTTACTTTTCTTTGCATAAGCCTCTCCTCTGGGAACAAGATACTTAAATTTCACCGTATCGTCTTTTACTTCTACATGAAAAATAAAAAATGCTCGGTAATTGCCTATCCGAATCCGATAAACAAAATCATATCCGATTAGTTTCTTACAATCTGTAATCTGTTCTATACATTCAGCCTCCTTCACCTCACGAATCACTTCTCTCACAGAATCAAGCAGCTTTCCCGACAGCTTACGAACAGTCTTTTCGAAGTCTTTAGAATATTCAACTTTCATAATCCTAACCAATCCTCAAAGGATTTCGTTTCATCTTCGTTAAGCATATCTTTTCCTTCGGGACGTTTCTCACATAAATAAGCATACAAATGCGAATCGTCTGCACTATCTGCATAGTCCACTAACATTTTCTCAATGAAAGCTTTCAGATTAGTTCCGGAAGCCGCAGCTCTTACTGATAAAGTCCTAAACGTTTGTTCCGGTATATCAATGACCTTTCTTCTTTTTGCATTTGATAATGATGTATCCATAAGTCTTATTTTTAGCAAATATATATCATATATATGAGATATACAATAATGCATCTGAAAGTTTACGTTTAAGCAATGACCATTTTGATTCTTTACATTTTCACACAAACCATTATTCCTTTATCTTCAGCCAGCCCCAAATCGTTTTCTTTCGGGAAATGCCAATTAAAGCAGTCCCCATCAGGCAACAGGCACAGCGCAACTCTCTATTGGAAAGTTTATTCAGATTATCAACAATACCTGGTAAGGGGTAATTCTCTTTAAAAAAGGAAAATACATCGGCTGAGTTTTCTAAGTCGGTTTTCATTTGGCAGGAGCAAGTAAAGGGTTCATCCATCGTGTTATAAGTTTTAAAGGTTGATGTTGTCCTTATACCTTATAATAAAGGCGTAAGAGCTATTAGCATATTATTTAATTCAAAGGCTCTGGTAAACCCGCAAGCAAATAACAAGCAATAGCTCCACGCCAGAATGTATATAACAAAGTTATATGCAACTCAGACGTGGAGACCTTCACTTATTATTCGTGCTTTTAAAAATTTACCAGACTTTTTGAATTACGAATAATAGAATGATCTCCAAATCACAAAATACATCTCTTCACTATTGAAGAAATATGCAACAAAGATACATAAAATATCGGGATAAATATCATAAGACACGGCAATTATCATTTAGCTCATCATGATAAAGAAAACAACCTACTACCATTATATAAATAACGTTCTCAACCGGAATAATAAGATATAAGTATTGCAGGACAGCATACTAAAAATAGTTAATGCACCTTATTCACCCATCCATCAATCAATACTTCAAAAAGATATTCGCTAGATTTGCAACACAATTACAGTTTTATTGTACATTGCATATATATTTTGAACATGTAAACTTCCACCCATACCCCAAAAGCATTAGTTATCGAGAAGCCCTCTAAAACTCTCGTTGACTTTATGAACAAACTGAGAGATAGAAAAATGTCTCAGTTAGAAAAGTTACGCAATAAAAAAGACTGCACGATTCAAGTTAATGTATAGTATAAATGGATAAATACCCGATCACAATCAGTTTATATTATGGTAAATGATAATTTATGCAACAACTTATTTTTTAAGCGTTACTTAAAGAATATTATCAATACATCAATAGAGATAAAAGCTGACAGAACTATTTATATACACCTTATAGCAAGAGAGGCTCATTTACCTTATGTAACTGCCATCAAAGACGTAATAGTAGAAATGTCCTCAAAATAAGCCCCTCTGATTACCAATGTTGCAAGGAACCGAAACAATATCTTTATCATACCAGTAAAGAAAAAAAAGTGATGCGAACTATCAATCTGACAAATTGATAATCCTACTGCATTAGAATGCATTCTTTCAGACCTTACGGAAGAACAGAAAAGAGAATCGCAAAGATTTCTTTTTACCGAAAAGCATAAAGACAGCTATTAGTCTTACAAAGAAGCACTATGAACAACTTTACATTAACCGAGCATCAGAACAAGTCTAATTCAACTAAAACATCAACAAAACGTAAAAGTACAAACAATTGGATTTAGCGTTCAATAGAGTTGAATAAGCAGATTCTACATGAGGGCTACACCCTTTTCCCCGGAAGGCGTCACCCTTTTAACAAAATAGCTACACCCTTTAGGGCAAAAGGTGTAGCCCTTTTGCAAATTACATCATTAGTTTTGATATAAAAGATCATTAGTTTTGGGCAAATACATCATCTATTCGGAGCAAACAGACCGTATATTCACCGCAAACAGATGATCCGTTTCAAGAAAAAAGAGGATTCATTGCGCTGGAAGAGCAGTTTCACTTCAAACGCCTGTTAGCAAAATTCAAAAAACAGCATCCTTATGTTCATGAAAAAGCCATTTCACTATCATCAAATGAATGACATAATGGATAAAAAAAGGAAGGAAAATAAGCAAGATTACCGTATACAGGATATATAACTGGCTGGAAAGGATTCATTCTAAGAGAATCGTAGTCCAACCGTATCTGAGCCGCACTTGCTCCGTACCTTCTCCAGTCAGAAGTACCTCTGGACGGAGAAACCCCGGACTTGGTACGGAGCAAGTGCATTCCGGGTACGGCTTGTTTCGCCTTCTATCTCCGATTTTAATTGCATATATTTCCCGATTTATGCATAAAGCACAGCATTCATAGTATAAAAAGTATAAAAATTCTCTCTTTAATGCATATTCTTTCCAAAATTATCCCTACTTTTGCGCCATTCTTAGAATAATTATACAGAAAAATGAAGAAAAAAGCCAATCGGTTAGACGCCATCAAGATGATTATCTCAAGCAAAGATGTCAGTTCTCAGGAAGAGCTGCTGCAAGCTTTGAGTAAGGAAGGCTTTGAGCTGACACAAGCCACTCTCTCCCGCGACTTGAAACAACTGAAAGTTGCCAAGGCGGCAAACATGAATGGGAAATACGTATATGTATTGCCCAATAACATCATGTACAAGCGTTCCAATGACCAGAGTGCCAGCGAAATGCTGATGACCAGCGGTTTCGTTTCCCTGCAATTCTCCGGTAATATTGCCGTTATTCGCACACGACCCGGCTACGCCAGCAGTATGGCCTATGACATTGACAACCGCGAATGTCCCGCTATCTTGGGCACCATCGCCGGTGACGACACCATCATGCTGGTAGTGCATGAAGCTGCTTCGCACAGCGAGGTACGCGAATTCCTGTCACAAATCATTCCGAACATTAAATAAATAAAGAACGAATCAATAAGAAATGGATACCAAAAAAGTGGACGTGATGGTGGCTGACGCCTCTCACGAAATTTATGTGGATAAGATTTTGGATACCATCAGAGAAGCGGCCAAAGTACGTGGAACGGGCATCGCAGAACGCACACACGAATATGTGGCGACAAAAATGAAAGAAGGAAAAGCCATCATCGCCTTATGTGGAGACGTGTTTGCAGGTTTCAGCTACATCGAAAGCTGGGGAAACAAACAATACGTCGCTACTTCCGGTTTGATTGTACATCCCGACTTTCGCGGCATAGGATTGGCTAAGCGTATCAAAATGGCATCTTTCCGCCTGGCACGCTTGCGATGGCCCAACGCCAAAGTATTCAGTCTCACCAGCGGAGCTGCCGTCATGAAAATGAACACAGAACTGGGATATGTACCTGTTACCTTCAATGAACTGACAGACGACGAATCCTTCTGGAAAGGTTGCGAAGGTTGCATCAACCACGATATATTAGTAGCCAAGAACCGCAAGTTCTGCATCTGCACCGCAATGCTCTACGACCCGGAACTACATGAAGATGATAAAATTTAAAAAACAAAGGATATGGAAGATAAGAAAAAAGTAGTAGTCGCATTCAGCGGCGGTCTTGATACTTCATTTACGGTAATGTACCTTGCCAAAGAAAAAGGGTACGAAGTGTATGCAGCTTGTGCAAACACCGGTGGCTTCAGTCCTGAACAACTGAAAACGAACGAAGAAAACGCCTATAAACTGGGCGCAAAAGAATATGTTACGATCGACGTAACTCAGGAATATTACGAAAAGAGCTTGAAATACATGGTATTCGGCAACGTGCTGCGCAATGGCACTTATCCTATTTCCGTAAGTTCCGAGCGTATTTTCCAGGCACTTGCCATTGCACGTTATGCCAACGAGATTGGAGCAGACGCTATCGCTCATGGTTCTACAGGAGCTGGTAACGACCAGATTCGTTTCGACATGACATTCCTCGTACTGGCTCCGGGTGTAGAAATCATCACACTGACCCGTGACATGGCATTGAGCCGCCAGGAAGAAATTGATTATCTGAACAAACATGGTTTCTCAGCAGACTTCACCAAGCTGAAATATTCCTATAATGTAGGCTTGTGGGGTACTTCCATCTGCGGTGGTGAAATTCTGGATTCAGCACAAGGCTTGCCCGAAAGTGCTTATCTGAAACACTGTGTAAAGGAAGGCAGCGAACAACTGCGTCTTACATTTGAGAAAGGTGAGTTGAAAGCAGTAAACGACGAAAAATTCGACGATCCCATCAAAGCTATCCAAAAAGTGGAAGAAATTGGTGCTGCTTACGGCATTGGTCGTGATATGCATGTGGGGGATACCATTATCGGCATCAAAGGCCGCGTAGGTTTCGAAGCTGCTGCCCCAATGTTGATTATCGGTGCACATAAATTCCTGGAAAAATATACGCTGAGTAAATGGCAACAATACTGGAAAGACCAGGTTGCTAATTGGTACGGTATGTTCCTGCACGAAAGTCAGTATCTGGAACCGGTAATGCGTGACATCGAAGCAATGTTGCAGGAGAGCCAGCGCAACGTAAACGGTACAGCTATATTGGAACTCCGCCCGTTGTCATTCTCTACAGTAGGTGTAGAGTCGGAAGACGACCTTGTAAAAACCAAGTTCGGTGAATATGGCGAAATGCAAAAGGGTTGGACAGCAGAAGATGCAAAAGGCTTTATCAAGGTTACTTCTACTCCGCTGAGAGTATATTATAACAACCATAAAGACGAGGAAATCTAAGCATGGATACTAATAACAAGAAACTCACTCGCTCACGCAGTGACAGAATGCTTGCCGGAGTTTGCGGAGGTTTAGCCGCCTACTTCGGACTCGATCCATCACTCGTACGCATCGGTTATGCATTATTGACGTTTTTCACCGTATTTGCCGGTATACCTGTATACCTTATAATGTGGCTTATCGTTCCCGAAGAAAGAAACTTATATAACAGATAAAGAACATAGTATAAACTAACATGATTAAAGTAGGAATCATCGGCGGAGCCGGATATACGGCAGGTGAGTTAATTCGTTTGCTGGTCAATCATCCGGAAGCGGAAATCGTATTCATCAACAGCTCAAGTAACGCCGGAAACAAAATTACCGACGTACACGAAGGATTGTACGGCGAAACGGATCTTGTCTTCACCGACGAGTTACCTTTGGATGAAATTGATGTATTATTCTTCTGTACCGCTCACGGCGATACGAAGAAATTCATAGAGAGTCACAACATTCCTGAGGAGTTGAAAATCATTGACCTCTCTATGGACTACCGTATTGCTTCTCCGGAACATGATTTTATTTACGGTCTGCCGGAGTTGAACCGTCGTGCTACTTGCAAAGCAAAGCACGTGGCCAATCCGGGCTGTTTTGCCACTTGTATCCAATTGGGCTTGCTGCCCCTTGCCAAGCACCTGATGCTGAACAACGACATCATGGTGAATGCTATCACCGGTTCTACCGGAGCTGGCGTAAAACCGGGATCAACCAGTCACTTCAGCTGGCGAAATAATAACCTGAGTGTTTATAAAGCATTCGACCACCAGCATGTTCCCGAAATCAAGCAATCCCTGAAGCAACTGCAAAATAGCTTTGATGTGGATATCGACTTTATCCCCTACCGTGGCGATTTCCCGCGTGGAATTTTTGCCACCATCGTAGTAAAAACCAAAGTTGCATTGGATGAAATCGTCCGCATGTACGAAGAATATTATGCAAAAGACTCTTTCGTACACATTGTAGAAAAGAACATCGACCTGAAGCAAGTGGTAAACACCAATAAGTGTCTGCTACATCTGGAAAAGCATGGTGATAAGTTGCTTATCATCTCCTGTATCGACAACTTGCTGAAAGGTGCCAGTGGACAGGCAGTACATAACATGAACTTGATGTTCAATTTAGAAGAAACCGTCGGCTTACGACTGAAGCCCAGCGCCTTCTAAGTAATTTGTATTTCGTAATTTATAATTAAAGAAATGAATTTATTCGACGTATATCCTCTTTTTGACATCAATATTGTCAAGGGAAAAGGCTGCCACGTATGGGACGAAAAGGGTACTGAGTACCTCGATCTCTACGGCGGACACGCTGTTATCTCCATCGGCCATGCGCATCCGCACTACGTGGAAATGATAAGCAAGCAAGTTGCCACGTTGGGATTTTATTCCAACTCTGTCATCAACAAGTTACAGGAACAGGTTGCTGAACGCTTAGGAAAAGTTTGTGGTTATGATGACTACTCCTTATTCCTGATTAACAGCGGTGCAGAAGCCAACGAGAATGCCTTGAAACTCGCTTCGTTCTACAATGGACGTACACGTGTGGTTTCTTTTAACAAAGCATTTCACGGACGCACTTCACTGGCTGTAGAAGTAACCAACAACCCGAAAATCATAGCTCCCATCAACGATTGCGGACATGTCACTTATCTCCCGCTGAACGATATCGAAGTTATGAAAGCCGAACTGGCGAAGGGGGATGTTTGCGCAGTAATTATTGAAGGTATTCAGGGCGTAGGTGGTATCCAACTGCCGACGGATGAATTCATGCAAGCTCTGCGCGAAGCTTGTACCGCCCATAACACTGTACTGGTTTTAGATGAAATTCAAAGTGGTTATGGTCGTAGCGGTAAATTCTTTGCTCACCAATACAACGGTATCAAAGCAGATATTATCACTGTAGCCAAAGGCATCGGCAATGGTTTCCCGATGGCAGGTACACTCATCAGTCCGATGTTTACTCCGGTTTACGGACAGCTGGGTACTACCTTTGGTGGTAATCATCTGGCATGTAGCGCAGCGTTGGCAGTACTGGATGTCATAAGTCAGGAAAATCTGGTTGAAAATGCAGCAAAAGTAGGTGAATACTTAATGACGGAACTGAAGAAATTCCCACAGATCAAGGAAGTTCGTGGACGTGGTCTGATGATCGGTCTTGAATTTGAAGAGCCAATAAAGGAACTTCGCCTGAAACTTCTGAAAGAGCAACATGTATTTACAGGTGTCAGTGGTACAAATGTACTCCGTTTGCTTCCGCCTCTCTGTCTCAGCATGGAAGAAGCCGATCTCTTCCTCGAACGTTTCAGAAAAGTACTTTAAAGTATATTTGACTATATAATCAGCAATAAACAGGCAGCCTTCGGACGTTTCAACGCGTCTTAAGGCTGTTTTTTGTTTTAGTGCACAAGTACTTTTTTACATCAATTAGCTTATAAAGGTGGAAAAAATATCTACCTTTGCCCATCGACAACCCTTTTAATAACAGAATGATATGAAAACAGCAATTATCGGAGCAGGAAACATGGGCGGTTCTATAGCCCGTGGATTGGCAAAGGGAAGCATTATCCCCGCCTCGGATATCATAGTCTCTAATCCCTCACAAGGAAAGTTGGATGAACTGAAAGTAGAGTTTCCCGCTTTACAGATTACACATGACAATCAGGAAGCCATTATTGGTGCCGAATTTATCATACTTGCTGTAAAACCGTGGCTCATCAAAAGCGTGCTGCGTGAATTGAAACTGAAAAGCAAGCAAATCATTATTTCTGTCGCCGCAGGCATCAACTTCGAAGAACTGGCTCACTACGTACCGGAACCGGAAATGACCATGTTCCGCATCATTCCCAATACTGCCATCAGCGAAATGGAAAGTATGACTTTGATTGCCAGCCGCAATGCTACCAAAGAACAGGAACAACTGATGCTGGATATCTTCAACCAAATGGGACTCGCCATGCTTATCCCTGAAGAAAAATTCGCAGCTTGCACTTCCATGGCCTCCTGCGGCATTGCCTATGTACTAAAATATATTCAAGCTGCCATGCAAGCCGGCATAGAAATGGGAGTTTACCCCAAAGATGCCATGAGAATGGTGGCCCAATCCGTAAAAGGAGCAGCCGAACTGATACTGAACAATGACACACACCCCAGTGTAGAAATAGACAAAGTATGTACTCCTGGCGGTATCACCATCAAAGGCATTAATGAGTTGGAACATGACGGTTACTCTTCTGCCATCATCAATGCCATTAAAGCCAGCAAACAATAAGAGGAACAATTAATTCATTAAATAAACAACCACATGGACGAACAAATTAAGCAAATAGCAGAACGCCTCCGCGGGCTTCGTGATGTACTGGAGCTGACAGCCGAAGACATTGCACGCGAATGTGATATTTCTGCCGAAGAATACCGTCTCGCAGAGTCGGGAGAATTTGATATTTCCGTCAGTATGCTGCAAAAGATAGCACGCAGGTACGGAGTTTCGCTGGATGCACTAATGTTTGGCGAAGAGCCGAAAATGAGTTCCTATTTCCTGACTCGTGCCGGTAAAGGGACGAGTATTGAACGTACTAAAGCCTACAAATACCAATCGCTTGCCGCAGGCTTCATGAATCGTAGCGCCGATCCATTCGTCGTGACCGTAGAACCGAAACCGGATAGCGAACCAATACATTACAACAGTCATGCCGGACAAGAATTCACCCTTGTACTCGAAGGGCGTATGATGATAAGCATCGATGGCAAAGAACTTATACTAAACGAAGGAGACAGCCTGTATTTCAACTCCAAACTGCCACATGGCATGAAAGCACTGGATGGAAAGACGGTACGATTCTTGGCAATTATCATGTAACAACTAAATGAAGAACGGAGAACAATGAATGAAGCTTAGTTCTCAATTCTCAATTCCTATAATTATGGTAGAAAGATTTTTATCGCAAACCTCTTTCACTACACAAGAGGACTTTATCAAGAATTTTAAAATAAACGTACCGGAAAACTTCAACTTCGGCTACGACGTAGTAGATGCCTGGGCTGCCGAACAACCAGACAAACCTGCATTGTTATGGACTAATGATAAAGGTGAACACCAACAGTTTACATTTGCCGACATGAAACGCTATACGGACATGACAGCTTCGTATTTCCAAAGCCTCGGCATCGGTCATGGCGACATGGTAATGTTGATACTGAAACGTCGTTTTGAATTCTGGTTCAGTATCATAGCTTTGCATAAACTTGGTGCTGTCGTTATTCCTGCCACTCATTTGTTGACCAAAAAAGACATTGTGTATCGTTGTAACGCTGCGGATATCAAAATGATTGTTTGTGCTGGAGAATCGGTTATCACGGATCATATTGTTACTGCTATGCCAGATTCACCCAGCGTGAAGAAACTCGTCAGCGTAGGACCTGAAGTAGCTGAAGGATTTGATGATTTCCACAAAGGCATCGAGAATGCTGCACCTTTTGTAAAACCGGAACATCCGAATACGAATGAAGACATTTCGTTAATGTACTTCACCAGTGGAACTACAGGTGAACCGAAAATGGTTGCTCACGATTTCACATATCCACTGGGACACATTGTCACCGGTAGTTTCTGGCACAACCTGACGGAAAATAGTCTGCACCTCACTATTGCCGATACCGGTTGGGGAAAGGCTGTATGGGGCAAACTTTACGGACAGTGGATTGCCGGCGCAAATATTTTTGTATATGACCATGAGAAATTCACTCCTGCCGCCATTCTGGAGAAGATACAAGATTATCATGTAACATCTCTTTGTGCACCTCCCACTATCTTCCGTTTCCTCATTCACGAAGACCTGACGAAGTACGATCTCTCGTCTCTGCAATATTGCACTATTGCCGGCGAAGCTCTGAACCCTGCCGTATTTGAAACCTTCAAGAAACTGACAGGTATCAAACTAATGGAAGGATTCGGACAGACAGAAACCACCCTGACCATTGCCACTATGCCTTGGATGGAACCGAAGCCGGGAAGTATGGGATTGCCCAACCCACAATACGATGTAGACCTGATAGACAACGACGGTCGTTCTGTGGAAGCCGGTGAACAGGGACAAATCGTAATTCGTACGGATAAAGGTAAGCCGTTAGGATTGTTTAAAGAGTACTACCGTGATCCGGAGCGTACCCACGAAGCCTGGAATAATGGTATCTACTATACGGGAGACGTTGCCTGGAAAGATGAAGACGGTTATCTTTGGTTTGTAGGCCGTGCAGACGATGTGATTAAGAGCTCCGGTTATCGTATCGGCCCATTCGAAGTGGAAAGTGCCTTGATGACGCATCCCGCTGTAATAGAATGTGCCATCACAGGCGTCCCCGACGATATTCGTGGTCAAGTGGTAAAAGCTACCATCGTACTGGCTAAAGAATATAAGGGAAAAGAAGGTGAAGCACTTATTAAGGAATTGCAAGATCATGTGAAAAAAGTGACGGCTCCTTACAAGTACCCACGTGTGATTGAATTTGTAGATGAACTACCGAAAACCATCAGCGGAAAGATCCGTCGTATGGAAATCCGGAAGAACGATACAAAATAAAGGAAAAAATATAAGGAATAGGCTACTTCTAAATCGTTTGCACCTTTTATGTTACTTTTTGATCAATTTGAGTTATTCTGTTTCCCGCAAACCGCTTACTTTTGTGACCGGAAAGTACAACTAAAAGTTTTAAAGCACATGATTACAAGTAGAAAGATTTCTCAGATTAATGTTTTCGCAGGTAGCCCCTGGGAAGTGGAAAGTGTGAAGCAATTATTGAAGTCAGCTTATATCACAGCTTCAACAGAAGACAAAGGTTATGGCATTCACGTGTCTGTTCCTTGTCAGCAGTACACTGCCGCTATACGGGTTATCAGTAACCGAAAATAAGACTTAAGAGAAGACGAAGTGAAAAAGACTGCCCCTTGGAAGCAATTCCTCCAGGGGCAGTTTTTATATCAATATACCGCTTCTCCCCCTTCAGGCTTCTCACGATATTTTATATCAAAACGTCCCTCTTTGATACTCCCACCACTAAATGTACCACTGATGATGGTTCCATCCATACGAGTAATATGTGCTTCGCCATCTTCTAAATCTTCTCTGCCGAAAGCAGCATCCGTATAAGTGCAGTTAGCTCCCTGACGAGGATTCACAAGCACCAAATGCAAACTGTTGAAGACTCCAATTTCTGCATCAATTGTAACATAATGATTTTCTTCATCGTTGAAAAAGCTAACAGATGGAATACTATACCGTCCACTGGAATATACCCAACCATCTATCAGGCAGCCTAACGTATTTTCACCGGTAGTTGTAGCTTTCGGCATCAATGTCGGGTCAACACTTTTATCCTCTTCACAGGCACAACAGCAAATCAACAGGAATAAAAATAATATTTTTTTCATAACGCTTAAAAATGATAGTTTAAACCGAAGAGTAAGGACAGTTGACCGAAATAACCAGTACCGGTTTTCGGATTCTCTACATCCCACTTCTCATTATGATACTTCACTGAATAAGATTCGGAACTGGATGCTAACCAATTCAATCGGGCAGAAGCTCCCCAATGACTCGTTAGGAAATACTCACCTGAAAGAGCCAGATTACCGGCAAGCTTGCTCATAGATACTTTCCGTGGTTTGTCATATACCGTACTCTTATCGTGGTAGAGTTGGTAACCTACCCCACCAGAAAATTGAAGTTGATAATGTTTTTGTACCATGGTTAAGGCTACCTGAGGAGCTACATAATGCATCAGAATCTTGTCTGCCCCGGTTTCATGCGTATTCTTATACGAACTTCCCTGATACAGAGCTCCTATTCCAAACTTCAGTTCCCTACCTACAATTTGTCCAAGGTAGTTAACGTCCCAGGCTACGCCTTTTCGTAAGTCACTGCGATAGGCATCTGCCCCATCAGTAATTCCCATAAAGCGCCCCAGATACCATGACGGGCCGGCATGAACAGAAAATGATGATCTTTTATCACCTGTACTCTGGGCGTACAAAGAGGTCGTCAATAAGACCCCAACAAGGAAACAAAGTAAGTCTCTCATAATAATTTGTATAGCGTCGTTTTCTTATAAATACCCCAAAATTGAAAGTACTGCATTCAGGTGATAACTATTTTTAATTAAGATAAAAATCATCGCATCCTTCTATCACCTCTTTCGCTCTATATCTTGTGTACGAAAGAATGCTTCAGAATATCGGGCTCCCCAAAGTTCGTAACGTTCAAATTGCATTTCTATCTTACGAGCAAAGTTTGTCCAATCTTTCTTTTCTAATGGCGACCATACGTTCTCCGCCAACGCTGACATACGTGGAAAAACAGCAAACTCAGCTTTCCAGGTGGTGGGAATATATTCCGTCCAGAGACATCCCTGTGCTCCCCAAACTAATTCTTGTTGCTGCGTTGTCAACGAATCCGGAACAATCCGAAACTCATAAACTTTCTCCAGAGATAGCGGTCCACGTGGACCAATTTCCGGCTGTGTACGACTCTCTTTCAGATTGAAATACGACCAGGCAGAGCAAGTGAATATCGTACGATGCCCTGTTCGTAATGCCTTCTTCCCAAACTCCGGACGCCGCCAATTCATCACAACACAATCTTCAGAAATACCTCCTTCAAGAATTTCATCCCAGCCAATCAGAGTCTTGCCTTTCGCATTCACCACTCCCTGTACGTAATGAATGAAATAGCTCTGCAATGCTTTTTCATCCCTCAAACTATGTTCCCGCATGAATTGTTGTGTCTCTTCAGACTCTTGCCACCAACGCTTGGCACATTCATCACCGCCTACATGGATATATTGTCCGGGAAAGAGATCGCACAATTCAGAAAAGACATCTTTCAAGAAATCAAAAACTTCCGGTTTAGGAGCCAGTACATTATTAAATTTATTGAAGATCCCCCATGTCAACGCTGCCTTTTTCGGTTCATCGGGTGTAGTACTGAACTGAGGATAAGTAGCAAGAACTGCCATACAATGACCGGGAATATCTATTTCGGGGATCACTGTGATATGCCTATCAGCAGCATAACGTATCACTTCTTTCACTTCTTCATGAGTATAATACCCACCATAAGGTAGTGCTTGGTATTTCCCCGGATAGAGTCCAAAAATTTCTCCCTCACGAACAGAACCTTTCTCCGTCAGCTCCGGGCGACATTTCATTTCAACACGCCAAGCCTGGTCATCCGTCAAGTGCCAATGGAAATAGTTGAGTTTATGCAGTGCGAGGTAATCGATATACTTTTTAATGAATGATATCGGAAAGAAATGGCGTACCACATCGAGATGCATGCCCCGATAGGCAAAGCGGGGATAATCGTTAATCTGCACAGCCGGAAGGATAGGTAACACACCAGCACGGGTAGGTAACAATTGTATCAGTGTCTGCACGCCGTAGAAAACGCCTGCTTCGTCATTACCCTCAATACGTATGCCTTCTCTTGAAGTTATCTCCAGTTGATAGCCACCAGAAACATCTCCGTTCTTCCGATTAATTAAAACGATACAAGGCGGTTCACCAGACTTCAGAGTGATAGGTTCTACCGCAGGAATACCCTTCTTCCGAGATTTACCCACCTTAGGAATTTCCGTTTGCAGCGGTATGCCGAGATAACGGTCCATATAATCCGTCAGATACGCAGCCGAGGATGCCAATGTAGGCTCCGACACACGAATCACCGTATTACGTTGGATTTGAAACTCTCCCTGTCCGGTCACGGTAGTTTCCACCGGCTCGGGAATGATGTTGAAAGGTTTCTCCTGTGCCTGCCCGGCAAGCGCAGTAAGGGCAAGGGTTGCAGTCATAATTTTCTTTAAGTACATAGATGATGATGATTTATACTGCAAATATAAGGCTTTTACGGAAAGCTGCTTAATAACTCACCCAGAATAAGGGGAAATTTTAAGTGATGCCTAAGGAAAAACATACTTTTACCTTAGGCATTTTACCTTTTTGGTACCGACAAATCTTCATCTTCCAATTGCGGGCCCGACAGTTTCCATATGGAGGCCCAGCAGCCAGCAGTTGGAAAACGGACAGCCAGCAATTAGAAAACGAAGTTTTGAACCGGTCATCCGGACATTTTCCTTTAAGCAAATCAACAAAAAGAATAGAGTAAATGCAAGTTTATCTACCTTCTACTTCCTACGCTGCTGCCTATAACACACAGAGCAGCTATCAATAAAGAGTTTAAAGCATAGCAGTATGAGATGTAGAGAGTAGAGAAGCAAGAAGATACCTAAAAGAATAAAGCTCCATGAACAGATAGTTCACAGAGCTTTAAGATTGATTTTTTTTATTTATTCTTCCACTATATTTTTGAAAGACCTCCATCCATCTGCAATGCTATAAGCATTTTTACAGCCTCTGGGTACATATAGAACACATACACTTGTATCTACATTTTCAAAAACAGATGGATTCATACCAGATACAGATTTATATCCAATATGAATTTCTCTCATACGTGAACATCCCCAAAATGCATAATCTCCAATACTAGTCACACTATTAGGGATTGTAATAGAAGTAAGACCGAAACAAGCCGAAAATGCACCTTTTCCAATACTTGTCACACTATTAGGAATAGTAACAGAAGTAAGACTTGAACATCCCCAGAATGCATTAATACCAATTTTTGTCACACCTTTAGAAATAGTAATAGAAGTAAGACCTGAGCACCAACTGAATGCTTCCATGCCAATACTAGTCACACCGCCAGGGATAGTAATTGAAGTAAGGCGTCTACAGCACGAGAATGCCTCTATCCCAATGCTTGTCACACTGTTAGGAATCGTAATAGAAGTTAGGCCTGAACAACCAGCAAATGTCTCATTTCCGATAGTCGTTACACTATTAGGGAGCGTAATTGAGGTAAGGTATGAACAGTTATCGAATGCTCCATTTCCAAGACTTGTCACGCTATTAGGGATTGTAATAGAAGTAAAGTTTGAACTAGATAATGCCCTATCTCCAATATTAATCACACTATTAGGAATTGTAATAGAAGTCAGATTTAAACGGGACAATGACTCATCGCCAATACTTGTCACACTGTTAGGAATTGTAATTGACGGAATGTCTTCAGGACATTTTATTAGTGTCGATGCATTTTTATCATATAAAGCTCCATCTATAGATAAATATTTAGCATTGTTTTCATCCACATTAATAGAAGTAAGACGTGAGCACAGATAGAAGGCTATATCACCAATATTTGCCATATTGCCAGGAATAGCAATTGATATTTTACCCTCAGGACACTTCAGCAGTGTCGACGCATTTTTATCATATAAAGCCCCATCTATAGATGAGTATTCAGTATTATCTTCACCCACATCAATAGAAGTAAGCTCTGTACAAAATTGGAATGCATTACTTGAAAGAGTTATTACCTTGTCAGGGATAGCAATAGAGGTAAGTCTTGAACAGCCCCCAAATGCATATTTTCCAATACTTGTCACACCGTCAGGCATAACAACAGAAGTAAGTCTTGAACATTCCCAAAATGCACCTTCGCCAATACTTGTCACACTACTAGGAATAATAATAGAAGTAAGATTATTACATAGTTGAAATGAGTAATACCCAAGTTTTGTCATATTCACTTCGGACAAATCCAAAACCTGTATTTTTTTCATTTTACGCAGGAATTCCGTATCAGTAGAGTTTAGATTTCCTGTAATCTTTAGTTTTGTGATTTCATCTTTCACAGAACTGTTAATCAACCTTGATAATGTACCTGCTGTTTCTACATGTATAACAGGAAGTGCTCCTTGCTGAATGATTTTAATATTCTGGCTAACTCCATTGCCAGAAGCAAAAGTAATATGGCTTGCTCTACTATCATCAGAAGTATTCTCTGCAATATTGAACTTAATTTTCTTAGTGGTCAAGGCTCTCGTATTCTCCACACATGAGATCCAATCCTTCCCATCATCAGCAATAGAAATCGTATAATCAATGTTAGAACTTAACTCCACTTCTATAGTTTTTCCCTTTGCATCAATTGTATATTCATTATTTCCAATAACGATAGCATCTTTTTGCACTTGTATGATGGTTAATGTATCGGCGCTTGCAGTATTATTCTTATCGAAATAGATAATTTGCGCAGAACGGCTGTCATAAGTCTCATTAGGATTGATAATATATTTCAGGGGATGGCTGGAAGCACCACGCACGGAAGCCTCATCATAAATCCAATCGACCTGTGGCATTTTTATTCCGTATTCTACATTGCTTTTTATTTCTACGGTAATAGTTTCTCCTTTATCGCTTACTTCATATTTTTCTTTTGTCAATACTATGACTGCACCACCTGCCTGATAAACCTTTACGGTTTCTACATGCTCTCCCTTTTTGAAGTAAATCTCACCTTCACGTTTCTCATATTCTTCATTTGCTGCAATAGAGAAAGTATGGTTATGAGTAGTTAAAGCACGTGTGTTAGTTTCAGTAATCCAACTTTTTGCCGTTTCTGAAATTTCCATTTGATAGTCAATATTTGACTTTACTTCTACATTAATAGAACCACCTTCTTGGACGATTTCAAATTTATCTGTGGTCACAAGTATCGCCTCTTTGCATTTTTGTATAATAGTGAAAGTTTGGCTTGCAGTTCCTGCCTTAATGGTTACAGACACACTTCGGTCGTCATAATCCGAATTATCAAGAGTAGTAAACTCAACTGACGCCTCACCTTTTTTACCGCTCACAACCGATGCCATGCACCATATTGAACCGCCCGTAGTGGAGGCTATATTCAGTGTCCAATCAGTATTAGTGGTGAAGCTAACAGATTTTATACTTCCTTCTGCTGCAAAAGCCAAGCCATTTGTAATAATACTTGAATCAATAGTAATTGTAGAATTTTTATCAGGATCAAGATCATCCTGCTCATTACCATCACTGCAAGCTGCAAAATTTATACTAACAAGCATAGTGATTAAAACCAGTCCCAATAACCTAAATGTTCTCATAGTATTCTAACTTTAAATGTATAGTAGCAAGGGTATCTGATTCGGACTTCTATCTGGTATAGAAAGCAAAGGAGATGCCTAAAAGAAAAAGCTCCATAAATCAATGACTCATGGAGCTTTAAACAAGTACTCGAAGCGGGACTTGAACCCGCACAGCCGCAATGGCCAAAGGATTTTAAGTCCTTCGTGTCTACCATTCCACCATTCGAGCATCCTTTCAAAGAAAGAGCGGAAAACGAGACTCGAACTCGCGACCCTAACCTTGGCAAGGTTATGCTCTACCAACTGAGCTATTTCCGCAGGTCTTTTTTGTAGAACGGGTGCAAAGATAAGGAGTTTCCCCGTTACAGCCAAATTTTTTACATAGAAAAAGTTGCTATTTTATCAGTTACGGACTTGTAAAGTAGTACCGGATACAGAGACTTTATAATGTTTCAGATATTCTGTACCTTCTCCTGTGGGGAATCCACCACTGCTTAAATTATATTTAGTATGGCATTTAGGACATTCAGCAGTACCTAATCCGTCTTCCAATAACTCGACTGAAACGCTACGATTGGCCTCCACCGGACAGGCTGCATCATAAGCAACATAGGTATTACCATCCGAATATACACTTTGCCCTATTATTAATCCTGCATAACCTACAGGCAATCCATTCACATTCTTATCTACCTTCAAGAATTGACCGGGAGTCGTAATCTTATAATAAGGAGACTGTGAAAGACTGCATGAGAAATTAAAACTAATAGAAGGGATGCTCGACTCGTATGAATCACCGCAACCGGTAACACACAGCCAAAGCATCCCTATAATTATACAGAATTTCCGCATACAATATTATATTTATCGTCCGAGCAAGGCTTTTTCAGCCACTTCCATTCCATGAAAATTAAAACCATCTACCACTTCTTGCATCAGTGCAGAGATCTCATCATTACAGAGATTACCAATACTTCCTTCATGCGTATGATTCACTTCCTTACTATGTGAGAAGTTTCCGGCTTCAATATCCAATCCCACTTTCTTATAAGCATCCCGGAAAGGCATACCTTCACGTGCCAGACGATTGACTTCCTCCACACTGAAAATAAGCAGATACTTGTCATCATCAAGAATATGTTCATTCACTTTGATTTCATTCATGATATAAGTTGTCATCTGCAAACAATCTTTCAGTTCCTGGAAAGCAGGCAAGAATACTTCTTTAATAATCTGCAAATCACGAAAATATCCAGAAGGCAGATTATTAGCAATCATCATGATCTGCTGTGGCAGTGACTGCAACTTATTACATTTAGCACGTGTCAGTTCAAAAACATCAGGATTCTTCTTATGGGGCATAATGCTGGAACCGGTTGTACAATCATCAGGCAACTTCACGAAACCGAAATTCTGGCTATTGAACATACAAGCATCAAAAGCCAGTTTAGAAATAGTACCGGCAATACTTGCCAAGGCAAAAGCTACATTACGCTCCATCTTGCCACGTCCCATCTGTGCATAAACAACATTATAGTTTAAGGAATCAAATCCCAATAAACGTGTTGTCATTGTACGGTTCAGCGGGAATGAAGAACCATATCCGGCGGCCGATCCCAAAGGATTCCGATTACACATTTTAAATGCTGCCTGCAGGAAAAGCATATCATCTACCAGACTTTCAGCATAAGCACCAAACCACAAACCGAAAGAAGATGGCATTGCTATTTGCAAATGAGTATAGCCAGGCATAAGCACATCCTTGAAACGCTCACTCTGGCATATCAGCACATAGAATAGTTGCTCCACTGCCTCAGCAATATCCTTGATCTGTTCACGCGTGAAAAGTTTCAGGTCGAGCAATACCTGGTCATTCCGAGAACGACCACTGTGTATCTTCTTACCGACATCACCTAATTTACGCGTCAGCATTAACTCCACTTGCGAGTGTACATCTTCTACTCCCTCTTCTATCACAAACTCACCTTTTTCAGCGGTTGCATAGATATTCTTCAATTCATCAAGCAGAAGACCCAATTCTTCGTTTGTCAACAGATCGATACTTTCGAGCATTGTAATATGGGCCATAGAGCCTATCACATCATGCTTTGCCAAGTAAAGATCCATTTCACGGTCACGTCCCACTGTAAAACGTTCTATATCTTTATTTACCTGAACGGATTTCTCCCAAAGTTTCTGAGCCATTTATTTAGTGATTAATGATTAGTGATTAATACGGTATAATCGAAAGCATATCCGCCATTTTCTCTAATCCTTCCTGCAAAGGTTTCTGAACCATACCTTTCATAAAAGGATTCAATTCCATGCCGATGGTTAGCTTCATTTTACATTCAGTCTCTGTTACCGGCACAATCTGTATCCACAGATTAAAGGGCAACGGCGAAGTGGTCGTGGCAAACTTGATACATTTACACGGGTCTTTCTCTACTATACTCAACGCAATCTTACCCACAGGAGCAACTTCTATCACCATACTCTCCGAATCAAAGCTCAAGTTCTTCACTTTATCCTCCGGTAAGCTGTCTTTAAACTTTTCCAGATTATTCAAATCAGATAATTTCTCATAAACAGCTTCCTGCGAGGCAGGTATTGTCTTCACACCACTTTCAAATTTTGTCATATTTTGAATCTCTTTAAAAGACAAAAAGAACTATCCGGACAGAATCTATCCGAATGGCCCTTTCGTCATATTATTTATTTTATAGAATAAACCGCTGTTACTTTCCAGCATCCCAATGTGCAGGGTCCTTACGCCATTCGTTCAGCGTTGCTATATCTTCCTCTTCTATATAACCCGTACGAAGTGCAACATCCAACACAGCCTCATAATTTGTCAGCGTTACCAAAGGAACCTTGGCATCTTTGAATGCTTTTTCCGCAACCGGGAAACCGTAAGTATATGCAGCTACCATACCGATAACTTCACATCCATCACGGCGTATAGCCTCTACAGCCTTCAGGCTGCTTCCACCTGTAGAAATCAAATCTTCGACCACAACCACCTTCATACCCGGACGAAGTTCTCCTTCAATCAGGTTTTCCAGACCATGGTCTTTCGGGGTAGAACGTACGTACACAAACGGCAAGTTCAGCGCATCAGCAACCAAAGCCCCTTGAGGAATAGCACCTGTTGCTACACCGGCAATTGCATCCACCTGCCCGAAACGTTCCAATATCAAACGGGTAATTTCAATCTTTACAAAATTACGCAAGGAAGGATAGGAAAGAGTTTTGCGGTTATCACAGTAAAAAGGAGATTTCCATCCGGAAGCCCAAGTAAAGGGATTAGCCGGTTGTAGTTTAATCGCTTTTATCTTCAGCAACTTCTCTGCGAATAGTTTTTCTAAAGTTCTCATAACTAAATTAGCTATTTATAGTAAATATGGCACAAAAATACGGAAACTGAATGAGAATAAAAAAAAGAATAAAGAGATTTTTCACTCAAAGTCATCATTTTCGTCAGAAAGTTGTATACAATGACGAATATCTTTCATTTCGAACCCACGACTCAGAGCAAAACGCATTAACTTTCCATTCAACTCATATTCATTCTCCGCATGTACACTTTTACGTTTTGCAGCCAAAAGGCTATCTAAAATAGATAGGTATTCCTCCTCATCTATCTCATTCAGAAAACGCCGGCATACATTATAAGAAACCTTTTTCAGTTGGAGTGCCTGGGCTATTTTCACTTTCCCCCATTTCGCAAAGCGATACTTGTCATTGACAAAAGCCCGGCAAAATCGTTCTTCATCAATATACTTTTCATCTTCCAGCCGTTTAAGGATACGATCAATGGCGTCGTACGGCAATCCCCAACGTTGTAGTTTCTCAGAAATCTCTGCACGGCAATGCTCCGCTGTGGAGCAATAGCCTGCAACTTTACTTAAAGCCTCTGTTTCAGTAATATTTGTCATTTTTGCGCTATTACAAATCGATCATTATGGGAAATATCCTCTTGAAGACGAACAAAGTGATATCCTAATTCACGCATCATAAGCACGATGTCTTCTCCAAAAGTACGGTTAATTTCAAAATAAAGTTTTCCGTCAGGTTCAAGCATTTCAAGCCCAAGCACGGCTATACGACGATAGAAACGCAAAGGATCTGTATCTGGTACAAACAGTGCCAAAGAGGGTTCCCAGTCCAGCACATTCCGTTCCATATCTTGTTTCTCTGCTTCAGTAACATAAGGCGGATTACTCACTATCACATCATAACGTTCTGTTACACCGGGAGTATAAGTCAGTACATCACGCCGTTCAAAACAGACAGGCACTTGTAAAGCCAGACTGTTAGCAGCAGCAATAGCCAAAGCTTCTTCAGACACATCCCAGGCAGTGACCTGTGTTCCGGGCAATTCCTTTGCCAAGGTGACAGCAATACAACCACTGCCTGTCCCAATATCTAAAATACGAGAAGTAGAAGAAATCTCTTTCAACATTATTTCCACCAGTTCTTCCGTTTCAGGACGTGGAATGAGAACACCGGAAGCTACCTGAAATGCTCTCCCCAGGAAACGAGCTTCTCCTAAAATATATTGTATTGGTTCAAAATTCCGTAAACGCCTGAGAAGGCTTTGCAATTCCTGTTCTGCTTTTGCAGATAAAGTTATATCTTTGCCCAAATAATAATCCACAACCGGCTGCCCCAGAATCTCGCAACAGATAAGTCTGGACAAATTTCCGGCTTCCTGCGGTGTATAATAATCCTGCAGTTCACGGCGGATATAAGAGGCAGTAATATTCATAAATGGATATTTTGGGGATTCTTCGTCAGTTCTATTACCGAACCAAGATGAGACCCGGTCCGTATCAAGTCCGTACCAAGTCCGTGTCAAGTCCAAGCGTATAGATACGGAGATGGTACGGACTTGGTAGACACCGGACAGGTATCGGGTATATCACCGGGAGACCTGTATCCCAAACAACGAAGAATCCATTTTGGAGTGCAAAAGTAAGAATTATCGTAGAAAGATAACACACATGGAAGAAGAAAAATATATGCGTCGCTGTATACAGCTGGCACAGAACGGATTTTGCAACGCAGCCCCTAATCCAATGGTAGGGGCAGTCATCGTATGTGATGGGAAAATTATCGGAGAAGGGTATCATGTACGCTGCGGAGAAGCGCATGCTGAAGTAAACGCCATTCGTTCCGTAAAAGACACTTCATTATTGAAACATTCAACAATTTACGTCAGCCTTGAGCCTTGTTCTCATCATGGAAAAACACCGCCCTGCGCTGATTTGATTATTGAGAAACAAATTCCCCGTATTGTCATCGGTTGCCAGGATCCTTTTTCTAAAGTTGCCGGACGAGGTATACAAAAGCTAAAGGATGCCGGACGGGAAGTGACCGTAGGAGTATTGGAGAATGAATGCAGATACCTCATCAGACGTTTCATCACTTTCCATACCTTACATCGCCCGTATATCACCCTAAAATGGGCGGAGTCCGCAGACGGCTTCATTGATTTATTCAGAAACGAAGGCAGTCCTGTTATCCTATCCACTCCATTGACTTCCATGCTGGTACATAAAAAACGTGCAGAACATGCTGCCATACTTGTAGGTACACGTACTGCTGAACTGGACAATCCTTCCCTTAATGTACGCAACTGGTATGGACGTCCTCCCGTACGCCTTGTTATCGATCGGAAACTGAGCCTGCCAGCGACACTCCATTTGTTTGATGGCAGCGTGCCGACACTCGTATTTACCGAACATTCCCATAATCCCCTACCCAACGTAGAATATCTTCCAATAAACTTCGAACAAGATATATTACCCCAAATCATGCAAGTTCTGTACGAGCGCAACCTCCAATCCCTTTTAGTAGAAGGCGGGAGTACCTTACTGCAATCTTTCATTGATGCCAATCTCTGGGATGAAGCATTTGTCGAAGAGAGCCCCATTCATTTGATATCTGGTGTTAATGCACCTAAAATGAACGATAAAAATAGTTATGTCAACGAACAATATTTCGGTAGAAGTATACGGCATTACACTACGACAAAATAGTGCGAATCACCTCATTTTGATGCTTTTTTATCGAGAAAAACGGGCATATTATCTATAATTTTATATAAAACTTGCCTGTTATGCTGTTTATCGAGAAAAATGTTCCTATTTTTGCAACTTGTAAATAAACACTATCTTTAGAAATGAGAATAAAGTTTTTATCCGTAATCATGAGTTTTCTTCTTATGTCGATTGCCATAAGTTCGTGCCTTAACTCAGATGATAATTATGAATACAGTTCCGACGCAACGATACGTGCCTTTGGTCTTGACACCATAAAAAAAGGTATATATTATAAGTTTACGATTGACCAACTGAAAAGAGAAATTTATAATGTTGACTCACTTCCTGTTGGATCAGACACCATCATAGACAAGATATTGATTGACACACTCGATATCACAGGTTGGGTTACATCCGGTTTACAAGATACACTATTCAACAACCTAACTGACTCCGTTGACTTTAGAGAACCGATCACCCTGAAAGTACATGCAGCTGACGGGGTTACTACCCGTGAGTATAAAATTACAGTAAATGTTCACACGCAGGATCCGGATTCACTAATCTGGAGAGAAGCGTCATCATTACCTACTTCACCTGCCGCCAACAAGCAGAAATCAGTAATTCTTAAAAATGATGCCGAAGAGGAAAATCTATATGTATATACTTCTACAACATCAGCATACCGCAGTTCATTAGGAAATCCAGCACATTTATCTTGGACTCCCATCGGAGTTACGGGCATGCCTGCCAATACAGATTTGGGATCTATTGTAAGCTTCAAAAACCAACTTTTTGTAGCTACTCCAAGTGGAGAAGTGTTCTGTTCAGAGAATGGCAATGTATGGGTAAATGCCGGCATACAGGAAGTTAAAGAGAGCAAAGAGGTGCAATCCATGCAAATGAGTACCCTGGTTGCTACACTTGAAGCTGATGCACTAACAGGCATATCAGAGGAAACGTTGATTGGTATTCTTCTGGATGGAGGTCAGAAATACTTCTGCATAAGTACCGACGGTAAAAGCTGGACAAGAAGCAAAGAAACAGTATCCAATGATTTCCCGGTAAAAGACATATATGCTACCGTATTTACGAATGCAAGCGGCATCAAGCAAACAGTAGTAGTGGGTAAAACGGAAACGTCTGCCAAAGCAGTAGTCCCCTGGTTCACAATGGATGGATTGACATGGGCTGACATGAGTACCCCTAGTGATTTCTATTGTCCGGCTATGGAGAATCCAGCCATCATGTATTATGGAGGTTTGTTCCACATGATGGGTGGAAAATTTGAAACGATCTACTCTTCACGTGTAGGTATCGCCTGGAATGAATCTGCTGATAAATTCAAGTATGCAATGAAAAAGACAGTAACTCCGGGAGAAGATGAAGACGACGAAGAAGAAGTTACATACGAAAGCCTCTTCAAGGACAAAGGAGATTATTCTTTGACTATTGATAAGAATCATTATATTTGGATTGTATGGAACGACGGTAGTGTATGGCGAGGTCGTCTAAACAAACTGGGTTTCAAGATACAATAATAAAATAGTCAATTTTCCGTTTCCTTAATAAATAAGGAGTAAAAAGAGAACGGTATGACTATTGCAAGGAATATAAAGATAGTGTTTTTTCTGCTCATGTTTCCCTTCTGTTGCGCCACTGCGCAAGAGGAATATACTTGGGAACTGGGAGGAACCATTGGAGGAAGTTTTTATATGGGAGATGCGAATAGCAGTACCCTGTTTAAAAACACAGGAATAGCGGGAGGTTTCATAGCCCGATACTTACTGAATCCACACATGGCGATAAAAGGCAACCTGACAGCCGGCAGGATTTCCGGCGACACGAGAGATTTCAAAAATGTGTATCCGAATGAAGAGTACGCCACTTTCAAACGGACGATATTCGATTTAGGAGCGCAATTTGAATATAACTTTTTGGGATATGGTATCGGTAACACGTACCGGGGTGACCGTCGGTTTACACCTTATATATTAGGTGGATTAGGTTTTACGTTTGCACCAAAACCTGTAAAAACGGTCTTCACTATGAACATTCCCATTGGAGTGGGAGTGAAATACAAAGCAACCCCGCGCATCAATATAGGATGTGAGTTTACGATGCGGTTCAGTCTTAGCGACCAGTTGGATGTTACCCAACGGGAAGGCTTGCAACTGGAAGATCCGTACCAGATAAAAGGAAAAGGTTGGAAGAATAAAGATAGTTACGCATTTACTGTCTTTTTCATCACCTACGACCTCTTCCCAAGATGTAAGGAATGTAACAACTAAAAAAAGATGCAATATAAAGAACAAATTGATTTGAGCCGGATACCCCAGCATGTGGCGATTATCATGGACGGCAACGGACGATGGGCGAAGCAGCGTGGAAACGAACGCAGCTACGGACATCAGGTCGGTGCAGAAACCGTTCATGTGATAGCCGAAGAAGCCGCCAGGCTGGGCATCAGATATCTGACCCTATATACGTTCTCAACCGAAAACTGGAACCGTCCTACAGACGAAGTTGCTGCTCTGATGAGCCTTCTTTTCGATTCCATCGAAGAAGATACGTTCATGAAGAACAACATTAGCTTCCGGATTATCGGAGATATAGAAAAGTTACCCGCAAATGTACAAACCCGTTTATACAATTGCGTAGAAAATACATCTAAGAATACAGGCATGTGCCTGGTACTTGCCCTTAGTTACTCTTCACGTTGGGAAATAACAGAAGCCAGCCGGCAAATAGCTGCCTTGGTACAGAAAGGAGAATTGACACCCGAACAAATCAACTGCGATTTAATGTCAAAGCACCTGACAACCAGCTTCATGCCTGACCCCGACTTGTTGATACGCACCGGTGGAGAAATCCGCCTGAGCAATTACCTACTTTGGCAATGCGCGTATTCGGAACTTTACTTTTGCGAAACCTATTGGCCCGATTTTCGGGAGGAAGAACTTCGTAAAGCCATTTGCGACTACCAGAGACGGGAACGCAGATTCGGCAAAATCAGTGAACAAATCAGTTAAACTCAAACATATTTAATCCAAAACATAAATGCACTATCGTATTTTCTCTATACTCACAGCGTTTATCTGCCTCTTTGGTTGTGTATTGACAAGCGCGGCTCAAGATGCCAATGGCACCGATGACGATGCAGCAAAACCGGTTATTCTCTACTCGGGAGCACCCAAAAAGTATGAAATTGCAGAAATTAAAGTAGAAGGAGTAAAGAACTATGAGGACTATGTACTCATCGGACTATCCGGTTTGTCTGTAGGACAAACAATTACAATACCGGGTGAGGAAGTCACTCAGGCTTGTAAGCGTTACTGGAAGCATGGTTTATTCTCCAACGTCCAAATCACCGCAGACAAGATAGAAGGTGACAAGATTTGGCTAACAATCCATCTGACTCAACGCCCTCGTGTCTCTGAAATTCGTTACCACGGAGTGAAGAAATCAGAGCGTGAAGATATCGAGAGCCGGATCGGTATGATCAAGGGCGGACAGGTGACACCCAATGTCATCGACCGTGCCAAGACTCTTATCAAACGTTACTTTGACGATAAGGGCTTTAAGAACGCAGAAGTTATCATCTCACAGAAAGACGATGTATCCAACGAAAACCAAGTAATCGTGGATATTAACATCGACAAAAAAGAGAAGGTAAAAGTGCATGAAATCACCATCGTTGGTAATGAAGCGATCGCAACCAAGAAGTTGAAACGCATCATGAAGAAAACCAACGAAAAGAATAAATTGCTCAATCTGTTCCGTACCAAGAAGTTCGTAGAAGAAAACTTCGAGGCAGACAAGCAGTTGATCATCGACAAGTACAACGAGTTGGGTTATCGCGATGCTATGATCGTAGAAGACAGCATCAAGCCGTATGATGACCGCACCGTGGATATCTTCATGAAAATTGATGAAGGAGAGAAATATTATCTGCGTAATGTAACGTGGGTAGGTAATACTCTGTATCCTTCCGAACAGTTGAACTTTATGCTCCGTATGAAGAAAGGTGACGTATACAACCAGAAATTGCTGGAAGAACGTACTATGTCAGACGAAGATGCTATCGGTAACCTCTACTACAACAACGGTTATTTGTTCTACAGCCTTGAGCCCGTAGAAGTAAATATCGTAGGAGACTCTATCGACTTGGAAATGCGTATTTATGAAGGCCGTCAGGCTACTATCAATAAGGTTAGCATCAATGGTAACGACCGTTTGTACGAAAACGTTGTTCGTCGTGAACTCCGTACCCGCCCGGGTGACCTGTTCAGCCGTGAAGACCTGATGCGTTCTATGCGTGAAATCCAGCAGATGGGACATTTCGACCCGGAACAAATTAAACCGGATATCCAGCCAAGACCGGAAGACGGAACAGTGGATATAGGTTACGATCTGGTATCCAAAGCTAACGACCAGGTAGAATTCTCCGCCGGTTGGGGACAAACCGGTATCATCGGTAAGCTGAGTTTGAAGTTCACCAACTTCTCACTTGCAAACTTACTGCATCCGGGTGAAAACTATCGTGGTATCCTGCCGCAGGGTGATGGTCAGACCTTGACTGTCAGTGGACAAACCAATGCCAAGTATTATCAATCCTATAGCATTTCATTCTACGATCCATGGTTCGGTGGTAAACGTCCGAATGCATTCTCTCTGTCAGCATTCTATTCTGTACAGACAGACATCAGCAGCCGTTACTACAACTCAGCATACATGAACAGCTACTACAACAGTATGTATAGCGGTATGTATGGTTACGGTATGTACAACTATGGCAACTACAATAGTTATGAAAACTATTATGACCCTGATAAGTCTATCAAGATGTTCGGTGTAGCCGCTATGTTCGGTAAGCGTTTGAAATGGCCGGATGACTACTTCCAATTCACTGCTGAGTTATCCTACCAACGCTATATCCTGAGCGACTGGCAATACTTCCCAGTAACAAATGGTAAGTGTAATAACCTCAGTATCAACCTGACATTGTCTCGTAGTTCTATCGATAACCCGATTTATCCTCGTTCAGGTTCTGAATTCTCATTGTCTGTACAATTGACTCCACCGTACTCACTGTTCGATGGAACTGATTACAGCAAATACAGTACCAGCAATCAGGATGATATGAACAAAATGCACAAATGGATTGAATACCACAAATGGAAATTCAAATCCAAAGTATACATCCCGTTGATGGACCCAGTAGCAGTTAAACGTACTCCGGTATTGATGGGCCGTGTTGAGTTCGGTTTGTTAGGACATTACAACAAGTATAAGAAGTCTCCGTTCGAAACGTTCGATGTGGGTGGTGACGGTATGACCGGCTACTCCAGCTACGCTACGGAAAGTATCGCTCTTCGTGGTTATGAAAACAGTTCATTGACCCCTTACGGCTACGAAGGTTATGCTTATACCCGTCTCGGACTTGAGTTAAGATATCCGCTGATGCTGGAAACAAGTACCAGTATTTATGCGTTAGGTTTTGTAGAAGCCGGTAATGCATGGCACGATGTAAAGAACTTCAATCCGTTCGAATTGAAACGTTCTGCAGGTGTTGGTGTCCGTATCTTCCTGCCGATGATCGGTATGATGGGTATTGACTGGGCTTATGGTTTCGATAAAATACGTGGTTCGAAAGATTACGGTGGCAGTCAGTTCCACTTTATCTTAGGACAGGAATTCTAATTGTATCACAAAAACCAAACGTTATGAGAAAGTCTGTTTTATTAATGATCTTGCTGTTTGCCGTAGGCATGACAGCCAGTGCACAAAAGTTTGCCTTGATTGACATGGAGTATATTCTGAAAAATATTCCGGCATACGAACGTGCTAACGAACAGTTGAACCAAGCTTCCAAGAAATGGCAAAGTGAAGTAGAAAAAGTTGCCGAGGAAGCCAAAACGTTGTACAAGAACTATCAATCGGAAGCCGTCTTCCTTTCTGAAGAACAAAAAGGAAAGAAAGAGGAAGCGATTGTCGCTAAGGAGAAAGAAGCCGCTGAACTTCGCCGCACTTATTTTGGACCTGAAGGGGAATTATTCAAGAAACGTGAAAGTCTGATGCAACCCATTCAGGATGAGATTTATAATGCGGTTAAAGAAATATCGGAGCAGAAAGGATATTCGGTAGTTGTAGACCGGGCATCCGCAACAAGCATTATTTTTGCTTCTCCGCGTATTGACATCAGCAATGAAGTGCTTGAGAAGTTAGGATATTCAAATTAATTTCATACATTTGCTAGTCGAATATAGGCGGCATCTCAGTATTAAAAATAAGCTGGCTTATTTTGTTTTACATTTGCTTTGCATTATATTTGCACCAAACAACGACTAATTATTAAAATAAACAATAAACATTATGCTTAAAAAAATCGCACTACTCGTAGTACTATTCGCTCTTCCGTTAGGAGCGATGGCACAAAAATTTGCTCACATGAACTCTCAGGAGGTTATTATTGCTATGCCGGAATATACCAAAGCACAAGCTGACCTCGATGCTATGTCAAAACAGTATCAGGAAGAAATGCAGCGTTCTCAAACTGAATTCAATAAGAAAGTTCAGGAATTCCAGCAACAAGCAGACTCTCTGCCAAGGAATATTGCAGAAAGACGCCAAAAAGAATTGCAGGACATGGCTCAAAGACAAGAAGAGTTCCAGCAAGAAGCTTATCAAAATATACAGAAAGCACAGCAAGATGCTTTAGCACCTATCTACAAGAAATTGGATGAAGCTATTCAAGTTGTAGGTAAAGCAGAAGGTGTAATCTACATCTTCGACCTGGCTCGTACACCGATACCTTATGTAGGTTCAGAAAGTGTAGATGTTACTGCTAAAGTAAAAACTCAGTTGGGCATCAAATAAGAAGACTAATCATTTAAAGATAGAAAAAGGCGTGGACTGTATGCAGTTCACGCCTTTTTCTATCTTTAAAGAAGATAAGCTGCATCTCAGCAGAACTTTTTCATGCAAGCATGAAAGTTCTGCATTCGATTTACATTATCTTTGCAACGTGTACTAAGCTTTTCCAGTATGAAACAAGAATTACCTACTATTCCCGGCCCTATCGGTGTATTCGACTCCGGATATGGCGGACTTACTATCCTGAGTAAGATACGCGAAGCGTTGCCTCAATATGACTATATCTATTTAGGGGACAATGCACGTACTCCCTATGGCACACGGTCTTTCGAAATTGTATATGAATTTACACTACAGGCAGTCACAAAACTGTTTGAGATGGGATGTCATCTCGTTATCCTGGCTTGCAATACGGCGTCTGCCAAAGCATTACGCAGCATACAGATCAATGATTTACCCGAAATGGATCCGGCACGCCGTGTATTAGGTGTCATCCGCCCTACCGTTGAATGTATAGGCAGTATTACACAGAGTCGCCATGTCGGTGTTCTTGCCACAGCAGGAACCATTAAATCAGAATCCTATCCGTTGGAAATTCATAAGCTTTTTCCGGATATTCAGGTAGCGGGTGAAGCTTGTCCGCTATGGGTATCTCTCGTAGAAAACAACGAAGCGGAAGGAGACGGGACAGATTACTTCGTTCGTAAATACATCAATGAACTGCTGGCAAAAGACACGCAGATTGATACCGTGATTCTTGGCTGCACTCATTATCCTTTGCTATTACCTAAAATAAAGAAGCATATGCCGGACGGCATCGCTACAGTGACGCAAGGTGAACTGGTAGCCGACAGCTTGAAAGACTACTTCCACCGACATCCTGAAATGGATGCCAAATGTACCAAAGGTGGAAACTGTACTTACTACACCACGGAAGCAGAAGAGAAGTTCATAGAGTCAGCATCCACTTTCCTGAACGAAGCGGTAACCGTACAGCGAATAGAGTTATAATCATTAATATTTGACGGTAAAACAAATCTTTTCTCCGAAATACTTGTTATATTTGTAATATATAAACCTATTAATACTTACCATTATGAAATCAACAGACTATAGCCGCACAGTTGAAGTGTTCAAAGGATCACCGTGGGAAGCAGAACTTGTTAAAGGTCTACTCGAAAACAATGGTATAGCAACTATTATCAAAGACGGGCTTATGAGCACCATTGCACCTTATATAGCACCAGATGTAACCATTCTCGTCAGTGAGGAAAGATATGAAGACGCCATGGAGATAATCCGTGAGCGTGATAAAGGGAAAGACGAAGAATAATTCTTTCACTTTCCTTCTGAAACCACATAAGAACGATATACAACACATGGAACAACAATTTTCGAGAATAGCTGTAAAGGTAGGCAGCAATGTCCTGACGCGCCGTGATGGAACTCTGGACGTAACACGTATGTCTGCCTTAGTCGATCAGATAGCCGAACTGCATAAGACAGGAGTAGAAATTATACTTGTTTCATCCGGAGCCGTAGCTTCCGGACGTAGTGAAGTGCATTCTGCCAAGAAATTGGACAGTGTAGATCAGCGTCAGCTTTTCTCTGCCGTGGGGCAAGCTAAACTTATCAACCGTTATTACGAACTCTTTCGGGAGCATGGCATTGCTGTAGGACAGGTGCTGACTATGAAAGAGAATTTTGCTACGCGCAGGCATTATCTCAATCAAAAGAACTGCATGACGGTAATGCTGGAAAATGGGGTTATACCTATTGTCAACGAAAACGATACAATCTCTGTAAGTGAACTGATGTTTACGGACAATGATGAGTTGTCCGGCTTGATAGCATCCATGATGGATGCGCAGGCATTGATTATTCTTAGTAATATCGACGGTATTTATAACGGTTCTCCTGCTGATCCCGCTTCTGAAGTCATCCGGGAAATCGGCCAGGGGAAAGATCTCTCTTCTTATATACAGACTTCCAAATCCAGCTTCGGCCGTGGCGGAATGCTTACCAAAACCAATATCGCCCGTAAAGTGGCCGATGAAGGCATTACCGTTATCATCGCCAATGGTAAACGGGATAACATTCTTGTCGATTTGATTCAGCATGCTGAAACAACATTGTGTACCCGCTTTATTCCTTCTCCGGAGCCCGTATCAAGTGTCAAGAAATGGATTGCCCATAGCGAAGGCTTTGCCAAAGGTGAACTGCACATCAATTACTGTGCTACGGAACTGCTTTTTTCGGATAAAGCAGTCAGCATTCTGCCTGTAGGCATCATCGATGTCATCGGCGAATTTGAGAAGGATGATATCGTGCGAATTGTTGACTTCGGAGGCAAACCCATCGGTGTGGGCAAAGCAAACTGTGACTCAACACAGGCCCGTGAAGCAATGGGAAAGCATGGTAAGAAACCGGTAGTACATTACGATTACCTATATATAGAGTAATAAAGAAAAGGAAAGAAGGTGCATTAGGATTACTCTTAATGCACCTTCTTTTCGTTTCATGCCGTGAAACTGTCAGTTTCATCGTTTGAAACTGATAGTTTCAAGCTGAAATACCAATACTCTACTATAGCTTCCAACTTACAGTATGGAATGAGTGAGAAGGCAATGTAAGCGTTACCTTCTGTTCCCTCACTTTTATACTCATCGTTTCTTCCATATCGGTCACATTGACAACAATCACACTGACCGTACCATTGGGATTAACGAAAGCCAGCATATTCTTATCCGACGGTGTTTCCAGCCTATAAGCACCTGTCTGTACAAAATGCCCTAAATGCTTCATCAGATAAAATTCCGGATTATACTTCACGGTTTGTTGCTTCTTGTCGATGGATACCATAGAATTCTGATTCCATCCCCAAGGACTAATGCCCGGAGTAGGAAGAATCATATTCCAATAGTGATAGGAATTGATACCATTGCTGAAATAGTGCTTCATCAGGTTCCATGTATATTCAGCATAATCCCATGAGTTTGCTCCGTTGCCACATTCAGTCTCGGTTTGCATCAGGTTCAGATTAGGATATTCACGATGGATAGTCGGGATAGCCTTCTTACCATCCCACTGGAAACCAACACCCTTAATGTACTTAGCTGCCTGTTCATCCCGCAAAGCAGTGCGCACATAATCCGGATTGGATGTATTGATAGTTCCAAAATAAATATCAGTTTTGATGTTCTCCCGCTCGAAAGTCGGCCCCAGATAATGCCCCAGGAAGAAAGTCAGATCTTCCGTGCGCCATTTACAACTGGGAAAAACCTGGTTGGAACAAGGTTCATTCTGAACATGGATACATTCCAGCGGCAATCCTTCGGCTTCATAAGCTTTGATAAAACGTACAAAGTAATCGGCATACGTTTTCAGATAACCCTCTTCCATCCGGAAACCGGTACTGAATTCTGCTATAGCTTCACGCGGTAGCAATCCATTCACGTCTTTCTCTCCGGACGGACGGACCGTAGAAGCATAATGATTATTCGTCTTCATCCAAGCCGGAGGACACCAAGGAGAAGCCCAAATGCGCAAGTCAGGATTTATCTGGCGGGCAGCTTTGATATAAGGAATCAGAATATACCTGTCACGGTCGATATTAAAATTCACCAGATTAAAGTCTCCTGCAACATCCGCCGAAGAGTAAAAACTCATGGCAAAGTCATTGGCTCCCATCGGAAGACGACAATAGTCGAAGCAAGCTCCATCTTTGCCAAAGATAGCTTGAAGAACAGCTTCACGATCTTCAGCCGACAAAGCATTCAGCGCATCCCAACCCATTTCATTGAAGCAGCCACCTATACCCGTAATCAATTGTAAACGTTGAGTCGGGTCAAGCACAATCTCTGCTCCGGTAGTTGCACGTTCCGGCTTTACCTTCTGTTTCACCCACGGAGAAGTCTGAGTGGTAGTATACCACTCGACTTTCTGCGCTGACACAGTTCCACTTAGCAGGAACAGTAAAATCAGACTTATTAACCTCATAAGCTATCTTATTTTCTTTGTTTCACCATCTGGATAGTTCCGTCTTCATTGTAGTAAAGTTTGTCCACACAAATAGAGCGCAACCAGTCATGATTAGATAAAGCACTGTTGTGGTAAAACGCAAACCACTGACCTTTATATTCTACGATAGAACCGTGATTGGTATAGCTGTCGGTAGGCTCCATATAGATACCCATAGATTTCCAGGGACCGAGCGGGTTATCACTGATAGCATAGCGCATACGGTTATCACCTTTCACACCGTCATTCCAGTTTTCATCGTGATTATCGGAATAAGAGAGATAGTATTTTCCATTATATTTATGAATCCATGTAGCTTCGTGGAAGTCTTCCAGACCTTCCATTTCCTTCATTTCTCCATCCAGTTCCACCATATTATCTTTCAGCTTGCCGCCTTTACAAATCTGGCCGCCACCGTTATAGATATAAGCCTGACCGTCATCATCCACAAATACACAAGGGTCGATCAACGGGTCCATTCCTTCAATATATCCCTGAACAGTAAAGTTAGCAGCCGGTTCTTTGCTGGTAGCTACACCGATCTTCCAACTATCATTCCACTTCGTATCACTGGGATGCGGGAAGTAGAAATAGTACGTACCATCCTTGTAAGCACAGTCGGGAGCCCACATAAATCCACCTTCTTTACGTCCCCAGGGCACTTGTGACGAATTCAGAATTTCACCATGATCTTTCCAATTTACCATATCATCCGTAGAGAACACATGATAACGGTCCATCAAATCGCAACCACGCGGAGGATCTATATCATGCGAAGCATATACATACAAACGTCCGTCCGCCCATACATGTGCCGAAGGATCGGCTGTATACATGTGCGTGATAAATGGATTGGGAGCCATACTGTCAATTCCGGCTGCCTCTTCTTTCGCCGAATTGCTTTTAGGCGACTGACAAGAAAACATAGCTCCCACCAGGAATAATGCAAAAATAGGATAAAAATGCTTTTTCATAAGTAATGTGTTTTATATTAGTAATTAATAGCAACCATTGCTATTGATAGTCTATTGTAGCTTTATAAGGTTTCCCTTGCTTCAACTGAATAGTACGATCATACAACTGCCCTGCTTTCATTCTTATCTCCCGGTCTTTCGCTGAATACAAGGTTACAGACACCTTATTCTGCGAAAGATCCCACGAAAGATGTTCAATGGTAACTCCGCAACGAGTCTTTATTCCACTGATACTGCCTTGTCGGATACCCTCCACCAAAGCTGGTAATAATTCTAGCCCTTCTTCATTGGAGCCAACCAGCATTTCTATCAATACACCGGGCACGGCATGACAAACATCAGTACAGAAAGTCCCGTGGTTCGGATAATGTGCGGTAGACAAACTGTTATAATAGAAATCCTTCTGAGTAAGCGTCATCATTTTCTTCCTTAACGAAGAAGCATCATGTAGTCCGGCAGCAATCAAGGCAGCGTGAAGATAACCATGACCGGCATTCTCATAACTATATTGATCTCGCATTTGCAATGCCCTGTGAGCAGCCTTGTAAAGTTCCGGTGTCTTATCTTCCGAGAATTCCCGATAAGGCCATACCATCATCAAGTGGCTGGAATGGCGATGATTATAACTCTCTTCAAGTCCCGGCCATCCCCATTCTTTGATAGCTCCATCCTTATTAATCCGGTAGGGAGGCAATTCATTCAATAAGCGTTGCCAACGGATTTTGCCACCATTTACGCCCTGCTCTTCTCCCAGTAAATCGCATACCTTAACCAAAGTAGACAACAGGAAGCGAGCTCCGGAAAGATCAAAAGCGGAATTATTAAGCAAAGATACCCGCAAATTGGACGGTTGGTTTTCCGGTGAAACAGATCCTGCTATAATGTAGTGTCCTTCATCATCCCTGTACTTCAGGAAATCTTCATAGAAATCTCCCATACACTTCAACAAAGGGAACAAACGATTTTTCAGGAACTCCTGATCTTCCGTTATCAAATAGTGTTCCCAGAAAGGATAAAGTAACCAGGCTTCTTCACCCGTTGCATAATGGTAAGGATAGAAATCATTGATAGAGGCCATCAATCCTGAAGAAAGTCCGGGAGTGTTTCCACAGGCCAACATACCCCGACAGCCCAATAGTTTGGTAGCATTAGTTGCAAAGTCTTCCCGCCACACCTCATTCAGATGGAAATAACCTTCCATCACTTCAGGCATGGCTCCCGTATTGCCACCACTGACTTGCAGATTCAGATTGGCATCCAAATGATAGTAACCGCCCCATCCGGCATTACAGTCGCCAGTCCAGATTCCTAACAAGTCAGGAGGAGTCAGTTCGTTTCCGGAAGATAAGAAATGATACCTTCCGGCATCAAAGATACGCTCCCATAAAGCCAGTACAGGCTGATCGGTATTCCTTTGCTTCTCCAACAGTTCTTCGTTAGATAGTGAGCGTTCCTGAGAAGTCGCACCCAAATCAATCCGCACCCGGTTATAGATAGAGGTGTGGAGAGCTTTATGGGCTTTCAATAATCCATTATAATTGGCACGAACCGCATCAAGCTCTTTTTTCAGAAATCCTTTACTCCATTCAGCCTCGCAATTCTCCGGATACTTTTGAGTTCGGGACAGCAACAGGATTTCCGAGGCATCCTTTATGTATAAGGTATCGTTACGCAAAAAAGAAGATCCCCCTTTCTGTTTCACGCGGATACCTCCTTCATAGCCTATGGTATCCATAGGTGCGGCATAGTTCACACGGATATTCAGATAATCTTTCGTATGCAGACATTTTGTTTTCAGTCCTTTCGGGAAATTCATCTCTGCGGGCATTTGCAAACTGATGGCACAATTCAGTTTACCAGCAGAAGGTGCCTGTAGTTCGAAGGCTGCAACATCGGCATCTCTTGAAACAAACGCCCGACGCTTCCATGCTCCACGTTCATCACTCCACCGAACAGTAATTTCACCGGTTTCATAATTACAAATACGGCGATAATCTCTTACCGTTCCGGAAGCATCCATATCTATTTTAAGTGCAAAGCCCGGATGTCTTCCACCCTCTCCCCCGTCTTGCCAATGCGAGGTACGGACAGCCAAATCATTCGCTTCTTTAAACTTCCCGGTTGCACAGTATTTCTTTATCAAATCGAGCGTATCACGGGGAACCTCCGCAAACGTACGTGGGTTCTGCCGTGGAAAGTTGAAAGAGCGATCATTGAATACCACCGTTTCATGCAAAGGATTTCCAAAAACCATGATACCCATCTTACCGTTACCTGCCAGCAGAGCTTCCTGCCACTTCGTATAAGTATCAGGAAAATGAATGGAATATCCTTGACGTACAGCCGGCTGGGCACATACTCCCAGCGATGCTATACCGATTAATATGAAGTATAGTATCTTTTTGTTCCACATAATGGCCTTATTTATTTCAGTGTGAGTAATCTGCTGCGCTTTAAATTATACCCTTCAGCAGAAATCGCGACTTTTCCCCGGGATACATATTCCACCGTTACCGTTCTCTTCTCTCCCGGTAACAGATTAAAATAGCCGTCGGAAGCATAAGCCGGCAAAATACGTTTATCTGTATCCGCCTCACGGACATTGAGTTTCAGAGCGAGGGCAGGCATTGCTCCGGTGTTCTGTAATTCTATTTGTATCTGATTCTCCTTTTGCCGGATCAGTTTACAGCTTATGGAAGCTTCTTCCAAAGCATTGAATCCCTGAAAATTACCCTCACCGTTATCTTGCCAATAATCATTGATCGAAATAACCTTGCCACGCTTATCCTGAAGTATCAGGCGTTCCATATATACTCCGGATACAGCAACCGGTTTATCTTGTACGAAACATTCTGTCAACCCATTAGCCAGTACATTCAGCCTGGAAGTGCGCTTAAACAATGACTTACCTCCAAGGGAATAAACTTCATATATAACTTTAGCCCCCTTTATTTCTTTTAAAGAAGTATTTACAACAACAACTTTCTGATCATCCAGATTCTTCTGAATATGAATCGGCTCACACGCCTTACGGCATCCATAGAAAGAACCGAAAGTTTCATAATCCCAGGAATAAATCTGCCAAACCATGCTGGGCCAAGCGGGATGACTCATCCACAATAACAGTCCACTTGTGCTATTCCACATTTTACTGTTCCAAGCTTCCATCATAGCACGGTGACTGTCATAATTGACAATCTGTGCTTTCCGGCTAAAGTCTTTCAGGCCCGTTGGTTTTCCATATTTCTGGTCTATCGCCTCCATAAATTCCCTTTGGCCACCATGTAAGTCATGATAATACCACACATCACTGATGGGCCAGGCATCTTTCACATCCATCATAGCCAGGATGGATTCTTCCGTAGGAATGGAAGTTGAACCTTGTTCAGTATTGAACCCATGTGCCCGGTCACGATAGTAATCCACCGGATTCTTATGATAGTTCCATGGACCGCTTGGTCTCAGGTTGCAATGGGTAGAATTCGGACTGTAATAACGAGTACCGTCTTCCTCGGCAATCATCTTTGCCAGATGTTCTTCGATATATGCAGGTGCAAACCCCTCATTCCGGGGATTCCAAACAGCAATGGAAGGATGATTACGGAAACGTACCACTACATCTTCTGCATTCCGCAAGAATAGGTTATCATCATTTACCGGCATATTGTAGCCTTGCGTACTCAACCAGAAGTCATTGAAAACCAGCATACCATATTCATCACACAGCTCATAGAAGCTCTCTTCCGTACTCTCGCCTGTCCAGTTGCGGATCATATTAAAGTTCGCTTCCTTGTGCAACCGGAAATAAGGTTCAAGATGTTCACGCGAAACGCGCTTCATGGCATCATCCATTCCCCAGTTACCTCCTTTACAGAAGATACGCCTGCCGTTGACTTTTATCACCATATAATGCTGCATGGCTTTGTCGGGTGCAGGTACAAGAATATCAGAAGAAACATTCTTTTTCAGACGAGGCATACACATGCCACCTTCTATATATTTGCGGTTTATATTATCAAAGATAGGTTCGCCCTGCCCCATAACCGTCGGACGATATTCCACCCGGCGGATAGAATCATCGGGAAAACAGACTTCCAATTCATAAGAAAGCTCACGGACTCCGAAACGTACTTTCTTAGAATCAGAGGGTACGCCTTTTTCCGCTACAACCACATCCATCGTATAAAGTTCCTGACGACCGTAATTATTCGGCCACCACAAACGGGGAGACTTCAGTTCCAATGCCTTGTGAGTATCCGGAGTAAAGACAACCGTTTTCCGCTCTTTCGGTGCAAGGTTTACTTCCTGAGTCACCTTTTTACCTTCAAGATTCAGGTCAACGGATACCTGTCTGGCTATCGGTTGCAGGTTCTCCACTTCCGTACGTACGGTAACTTCAGCGACCGTAGTATCCGGTAATGCCAGATGAGTAACTACCTGCGTATCATGCAGACGGATACCGTTCGTGAAACGTAAATGTACATCCTGCCAGATTCCTATATTCCGGTCACGGATACCCGGCACCCAGTCCCATCCCTCTGAAGAAATAAAGGTAGGCCCGTCCAGACACAATTGTCCGCCATTCATACCGTTTCCGGCGGATGGAGATTGTTCATGAGGAATTCCCGGGTTAGGCGGTGGAAGAACACGAACAACCAACGTATTCTTGCCATCCACCAAATGGTCCGTTGCGTTAAATTCACCCCGGATAAAAGCACCTTTCACTGCACCCAGACATACATCGTTCAGCCATATCTCAGCTTGATAATTGATGCCTTTGAAAACCAACCAGGCTTCCCGGCCTTCTGTAGGAACAGGTGAATTGAATTCCAAACGATACCACCAATCCATCCTGCAAAGAGTGTCGGGAATTGTCAGATTATTCAGTCCATAATAAGGATCGGGATACACACCCTGATCCACTAAAGTAGTCAATACAGTACCCGGAACGGTTGCATTATACCATCCATTTTTGCCATCCGTCAGTTTCCAACCCCGGTTCAACAGGAAATCATTCTCACCAACCTTCTCTACCACCGCTTCCACCGGTATCTGCGCTTTCGGCGTGGGCATCATGATTTGCGCTTTCGACTTCGGTAACGTCTCTTTCGGCTGAGGATGAGTCAGTCCCCAATTTGCCACATTCTGTGCTACTAATGAAGTAGCACAACCCAATAAGAGACAAAATATCCACTGAAATTTGGCATTCCGTTCCATCCTTACTTATTTTTCCGGGTGAGACATCAGATAATCATACATGGCCTTAGCCATCATTCCTGACCCTTCTGCATCAGGATGGATACCATCTTTCATCAACTCCGGATGCTTGTCAAGTATCGGATGCATATTGATTACCTCTACATTTTTCTTCTGCACAGCACTGATTGTGGCAGGGGTCACATCTTTCACTATTACCTCATCATAGATACCATTCGAATCCTTAACAAAGGAAACGATAGGAGTCAAAACGACAATGCGAGGCTTGGAAGGAAGCTGTGCAAAAGCATCGATCATATCACGGCAATCCTTCTCAAACTCATGCATATAAGGACGATTCACAGCTTTACTGTCGTTACCACCCAAATCTATAAATACCACATCCGGGTTAGATTCCAATGCTTTCTGATATTCTTTCGTTTTCCAATAAGGGAAATCACCGTGACGAAGCATAGTGCAACTGCTTACTCCATAATTAGTTACTTCATACTCATTTCCTAGCAACCGGCCTAACTGAGCCGGATAAGAATCCGTAGCCGGATTGGCTGTGGTTGCTCCGGCAGTTATACTGGCACCCACACAAACTACTTTGACTTTCTGCAATACCGAAACCACTTTCTGTAAACGAATATCAGCAGAAGAAGCACCTACCATGATCGTATAATCACCGGAAGGATAGACAAACTTTCCTTTCGCCTCATCCCAATAACGCAACAGGTCTTTACGTAATTTCAAAGTCACCTTCTTGTTTTCACCACTCTTCAATGTGACACGCTCAAAACCTTTCAGTTCTTTGATAGGCATTACTTCATCCCGTTCAGGCAACTTCACGTATACTTGAGCAACCTCATCACCTGCATATTTACCTGCATTCTTCAGTTGGAAAGAAACATTTATCTCCTCTTCACCATCTGCCACTTGCAAGTTGGAATATTTGAACGTGGTATAACTTAAACCATAACCGAAAGGATACAGAACATCCCCTTTGAAGTATTTATAAGTACGTCCCTTAGTTATATCATAATCATCAAACGGAGGGAGTTCATCCAGACTTCTGTAATAGGTCAACGGCAGACGACCACCCGGATTATAATCACCAAACAAAACTTCCGCTACAGCTTTACCTCCGCTCTCACCGGGATACCAAGCATTCACGATAGCCGGAATATGTTCATCCATCCAGTTGATAGCCAATGAGCTACCTGCTACCAATACAACTACGATATTCGGATTTACCTTGTAGATTTCCTGCAAGAACTCTTGTTGGTCCGCCGGAAGTTGGATATCATATCTGTCTTGCCCTTCACGTTCTATTGACTTATTAATGCCCAATACGGCAACCACTGTCTCACACTCACGCACTGCCTTTCCGGCTTCACCGTACAAATCCAGACGTGTCATCTTTCCTACCTGTGGAACACGCCATTGCAGTTTGGCAATAGCATAGTCACGGTTATCATAATATTCAGCCTTCAACTGATAATCTTTTCCGGCTTCCAAATAAATAGTAGCGGTATCAGTCCGGACAGCATGTCCCGGCCACGCATCAATCAGCATCTTACCGTCAATGCTCAGGCGACAGCCATCATCCGATGTGAAACTAAGTGTATATTGTCCGGTAACCGTAGGACGCAATTTTCCGGTCCAACGGACAGACAAAGGAGATTTAGGCAAGAAGGGGTCCGGTGCCTGGTTGGCAGGCTCAAAGTTGATCCACTCTTCTTTACGCACTTTCGGAGTTCCCTGCAACTTAGTATTGTCAAAATATTCGGCCTTCAATCCTTCCGGGAAACTGGCACCCTGTATAAGTTCCATTCCGTCTACAGCAGACTTCCATGGGGCGTATACCACTTTTACATCATCGCCCACCCTGTCTTTAATACCTTGCAATACAGAGATCGGAGCGATTACCGGTAATCCGCTATAATCACCAAATTCACTGCTACCTGCATTGATACCTACCACTGCTATGGATTTTACCTTCTTGGCGTTAAGCGGCAACATTTTCTTTTGATTCTTGAGTAATACAATACACTCACGTGCAGCATTCAAAGCCACTTCCTGATGTTCTGCCGATCCTATCACAGCAGGAGATATTTTCGTATAAGGATTCTGTTCTCCACTATCGAACAATCCTAATTCCATACGCGCTCTTAACACACGATAGGCTGCGGAGTCGATGTCTGCATCCGTAACCATATATTGACGGTATGCACTCAGCAAAGGCTGGTCATATACATCATCTCCACATTCCAGATCCAAACCTGCTTTTATGGATAAAGCAGCGGCTGCTTCTTTAGTCTTTACGTATTTATGAGCATTCACTAACAAGGAAGGTCCACCGCAATCGGAAACCACATATCCTTTGAATCCCCAGTCCTTACGAAGTACTTTCGTCAATAACCAGGCGTTCAAGGTACAAGGCACATCATTCAGCGCATTGTATGCTGACATGATGGAAGCTGATTTACCATCCTTCACGCACGCTTCAAAAGCCGGAAGATAATATTCACGTAACTGTTTCTCTGAAATTTGCGGATTACAAACAAAACGATTGTGTTCTTCATTATTGGCTGCAAAATGCTTGGGAGTCGACACAATCTTCAGATAACGGTCATCATCGCCTTGCAGACCTTTCACAAAAGCAGTACCCATGATCCCACTTAAATAGGGATCTTCTCCGTAAGTTTCCGGAGTACGTCCCCAACGTGGGTCACGCGCCATATTCACTGTGGGAGACCAGAAGGTCAACAAGTCACTGAACTGGCTTTTTTGTTCCCGTCCCTGATCCAGTTCGTTCCAACGGGCACGGGCCTCATCAGAAATAACCGTAGCTACCTGCAATTGCAGCTCCGGATTCCAGGTTGCCGCCAGTCCGATAGCTTGCGGGAAAACGGTAAAGCGTCCCGGACGAACCACTCCGTGAAGCGCTTCGTTACCGTGGTAATACTTAGGAATATCCAGACGGGAAATTCCCGGAGAGGTGGCACGTAACAGACTGATTTTTTCTTCAACCGTCAAGCGTGATAACAAATCCATGATGCGCTCATGCATCGGTGCTTTCTCATCTTTATATAGCTCTTGAGCCTGTGCCACTCCGGCACAGGCAATTAGAGCTAATAATCCTGTAAATACAATCTTTTTAAGTGTTTTCATGGTTTTTTCCTATTGACTTATACCTTATTGTTTTTCTGCGGATGGAGGCACTGCATCACCTGCACTACCCCATGCCTTATTGGGTCTGCTACCCATCACCAATACCAATTTTCCGCCTTCTTTTATGTCGTCATGACTAAACCAAGGCTTATTCCATTCTTTTCCGTTCAATGTTGCAGACTGGATGTATTTATTTTCATCCGACGCACCTTGTGCTTCTATTTCAAATACCTTTCCATTGCTCAACATCACCTTAGCCTTAGTAAACAAGGGACTACCTATATTATAAGCTGGAAATCCCGGCGTAACCGGATAGAAACCTAAAGAAGAAAATACAACAAATGCCGACATACCGCCACCGTCTTCATCTCCCGGTACACCCATCAAGTCGTTACGGAACCAAGTCTTCAGCAACTGACGAATACGTTTCTGTGTCTTCCAAGGCTGACCTGCATAGTTATACAGATAGGGAATATGCAGAGAAGGTTCATTGGCCATTGAGAATTGTCCCACATTTCCGGTATGATCCGGTATCTGTGCATAAAAAGCATATTTACCACGTCCCAACGGTTCACGGAAAGTCTGATCCAGATTTGCTATAAACTGTTGGTTACCACCCATCAAATCAATCAGATCGGCTACATTGTGAGGAACATCCCAACGATAAACCCAACCATTATTCTCACCATAATATTCACGGGCACCCATACCTCCGGAGAAACGATAATCGAATGGTTCGATCCATTTACCATTCTTATCCTTCGGATGGAAGAAAGCTGTTTCTGCATTATACACGTTGCGGTAATTATGAGCACATTGCAGATAGTGAGCAGCATCTTCTTTTTTTCCCAACATATCGGCTATGCGCGACAGACACCACTGGTCATAGGAAGTCCCCAACGTAACTGCAATCGGCTGACGCTTTTCGAAATGATGTACATTCGGATCTGTTTCTTTTTCTCCTTCCTGAAGTGCAGGGATATATCCGTTCTTCTTATAGAAATCATCAATCCAACCGGCAGCAGCACCCGACCACGGAGCCAGTGTTTTTTCTTCAATTCCTTTACGGCAAGCTTCATAGGCTTTAGCCAAATCGAATTGTAAGCCTTTAGCAGCCGCATCAGCTACTGTTGCTACGGCATGATTGGAATTCATACGGCGGGAGTCACCTGTAATTTCAGGGAAAGTAGGCATCCACATATTACCCATTTGTTCAGCCATACGCAGATAAGAGTCAATCACATTCTTTTCCGTACCTTCGTCAATCAAGAGACGTAGGGGATGAGCAGCACGATAGGTATCCCAAATCCAGTCGTCTGTGTAGAACGGCTCACCATTATCTTCGTGTATCTTTCCGTCGAATGCACTGAAATAACGACCGCCTTCGCTGATACAAACCGGACGTTCGAATACACGGTAAAGCGATGTATAAAGAACCTGTTTATCTGTCTCGCTACCACCTTCTACCTGAATATCACTCAACGCTTTATCCCAGATCTGACGTCCTTTTTCTGCCAAAGCCTGCAGATTATAATCAGGCAATTCACGTTGCAGGTTTTTCTTGGCTTGTTCTTCACTTATAAATGAAATACCATAGCGCAGATTTACCGTTTTTGTTCCGTCTGCAAAGTGCATTACAGCACAGGCATTACGCCCTTCTGCTTCTTTCTTGTCTGCATCTATTTTACCATCAGCCAGAATACCTGTTTCTATAGGGGTAACGTCCGATTCTATATACAGGTAAACCCGCGTATTATTCTCCAATTGCTGGTAACCGCTCACAAATCCGTCACTTGCTTTGATGGCACCGTTTCGTGAATTAATCATCAGGTATACAGGTTTATCCTGCTGGCTATAATCTATCTGATAAAGAGCCGACTGATGAGAAGGTGCATACTTCACTTTAATTTCCTCGTCATCGAGAATCACCTCATAATAATAAGGTTTCAACTTCTCATCATCATAGCTATAGGCTACAACCGGACGAAGATTCTCTCCCTGATACGGACTCAGGTTAAAAGCTGAACTTCCACGATGACTGGTTACAATCAAAGGAAGACCGTTCAATTGATCTGTTGTATAATCCGCCCGTTCGGGATAAACACGAAGCATACTATTCGGCAGATGAATAGTCGGGAAAGTGGGCACCAGCAAGTGGCTGATATTTCCCATGTAAGGATTTACATAGTCCACCGGACCTTTCACGGCAGCTACTTGGTTTTGTACTCCACTACAAGCGCCCAACATGGAAACTAAAGCTACAGAAGCCAGGCAATGTGTAATTTTCATAATATAACAGTTTTAGTTTATATTTATTCTCGAAGGCAAATGTAAGGCTCAGCACTTTCCCTTTCAATTAAAAAAGACTTAATCGCTAATTAAATTTGAATAAAGTGGTAAAATAAGTCTCTTTTTAATGATTATTTCTGTCCGCGGGTCTGTTTTACGACCTGTATGGTTCCATCCGGATTATAGAACAACTTGTCTACACAAACCGAACGTAGATTTCCCTGTCCTGAAAAATCAGAAGTGTGATAGAAGGCATACCATTGACCTTTATACTTTACAATAGAACCATGACTGGTGTCACAAGTGGTCGGTTCCAGATAAATGCCCTCATACTTCCATGGACCTAACGGGGAATCGCTTGTTGCATACCTCAAACGATTGGCACCCGGGTTATTATCCGCATACGATAGATAGTACTTACCATTGTATTTATGTATCCAGGTCGCTTCATGGAAATCACTCAAGCCGGTCATTGGTTTAACCTCTCCGTCCAGTTTCGTCCAGTCATCTTTCCGTAACTTACCACCATAGCATTTACCTCCACCTCCATTATAAATGTAAGGTTGACCATCCTCATCTATAAATACGCAAGGGTCGATTTCCGGAGGCATACCCTCGATATAACCTCTTACACGGAATTCCTTATTCGGATACTTACTGGTAGCTACTCCCACCCGCCAGGTACTATTCCAATTAACAGCATCGGCTGGGTGCGGGAAGTAGAAATAATAGGTTTGATTCTCCGGATTATAAGCACAATCGGGAGCCCACATGAAGCCATCACACCCCCAACCATTATGTTTCCGCACTGTGGCTGCATTCATTATCTCTCCATGATCGGTCCAATTCACCATATCTTCCGTAGAAAAAACATGATAGCGATCCATACGGTCACATCCAAGTGCAGGCTCCATATCATGCGAAGCGTATACATAAAGCACTTCTTTTCCATCAATGTTCCATACATGCGCAGAAGCATCAGCTGTGTAAAGAGGTCCTTTTATCCAACTATTGTACATCGGTGATTCCCATTCTATAAACAGGGGGTTACTCATTGCTTTCGTAACAGGGTAAGTGAAAGAATTAGAAATATCTTCCAACTCACCTGTACGCGTTAAAACGAACTTATCGATGTTTCCCGGCGTATTGGCACAATACTTCAGCACATGTTTCCCTTTAGTCAGCTGGATTCCATTAGCTTTCACTTTATGGCTAAAATCCGTCCATCCCCCAAGAGGCATATCTATACTGCGGCTTACACCCCGACCATCTACCTCAAAGTAGAAACTTCCCTCCGAGCCATCCCCTTTCACGCAGAATGTTTCAATGGCATAGGCGCCATCCTCATCTACCTCAATCGTATAACACATCCATTCACCTGGCTGTACATCACCGATATAATAACCTCCGGAAGCCTTACTTTCTGCACGAACATCAACGGCGTGGGAACCTCTGTACCCCGCATCAGCCAGTTTAGAGTCGCTCTCATAATAGGCCACATTCTGTGCTCCTTCATCAAAGTCTTCCGCTTCTAAAGTGCCGGGTACGCGATGCGGACCTTTATAGGCCGTTCCTTTATAAGTTTTCAGATATTTTTCCGAATCATAGTCCATATCATAATCGTACTCATACGGCCCATCAGGAACCGGAGGATCTACCTCTGGCACTTCAGGGGGAACTTCTGGAGGTATTTCTCCCGGCGTATCTTTATCGCTGCAAGCTGTAAGAGCAAGTGCAGCAATAAAGAAACCCAACTTCAACAGATGAATAGATAGACGCATACGATTTTATTTAGTTTGCTCTACTACTTTTATAGTTCCATCCGGATTATAGTATAGCTTGTCTACACAAATAGAGCGAAGGTTTCCCCTGCCTGAAATAGAACAGTTATGATAAAAAGCATACCATTCACCGTTATATTCAGCTATAGAACCATGACTTGTATCGCAACCTGTCGGTTCCAGATAAACACCCTGATATGTCCACGGCCCTAGCGGTGAATTACTGGTTGCATAATTTAAACGGTTAGCCCCCTTGCCATTCTCTGCATGGTTATCAGCATACGACATATAATAAACGCCATCTTTTTTATGTACCCAGGCAGCCTCATGAAAATCTTTCAGACCTTCCATAGCACGCAGCGGTTCTGCCAGTTCCATCATATTATCCTTCATTTTGGCACCCACACAACGACCTCCACCGCCATAGTAGAAGTAAGCCTGATCATCATCATCCACAAAGACGCAAGGGTCTATCATGGCAAAGCAATCGTCTTCCATTCCTATCATGTCAATATACTTGTCCTGTACAGTGAAGTCTTTGGCAGGATGTTTACTGGTAGCTATACCCACTCTCCAGGTATTGTTCCAGTCATCACCACTCGGGTGCGGAAAGTAAAAGTAATAAGTACCATTCCTATATGCACAATCGGGTGCCCACATGAAACCACCATCTTTACGTCCCCAAGATACTTGCGAAGAGTTCAGTATTTCACCATGATCCGTCCAGTTCACCATGTCATCCGTAGAGAATACATGATAGCGGTCCATCAAATCGCATCCACGCGGAGGATCGACATCATGGGAAGCATAAACATACAGACGTCCGTCTTCCCATACATGGGCGGAAGGATCAGCTGTGTACATGTGAGTAATGAAAGGATTCGGGCCTAAAATAACTGGTTTAGCTTGCTTCTGGTTGTTGCAACTCATCAATGTCAACGACAAAGCAGCTAAGGTGATTAAGAAATTTTTCATACGTAATTTATTGTTTTATGTTTAACATGAGCAAAAATAAAGTCACATGATTAATATCCCTCTTAATTTTGGCTTAACGCTTCACTTATTTTTCATATCTCGCCGAGGCATTTCAAAACTTAACGGTTTCTCCCCACGAAGCATTCTTGCCGCTTCACCCGTCAGCCACAAATAATGGTCAGAAGGCATTCCATCCATACCCACAAACTTGACTTCTTTTCCCACCGGAGGATTATCTGTACACTTGAAAATGGCAGTACCTTCATTCACTTCATCGAACATAGCTACATACAGCATCGTAGCCCCTGCATTGATTGCCGTAGAAATCTGTTGCCAATAAAAGCGTCCGCCCTGACGGGGAATAGAACCGGAAGGTTTCACATCACCTTTGAATGCATGGCGACTTAGATTGTGCCAACTGAATCCAGGAGTTACACAAGGCACATAACCGATATTATTCTTTTTACACCAGGCAATATCATCCAGAATGACATCACGATAGCGATCCATATCATTGTGAAGCAGTGGGGTAAAACGTTGCACCATCCATGGCAGAAGGATATCAGCCTGTCTGATAAGCTCATGCAAATAGGGATCATGGATGCAGTCAGCATTCAAGTCTCTCCAGAAAGTAGGAACACCCAGCATCACACTACATCCGCCATACTCCGGATCATTCTTCAGGAAGTCAATAAAGCGCTCCAACCCAATATTACGGATATCATACGGACGGTCCGGGAAACCGACTCCCCAAATAGTAACCAGCGGTTTACCATTATAAAAGACATAAGTCTGTTCACCCTCCTGATTGGTCACACGCAACGAATCAACCAGATATTTCCAATCATCCATCAACATGGAACAATCTTCATTCTTAGCCGCCAGACCGGACAAATCATACATCACACCAATAGCACGTCCATATTTGGAAGCCGCTCTCATGGCGTGCTTCAAAACAGTGCTCCGTTTGCGTGCTTCCGGACGGGCAGCTCCAAAGAAACGTTGCATAAACACTCCGTCCAACCCATACTCCTGCATCCACTTAAAATGCAAGTCTACCGTACTTTCATCCGTTGAAGAAAAGAAACGGGCAGTAGAACCATCAGCCAGTTTCTGTCCAGTCGGATATGTCTTCTCATATTCACTGACATCCGGCCACATGTCAATACGGACACTATTTTCATCAGGATACATCACACCTTTCCCTGGTTGATGAAACCATCCCTGATATCCTGCCATAACAAGGCCCTTGTACGATGGGTATTTAGTAGTTTTAGAATGCTTGGGTACTGCACTCAGACTTCCGGATAAGAAAAAAACGAATAATAATAAAAGACATTTCCTCATGGTTGCAAAAATTTAAGTAGATATTAAAAATAGGACTGTTACTGTCCGTTCCGGCGATTGGTACTGATATCATCGTAGTAGTACTATGTGCCATCTTAAATGGTATCTTTAAAAAGGAGGAAAAGCATACCTGCTACATACCAGAACCATACTTGCTCCGTACATTCTCCAGTCAGAAGTACCTCTGAGTGGAGAAACACTGGAGATGGTACGGAGCAAGTATGGTTCTGGTACGTAGCAGATAGATGCAAATCCCTTATTTATCTGGAAGGCCAGGAAGCTTTCAAGGGAATTTCTCCCCGTAGCATCTTCTTGCCTTGACCTACAAGCCATAGGTAGTGATCGGTAGGCAATCCGTCTTCAATACCCATAAAGGTTATATTCAAATCCTTGGCACGCTGGCACCAATCATTGCCAGTCAATCCTTCAACCATTTTGCTGCTAATGCGGTATCCTCCGTTTTGATAAACAACATAATAGTCTACGGCAGACTCATTACTCGGAACATCACTCTGATTCAAGCATTTATAAATGGCTGTTCCCTCGTCTATTTCATCAAACATAGCAATATAAAGTAATTGCGCACCCGACTTAATGCAATGATACATCTGATTCCAAAGGAATTTACCACCCACACGTGAATTTATACCATTATTGGGATGCATATTACGATCGGAAGAACCCGGGAAACAAAGCGGAGCATATTCCACCTTATTCTCTTTACACCATTTGATGTCATTTTCCACAAGACTATGGAAATTTGAGTAGTTATCATTACCAAAACGACCGACAAACCATGGCATGATAACATCGGCAGCCTTTATCAAGTCATGCAATTTTGCATCCGGTAATGCATCATTCCTTCTTTCACGCCAATAAGTAGGTACTCCTAACATTATGCTGAATCCTTTTGCCTTCAAGCCATTCATCAGTTCTTCAATATCATTGAGTGAATAAGGCCGGTTATCATTGAAACCTACGCCCCATAGCACTATAAGAGGTTTTCCTCCCTGGTAGAGATAATACTTTTGTTTAGCATTTCTATTCAACAACTGGAATTTGTCCATGATAGCTTGTGCATCAGTCAGAACCGCATTGGTATTCCGACTATTATCAGACATAAAGCCACCTAAATCGTACATGACACAAATAGCACGCTGGTAAGTATTAGAACCTTTCATAGCCGATTCCAAGACCTTATCAAAATGATCTTTTCCATCCGGATTATTTATAACTTCACCAACAAAGCGTTGCATAAATACACCGTCAAGTCCATACTCCTTCATCCATTTGAAATGGAGTAATACACTGGACTCATCATAGGCACTATAAACTGTAGCAGCTTCTCCATTCGGATATTTGAATTTTCCGGGGGTATATTGCTTCTCATACTCCTTCATGTCAGGCCAAAAGTCAATAGAATTACGTAATACACCTGGTTCGAACATGTCGTTTTCACGATAATGATACCACTGAGTATTCGTATGTTTACTATGAGAACAGCCGTCACCAGGAGCACCAAACCAACCTTGATAACCTGCCATCACTAAGCCACGATAAGTATCAAAAGGTTCACCATCTACGTGAGGAGTAAAATCGGGGGTATTGTATACTTCCTCAGGCGTTGGAGGGTCCGGTTCATCCGGTTCTATAGCAGGTGGAATGAATGCATCTCCGCCACCACAAGAGGTAGCACCTGCCAGAAGAGCACATAATACCAAATAATATATTTTATTCAATCTCATTTTTATATTTTAAATAGTTAAGACAAAGGCCGGAAGAACAAACATTCGTCTCCCCTTCCGGCCAACTATCACAATCTTATTACCCTTAATAAAACTACTCGTTAGGAACTTCTATCTTTACAATCTCTGTATAATTGTATTTTTCAAATTTATCCTTCACTCTGGCTCCCATACGAGCGAAATAAATATATCCAGGCTTCACAGGTACCTCAACTGTATAAGTCAAACTTTTACCATCTTCCGCCTTTTCTATTTTATCCCAAGTCTTCATCACATTGATTTTAAACGTATTCGTATTGTAATAACCAATGCAATTGGAAGCACCACAGAAATTATTCAAACTAAGAAATGGGCGAATTTCCGTAATCTGAGGAAGCCCTTCAGTTTTCGGAGCATCTAATCGACAAGACATGGTAAGTGTAGTCCCTACAAGTTCTGTTTTAAAATCAAATACTTTCAAATAGGGAGTTACCTCAAAATTCTGACTGGTCTTATTACCAATGCCCATGCGGATAGTATCTGCAGGCCACCATGACCCTTCCGGAACCATATCGTATGTACCAGCAAAGAGTTTGGTATTGTTGAATGTACCATCTTCCTTAACAACAAGATCCTGACTTCCGGGATTGACTTTATAGCTCACTTCCCATATACGAATGTGGCAATCTCCACGGTCGGAAACGATACCTTCTCCAGTAGTAGAATCTATAATCTTTCCATAGAAATGGCAATCGGGTGCATCGAAATTATCCACCCCCATACAGGATGCCATTAGCAATGCCGAAGTACCAAATAATAAACTATATATTAACTTTTTCATATCAATACTTTTTCTAAAATTATTCCATTTAATAACCATCATTACGAATCAACAGCGGGTTCTTATTGATTTCACCACCCGGAATCTGTTCATAATAATGACGCTTGTCAAATGTTACTCTACGACCTTCACGTTCTACCTCATTCAAGAATATCCACTTATTTTCATCGAGAACCAAATACGGAAGTAATGTATGAGTATACACACCATTCTGGAACATCATGTCGGCTACTCTCCAACGACGAATATCGAACAAGCGGTGGTTTTCGAAACAAAGTTCACGGGCACGTTCATCACGGATATATTGCAAATTCTCATCGATTGCAAAGCCATAGGTTTCGGAACCTACATCTATCGGATTAGTAACCATCTCATGTTGATGGGCACCTGCACGGTCACGTATCTCATTTATATGTTCGAAAGCTTCTTTTTTCAAATCTTCGTTACCGGTAATCAGACCCAATTCATAAGCTGCTTCTGCCCAATTCAGCAAAATCTCACCATAACGGAATACCTTCCAAGGCTGATAGTTGGTGAAAAATACACGTGCATTGGTTCCCTCGGCCTGTACGTACTTACGAATGCAAGCACCCATACGAGAATAACCTTCATCACCTGTACCTTCTGCCAGACCATGAATACCACTAACTTTTACCTTCGTACCATTAATATCCTTGTATTCACCTGGTTGAGATGCTCTTACACGATACTGGTTGGTATAGTCATTGACACTTCCCTGTGTTTCTGCAGTACCATCAGCGGCAAGCCCCGGATAGCTTTTATATACACCACCCTGGAAATCCAATTCTGTACCGGACATAGATTCCTTCATACCACTGAAGTAGAAATTGGCACGGCATCTCGCTTCCATTTCACCATTATTCCAAAGCTCCCTGTAATCATTAAAACGTACTGGCTCACCTGTTTCTTCATCAATGATAGCAGGCATTTCATAAAGTCCCATGATTTCCCATGCCGGCTGAAGAGCAACGCCTACATCACCTGAAAGACCTTCACCCTTCGGCAACACCATACAGTCCCAACAATGGAACAAACTTGTGTTGGTAGGAGTACTGGTATTAGGACCATACTGCTTAACCATGATGTCCTCTTCTGTATTTGGATTCAAAAAGACTTCAGTATAAGCTTTCTCTTTATCTGCACCTGTATGCAGTTTAAATCCGGCATCCTTCAAGTATTTACATGCATCATAAGCATATTGGAAAAATTCTTGTGCTTTGTCTGCAGGCATACCCATCAGACCGGCAGAAACAGCCGGACCGGTAACAGCAGTATACTGATTATATTTGGCGATAGAACCCGCATATAGCATGGCACGAGACATCAACGCTGCTGCAGCATAACGGTTAGCACGCCCTACTTCATCTTTAGAAGCAGTGGCATTCTCCATAGCAAACTTCAAATCCTCATAGATGAACTTCCAGCATTCATATTCTGTATTACGCGGTTGCTGCAATTCTTCTAGCGGGGCTTTAGGATCGAGTACTTTGTCCACAATAGGTACACCACCATAGCGTTTCACTATCCCGAAATAGTAAAATGCACGAAGAAAACGAGCCTCGCCCAAATAGGCATTATAATCATCCTCTTTATAGTTGGCACGATAATCAGGTAATTTCTCCAACATATTATTGATGTCGCGGATGCGATCGTAAGGCCAATATCCCCAGCCATCACCATAAGAGGTACCACGGCCTGCAGCCTCAGCAGCACAAGATGCCGGACTACCCTTCTGAGCCTGCCACCTATTACCACTATGCCAACCACTTTGGTTTACCGTAGCATACCCTTTGTCATCACCATTCTGGCAATAATTGAAATCTTCTATAGGAAGATCCTGATACATCAGAGCAAGATACTTTTTTATACCATTGTCCGATTGAAACAGTACATTTTCATAAATAAGTCCTTTCGGCTCCAAATCTAAGTCATAGCAAGAAGTCGCCGTAAGTCCCAATGCAGCTGCTACAAATATATATTTTAATGTTTTCATATTCTATCCTTTTATCTTTAGAATTTGATTGTTGCACCAATGTTAAACGTACGGTTCACAGGATAATTGTAGAACAAAATACCGGAAGAATCACCATTATTAGCTCCACCCTGACGACCGGGACGTTCCGGGTCTATATTATCCAAACCAGTAAAGGTCAAAAGGTTATAAGCATTGAAATAAACGCGAAGATCTTTAACTCCTGCTTTGGCTACCCAAGTCTTAGGTAATGTATAACCTATTTCTAAAGTTTTCAGACGCAGATATGAGGTATTTTTAATACCCGTTCCTGCATTACTGAAACTGTGCCCTGTAGCTGGATACAAGCCTGATACCCACTGAGTATTCGGATTAAAAGGATCATCACTTGGATTAATTGTATGCCAGCGATCAAGGTAAATGTCCAACACTGCACCACCATTGAACGGACCAACTTCGGTAAATACCTCATCGTAAGAATTGTATACACCTGCTGCACCCTGCCAGTTCAGAGAAATGTCTACACCTTTCCATTCAGCTCCCATCACAAAACCATAGTTAAATACCGGTAAATTATAAGTTGCCATCGGGTGATTGTCATCTCCATTGATTACACCATCACCATTCCAGTCTTTATAGTAATAGTCACCAGGTAAAGTTCCTTGACCATATCCACCACCGGTAACATTGTGATAACGGATCTGTTCATAGCTGGTAAAACGTCCACCTTCTTCGTAAGAGAACCAGATATCTTTGTTACGTCCAGATACATCTCTACGACGCCAAGCATCCATAGAGTTACTAGCCTGACTGTCCAAACGATAATCCCAACGGTTCTTTGTGGCAGAGATCTGTCCACCTACCCAATAGTTTACTCCAGCCACTCTATTACGGTGATTCAAACTGATTTCCCAACCAAAAGTCTGGTCACTGTTCAGGTTTTCCTGAGGTAAAGATGCACCAACTGTACCCGGAACAACAGTTGAAGAAGTAGCAAGCAGACCACTACGTTTACGCTTGAAGACTTCAAACGTACCGCTTAACTTTTGATTCCAAAGATCGAAGTCTAAACCAAGATTATAGGTTTCGGCAGTATACCATGTCAAATCAGGATTAGGAATAGCAGTCGCAGCAACACCGGCCATTAATGCACCATTATAGAACCAGCCAATCTTGTCTTTTTCAATATTATAAGCTATTACTGTCTGAGGATAAGTACTGGCACCACCATCATCACCCATCTTTCCGTAAGAACCACGAATCTTCAAGTTAGTGAGGAAAGGAATCCATTCTTTCATAAACGCTTCTTCACTTATACGCCAACCAGCAGAAACGGACGGGAAAAATCCCCAACGCGATCCTTTCGGGAAACTAGAAGAACCATCATAACGGAACGAGAAATCTACCATATAGCGTCCTTTATAGTCGTAGTTTACTTTACCTACAACAGACTGACGAGTCTTGTCGCCAGCGCCTCCCATCGAACCTATCTGATCCTTCTCTTCACCATAAATCAGGTATTCACCATCCAACTGCATAACACGTTGTGCATAAAAGTTATCCCAATTGTTATACTGTTCTTCGAACAATACCATAGCTCCAACATTATGATCACCAAATTTATTGGCATAGTTCAAAGAAAGCTGCATCACTGTTCCGTAATTCGGGTCAGTATTACGTCGCAAATTGCTGTCAGCATTGCGATCGAAACTTTCCATTGTGCCATCTTCACGCTTATTGTACAATTTATAAGCACGTTTATAACTTGTATTATTGGTAGTATAATAGTCGTAGCTATAAAAAGCCTTTGCACTCAAACCTTTCACACCCGGAATGTCATAGGTCAATGACAAAGCGCCATTGAAGTTATAACGTTTTTCACGGCGATAACCGGTAAGATCACTGTTGATAGCAGCTACAGGATTTTCAGGTTCACCCATTTCGCTGTCCCAAGCAGGATAATTATGATCACCATCTACATAAGCCTCTGAAGTCGGCCTATAAGTCCAGGCTTTTTTATAAACAGACCAAATATCGGTAAACGGTTGATTCTTCTCATCCATATAACCACTGGTTTGTATAGTAGCCTTCAAACGGTCGGTAATCTTGGCATCGATATTGCTACGAAAGTTCCAACGATCGTAATTCAAAGAACCGCTCTTATATGATCCTTCCTGTTTCAAATAGCCGAGGTTAAAGAAATAGTTTACCTTCTCAGAACCACCATTCACACTAACGTTATATTGTTGCTGTGGAACGTTATCATCAAACAACTCTTTTGTCCAGTTCGTACTTTTTTTCCTTCCAGTACTGTATTCCATCATTTGCTGCCAAGTGTATTTAGCAGGAGTGCGATTCGGATAAGTATTGTCACCAAAAGCATTATAATACTTTTCATTGATAAGCAACATGTGATCTGCCGCACTTGCTGTTTGCGGCACATAGAGGAATTGCTGCCAACCATAATTAGCGGAGAACGTAATGTCGAACTTACCATTGGAAGCTTCACCATGCTTGGTAGTAACCAAGATTACACCATTAGCAGCACGCACACCATAAATAGCTGCAGAAGCATCTTTCAATACAGATATATTATCGATTTCATTAGCATCCATACGAGAGAAATAATCCTTATCACGAGGGATACCATCGACTACAATCAGCGGATCACCCATACCACGGATATCAATAGCATTATCAAATTCACCAGGCTGTGAACTCTTCTGTGAAATACGCACACCGGGAACTTTACCAGAAAGCATGTTCACCACATTCTCATTCTTAGTTACGACTATTTCCTTATTGTTGATAGCAGAAACCGCACCTGTTAGTGTAGCTTTCTTCTGTGTACCATAACCTACAACCACTACTTCTTCCAAAGTCTGGCTGTCTTCTTTCAGTGTAACTTTCAAATTGGTTTTATCTGCAGCAACTACAGCGTCAATATAACCGATAAACGAAATAGTCAACTTCTCCTTTGCATCGGCAGCTATCTCAAACTCACCATTAATATCGGTTATGACACCTCGAGTAGTACCATTGACCCGAACATTAGCTCCAATTATGGTTTCACCTGTCTGATCAACAACAGTACCGCGAACAATGCGGTTCTGTGCCGACATAGGTAACGCCATCAGGAAGCATAAAAGCACAACCATCATCGTTTTCCATGAAAAGGATGCACTTTCTTTTGTATTAGATATTTTATGTTTCATATTTAGATTTTCTATTTATTAAAGAAATCTTCATTTCCGGTTTATTCCGGTATAGTTGTACCTTCCGGCATCACACGACGGTTGAAGAAGAAGAAACCAAATTGGTCAGCTTTATGAAGTTTTTTCCATCCATAAGCATATTCATAAATAGCAGCAATGGCAAAACGGAAACCGTAGCCTGTATACGTGTCATTAAGTTTAATTTTAGCTGTTTTGGGATCCATTGTTACACCTGCATATTTAGCAAACGTTGCTTCGTATAATTCAGGATGTTCTCTATCATCATTAAAACCACCAAGAATTTCATCTCCGCCATTAACTTCTTTACCTGTAGCCGGATTCATCCATTTTCCATACGCTTCCGGTACGAGAATAGAAATACCACGGAAATACCAGTATATACCACGAGAGAGTTGTGCATACTTCTTAGCAATATCAGTCATTACAAGTGTGGTTCCATCACAATAAATAACATTGTCACCATCAGCTGTTTGCACCTGATAATTTGCGCCAGCCCAGTTTTCTAAGAAACTCTTTCCTCTGTGAGTGATTTCAGCGTAATCTTCTTCCCAATTTGTGAATGTTTTCTGAATGTCAATTTCCTGAGCACCCAATGGCAAACTTTTTTGACGACCGCCCCACTCACCTTCATACTCTTCATTAAATCCACTAACAAAATCAAGGTTAGCTAATTCATCATTGATACAAACATAAATCTTAGCCTTTACTACATCATTAGCCAGAACATTAATCAAGAATCCTTTACGATCTGCATTTCCATTAAAGCTGGTTCCCGGTCTTTCACTAAATGCCCATGTACCGTCTTTTTTCAAACTCTTGCTAAGAAGTTCCTGCTTTTCCTGTGCTTCTCCACCTGGCTGTTTACTACCACTTGCAACTACAAATTCTGCATTAGCCGGAAGTTCACTGAACAAATCTTTGAAATTAAGAGCAACCAAAAGATCAGAACCTTTAATTGTCATTTCCTTAAAACCATCCGCAAGATCTTGGGGATTATAATCCGCTTTAATCGTAACACCTCCTAAATCTTCAGCTATGGAAGAAAAGTCATCAGACACTTTCACAGTAAAGTAATTAGAACCAATAATCGTTCCTTTTAAATTCAACTGAAGAGATACAGCATAAGTTTTTCCAGCTTCCGCTTCACCAAGAGCCTTAATAGGTACTTTTATGAAATCGCCTTCCAATGTCACATCTCCGCTCACTTTAAACTGTTCACCATCAGCTGCACGAGTAAGTACATGAGATTCAGCAATTGTAAAATCGGCACCATCCAAGCTTTTGAGAGCCGGTCTTGCCAAGAAATTCACTGTAGTAGCAGTACTGCCAATCTCTACAATTCCATCCATTGTCTCTGGACTATAGATCAACGAGTTTACTAAAGCCCCCAACGGAAGGACGTACTTTTCGCCTTCTATTGTAATAATAGCCTCCGTATCAGTAACTACTATAGAGATATTTCCTCCACCTGGCTTAATTACAATCTTTTGTCCGTCACTCAACGTTAACGTATACGTGCCGTTATTTTCATCTACCTTTGTAATACTTGCACCGGTCATCAATGCTTTACCCAATTGTGTTTTGATGTCATCAATTGCCACTTCAATTACTGACACTCTTGATTTCAAATCATCAACATCATCATTATTACATGAAGTAAAAGTTCCTGTTGAAAGAACCACCGCTCCAAACAGGAGCGCATTTAAGAATCGTTTGTTCATAATAATTAAATTAAAAGTTGGTAAATATATAATTTGAGTCACTTAAAAAAGTTTATCTTTTCTGTTTGTCCTAGGAGGACTATTCGCAAGAGGATACTTTACGTATACTTGTGCATTTTTCATATTTATTAAAACCATATTTAAAATTATATGGGCAAAATTATGGGACTATCGTTAAAATAGTCCTTAAAAAGACATTAATCGAAGTAAGTTTTTTGAAGAAAAACAAGGGTTTCAGAGCTTTTTAACTCTTTCACATTAAAGAATCATATATAAATGGATTAATCGAAGAAAAAGAGACTTCAAACAAAGGTTATTCGTAGATTATATATTATAATTAAACCTCTCATAAAAACAAAACTTGTGGCTATATAACCCATAAATAAGTTATATAACCACAAGCTTTAATTAAAGATTTCTGTATTGATCCGTTATTTGCCTACACCATTCTCATTAAAAGCACTAATAGAGAAGTAATATTCAGAATCTCTATTGAAATAACGGGCCTCATATTGATTTTCGTAAACCACCATAGAGTGAGTCAATTTCTCTTTTTGTGTTCCCCAACGTAAAATATACCCTGTTACATTTTCCTGCGGATTCCATGTAAACCGGTAGATACGTTTATCATTATTATCACGCGAAGCTTGAAATCCTGTAACTCCAGCAGGCACCTTACCACCACCTTGGCCAAAGACACGCAAATCGAACAGAGAAAAACTTCCTTCCATATCTTTAGTGCTACAGATTTTCAGATATTGCACTTTCGCAGGAACATTCAGAGTATGCAGTTTATGAGGAGCATCCTGCAGATTCTTTTCTTCATCCACCAGACGAGTCCAGTCTTTGCCATTTGTAGAACCTTCTATATAATATTGATAAACCACAGGATCATGGGGCGCATGTACATTGAAATTATGATCTGCGAAATTCACCTGAATAGCATTCACTTCCATTGTTTTTCCAAGATCAATTTGCAGCCATTCACCGGCATTGCCTGTTTGAGCAGCCCACCAGGTTTCCACTTGTTCATCATTAGCCAATTCCGGTTCATAGCCTTCAAGGTGTGAAGACGAGGATACTTTTTTCTTATATGAAAGTAAGTTCCATCCCATACTAATATCTTCCTTTTCAAAATCGACCTTCCGATCAGGAATACAGAAAGGATAATCAGCAAAAGTTGTCAACGCATACATGCCATATTTCTCAGAAACAACTACCGGGAATAAACCTAAACGGCGTTCAAACCAATGACGAACAGAAATAGTCATAGATGCTACATGCCAGTAATTACCATATTTATCTTTGAATGTATGTCCATGACCAGCACCACCAATAAAACCTCCGGGTTTGAAAGAGAATGGATTGTCTTCCACATATTCAAACGGACCTAACGGATTATCACCAACATAATTTCCATCACCATAAATACGGTATTGAGTACCGGGAGCTGCATATTGCAAATAATAGCGACCATTATGTTTCAGTACACATGGACCTTCATTCCAACCTTGACGTGGCTCTTCATTGTTCTTACCAGGAACTTCCCAACCATATTTATCACAATTATGTTGAATCAAAGCTTTAGGCTCTCCAATAGCTCGGAAGCCATCTTTGGGATCCACTTCCACTCCCATGATCGGATCCACATCCGAACATCCCCAATAAAAATACACTCTTTCATCATCATCTTTAAAGAACGCCGGATCATGTTGAGGATACTCAAACTTTGTATCTACTTCTTCCCAAGTGTCCTTTTCAGGGTGAGCGTTTTTATAAATACGGGTGTTTCCACTGGATGCCGTAAAATAAAGAGTATCACCATAAACAAGGATGGTTGGAGCATAATCTTCCATCGTTGGAATGGTTGTACAAGGAATATATTCCCATTTTGCCAGATCTTCAGAACGCCAGTATCCACCGGATTTAGAGGCAAACATATAATAATATCCTTTAAAATATTCCAGTACAGGATCGGCCGCTTCACGCCGTGACTCATCATTAGGTTGAAAACGATAGTTCAGATCAATAGGATTGGCTACAATTCTATCATTCTTGACCGGAACTTGCTCCGAAGTACAACTACTTATCAGTCCTGAGACTAAAGCTATACTCACTAATTTCGCTAATTTCTTCATGGTAGTTTTATATTTATTTTTTTTCCTTGGTATTCCACATTTACAGTATATGACTCATTATCCAGCCCTAAACCATCTTGTCTATTTACAAGAACAATATGAAATTTACGTTCTTGCAACATACCATCATAGCTACCTTGACGAGAATGTATAATCAGTTTTCGCTCCTTATCATTCCACGTCATACGGATAGTGGAATATTTACCTTTTTCATAATTATAATTGTCATCTTCATCTTCATACAGGGTAAATTCTCCATCAGCTCCCGGATAAATACGAAGCTGTAAATCGTCCCATGGTTTCTCTGTTGCAAACTGAACAGCAGGATCAACAGGAATGATAGAACCAGCTTTCACATACAATGGGATAATATCAACAGGTGTTTCACGGGTGATTTCACGTCCACCGTCTTGAACTTCGCCAGTCCAGAAATCAATCCACTGGGTTCCTGCCGGCAAATATAAAGAGCGACTTCTGGTCTCGCTGGTAACCGGAGCTACCAATATCGATTTTCCAAAAAGATATTCATCACCCAAATCCAGCACTTTCTTATCTTCAGGGAAATCTGAGAATAAAGCACGCATCAAGCTTCCACCTTCAGAAGTAATCTTCCATGAAGTTGAATAAATATAAGGCAACAGGCGATAACGGAGATTGATCATTTTCTCTTGTGCATCGAAAGCCCAATATCCACGTTCACCAAACATGAAGATTTCACGAGGCGTGTTTGTACCATGCGAACGCATCATTCCAGTAAAAGTAGCAAATTGCATCCAGCGTACATACAATTCATGGAATGCCGAATCCTTTACACCTTCCGGAAATTTATTGGCGGAGAAGAAACCACCAATATCAGAGTTCCAATAAGGAATACCTGTCAAAGAGATATTTAACGCTGCAGGTATCTGATTACGTAGCACACCCCAATCAGAAACCACATCACCCGACCACGCTTGTGCAGCATAACGTTGTTGACCGGCAAAAGCAGAACGAGTCAGAATGAAAACACGCTTATCAGAAGTTTCCTGTCTTTGATGATCATATACACCTCCCACGCTCACAATCGGAAAAGCATTACGAACTTTGCGGAAAGAACCCAGATAAGTCTGAAAATCCAAATCGCCCTCTTTTATCGGACCATGTTCCGGTTCGGTTGCATCCAGCCACCAACCATCCATTCCGATGCTGAACATATTCTTATTCATATATTTCCAGTAGATATCTCTTGCTACCGGATCATAGGTATCATATACTTTCACTCCATTATTCTGTGGAAAAGTCTCATGCACCATCAACTTATTCTGTGCTTTCAATTCTGCATAAATCCCGGTTTCCGGACCAAAAGAAGGCCATACTGAAATAATGGCATGAGCATTCAAACGATGTACTTCTTCCATCATCTTTTTAGGATCGGAGAACTTCGGATTACGGAACTCAACTGCATTCCAGTCTTTATGATTCTCACCCCAATAACGCCAATCCTGAATGATACCATCCAAGGGAACTCTTAAATCACGATACTTCCTGACCACGCCTACCAACTCATCCTGACTAACATAGCGTTCTCTTGATTGCCAAAAACCATAAGTCCAAAGAGGGAACATAGGAGCTTGCCCGGTTAGTTCACGTAATCCAGCCACAACTCCATCCGCACCACCACCATAAACAAAGTAATAATCACACAAATCACCCACTGCCGAATCAAAGGTCATACCTTCTGCATTATCAGTGAAAGTTGTAGGAGAATAGTTATCCCAGAATAAAGCATAACCTTTGATAGAATGAACTAAAGGAATACAGATTTCCGTATTGGCTTGCTGCAAAAATAAAGTTTGGTTACGCTGGTTCATCCGCCCCTGCTGGTGTTGTCCCAAACCATAAATAGCCTCATCACTATCCAACACGAAAGTCTGGCGAACCTGATAGGTAGAATTTCCCGCATCATTGAATGGAATAAAATCAATAGAAGCAGGCTTCTCGGTTAACAAGACTTTACCCTCTTTATCAGTAAAACGAACTTGTTTTTGGGCAATATCCATAATTACTACTAATTCGGAAGTAGTAAGAATCACTTCACCTTTTGTCTCTTGCAATTTGTATTTTACCTTCTCCGGTTGCATAGTGACAGACAATGATTTCTTATCAGGTGTCTTTCCGACTGGATATTTCTTCACGCGAATGATAGAAGAAGAAAAACATTCCAACTCTATACAAGCCTTTTCAATCTCTACTTTTACCCCATTTGGAGTACGCAGTACAGATTGCCCCCATGACGGGACAATCTGTACACAGATACATAAGAATGCTAATAGTTTTCTCATAGTACCAACATTATATAGATAACACTTTATATTTGGTAGTAAATATAACTGGATCCGTATTCTCCTTATCCACACTAAAAGGTATCAGTTTCTCTTCTCCCGGAGCTAACTCATAATGAACGTTATCGCCTACTTTCTTACCTCCGACATACATTTCAATTTTTCCTGTATCCATCAAAGTCCCATTGTTTTTGACAGACACCCAGATAGTCTTCTGATTCTTTACCAGATTTTCTTCCACTTTGAATAAAGTCAAACCGAAATCTGCTGCAAATTCATGAGTATATTCAAGCATAGCGGACAAACCTTTCTTGGAATCTGCATAACCCACACTATCCTTAATACGGTCTTTGGCCACATATTGAGGACTTACACCTCCAACTAAGATTTTGAAGACACCTTTCTCTACAACTCGGTCCATATGATCGTTCAAAAGTGATAGTTCATAAGGTGTCAGTTCAAAAGAAACCGTTTTCGCTTCACCTGGTTTCAGATGAATACGGGTAAAATCTTTCAACTCTGTAATACGTGTCTTCACACTGGCATACATATCCGTTACATACAGTTGTACCACCTCATCACCGGCCCGTTGACCTATGTTCTTCACAGTAGCCTGCACTGTAATATTACCATTTTCTTTTTCCTGTACTTTCAGACCAGAATATTCAAATGAAGTATAACTCAAACCATATCCAAAATAGTAAAGAGGATAATATTCCATATCCGAATATTCATAACGACGACCGGAAGTTTTAAAGTTATAATAGAGAGGGAGCTGACCTACGTGACGTGGGAAAGTCATTGGCAAACGACCGGCAGGATTATAATCACCAAACAGCACATCTGCTGTTGCCGGACCACCTTCTTGTCCCGGCAACCAATTCACAAGGATAGCTTTACACAATTCTGATGCCTTAGACAAATTATAAGGACGCCCTGCCTGAAGAATCAATATAACAGGTTTTCCGGTTGCACAAACAGCTTCCAATAATTCCTGTTGTTTACCCGGCAAAATCAAGGTTGCATAATCATGGTTCTCACCGGATGTTTTATATACATCTGTCGTAGCCTCACTGGTTGAACAATCTCCCAAAACCAATAGTACCACATCTGATTGTGAAGCAGCTTTTACTGCCTTTGCAATATTGTTTTCACCCAAGCTTGTAAAATCGCAACCTTGCTCATAAATCACTTTTGTCTGCTTTCCTACCGCTTGTTTGATTCCAGTCAACACAGATTTCAACTGGCCAGGTAGAAGTTTAGGAGTGTAGTCACCGGGCTGAAGATCATCTGCACCGGGACCTAACACAGCAATCGTACGCATGTTTTTAGACAGAGGCAAAATATTATCCTTATTCTCTAACATTACGATCGATTCGCGGGCAGCCTGACGTGCCATTTCTTTATGACTGTCCGAATTCCAACCCGGATAAATCTTATTCCAGTCCAACGGTTTGTTAGGTGCTTTTTCAAACAGCTCATTGCGGAACATCATACGTAACATTGTGCGGCACACCTCGTCAAGGTTTTCCATATTGATACGTCCATCTTTTGCAGCCTGTATCACCTCCTTATCATTATAAGTATCACCACAGTTTGTAGCAATACCGGCTGCCAAAGCCTGGTTAGCTGCTTCTATTTTATCTTTAGCCGTATAATGTTTACGGGCAGTCAAATTACCTATAGCACCACAGTCGCTAACGATAAAACCGCTGAATCCCCATTCCTCACGCAAAATATTATGTAGTAATTCTCTACTTTTAGCTACCGGAACACCCAAGAAATCCGAATAAGCCATCATCAAAGATTGGCAATCATAGTTACGAATCACATGACGGAACGGAACCAAATGTACTTCGCGCATTTCACGTTCAGACAATCCTATATCATGAGAATCGCGCCCTCCCAACGGTGCACCATGACCACCAAAATGTTTCGGAGTAGTATACAACCCCATAGACTGGTAGCCTTTAATCCAAGCTCCACCAATTTGTGACACCAAAACCGGATCTTCTCCAAATGTTTCCTCACAACGTCCCCAACGGGCATCCTGAGCTACATCCAGTACCGGAGACCATGCCTGCATAGTACCTGCCGAAAGAGTTTCATCGCCAACTACCATCGCCACTTCTTCTGTCAACTTCTTATTCCAGGTTGCTCCCATTGCCAGGGCCTGGGGGAAGATAGTAGCTCCACTACCATATGAGAAGCCATGTACAGCTTCCACCTTTGTAATGGGGGGTACATATAAGTGAGGAATACCGGGAATACCCCAGCCTTCACGTATCAGTTCCATTTTATCTTCCGGTGTCATCACAGACAGCAGACTTTCTACACGTTCTTCCACCGGAAGCGTAGGGTCCATATAGCGTAGCGCAGTCTTTTCTCCTTTCCGATCTTTCAATTCTTTATCAGCTAAAAGAACAGATACTTCCTTTACCATAAAAGGCTTAACACGATCACCTCCTTTAAAAGCCAACCGGACATGTGCCCCATATTTAGGTGAAAACTTCAACCGCATCTCTTTAGCGCTACCCTGTACCTGATAATCGACAGGCACTCCCAGGTTCATAGGATCATATGTAACAAAGATATTCATCAGTTGCTTTAAGTCTTCTTTAGAAACACCTTGCATCTGAACCCCAAGTTCACATACATCACCAGGGGTCTGGATAGTAAACATCAACCATTGGTCTGTTTTCAAGTCCTGCCCACTAACTTCCCACATTGTCTTTTGATCCTTATCAAAAGCTAACGAAGCTTTTTCCACATTAGTGGATGCTGAAACGGATAAAATATCACTTGGCTGCTGAGCCATTAGAAAAGAGCAGGATAATATTCCTGCAAATAAGAATAAGTGCCTTTTTAAGTTCATATTATCAGATTTTAATCTATTTTTATGCAAAGAAAACGGCAACTGCTTAATAAAATGATAAAACAATAATTAATGAAACATTAAAATCCACTTAATGAATCACTTTTGCAGAAAAAGCGAAGCCTGGCTGTAATAATTGCATAAATAAGTAATCGGTTTTCACTAAAAAGCATTACTTTTGTACGAGCTAATACTTCATTAAGAACATACAAAATGAAAAAGACACAATCTATTATCTTTCTTCTGTTGATGTGTATGCGTTCAGTCGCTCAGCTTCCTGAATATGGTTTGCATATCCAATCCTACCCGCTTCAGAATTCTGAGTTTACCAGTATGGTATTAGAAGATGGAAAGCCCATAGAGACTAAAGGAGACAAAATTACCCTGAGCTTTAACCTCTGGGTGAGACCCGATAATGTATTCGGAACCGTATTCCGCATCATTACTGAAAACAATAAGAATGTCGATCTGATGTACAGTGTCAGCGAAAACGACAGACGCTTCCCAATTCTGGTCACCGGAGATGCAGTATACCCCATTCAAAAAGAAGTGAGGCGTGAAACTTGGATTTCAGCCAGCCTGACCCTCGATGTTAAAGAGGGAAATATTACCGTATTATATGATAGTACAGAAATTAATGTGAATTACCCCGACCTGAAGGGTGCGCAGAAACTACGCTTTGCTTTCGGCTATTGTCCCTATGAGGGTTTCTCTTTAGCCGATGTGGCTTCCGTTAATTTAAAAGATATCAGTATCAAGCGTGGATTAGAGGAAATACGCTTGTGGAAAATGGCACGCCATAATCAGGAAGTCTGTTATGACGAGATCTCCCACAGTCCGGCTTCCGGTAAGAATACCCGTTGGATCATAGACCAGTATATCACTTGGAAGAAGATTCATTCGCAGCAATTCAAATCTTCTCCCTCTGTGGCATTCGATCCTACTGTCGGTACTTTCTACATAGCCAACAATAAACAAAAGTTGTATGTTTTCCATACGGATGAAAGGATAACTGACACCATTCAGGTAAAAGGCGGCGAGTTTGTAGCCAACTATCCCAACCAGTTGATATATATACCAGAGCAACATCAGTTGTTATCCTACAACCTGAATGAAAATCTATATTCGTTCTTTGACCCTGTTTCACAAAGCTGGAAAGGAGCACAGGCAGCCGTACAGGAACATGATTATTGGAATAATACACTCGTTTATAATCCGGCCAATTCTTCATTGATCAGCTTCGGTGGATATGGACATTATCATTATAATAACAAGCTATTAATCTGCTATCCCTATGAGGATACCCCGCAACGTCACCTCAATCTGACAAATATTCATCCCAGATACTCTTCCAGTTCTGTCATAGTTGACAGCACACTTTATATCTTCGGAGGACGCGGTTGCCCATCCGGACGGCAAGAATTATCTCCCCGCAACTATTATGACTTATATGCTGTCAACCTGTTGACCCAGCAAGCCAATAAACTATGGGAACTCACTCAGATTCCGGATGGAGGAGACTTTCAACCCAGTGAGAACATGGTTTATGATCCCGAAAAAAAATGTTTTTACTTCTTCAGTACCCAGCAAGGTGGTACGTTGATGAAAATTGATACTCAAACACCGCATTTCGAACTCATGTCATTGCCCATAGGATTGAAATTAGAGGCTCAGTATATGTATACCAACATATACTATTCCCCTAAACAAAAGAAGTTATATACAGTGATTCACCAAGCTGAAGTAAGCGGAAAAGCTGATATAGACATCTATGAACTGAATTTCCCTCCGATTCCTATTTCATCCTTTAAGCAGCCGGATGTGGTTGCAGACAATGCCGGTCAAAACAATCAGTCATCTATATGGCTGTACATCATAGTTGGGGTACTGATTATTGCCGGAATGGGAGTTTTCTATTATAGAAAGAAAAAGGCTGAAATAAACCGGGTTAAGACCACCAGCGGAAACAACAAGAAAGCGGAAACAAACAGTCTCCCATCAGAAACAGCGAATGGCTCTCTAATCAATGATATATCTGAGATAAAAATAGAAATGCCCATACACACAGAGACAACGACATTCCACAATTATGATTTTTCCAAGGGATGTGTTTGCTTCTTTGGTGGTTTCCATGTTGTGGACAAAGAGGGCAATGACATTACAGCCTTATTTACTCCGACCCTTAAGGCCTTATTGATATTGCTTGTGCTCTATACCGGAAGAGACTCCAAAGGAATCATTGGTCATAAACTAATCCAACTATTATGGTATGACAAGACAGATGAATCTGCCAAGAACAACCGTAATGTATATATGAGTAAACTACGCGGTTTATTGGAAAAAGTAGGTGATATCAAAATATTGAATCAAAATGGCTTCTGGAGCATACAGTTTGAAGAAGGAACAATTTGCGACTATCTGGAAGCACTTCATTTATATAAAGAGAATAATAGCCAGAACTTAGAGAAGCTGCTCGAGTTATTGCTACGTGGTATGATGTTACCTAATATGGAAACTGATTGGATCGATACGTTCAAAAACGATTTTTCAAATAGCACTATCGATCTGCTTTGCAGATTACTGAAGCGGGAAGACCTCTCGGAGACGTTAAAGCTAAAAATCGCAGATACACTATTCCAACATGACTACATCAACGAGGAAGCTCTTTGTGTAAAATGCCGCATTCTTTGTCAGCAAGGTAAGAAAGGGCTTGCCAAGACCGTCTATGATACTTTCTGCAAAGAATATGTTGCTTCACTGGGAACAGGATACAAGTTCTCTTTAATGGAAATTATCGACGAACAAAACTGAAATAAATAGATACTCCAAAAGAAAAACGTCTGACCTGGATACTCCCAAGTCAGACGTTTCTTATATTATTATCCGGATTCTACTTTGACTCATTTACGTTCCGGTTGTTTCATTTCCAACGGTTTTTCTTTACGCAACATTTTACCGGCCTGACCTACCAACCATAAATAATGGTCACTTCCAATCCCTTCTTCAATGGGCACAAATGTACTGGCACCAACAGGAACTTTCTTAGCACACTTAAAGATGGCTGTACCCTCGTCTATTTCATCAAACATGGCTACATAAATCATCTCAGCCCCTTCTTTGATAGCACCGGATAACTGTTTCCAGAGGAACGAACCCTTATTGCGCGGTATTTGCACACTATTCTCATGACCCTTCATGTTACGCCAGGAGAAGCCCGGAAAAGCCAGAGGAGCATAGTCTACTTTATTTTTCTTAGCCCAGGCAATATCATCTTTAATCAGTTTCTGATAACGGGGATATGAATTCTCATTATAACGTCCCACGAACCACGGCATCACAACATCACACCGTTTTATCAATTCATGCAAGCGAGGGTCCGACTCGGTATCACCATTCAGTTCACGCCAATGCGTAGGTACTCCCAGCATAACACTAAACCCCTGTGCTTGCAGACCATTAATAATCTTTTCTGCTTCGTTCAGACCATAGCGGCGACGGTCATTGAACCCTACACCCCAGATTGTAACCAGTGGTTTTCCGTTATGATACAGATAGGACGGGTTCTTAGTATGATCCTTTAAAGCATGGCGCTGAGCTATGTCGGCAATATCCTTTAGCAGAACCTCTTCATCACCGGAACGCATACCACTCAGATCATACATCACGCAAATGGCCCGTTCATACTTATTAGCAGCCTTCATCGCTGAATTCAGTACTACGTTGAAGTGATTCAATCCGCTCTTATTACGAATCTCGCCTACAAAGCGTTGCATAAAAACTCCATCCAGTCCGTACTCTTTCATCCATCTGAAGTGAGTATCCACCGTAGATTCATCATGCGAAGAGAAAGTATAAGCCGGAGTACCATCGGCAAACTTGAATTCCGTCTTATACAGTTTCTTGTACTCCGACACTTCGGGCCAGAAATCAATCGTACAAGAACCGGGACGAAAACCGTCGTGCCCGGTATAGTGATACCAACCACGGCCGGCACCGTCATCAGGGGCATTGAACCACCCCTGATAACCGGCCATCACCAATCCTTTGTACGAATTATACTGCTTGCCAGCAGCTTGTGCTGTAACACCTATTGAAAACAGCAAACATACAATAAACCAATTTATTCTTTTTACCATAACCTATTTCATTTATATCGCCTTTTTAAAAAGCTCTTTGCAATGTGTACTTTTCTCCCGGTCGAGTCTGTATATCATACTCATATATCCTGTACAAGATGGGGTACTGTGCCCTTAGTCCTTCGGCCACCAAGGGTTCCTTGATATCTCCACGTTTCATCAACGGGTTCGGATTATCACCTTTAGCCTCTTTCAGACCAGCACCTTCCAATGGTACATACGAACGTATACGCAGGTTTCCACCGATACGTGAAGTTACAGTAGCCGTCGTCAGTTCACCGCCATCCCAGTCCATATCAACTTCGAAAGCACCACGTGCCACCAGACCTTTTACACTACCTTTGCTCCATGCCGTGGGCAGGGCAGGCAACAGGTGCAGAGCTTCATCATGGCTTTGAAGCAACATTTCGGCCACGCCTGCCGTGAAACCGAAGTTTCCGTCAATCTGGAAAGGCGGATGTGCATCGAACATATTCGGATAAGTACGTCCGTCAGGATTACCCTTCTCCACCAACTTCAGCATATTTTTGATAATCGTATACGCATGATCCCCGTCGAGCAGGCGTGCCCAAAGATTGATTTTCCAACCGATGGACCATCCCGTAGCCATATCACCCCGATAGAGGAGCGAACGCTTGGCGGCCTGGAAAAGCTGCGGATGGGCATAAGGAGAAATTTGATTACTTGGGTAAAGCCCGTACAAATGAGAGACGTGACGGTGATCATTATTCGGATCATCGACATCGGCAAGCCATTCCTGCAACTGGTTATGTTTACCTATCTGCATAGGAGGCAAGCGCTTGATCATGCTTTGCAGGCTATCGCAATACGATGTATGGTCGGGATATAACAACTTCGTGGCGGACAGTACCGAAGTCAGTGCATCCAGTACAATCTGAGTGTCCATGGTACATCCGGCGGTCAGCATGGTTCCCGTTCCCGGAGGACCTTGCTCGGGAGACATGGACGGCGCACAAACCATCCAACCGTACTTAGGATGCTCTACCAGGAAATCGAGGAAGAAATCGGCTGCCCCTTTCAAAGCCGGATAAGCAGTCTGCAAGAAAGCCTGGTCACCTGTATAAAGATAATGTTGCCACAAGTGCTGACTGAGCCACGCACCACCCAAAGGCCAAACATACGAAGCACCATCCACCGGACCGGCCATGCGCCACAAGTCCGTATTATGATGCACCGTCCAGCCCCGACAATCGTACAAGGTACGCGCAGTGCCTTGTGCCGACTCGGACAATTCTTTCACCATTTGGAAAAGAGGTTGATGCATTTCCGGCAAATTGGTTACTTCTGCCGGCCAGTAGTTCATCTCTGTATTGATATTGATGGTATATTTTCCATCCCACGGAGCCAGCAATTCATGATTCCAGATACCTTGCAAACCTGCAGGTTGCCCACCGGGTTGTGAAGAAGAGATAAGCAAATAACGTCCGAACTGGAACATCAGGGCTACCAATCCCAGGTCTTTTCCCTCGTTAAAGTGCTTAATGCGGTAAGAAGTTTCTTCCTTGCTGGAAGCACCTACATTCAGCGAGACACGTCCGAACAGCTTTTGATAAGCCTCCTCGTGAGCAGCAAAGGCTTGTGCATAGGGGCGTTTCATGGCCTGCGACAAGAACTCTGTTGCACGGCGGGTTTCATTGGCACTTACATCTTTATAATTGACAAAGTTGGTGGCAGCGGTTACATAGATCACTGCTGCGTCTGCTCCTTTCACTTCGATGCAGTCGTTGGTGACGTTGACTTTGCCTTTCTCGGCCTTTATCTGCGTACGGGTTTCAAAGCGGATGGCACCCGGAATGCCTTCGTGTGCAGAGCCATGTCCGGACAGCAGCAGGCTTTTACCATTCTTTTTTATTTCGTATTCTTTGTACGGAGTGCTATATCGAGTGGTAAAATTGACTGCTCCCGGTTTGTCGGCTTCGATACGCACAATCAGAGCATTATCTGCCAAGGATGTAAACACGGTACGGGTATAGTTTACTTCACCTATTTTATAGCGTACGGAGGCTATTGCCTTCTCCAAATCCAGTTCCCTGCGATAATCGGAATAGTCAGCGTGTCCATCAAATTCCAGCATCAGGCTACCAATAGTTTGAAATGGCATGCCGTGTTGTCCGGTAAAGAAGTTGTCGGCAATCATTTTTTCAGCTTCCTTCTCACGTCCGGAGAAAAGCAACTCCCTAACTGTGGGCAATACACCGAGTGCTTTCGGACTATCATTCCGGTGCGGACCACCACCCCAAACAGTCTCTTCATTCAACTGTATCTGCTCGTTAACTACTCCGCCATAGACCATGGCGCCTAAACGCGAATTACCCAGAGGTAATGCTTCAGTCCATACTTTAGCCGGTTGCTTGTACCACAGCTTCAGATCGTCAGCTTTGGCCATCACACAACAAGCACACAGCAAGCACAGACTTATTAAACGGTTTTTCATGATTCTTAAATTTACATTTTCCAGATGCAAAGAAAAGCGTATCTCATTAATAAAATCGATTAAAATGCATTAATATCGACTTAAAATTATATTAATGCATATCGGACGATGAAATTTACTCAAAATGGAAAAGGAAGGAATAAAAGAGTGATAAGGTGGTAGGGTGATAAAGTGGCTGCGCTATATATCAAAGAGTCTTATCCCGCTATCACTTTATCACCCTACCACCTTATCACACTTTGTTCATAACCCATCAAAAATGAATCAACCTATGTTTTTTGTGTGTAATTTTTATTTCTTTCCTTTCTTGTCTTGTCACTTTTCCCACCCCCTCTCAGATGCCTTCTGAATGGGGGTACAATGAGTCAGGGACTGAAAGGCATTCAGTCAGTGAGTGAAAGGAATTCAGTCCCTGACTGAATCAGATTCACTCAACGAGTCGGAGGAGTAGCTGCGGAAAAGGAAGAATTTTACGTTTTTTTTGTAAAGATAATTACCAACTGATGAAATGTACGATGAATCATCATTTAACTCATATCGAGAAAGGAAAGAATAAAGGAGTGATAAGGTGGTAAGGTGATAGGGCGATAAAGTAGCTGCGCTATATATCACAGAGTCTTACCCCGCTATCACTTTATCACCTTACCACCTTATCACATTTTGTTCATAACCCATCAAGAATGAGAGAATGATATATAGAGCCCTGTCATCCCCTCCTTTCTCTACACATTCTTTTTCAAAGAGATAAAGCAGGCATTCCCAATATAATTACTACATTTGCAGAATAATGTGCGACAAGAGGTCGCATAAGTAATTGTTCAGCATTATGTCTGAACCTATTGTT
>OGLI01000013.1_pt1 | contig 200661 bp, 157 predicted proteins | sample 1572661 | NCBI WGS metagenome assembly OGLI01 (sample SAMEA2581901, study PRJEB24529) | metagenome | biome: Human gut stool | place: China | collected 2011 | reverse complement strand
ATCTTCTTGAGCTGGGCCAGCCGGTCGATACGGGTACGCATGGTCTTAAAGTTGGTGAGCATGCCGCCGAGCCAGCGGGCATTGACGTAGTACATGCCGACGCGGGAAGCCTCTTCCTTCACGGCGTCCGCAGCCTGCTTCTTGGTGCCGACGAAGAGGATGGTCTGGCCATTCTCCGCGAGGGTGCGCACGAAGCTGTAAGCCTCCTCGAGCTTTTTGACGGTCTTCTGCAGGTCAATGATGTAGATGCCGTTGCGCTCGGTGTAGATATAGGGAGCCATCTTGGGGTTCCAGCGACGGGTCTGATGGCCGAAGTGGACGCCTGCTTCGAGCAGGGCTTTCATGGATACGACGTTTGCCATTGCTTGTAGTTTCTCCTTCAAATTTAGTTTTTACCTCTGGGGCCTTCATCCCTCCTGCCAACCTGATGGCACAGACAAGAAGTCCGGTCTCCATGCGGAATACCCGGGTATTATACCCCGCTATTTTCAAAATTGCAAGCACTTTTTGAAAAATCCTGTGTTTTTCCCGTTTTCTTTTCCTTTTGCCGCCTTTCCCGCGTCGTTTTCCCGCGATTTTGCACCCAGAAGTTGTCATTTTTCTTTTTTAATAATGTCTTTCTAAAATTTAGGCTTGCAAAAATGTCGAAAATCTTTATAATGTGGTAGGTCTGCTATTGGGGGACTTTTCGTCCGCCGCCCTTTTCAGTACCGGCGGCGGCGCGTGCGGTGCTCTCTGCGCGGGATCTCCTGGCGCGGAAAGGGCTTGTCAATGAGAATGATATCGTCCCCGATCTGCTTGATACACTCCCATGGGATGCAGTATTCCTCTCCCCGGCCGAACAGCCCGAAAAAGCGGTACGGCCCGGGAATGATGAGTGCGGTGAGCTGCCCGTCCGGCAGCCTGCATTCCACGTCGCCCACATAGCCCAGGCGGCAGCCGTCGCAGATGTTGATGACCTCCTTGCAGCGGAAGTCGGCAAAGCGGCAGTTCATGCGCATCCCCTCCTGTTCCCTTTCATTGTATTTCCGGAACAGGAAGTCCTATCCCTCGCATTTCCCGCGACTTCTCTCCGGGCTATGCCGGAGAGAAAATTTTCTCTACGGAGGTTCCCCCACATGACAGAGATCCAGCTCAATATGTACCATGCCCTCGCGCTTGGCGCCGCCATGTACGCCCTCGGTCTGGTGCTGATGAAGAAGATCCCCGTGCTCAGCCGCTTCTGCATCCCCGCTCCCCTGGTCGGCGGTCTGTGCTTCGCGATCTTCAACACCATCCTCTATGCCACGGGCACGGCGGTCATCACCTTTGACGACACGCTGCAAACGGTCTTTATGATCTTCTTCTTTACGACCGTCGGCTTCACCGTCAGCATTCCGATGCTGCTCAAGAGCGGCAAATCCGTCATCATGCTCCTTATTTTGAGCGTTGTGATGATCATTTTGCAGAATGTCGTCGGCAGCGGCGTGATGGCGCTCATGGGCAAAGATCCGCTCTACGGCCTCGCCTGCGGCTCTATCTCGATGATCGGCGGCCCCGGCACGGCGGCGGGTATTGGTCCTGACCTTGACGCGGCCGGTGCCATCGGCGGCACGACGGTCGCCGTCGCGGCGGCGACGTTCGGCCTCATCTTCGGCTCGCTCCTCGGCGGCCCGATCGCCCGCAAGCTCATCGTCAAGAACCACCTGCGCAACGAGCTCGCAGAGCAGACGGTGGAAGAGGATGTCGACGACACGTATTACAACACCCACGCCAATAACTTTGTCTACGGTTTCCTGCTGCTGATGTTCTGCGCCGGCGTCGGCAACGTCGTCAGCGTTCTGCTCACGAACCTCTGCGGCTTCAGCTTCCCCATTTACATTGGTTCGATGCTCGTGGCCGTCGTCGTGCGCAACGTGATCGACCACTTCAAGATCATGGAGTTCCCCGCCGCCGAGATCAGCACAATGGGCAACATGTTCCTCGCGATCTTCCTCTCGATGGCGCTCTCGGGCCTCAAGCTCTGGCAGCTCGTCGACCTGGCGCTGCCGATGATCGTCGCCCTCGCCGCCGAGGTGCTGCTGATGGTCGTCTTCTCGCTGCTGGTCGTCTTCCCGGTCATGGGCCACGATTACGACGCCGCGATGATCACCGCCGGCTTCATCGGCTTCGGCATGGGCGCCACGTCCAACGCCATGGCCAACATGCAGGCCGTTTCCCGCCGCTACGGTCCCTCTCCCTCGGCCTACTTCGTCATCCCGATGGTCGGCGGCCTCTTCAACGACTTCTTCAACGCTGCGATCATTGCATTCTGTATCGGTCTTCTTGCGTGAGAACCGTTTGAGGGCGCAAAGTCCATCGAAGCGCGCCGAACGATAAAAAATATCCCCGCTTCCCGTTCCGTATGTTTCCGCCGCGTGCGGACATACTGAAAGCACTACGCATGGGAGGCGGGGATTCTTTTTATGCTTGGCAAGGTGGAGATCTGCGGCGTGAACACGACAAAGCTGCCGACGCTGACCGCCGCGGAGACGGACGCGCTGCTTCATCGCGCAAAGGACGGCGACGCAGCCGCGCGCGAAAAGCTCGTCGAGGGCAATCTGCGGCTGGTGCTGTCGGTCATCCAGCGCTTTTCCGGCCGAGGGGAAAACGCGGACGACCTCTTTCAGGTCGGCTGCGTGGGGCTACTAAAGGCCATCGACAACTTCGACACTTCGCAGAATGTTCGTTTTTCCACCTACGGCGTGCCGATGATCATCGGCGAGATCCGGCGGTATCTGCGCGACAACAGCTCCATTCGCGTCAGCCGCTCGATGCGCGACACGGCCTACCGCGTCTTACAGGCGCGTGAAAAGCTCCAGCGCGAGCAGCAGCGCGAGCCCACGGTCGAGCAGATCGCGCGCGAGCTCGGCATCCGGCGCGAGGAGGTCGTCTTCGCCATGGACGCCGTATGCGACCCCGTGTCGCTCTTTGAGCCCATCTACTCCGACGGCGGCGACGCCGTGTGCGTCATGGATCAGGTGCGCGACAACAAGAACACCGACGAGGACTGGCTCGAGCAGATCGCGCTCAAGGAGGCCATGGCGCGCCTGAGCGAGCGCGAGCGCCAGATCCTCGCCCTGCGCTACTCCGACGGCAAGACGCAGATGGAGGTCTCGAGTGAGATCGGCATCTCGCAGGCGCAGGTCTCGCGCCTTGAAAAAAACGCCATCAAGAGCATCAAGAAGAATATGTAGACTCAGACAAAAAGGAGCGGAAATGTTTCCGCTCCTTTTTCCGTTTCTTCTCTTGACTTTATCCGCCATTTTATTACAATATAGTATGTATTTTTGCGCCGGTGGGATGCTCCTCCGGCAAATCCGGATCAAATGGAGGTTCCTTCCATGCATTACAACGTCATCATCATTGGCGGCGGCCCCGGCGGCATCTTCTCCGCCTACGAGCTGACAAAGGATCGCAGCGACCTGCGCGTCGCCGTGTTCGAGGCCGGTCACAGCCTTGAAAAGCGCCACTGCCCCATCGACGGCGACAAGGTCAAATCCTGCATCCGCTGCAAGAGCTGCTCGATCATGAGCGGTTTCGGCGGCGCGGGCGCATTTTCCGACGGCAAATACAACATCACCAACGACTTCGGCGGCACGCTGCACGAGTACATCGGCAAAAAGCAGGCGCTCGACCTCATGCACTATGTCGACGAGATCAACATGGCCTACGGCGGCGAGGGCACGAAGCTCTACTCCACCGCCGGCACGAAGTTTAAAAAGCTCTGCATCCAGAATAAGCTGAATCTGCTCGACGCCTCCGTCCGCCATCTCGGCACGGACGTGAACCTCGTCGTGCTCTCGAACCTCTATGACCTGCTCAAGGACAAGGTCGACTTCTACTTCGATTCTCCCGTCACCACCATCGCCCGCGAGGGCGAAGGCTACCGCGTCACCGTCGGCGAGACGGACTATACCTGCGATAAGTGCATCGTCTCCGTCGGCCGCGTCGGCAGCAAGTGGATGGAGGGCGTGTGCCAGGAGCTCAAGATCCCCACGAAGTCGAACCGCGTCGATATCGGTGTGCGCGTCGAGATCCCCGCCGTCGTCTTCTCCCACCTGACTGACGAGCTCTACGAGAGCAAGATCGTCTATCGCACGGAAAAGTTCGAGGACAACGTCCGCACGTTCTGCATGAACCCCAACGGCATCGTCGTCAACGAGAACACGAACGGCATCGTCACGGTCAACGGCCACAGCTATGAGGATAAATCCCTCCAGACCGAGAACACGAACTTCGCGCTTCTCGTTGCCAAGCACTTCTCCGAGCCGTTCAAGGATTCCAACGGCTACGGCGAGAGCATTGCGCGCCTGAGCAACATGCTGGGCGGCGGCGTTATCGTCCAGCGCTTCGGCGACCTCATCCGCGGCAAGCGCAGCACCGAAAAACGCATCAAGGAGTCGTTCACCGTGCCGACGCTGAACGCCGCCGCGGGCGATCTGAGCCTCGTGCTGCCCAAGCGCATTCTGGACGGCATCATTGAGATGATTTACGCGCTGGATAAAGTCGCCCCCGGCACTGCCAACGACGACACGCTGCTCTACGGCGTGGAAGTGAAGTTCTACAACATGGAGGTCGAGGTGGACAGCAACCTCATGACCTGCCACGACGGGCTTTATATCATCGGCGACGGCAGCGGCATCACGCACTCGCTGTCCCACGCGTCCGCAAGTGGGGTGCATGTAGCGAGGCAGATTAGCAAGCAATAAGCAGGGAAGCCTATCAAAGAATTTTGTCAATAGTATAGTTGATTCCTTAGCTTTTGATGCTGCTGAATCAGCTGCTTAGCATCTTTGGCTGAAAATGCTCGTGCCATGTTCTTTCCTCCGATGTACCTTGTCGAACTGCGCGCTTGTATTTTCACAATTGCACTCCGTTATTGCAACACTATCTATCTAAAAGCGCAAGAAAAATTCTATAAGCATCATAAGCTAACCGCGGCGAGTGCCTTTCTTCAGCACCCGCCGCGGTTCTTCTATTTGCTTACCTTTCTTCTCTAAAGTATGGCAGCCCCAAATGCTGCGGCGGCTGGTCCTCACGCTTCTTGCGCAAGCTGGAAATGCACAGCACCACGATGGTCACAATGTAGGGGAGCATTTTGTACAGTTCCTTCACCGCCGGGTTCGAGCCGGTCGGGATGTACATGTGCAGGATGTAGAGTCCGCCGAAGAGAATCGACGCGAACACGCCAACGTTAGAGCGCCAGATGGTGAAGATGACCAGCGCAATCGCCAGCCAGCCGCGGTCGCCGAACGCGTTGTTTGACCACACGCCGCTTGCGTAGTCCATGACGTAGTACAGTCCGCCAAGCCCTGCAATCATGCTGCCGATGCATGTTGCCATGTACTTATACTTCGTCACGTTGATGCTCGCGGCGTCGGCGGTGTTCGGATTTTCGCCAACCGCGCGCAGATGCAGACCTGTGCGGGTGTGCTTCATGAACCAAGCGACAAAGAAGCCGATGGCAATCGCGAGGTATACCATGAAGCCATAGGACAGGAAGTCCTGATAGAACCAGCCTTCACTCTCGGCGAACAGTGGGCGATGGAAGAAGTAGCTTGTGCCGGAGAGGGCAATAGACGGAACTTCACTGCCAGACAGCTTAATCAGTGAGCCGCCAAAGAAGTTGCCAACACCAACACCGAAAGTTGTCATAGCCAAGCCAGTCACGTTCTGATTCGCACGGAGCGTAACGGTCAGCAGGCAGTAGAGCAGCCCCATCAGCAGCGAACCGAGCAGGCAGCATACAATCGGAATCAGAATTGCCGGAAGCGCGCTGATGTCCGCCTTGCTGGGCAGGGAATTTTCGTAGAAGAACGAGCCGATAACACCGCAGATGCCGCCGACATACATAATGCCGGGGATGCCGAGGTTCAAATTGCCGGACTTTTCCGTCAGTATTTCACCCGTGCTGCCGTAAAGCAGCGGAACGCCCTGCACCACCGCGCGGGGAATGAATGAAATGATATCAAACACGCAGCTTCTCCTCCTTCCCAGTACGCTTGCAGAAGTTAATCTTGTAGTTGATAAAGAACTCGCAGCCGATGATGAAGAACAGAATCACACCCGTGATAATGTCCGCAAAAGACTGATTCAGCCCGAACTTCGAGGATACCTCGCCAGCCCCGCGGTCAAGGAAAACGAGCAGGAAGCTGGTAAAAATCATAACGAACGGGTTAAATTTCGCCAGCCATGACACCATGACCGCCGTGAAGCCGCGCCCGTCTACAAGCGTCGTCGTCAGCGTGTGGTCGCTGCCCGCGGTCAGCAGGAAGCCCGCCAAGCCGCAGAGTGCGCCGGAAATCAGCATCGTGCGGATGATGACCCACTCCACCTTGATCCCTACATACCGGGCGGTGCGCTGGCTTTCGCCGACGACGGAAATCTCGTACCCGTGCTTGGTGTAATATAGGTAGAGGAACATCAGCAGCACCAGCACGCCAACCACGATGATGTTGAGCAGATACTGCTGGTCAGCGACCTTCGGCAGCCAGCCAATCTGCGAGCGCTGGTTGATGATGCCGATTTTGCCCGACCCCTTCGGCGACTCCCAGAAGATGCAGAAGTACGCGACCAGCTGCGTCGCGACATAGTTCATCATCAGCGTGAACAGCGTCTCGTTCGTATTCCACTTTGCCTTGAAGAGCGCCGGAATGCCGCCCCAAATCGCACCAGCGAGCATACTGGTCAGCAGCATCACGAGTATCAGCGCCCAGTTTGGCAGCACGTCGCGCAGGAGAATCATGCAACTGGCGGAGGCAAGGCAGCCCATCAGCGTCTGACCTTCGCCGCCGATGTTCCAAAAGCGCATCTTAAACGCAGGGGTAACGGCGAGGGAAATGCACAGCAGCATCGCCACGTCGCGGAAAGTCACCCACGTCTTGCGCGGCGTGCCGAACGTGCCTTTGATGATGGTGCTGTAAATGGCGAGCGGGTCGTCATCCGTCAGCAGCAGGCAGATAATGGCGCTTGCGCCCAGTGCCAGCGCAATGGCAATCACGCGAATCAGCAGCGCCTTCTGCCACGAAATGTCTGTTCGCTTGGAAATGTGGAAGAGCGGCTCCCGTTTGGCTTCACTCATGCTCGTTACCTCCCACGCGGGTCATCATCATGCCGATTTCTCGCTTGTCTGCGCCGCGGCCGGGTACGATGCCGCTGACTTTGCCGCCGCACAGCACCAGAATGCGGTCGCACAGCTCCACCAGCACGTCCAAATCCTCACCGACGTAAACAACCGCCACGTCCTGCTTCTTTTGGTTATTAATCAGGTTGTAAATCGTGTAGGAGGAATGAATATCCAGCCCGCGCACCGCGTACGCCGTCAGCAGCACTTTCGGCGCGGAGGTGATTTCGCGCCCGACCAGCACTTTCTGCACGTTGCCGCCCGACAGACGGCGAATCGGCGTACTCAGGCTCGGCGTCGCGACTTCCAGCTCCTTGACCACGTTTTCCGCGATTCGGCGCGGGCTCTTGCGGTCGGTGAAGAACGAATGCCCCTTGCGGAACGTGCGCAGCATCATGTTGTCGGACAAGTCCATGTTGCCAACCAAGCCCATGCCCAGGCGATCCTCCGGTACGAAGGAGAGCGAAACGCCCATGTTCTGGATGGTCAGCGGGTCTTTGCCAATCAGTTCCACATGCGCGCCATCGTCCTCGATGTAGCTGATGCTGCCAGAATCGACAGGCTGAAGCCCGGCAATCGCTTCCAGCAGTTCTTTCTGACCCGAACCCGCAATGCCCGCGATGCCCAGAATTTCGCCTGAATTGGCGGTAAAGCTGACATGGTCGAGCTTCGTCGTGCCTTCCTCGTTGCGCACAATCAAGTCTTTGACTTCGATGCGCGGGCGGGGATTGACCGGCTCGGTGCGCTCAATGTTGAGCTTTACCGGATGCCCGACCATCATGTTTGTCAGTTCTTCGGCATTCGTGTCGCGGGTCATCACGTCGCCGACGTACTGCCCCTTGCGCAGCACCGCCACGCGGTCGGACAGAGACTCCACCTCGTGCATCTTGTGGGTGATAATGACAATCGCCTTGCCGGCGTTGCGCATGTTGCGCAGGATGGCGAAGAGCGTGTCCGTCTCCTGCGGGGTCAGCACAGCGGTCGGCTCATCCAGAATCAGGATATCAGCGCCGCGATACAGCACCTTGATGATTTCAATCGTCTGCTTCTGCGAAACGGACATATCGTAAATCTTCTGGTTCGGGTCGATATCAAAGCCATACTGGTCGCAGATTTTCCGAATTTTGCGGATGGCGGACTTCATATCCAGCTTTTCATCCAGACCGAGGATGATGTTTTCCGCCGCCGTGAACACATCCACCAGCTTAAAGTGCTGGTGAATCATGCCGATGCCCAGATGGAACGACTCCTTCGGGGAGGAGATGGACACGGGCTTGCCGTTGATGTAGATTTCGCCCTCGTCGGGGTAGTAAATTCCGGAGAGCATGTTCATCAGTGTAGTTTTGCCGCTTCCATTCTCGCCCAGCAGCGCAAGAATTTCGCCGCGGTAAATATCCAGACACACCTTATCATTGGCCAGCACAGGGCCAAAGCGCTTGGTCACATTGCGAACGCTGACGGCTGCGGTTCTCTGTTCCAACCGGCTCACTCCTTTATGATTGCAAATCGTAAATAACGCGAATGAATAGGAAACACTGCAAATGGGAATGCAGCGGGTTTGCCTGCACTTTCATTTGCAGTGTCAACAAGAAATTCGACCGCCCCGACCCCATGCAAAAGATCGGGGCAGTCGAAAATGGAATTACATGCCTTCGGGCAGCGTGATGCCGTCGATGTTCAGGTCGAAGTAGGGCGCGGCGCGGAAGAAGGATTCCTTGAATTCGCCGTCGATGACCACTTCGGTGTCACCCACGAAGTCGCCCATGTCGTCCACGTCCGCCAGATAGGAGGTCAGCGCCTTGCCGTTCACGGTGAAGGTCGCGGTGTCGAACACCTTGAGGGTGCCAGCCGCCAGCGCAGCCTTCACTTCTTCCAGCTTCTCAGCCGTGCCAGCCGCAGCAGCCTGCTCGTTGATGGCAGACAGCTCGACAGAGCCGGTCGCAATCGTGCCAGTCCAGTCAAGCGCGATGTCTTCGCCGTTCATCATGCAGTTCAGGATGTACTCGAAGTAGGGTTCCCAGTTGATGCGGGAGGAAACGATGAAGGTGTTCGGGCAAGCTGCCACCGTGGAGCCGTTGTAGGAGACGTTCGGCACACCCGCCACTTCGCAGGCAGTCGGAGCGCCCATGGAGTCAGCGTGCTGGGAAATGAGGACGCAGCCCTTCTGAATCAGCATCTGCGCGCCTTCCTTTTCCATCGCCTCGTCATACCAAGAGTAGGTGAAGGTCACTTCCATGGTCGCGGAGGGGCAGACAGAGCGCGCGCCGAGGAAGAAGGAGGTGTAGCCAGACTTCACTTCCGCGTAGGGGTAAGCGCCGACATAGCCAATCTTCGCCTGATCCGCCGTAATCGTGCCGGCTTCGATCATTTCGTTCAGCTTCATGCCAGCCGCAACGCCCGCCAGATAGCGACCTTCATAGATGGTCGCGAAAGCATTGTGGTAGTTGGGCAGGTTCTCGGTGTGCGCCTTCGTGCCAGTCGCATGGCAGAACTCGACTTCCGGGAACTCCAGCGCAGCCTGAATCATGTAGGATTCATGACCGAAAGAGTCCGCAAAAATGATGTCGCAGCCTGCGTCCGCCAATTCAGCAGCTGCGTCGTAGCATTCCTGACCTTCGGGGATGTTGGTCTTGGTTTCGTAGGCGATGCCCAGCTTCTCGCAGGCAGCCTTCGCCGCAGTGATGAAGTTCAGGTCGTAGGTGGAGTTTTCGTCGTGCAGGAAGATGAAGCCGATCTTCAGGTCATCCTTCGCGACGGGCGCGCGTTCAGCCAGTGCAGCAGTCGTCAGGCAGCACAGGCACATCACCAGCGCAAGCAGCAGAGATGCAAACTTTTTCATGGTCAAGTCCTCCTCCATTCGATGGGTGAAAACGGTGTAACCATTCGCTAAAAAACGAACGTTTTCCGGGAAACATGACCCATTGTACACAAATTCGGCACAAAAATCAAGCCTTTTTCAGAAAAAATCCGACTTTTTTGCGAACAATTCAGGTGAATGTTCGGAAATAGGCGGATTGGCAGGAGAACGTCACGTTTTTGACAAGCATCCGTGCTTTCCGCATACGGCTCCAACGAAAACACACCGTCAGCATTGCGGCTGATTCCATGTGTCGACAGAACATGATAGGCAAGGGGAGTTTCATAAGAATAACAATGCGCTCTGCCAGGGATGTTCCGGCAGGGAGTTTCAAATTACGCGGCAATCTTGCAAAAACGCCCTTGACATTGCACTGTCCCTGATTATAATAGTTGCATATACAACGATGCACATACAACCATTAGCGTCACGGAGGTGCACATATGGATATCACCGAACGGAAAATCACAAAAATCGCGCGGGAAACAGAGAAACTCGTCCTGCTGTCCCTGCGGGAAGAGGGCGTCGGCACGGCGGAAATCGACCTGATTCACGCGCTGCGGCACCATCCCGGCTGCACACAGGCGGCGCTGGCGGAACTGCTGCACGCAGACAAGGCAGCCATCGCGCGGCGGACAAAAAATCTGGAAGCGAAAGGCTTTCTGGTGCGTCAGGAGGCTCCGAACGACCGCCGCAGTCAGCTGCTGTATCCCACGGAAAAGGCGGAAGCCATGAAAGCCTCCAAAGCAGAGATCGAAGCATCCTTCTACGAGTACCTGACTTCTGTGCTGACGGACGATGAATCCAAAACCTTCGCAGCGCTGCTGAACAAGCTGTACGCAGCATCGAAAACCGAAAGCCGCGCGGGATTCCCGCATTTTATTCAGGCGCAGAGGAAATAAAGACAATGCAAGACAAGCAGAATTTCTGTCCGAACAAAGTCAGCTCCTATTTTCGTGCCGAATGGCTGTCGCTGACCTTCGTCACGCTGTCCGGGCTGTTCTACAACGTGGGTCTGCTGGCGACGCCGTGGTTCGAAGGGCGGCTTGCCCAGTGCCTGACCGACATTCTGGGCGGCTATCAAACCGCGGAAGCGATGGCGACGCTGGTGCTGGCATATTTGTTCGTCACGCTGGTGGTTCAGGGCGCGCGTTTCATCAAGCGATTCTACGTTCGGAGCTTCGCCAACAACATCAATCGCCGCATGAGGGGCATTCTGTATGCCAATCTGGTACGCGAAAGCCGCACGTCGCTGGAGAAAGAAGGCGCTGGCGAGCTGATGACGAAAGCCATTTCTGACGTGGACGACTGCGTGGAAGGAATGCGCAAATTCACCACCGAAGTGTTTGACACCGGCGTGGTGATGGTCAGCTACACAGTCATGCTGCTGATTTACGACTGGCATCTGGCGCTGCTGAGTTTGCTGTTCACGCCCATTTCGTACTTCTGCGCAGCAAAGATGAAGAAGCCCGTTCAGCGCGCAGGAGCGGCGTACAAGAAAGCGGCGAGCGCGCTCAGCAGTGCGACGCTCGACCGCGTGGAAAACGCCGTCACCTACCGCATCTACGGCTGCGAAGGTGCCCGCGCGGAACGCTACGAGGGTGCGCTGAAGAATTACGAAAAGGCTGCTGTGCGTTCCAACGTGTGGCAGTCCGCCCTGCCGCCGCTGTATCTGGCTGCATCAGGAGCCGGGGTGCTGTTCATCCTGTGGTTCGGCGCGAAGAACGTACTCGGCACAGGCTGGCGCGCATGGGACATCGGCGCCTTCACCACCTTCTTGTCCTGCTTCACGCGGCTGACGGTCAAGTCCTCCAAGGTGGCAAAGCTGTTCAACTCCGTGCAGAAAGCAGAAGTGTCGTGGAAGCGCATCAAGCCGCTGATGAAGTCGCCGGAAGCGCTGGACGACCTCCGCATCCCGCAGTCTGCCGACGTGACGCTCGACAATCTGTCCTTCACCTACGGAGACGCGCCGATTTTCTCCGGCCTTTCGCTGACAGCGCATCCCGGCGACATTATCGGCGTGACTGGCCCGGTCGCGTGCGGCAAATCCACCTTCGGGCGCGTATTTCTCTGCGAAATGCCCTATGGCGGCTCGGTTCGCTTCGGCGGCAAGGAACTTTCGAGCTTCTCGCCGCGGGAAATTTCCGGTATGGTCGGCTATTTGGGACATGATCCGGAACTGAGCATGGACACGATTCAAAACAACGTGCTTTGCGGCAGCAGTCAGGACGTTCTGCCGCAGCTGAACGCCGTCGTCCTGACGGACGAAGTGCTGGCGATGGAAAATGGCGCTGATACGGTCGTCGGCAGCAGCGGCGCACGGCTTTCCGGTGGTCAGGCGCAGCGGCTGGCGCTGGCGAGAACGCTTGCGCATCCGCGCCCGCTGATGATTCTGGACGACCCGTTTTCCGCGCTTGACCGCAAGACGGAGGACGCTGTGTTTGCGAATTTGCAGGCATACGCCAAGGATAAGGTCGTTTTCCTGATTTCGCATCGACTGTACCACTTCCCGCAAATGCAGCAGGTGATTTTCATGGAGGACGGCAAGACGACGGTCGGCACGCATGACGAATTGATGGCATCCGTTCCGACATACCGCTGGCTTTACGAGAGCCAAACCGGGGGTGAAGCACATGCGTAATCAGAAAAAAGCGGGCGTGATTTCCGCGCTCAAGGCAGCGGTGCGGTCGCATCGGATATTGACGATCAGTACGCTGCTGTGCGTTGCGGCATCGGTTGCCGCGTCGCTGATTCCGCCGCTGCTGCTCAAGGACATGATTGACCGGCTGACGGGTGGTATGCCGCTGCTGTTCACCGCCGTGCTGCTCTATTTCTGCAGCCTCGTGTTGGAGGGAACGCTCTCCTCGGCGCAGGAAACGCTGCTGGTGCTGTTCGGGCAGAAGATGACGCACGCCCTGCGCTCCGAAATGTCGCAAAAGCTCATCGCGCTGCCCGCCAGCACGCTCGTCGGGCAAAATCCCGGCGAGGTTGCCGCGCGCTTTTCGGGTGATGTGGATGCTGTCGAGGCGCTGTTCACCTCCGGCATCATCAGCATGGCAGCGGATGCCTGCCGCATCATCTCGATTCTGGCAGTGATTGCCGTGGAGAACATGGGGCTTGCGCTGGTGCTGCTGGTGATTCTGCCGCTGTTCGCCGTTTTCACCCGTTTTGTGCAGAAGCGGATGCTCGCCGCGCAGCTGGAGAACCGTCGCGCCGTCGCCGCCGTGTCCGGGCAGGTACCGGAAACGCTGCACAACATCCGCACCATTCACGCCTTGGGACTGGAAAGCTACATGGAGCAGCGCTATGACCAGCGCATCGGCGAAAGCTATGCCGCAATGGAAAAAACGAATTTCTATGACGCGATTTACTCGCCCGTCGTGTTTCTGCTTAACGCCGCCGTCGTGGGCATCGTGATGCTGCTCTCCGCTTCGGGCAATGCGGATGTGCTGGCACTGTTCGGCATGTCGGTCGGTACATCGGTCGCCATCATCAATTACATTTCCCGCATTTTTTCGCCGATTGAAAGCCTCGGCATGGAGATTCAGACGATTCAGTCCGCTATGGCGGGTGTCAAGCGCATCGACGCGTTCCTTAATCAGCCGGAACGCGCCATTTCCCAGGAGCGAAAGAATACCGCGCGCGGCGACGTTGTGCTGTCCCATGTGACGTTCGGCTACGGCGAAAAGCTGGTGCTGTCCGACTTCTCCATGACCGTGAAGGAAGGGGAGCAGGTCACGCTGGTTGGCAGAACAGGCGCGGGCAAAAGCACGGTGTTCCGGCTGCTGCTGGGGCTTTATCAGCCGGAAAAGGGGGATATTACCATCGGCGGCGTGAACGTTTTGGCGATTCCCGACCATGAGCGCCGCGCGTGCATCGGCTGCGTGGAGCAGCGCTTCTCCCGCGTACCGGGGACGGTGCTTGACCAGATTACACTTTCCGACCCCGCCATCACCGAGGAAATGGCGCAGAATGCCGCGAAACTGGCGGGAATGGATGACGCCATCCGCGCGCTTCCGAACGGCTACAATACCATCTGCACAGACAGCATGTTTTCGCAGGGGGAGTGGCAGCTGCTGTCCATTGCCCGCGCGGCAGCGGCGAACCCGGCGGTGCTGCTGCTGGACGAAATCACCGCGAACCTCGATGCCGAAACCGAAACGCGTGTGCTGGAAGCGCTCCGCCGTGCCTCCGAGGGACGTACCGTGCTGTCCATTTCGCACCGCATTTACGAGAATCTGGGCGGCAGAACCGTGGAACTCAAGCCATACAACGCCTACGCCGCTGACTCTGCGGCTGATTGCAGCGTAAAATCAGTATAGAAAAGGGTGTGGAGGCAGCTTGACAACCTCCACACCTTCTTCTTATTTTGATTAGAACAGCGGCTGCATCGACGCATCCAGCGTCGCGAACGGGCCAGGAAGCACCCGCGCCCCGCGGTGATTGCCGTAGAAGTCACTGTCAAACACGATGGTCGAGCCATCCGCCGCTTCAAAGCGCTGATCCGGCTCAAACGCGCGCCCCAGCGTGTCGCTGTCCACCAATCCGCCGCGGAACGCGCCGATCAGCTCCGCCACGTCGGTATCAAGGAACATCTGTCCTTCACGTTCTACCAGCATGAAATATGGCTTTTCGGACTTGACGCAGCAGTCCTTTTCCTTCTTCCACGGCTTCGCGCCCGCAAAATAGGCGTTGCCGTCTGCCCAAACCGGCAGATGCCCGAAGTGGTACTTTTCCAGCTTGCCCATGTCCGGGCGCGCTACGTCCAGGTCGAACTGATCCAGCCACTCCTGCTCGGTTGGGTAGTCATCGAAGCACCAAGTGCCCACGACGCGCTCGTTTTCGCCCGGATCACCCTGCTTCGCCGGGGCATCCACCGGGTGTGCCTGCACGAAGATGTTGTTGTAGAAGCGGTCGTCGCCATGGAGGATGGTCATGAAGCCCGCGACCTCCGTGCGATGGCGGATATGGTAAGGCGTATAGCGCCAGCTCGTGCCGCCGCCGACGCAGGTGAACGTACCCAGCATGAGGTTATGCACCAGCGCCACGCCCTGCGTCGCGAATCGCAGGGACACTTTCGACATCATGATGTTGTTGTCAATCAGTGTCGGGCCGTGTCCAACCTCCACGAAAATGTCCTGACTTTCCATACCGCCGACCGCCCATGTGCAGTACGCAGGGCGCTCGTTGTGGTGCAGCAGATTCTGCGTGATGCGCGTGCCCTGCGCCTCCCAGTCGCACCAGACGCCCATGGTGCAGTCATGGATGTGGTTGCGGCGAATCACCACGTCAATCGCCGCGTGCAGCTTGATGCCGGAGATTTCCGCGCCGCCAAGCTCCTGCATGTTGTTGATGTGGTGGATGTGGTTGTTCTCAATCACGGAATAGACCGCGCCCATACGTCCGACGATGCCCGTCTGCTCGCAGTTGTGGATGTTGCAGCGGCGGATGATGTGGCTGCCGATGTTTTCCTTCAGCCAACCGTGATACTGCCCGCGGCAAACCGCGTCGCGCTCCATCTGCGTCGGGCTTTTGAGGTGCTTCTTCGTGAAGTAGTGGTCGTTTTCCGGGTCGTAGTATTTGCCCAGCGAAATACCGCAGCACTTGCTGTTCGTAATTTCGCAGTCCTCAATAATCCAGCCCTTCGACCAGTGCGGGCCAATCATGCCATCCTGAAACGCAGCTGGCGGCGCCCATGTCGTCGCAGCCTTCTCGATTTTGAAGCCATGCACCGTGATGTACCCGCAGCCAGTTTTCTCCGGGAAGAAGCAGCGGCGGCGGACGTTAATTTCCACCTTCTCGCGGTTGGGGTCTTGCGTGTGGAAGTTGGCATACAGCACGGTTTCGTCGCCGTCCTGCTCGCTGAACCACTTGAAGGTAGATCCCTGCGGATCCCACGACGGCTTGTAGATTTCGCCCGCAATGCACTCTTCCAGCGATTCCGCCTCGTAGAGCATCTGGTCGTTCAAATACACCGCACCCGTGTGGCGCACCGTCGGCGCAAAGTACCAGTCGCCGAAAACCTCCGTCGTGTACGGATTATACGCGCCGAACGTGCTGTTCTTCACGCGCACCGTCCACACCGTGCCCTGATAGGGCGTCCACCCCTTGATGCGCTCTGCGCCGCAAATCACCGCGCCCAGCGGCTCGATGGAGCGATAGAGAATGGGCGCATCTTCCGTACCGCCGCGTTCCGGATTGACATATTCGCGGTACACACCGGGAAACACCAGCACTTCGTCACCGGGCTTGGCGATCTTGGCGGCTTCGCTGATGCGACGGAAGGGAGTTCCGAGGCTGCCGTCACCATCATGCAGCATGGCTTGATTGACATAGTAAATCATAGAGTGCTCCTCCTTCATATATGGAATTTCTTCCGCAGTGGATTGTTCTGTCATGATTATACCAAATTGCTACCGATTTGTCCATATGATTTTGGACATTCGCCGCTTCCTTTCTGCGCAATAGTTGAAAGACGCTGCAATTTATGCTATACTGTATAGAGGGGATTTGTCCCCATTTGCAGAAAGGCAGGCAGCGATATGAAGATCATTCGCGCACGGGATTACCAGCATCTCAGCCGACAAGCGGCGAACATTCTTTCGGCGCAGGTGATTTTGAAACCCGATTCCGTTCTTGGACTGGCAACCGGCTCCAGCCCGATTGGCACATATCAGCAGCTCATCGCGTGGGAGCATAAGGGCGACGTTGATTTCCGGCAGGTATCGACGGTAAATCTGGATGAATATGTCGGGCTGCCCGCCGGCCATCCGCAGAGCTATGCGCATTTCATGCGGGAGAATTTCTTCGACCATATTCAGATTGATCTGAGGAACACGCACATTCCGAATGGCATGGCAGAGGACGGCGACGCGGAGTGCCGCCATTACGACGCAACCATCCGCCAGCTGGGCGGCATTGATCTTCAGCTGCTGGGACTTGGGCCAAATGGGCACATCGGCTTCAACGAGCCGGAAGACGTGTTCCAAAAGGACACACACCGCGTTGCGTTGACGGATGCCACCATTCAGGCGAATAAACGTTTTTTCGCATCGGAAGCGGATGTGCCCCATTTCGCTTACACGATGGGCATCTGCGGCATCATGCAGGCGCGGCGGATTGTGATGGTCGTGTCCGGCGAAAGCAAGGCAAATATCCTCAAACAGGCGTTTTTCGGACCTGTGACCCCGCGCGTTCCGGCTTCGATTCTCCAGCTGCATCCTGATTTCACGCTGGTGGCGGATGAAGCCGCGCTCAGCGCACTGGATGGAACAGAAGCGCAATGAAAAGAGGCGATTGAATGCCCCGTTTTGAATCATTATCTGAAGAAATGGCGCGCCGGATTGAAAGCGACCGGCAGCACGGCACAAGCCCCAAGGTTTTCTGCCCAAATATAAGCGTCATCCGCCGCGCTGCCTCGCCGCGTGATGCGGGCAGCGTCTGGCGACCAGCTTTCCTGCATGATGTGGATAAAATTATGCACTGTCCGTATTTCAACCGCTATACCGACAAGACGCAGGTGTTTTCGCTCATCCGCAATGACGACGTGACGCGCCGCAGCCTGCATGTGCAGCTGGTATCCCGCATTGCGCGCACCATCGGCAGCGCCCTGAACCTCAATCTCGACCTGATTGAGGCGATTGCCTTGGGGCATGACATCGGGCATCCGCCGTTTGCGCATTCGGGCGAAGTGTTCCTGAACGAGATTTCCATGCAGCACACCGGGCGGCATTTCAGCCACAACATCCACTCTGTCCGCGTGCTGGACGGCATTTACCCCTTCAACATCAGCTTGCAGACGCTGGTGGGCATTGCCGGACACAACGGCGAAATTGAGCTGGAGGAATACCGCCCCGTGCCGGTGGCCAGCTTCGCGGAATTTGACCGGATGATGGAACGCGCCTACACGGAGGATGGCTATGCGAACCGCATTCAGCCCTCCACGCTGGAAGGGAATGTCGTGCGCGTAGCGGACATTATCGCGTATCTGGGCAAGGATCGGCAGGATGCCGCGCGCGTCAAGATGACGGCGGAGGATGCCTATGCGGAGCACGAGATTGGCTCGCTGAATGCGGAAATCATCAACAATCTGGTCGTCAACATCATCGAAAACAGCTACGGGAAGCCCTACATCAAACTGGATACGGTGCATTTCGAGGCGCTGCGGGCATCCAAAGCGGAGAATTACAAGCTGATTTACAACGGAGCTGCCAAGGCCGCGCACCTGTCCGACACCGTGCGCCCCATGATGCAGGAGATGTACGGGCAGTTGCTGGATGATTTGCGCGAAAACCACACCACGTCGCCCATTTTCACGCATCATATCGCCTATGTGACCCGCTCGCACTATCCGCGCGTCAAGCCCTATGCGGACTGTGACCCAAATCAGATTGTAGTGGACTACATTGCCAGCATGACAGACGACTACTTTATTGATTTGCACCATTATTTGTTCCCGAACAGCCCCTACAAGGTCGTCTACAAGGGCTATTTTGACGGAAGAGAGGCTCCTGCACATGTTTGAACTGATTCGAGACGCTATCGCCGCGCACCAGACCATCATCCTGCACCGCCACACCAACCCGGACGGTGATGCGCTGGGCAGTCAGATTGGCCTTAAGCACCTGATTCTGGCGAATTATCCGGACAAAACGGTGCACATGGTGGGTGACGGCGCGGGGCGCTACGGCTTTATGGAAGATTCTATCATGGACGAGATTCCCGACAGTGCTTATCAGGGCGCGCTCGCCATCGTGCTGGATACATCCGCCAAGTCGCTCATCAGCGATACCCGTTACACACTTGCCGCGCAGACCGCCCGCATCGACCATCACATCTTCGTGGAGAAAATTGCGGACATTGAAGCAACGGACGACACGTTCGAGAGCTGCTGCGGTCTGGTTGCGCAGATGGCGCAGGAATGCAGCTGGTCGCTGAACCCGCAGGCGGCGACGGCGCTGTTCACCGGCATGGTGACGGATTCCGGGCGCTTCCGCTATGACGCGACGAATGCCCGCACGTTTCGCCTTGCCTCCTACCTGATGGAGCAGCCGATTGACACAAACGCACTCTATCGCAATCTGTATGCCAGCGATTATGCCCAGCTTGTCGTGCGGGCGAAGTTTCTGCTGCATGTGCAGTTCACGGAGAAGAACGTCGCGTATGTCTATACGACGATGGATGGAAAAGGCGAATATGGCGTGGATGACTTCACGCTGTCCCGCGGCATGGTCAACAGCATGGCGGACATGCGCGGCGTGGACATCTGGGTCAACTTCACCGAGAGCGACAAGGGCGTGATGTGCGAACTGCGGTCGAGCCGCTTCAACATCAATCCGATTGCCGTCAAATACGGCGGCGGCGGGCACATGAAAGCCAGCGGCGCGACGCTGAAAAATCGCGAGGAAGCAATGGCCATGCTGCATGATTTGGATAAAATGATGGGAGAAAGCAAATAAATGGATATACAGCATCAGATTCTGGAAAAGATGAAGGCATACGACACGATTATGCTCTTCCGGCATTCGCGCGTCGATGGGGACTGCGTAGGCGCGACGAAGGGCATGAAGGCGCTGATTCAGGCGAGCTTCCCCGACAAGAAAGTGCTGATTGTGGATGATGAGCATTCCGACTATCTGGCGTTTCTGGGCGAAGATGATGCGCCCGTCGCCGACGACGTGTACGCGCAGTCTCTCGCGATTGTGCTGGACGTTTCCGTCCCCAGCCGCATTTCCAACCCGAAGTACGCGCTGTGCAAGGAGCTTGTGAAGCTCGACCACCACATCAACGTTGAACCGTATGGCGACCTGATGTGGGTGGAGGAAGAGCGCTCGTCCGCGTGTGAAATGGTGGCGGATTTCTACGACAAGTGCCGTGACGAACTGACGCTGACGAAGGAAGCTGCGCTATATCTGTACACAGGAATGGTCACAGATTCCGGGCGCTTCCGCTTCTCCTGCGTTTCCGGCGACACCATGCGCCTTGCCGCGATGCTGCTGGATACCGGCATCGACACAGAATGGCTGTTCGCGAATCTCTACTCGGTGGAGTACAATTCGCTGAAGTTCAAGGCGTACGTCTACGAGAACATGCATCGAACAGAGAACGGTGTCGCGTATTTCTCCGTCAGCAAGGACGTGCAGGCGCAGTTTGGGCTCAGCTACGAGCAGGCAAGTGCCGCCATTTCCTATTTGGAGGGTATCCGCGGCTATCTGTGCTGGCTGGCGTTCATTGAATCGCCGGATGGATCGACGCGTGTCCGTCTGCGTTCCCGCTTTCTGACCATCAATCAGGTGGCGGAAAAGTACCACGGCGGGGGACACGCCTGTGCCAGCGGCGCAACGGTCTATTCCACTGATGAGGCTGCGGCACTGATTGCCGATGCCGATGAAGCCGTCCGCGAATACAAGGCAGCCCACGAAAACTGGCTGTAATCCACCATATGAATAATCCCTTCCATCGTCACACGACTTTGGAAGGGATTTTGTTTATTTCAGCAATCCATGTGCGAAGTCCACCGAACGGGTCAGTGATGCAACGAACGCGGTCAGCCCGTCCGCATCTTCCTCTGTAAAGCGGTTCAGGCTTGGCGAATCAATGTCCAGCACACCGAGGAGGCGCCCGTCCACCCAAATTGGCAGAACAATTTCCGACCTGGACGCGCTGTCACAGGCGATATGCCCCGGAAAACGCTCCACATCCGGCACCACCTGCACCTGTCGCGTTGCCGCCGCTGTGCCGCATACGCCGCGGCCGAACGGAATCTGCGTGCAGGCCGTCCTGCCCTGAAATGGGCCAAGATGCAGCATATCGCCGCTGGCGAGGTAGAAGCCCACCCAGTTGATATCCGGCAGTGCTTCATACAGCAGCGCGGATGCGTTCGCCAGCGTCGAAAGCGGCTGCGAATCCTCTGCCAAGGCCGCAATCTGCTGTGCCAGCAGGGGATACAGCGCTGCTTTTTCGCGCGGGAAAAGGATCTCCTGATGCATCGTGCGCTCCTTTACAGGACGTAGAAGTAGATGGAGAAGAAGTGCAGCACCGTGCCAATCAGACAAAAGAAGTGGAAAATGGAGTGGAAATACTTCTTCTTCGAGCCGATGGCGTACAGCACCGCGCCTACGGTGTACGCCACGCCGCCCGCCACGAGCAGCACCAAGCCGGGGTAGGCGAGGTTCGCCACCAGCGTTTTGGTAGCCAGCAGAATCACCCAGCCCAGCGCCACATAGCAGACGACGCTGATTTTTGCAAACTTCTTGAGGTTCACCGCGTTCAGCACAACGCCTGTAATCGCGACAGCCCACACGATGCCGAACATTACCCAGCCAGCCGGGCCGCGCAGCGTCACCAGCGTGTATGGCGTGTACGTTCCCGCAATCAGCAGGAAAATTGTGCAGTGGTCGAACACGCGAAAGACTTTCTTCGCGCGATTGACTTTCAGCGCGTGATATAGGCAGCTCATCAGGTACAGCAGTGTTGTCGTCAGTCCGAAGACAATGCTGGATGCCAGCTTGTAGCCGTCGCCCGCATGGGCACTTTTCACAATGCAGAGGACAAGCGCCGCAATGCCTAAGCCTGCACCGATGCCGTGGGAGATGCTGTTCAGCAGTTCTTCCGCCAATGAGTACGTCGGAATGCCATACTTCTGGCGCTTCAGTGCTTTTTCGTCCATGCCTTGAGCCATTTTTCTCGCCCCCTTTACTTCAGCAGGCGATAAAGCGAAGTGACTTTGCCAAGAATCGTTACTTCATCCGCATAAATCGGTTCCATTGTCCGATTTTCCGGCTGGAGTCGGAAGTGCCCATCCTCCTTGAAATATCGCTTGACCGTCGCGCTGTCATCAATCATCGCAACGACGATTTCGCCGTTGAGCGCCTCGCTGGTCTTGCGCACAATAATGTAGTCGCCGTCAAGGATGCCCGCCTCAATCATCGAATCACCCTTAACGTGGAGGATGAAGTGTTCGCCTTCACCCAGCATAATGTCCGGAATCGGCACATACTCTTCCAGATTTTCCTCCGCAAAAATCGGCTGACCCGCCGTCACGCGCCCGACAACCGGCACGGCGGTGGAGTTGTTGCGGATAAAATTCGGGTCACCCGTCACTTCCATGGCACGCGGTTTCATCGCGTCACGGTGAAGCAGACCGCGCTTTTCCAGCCGCTGAAGATGCCCATGCACGGTGGATGTGGATTTCAGCCCGACCGCCTGCGCAATTTCGCGCACGGACGGCGGATAACCTTTTGTTTGAATTTCAGACTTGATAAAATCGAGGATGCGCTGCTGATTATCGCCACGAGGTCTTTGCATGGGGAAAATCGCCGCCTTTCTGTGTTGATACGCTTATTATAGCACAATTCGCCGCAAAAATCAAACAACCGTTCGTTCCGGCTTGAATTTTTGTCGAAACCTGCTATAATAATGGTGGAAAGAAGGGATACGCAATGGCGAAGCAATGTGTACTGTACGACCGGGAGTGCATCGACTGCGGCGAATGCCAGCGGTGCGACCTTGACCCGGATAAAATCTGCGACAACTGCATGAAATGCGTGATGGGCGACGCAGATTATCGCGCCATCAGCATCACGGGCATTGAACTGGAAGAAGAATCCTAAAAAAAGGGGAGAAGCGCGGCAGGGAAGTCACGTTTCTCCCTTTTTGGTATCCTGATTTTCGTCCTGCTCCGGCGGTTGATGCCCGGTGACTTCCTCCAGCGTCGGCAATACCACGCGCTCCGCAGCCATTCGGCGGCGGCGGTCAGTCATTTCGGCGTAGTGTCTGCGCGTCGTATCGACGGAGGAATGCCCAAGCACATCCGCCACCAAGTAAATATCGCCAGTTTCCTGATAGAGGTTCGTCGCAAACGTGCTGCGGAGCTTATGCGGGCTGATTTTCGGCTTCAGCGGCGCGGCAACGGCAGCGTACTTCTTCACAAGATTCTGCACGGCGCGCTGCGTAATCCGCCGCTTTTGCAGGGATAGAAACAGCGCATCCTCATGACCGGGCAATGCTGCGATTTCCCGGCGAGCATCCAGATAATCCGCCAGCGCCGTCGCGACTTCCGGCGGAAAATACAGCACGACCTGATTGCCGCCTTTTCGCGTCACCAGAAAGGCATTGTTTTCCAAATCCACATCGGAAATATTCAGTCCGACGCACTCCGAAACGCGTATGCCCGTACCCAGAAACAGCGAAATCAGCGCAAAATCGCGCTTGGCCGTCAGCTTCTGGTATGTTTTCTGACGCTCCGACAACCCAGCACCTGTTGCGGATTGCTCCAGCATCCGAATCATTTCTTCCTGCGAAAGACGGATAATCGGCTTTTCGTGGATTTGGGGAAGAGACACCAGCGTCGTCACATTGGCGCTGATTCGCTGATTCTTGAATAGAAATTCGTAGAATGACCGGATTGCTGACAATTTCCGTTTAATCGCCAGTTCGTGATTGACCAGCGGCTTCAGCGGGGCAGTTTCTTCATCAGCATCCTGTTCCTTGAAGTAGTAGGTCAAATACTCGATGTACGCCGTCAAATCGCTCTGCGTGACGGAGCCAATCTGCTGGTCGGTCAGGTGCGTCAGCGGCATATCAGCAAACGCGACGCGCTCGCGCTGCAAAAATGTGAAGAACGTCCGCAGGTCGATGGCATACGCCAAGCGCGTGAACGTACCGGTCGTCACGGCAATGCTGCGGATGAAATCACCACAGGCTTGCGGCAGGCCTTTGAGAATCTCGCGAATTTGGATGATTCGCTGCGCATCGACTTGTTCGCGGTATGTAGGCTGCTGATTGGGCACCGAATCGCCCTCCTTGCTTCAAAATCGACGCAACTATTCGTGAAACTGTGGTTTAGCGAATAGTTGTATGTATCGCTCCCTCACGCTGATTTCAGACTTTGGACTCCTCATCCATGGCGTTGATGCGCCGATACTCCTTAATCGCGCCCGTCGCCAATTCGTCGCAGCGGATGTTTTCCGGATGGTCAGCGTGACCCTTGACCTTGTAGAACGTTACATGGTGCTTCTTGGTCTGCGCCAGCAAAATGAACCAGAGATCCTGATTCTCAACCGCTTGACCGGCGGCATTCTTCCAGCCGCGCTTCTTCCAGCCGTCAATCCAATGCTCGTTGAAGGCATTGACCAGATATGCGCTGTCCGAATACAGCTTCACGTCGCACGGCTCCTTCAGCGCCCCCAGCGCACTGATTGCAGCGAACAACTCCATGCGATTGTTCGTCGTGCCCGCCATATAGCCGCTCATTTCCTTGCGGTGCGGTCCAAATTCCAGAATGCAGCCCCAGCCGCCCGGCCCCGGATTGCCAGAGCAGGCACCGTCGGTGTAAATATTAACCTGTTTGCGAGGACGGGCTTCCGTCATGCTTGACTCCCCTTTTGTCATATTGAATTTATTGATTATTTAGACATCTGCCGGGATTTTTCCGCACAGACCGCCATCGCGTCTTGCACTGCCGCCCGGAAACCGCGCTTTTCCAGCATTGCCACCGCTTCGATGGTCGTCCCAGCCGGAGAACAAACTTCATCCTTCAGTTGCCCCGGATGCTTCCCCGTTTCCAGCACCATTTTGGCGCTGCCAAGCACCGCTTGTGCCGCCATTTTGACAGCATCCGGGCGGCGAATGCCTTCGCGAACTGCCGCATCCGCCATTGCTTCAATCAGCATGAAGATATACGCCGGACTGCTGCCGCTGACCGCGATGAAGCCGTCAAACAGTTTCTCGTCAATGACCGCCGTTTCGCCAATTGCATCAAAAATACCCTGCGCATACGCCAAATCAGCCGCGGAGAGCGTCGTCTGGCGGCAAATTGCGGTCATGCCAGCCCCCACCAGCGCGGGCGTATTCGGCATCACACGCAGCAGCGTCGCGGTCGTTCCGGCAACTTTGTTGGTCAGCATGTCCATCGTCCAGCCGGCCGCAATCGACACCAGCGCGCGGTCATTGATTTCACCCTTGATGCTGTCCAGCAGTTCGCCCAGCACCTGCGGTTTCACCGCCAGCACAATCATACGGCACTCTTGCGCCAACGCCTTGGCATCCGTCGTGCAGGTCAGCCCCGGAATTTCCGCTGCCAGTGCCTGACGCTTTTCCTCGCTGTGCAAGCACGCCATCACGTCTTCCGCCGCCACATAGCCGGACGCAATCATACCACGCAGAATTGCGCCGCCCATATTGCCGACGCCAATCATGCCAATCTTTTTCATTCCCGATCACTCCTTTTCACAGATATGCGTATTATACCATGAAATCAGAAGAATGCAAAGGGGCTGAACAAGAAAAATCGGCTGCCGAATTTTTTCTGACAGCCGATTCGTGAATTTTACAGAATATACTTGCGCAGATCCGTTGGCTTGTTTTCGCCGGAAAGATGCTGCTGAACGTACTCGCCGTTGATAGTCAGCTCGAACGGTGGCATATTCTCGTCACCCGCGTTGAAGGAAATGTCCTCCAGTACCTGCTCGAACACGGCGTGCAGGCGGCGCGCGCCGATGTCTTCCGCCGTCTCGTTCGCCGTGAACGCCGCGTTCGCAATCGCCTCGATGGCGCTGTCCTCGAACGTCAGCATCACTTTGTCAACCGCCAGCAGCGCCTTGTATTGCAGCGTCAGTGCGTTGTCCGGCTGCGTCAGAATCCGCTGGAAGTCCTCGCGCGTCAGACTCTTCAGCTGCACATGCACCGGGAAGCGCCCCTGCAGTTCCGGAATCAGGTCGCTGACCTTCGCCACATGGAACGCGCCCGCCGCAATAAACAGCATGTAGTCCGTCTTGACCGGACCATACTTGGTATTGACCGTGCTGCCCTCGACAATCGGCAGAATGTCGCGCTGCACGCCCTCACGGCTCACGTCAGGGCCGGAACCACCGCGGCGGCCCGCAATCTTGTCAATCTCGTCGATGAAGACGATGCCGTCCTGCTCGGCGCGGCGAATCGCTTCCTCCTGCACGGCGTCCTGATCAATCAGCTTGTCCGCTTCTTCCTGTTCCAGAATCTTGCGGGCTTCCTTGACCTTCACGCGACGCAGCTTCGTCTTTTTGGGCATCATGTTGCCCATCATGTCGCCGAGGCTGATAGCACTACCGCCTACTTCCAGCGACGGCGCAGCTTCTTCGACCTCAATCTCCAGCTCGCGGTCTTCGATTTCGCCCTTCATCAGCTGCTGACGAAGCCGTTCACGCTCATCCGCCAGTTCCGCATTTTCTTCCTTCGCGGGCGTTTCGGGCGACTTCGCGCGCCCCAGCAGATAATCCAGCGAGAAGCTGTTCGAGGGCTTCTTCGGTGGATTCACCAGCAGCGTCACCAGCCGGTCTTCGGCGATCACGCGCGCGCGCGGAGCGACACGCGCCGTATGCTCTTCGCGCACCATGCGGATGGCATTCTCCACCAAATCGCGCACGATGCTCTCCACGTCGCGGCCCACATAGCCGACTTCGGTGAATTTCGTTGCTTCCACCTTAATGAACGGCGCGCTGACGAGCTTCGCCAGCCGACGGGCAATTTCCGTCTTGCCGACACCCGTCGGGCCAATCATCAGGATGTTCTTCGGGCTGATTTCCTCGCGCATCGCATCATCCACCTTGGAGCGGCGATAGCGGTTGCGCAGCGCAATTGCGACAGCGCGCTTGGCTTCATCCTGACCAACAATGTAGCGATCCAGTTCCCGGACGATCTGCCGGGGCGTCAATTCTGCCATGTCTGCCCCTCCTTACACGTCTTCGACGATCACGTTGTCGTTGGTGAACACGCAAATGCTTGCTGCGATGTGCAGCGCTTTTTCCGCAATGTCATGCGCGGAGAGGTCGGTGTTCTGCACCAGCGCGCGCGCCGCAGCCAGCGCATAGTTGCCGCCGGAGCCAATCGCGACCACGCCCTCGTCCGGGTCGATGACCTCGCCCGTGCCGCTGACGACCAGCAGCGTATCCTTGTCCGCCACGATCATCTGCGTTTCGAGCTGACGCATTCCGGAATCGCTGCGCCACATCTGCGCCAGCGCAACCGCCGCGCGTTCGAGGTTGCCGCCGCACTGCGTCAGCTTTTCCTCAAACTTATCGCACAGGGTAAACGCATCCGCCACAGCGCCCGCAAAGCCGATTACAACCTGTCCGCCATAAAGACGGCGAACCTTGTGGGCATGAGACTTGAAAATAACGCTCTGCCCCATTGTCACCTGACCATCGCCCGCAATCGAGGTGTGGCCATTTTTGCGCACGGCGCAAATCGTCGTGCCTCTGAGTTCCATGCTCATTGTTTTCCTCCTGAACGCGGATTTTTCCCCGCGCCCATGCACATCATACCACAAACCGCGCCCATTGTCACGCGATTCTGCCTCAAACCTGCATTTCTGTGACCCAATCCCGCAAATAGCTGAGTGAACGCTCCGAAATCACAGTATAGCGTTCCTGTTTATTGCGGATTTTTTTGTGCTGTTTGTCCACCAGCAGACCATCTAACAGGCCGAACGTGCAGTTCATCGGCTGAAAATCGCGGTTCGGCGTGGAGACATAGCGTCCCATTGCGCCCATGGCAGTGATGCCCGGCAGTTCGACCGTGCCCAGCCCACGCAAATCGCGCCCAAGGCTCAAGCCGCAAAGCAGACCGCTCGCCGCGCTCTCCACATAGCCCTCGACGCCCGTCATCTGTCCTGCGAAATAGCACTGCGGACGCGAAATCATCTCGAAGTGCGCATTCAGGAAGCCCGGCGAATGCAGGAACGTGTTGCGGTGCATGACGCCGTATCGGGCAAATTCCGCATTCTCCAAGCCGGGAATCATGCCGAAAACGCGCTTCTGCTCGCCCCACTTCAGCCGCGTCTGAAAGCCGACGAGGTTGTACAGCGTGCCTGTTGCGTTGTCCTGCCGAAGCTGCACGACGGCATACGGCTCTTTGCCCGTCTTCGGGTCGCGCAGACCGACCGGCTTCATCGGGCCAAACGCCAGCACCATGCGCCCGCGCCGCGCCATCGACTCCACCGGCATACAGCCTTCAAAGACCTTCGTCTCCTCAAAGCCGTGGATATCCGCCGTTTCCGCCGCCAGCAGCGCATCCACAAACGCGTTGTACTCTTCTTCCGTCATCGGGCAGTTCAGATAGTCGTCACCGCGGTCATAGCGGGATTGGCGGAACACCTTGTCCATGTTCAGTGATTCCGCCGTGACAATCGGGGCAGCCGCATCGTAGAAATTCAGCGTTTCCAGCCCCGGCAGACGGCTGATGGTTTCGCTCAGCGCGTCGCTGGTCAGCGGACCAGTCGCGATAATCACCGGGCCATCCGGGATTTCCGTGACTTCCCCGCTGACGACCTCCACCAGCGGATGCTCCCGCAGACTTTTCGTGATATGCCCGGAGAACGTTTCGCGGTCAACAGCCAGCGCACCGCCCGCCGGAACGCGCGCCAAATCCGCCGCTTCCATCACCAGCGAGTGCATCAGGCGCATTTCTTCCTTCAGCAGGCCGACGGCGTTCGTCAATCGGTCGCTGCGCAGAGAGTTCGAGCAGACCAGCTCCGCAAACAGCGGACTATGATGCGCCGGGGACATCTTCTCCGGCTTCATTTCAATTAGCGTGACGGCAATCCCCTGCCGCGCCAGCTGCCACGCCGCTTCGCTGCCCGCCAGCCCTGCGCCGACGACCGTCGCGTGCAGATTACTCATCCGCTTCCTCCTCGCTTCCCTGCACCTCAATGCGGTGGTGGCACGTTTCATTGGCGCACAGGTGCCACACTTCGCCCTTGCGGCCGCGCTTTTCCACCATATAGCTGCCGCAGACGGGGCATTTCTCCGTCACCGGCTTCTCCCACGACACAAAGTCGCACTCCGGATAGCGCTCGCAGCCGTAGAACTTGCGGTTCTTGCGGCTCGTCTTTTCCATCAGACGCGCACCGCACTTGGGGCACGGCGCGTCAATGTAAGTGACAATCGGCTTGGTATTGCGGCATTCCGGGAAGTTCGGGCAAGCCAAGAATTTGCCGAACCGCCCCATTTTGTAGACCATCATCGCACCGCACTTGTCGCACGGCACGTCGCTCGGCTCGTCCTTGACCTCCACCTTTTCAATCTGCTGCTCTGCCAGCTTCAGCGTCTGTTCAAACGGCGGGTAGAAGTCGCGCAGAATCTGCTTCCAGTCCATTTCGCCTTCTTCCACCTTGTCCAGCTTGTCTTCCAGCTCGGCGGTGAACTCCACATCAACAATGTCCTCGAAGTACGTTTCCATCATGCTCGTCACCATGCGTCCCAGCTCGGTGGGATACAGGCGCTTCTTTTCCCGGCTGACGTAGCCGCGAGAAATGATGGTCGTGATGGTCGGCGCATAGGTAGACGGGCGTCCGATGCCCTTTTCCTCCATCATGCGAACCAGCGACGCTTCTGTGTAGCGGGACGGCGGCTGGGTGAAGTGCTGCTCGCTGGCGACATCGGCAACTGCCACAGCGTCACCCTCGGACAGCTGCGGCAGCGTCGTTTCGCTCGACGCCACGTCGTCATCCGTGCTTTCCTCATACACCGAGGTGAAGCCCGCAAACTTCTTGTGTTCGCCGTAGAAGCGCATTCCCACGCCGTCGCCGCTGATTTCCATCGTCATCGTTTCGTAGAGGGCGGGCATCATCTGGCTCGCCAAGAAGCGGTTGTAAATCAGCTTATAGAGGTTGTACTGCTCCTTCGTCAGCGACGGCTTGATGCTGTCCGGCGTGCGGTGGACGTCGGTCGGGCGGATGGCTTCGTGCGCGTCCTGTGCGTTCTTGCGCCCCTTGTAGTCGTTCGGCTTCTCCGGCAGATAGTCACTGCCGAAACGCTCCGGGATGTACTCGCGCAGGGCATTCAGGGCTTCATCTGAAATGCGGACGCTGTCCGTACGGATGTAGCTGACGATACCCTGCGTGCCCTCGCCCTCAAGGTCAATGCCTTCGTAGAGCTGCTGGACAACCTGCATCGTCTTTGCCGTCGTGAAGCCCAGTTTTCTGCTGGCTTCCTGCTGCAAAGAGGACGTCGTAAACGGTGCGGCAGGCATCTTGCGCTTTTCGCTCATTTTGATGCTGTTGACCGCAAAATGCGCTTTCTGAATGCGTTCGACCGCCTTCTGCGCTTCCTCCGCATTGGCAATCACCGCTTTCTGCCCGTCGAGCGTGGCAAGGCGCGCCGTGAAGTGCAGCTTGCGCCCATGCGCCTGGTGCGCCAGCAGCTTGGCGGAAATCTCCCAGTATTCCTCCGGGATAAACGCCTCGATTTCTTCCTCGCGCATCACCACCATGCGCGTCGCGACGGACTGCACGCGGCCGGCGGAAAGCCCCTTCTTAATCTTCGCCCACAGCAGCGGGCTGATTTTATAGCCGACGAGACGATCCAGCACACGGCGTGCCTGCTGCGCGTCCACGCGCCCCATATCCACCGGACGGGCGGACTTCAGCGCGTTCTGAATCGCCTTTTTCGTCACCTCGTGAAACTCAATGCGGCACGGCTGGCTTGGATCCATGTTCAGCACATGGCTCAGATGCCACGAAATCGCTTCCCCTTCGCGGTCCGGGTCAGTTGCGAGGTAAATCTGCGACGCGGTGCGTGCCTCTTTGCGGATGCGGTTGAGGATTTCACCGCGCCCGCGGATCGTGATGTACTTAAGGGCAAAGTCGTTGTCCACGTCCACGCCAATCTGGCTTTTGGGCAGGTCGCACACATGCCCCTGCGAGGCCTCGACCTTGTAGCCCTTGCCCAGAAATTTGCTGATGGTTCGCGCCTTGGCGGGAGATTCGACAATAATGAGTTTCTGCTTGGCTGCCGTCATGGTTGTTTACCCCTCCGATAAATTTGGAAATGAGAGAAGGGCTATTCTGTCGCCCTGCAATAGCTTTTTCCGGGCAGTGCCTTCACTGCACCGAGGATTTGCAGCATGGTCAATGACGCCATCAGCTTTGATGCGTCCAGTCCCGTCTGCGAAGCCAGCTGATCAAAGGAGCGCTCACCGTCCGCCAAGGCATCGTAAATCCGCTTCTGCACGTCGTCCATTGGCGGCAGCGGGATTTCAGGCGCTTTAGGCGGTTCTGGCGGGGGCTCTTTCTGCTCCATCACAGGCGGAGCTTTCGGTGCTTTGGCCGGAGCGGGCTGCGTTTCCTTTTTTCGGGGTGCGGGGCGCGGCTGACCCGTATCCTGCCGTTTCGGGATGCTTGCAGCGGGCTGCCAGTCCATGTCCTCCAGAATATCCTTCGCACTTGTGAAGTAGACTGCGCCTTCCCGCAGGAGTTGATGCGCCCCTTCGGACATCGGCGCGTCCGGAATGCCCGGATAAGCGAACACATCCTTGCCCTGATCCAGCGCGTGATGCACGGTCAGCATACTGCCGGAACGGATGCGCGCTTCCATCAGCACCACCGCATGGCCGAGTCCAGCCAGGATGCGGTTGCGCACCGCAAAGACGTACTTGCTTGACTGCATATCCGGCGGATATTCACTCAGCAGCAGCCCGCCTTGTGAAAGGATTCGTGCTTTCAGCGCCACGTTTTCCGATGGATACGGCACGTTCAGCCCGCTTGCTGCTACGCCGATGGTCGGGCTGCCGCCGTCCAGACACCCATCGTGCGCCGCCGCATCAATGCCGACCGCCAGTCCGCTGACGATGCACACGCCCTGCTTGCTCAAATCACGGCAGAGCGATTTTGTTGCCGCAATGCCTGCAACCGTCGCGCTCCGCGAACCGATAACGGTGATGCACCTGCCCTCCGCCGCGCGCAAATCACCCTGATAGAAGAGCATGTACGGTGGTTCGGGAATGTTTCGCAGGGATTCCGGATACATATCGTCCGCCATCGAGACAAGCCCCATATTCCACTTCCGCATGGTCACGAGCATATCATGCAGTTTCTCCCGCGACGCGCTTGCCCGCAGCAGCGACAGGCTGTAATCCGAAATCCGGTTCTGCAAGGATGCGCCGTGGTCGCGCTGAAAGGCATCATACGCGGCTTCTGCGCTGCCGTATTCATCCAGCAGCTTTTTCAGCCGTCTGCTGCCTAACATTCCCTGCGCCAGCCACGCCAGACAGGCCTGCTCGCGGGTATATCGCATTTGCCACGCCTCCTTTGCGGAAAAACCAGATTCTGGTGCTGCCAGTCGTTTTGCATAGTTCTTTAAGAAAAACACCTTCGCAGCACATTGAACAATGCTATCACAACTCGGATGAAAAATCAACGGGCAAATGATGCGCATATAGAAACTACTTTGATTTTCGCCAAGAAGCCATGCTGTTTTTTGTGCATTCTGTCTTATTTCTGCTACTCATTCTGCTTCTGGAAGCAGATATGGCGTGAGAATTTCCGCAATTTTCGCATAACCTTCCGCGTTCGGATGCAGCCCGTCACTGAGCAGTTCGGGATAGGCGTATTCGCCCGCTTTGGGGCAGAACGCGCTGTACGCATCCACGAACGTCACGTTCGGCGTCTTATTCGCGAACCGCTTGAACGCCAGATTCAGCAGCGTAATTTTCCCCTGCTGACCGCTGTAAAACGCACTCGTCGTGGGCAAAGTGCTGAGAATCACAAACTGGCAGTCCGGGTTATTCGCCTGCACCGTCTCAATCATGGCGGCGTAATTCTGCACGATTTCTTCCTTTGTATAGCCGTGTCCGATGTCGTTAATGCCGCAGATGAACACAATCTGCCGATAATTGCGCGCCGCCAGCTCCCCAATACGCGCGCGGCACTCCAGCGTCGTCTGCCCGCCGATGCCATAATTCGCGCAGTCGCTGCGGCCGAGAATCGTGTTCCAATCACCGTAAAACAGCTTCGCGTTCTGGCAAATGCTGTCGCCAATGAAGGCAATGCCGGTATCCGGGCGATCCCAGCGGCCGTCCGATGAATCCACAATTTCGCCTGTCCCCGCAAAATACGCCAGCTTATGCAGCGTCACGGGCTGTTTGCCCGACGAATACACGCTAATCTGATCCAGCCGGGCAAAATTCGACCCGAACGCCATTGCCATCGCGCTTTCATCGAAATACGCCCCGTAGCGCCCTTCGGACACCTCCACCGTCTCCGAGGCATTCACCTTCGCCCACTGCGTCGCGCCGGAATGGCTGGAGAGTGCCAGATACACACCGTATTTCGCGCCGCTATACTCGACGTAAAACCGGCTGTCCGTACGCATCTGCGACGCATCGAATGTGCCGCCGACGTGCTGCGTGAATCGGAAGACAAGGCACTCATTCTGTGCGGTGGACGTCGCCGCACCGCTGAACAGCACCTCATCCGCACCCAGCGAATCCGTCTGCGCCGCCCCGTACCACGCAACCTTGTGAATCACCATCGTCTTGGTGGATGCGGACGTGCCGACGCAGATTTGATCTGCCGCTGCGAAATCCATGCTGCCATACGCCATCCGGCACTGCTCAAACGAAAATACCGCCATGTACATTCCATCCGTCTGCGTGCAGGTGGACGGCACGTTGATTTGCGCCCACACGCCGCCTTCCCAGTCGGACAGCGCCAGATAGACGCCATTTTGCACCCCGTCATACGTCACGGCAAAATATCCGTTTTCGGAAATCAGCGACGGGTCAAATGTGCCGTTAACGTTCGTTGTGTCAATGGTCAGCGCAAGATTCCAGCCGCCCGACGTGGGCTGGCTGCCCTCAAACAGCACCGTCTCCGTCATCGGCTCTTCTGCCAGTGCAAGACCAAGCAGCAAACAGCTGAGCAAACATACCAGCAGACACTTTTTCTTCATGGTTGCGACTCCTCTTCTCGGTTATGCTGCTTTGATTATACGCTGTTTTCCCGTTTCCTGTCAAGCGTGGAAAAATGCCCGATCCGCGCGAGCAGACCGGGCAAGCAATGATCAAACCGTACCCGTGACGACAAGCGTTGCCATGCCGGGCGTAATTGTCACTTCGCCCGTCGTCGCATTGCGGGTGTAGGTGGCGGCGGGAATCAGCAGCGGTGTCAGCGTGCGGAAGGTCGCGCCGTCGTAGGTGTAATCCGTGCCGGCAGTCAGCGCCGTGCCGTTCAGCGTCACGCTCGTGATTGTCAGCGCAGGCGTGAACGTATCCGTCAGTGACACGTTGTCCGTCGCCGTCGTTGCCGTTGCGCCACGGTTTTGCAGCGTGAAGGTGTACGTCAGCGCACCCGCCTCCGTCACCATCGTCGGACACATGGATTTGATAACGCTCAAATCCGGCGCGGGGTCGGCATTCACGGTTGCTTCCGCCGTCAGGGGCGCAGCAAGCCCGCCGCCTGTCACGGTTGCGGTGTTTGTCACGCTTTCCTCAGCGCCGTAGGGCGTGAACTGGTTCGTCTTGACGGCGTACATCAGCGTGGTGTTGCCGCCCGCGGGAATCGACAGTCCTGTCACCGTCAGCGGACTGGTTGCCGCGATGGTCGGCGTCGCCTGCAGGATACCGTTGCGGTAGTAACGCAGCGTATCGCTCTGATACGTCATCGGAACGACCGCTGCAGTACCCGCCGCAGGGGTATACGCGCCCAGGTTATCCGTCAGCGTCAAACCCGTCAGCGCCGCCGTACCGGAATTGACAAGCTGCACGGCGTAGGTAATCGTATCGCCGTTTTGGTAGGCTGCCGGAATCGCGGTCTTGCTCACGGACAGCACCTCGGTCAGCACACCCGTCACCACATTGGAGGGAATCGACTGGTTGTTATAAGAAAGCGTTGCCTGATTCGTGAACGTTGTCGGCATCGCGAAATTCCTCCTTTCCCGGCGCTGTCAATCAGCTTTCCGGGGCACTTTCAAGCTATGCCGGACGTTTTGTGTTGGTGCGCAAAAAACGGCGCGCTCCGCTATGGATACGGAAGCACGCCGCAGGTTTATGCTTTTTTCTCCGCCGATTTGACCAGCCGTGGGTCACGGCGCACCCATTCGCCCACCAGCCGATACAGCGCCGCCGTCAGCGGAACGAACAGCACCATGCCGGAGATGCCCATCATGCCGCCGCCAATCAGCACTGCCGCCAGCACCCACAATCCCGGCAGCTTCAATTTGCTGCCGACCGTGTGGGGGTAAATCAGGTTGCCCTCGACCTGCTGGAGCAGGAAGAGGTAAATCAGGAATTCCAGTGCCTTTGCAGGCGAAATCGAAAAGAGCATGATGCAGCCAACCGCCGCGCCAATGTAGGGGCCGATAATCGGAATCAGCGCCATCATGCCGACGAACGTACCCAGCATCAGCGCGTAATCCAGCCGCAAAAGCATCATGCCGATGGTGCAGAGTGTGCCCAGAATCACCGCTTCGGTGCACTGACCGACGATATAATTATGGAAGCAATCGTCCAGCGTTGAGATGATGTGCATCGCACGCGCCATCCGCGTATCACCCAGAACGCGGTGCAGCAAATTGCGGCTCTGGCGCTGGAGTGTCTCTTTGCCGATGAGAATGTTGAAGGTGAAAATCAGCGACATCAGGAGGGAGAGAATCGAGCCGACAAGCGAGGTGGTGAAGCTGACTGCCGTGTTGACGACATTGCCCGCGCCGTTGAAGAGCAGATTCGCCGCGCGTTCGATAATCTCGCGCCATTCCTGTTCCGTCGCAGGCAGAACGAGGTTATAGTCCACCATCAGCGCTGCAATCGTCGGATTTTCCATCAGCTTGTCGTACATCTGGCGCAGAACGCCCGGCAGCGATGACAGCAGCACCTGAACGCAGGAGATTAGTTGTGGCAGGATAATCTGAATCAGCGCAACGATAACCGCAACCAGCGTCAGGAACGCCAGCGCCATGCAGACCGGGCGGCGCATGGCATTCCACACCTTCTTCTTTGTGTTTGGCGCCATATGCCGCTCGTAGAAGCGCATGAGGATATTGAGTACATAAGCAATTATCGCGCCGTTAATCAGCGTTCCCGCCGCCGCCAGAAAGAGGTTGAACAGGCCGACCAGACCGTCCCAGTAGTGAATCGCCAGATACAGCAGAAATACTACGATTCCCATATTGATGCAGGTTTTCTTGTCGATGTTCATGTTTGGTTTCCTCCGTGGATCACTCGCTGTCACCGAAATTCATGTTGGCGTAGATGCGCTCCATTCGCTCGTTCGGGAATCGCGCGTCCATCACGCTGCCAATCCACGTTTTCGGCGGTTCATCGTGCAGGCGTTCCGACCAGCGGTATACCGCCGCCGCGGATACAAGGCAGTTGACCGCCAGAAAAATCGACAGCACCCATGTGAGGATTTTTCCCGCGCGGTTCGGCAGTTTCAAAATCCACTTCGCCATCAGCGGGTAGATATCCTTAATCCACAGAATACCCAGCGCACCCCAGAACAGCGAATACAGCAGGCAGATTCGCCCGTTGATGTTGAACGGCACGCGGCTGTAATCCCACGAGCGCGAACCGAAAAGCACCTCCTGCAGCCACGAACAGGCATATTCGACGACGCTGCCGACAACGAATCCGCCCAAGAAGCTCAGCCACTTGCCGCGGTTGCGGAAACGGTAGAGGATGATGGACAGCGACGCTGCGCCCACGCCGTAGAGCATATTGAACGGCCCCCAGACAAGCCCCGACCGGCTTTCCAGATAGCCGTGGCGCGCAAAGCACCACAGCAGCTCCAGCATCACGCCCGCAAAGCTGCCGATAAAGACAATCAGGGCGATTTTGTAGCCGTTCATACCTCGTGCGAAGAAGGATTTTTCCTCCTCCTGCACATCGATGGCCGTGTTCGACGGCGGATTGATGCGATACCACTTTCGGTTGAGGGACTTCGCCACATCCGCGGCACGCGCGGACAGCTCATCTACGGTGGCGGATGCGATTTTGTGTGCCGACGACAGGTTCTCTTTCGCCTGCTGGAGACTTGCAATCTCCGCCTGCACCTGCTTTTCCAACGCCTCGGGAATCTCCGTATCGCACTGCGCCAGTTCCGCAATACAGGTGTCTTGAATCATCTTGCGCTCCCGACGCGCCTGATTGAGTGCGTCCTGACTCAGCTTCTCCAGCGCTGTCTGCTCGCGCGCGGTGTTATTTTCCTGTGCCATGAGCTTCCTCCTGTTTTGCTTCTTCGCCTGTCATTTTCTCCGGCAGGGTGACGATAAACCGGCAGCCGCAGGGAGATTGATTTTCTTCGCGAATTGTGCCGCCGCAGTCGTCCAGAATCTGCTTGCACAGTGCCAGCCCCAGCCCGTTGCCCTCCTGCTGATGCGAGCTGTCCACCTGATAGAAGCGGCGGTAAATGCGTTCCTGTTCCTCCGGCGGGATTCCCGGCCCTTGGTCGGTAATGGCGATTTCAAACCGACCGTCGGTTTGTTTTAGCGCAACAGCAATCAATCCGCGTTGCGGACTAAACTTAACGGCATTGCTGATCAGGTTCGTCCAGACGTGCAGCATCAGCGTTTCCGGCCCGCGCCACGTCACTTCCGCCAAATCGGCATCAAAGTCAAGCTGTTTAGGCGACCACTGTGCTTCCAGCAGCACAATTGCCTGACGAATCTGCTCGTCCAACCGATAGCATGTCTGCTTCATCGGCATCGTGTGATTGCTGACCTTGCTGAGCAGCAGAATGTTGCCCACCAGTGTGGACAGACGCCGCGTGTTGAGCAGAATCCGCTCGATATACCCTGCCTGCTCCGGCGAAACATCCGTGCTTTGCAGCAGCGTCGTGTAGCCCTCGATAGCGCTCACAGGGGTTTTGATTTCATGCGATACGTTCGACACAAAGTCGGTTTGCAGCGTCTCCGTTTCGCCCAGCGCCTCCACCATCCGGTTGAAGCTGTCATAGCTGTCCGCAATTTCATTGATGACGCTGTTCGTCGTCAGGCGGACGGCGAAATTCCCGCTGGCAACCTGCTTCATGGCGCGGCTCAGCCGTACAACCGGACGCAGCAGCAGCACGTTCACCACCGTCGCCGCCGTCAACCCAATCGTCGTGCCGAAGAGAAGCAGCCACACCAGTGGATGTACTTCAATCGCTTCGTGCAGCAAGTTTTCCAGCAGCGCCGTGAGCAGCGTTGCAATCAGCAGCGTACCGAGAATCTCTGCAATCGCCGCCAAGGTAAACAGCACGCGAATATCCAGCTTGCCGCGCCCCTTCTCCTGCCGCTTCATGCCTTAACCACCTTATAGCCCACACCGCGCATGGTTACAATATGAAAATCCGGATTATCACGGAAGCGCTCACGCAGGCGGCCGATGTGCACATCCACCGTGTGGCTGTCCGAATCGGAATCGTAGCCCCAAATGTCGTCCATCAGCTGCTGCCGCGTGAAGATTTTGCCCGGATATGCCGCCATCTTGTAGAGCAGCATGAATTCCTTCTGCGGCAGAATCATGCTGGTTTCGCCGCGCGTCACGGTCAGCGAGTCGCACTCCATCACCGTTTCGCCGATGACCTGCCGATGCTCGTTCATCATCTGCACCCGGCGCAGCAGCGCACCGACGCGCAGCACCATCTCGCTCACGTTAATCGGCTTAACCATGTAGTCATCCGTACCGGAGAGGAAGCCGAGACGCATGTCGTCGAAAGCGTCGCGCGCCGTAATCATCAGCACGGGCGTCATAACGCTCTTTTTGCGCAGCGAGCGCACCAACTCGTAGCCGTCCATCACAGGCATCATGATGTCCGAAATAATGAGGTCGACATACTCTTCCGCCAGCGCATCCAGCGCCTCCTGACCGTTTGAGACCATGCGCGTGTGATAGCCGTTTTTCTCCAGCACATGCGAAAACAGCTGGCACAGCTCCGTGTCATCCTCGACGATGAGGATTCTGAACATGCTTTCGCCTCCCTGTCCCCGTCAAGTCCACCAGAGCAGATGCACCGCCGGTTTCTCCCGCTCCTCGGTGCTGATGTGCAGGCGCACCAGCACCATGCCCGTCATGCACAGCGTACCGAAGCAAATCCACAGCGGCACTTCCATCAGCAGCATCCCCAGCGGCAGCGTGAAGTATGTCACCCGTGTGCGGGACAGGTTCGGCGTAATCCGCAGAATTGTCGAGTAGAAGATGAAGATACACGCCAGCACCAGCACCGGCGTCCAGAATGGCAGCAGCCCCAGCAGGCAGCCGAACGTCGTCGCAATGCCTTTACCGCCCTTAAACGAGCGTGTCGCCGGGAAAACGTGCCCCGCGACCGGCGCGCAGAGCACCAGCGGCGCAAGGGGTGTCAGCAGCGCTTCGGGCAGATAGTGCATATACAGCGCCACGGGAACCATGCCTTTGAGCATATCGCCCGCCAGCGTCAACACCCCGCACCAGAATCCACCGTGCACAAACGCATTCGCCGCGCCGGGGTTTTTGTCCTTCGCAGCCGACGCAATTTCTTTATGGAACACGCGCGAAAAGACCTCCGCATACAGCACACAGCCGGAAAGATACCCAAACAGCAGATAAAGCAGGTCACGCACCTGATTCACCGCTCCTTTCGCCTTTCGTTACTTCCAGTTTCGCTTCCATTGCTGACGGCGGCGGAAATCGCGGATGCGCTGGATTAAATCGCCATAGAAGAACAGAATAACGTTAAGCAGACTCATCACCAGCGCCAGAATGCCCCAGAGATTGCTCGTCAGCAGCTGCTGCACAACCGGCAGCAGATAGACCAGCGACAGCCACTTCATCTTAACCGGAATGATAATCAGGTTGACCTCTGTCTCCGGAAAGAGGACGGCGCACGCCAGAAATAGCGACAGATTGAGGTAGGTGTTCGTCGCATAGCCAGTAATCAGACCGGCGAGAATCGCGCCGAGCATTCCGCAGAGGTAGTATACCGTAAAGCGGAACGTGCCCCATGTGTTCTGCAGTGACGTACCCAGATACCAGTAGAACATGAGCGAAATCAGCAGAAACACAGGCGAGGACGACGGCGGCATGAAGATAAATGACACCAACCGCCAGATTTGCCCGTGGAAAATGGCTTCACGGTCGAACATCAGGTAATACGACAGACTGATGTTATACGCCGCCAGCAGATAATCCGCCACATAGGTAACACCCATGCCGATGCAGAGAATCATCATCAGCTTCGGGATGCCGAAGTACCGTCCAAAACGCCGTTCACCACGGCTGAGAAGCTTTTCAAACACAGTCGTTTTCCTCCTTCAAAGGGTTCTTTGCAGAGTTCCCTTGGTTTGTTCTATTCGACACAGGTTGGCTTTTGTCCTGCTGAATCCACGCATAAATATCGTATTCCAATCAATTTCCTTGTGCGGTGGTGCCTTAACTTTTCTTCAATTCCTGTTGACTTTTTTGCAGAGAAAACGGAAATGTCGGGCAAAAGTTCATGGACAATTCACCTTCTTCCTGTATAATAAGGGTGTAAGATGGAAGAAAGAAGGTGTATGGCATGAGCTACATCTCGTTTGAAGATGTCTGCAAGGACTACCCAGCGGGCAATACCGTTGTTCACGCGTCCGATCATGTCAATTTTCACATTGAAAAGGGCGAGTTCTGCGTGGTGCTGGGGCCGTCCGGCGCGGGCAAAACCACCGTGCTGAACCTGCTCGGCGGCATGGACAAAGCGACCAGCGGGCGAATTATTGTTGGGGATAAGGAAATCACCGGGCTTCGCTCGTCTCAGCTGACGGAATACCGCCGCCACGACGTGGGTTTCGTCTTTCAGTTCTACAATCTGATGCCGAACCTGACGGCGCTGGAGAACGTCGAATTGGCGCAGCAGGTCTGCGAACGTGCGCTTGATCCGCGTGAAGTGCTGGAGCAGGTTGGGCTGGGACAGCGAATGAACAACTTCCCTGCCCAGCTCTCCGGCGGCGAGCAGCAGCGTGTATCCATTGCCCGCGCGCTGTGCAAAAACCCGGCGCTGCTGCTCTGCGACGAGCCGACCGGCGCGCTGGACAGCAAGACGGGCGAACAAGTGCTGGATCTGCTGACCCGCCTGTGCCACGATTACAGCACAACGGTCGTCATCATCACGCACAACGCCAGCATTGCGCCGCTGGGCAACCGCCTGATTCGGATGCGCAACGGCAGCGTGCAGGAAATGACCGTGAATGAACATCCCGCGAAGGTGGCTGATATCACATGGTAACGCAGAGCAGCGGGAAAAAGTATCATGGAACGCTGACGAAAAAACTCTTCCGCGACATGAGCCGCAGCGCCATGCAGTTTCTCGCCATGTTTCTCCTCTGCGCAATGGGCACATGGTGCTTCAGCGGACTGGACGCGAACTGGCGTATGCTGGAGCTATCCACCGAAACGCCGATTGCGCAGAGCAATCTGGCGGATTTCTGGGTGAAAGGATCGTCGTTTGGCAAGAACGACATCCTGAAGCTGCGGAATCTGCCCGGTGTGAAGGATGTGCAGGCGCGCGTCACGCTGGAGATGGACTGCCCTGACTTAGGCGACGAAGTGACCTTGATGCTGCACGGCTATGACGGCGACATGCGCATCTGCACACCGATTATCCGCACGGGCAGCGAACTTTCCGCATCGGATACGCGCGGCTGTCTGCTGGAGGAGCAGTTCGCGCAGGCGCACAATTTGTCCGTCGGCGACACGGTGAAGGTGTCCTATGGCGGCGTGTCGCTCACTTTTTTCGTGCGCGGCACAATTCTCTCCGGCGAATACCTTGTGACGGCGAAGAACATCACGCCGCAGCCGGACATCTACGGCTACATGTACGTCAGCGCGAAGGCCATAGCGGCGTTTCCGTTCACCGAAATGCTGGTGAAAGCATCATCTGACGCAGACCTGACGCAGGTTCGTGCCGAAATCATGAACACCTGCCCGACGGCGCTGATTGTAGACAAGGACACACACAGCGGCACGCTCTCAGCGCGCAACTTCGTCAGCATGTTCCGCAGTCTGTCCTACTTGTTCCCGGTGCTGGTTTTCGCGGTCGCGGCGATGATTGTCGTCAACACGCTGACGCGCATGATTGAGAATCAGCGCGTGCAGATGGGCACGCTCAAAGCGCTGGGCTACCGCGACCGGCAGATTCGGCTGCACTACCTCAGCTACGCCGTCGTGCCGTCCGTCGCAGGTTCGCTGCTGGGCGTGCTCACGGGGCAAATCAGCATTCCGTACATTCTTTGGCCGATTGTCTCGACGAACGTGCGCTATCCAGCGCGCCTTCACGCCCCGATTTCCGGCATCGCTTGGCTGATTGCCGTGCTGTCCGTGGTCATGTGTCTGCTGATTTGCCTGCACACTTACAACCGCGCGGCGCGGGAAACGACGGCAAGCCTTTTGCGCCCAAAGCCGCCGAAATCCGGCTCGCGCATCCTGTTGGAGCGGATTCCCCGGCTGTGGGGGCGTTTTTCCTTCAACACGAAGATGATTATCCGCAACATTTTCCGCAACAAGGGGCGTTCATTCCTGTCGCTCGTCGGCATCCTGTGCTGCAATATGCTGATCATCTGCTCCTTCGGCTTGCAGGAATCCATCAACACATTTATCGACGATTACTACACGCACACCCTGCGCTACGACGTGCGCGCGAACCTGATTTCCGGACAGGCATCCTCGCTTGACCACTATCGCGAGACGCTGAACGCCATGAAGGTGGACGGCATCATGGAGCAGTCCGTCAGCCTGCGCAGCGAGACGAACCTGCGCTCCTGTCTGCTGACCGTGATGACGGATGACCAGACTTCCATTGCCTTGGGCGACAATGCGACGTTCCTGACGCTGCCGCGCACCGGCACCGCCATCAGCAGGAAGTTAGCCGGTCTGATGAACGTGGGGCTGGGCGACACCGTGAGCATCTGTCTGCCCGGCGACAGCGACACCATTTCGCTGACCATCAACGCACTGGCGGACACAAACATCGGTCAGGGGCTGTTCATGAGCAAGGAAGCGTGGGAAGCCTGCCGCAAGGGCGATTTCCAAGTGACGACGCTGCTGATTACCGCGCCGACGCCCGCCTGTTCGCACCTGCTGGAGGAAATGGACGAGGTGGGAACGCTGCTCTATCCGGCAAAACAGCTGGTGGAAATGTCCAGCATTATGGACTCGACAACGGCGGCGTTCACGATTCTGAGCATTGCGGCGCTGGCACTGGCGTTCATCATCTGCTACAACATGGGGCTGATGAATTTCAGTGAGCGCGTCCGTGATTACGCAACCTTGAAGGTGCTGGGCTACCATCAGAGGGAAATCCGCCGTCTGATGCTGCGCGAGAACAACTACATCTCCATCATCGGTGTTCTGCTGGGAATTCCGCCGGGATTCCTCATCACCACCATTATCCTCAAAATGTGTGAATACGATTCAATGGTTTTCCCGACGCATGTCACCTTTCCGTCCGTCGCGGGCGCTTGCGCAATTACCTATGTGTTCGCGTTCCTGATTCAGTTGCTGCTGACGCGCAAGGTTCGGTCGATTGACATGGTGGAGGCGCTAAAGAGCGTCGAATGACAAGAGAATCAACGAAAGGATGATTTCTGCTATGAAAAAGCTGTTTGCTCTCCTGCTTGCGCTGGCGATGGTCGGGTCTATCGCACTGGCTGACCCGGCTTCGCTCACGGGCTGCTCCGTGTCCAGCGGCGTTGTGAATGCGGTGAATTACGTTGATATTACCGCGCCGTTCTCCGGCACGCTCCAGCCCTTCACCTGGGAAGCGGGCGACCTTGTGAACGCGGGCGATTTGCTGTTCTCCATGCGCACAACCACGATTTACGCCACGGAGGATGCGACCGTACAGGCAATTTACTGCGCCGCGGGCGACGACGCTGCTGCCGTTGCCACCCGCTACGGCGGACTGATTGCCATGCGCCCGGAATCCGAATGGGTGATTGCCGGCAGCATCACAACGGCGTACGACAAGCGCGACAACCGCGTGGTGGACGTGGGCGAAACGCTGTACTTCCGCTCCAACAAGGAAGGACGTTCGGTCGGCACGGGGCGCGTAACGATGGTGTCCGGCGCGGAATACATGGTGGAGGTGCTCACGGGCGAGTTTGAGCCAGGTGAGGTACTCTCCCTCTTCCGCGACAAGAACCGCACTGCCAGCGACCAAGTCGGGCGCGGCGTTGTGAATCGGCGTGACACGCTGATGGCAGTCGGGCAGGGGCGCGTGGCGGAAGTGCTGGTGAAGGTGGGCGACCAAGTGAAAAACGGCACGCCGCTGCTCCGCCTGATGCCGACTGCCACCACCCCGGATGCTTCCCCGGACATTACGGCAGCGCAGAACGGCGTGATTGGCACGCTCGCCGTGCAGCCCGGTCAGCAGGTGTACGAAGGGCAGCTGCTGGCGCGCCTGATGCTGGTGGACAAGCTGGAAGTCGTCGCGCAGGTGGACGAGGTAAACCTGAAGAACCTCTATGTGGGCGACAAGGTGTCCGTGACGCTGGATATGGACGAGTCGAATGTGCTTACCGGCACGGTAACGGAAATCGGCAATCTCGGCACGACGGTGCAGAATGCCGCGTACTTCCCCGTGCATGTGGAGCTGACGACGAACCAGATTCCGCTGGGCGCCAGCGCGTCGGTGTACATTCCGAACAACAAGTAATACTATTTCCAAATTCACCTGCACCAGCTGCTCGTGCCTTGGCGCATTCTCATTTGGAAATCGTGTAAAACAAGAAGCAGCTTCCGACCCAAATTGGGGATGTCGGAAGCTGCTTCCTTACTTTCTCAACGGTTTCTCTGCTGCCGCTACCATCGCCCGCATAATCTCCGATGGATGCAGCAGTTCGCCGTGCTGCGCCATGCTGTACGTCTGGTTGCCCGCGACAATTACATGATCCAGCACAATGATGCCGACACCCTCCATCAGCTGCTGAAGATAGCGTGTTGTGCAGATATCATCCTCCGACGGCAGTGCAACGCCTCCCGGATGATTATGGCACAATACAACGCTGTGCGCGTTGCTGTTCAATGCGGCTTCCAGCACCAAGCGCGGGTACGCCGTCACCGCTGAAAGCGTGCCCTCCGTCACCTTGCGATTGCAGATAATGCTGCCATCTGCCGTCAAGCAAATGACATAAAACTGCTCCCGCCGGTAGCCCGCCATCATCGTTCGGCAGTAATCCAGCGTCACCTGCCGACTTTCCAGCTTGCTCCGCACCTGATTCACTTCATCAGAATAGCGGCGGAACAGCGGCAGAATCAGCGAAAGCAGCGTCGCGCTCTCCTCGCCAATGCCGTCAATCAGCATCAGCTGCTCCGGCGACGCTTCCAACACCCGCGGAAGCGACCCGAACACATCCATCAGCGCGTGTGCCGTATCGTTCACGTTGCCGCGCGCGCGGCCATAGAAAAGAATCAGTTCCAGCACCTCATGCTCAGAAAAGCCCTCCAAGCCGCTGATTCTGAACCGCTCCCGCATCCGCTTTCGATGCCCGTCGTGCGTTGCTGCCATCATGTTTCCCTCTTTTTTCGCAAAATCCACGTCTTATTGTAACGCATTTTTTCATGATGTGCAAGCACTTCTTTTGTGCTTTCGTGCATTCACAAACGCATCAATCTATGATATAATGCGGATAGCATTGGCGAATAAAGATGAAGGAATGGAAGCGCAATGTACTTATCCAACCCGATGGTATCCGTGATTGTTCCGGTGTATAACGCCGAAAGCACCCTGCGGCGCTGTGCCGACAGCATTTTGGAGCAGTCCTATCCTGATTTGGAGCTGATTTTGGTGGATGACGGCAGCAAGGATGCCTCGCCTCTGATTTGTGACAGCTACATGCAGAAAGATGCCCGCGTCCGTGTGATTCACAAGCCCAACTCCGGCGCATCCGCCACGCGCAACCTCGGTATTGCCGAAGCCCGTGGGCACTACCTGCAATTTGTGGACAGTGACGACTGGCTGACGCCCGATGCGACAGAAAAGCTCGTCGCCGCCGCCGAAGCGCATCAGGCGGATTTGGTGATTGCGGATTTCTATCGCGTGTCCGGCAAACTCGTCGCCAGCAAGCACCGGGTGATGCCCGTCGGCGTGATGACGCGGCGGGAGTATGCCAGCAAGATGATGGAGAACCCCGCCAGCTTCTACTACGGTGTACTCTGGAACAAGCTGTACCGCCGGGATTTGGTTGTGCAGCATCACCTCGAAATGAACCCCGCGCTGCGCATCTGCGAGGATTTCATGTTCAATTTGGAGTACCTGCGTGTCACCCGGTACATTGTCGCTGTGCCGTCGCCGGTGTACTACTACGTCCGCACGAAGAACTCCATTGTTTCCCAGACGTATGGCATGACGACGCTGAAAATCCGCTTGGCGGCGTTTGATGAGTACAAGCAGTTCTACATGGATGTGCTGGACGAAAAGGCGTATCAGAAGGCACGCTTGAAGGTCTACCGTTTTCTGGTGGACGTGGCGATGGATGGCGTTGTGCTGCCCAAGCCCGCGCCCGGCACACGCAGCTTGAAGGCTGCCGATTCACCGGAAACGCTCGACGATGATTGGGATTTGTAAACGAAGCCCCTGCACCGCCCATTGGCAACGTGCAGGGGCATTATTCTTTTTATACTATTTCCAAATGAGAATGCGCCAAGATGCGCCGCGAATTTTTCACGTTGGCTAACGCGAATGAAACGCAGCGTAGCAGCGCTACGCTAAGTGGAATGAGCGGACGCCAACGGGGAAAAGGCGCAAGCAGATGGCGCAGGTGAATTTGGAAATAGTATTACGCCATTTTGCGTGGTTTGCTCCGACCATAGGCGTGAACCCAGTCCACGACGTTGTAATAAATCAGGAAGATGATGGAGGACAGCCCCCATGTAATCGGGTAAGCCCACGAAATCGTCGTCAGTTCCGGCCAAATCGGCACGGCAATGGTGATGTACGTCACGCGGAACATGCACCAGCAGCACAGCATGACAATCATCGGCACAATCGAGCGTCCTGCGCCGCGCAGAACCGCCGCCATTGCGTTGGAGAGCGCCAGCAGAAAGTAGAACGGCGTCATTATCCTCGCGTGCATCGTCCCCAGACGGATAACCTCCTGCACCTGCGCCGCGTCGCCCGACTGGATGAACATCGCAATCAGCGCCGGGATGAAGGCGTAAATCGCCAGCCCAATCGCTTCTGCAATGCTGACACACGCAATCAATCCGAACCGCGCGCCTTTCTTGGCGCGTTCATACTCCTGCGCGCCGAGGTTCTGCCCGATGAAGGTCGTCAGCGCCAAGGTGAAGCTGGTAATCGGCAGGAAGCCAAAGCCCTCAATCTTGGAGTACGCGCCGCAGCCCGCCTGCGCCAGCGCACCGAAATCATTGATGTTCGTCTGCACGACGACGTTCGCCAGCGCAATCACGGCGTTTTGCAGCCCCGACGGAATGCCGATGTACAGCACCTTTTGGAGCATTCGCCCGTTGAAACGGATTTTCCGCGGAATCAGGCGGTAGGATTCTGTCGCCTTCATCAGCTTCCTCAGGCCGAGGAACGCGCTGACCGCCTGCGAGATGACCGTCGCGAACGCCGCGCCGCCAACGCCCATACCCAGCACGCCGACGAACAGCAAGTCCAGCGCAACATTGAGCATGGCGGAAATAATCAGAAAATACAGCGGATGGCGGCTGTCGCCGACCGCTTGGAAAATACCGTTCACCGCATTATACAGAACAGCAAAAATCACGCCGCCAAAGTACACGCGGAAATACTCAATCGAATTCGGCAGCACGTCCGCCGGCGTGTGCATCCAGTCCAGAATTGTCGGTGTCAGCAGAACCCCTATGAGTGTCAGCACGAGACCCGCGACGATTGCAAACGCAACAGACGTATGCACTGCAATCGAAACATTCTCATGATCCCTTGCGCCCCAGAATCTGCTGACGACAACGCCTGCGCCAACGAAAACACCCTGAAAGAAGCCGATGAGCATGAAAATCAGGTTGCCGGACGAGCCAACTGCCGCCATGGCCTCCGTGCCCAGCACATTGCCCACGATAAACGTATCCGCTACATTGTAGAACTGCTGAAACAGGTTGCCCAGAAAGATGGGAATCGCAAAACGAACCATCAGTTTCCAGATGCTGCCCTGTGTCATGTTTGCCGCGTGCGACTGATTTGCCATTTGGTCTATTCACTCCATTGCTATTTTGACAGAAACCAATTTCATCATAGCACGTTTCGACAGCTTGTCAACGTGTTCTCGGAAAAAGTTGCCCAGCACGAAAAAATTGCAAACGTAAAATTTCGCTTGCAGGGTTGTCATGAGCGGCAAATCATGGTATGATGGTTTTCGGAAAATCCTTTCCAATATATTAAGGAGTGAAAGGCATGAAATTCTTCATTGACATCCTCAAAGGCATGGTGATTGGGCTTGCCAACATCATCCCCGGCGTATCCGGCGGCACAATGATGGTTTCCATGGGCATCTACGATACGCTGATTTACTGCATCACCCACCTCTTCAAGCAGTTCAAGAAGTCCCTCATGACGCTGCTGCCGTTTGTTGTCGGCATGATTGCCGCGCTGGCGATTCTCTCCAACGTCATCACATGGGCGCTGATGGATGAATTTGCCTCGCTGCCGACGAATACGCTCTTCATCGGACTGATTCTGGGCGGTCTGCCCGCCATTTTCAAGCAGATCAAGGGCAGCAAAAAGCGCGACAGCATCCTTGGCGGCATTCTGTTCGTGCTCTTCTTCGCGCTCGTTATCTTCATGGCAACGCTGAAAGAAACGCAGGATACCGGTGCGGTCATCTCTCTGAGCGTTCTGGAAGTCCTGAAGCTTACGCTGATGGGCTGCATTGCGTCCGCGACGATGGTCATCCCCGGTGTGTCCGGCTCGATGATGCTGATGCTGATGGGCTACTACTACCCCGTCATCGGCGCGATTAAGAACCTTATCAATGCGCTGGTGGCGCTCGATGGCGGCGCGATTCTCTACAACGTGGGCATTCTGCTGCCGTTTGGCATCGGCGTGGTGATCGGCATTTTCGCCATTGCGAAGCTGATTGAGATTCTGCTGGCGAAGTGGAAGTGCATCACCTACGGCGCGATTCTTGGGCTTGTTGTCGCATCGCCGTTTGCCATCCTGATGGGGCTGTCGCTTCCCGGCTTCAACCTCGTGCAGGTGATTGTCAGCGTGCTGACGTTCATCTTGGGCTTCGCCGCCGCGTGGCTGCTGGCACGGAAGGACGAAAAGCCCGCCGCCTGATTTTTGCAAATCGAAAACGCCCCTGTCTGCAACGGACAGCGGCGTTTTTTGATGCTGCGGATGATGCGGATGCGTTATACTATTTCCAGATAAGAATGCGCCAAGATGCGCCGCGAATTTTTCATTCTGGCTAACGTGAATGAAACGCAGCGTAGCAGCGCTACGCTAAGTGGAATGAGCGGACGCCAGAAGGGAAAAGGCGCAAGCAGATGGCGCAGGTGAATCTGGAAATAGTATTAGAACATGTTCTTTCGGCGCATAATAACGAAGGCGAACAGCGTCAGGATGATGGAGATGCCGCAGACTGCCGCAAATCCCCACGCCTGCCTCTCAAACGGTACGGGGACGTTGATGCCCCAAATCGTCATAACCAGCGTCGGCACAGCAAAAAGGACGGTCAGCGCAGTCAGCACCTTCATGGTGATGTTCAGGTTGTTGTTGATGATGGAAGCGAACGCGTCGGTGGTGTTGCTCATAATGTCGCGGTAAATCGAGCACATTTCCATTGCCTGCTTATTCTCGATGATAACATCCTCCAGCAGGTCGGTGTCCTCCGGATAGCGCTTGAGGATGTCCTGGCGCATCAGGCGCTCCATGACCAGCGCGTTGCCTTTGAGCGACGTGTTGAAGTAAACCAGTGACTTCTCCAGCTTCATCATTTGCAGCAATTCCTGATTGCGGCTGGTATGCTCCAGCTTTTCCTGAATGTGCTGACTGGTTTTATCAATCTGCTTCAGGTAGGATAGGAAGCGGCCAGCATTGCGCTGGAGAATTTGCAGGATGAAGCGGGTACGCTTGAACGTCCAGAAATTGCGAATGCGCTCCTCGGTGAAGTCATTGATGATGGGCGTATCGCGTGTGCAGACGGTGATAATCACCTCGTCGCACAGCACGATGCCCAGCGGGATTGTGCTGTACACATAGCCCGTGCCCTCGGTATCAACATACGGAATATCCACGATAATCAGCGTCTGCTGCTTATCCGAGTCGTAGTCAATGCGTGCGGATTCCTCTTCGTCCAGCGCGGCGGGCAGGAAGGTCGGATCAAGGTTGAAGCGGGTGGTCAGACCATCCACTTCCTCCTTCGTTGGGCTTTGCAGATGCACCCACACGCCCTTTTCCAGCGTCGTGCATTCGGTCAGATGATCCTCGATGGTCTTGAAGATTCTTCTCATGTTAGTGCTGCGTCCTTTCAACATTTCCGAAGGAAGGCAGCGCGGTCGGCATCAGTCAGCCGTCAGAGCGCTGCCGATGGGCTCAGGGGTACTATACGGATCACCGTCCATGCGGTCAGACACTCCTTTCCGGCGTTCGCGGGCTGCTTGCCCGAATGCCACGCCTTTTATCTTACGCCCATTTCCCGCAATTGTCAACGGGGTATGCCGCAAGAAATCAGAAAATGGTGCTTCATATCTATTATCTGCCTCGCCTGTGCCCTCTGGTAATCGTATAAACGACACGCAGATGCTTTCACAAATGCTGTTCCTGTGCTGTTTTCGGAGGAAATTTCAGAGAATCAGACGAATTTGCAGAAGAATTTTGTTTTTCCTATGGCTTTTTTACAAAATATCAGTATAATAGAGTAAGGAACCCTGCTTAGACTTTCTTAATCAGCGGGAGGTTATGTCCCTATGACCTTTGACCTTCAACGGGCAAACGTGTGGAAGCGCATCTCGGCTTTTTTGTTCGATGTGATTCTGCTGGCGATTGCCTGCGTTCTTTGTGCGTGGGGATTATCAGCCCTACTGGGATTCGACGCGCAGTACCAGACGCTCATGACGCGCTATCAGGCCGCGGCAGACGCGTGCGGGCTGGACATGTCCATCATGACCCAGACATACAGTGCCCTGACTGACGCGCAGCGGGCGCTGGTGGAACAGGCGAACGCCGTGCTCGCCGCTGATGAAACTGCCGTTCATGCGTACGGCATGGTCATTCAGTTGTCGATTCTCATCGTCAGTTTCGGCGTACTGTCGGGTTATCTCCTATTAGAATTCCTCGTTCCGCTCCTTTTCAAAAACGGACAAACCTTGGGCAAAAAGATATTCGGTGTGGCTCTGATGCGCAATGACGGCGTGAGAATCGGTCATGTGACGCTTTTTGTCCGCACAGTGCTGGGCAAATACGCGGTGGAAACCATGATTCCAATCATGGCGGTGATGATGCTGTTCTTCGGCAACCTGAATATCGTTGTGCTGGGCATTGTGCTGATTCTCTCCGTCGCGCAGTTTGTCCTCTTCCTCGTCACGCGGAAACATTCGCTGATTCACGATCTTCTTGCTGATACCGTCGCGGTTGATATGGCCAGCCAGATGATCTTCAATTCCACCGATGAGCTGGTTGCTTACAAAGCCAAACTCCAAGCAGAAAAGGTCGCGCATCAGACGTACTAAGGTACCACCGCGCAAATCCATCCCGCGGGGCTTTCAGACGATACTTCCACCCGCTTCAAAAGCGGCGAAGGCATGTCACTACGATGACAAAGGGCAAAGAAAGGGGATTCTATGAAAATCGTTTTGCAGAACCTGACCAAAATCTTCCCGAGCCGCAACAAAAAGTCCGGCGAAGAAGTGGTAGCAGTCAACAATTTTGACTTTACCATCCCGGATGGTAAGCTGATTGGTCTTCTTGGCCCGTCCGGCTGCGGCAAAAGCACGACGCTGTACATGATTAGCGGTCTGCAAAAGCCATCCAGCGGCAAAATCTTCTTCGGGGAGGACGATGTGACCGATCTGTCCACGGAAAATCGCGGCATTGGTCTGGTGTTCCAGAATTACGCGCTCTATCCCCATCTGACGGTCAAGCAGAACATCCTCTTCCCTTTGCAGAACCTCCGCGGCAAGGACAAGATGACCAAGGAAGCCATGCTGGAGCGTGCGCATGAGGCCGCCCGGCTGGTGCAGATTGAGGAACTGCTGGAACGCAAGCCCAGCGAGCTTTCCGGCGGTCAGCAGCAGCGCGTCGCTATCGCCCGCGCGCTGGTGAAGATGCCCCGCGTGCTGCTGCTGGACGAGCCGCTGTCCAACCTTGACGCCCGCCTGCGCCTGCAGACGCGCGAGGAAATCCGCCGCATCCAGAAGGAAACGAAGATTACCACCGTTTTCGTCACGCACGACCAAGAGGAAGCCATGTCCATTTCCGACATGATTGTTGTCATGAAGTTCGGCGTGGTGCAGCAGATTGGCAAGCCGCAAGAGGTCTATGACAACCCGGCGAACCTATTCGTTGCGAACTTCCTCGGCACGCCGCCTATCAACATCTTCACCGGCCATGTTAAGGGCGAGCGCCTGTACATCGGCACGGACAGTGTGATGGATGTACCCGGCGTGAAAGATCAGGACGTGTTCGTCGGCATCCGCCCCGAAGGCTTCATCCTCGACATGGCGAACGGCACGCTGTGCTGCAAGCCGCAGAACGTCGAGGTCATGGGGCGCGACGTGTCCGTCGTCTCCACGCACGAAGCCTCCCAGAAGCCGACGGTGCGCTCCATCATCGACGCGGACAACAAGGTGGATGCTTCCGCCGATGTCGTGCGCTACCGCATCAAGCCGCACAAAATCTTCCTGTTCACGCGGGATGACGAGGGCGTTCGCATTCCGTTCGAGGTGAAGTAAGATGGTAGAAAGCAAGCATCAATGGAAAGCATGGCTCTATCTCGCCCCCGCCATCGTGCTGCTGCTGGTCTTTACGGTCTGGCCGATTATCAACACGGTGCGGCTGGCATTCCTGAATGACTACAACAGCCTGAGCGAAGTCGGCGGCGCCACCTTCACCGTTGGCATCAAGAACTTCCAGACGGTTATCGGCGACAGCGGCTTCAAGACGGCGCTGAAAAACACGATGCTCCTGTGCCTGTTCACCGTGCCGATTTCGACGATTCTCGCGCTGCTGATCGCGGTTGCGCTGAACTCCATCAAGCCCCTGCAGAAGGTACTGCAAACCATCTTCTTCCTGCCCTATGTGACCAACTCCATCGCCATCGGCATGGTTTTCGCCGCGATGTTCAATATCATCGGTATGCCGCACATGGAGCGCCTGATTCAGACCAAGGGCATTGTCAATAATGTCATTGAGCTTTTCGGCGGGCACTACGTCAACTGGATTAACCAAGGCTCGGAATACTGGGCGAACATGTTCGTCATGATTGTCTACATCGTGTGGAACGCGCTGCCCTTCAAGATTCTGGTGCTGCTGGGCGGTCTGCAGGGCATCAACAAGCAGTATTACGACGCGGCGAAGGTGGACTCTACGCCCCGCTGGCGCGTGTTCACCAAAATCACCGTGCCGCTCCTCTCTCCGATGATTGCCTACGTCGTCATCACCGGCTTCATCGGCGGCTTCAAGGAATACACCAGCATCGTCGGCATTTTCGGCGAGACCATGGGTCCTGCGGGCGACGCAGGACGCATGAACACCATCGTCGGCATGATTTACGATGCACTGCCGAAGTCCAACTACGGCGTGGCCAGTGCCGCTGCGCTGATTCTGTTTGCGATCATCTTCGTCGTGACAATGATCAACATGCAGGTCAGCAAGAAGCGCGTGCATTATTGAGAGGTGCAGTATGTCCGAAAAAGATTTCACCATCATGCATTCGCGGAACATGCAGCAAGTCAGCGTCACCCAGCGCATCACGAAGGTGCTGACGCTGTTCATCACCTATGTTTTCCTCATTGTGATGGCGCTGATTGTGCTGTTCCCGTTCTACTGGATGATTATCTCCTCGCTCAAGTCGCTGGATGAATACCGCGCGTCCGTGCCGACGTTCTGGCCGCGCATGGTGCTCATCAGCAACTACGCCGATGCGTTCTCCACCGGCAATCTGGGCCGCCTGTTCCTCAACACCGCCTATGTCGGCATCGTCTCGACGATGCTGTCCCTGATTATCACCATCCTGACGGCGTTCGCGTTTGCCCGGCTGGAATTCAAGGGCAAGAACGCGCTGTTCGGCGCGCTGCTGGCGACGATGATGATTCCCGGCGAGCTGTTCACCATCACCAACTATCAGACGATTTTCATGCTCGGCTGGCAGAACACCTACACGGTACTGATTGTGCCGTTCCTTGTCAGCGTGTTCTACATCTATCTGCTGCGCCAGAACTTCCTGCAGATTCCGAACGAACTGTATCTTGCGGCAAAGGTAGACGGCACGAGCGACTTCAAGTACCTGTGGAAGGTCATGGTGCCGCTCTCCCTGCCGACGCTGATTTCCATCACCATCCTGAAAATGATGGGCGCATGGAACTCCTACGTCTGGCCGCGTCTGGTGGCGAATGACGATGCGCACAAGCTGATTACCAACGGTCTGCGCAACGCCTTCAACAGCTCCACCGGTGAAACGAATTATCCCGTGCAGATGGCAGCGGTCGCGATGGTATCGTTCCCGCTGTTCCTCGTGTTTATTTTCCTGCGCAAGTACATCATGTCGGGTGTCAGCCGCAGCGGTATCAAAGGTTAATCGGCGGATTTCCGCCTTTAACAATTTTTTGTTTCCCTCGACCAGAAAGGAAGGAAAGACACATGAAGAAGTTCCTCTCTCTTCTCATGGCGCTGACCATGCTGATGGCCTGCACTGCTTGCTTCGGTTCTGCTGAATCCGCAAGCGATCCCGCTGCTTACGACGGCAGCGAGGTGAACATCACCTTCTACAACACGATGGGCTCCAACCTGACCCCCGTGCTGGATACGTACATCGAAGAGTTTAACAAGCTCTACCCGAACATCCATGTCAGCTACACCTCCGTTGGCGGCTACGATGATGTCCGCGACCAGATTTCCAAGGAAATCACCGTCGGCGGCCAGCCCAACATCGCTTACTGCTACCCGGACCACGTTGCCCTGTACAACCTCGCGCGTGCGGTGCAGCCGCTGGATGCTTACATTGACAGCACGGCGACCATCACCCGCGCCGACGGCACGACCGAAACCTTCGGCCTGACGCAGGAACAGAAGGACGACTTCATTTCCGCGTACTACGAGGAAGGTCGCCAGTTCGGCGATGGCAAGATGTACACGCTGCCGATGAGCAAGTCCACCGAAGTGCTGTACTACAACAAGACGTTCTTCGACGCGAACGGCCTGACCCCGCCCACCACTTGGGACGAGATGGAAGCGCTGTGCAACAAGATCGTCGAAATCGATCCGTACAGCATCCCGCTGGGTTATGACTCCGAGAACAACTGGTTCATCACCATGACGGAGCAGCTCAAAACCCCCTACACCAGCGCCACCGGCGAGCACTTCCTGTTCAACACGCCCGAAAACCGCGCGTTCGTGAAGCGTTTCGCAACGTGGTACAATCAGGGGCTTGTGACGACCCAGACCATCTACGGCAGCTACACCTCCGGTCTGTTCGTCTCTGACTCCGGCATCAAGAGCTACATGTCCATCGGTTCTTCCGCCGGCGCGACGCATCAGCGTCCGACCAAGGGTGCGGACGGCACCTATCCCTTTGAAGTGGGCATCACGACCATCCCGCAGGTGGATGCCAGCAACGCGAAGGTCATTTCTCAGGGCCCGAGCCTGTGCATCTTCAAGAAGTCCAATGCGCAGGAAGTGGCCGCTTCCTGGCTGTTCGTCAAGTACCTGACCACCACGGTGGATTTCCAGGCTGAATTCTCCATGGCGTCCGGCTATGTGCCGGTCATCAAGTCCGTTGCGAACAACGAAGTCTATGCGGAATTCGTTGCGGGCGCGGACGGCGGCGACAACGTGGCGGCGCTGGCGGCGAAGGTCTGCTTGGAGCAGGTTGACGCTTACTACACCTCTCCTGCGTTCCCCGGCTCTTCCGAAGCACGCAGCCGCGTTGGCGAACTGATGGCAGGCTGCATGACGGATGCTGCGGCACTGGGCGACCTGACCAAGCCGGAAAACGATGCGAAGCTGGACGAGCTCATCCAGAAGCGCTTCGACGAAGCTATCACCAAGTGCGAACAGTCCATCGCGGGCTTTGGTATCTAAGGCGCGCAGATGAAAACACTCCGCAATCTATTTCCCCTGCTGCTGACCCTGACGCTGCTGCTCTGCACGGCGTCAGGCGCGGTGGCGGGAACCACCGATGACGACTTTGTGGACTATGTGGCGCAGCTGAAGCTGAACATGTCCTCCGCAACCGCCAAAACCAGTGCGACCGTCAGGACGCATGTGGACGGCGACACGGTGCATTTCGATGTGCCGGAAAGCGTCTGCGCGGACGGTGTGCTGAAAGCGCGCTTTCTGGCGCTGAACACCCCCGAATCCACCGGCAAGATTGAGGAATACGGCGTTGCCGCGTCGCATTTCACCCAGGAGAAGCTCGCTTCGGCAGTGTCCATCATCTTGGAATCTGATTCTGACCGCTGGGAGCTTGACTCCACGGGCGGCCGGATGCTGGTCTGGGTGTGGTATCAGCCGTCGGAAGGCGCGGAATACCGCAACCTGAATCTGGAGCTGCTGCAAAACGGCTATGCGCGCGCGTATTCCACCGCGAACAACCAGTACGGCAGCATCTGCTCAAGCGCGCTGGATCAGGCGCGGCAATTCAAGCTGAACCTCTACTCCGGTCAGCCTGACCCCGATTTCTACTACGGCGACGCCATTGAGCTGACCCTGCGCGAACTGCGCTGCCATCCGGAAGCGTACCAGAACAAGAAGGTCGCTTTCAACGGCATCGTCACGCTGGCGCACAACAATTCGGTGTATGTCGAAAGCCTTGACGCGGAGAGCGGCATCGTCTTCGGCATCTCCGTCTACTACGGCTTCAACCTCAGCGGCAAGGGGCTGTCGATTCTCACCCCCGGCAACGAAGTGCGCATCGTCGGTTCGGTGCAGTACTACGCGGCAGGTGACCAGTGGCAGATTTCCGACGTCTCCTACCGCATGATGAAGCCGAAAGACCCCGGCAACATTCAGCTGCTCAGCGAAGGGCACGAGCCGTACTACACCGAGACGACGCTTGCCCAGTTGATGTGGCAGACCCTGCTGACGGACGAAAACGGTGAGGAAGCTGCCTATGCTTATGCGGATTTGGCGCAGAACACGAGCGTCGAGCTGCACAAACTGCATGTGCTGTCCATCAGCCGGGACGACGAAAACAGCCGCGCGTATCTGACCGTTGAACAAGACGGACAGCAGATGACTGTAATTGCGCCGTCATCTTTCGTGACCGATGAGATGGCGGGACAATCCATCACCGTGCGCGGTTTTGTCGAGCATTCGAGCGGCGGCGTCGCTGTGCGTGTCTACGAAACAGGACTCCTTCTCGCAGAATAACACCCCTGACAATCAAGGAAAGGGAGAAAACAATCATGAAGAAATTCCTTGCGATTCTCATGCTGCTGGCGATGTGCTTCAGCTGCGCCGCGATGGCGGAAACCACGGATGAAGATCTGGCAGCTGCCAAGACGTACCTGTTCATGATGTACAAAGATCTGCCGGAAACGACGATGAGCGACTACGAAGTGGTCGGCGTCATCAACATCGGCGGCATCGAATTCCCGATTACATGGACGGCGGACAGCGACACCATCAAGATTGTTCCGCAGGACAACAAGATGGTCACCATTGATGTGGATGAAAAGAATCCCGAAGAAGTGACCTACACCCTGACGGCCACCCTGTCCAATGCAGCTGGCGAAACCTTGAGCGTGTCCTTCGCACACAAGGTGCCTGCTGCGATGATTCTGGAAGGCATGAGCTACGAAGAAATCGTGGCGGCGGCGTACTCGCTGGAAGCGGGTCTGGCGCTGGAAGACACCCAGCGTCTCTACGGCACGGTGACGAAGATTGACACCCCGTGGAGCGACGAATACAAGAACATCACCGTCACCATTCAGGTGGGTGAGCTGGCGGATCAGCCCATCCAGTGCTACCGCCTGACCGGCGAAGGCGCGGAAAACCTGCAGGTGGGCGACGCGATTACCGTCGAAGGCATCCTGAAGAACTACAAGGGCACCATCGAGTTCGACAAGGGCTGCGTGCTGGTCGGCTACGGCGAAATCGTCAGTCAGAAGGCGATTGTAGACGCGGCTTACGCGCTGGAATCGGGCGTTGCCATGACGGCTCCGACCGCGCTGGTGGGCGAAGTGGTTTCCATTGACTCCGCGTGGAGCGACGAATACCAGAACATCACCGTGACCATCGTCTGCGACGGTCTGACCGAACAGCCCATTCAGTGCTATCGTCTCTCCGGCGAGGGCGCGCAGGCGCTGGAAGTCGGCAGCGTGGTCGGCGTGTACGGCACGATTAAGAACTACAAGGGCACGGTCGAGTTCGACAAGGGCTGCGTGACCGTTCCTGCGGACTCCGTGGCGAGCGTCCGTCTGGCGGTGAGCGCCTACGCGCTGGAAGCGGGTCTGTCCATGAATGACGCTTCCACCATGACCGGCGTCATCACCAGCATCGACACCGCGTGGAGCGACGAGTACAAGAACATCACCGTGACCATCGTTCCCGGCGGTCTGACCGACTATGCGGTGCAGTGCTACCGTCTGTCCGGCGAAGGCGCGGAAACGCTGGCGGTCGGCGACACCATCACTGTGAGCGGCACGATTAAGAACTACAAGGGCACGATCGAATTCGACAAGGGCTGCACGCTGGACGCTGTGGTCAAGGCGGAGTAATCGTTTCCTAACAGGGGGAATCCTGCATTAGCGGGACTCCCCTTTTTCTGTACGCAAAACGCCGTGCTTCCGATCTTGGAAACACGGCGTTTGATATTATGCTTCGTAGCCCAGTGTCTTCATGAACCGCTGGAAGCCCGCCAATCCGGCTTCATCGCGCTTGTAGACACCCGCGTCCGCCAGCACCTGCGCGCATACCAGCGCCACTTCCTGCCGCAGGATGGCTTCCGCTTCCGCCGACGTTTGGACAAGTCCGTGCCGCGCGACAACTTCCGTCAGCCAGTCATAGTGCTTCGTACACGGGTCGCTGTCCGCCGGACGCACCATCGGCTTCTCGCCCGTCAGGTAGCCATTCAGTGCCGCAAGCTCCGTCTTCAGACGGCCCGGCAGGATGAACAGCCCCATCACCTCAATCAGCCCGATGTTCTCCTTCTTGATGTGATGCAGCGGCGCATGAGGATGGAAGATGCCCAGCGGGTGCTCTTCGCTCGTGCGGTTGTTGCGCAGAACGAGGTTCAGGCGGTACTGCTCCCCCTCTTTGCGCAGAATCGGCGTAATGGTGTTATGGGGCGTTCCGTCCGTTTCCGCAAGAATGCCGCACGCTTCGTCGCTGTACCCGCGCCACGCGTCCAGAATCCGGCTGGCTTCGGCAATCAGCGTCTGTTCGTCCGTGCCGCTGAGCTGAATGGTGGACATCGGCCAATCGAGCAGTGCCGCCGAAACGCCCGGCACCGGAGACTTCAGCTGGCAGCGAACTTTCGCATCGTCCATCGGGAAATGATAGCGCCCACCCTGAAAATGATCGTGATTGAGGATTGACCCGCCGACTATCGGCAAATCCGCATTCGAGCCGAGCATATAGTGCGGGAACTGCTGCACGAAGTCGAACAGGCGATCAAATGTGCCGCGGGAAATGCGCATCGGCACATGCTGGCTGTTCAGCACGATGCAGTGCTCCGGGTAATACGCATACGGCGAATACTGCAGATACCACGTCTGCCCCGCGAGCGACAGCGGCACCATGCGGTGGTTCTGCCGCGCCGGGAAGTTGCTGCGACCGCGGTAGCCGGGATTCTCCACGCACAGCATACACTTCGGATAGCCGACGCTGGGCGCATTCTTCAGCTTCGCGATTTCCTTAGGATCTTTCTCCGGCTTGGAGAGATTGATGGTGATTTCCAGCCGTCCCGCCGGCGTATCGGCAAAATAACGGACGTTCTGCGCAATCGCATCAACCTTGATGTAATCACACGCGCGGCACATCTGGTAGAAATCTTCCGTCGCCTGCTCAGGATGATTCTGCGCAACGCACTGCTGGAAGTGCGCGCGTACTTCCTTTGGCGACGGCGTGAGCAGCCCCATCAGGCGCGCACTGAAGAGGTCGCGCGCATACGTCATATCCTCGATGATGCCCTTTTCGACCGCCAAATCGCACAGTGCCCGCAGAAGCGCCGTCGCGGTCGGCGGCACGTCCGTCATCGGCACAATATCGCCGGCGGGGGCATCAAGCTGAAACGCATCGAGCAGCAGGTTGCGGAAGTACGGCATATCCACCGTTTCTATCAGCCCTTTTGCCGATGCGTAAATCAGCAGATTTTCAATTGCCTGTGTTGTATTTTCTTCCCAAGACATCATTAACAGCCCTTTCTGTATTCATCGCTCTGGCCTGATTCATTCCTATTATAGCGGAAAACAGCTTTTCTGTCAATCAGCCCGGCAAAAGACTTGACAGAAAGGCAAAAAGACAGTAGGATAAATCATATGATTTCCCATTGATTTTCAGGAGGCGGCTTCATGAACGATCGCGAGGAAGGCAAGGGAATGCGGCTTCTGCGCAAGGGCAAACGTGGCCTGATTCAGGCGATTTTCAGTCGTCTGGGGCTGATTGTGCTGCTATTTTTGCTGCAGCTGGCGCTTCTGCTGGGGCTGTTCAGTGCGGCAGCAGAGTTTTTGCCGCACTTCTTCGGCGGAACGATTGTGTTCAACGCCATTATCGTCATTTATCTGCTCAACAGCGAAGGCGACCCGACCGCGAAGCTGACGTGGCTGGTGTTTTTCAGCGTTGCGCCGGTGTTCGGGGCGCTATTCTATCTATACACCAAGAGTGACATAGGGCATCGGCTTTTGCGCGAACGGACGACACAGCTGATTCGCGAGGGGCGCAGTGACCTCCGCGCACATGCCAGCGCACAGCAGCATTTGGAAGAGCGCGACCCGCAGATTGCGCGCATGGCAAGCTACATCGCGAAAAGCGGCTGCTATCCCGTTTGGGAGCATACCGCTGTGACGTACTTTCCGCTGGGCGAGGACAAATTCGCCGCGTTGCTGCCCGCGCTTCGGCAGGCGAAGCATTTCATCTTTCTGGAATACTTTATCGTGGAAGAAGGCGAAATGTGGGGGCAGGTGCTGAGTATTCTGGTGGAAAAAGTGAAGCAGGGCGTGGAGGTGCGCGTGCTGGTGGACGGCACATGCGAGTTCACGCACCTGACGCACGATTATCCCCGCCGGATGCAGGAACTGGGCATCAAGTGCAAGATGTTCGCGCCCGTCCGTCCGTTCGTCTCGACGCACTACAACTACCGCGACCACCGCAAAATCGCCGTGATTGACGGGCAGGTGGCGTTCACGGGCGGTGTGAATCTGGCGGACGAGTACATCAACCGCGTCGTGCGCTTCGGGCACTGGAAGGACACTGCGGTGATGCTGCGCGGCGAGGCGGTGCGCAGCTTTACGCTGATGTTCCTGAATATGTGGGCGATTGACGAGCACACGATGGAGTCGTCGCGCTTTCTGGCGTATCCGACAAAGCCCGTCATGGACGCGCCGGGGTTCGTGCTGCCCTACTCGGATTCTCCGGTCGATGGCAACAAGGTCGGCGAGCAGGTGTATATCGACATTCTCTCCCGCGCGCGGCGATACGTCCACATCATGACGCCCTACCTCATCATCGACCACAACATGGAGACGGCGCTGCAATACGCGGCGGAGCGCGGCGTGGACGTCCACCTGATTCTCCCCGGTATCCCCGACAAGAAGTACGCCTTCGCGCTGGCGCACACGCATTACGCTTCGCTGATGAAAGCAGGCGTCAAAATCAGCGAATATACCCCCGGCTTCGTCCACGCAAAAGTGTTCGTCGCGGATGACCGAGAGGCCGTCGTGGGCACGATTAACCTCGATTACCGCAGTTTGTACCACCACTTTGAGTGCGCGGCGTACATGCTGGATGTGCCGTGCATTGCGGACATTGAGGCAGATTTTCAGCATACACTGAAGCAGTGCCGCCGCATGACACCTGAGCGCCTGAAAAACGACAAGCTTTCGATGAAGGTTGCTGGTGCGCTTCTCAAGGCGATTGCGCCGCTGATGTGATTACAGCCGCGCCTCTTCCGCCTGACCGGAACGGCAGACGACCGACAGCGTCAGGCAGACCGTCCCCGGCATGGCGTACCATGCGCTGCCAGTGAGGATATAGAGTATCAGCATGAACAGCCCGTAGCCCCAGTAGCGTGGTGCTTTTTCCCGCTGCGTCATGATGGACAGCAGGCTGCCGCGCTGCGGCGTTCTCCGTTTTCGCTGTCCCAGCGCCACCAATTGTGCATCCGTCGCGGGGGAAAGCCGCCCCGCCAGCGCCAGCAGCGTCTCTCGGCGGATGACGCGGATGGGCGTCGGCATCTGCTCGGCGCGTGCAATCACCCGCGGCGGCGCTTTTCCCAGCACGCACAGGACGACTCGATTCGCCTGCTGCCGCTGCATCGCCCGGTGCGCCTCTACCAGCTGCCCGATGGACAGTTCCCCTTCCGGCGGCATCCGAACGCACTGCACCAGCAGCGTTTCCGCGCCGCCTGACGGCTTTTCCTGTCCACACAGCGCGCCGTCTGCCGTGATGCGCTGCATCCGGAGCGGCCACTTTTCCTCCAGCAGCAGCGCCGCCTGAAAGTGGGCTTCCTTCGCCTCCGAAAGCAGCATTTTCTCCAGCAGCAGTTCGCCACCGATGCGGCAGCGGAGCGCCGTTTCGCGCCGCACCAATGTCGTCTGACGATAAAGGCGGCGCAGCAGCAGCAGCGTACCCAGTGCAATGCCCGCCAGCAGCGCAGGGAGGTTCAATCCCCAGAGGAACACAAACCAGCCGATGCCCAGCGCCATCAGCAGCACACCGCGCCCCACGCTGTCCAGCAGCTCCGCCAGCAGGTTGCGCTTGAATCCCGTTTCCATCGCTTCTCCGCCTTTACAATTCCCGAAATTTCGGGTATAATAGGAATGTACACTTGCACAAGCAGGAGGATTGCCATCACATGGCAAAAGAACGCATTGGTATTTTAGGCGGCACGTTCGACCCGATTCATGAGGGGCACATCCATATGGCGCTTTCCGCCATGCAGGGTGCGCATCTTGACCGCGTGCTGGTACTCCCGACGGGCAATCCGCCGCACAAGATAGGCATCACCCCTGCGGAAGACCGCTGGCGCATGGTCTGCTGCGCCTGTGCGCTGCATGACGGGTTGACGCCGTGCCGCGCGGAAATCGACCGCGAAGGCGTTATCTATACGGTAGATACGCTGTCCATTTTGCATCAGGATTATCCCAAGGCAGAGCTTTTTTACCTGATTGGTACGGACACGCTGATGGAGCTGCACACATGGCGGAATTTTGAGCAGGTATTGCCGCTGTGCACCTTCGTTATCTGCCCACGCCCGACCAGCGTGTCGCCCAAGGTGCTGGCGGACGAGCAGCGGCGGCTGATTGCGCTTGGCGGACGATTCGTGGCGCTTGACGCGGACGTGGTGGATGTGTCTTCCACGGAACTGCGGCAGGCGCTTCGGGATGGTCAGGCAACGCCGCATTGCAGCGTACCCGTGCGGGAATACTGCAAAGTGCGCGGGCTGTACGGGCTGTCGCCGCGCGTCCCGCAAGGCGACAAGTGGCTTGACCGCCTCTTCGCCGACCTGAATCAGCATCGGTTTATGCATTCGCTGGCGGTGGCGCACACGGCGCGGCAATTGGCGATTGCGCACCATCTTGACCCGGCCAAGGCGGAAGCCGCCGGACTTCTGCACGACTGCGCGAAGTGTCTGCCGCTCAGTGCCATGCAGCAGCTTTGCCGCGACCATCAGCTGACGGTTGATCCGGACATTCTCCAAAGCGGCGCATTGCTCCACTCCGTCGCTGGGGCGTGTCAGGCACAGGATGTTTACGGCATCACCGACCCGGAGCTTCTCTCTGCCATCACCAACCACACCAGCGGCCGCCCCGGCATGAGCAAGCTGGACATGGTCATCTGGCTGGCGGACAAGATTGAACCGACCCGCGCATCCTATCCACTGCTGGATAAAGTGCGGATGCTGGCGGGCTTTTCGCTGGAAAAGGCGCTGCTAACCAGTCTGGAAGGATCAGCGAACTATCTGCGCAGCAGCGGGAAAACCGTGCATCCGCTGACGCTGCAAACCATTGCGTGGCTGAAAACGCTTCCCGAAACCAAGTGAATTATCAGAAGGAGAAATATTATGCAGAATCTTCAGCTCGTGCAGGAAGCTGCACAGGAACTCTACAAGAACAAAGCCGGTCAGATTGTCGCGCTGGACGTGCAGGGCATGACCGTTATTTGCGACTATATGCTGATTGCGGCCGGGCGCACGGTCAATCAGGTGAAGGCGCTGGCAGACGATGTGGATGAACGCATGGCGGAGCTGGGCGTGCCGATTCGCCGCCGCGAGGGGCAGAACGAAGGCCGCTGGATTATCCTCGACTACGGCTTCATGCTCGTGCACATCTTCCACACCGAGGAGTACGAATATTACAACCTCGAACGCCTGTGGACGGATGGCAGCAACCGCCTTGTGCTGCCGTTTGACCAGACGGATTTGTAATCAGCCAAAGAAACATCGGGCAGTGTGCGTTGCGCGTTCACTGCCCGATGTTTTTGTTTACGGATAATTGCGGATTGTCCTTGCCTTTTCCATCGCATCCTCCTTCGCGGAAAGCGGCGACAGGATGTAGGCGTAGTCGTAATCCCGCGTCAGCGGCGTCAGGTACGGCTCATGCACGATGATGCGATACCATGAATTATCGCCGCCCAGCCCAATCTGCACGGCGTTCAGGCGCAGAATGACGTTCTCCGTCGCCGTCAGCTGGTACGGGTGCTTTGCCTGCGTGAGCGCTTCTGGTGTGTAGTGCAGCGCACTCGCTTCCATCGGCGCACTATCCGCCGCAGCCAGCAGACCCTCGCCCGTCTCGTCCGTCAGCGCAATCCAGCGCACGCCCGTCCGATTGCCCGTTTCTGATGGCTCCATGTACGGGAAGAAATTGTCCGTTACAGTCGTTTCATAACGTCCGACTTTCGTGCCGCTGTGCCGGTCGGTGTAGTTTTCTTCTGGCCCGCAGCCGAAATACGTCATCCGCTCATACACCTTGGGAAGCGTCATCTGCATCCCGACGACGGGGATGTAAATTAGTTGCTGATGCTCCGGCGCGGACAGGTGCATCTGCACGCGAATGCTGCCGTCGCCATAGAAACGGTATTCCAGCGAAACCAGCATGTTTTCCAGTGCCGGATAGCAGCCGTCGAATGTCACGCGAACCGGGTTTTCGTCCGCATACAGCACCCTGTTCGTGACGACATACGCTCCCGGCTCTTTCCATGCCGCGTTCATGTGCCCCAATCCGGATCCAAACGCGCGGTCATTATCCGTCGCGGCACGGTAGAAACTCCCCTTCGGTCCTTCCCCGGGTACAATCAGCGCATGGAACGTGCCGTCCGCACCCAAGGCTTCGTAGCGCGTCAGCTGCGCCGTTTCCAGATTCAGCGCCGTGCGGAACTGCTCGCCGCTGATGGACAGCACATTGCCATCCTGCGTCACAGTCATGGCAGTGTCCGGCAGCATCGACGTTAGTTCATTGTCATTGCGCATGGCAAACTGCTCGTAAGCCACCACATGCCCCGCGTTCAGCAAGCCGTCCTGCGCTTTCAGCGCAACCGTCAGATTCAGGAAGTACTCTTTGCCTGCTTCTTTCGCGATGGTCGGCAGATTCAGTGTGACTACACGCTCGCCCGGCTGATTTGTCCGCGCATCAACATTCGCCACGCGCACCGCATTCGCCGGCAGCACACCTTCCGCCACAACGTCCGCATCTGCCGTGATGTTCCACCTGAATTCGTACTTTTCCGCCACATCAGTGAATAAGAAGTAGTTCTTCATTCGCACCGTCGCGCGGTCTTCGTCAAACGCATCAAATTTCAGCTGACTGTACTGATAGCGAACTTCCGCCATTTCCGGCTGAAGCGTGCGGTCAGGCAGCAGAAGCCCATTCGCACAGAAATTGTCGTCATGTACGCGCTCGCCGAAATCGCCGCCGTAGCCGAAATAGCGCGTTCCATCCTCGGCGGTCTGGTAAATCGACTGGTCGATGAAGTCCCAGATGAACCCGCCCTGCAAGCTGCGGTAGGTGTCAAACGCCGCCTGATATTCGTCCATGTTGCCCATTGCGTTACCCATCGCGTGTTCATATTCGCACTCGATGTAGGGCGTGTCGTGCCCCGCCTCAGCGTAGGCAATCATCTGCTCGACCGTTTCGTACATGCCGGAGTAAACGTCGATGCCCGTCGCAAAGTTATCGCGCGCCTGTTCGTAGTGCCACGGGCGCGTCGGGTCGTAGGCGTGGAGAATATGCGTCTCGCCCATCTGATTGACATACGGCTGCACCAGAATTGTCCGCAGAATCTCCGGGTTCTTGCACTCGTTGCCCAGCGACCACATGATGACGCTGGCGTGATTGCGGTCGCGATTCACCATGTTGTACTCGCGGTCAATAATCGCGTTCGACATATACTCTGTGATGCGCGCGTTTTCATAAATCATGTTGGAATGGACTTCGAGATTCGCCTCATCGACGACGTAAATGCCGTATTTGTCGCACAGATAATACCAGTACTGACTGTTCGGGTAATGCGACGTGCGCACGGCGTTGATGTTGTTCTCCTTCATGATGCGGATGTCTGTCTCCATGACCTCGCGCGTCACGGCGTACCCGTATTCGGGGTGCGTCTCGTGGCGGTTGACGCCGCGCAGGGAAATCGGCTGCCCGTTGATTCGGATGAGGTCGGCGTCGCCCGTGCTGCCCTCAAACCAGCCGCTTGCATTCGTCTTGTAGGTCATTTTGCGGAAACCTACCTGACAGCTTTCGTAGACCGTTTCCTCGCCGCTCTTCTCCGCCAGCACCAGCGTGTAGAGATACGGGTCTTCGGCACTCCACTTGCGCGGGGTGTTGACAACGCCGCTCAGGATGACGCTCTGCGCTTCGCCTGCGGAAAGTATCGCGTGCGCTGCATCCGCCGTCCATGCGACCGGCTGCCCGTCCGCATCGTAAAGCTGCGCCGAGACGGAAATCTCACCGTCTGCATCACCACGATTTTCCAGCATCAGCGTTACAGAGAACGTGCTGTCCGCGAAATCCGCGTCAAAGTCGGTCACAAGGCTGTAATCGCGAACGAACGTCTGCGGCGTTGCGTAGAGGTACACGTCGCGGAAAATGCCGCTCAAATCGAAATAATCCTGATCTTCCAGCCATGAGCCGTCGCACCAGCGGTAGACCTTGACCGCCAGCGTGTTTTCTTCGCCATAACGGATGTAATCAGTCACGTCGAACGTATCCGCCGTGAAGGAATCCTCCGCGTAGCCGACCTGCGTGCCGTTCACCCAGAGGTAGAAAGCCGCATCGACGCCCTCAAACGTCAAGAAAATGCGTTCGCCTGACCAGCTCTCCGGCAGCGTGAACGTTCGGCGATACAGCCCGATGGGGTTGTACGTTGTTGGTGCCATCGGCAAATCCGCCGGATAACCGATTTTGTTGCCGAAATTGCGCGCGAACTTCTGCGTTGTGTTGGTGTAAATCGGATGGTCGTAGCCCTGCGTCTGCCATACGCTCGGCACAAAGATATTCGCCCAGTCCGAAGCATCGAAATCCGGCTGATAGAAGTTCACGCAGCCGCCACGGTCGAATTCAGACGGAGAGTCGAAGAGTCGGAACGTCCAGTTCGTCTGGCTGAGCAGCAGATAGCGCCCGCTGTTCTCCTTGCGATAGTTGACTGCGCTGTCTATCGCTTGTTCGGGCGTATCATAGGGAACGGAATCCGTGCGCGGCGCTTCCCGCCCAATCTGCACGATGTCGCAATTGCGATTCGGCGCGTCGCCATCCGTGCTGCCATTCCATTCCTTTCCTGTCCAGAAAACACCCGGTGTACTCCATGCGCAGTCGGTGAAAGTCGGCAGCGTGTGGGAAGCTGCCTTGAGCATATCCGCCCGACTGCCCGTAAAGGTACACTGCGTCACGAGCATGTCCGTCTGCGTCCCTTCGACTTCCAGATGTGCCTTCGTTTCGCCGGAGAAGCGGCAGTTCCGAATCGTCGCGCCGCGCCCATTGCCAAGGTACATGTTCGCGCTGGCGTTGTCCGAAAAATCGCAGTTCTCGATGGTTGTGTCGTGCGAATCGTAGTAGATGACACCTGTCCAGCCGTCCGCCACCGTCGTATCGGTGCAGACGCAGCTGGATTTGAGGATGCGCAGACCCGTCACACGCGACTGCCGCACGTCGCAGGCAGTAATTGTCGCATTCGGCTCGTTTTGCAGATAGATGCCGTCGGCGTTATCAGAGAAAGCGCAGTTCTCGATGCGGTTTCCGTTCCCGACCGCGCCAAAATAGCCGAAGCCGCAGCCTTGCACATGCGAATCCTGCAAAGTGCAGTCCGTGCAGTGGGTAAAAAACACGCCTTGGTCGCAGTTCAGCGCAAGACTGTCCGTGACGACGACGTTCTGGCTGCCGCGAATGTCAATGCCGTGGTTCGTCTGCTCAACGTGAACATTGCGCAGCACCGCATCCTGCACGAAAACGAGGTATGTGCCGAAAATGCCGCAGCGGTCAGCCGAAACGTTCTCCAGCGTCACATTTCTGCTCCGCGCGATTTCCAGCCCCATGCTGCTGTCAGAGACGTCGATGTCCCGCACCGTCAGATTATCGCATTCCACAGCAATCAAACCGCCCGCATCCGTCGGAACGGTCAGGTTGTCCTGTCCGACGAAGTAGTAATACGGCCTTCCGTTGATGGTGCAGTCCGCAATCTCGTGCGTCGAGAAGTATTCGGGATCTTCCCCGGCTTCGCACATGCCCGTCAGCACCGTTTTGCCCGCGCTCTTGTCGCTCAGCGGGTCACCCGCGATGCAGATGCCTACCTGACGGAACGTGCAGCGGCGAATCGCGCACTCCTTCATGCCGCGCAGCCAAATCGCCGTAGAGGACGTGCGGCATTCCTTGTCGCCCAGTACAAACGTGCACTCCTCAATCGTCAGCTTTCGGCTCACATCCGCGACGATGCCCCACTTGCGCACCTGAAAGCGGATGTTCCGCAGCGTCACGCCGTCCGCCGTCACGCTGACCATCGTCTTGAAACGCGGCGAATCCAGCACAGCGCCGTCCTCGCCCTCGATGGTGACTGCATGGTCAAGGACAATCGGGAACGTCTCCTGCTCGCCGTACACGCCCGCGCGCAAAAGAATCGTGTCGCCCGTGGAGGACGCTGCAACTGCTTCCGTGAGCGTCTGGAAGTCCCCCGTGCCGTCTACGGCAACGACATACGTTTCCGCCTGAGCAAAGCCCGCGCAGAGTCCGAGAATCAACAGCAGCCCGATGAGCCATTTTCGCACGATGGAATCCCCCTTATGGCGATAGAAAGCAATTGGTTGCTTACGGAGTGAAAAAAGGCGGGACGCAGTGTGCGCCCCGTCTGTACCTCATGATGAGGCTTTTTGTTCTGCTTACTCGAACACCAGATTGCCCCACAGGCTGGGATTGGTGTTGATTTCAAGCGTACCCGTCCAAGCCATCTGCGGGATGTACTCCGTGCCGGGGCAGGGATAGGAAATGTCGGTGACCGCCACGTTGAACTTCACCACGTCGCCGGACTGCGGCTTATAGACCGCAATCTTGTTGTTCGCGAAATTCGCCCACGCAATCTTGACTTCAAAGATGAAGCCCGTGGAGGTTGCCTGCGTCGCGCGCTCGTAGCCTTCGGTCAGCACGTCTTCGCCGCCGTCGATACCCTTGCTGATGAAGCGCTGACGATATTCCTTGGCGACCATCGTGCGGTCAAACGCGGTATCGAAGTAGTTGTTGTCGCAGATGAGGAACAGCAGGAAGTCGTTGGTGTGGTATTCCGTGCGGTTCGGGTCATCCGTGGGATCGGTGGAGATGAAGACCTTCAGGTTGTCTTCGCCGTCCAGCGGAAGCATCTCGATAGCGCCGTAGGGCGTATCTTCGGTCACGTCGAAGGCAAGATACAGGTTCTCTTCGTCATACGCGGCGTAGACCTTCGCGGACAGGTCATTCGGCCCCTGCCAGAAGCTGAGGTCGCGGATAATCTGAGACGCATCTTCCAGCACCGCCGGAGAGGACAAGTCCCAATCGCTCAAGTCGCCGTCAATCGTGATGGCGTTCGCCTTGTGCGCCGTAATGGTGGGCTTCTCTTCTTCCGCCATCGCCGCGGAGGACATCGTCACCAGTGCCATCATCATGGCCAGGAAAGCAGCTAACTTCTTCTTCACGTTCACACAACTCCTTTGTCGGTTTGGTTGACACCTACTGCAAGCCTGTTTCAGCTTTCAATGGTATTGTACAACGATTTTTCTGTCTGTGCAATGGAATTTTCAGCATTTGAATTTGGAATATCCAGCACAAACCTATTTCACTGAACGAAAAAGTGGAGGCGAGCCGAAGCCCGCCCCCAGAGGAGGAATGAGGATGGATTACTCAGCAATGGTGATGGTACCAGACTGCGTGCCGACGGTGATGGTGTGTTCACCGGGCGTCGCGATGGTCACGGGGATTTCAACCACGCGCCAAGAACCGCCGCAGACCGTGTAGAGCTTTTCAGCCACCACTTCGTCGCCGTCCTTGACCTGAACGTAGGTCAGATCGTCCGCGCCATTGTTGCGCAGCAGGCAGTAGACCATGAATTCTTCGCCAGCCTTGGCGGACACAGTACCCACAACGCTCTTGACGGTCTGGCCGCGGCTGTTGGTGGTTTCCTGCTCTTCGTACACGGACGGGAGAATCAGGCAGGAGTACTGGAAGTCGCCCTTCTGGCCATAGCGCATGGAGTAGTTGTAGACCACCAGCGGATCACCGAAGTTGTTCGGGGAAGCGTGGTTCGGGTCGTCTTCCATCAGCGCCTGAACCAGCAGACGGACGTAGTTGGAAGCGCCCTGATCGCCCGCAAGATCCTTCCACTGAGCCGCGTCGCTCCAGCTGTCGCGAGCCTGTTCCTTCTGGATGATGCCTTCAGGCTGACGTTCGCCGAAGATCAGGTCAGCATAAATCCAAGGTTCGGTGCCGTAGATGAAGCCCGCTTCGCCGGAGCCATGGTCAGGCTTCTGGCTATACGGAATGTACATCACAGCGTTCGCGTTCTTGAGTTCGTATTCCGTCACCTTGTTGACCATGGTCAGGATGATGGGCTTGCCAGCGTCCTGCGCGTCTTCCACGAACAGTTCGGCCGCGTCGTCAACAGAGTTGAAGTAGCCAATCGCAACATCCGCATCTTCGAGGTTTTCCACAACGGTGCCGAAGTTGTTCAGGTAGGTCTTATAGTGATCAAGCGTATCAGAAGCAGAGGCTTCGATATAAACCTTGGTGCCCTTCGCCAGCGGCAGCAGACCGTTGTCGTTCTTCACCAGCACAGCGGACTTCGCCTGCAGCTTTTCAGCCAGCTCGACTTCTTCCGCAGTACGCGCAGCGCGCAGGTCTTCGTTGGTGTGGATTGCAGTGCGGTTCGCGATCCATTCGGGGCTCGCGACGACAGCCAGCGCCTCGTCCATCACGCGGTAGGGATTCTCGAACAAACCCTTTTCAAACTTGAACTTCAGGATGCGCGCGGCAGAGCGGTCAACCCACTGCTTCTCCACGTCGCCTTCCTTCAGGCCATTCACGATGCAGTCCGGCCAGTTCCACATGGTGTTTTCGCTGATTTCTTCACCATGCTTGATGCCGCCAGCGCCGAACATGTCGGTACCGTTCTTCAGGGCTTCGTTGTACAGCCAACGGCCCGTCTGCTCGGACAGTTCAACGCCCTCGTTGGTGACGCCGGAAACCTGCTGACGCATGCCCAGCGCCCACCAGTCGGTCACGACGATGCCGTCGAAGCCGAGGGTATCACGCAGGTAGCTCATGGTCACGGAGTCCCACTTGACGTCGGTGGTATTGGTGATGCCCGTGCCGCCGCAGTTGGTCATGACCCATTCGTTGCCGCCAGCCAGCGCAGCCTTCCAGCCGACCATCCAGTTGTCGAAGTTCTGCGCCACAGAGCGGGCTTTGCCGAAGTTGGAGTCGCCGCCGCGGCCGATCCAGTGCTTGACGCAAGACGCGAATCCGGCGTCTTCCATGCCCTTTACTTCCTGATAAACGATGTTCGCGATGTGTTCGGGGTTCTCGCCATACTGCGCGCCGATTTCGTTCGCGTAGGGCTCGAAGGTCACATGGATACCGACCGCAACCATCGCCTTGCCGTAGATGTTGGAGAGCTTGTACGCCAGTTCGGGGTCATTGGCGGTGCCGTAGGCGATGTGCGCCTTGTCGATGTAGCCGCCCCAAGCGTTGAACTCACGGTCAGAGGTGAAAATCATCGGGACGCCCAGGCGTTCCTTTTCCGCCGCAGCCTGCAGGTTGTTCAGCGTGCTGACGACGTTGTCCGGCGTGCCGTTCAGGTTGAACAGCATACAGGTCAGGTTGAAATCCGGAATCAGGGAGCGCGCCGTTTCGAGATTCGCGCTGACGCAGAACAGCAGACCCGCTTCTTCTTCGGGGGTCATCTGGCTGATCAGGTCATTCACGCGGGTTTCGGTGTCCAGACGCCAGTCCTCGTAGGGATCAAGCTGTCCGTTCTTGTTCATGTCCTTGAACTTGTAGCCGTCCACTTCCAGAATCGGGGTGACGCCCTCGATGTAAGTCAAGCGGGGCTGTTCGCCATTGGCTTCAATCAGGGAGAACTCGCACGGCTGCGCCAGCAGTTCCGCTTCTGTCGGGCCTTGCTGCACTTCTTCTGCCAAGCCAGCCATTGAACCCAGCATCATCGTCAATGCGACCAACAGGGATAACTTTTTCTTCATGAAAATACTCCTTTCCTTCCAAGAAACCTTTACGCTCTGTCGGCAAGATCCCTGCTTCCTGATTGCTACCCTCCCTCTCTTTGTCAGGGTTCCTTGCGCCGACCTCTTGATTATCATTATAATCAGAACCACAAAAAGGGTAAAGGGAAAATCCAGTCCGTTCATTTGGAATATTCAGCACAGACACGTTTCTCCCCATTTTCTACGGATTTGGCAGTTTTTCTTCCGTATTATCAATGCAGAGAAAAAGTAATTGTCCTATTTGGTTATTCGCAGAATCGTCGTCCGGTTTCCCCGGCACGCGGAGCGAATGCAAGTCAAGCAGGAAATCCAGTCTTTTTTCCTGCAATATTCAGCATACGTCAACCTTGTTCGGTCATCCGCTTCCGCAGCGTCTGGCGATCGATTTTCATGTTCGCCGTATGCGGCAACTCCGGCAGCAGGACGATTTTGTCCGGCAGCATATAGCGCGCCAACTTCGTTTTCAGCACATCCATGAGCGCCTTTTCCGTCAAATTGCCCACAGCAAACGCCCACAGCACATCCTGTTCCTTGTCAAGCAGGCAGCACGCTTCCAGACAGCCGGGGATGCTCCGCAGCGCCGCTTCGACTTCTCCCAGCTCCATGCGGTAACCATGATGCTTGACCATGCTGTCCTTGCGTCCCAGCACGTTCAGCCGTCCCTGCGCGTCGAGGAAGCCATAGTCGCCCGAACGGAACCAGACACCCGGCTCCTGCCCCAGCGGGTCAGCAACATAGACCGCGCGGCTTCGCTCTTCGTCGCGGTAATACGCCTGCGACACCATCGGCGACGAGACGTACATCTCCCCTGCTTCGCCCGGTGCGGCAACTTGCCCATCATCGGTCATGAAGCGGATTTTCACCGTCGGGAACGGCTTTCCGACCGGAATCAGCTGTCCCGCCTCGTAATTGCCCTCGACTTTCCCGACAGACACGCTGAACATCTCCGTGCTGCCGTAGAAATTCCACGCATGACCCTTCGGCGCGGCGTTCATCCAGACGGCTAACTGCGCCCACGGCATCACTTCGCCGGACATAATCATGTATTCAAGCTCCGGCAGGCAGTTTTCCGTCAGCACGCCGCTGTTTGCCACCTGCACGAAGCTCGATGGCGTCATCGTCAACTCCGTGATGCCCTTCTGCCGCAGGTAATTCACCAGCGTTTTCGGGAACGACAGCGCCGTCGCGGGAATCATGCACGCCTTGGCGCCTAACAGCGCGGGCGGGAAAATGTCGATAATCGAATTAGCGTAGAAAAACGGCGACTGATTGCCGAAAACGGTGTTCTCGGTGAATTGATAGCGTTCAATCGTCTCTTCGGTGTACGCCATAAGCGACCCCTGCGTATGCGCGACGCCCTTCGTAATGCCCGTCGAGCCGCTGGTGTAAAGAATCGCGGCAAGGTGGTCCGGCGTCACGGTCTGCCGGATTTGTGCCAGCTTATCCGCGTCCACGGGCGACTGCGCTGCGTCCGACCACAGCACGCATTCGCACCCATCCGGGCAAACAGCTTCCGCTTTCGCACGGCTTTCTTCATCATAGACAATCGCCGTTGGCTGCAAATTCTGCATGATGAGCTTCAGTCGCTCCGGCGGCAGCATCGGGTCAAGCGGCGCATAGAAGCACCCCGCTGCCCACACGCCGAAGAATACCTTCACACATTCGGCGCTGCGCGGGTTCATCAGCACTGCAACCGGCGTATTCCGCGCGCACCGGCTGCTCAGCGACGATGCAATCCGCTGTGCAGCGTCCCACCACTGCCCGAACGTGAACGGTGCCGAGGCATCCCATGCCAAACGCTCCGGGCAGCGCTTTGCGGTGTTCTCCAAATAGTCAAGAACGCTTCGTTTCATCGTTATTTTTCCTCCGTTTCATTGCGAATCATGTTTGCCATCTCCGGATACGCCGCTTGCCATTCCTCCAGACAGCGCTGCCAAGAATCGTACTTCGGATCGCCGCGATGGTCTATCAAGTCGTAATTTTCTTCCAGATATTTGCCGATTCGCAGCGACAGCTTGATGCTGCCCTTCACATTGAGGTGCTGCCAATCCGCGAAATCGCTGCTGTACCGAATGCCGAAGCACCCCTTCGGATTGTTGAAATTCAGCAGCGGAATGCCGCGTTCCTCCGCCATCTTCCGCAGCGTGCAGATATACATATGATCATTTTCGTAATCCGGGCTTGGATACGAAATCAGGATGATTTGAATGCCCTGCGCTTCGCAGAGATCGCAGATGCGCTCGAAGTATTCCGCCTCGCGCCCGTTAATTTTCTTGCCCGTCTCCGTCCAGAAGAACGTTGGCTTCGTGTGATGCTCCATCTTGTCGCATTCGATGAAGCCTTTCCAGTCGACACTGCGTCCGCCCGTCCAGCCGGGAAACGCGAAATTCTCCGCCGTCAGCGACTTCCAGTTCTCATGCACCTGCGGATAGCCCAGCAGGAAGTCCAGCGGCTGCTGACCGCCTGCGGCAATCGCGTTTGCGCGGCGAATCGGGTTCAAAATGCCGGATGTGGAGAGAATCGTGCGCCCGCGCCGGGTCGTATCGTCGGGGTACGTTGCTGCTTTTGCATCCAGCAGAAGGATTTTGGGGTGCTGTGTTGTCAGCGCCTGCTCCAAGTAGTAGTAGGTATGCCAATACTGCTGTTCCGCGCTCGCAAGATCATACACGCTGAAGCCCCAGTTCGCCCACAGTACGTTCGTATTCACTGCAGCATACGTCGTGCTTGTGCCGACCGCCAACACGTCAATGGTGTTGCGCGGCTGAAGGGGCAGATTCATCATGCTGCCCGGCCCGTAGTCGTATTTCGGCGTCAGCACATACAGCACAGCACACGAAATCAGCGTGAAAATCAGCCCAAACGCCAGTATTCGGAGGAAAAATGCTGCATTCTCGCGTCGGCGGCTGACCGCTTCATCTGTCATTGCCTTCCCCTCCTTTTCAGAATCCCGCGTACAGGAATGCCGCGCGGTCGAATCCAGCGCCGTAACAGCCGAAGATAAGCGTCAAGAACATCAGCCCCATCAGCAGCGTCCAGCGCACATACAGCGGTGAAACTGCCAGCTTCTTGTGCAAATCCGGCTGTTTTTCACAGAGGATATCCACCAGGAGCATCAGCAGCACCGCGATAATTGCCACAGCGCCGTCCTGCATTCCAAGCGGGAAATTACGCGTCATACCCGCGCCGAAATCGGTGAAGATGCGCCCCATCATGCCAAACGCCATGCCCGGCGACGTCGTGCAGGCAAAAAACTGCGCCAGCAGAACCGCTGCCATCGTCCGCAGCCAGCCGAACGCCTTCATAAGCGCCACACCGCCCTGATGTGCCGTCACGCGCTTGCGAATCTTCCGAAACTGCGGGTCAAGCAGCATTCCCGCCGCCGTCAGCAGTCCGAACCACAAGCCGTACAGCACCGCGTTCCAATAGAATCCGTGCCAGACGCCGATGAGCAGAAAAACCACCACCGACGCCGCCGCGCCCGGCATCGCGCGCCCTGCTTTTGCGCCGAACAGCCGCTTGCCGACTTTCGCCAGCCCGATTCCAGCGCGGCTCGCCACCAACGGGTACAGCAAATAGGTGCGGAACCACACGCCGAGGCTGATGTGCCAGCGCCGCCAGTAATCCGCAATGCTTGCGGCAAAGAATGGTCGGCGGAAGTTCTCCGGCAGGTCGATGCCCAGCAGCTCCGCCGCGCCGCGAATAATGTCAATGCCGCCGGAAAAGTCCGCATACAGCACGATGGCGTACATCGCCGCTGTCGCCAGCACAAGCCAGCCCGGCAGTTCCTGCGCCGCCGCTACGAGCACGCTCACCGCCGGCATCAGACGGTCAGCGATGACAAGTTTCTTGAAAAAGCCCCACGCCATCAGGAACACACCGGACACAAAGCCATTCGGTGAAAGGCGGTGCGGGCTGTCCAGCTGCGGCATCAGCTGCTTCCATGTCGTAATCGGACCCTGCGTCATCTGCGGGAAAAAGCCCGCAAACAGCAGGACTTTCGCATAGTTCTTTTCCGGCGTGACCTTCCCGCGATAAACGTCGATGAGGTAGCCTACGCTCTGGAACGTGAAGTACGACAAGCCGATGGGGACAAGCAGCCCATCCGGCAGGGCTTGCAGCTGCGATAGTGCCTTCATCAGCACCATTGCGCCGAAAACCGTGACCATTCCGCCGACAAGCAGTGCGCGGCAAACGCCCCTGCGCTCCGAAAACCGCCCTATCAGGCGTGCGCAGCCCCAAATCAGCAGCGTTTCCGCCGTGAGGTACGCAGCGCCCTGCCAGCCGCAGAGCAGCCAGAACGCCGCACTGCCCGCCAGCAGCGCCCACTTGCGCACGCGCATCGGCAGGACGTAGTACACCACGGCCAGCGCAGCAAGAAACCCCAGAAATTCAAAGGATACGACGCTCACAATCCCAGCTCCTGTCTGAGCCGCACGCGGTCGATTTTTCCGTTCATCGTCTGCGGAAACTGCGGCAGATGGTAATACACATCCGGCAGCATGTATTTCGGCAGCCGCCGCTTGAGTTCGCCCCGAAGCGCCTTTTCGTCGTCCTCGCCGGAATAGCAGCAGACGATTTGCTGTGTCGCAGCCTGATAGAAGCAGCAGCCCTGCGTCACCGCCTGACACGCCTTGATTGCACACTCGATTTCGCCCAGCTCAATTCGATAACCCTGCTTCTTGATTTGGCTGTCCTTGCGCCCAAGAAACATCAGTTCGCCGCGCTCGTTGTATGCGCCGAGGTCGCCCGTTTTGTACATCCGCTCTGGAATTCCCCGCGCGTCCGGATGCTGGACAAACGCTGCCGCCGTTTTTTCCGGCGCATTGTAGTATCCGGCGGACAAACACGTCCCGGAGACGCAGATTTCGCCCTCCACCAGCGTAATGCGCGTATTTTCGCACGGAAAGCCAATCGGCAGCGGCTCGCCATCCTCAAAAGCGCGGTCAACACGATACCACGAGCAGACATCCGTGATTTCCGTCGGGCCATACATATTTACAAAATCCGCATCCGGCAGGGAGCGCCGCCAGATATTCAGCTGACGGTTCGGCATCACCTCGCCGCAGAAGAACACCCGCTTGACCCCGCGCGGACGTCCATCCTTCACCACGCCGAGATTCGCCGGGTGCATCAGCGCCGATGGAACCCAGAACAGCGTGTTAATCTGCCGCTGCTCCAATTCGTCCATCATCCGTGCCGGGAACAGGAAGTCCTTCTGGGGCAGGAAGTAGACGTATGCGCCGCTTTTGAGCGTGCAGAAAATATCCAGCACCGAGTTGTCGAAATACAGCGGCGCCTGATTGCCGAAACGTGCGGTTTCATCGAGCCGCAGCGCAGGGACTGCCCATTCCACGAAATCCAGCACCGAGCGATGGCGAATCGCAACGCCCTTGGGATGCCCGGTCGAACCGCTGGTGAACAGCACATACTGCAAATCGGTATCAATGATGTCCCGTTGACGCGCCGCAAGCAGCGATTCGTCAATGTCACAGGACGCTGCCGTTTCCGCGGAGACGCATGGCAGTTTTCCAGCCGCATCCGTCAATATCGGCGCTTTGCCTTCGTCAGTCAGCAGAAGCGCCGGATGCAGCGTATCCAGAATCAGCTGGACACGCTGCTGCGGCATCTGCACATCAATGATGGTATAGAAGCACCCAGCTTCCAGCACACCGAGCATCGCCGCGACAGTCATCGGGCTTTTATCCATGCACAGCGCAACGGGGACGCGAGGCGGGAGCTGCCGCGCCAGATAAGTGCCGATGCGTTTCGCCGTATCGTGCAGCTGCCGCCACGTCAGGCACGTTTTTTCGCCCTCAAACGCCGCCGCATCCGGTTTTTTTGCCGCCCATCTATCCAGCCATGGCAGCACACAGCGCATCATGCCTGCTTCCGGCAGCTGTTCACCAGCGCCAGAATCGCCTCCGCGCTGTTGAAGTTCTCCGGCTCCACCTCTCCTGCGTCAATGCGCACGTCATAGGCTTCTTCCAGCGCTACGATGATTTTCATCAGCTCCAGCGAGTCAATCAGCCCGTCATCGACCATATGCCGCTCATGCGCAAAGTCGATTTCGTCGTTCACATCCTGCAAAATCGTCAGCAGACGCTCCATTTTCTCGTTCATCCTCCATCGTCCTCCTATCTTTCCGCGAAATTGTATATTTGTCTTATTTTTAAGCTAATAGCACCAGAATATACATGTGTGTTTATTATTCGACAAGCACCAGACGAATTCCTTCTCCGTCCTCTGCGCTTGCAAAGAATTTCGATTTTCCCGCAAATCTGAAAATAGTAGAAAAAAACTGCCGCGCAAAATCATACTAATTCGATTCTAAAACATGGCATCGAGCATAGCAGATTTTTCGTTCCGGCAAAGCTGAGTGAAGCGAGGCGTACTGGAGGTACGCGCGAGCGGAACGAAGCAAAGCCGGAACGGAAAAGATGCTGTGCGAATGCCATGTTTTAGATGAGAATTAGTATCAGAACTGCGCGGCAGCATGGACGGGATTTACGGATTCAGCCGTTCTTCCGTCTGGCTGTCGAAAATGTGGAATTTCCCCTTTTCAATGTTCAGCGAAATCGTCCTGCCGATGACCGTGCTGCCGCCCGCAATCTTTGCCACCAGCATCTGACCCGCCGCTTTCAGATATACGATGAAGCCATCGCCCAGCGGCTCAACGCTGTCCACCGTACCCTCGATTTCGCCCTGACCTTCCGGCGCGAGCGTCAGTTCCGACGGGCGCAGACCGACGATAACCTCCTTGCCTTTGTACTGCTGCATCAGCGCGGTCAGGTCATCCGGCACGGACAGCAGCAGTTCGCCGCACTGGAACGCCAGCGAACCGCCCTTTTCCACAACCTTGCACGTCAGCTTGTTAATCTGCGGCGTGCCGACAAAGCTCGCAACGAATAGGCTGTTTGGATGCGCATAGAGGTCGTTCGGCGTCCCCTGCTGCATGATGTGACCATCCTTCATCAGCACGATGTGATCCGCCATCGTCATGGCTTCGGTCTGGTCATGCGTGACGTAGATGGTGGTAACGCCAAGCTGCGTCTGAATCTTCTTCAGCTCATAGCGCACCTGATCGCGGAGCTTCGCGTCAAGGTTGCCAAGCGGCTCGTCCAGCAGAAACACCTGCGGATCGCGCACCAGCGCACGTCCCAGTGCCACACGCTGACGCTGACCGCCGGAGAGCTGCGCCGGCTTGCGGTCAAGCAGTTCATCCAGACCCAGCATCGCGGACATCGAGTTCACGCGCTTCTCGATTTCTTCCTTCGGCGCTTTCTTCGTTTCCAGCGCAAACGACATGTTCTTGCGCACGGTCATGTTCGGATACAGCGCGTATTCCTGGAACACCATCGCGATGTTGCGCTCCTGCGGCGGCACGAATTTCTTTTCCTTGCCGCGCTCATCGAGTTGGTTCATCGCTTCATTCCCGAAACAGATTTCGCCGTGAACCGGGTGGAGCAGACCTGCAATGCAGTACATTGCGGTAGACTTGCCGCAGCCGGACGGCCCCAGGAAAACACAGAATTCGCCGTCCTTGATTTCCAGATTCATGTCCTTGATGACATAGGACTTGCCCTTGTTGTAGGTCACGTCCATGTTCTTAATCGTAATCGCTGCCATGGCGGACTTCCTTTCTTTCCCTCAGTGCTTATTGACCGAATGCGGCCACTTCAATGCCGAAACCGTAATCATACAGCGGATTTTCGATGTCCTTGGGCAGGTCTTCGCGCTGGAGCATCACCTGATCCATCGTCGCAGGAATCTGCCACGGCAGTTTGCCGGAAATCGCGCAGTCACCGAAGAGCGCGTGCGCCACCGCTTCCGCGCCCGCCGTCACGCCGGGACGGTAGACAATCATCACCGCGTCGGACGCGGCATCCACCGGCGTCATGACATACGCGCGATTCATCAGCACGACGGATACAACGTTCACGCCGGACGCATCGAGTTTTTTCAACAAGCTCTGCTGTTCTGCGGGGAATTCCAGCGTCGCCGTGCCCCACGCGGGTTCGTGCGTGCCGCTCGCTTCGCCGACGACGACAATCGCGGTTGTGCCTGCCGGGTAGGAATCGGCAATCAGCGTTTCGTCATCGCCGATGTAGGTCACGTTGTCCGCACCCGCCCGCTTGCAGATGGCATCGTAGATGGACTTGCCTTCCGTCTTCAAGCCTGTTTCGGAGGAAATCTTCCAGCCGCTTGACAGCGCATCAACGTTCTTTGCCAGCGCGCCCACGACCAGAATCTGCTGACCTTCCAGCGGCTGCTGGTTCTCGTACTTCACCAGCGTAACCGCCTTTTCCGCGGCTTCCATTGCCTTCTGATAATGTTCTTCGCTGCCGACAACCTGCGCGATTTCGTCCGCGTCGGTGTAGGGGTTCTCGAACACGCCCAGCCGGAACTTCGCCAGCAGCAGACGGCGGCAGCGATCCGTCAGCAGCGACGGGTCAACCTGATCCACCATGCGGGTGACGTCGCGCTGACCCATGCCGCCCATGACGTCCGCGCCCGCCTGCATCGCGACGATGTGGTTCAGACCCCAGTCGGTCTGGATAATGCCGTCGTAGCCCAGACGGCCGCGCAGAACATCGTTCATGACCACAGAGGATTCATGCGCGTAATTTTCCACCGCGTCGCCGCCCAGATACGGGACGGTCGAATAGCCGTAAGGCATGATGGACGCGGGATGCACCGTCAGCGCCGCCTCAAAGATGCTCAGGTGCAGCGCGAACGTTTCGTCATCGAACACCAGCGGAGAACCGTCCACGCCGCCAGTCTGCGGGCCGGAGCCGGGGAAATGCTTCACGCAGGACATGACGGAATCAACACCAATGCCATCCGTGCCGTTCTGCAAGCCCGTAATCGCCGCGACGACCATCGCCTTGGCGGTATCCGCGTCCTCGCCGTAAGTTTCCTGATTGCGCCCCCAGCGCGGGTCAGTCGCCAAGTCCGCGTTCGGGGAGAGGCTCATGCGGACACCCAGAGCCTTCATTTCCTGCCGCTGAATGTCTGCCAGCTCCTGCACGAGTTCCGCGTCGCCCGTCGCGCCCAGCGTGATGGCGTCCGGCAGAATCGTCGTGTCGTTAATCCAGCTTGCGCCAATGACTGAGTCCATGGAGAAGACGACCGGAATACCCAGTTCGCTTTCTTCGCACAGGGACTGGACGTAGTTCATCTTCTCGCCCGCCGACTCCTTGCTTTCCGCAAAGTAGGTGTACGTCAGCGCAAAGCCGATGTCCAGATCACTGAACCAGCTTTCTTTGAGCGTGACCAGCGTCATGTGCGCCATCTGCGCCGCCTTGTTCTTGTCGCTCATGCGGCTCAGCAGGTCTTCCGTGCGCTCTTCAGGCGTCAGACGCCAGTCTTCATACGGGTCAAGCTCGCCGTTTTTGTTCAAGTCCTTGAACTTGTAGCCGTCCTGCTCCAGAATATCCAGTCCGGCAGTTTTCAGCACAATCTGCTTTCCTTCATATTCCTGCACGACCGTCGTCAATTCGACGACATTGCTTTCTTCCTCGTCCTCTTCCGCCAGCACACCGGGCGAAAGAAGCATCATCGCGGAAAGGGAGAGCGCCGCGACGCTTTTGAGCAGTTTTTTCATGAACCTTTCCTCCTTGTTGATTGCGCCGCGCATTACGACGCTGTGACCGCGCCTGACATCTGACCGCTGATGAGGTACTTGCCCATGAAGATGTACAGCACCAGCACCGGCAACGCCAGAATCAGCGAACCAGCCATCTGCACGTTGAATTCCGCCGCCATCGTGCCCGCCAGCTCGTTCAGGGCAATGGTCGCGGGTTTGGAATCATAGCCGCCGAGCACCAGCGCGAACAGCATCTCATTCCAAATGGACGTACACTGGAAGACAAAGACCGTAATCGTCGCGATTTTCGTGTTCGGCAGGACGATTTTGCGGTAAATCTGCCATACGCCGTTGCCGTCAATCATCGCCTGACGAATCAGCGCGTCCGGCACGTCGGCGTAGTACCCGCGCATCATGACCGTACACATCGGCATACCGAAGACGGCGTGAACCAGCACAAGACCCCAGAGGTTATCGTAGAGGTCAAGGGCGTTAATGGTCTGCAAAAGCGGAATCAGAATCGCTTGGAAGGGCAAATATGTTGCCGCGACCAACGCGATAAAGAACACGTTGTTGAACCGGAACTTCCATTTGCTCAGTGCGTAGGCACAAATCGAGCCGAGGAATACCGATCCCGCCGCACCGAAGAGCGTCACCAGCAGGCTGGTCATCAGCGGCTGCGCAAGCTCCTCCATCGCACTCTCGTAACCCTCCATCGTCCACTCTGACGGCGGTGTGATGGGCGTGGTCGTCATCACTTCACTGTTGGACTTGAAGGACGTCATCACCGTTCCCCAGAACGGCAGCATGTAGAAGACCAGAAACGCAATCATGATGAGGTAGTACACCACATGCAGCACGGTCATGTGCCACTTGGGTTTTATTTTCGTCGTCTGTGCCGATTGTTCCTGCTTGCTGCGCTCAATACTCAGATTATTTTGCATTTCATGCTCACTTCCTTCTGTTCGTCCAGTAGGTCAGCGGCAGAATCAGCACCAGCACCAGCGCAAGCAGGAAGCAGCTGATTGCCGCGGAATACGCGAAGTTGTTGTTCTGGAACGCTTCATTGTACATCCAAATTGGCAGCGTCCACGCGGCGGAGGTGGTGTAACCCACCAGCGACACGATGAAGTCAAACGAGCGCAGTGCGTACATCGCCAGAATCGTGATGCAGGAACCCATCGCGCCCTTAAGCTGCGGAATGATGAGCTTGAAGTAGATGCGCGGCATATACGCGCCGTCCAGCTTCGCGGCGTTGATGACGTTGACCGGCACGTTCTTGATGGCGGCGAGGAAGATGACCGCGACGTAACCGGAGAACTGCCAGACCATCGCAATGATGATGGACAGCATGATGGTGGAGTTGCTCGACGCCCACATCAGGTGCCCAGCTTTCATCGCGGCGGATACATCCACGCCCAGAATTGAGAGGAAGGAATTCAGCACACCGCCCGTTGGACGATACATGTACGCCCAAACCGTGCCGGTCACGACAAAGGACAGCGCGAACGGCAGCAGAATCAGCGTGCGGAACAGCGCCGTGCCGCGAAGCCCCTGATCCATGATGAGCGCCAGCCCCAGACCCAGCAGGAGGCACAGCGGAATCAGGCAGAACAGCAGCAGCGTATTGCGCAGCGACGGCCAGAAGTCGGGGCTGGAGAACATCTTCGCGTAGTTGCCGAAGCCGCCCCAGCCGTAGCTTGCTTCCAGCTGCCCCGACTCCCAGTCGGACACGGAAACCCACAGGTTCCAGCCCAGCGAGACATACACGAAGTAAATCAGCAGCGCCGCCGGGATGCAGATCCAAATCAGCGGATGCCGCTGGAGAAAGTGGTGTACCGGGCCGACTGTTTTAGGCGCAAAGCGCAGCAGCAGCTGGTACACGAGAATCACCGCGACGATGATGGCGCAGAGAACCCAGAACCTGTCATGGGAAAAGGTCATGAACGCCAGATTCTCAAAAAATTCAGAAAATTGTTCCATGGGCAAATCCCCTTCTGTTGCATTCTGTTCGAGGTTTTGCTATCAGCTTTGAAGAAAGCCCGTACAGGCTTGGAAAGCTCCGCTGCGCCTGTACGGGCTGATACATCATTCGCCGTAGCTCAGACCCCAGCCGTAGTCATACAGCGGGTTTTCAAGGTCGAAGGACACATCGCCTTCCTGATTGCGGACAGAATCCATATCCCGCGGGAACTGCAAGGGCGTCTTGCCCGTGGGGTTGTTCAGCCCGAAGAGCGTTTCCGCAATTGCGATGCCGCCCTGCGAACCCGGATAGTACGCTTCCAGAATCGCGTTCGTATTCTCGTCGCACCACGTCAGGATGTAGGGACGTCCGCCCGTGACGACCGTCACCATCGGCTTGCCGCTGGCTTTCGCCGCTTCGAGGATTTCCTGCTGACTGCCGGTGATTTCCAGCGTGTCGTAGCCCCACGGCGGATCGTGCTGGTAGCTCGGTTCGCCGACGGACACGATGATGATGTCCGCATCCTTCGCCAGCTCCGCAATGCGCTCAACGTTGTCGGATTCATAGATGACCGTTGCGTTTTCGCCTGCGTAAGCAGCAATCGCGTCCGCAATGGTCAAGCCCTCCTGCGCGGAAGACCAGCCGCCGACCAGCGAGTCCATGTCGCCGGCGCGCGGACCGCAGACCAGAATCGTCTGCTTCTCGTTCTGTTTAAGGGGCAGGATGCCGTCGTTTTTGAGCAGCGTCATCGCCTTGCGCGCCGCCTCAAGGTTCACCGCCTGATGTTCCTCGTTGCCGACGAACTGCACGGCGTATTCCACGTCGCAGTAGGGATTCTCGAACACGCCCAATTCAAACTTCGCCTTGACGATGCGCGTCGCCGCCGCCGTCAGGATGTCTTCGTTAATCTTTCCTGCATTCGTCAGTTCTTCCATCTGGTCAATCAGGCGGATGGATTCGCCGCCGATGCCGTCCACACGGCTCTCGGTGATGCCAATCAGGATGGCTTCTTCGTCGGACACTTCTTCACCCATCATCGTGCCGCGGCCTTCCTGAATCGCCCAAATCATGCCCCAGTCGGTCTGGATGATGCCCTCAAAGCCCATTTCGTCGCGCAGCAGGTCTTGCAGCGTCGCCTTCGAGCCGATGGCGGAGTTCTCCATGTCCAGCTCCAGCGGGACAGAGTAGTACGGCATGATGGAAGCGATGTTGACTTCCAGCGCCGCATAATACGGCTTCAGGTGAATTTGCAGCGTTTCCGCGCTGGAAATGATGGGCGAGGTGTCCTTACCCTCCATCTGCGGCCCAGCGCCGGGGAAATGCTTCATGCAAGCCACGATTGCGCCGGTGTTCAGACCGTCGCGCCCATTTTGGAACGCAACAACCTGCGCCGTGACCATCTTCGTCACAAGGTCAGGGTCTTCGCCGAACGTCTCCATGACGCGCCCCCAGCGGGGTTCAGAGGCAATGTCGGCTTCGGGAGACAGCGTCATGCGAACGCCGATGGCGATATGCTCATTGCGGGCAATTTCCGCCAGACGGGTGACAAGGTCTTCGTCGCGGGTTGCCGCCAGCGCCAGATTATGCCCGGTAACGGTCGCGCCGGAGACGTAAGACAAGCCATGCACGGAGTCCATCGACACCAGCACCGGCACGCCCAGACGAGACCCCTCAGCATACTCCTGAATCGTGTTCATGGATACCGCAGCCGCTTCCACGCTGTTCAGTTCGCGAATCAGCAGCATACCGATGCCTTCCTTATTGCACCACTTGTTCAGGTAGGATGGAATCTTGCCATCGGCGCGCGGCAGGTACGTCGGGTGCTGCATCTGCGCAATTTTCTCGCGCACCGTCATCTGCCCGACCAAGTCCGCCGTGCGGGTGTCAGCGTCCAGACGCCAGTCCTCGTAGGGGTCAAGCGTGCCGTTGCTGTTCAGGTCGATAAACTGGTAGCCGTCAACTTCGATGATGCTCTTCACATGGGGATTGAGCGTCGGCTGGGTGTAGGTTTTTTCCTCCGCCATTGCGGGAGCAGCCCACAGTCCGGCTGTAAGCGTCAGCGCGCCCAGCATCGCCAGCGAGCGCCGCATCCATTTCTTAGTCAACAAGGTTCCATTCTCCTTTCACGCCAGCTTCCTTGAGGATGTTGACGATCTTATTCGCGAAATATTCCGCGTCGTGGTCACTGGACGTAGCGAACTCCTGCACCTGCGTCTGAAGGCTCATAGACGCGCTCCAAGGCAGCGCCGTGCCGTGGGTGAAGCTGGGATAACTGCGGATCGTGTCGCTGATCAGTTCGTTCTTGAACTTAAGGGTCAGTTCGTTGTAGCAGTCATCCGGGGTATCGGTGTAGGGCGAAATAGATTCCTTCAAAGCGGAGAACCGCTGCTGAACCGGCGTGCTGGACACGTTGTACGCCCAGCGCAGACCCGCCTCGACATCCGCCGAGTCATTGCTGACGACGAAACCGTCGATGTTCATGCCAAACCAGCCGTCCGTGCCGGGGAACGTGAAGATGCCGTAGTCCTTGCCATATTCCTGACCCATGCTGGTCATCAGCGGCTGCATCCAAGTGCCCATAATCTGCATGGCATACGTCCCGGCGACAACCTGACCGCTCGCTTCGTACCAGTCGCGGCTGGAATGGTCGGGCGCGACGTAATCCATCAGCTTGGCGTAGGTCGTCAGCACCTTCGTCACGTCCTCGACGTTATAGATGCCGTTGATGAAGTCCTGATAGATTTTAGGGTCAGTGCCCATCATGATGTCCTCGAACACCTGGCACGCCGGCCAGCCCTTGCGGTCGCCGAGGTCGATCGGGTACTCGCCGTCGGGCATTTTCGCCGCCAGCTGGTCACAGATGTCCCAGAACTCGTCCCATGTGATGTTCTCGTGATCCGGAATCGCAATCCCGTACTTCTCAAACACATGGATATTGTAGAAGATAACATTCGTCTTGTGGATGCCAATCGGCACGACGTAGTTCTTGCCGTCGGGCGCGGTCAGCAAGTCCTTGATGCCCGGCAGGATGCGCTCGTTGAGCTTCGCGTAGTCCCACAGCTTGGACAAATCCAGCAGCATGTTCGCATCGAGGTACGGCTGAATTTCCTGACCGGGATGCGCCTGGAATGTTTCAGGGCTCTTGCCCGCCTGCTGAAGCACCTTGACCTTCATGACCATGGCGCCGCCGGCGCCGCCCGGAATGGCGTTCGACTTCGTTTTCACCTTGCCGTACGCGCCTTTGAATTCGTCGATGACGGATTCAATCGCATCCTTTTCGCCGCCAGCCGTCCACCAGTGGTAGACGTTGACTGTGCCTTTCGCAGAAACATCCTCCAGCACGGCGGCGAAATCAATGTCATCGGCGCTGCGCTTCTCGCGCTTGGCGGCAAAGGCACTGGTCGTCAGCGACGTAATTGCCAGCACACCCGTCAGCAGCAGCGCACCGAATTTTTTCAGCTTCATTGCTTGTTCCTCCTCTGAGAATACAGGGAATCTGTTACTCTTCCACGAACGTCATCGTCGCCCACAGGCTGGGGTTCTCGTCCACGTTGTGCATTGTGGGCTTGCGGTCGCGGCCATCCAGCTGCGCGGAGTACTGCATCCGCAGGCTGTGAATGCCGGGGCACGGCAGGTCAACGTCAAGGATGGAGAAGTCAAAGCCAACGGTCGTGCCCGCAGCGGGAACCAGCTGCGCGATCTTATCATTGGAGAGGTTGTGCAGCGGGATCTTGCTTTCAAGGATGTAGCCGCCCATTTCCTTGTCGCGGACGGTCACGGCTTCGTAGTCGTCGAACACCAGCTCGTCACCGTATTCACCCTGTGTCTCCCAGCCGAGATTGTCAGCGATCATGTCGCGGTCAATATAGTTGAAGAAGTCATATTCGTCCGTGGACTGCACGATGCGCCAGTCGGTCGCTTCGTACGCTGTACGGTTCGGGTCGGCGTTGGGGTTGGTGCTGAAGAAGAGGATGATGGCATCCAGTTCATCCAGCGGGAAACCTTCGCGGTAGACAAACGGTGTGTCATCCCACACCTTCGCGGCGATGTAGAGGTTCTCTTCATCCCACATGGCGTAGATTTCCATCGAGCAGTCCGCTTCGCCGTCCCAGTGCTCAATCTGATCGACAATCTGCTTCTCACTGTCAATGCGCAGGCAGCGGCTCGTGTCCCACTCGCTCAGGTCGCCGTCAATGACGACGTTCTTAGCGCGCGGGGCTTCCAGATTCGCGTCGGAATACGCCAGTGCAGCGGGGGCCGCAGCAAACATAGCCAGTGCCAGCACGGATGCGGCTGCCTTGCGAAGCCATCCAAAGTGTTTCATGTCTCGTTCCTCCCTTTCAACATCGGAAACAAACTCAATTCGCACCATAGCGGTGCTTTCGTGATTCAGTATAATCCCAGTGCCTGTTTTGAACAAGGGAAAATCCAGCACTGCTATTGGGAAAATTCAAAACACAACCAAACTTCTTTATGCGCTATTCGCTTTTTGTGCGCTTCAGTCAACACGGGGTACTTTTCTTTTGCATTTTCTCTGCGTATGTGCTATACTGCTTCCATCAGCACAATGCGAAATAGAAAGGACGGCATGTATGCGAAAACTGACGTGTATGCGAATGAGCGCGAAAATGACCATCCTGTTTTCTGTGATTGCCGCCTGCATGATTGCCGTCAACTCTGTTCTGGCGACGCTCTCCGAGATACGGAACATCCTGCTGTACGAGGAAGACAACCTGAACGCGATGGCGAGCAAAATTGTCGCGGCGTTCGAGCAGAACATCACCGTCATGGGCTATGCACTGGACGGCTTGAAACAGGATAATGACTTCATGGCTGCGCTCAATACCATCTACACATTAGGCGAAGACATGGAGACGACGTCCGAATACCATCAGGCACAGAACACGCTTTCCGCCGCGCTTTTCCATGAGCCGCTGAACGACTACTTCTACCGTATCAACGTGCTGACAATGGACGGTTTCTACCTGTCCAGCCGCTACGAAACGATTGGTCTGCTGGAAAACTACTCGGATGAGCTGCGCACCGTCATGCACCGTCTGCCCTACCTGAACGAGCGCAACCGGGGGCTGAGCCAGAAGACGCTTGTCCGCCCGCACATTGACCCATGGTTCGTCGCGCGCCGGATTTCTATCTATACGCTGATGTCCCCTGCCGTTTATCACGGCAAACAGATCGGCTTTGTGGAGGTCAATGCGCTTTCAACCGACCTGTTCGACATTTTCTCCTCCAACGACATGGCAGGATTCCGCGCCACCGCCTACGACGCGGACGGCCGCCTGTTCCACCGCAGTTTCGATGACACCATCGACTACTCCGCCGCCGAATACGGCAGCATGACCGAATGCAGCGACAAAAACGGCGACACCTACTACGTCGTCAAGGAGCACTGCAGCTGGCTGGGCTTCGACATTTATGCCGCCCAGCGTACCGCGGTTTTCGAGTCGTCCATCCACTCCGTCATCCTCCACCATGTGCTGGTCAGTCTGCTGGTGCTGTTCATCGCAGAAGTGTTTATCATTCTCTCGTCGCATCAGCTCAGCCGCTCGATTCTGCGCCTGACGCGCAAGGTTTCCCAGCTATCCGACCCGGCGGCAATAGCCGAGCGTCCCCTGCTGCCCGAAGAAATGCCGAAGGTCACGAACCCGCGTGACGTGGAGATGCGCGAACTGGAGGACGTGTTTGACAAGCAGGTAATGGAGCTGAAAACTGCCATGCGCAACGACGCAGAACTGCGCGAGAGCAATCTCCGTTCACGGCTGAACGCGCTGCAGGCGCAGATTAACCCCCACTTCATTTACAACACGCTCAACATCATCTCCGCAAAGTCGATGGAAGCCGGGAACGAGGAGGTCATCGACATCTGCGGCAAATTCGCCCAGATGCTGCGCTACTCCACCGACCTGCGCAGCAAAACCGCGACGCTCCAGGAGGAAATCGCCCACGTTCGCAATTATCTGGCACTCGCGAAAGCTCGTTTGGAGGATCGGCTGGAATACACCATCGACATACCGGACGCTTTCTCGCATCTGACACTGCCGAAGCTCTCCCTCCAGCCCATCGCGGAAAACGCCATTTCCCACGGCTATCAGGGGTCAAGCGGCACAATTCACATCACCATCTCCGGCACGGTCGATGTGGACGGCTGCCTGCATCTGCTGATTTGCGACGACGGCTGCGGCTTCGGGGAGGAAATTCTGTCGCATCTGCGGGAAGAATTCAGCCGCATTGAAGCGGGTGAACTGACCGAGCCGGAAAACACGTCCGCCCATATCGGACTTGTCAACACCTATCGCCGCCTGTTCTATTTCAGCCGCGGCGCAATTCGGATGCGCGTCCGCAATGACGGCGGCGCAGTGGTCGAACTGATTGAAACGCGCACCAGTGAGGAGGAAGACGATGTACACCATTCTGATCGTAGATGATGAGCGTCCCGCGCAGACGTTCCTCAAAGCCATCTGCCAGAAATACTGCCCTGCGTTTGACACCATTCTGCTCTCCGGCAGCGCCGACGATGCCCTCCGGCTGATGGCGCAGCAGCACGTCCATGTGCTGGTAACGGACATCAGTATGCCGGGCATCAACGGCATTGAATTGGCTCAGCGCGTCCGGCAGCTGTATCCGCGGACACATACAGTGATTGTCTCCGGCTACGCGGAATTTGAGTTCGCGCGCGGAGCAATTCAGGCGGGCGTGGATGATTATCTGCTCAAGCCCGTGGAAATCCAGAGTTTCCGGCAAATTCTCGACCGAATCCGCGAAACGCTCGACGAGGAAGCGAACGACCTAATGGAGGAAACGCTGACTCGCCTGCTCTGCGGTGAAGCAGTCGATGAGCCGCTGCTCTGCTCTCTGTTTTCCAGCCGTATGATGCGCTTTGCGCTTGTCCGTCAGGGCAATTTGTTCACTGTACGCTTCGCAAAATTCCGCACCGCGCAGCTTCGGCAGGTGCATCAGGCGGGCTGGATTGCGTTTTATGGGCGCGATGAACAGGAAACCATTCTCCTGCGCAGCAGTGCCGACCGGCAGAAGCGTTTCCCCGACGAGCTGTCCGACCTGCTTAAAGCCGACTTCCCGGATCTGCCCTGTACGGCGATTTACGCGCCGGAAGATGCCGACATTCTCACCTTGCCGCAGTTTTTGAGCCGCGCTGCAGGGCGCATGGTGAATACCGTCGTCATCGGCAAGGGGCAGCTTGTTCCGCTGAACGCACCGCAAAGTGCCTTACAGCCGTCCGTCCTGTCCGCTGCGACAAAAAAGCGCATTGCGTCATTCGTCGAAACAGGCAATACACGGATGCTGAAAGAGCTGTTTGTGTCCCTTGCAATCGAATGGAATCAGAACAGCCTGCCGCAGATTCAGGCGGAAGACCTGTGCTATCAGCTGATTCTGTACACGGCGGACTTGGGCGTTCCCGGCCCTAAAAGGAAGCGCGAGCAGATTCTGCGCGAGGCAAACGAACTATACGGCAGCGCCTCCTCCTACGGCGACCTGCTGGCGAGCCTGTACTCCCTGATTTTTGAGGAAGGGTTCATCCGCGACAAGAACGTCAGCGCGAACGAGCTGTGCGAGTACACACTGAATTACATTCGCGAGAACTACGCCCAGCCGCTGAGCATCCCGCGTATCTGCACCGATGTTGGCATCAGCCAGACGTACCTGTCGCGTCTGCTGCGCAAGTATGCCGGAACGACGTTCAACACCTTCCTGACGCAGTGCCGCATGGACGCCGCGAAGCAGATGCTGCGCGAACATCCGGATATTCTGCTGCATGAAGTGGCGGCGTGCGTCGGGTATGACGACCAATCGTATTTCAGCAAGATTTTCCGCAATGAAACAGGCATGACGCCATCGCAGTATGCTGCGACGTTTGCGGCAGATGCGCCGAATCAGCCGCCGAAAGCGTGATTTTTCCTTTTTGCCGCCAATCAACTGGCGGCTTTTTTGCTTTTCATCCGTTTTTCATTGCGGAAAAAAGCGTCACTTTTGCCCGTTCCCCTTGCAAATCAAACCAAAATCGGCTATGATAAGATTGTGGTATTTTGAGCCTGTGATAAGGCTTTTGACGGAGGGATTTCAGCGTGTCCGATAGATTATCGAAGATTCGCAATTTCTGCATTATTGCCCATATTGACCATGGCAAGTCCACGCTGGCTGACCGCATTCTGGAAACGACGGGCGTTTTCCAGAAGCGCGAGATGGTGGAGCAGATTCTGGACAGCATGGAGCTGGAGCGCGAGCGCGGCATCACCATCAAGTCCAAGGCGGTGCATATGCACTATACCGCCAAAGACGGCAAAACCTACACGCTCAACCTGATTGACACGCCCGGCCATGTGGACTTCACCTACGAAGTCAGCCGTGCGCTGGCGGCGTGCGAAGGCGCGCTGCTGGTGGTGGACGCGACGCAGGGCATTGAGGCGCAGACGCTGGCGAACTGCTATATGGCGCTCGACCATGACCTCGAAATCATCCCGGTCATCAACAAAATTGACCTGCCCAGCGCACAGCCGGAAGAAGTCCGGCAGGAAATTGAGGACGTTATCGGGCTGGATGCGTCCTACGCGCCGTGCGTGAGCGCGAAAACCGGTCTGAACATCGATCAAGTGCTGGAAGCAGTGGTGAATTACGTTCCTGCGCCGCAGGGCGACGAGAACGCGCCGCTGCAGGCACTGATTTTCGATGCGTTCTACGACAACTACCGCGGTGCAATCTGCTTCATCCGCGTCAAGCAGGGCACAATCCGCACGGGAATGCGGATGCGCATGATGGCGACGGGCGGCGAGTTCGACATTGTGGAAGTCGGCACGTTCGCGCCGAGCTATCAGCCGTGCGACGAATTGAAAGCGGGCGACGTGGGCTATGTCGCAGCCTCCATCAAGGATGTGCGTGAAACCCGCGTCGGCGACACAATTACCGACGCCATGAATCCGGCGGATTGCCCCCTGCCCGGCTATCGGCAGGTGACGCCGATGGTCTACTGCGGCGTGTATCCGGCGGACGGCGCGGACTATCCGGCGCTCAAAGATGCGCTGGAGAAGCTGCGCATGAACGACGCTTCCCTTTCTTTTGACCCGGAAACGTCCGTCGCACTGGGCTACGGCTTCCGCTGTGGCTTCTTGGGGCTGCTGCACATGGACATCATCACCGAGCGGCTGGAGCGCGAATGGGACTTGAACCTCGTCACCACCGCGCCGAGCGTCATCTACCGCATTACGAAAACCGATGGCACGGTGCTGATGTGCGACAACCCGATGGCGCTGCCGCCCATTGGCGAAATTGTCATGATGGAAGAGCCGTTCGTCCACGCGGAAATCTTCACGCCGCAGGACAGCGTCGGCACGATTATGGACTTGTGCCAAGATCGGCGCGGCATCTTCCTTGACATGCAGTACGAGGGCACGCGCGTCAAGCTGAATTACGACATTCCGCTCAACGAAATCATCTTCGACTTTTTTGACCAGATTAAGAGCCGCAGCCGCGGATACGCCTCGTTCGACTACGAATTCAAGGACTACCGCGAGAGCCAATTGGTCAAGCTGGATATTCTGCTCAACGGCGAAATCTGCGATGCGTTCTCCATCATCGTCCACCGCGACAAGGCGTACGGGCGCGGGCGCTCCATCTGCGAGAAGCTCAAAGACGTCATCCCGCGGCAGATGTTCGAGATTCCGATTCAGGCGGCCATCGGCGGCAAGGTCATCGCGCGTGAAACCGTCAAGGCGATGCGCAAGGACGTACTGGCAAAGTGCTACGGCGGCGACATCAGCCGAAAGAAAAAGCTGCTGGAAAAGCAGAAAGAGGGCAAGAAGCGAATGCGGCAGTTCGGCACGGTGCAAGTGCCCAGCGAGGCATTCCTTGCCGTGCTGAAGATGGACAGCAACTGACGCTGTCAGGAGGAAAAAACATGCTGTACCGCAAGGCTCAGGTCAGCGACCGCTGGCTTCGTGCGCCGCTCCAAGCGCCCACTGCGCTGCATCAGCCGCTTTCCTACATTTCCCGCAGCCATATTGCCGACGTGTTTGCGTCGCAGGAGAACGGGCGAAAGGACATTTCCGCCTGCTTCACGGGGCATCGGGCGATTCCGCCGCAGGAGCTTCCTGCGCTGACGGAGCGGCTTGACCGGGTGCTGGAAGCACTGTATCAGCACGGGTTTCGGGATTTTATCTGCGGCGGCGCGCTGGGATTTGACACGCTGGCAGCGCAGCGCATTCTGCTGATGCGGACGCACCATGCGGATGTTCGGCTTCGGCTGGCGATTCCGTGCAGCACGCAGTCCGCGCGATGGAAAGCGTCGGATTGCCTGATTTACGAGCAGCTGCTATATGCCGCCGACGAGACAGTTGTCCTCTCCAGCCACTACTATGAGGGCTGCATGTACATGCGGAATCGGTACATGGTGGACAACAGCGCATTTTGCGTCTGCTACCTGAATCGGCAGAAGGGCGGCACGATGTACACCGCGCTCTACGCCATGCAGGAGGGGCTTCCGCTGCTGAATTTGGCAATCGCCAGCGACTGCGAGCGCCTGATTCAAGAAACAAAGGTATGAAAAAAGCAGGGGAATGCTTGTTTCCCCTGCTTTTTATACTAATTCGATTCTAAAACATGTCATCGAGCATAGCAGATTTTTCGTTCCGGCAAAGCTGAGTGAAGCGAGGCGTACTGGAGGTACGCGCGAGCGGAACGAAGCAAAGCCGGGGCGGAAAAGATGCTGTGCGAATGACATGCTTTAGATGGGAATTAGTATTATCACGGTTTTGATGTCTCTGCCGTTTTTTCGGCTTCCTCCATCGCTTTGAGCTTGAGCAGGCGCTCGTCATGCTCTTCTTCCACCTTGATTTCCCAGTGCAGCAGCAGCGTCAGCACACCGCGCAGCGCAATGACCGCACCCAGAATCAGCAGTTCCGTCCATTCGCGGACGATGACCGTGCGCAGCACTTCGCCGCCGAGCTTGAATTCCAGCGCAAGTGCAATGCCCTGCGCCAGCTCAAGCCGGAGATGCTCATTGTGCTTGAAGTAGCTGACGACTCCCTTCATCGCCGTGATAATCAGAATAGCGATGCCCGCCAGCTCCGCCAGCACAATGCCCAATTCTGCTGAATAATGTACCAGTTTTTCCAGAAAACTGATGATGGTATCCATTTTCGTACACCTCCTTTGCCACTTTTTCTATTGTAGCGGATTTTTCCGCATTTGAACAGTCCTATACAGGTGATTTGAATGGAAATTTACTTGCACGTTCCCTATTGTCGCCAAAAATGCCGTTACTGCGACTTTGCTTCCTTCCCCCATGCGGAATCTACACAGCGTGCCTATGTGGATGCGGTGCTGAGCGAAGCCGCGTCGCAGGCGGCGAAACTCCCACATAGCATCATGGAAACCGCGTATTTAGGCGGAGGCACGCCGTCGATTCTGCCGCCAGAACTGCTGACGCGGCTATTGGAGGGCGTTGCAGCGCATTTTCCCCTTGCGCCCGGTGCGGAATTTACGTCCGAGGCGAACCCTGGCACGCTGACCCATGAGTGGCTTGATGCGGCGCTGAACTGCGGTATCAATCGCCTGTCAATGGGGATGCAGGCGGCCCAGCCTGCACTGCTGAAGATGCTGGGGCGCATCCACGACTTTACGCAGGTGCAGCAGAGCGTCGAGCTTGCGCGGCACGCTGGATTCCAGCACATCAGCCTTGACCTCATGTTCGGGCTGCCCGGTCAGACAGTCAGCATGTGGCGTGAGACGCTGAAGAAGGCGCTGTCGCTGAATCCGGAACACTTGTCCTGCTACGGGCTGATTCCCGAAGAAGGTACGCCGCTGTACCGCGACTTGCAGACCGGGCAGCTGACCCTGCCGGACGAGGACGACGAGCGCCGTATGTACGACCTGACGCTTGATCTGCTGGCGCAATCAGGCTTCCAGCAGTACGAAATCAGCAATTTCGCGCGCCCCGGCTGCGAATGCCGCCACAACATCGGTTATTGGCAGCAGGTGCCGTATATCGGGCTGGGCGTGTCGGCAGCGTCGTATCTGCCCGTGAAGAACGGGATGATTCGCCTGACAAACCCACGCACGCTGCCCGCATATCTACGGATGGTGCAGTCGCAGGACGATTCGCTGCGAGAGCGGGAGTTCGTCTCAAAAACCGACGGTCGGTTTGAAACGCTGATGCTGGGGCTGCGAATGACCTGCGGCGTCAGCGAATCGGAATTTCAAGAGCGGCACGGCGTTTCGCTGGACGCGCTGTACGGCGAGAAGCTGCGGAAATTCGAGCATGAAGGACTGCTTCAGCACAAAACCGACCGATGGTCGCTGACGCGTCGCGGGATGGACGTGCAGAACGCGATTCTTGTAGAACTGATGGATGACTGACCGACGACCTCCGGCAGGGTGCTTTCCCGACCGGAGGTCTTTTTGTTTGCCGATTTTATCGAAGCAAACCGACGGTCGGTTTTTTCTTATTGCTCTTTGATGCCCTTTGCCATGCGGTAGGCTTCGTCATACAGCACGTTTTGGCTCGCCAGCGGCGTTTGCGTGCCGGGATAGCGGCGGGTGTAGCTGCCGTCGGGCTGCTGGTCGCGGGCCTGTACGTTGTCGTGCCACATGACGTCGAAAATGTGGTCAATGCGGCGCTTCACGTCGTCCTGCAGAATCGGGGTTGCCACCTCGACGCGGCGCAGGGTGTTGCGTGTCATCCAGTCCGCCGAAGCAATGTAGTAGCGGGCTGCGTCGCCATCGCCGAAAATATAAATACGGCTGTGTTCGAGGAAGCGCCCGACGATGCTGATGATGTGCACATTGTCGGTCAAGCCGGGCACGCCCCCGCGCAGACAGCAGATGCCGCGCACAATCATTTCGACCTGCACGCCCGCCTGACTCGCCTCGACGAGCTTGTCAATCAGCATCTTGTCCGTCAGGCTGTTCATCTTCAGGCGGATCAGGCCCTTCTGCCCCGCCTTCGCCTTGCTGATTTCGCCGTCAATCATGTCAATCAGCTTATCTTGCAGGCAGTGCGGCGCGACCAGCAGCACGGACATGTGGTCTACTGTTTCGCCCAGCATCAGCGCTTGGAAAACCTGCAATGCCTCCTCGCCAATTTCGTCGCGCGCGGTGATGTAGCTCAGGTCGGTATACAGGCGGCTGGTCTTCTCGTTGTAGTTGCCCGTGCCAATCTGCGTGATGTACTGGATGCCCTCATCCGTCTTGCGCGTAATCAGGCAGAGTTTGGAATGAACCTTGAGTTTATCAACACCATAGATGACGTGGCAGCCCGCGCGTTCCAATCGGCGGCTCCACTCGATGTTGTTTTCTTCGTCAAAGCGGGCTTTCAGCTCCACCAGCACGTCCACCTGCTTGCCGTTTTCGGCGGCTTCCACCAGCGCTTCTACAACCTTCGAGTCGCGCGCGAGGCGATAGAGCGTCATGCGGATAGAGACGACCTGCGGATCATTCGCCGCTTCGGACAGCATCCGCAGGAACGGACGGATACTCTGATAAGGGTAGTGCAGCAGCACATCCTTTTCCAGAATCTGCTCCATCACCGGGCGATTGTCCACGATATCCGGCATTGCCTGCGGATGACGCGGCGCGTAGAACAGTTCCGCGTGGCTGCGCAGTTTATCCTGAATATTAAACAGAAAGCTAATATCCAGCGGCGTATCGTACTCGTAGACGCGCGCGGTGTCCAGTTTCAGCTGGTCGCACAGCTTCTCGATAATGTCGTGCCCGATTTTTCGGCTGAGTTCCAAACGCACCGGGCAGAGTTTCTGGCGCAGGCGCACGACTTCCGCCATGTGGTCGCGGTAGTTGAGGTCTTCGTCGTATACGCTGTCCGCATCAATGTCGGCGCTGCGGGTAATGCGCGCAAGCGTCTTGCTTGCGATGCGGTAGCTCCCGAAAAGCAGCGGCAAGTAGTGCAGAATCAGCTCCTCCGAGAGGATATAGCAGCCCGTACGCTCCGGTACTTCAATCAGGCGCGGGAACATGTTCTCCCCGCACGGAACGATGCCGATTTTTTCCTTCTCGCTTCCCGTGCGCAGGACGGCGACGGCATAAATCTCTTTGTTTTTGAGGAACGGGAACGTCTGCTTTTTGCCCACGACATAGGTCGAAAGCAATGGCAGATAGTCCTCGCGGAAGATTTTCGCCAGATACTGCTCGCTTTCCGAGCTGATTTGGCGGAAGTTGACGATGCTGATGCCCTCGTCCTCCAGCTTCTTCAGCACATCGGCATACGTCCGGTCGCGGCGGTCGCACAGCGTGCGGATGCGGCTGACGGCAGCGTCAATCTGCTCGCCGGGGGTCATGTTCGTCTTGTTCTCGCGTGCCTCCTTATCCAGCAGCATCTGGTCATGCAGGCTGCCGATGCGCACCATGAAAAACTCGTCCAGATTGCTCTGGAAAATCGAGAGGAACGACAGACGTTCGCACAGCGGTACGCGCTCATCCTCCGCCTCTTCCAGTACTCGCTCGTTGAACCGCAGCCACGAAAGCTCGCGGTTTTCCGTGCAAGTCAGCATGTTGTCCATCCTATTTTGCCCCTTTCCATCAGTTCATTGCAATATCTGCCAATTTATCGCGATAATTGCGCAGTGCTTCCGCTTCCACTTGCTGACGCTCCGCCGCCAATTTGGGGTCTTCCCGCAGGCGCTTCATGCACTTCGCAGCTTCATCCAGCAGCTTCACGTCACCGTCAAGCAGGAAATCCGCCATCATTTCGCCAGATTGCCGCGTACCCATCAGGTCGCCCGGCCCGCGAAGCTCCAAGTCTTTCTGCGCGACGATGAAACCGTCATTCGTCTGCGTCAGGATGCGCAATCGCTCATTTTCCGCTGCCAGCAGGAAGCACCAGCTTTCCGCTGATCCGCGCCCGACGCGCCCGCGCAGCTGATGCAATTGGCTGAGCCCGAAGCGCTCGGCATTTTCAATCACCATGACGCTCGCGTTCGGCACGTTCACACCGACTTCGATGACCGTCGTGGACACGAGGACATCGAGATTTCCGGCGGAAAACTCGCTGAGCACCTGCGCTTTTTCGTCCGCGGGCTGTGCGCCCCACGTCAATCCGACGCGAAGCCCCGACAATTCGCCGTTTTTCAGCGCGTCGAACGTCGCCTGTGCGCTGCGAACGTCCTCCATCATCTCGCTGTCCTCAACCAGCGGACAGACAACATACGCCTGATGCCCTTTCAGCACCTCCTGCCGCAGGAAGCCGTACATCCCGGCGCGCTTCTCTTCCGGCACGACCCGCGTCTTGACCGGCGTGCGCCCCGGCGGCAGTTCATCGACGATGGACACGTCAAGGTCGCCATAGAGAATCAGCGCAAGCGTGCGCGGAATCGGCGTTGCGGACATGACGAGCACATGCGGCGCTTTCGTGCCGTCCGCGCCCTTCTGCTGCAAGGTCGAGCGCTGCATCACGCCAAAACGGTGCTGCTCATCCGTCACAACCAGTCCGAGCTTTTGATACGCCACCTTTTCGCTGATCAGCGCGTGCGTCCCGAACACTGCCTGATATTCCCCGTTTGCGCAAGCCTCCTGCGCCTCCCGCTTCGCCTTCGGGCGCATCGAGCCAATCAGCAGACCGCAGTGGATGCCCAGCGGTTCCAGCATTGCCTTGGCGGATTCGTAGTGCTGGCGCGCGAGAATTTCCGTCGGCGCCATCATCGCCGCCTGGTATCCGCAGGCGCATGTCATGGCAATCGCCCCGAACGCCAGCGCGGTTTTGCCGCAGCCGACGTCGCCCTGCACGAGCCGGCTCATCGCCCGGTCGCACCGCAAATCCGCCGCGATTTCCTCCAAGACGCGCTTCTGCGCCCCGGTCGGCGGAAACGGCAGCGTCTGCCAGAATTTATCCGGCGCATCCGGCGGAATCGGCAGTGCCGTGCCAGCCGCCTTGTGTCCGCGCAGCAGCCCCAGCGCCGCCTGATACATCAGCATCTGCTCAAACGCCAGCCGCCGCCGCGCCAGCCGCAGGTTCTCCACATTCAGCGGGAAGTGCGCCTGCCAGATGGCGAAATTCAGCTCACACAGCTGATGGCGGATGCGCAGGTCGTTCGGCAGCGTCTCCGGACAGCAGTCATCAACCTGTTCCAGCGCCTGCTGCATCATTTCGCGGAAGGACTTCGCCGGAATCCCCTTCACGGCGCGGTACACCGGCAGGATGCACGGCTCCGTCACCCGCTGCGCATTTTGGAGCACGGGTTTTCCCCGGCTCTGCCCCATACGCCCGAAGAGCATGACGGTCTGCCCGACCGGCAGATTCTGCATCATCCACGGTTGATTATACCACACCAGCGGCAGTTTTCCGCTGTCATCCCAGAGGTACGCCGTCACGCGCGTCAAGCCGTTGAAGCGGCTGAGTTTCGGTGCGTCCTGCACGACGCCCATCACCAGCACCTCGCCGCCGTTTGCGTCCGCGCAGGGAATCGGGTGTGTTCTGTCCTCGTAGCGCTGCGGAAGAAAATACAACAAATCGCGCAATGAGCAGACGCCCACTGCGCGAAGGGATTCCAGCCGGGTTGGGCCAATGCCCTTGATGGCGGAAAGCTCCATTTGCTTTTTACTCCACAGAAATCAGATAGTAATACAGCGGCTGACCACCCAGCAGGCAGTCCACGTCGCAGTTCGGATACTGCTCGGCGATTTCTGCCGCCACCTGCTCCGCGTCTTCCTTCGTCGTATCCGCGCCGTAGTAGACGGTAATCAGCTCCGCATCGTCGGTCACAACGGCCTTCATCATGTCCAGCACAACGTCATGCACGGAATTGCCGCAATACTCAATCTTGCCGTTGTGCATCCCGATGATGTCACCCTTGTGAATCTGCACGCCGTTGTACTCGCTGTCGCGCACCGCGTACGTTACCGTACCGGTCTTGACGTGCTCCGCCGCTTCCGCCATGCGCTTGGCGTTCTCCTCGCCGGACACATCGTCTTGGAACGCGACCGCCGCGGCAATGCCCATCGCCACGTTCTTCGTGGGGATGACGTGCACTTCCTTCTCCGCCAGTTCCGCCGCCTGATTCGCCGCGAAAATGACGTTGCCGTTGTTCGGGAACACAAACACACACTTGGCGTTGACCTGATTGATGGCGTTCAGAATGTCATCCACCGACGGGTTCATCGTCTGACCGCCCTCGACCACCACATCCACCGTCAAATCACGGAAGATGCTGGAGAAGCCGTCGCCCAGCGACACTGCCACCATGCCAAATTCCTTCGCGGGTTCAGCAGGGGCTTCCACCGCTGCGGGCGCCTTTTCCGCTTCCAGCGCACGCTTGCGCGCCAGCATGTTGTCCACCTTCACATTCACCAGTTCGCCCAGCTCAATGCCGTACTGGATAGCATTGCCGGGGTCGTTGGTGTGCACATGCACCTTCGTCTCGGTCAGGTCGCCCGTCACCTTGACGCAGTTGCCAATGCGGTTCAGGCGGCGGCGGAAGGAATCCACGTCGCCCTCGGTGCAGTCCTCGCGGAAGTTCACAATGTCGTACTCCGTGCAGTAGGCATAAGGCAGATCGCCGGACAGGTCGTGAATATCCTCTTCCACCTGACTATCGCCCGCCAGCAGCGCCGCCGGGTCAGCAATTTCCTCGCCGCGCATGACCGCCGCATAGCCGGTGTAAATCAGCATGAGACCGCGTCCGCCGGAGTCGACCACACCCGCCGCTTTCAGGGGCGGCAGCATGTCAGGCGTGCGCTTCAAAATCGCCTCGCCGCTGGTCAGAATGACGTTCATCAGCCCATCGTAGTCATCGGGATTGCTCTCGGTGTATTTGATGGCATCCTCCGCAATGACGCGCGCAACGGTCAGAATCGTGCCCTCCTTGGGCTTCATGACCGCCTTGTACGCCTTGTCAGAGCCCGCCTTCAATGCCTGTGCGAACTGCACGGGGGTAATCTTCTCAACGCCCTTCAAGGACGTCGCGAAGCCGCGCAGCAGCTGGGACGTGATAACGCCAGAGTTGCCGCGCGCGCCTTTGAGCGCACCCTTCGAGATGGCAGCCGCCGCCTCGTCCGCGCGCAGGTACTCCTGCGCATTGACCTCACGGGTCGCGCTCTGCATGGTCAGGGACATATTCGTCCCCGTATCGCCGTCCGGGACAGGGAAAACGTTCAGCGCGTCCACCGCTTCCCGGTTCTTTTCGAGCAGTGCCGCACCCGCGACGACCATGTCGCGCAGCAGCAGCCCGTCAATGGTTTTATGCTGTATCAAAGGTAAATTCCTCCTACCTGCTTTCGGCGCCAGCTCCTTGGAACTGCTGCCGTGTGGCTTTCCTGCATTACACGCGGATACCTTCCACGGAGATGTTGACCTTGCGAACCTTCACGCCCGTCATGCTTTCCAGCTTGTAGCGCACGGTATCGACAATGGTCTTGCACACCTCGGCAATGGAGATGCCGTATTCCACGATGATGAACAGATCGACGTCCAGCATATCGCCAACACTGCGAATCTGCACGCCCTTGGAGAGGTTTTCCCTTCCCAGCCATTCGACGATGCCATCCTTGGCACGCTTGGAGGACATGGCGACGATGCCGTAGCATTCCAGCGCCGCGTATCCCACGACTTTGAGCAGGACATCCTCCGTAATATAGATTGTTCCGATGTCGTTCTTGATTTTGCAATCCATAGTAGTCGACCTCCTTCATCCAGGGGCTTCCCAGCTTTTGTCCTCGCGGACACGATAAATGCACCCATAGCTGGGTCAGAGTATAGTATACAGGATTTTAGCGGAAATGGCAAGACTTTTTCGGCCCGTTTCACAAAAATGCCGCCAGAAATTCCAGAAAAAGCGCCGACATGTGTCGATTTCGTGAACATTTCTTGCAGATTGTGTGATTTTCCCGCCTTTGCGATACCGCCTGACCAAAAATTTTCCCCTTGACAAGCGGGAAAAACCGTGCTATCATGCACCCATCAGGGCAATGAGGAGACGGGTCATCCGCTTCTGCGGCGCAGGCAGAGAGCTTCCGGGCGGTGTGAGGAAGCAGGCGGCGCATAGGGTGACGTACAGCTCCGAGTCATCCGCTGAAACCGCGTCTGCGCGGCGTGTAGGCGGCATCCGGTGCGCCGGTTACAGCGTGCGAGGAATGACTGTTCCTCCTTGAGGGCTGTTCGCAGCCAGACGGAAGTGGTACCGTGGCGTTTTGTCACCTTCCCCGGATTTTGTCCGGGGAAGGTGTTTTTTATTCTTATTCTCTGAAAGTAGTAAGGAGTGATTGGATTATGGCGCTTGATTCCCTGCGTTTCGCGCACCGCTTCGACCAGATCAGCGGCAGCGCCATTCGCGAAATCTTCAAGATGATTGCCAAGCCCGGCATGATTTCCTTCGCGGGCGGCAATCCGGCGGCATCGGCGCTGCCCGATGCGGAATGCGCCGAAATCGCCCGCGACGTGCTGCAAAAGGACGGCAAGCGCATCCTGCAATATGGCGCGACAGAGGGGTATCCGCCGCTGCTGGAGAGTCTGCACGCCTATGTGGAGCAGCAGCTTGGGTGCGCCGTTCCCGCGGTGCTGCCCGTCACCGGCTCAACGCAGGCGATGGATTTGCTCTGCAAGGCGCTGATTGACCCCGGCGACGTGATTCTGGTGGAGAACCCGTCATTTCTGGGCAACATGCAGTGTATGCGGCTGTATCAGGCAACGCTGGTGCCGGTAGAGAGCGACGAGCACGGGATTATCCCGGAAAAGCTCGAAGAAGCGATGCGCCAGTATCACCCAAAGCTGCTTTACACCATCCCGACGTTCCAGAATCCGACGGGCATCACGCTCTCCGCCGACCGCCGCAAGCCCATTGCGGAACTCGCCGCGAAGTACCACGTCGTCGTGGCGGAAGACGACCCGTACCGCGGCCTGCGATATGCCGGAGAAGCGTGCCCCTCCATCAAATCCTTCGACAAGGATGGCTGGGTCGTTTTCCTTGGCTCGTTCAGCAAGATTATCAGCCCCGGTCTGCGTGTCGGATTCATGGCGGGTGACGCGGGCATCCTGCGCAAATGCACCGTCGGCAAGCAGTCCACCGACGTCCACACGGCAAACCTTACACAGGCAATTGTGGATCAGTACCTGCGGCGCGGTCTGCTGCCCGACCACATCAAGCGCATCTGCCGCAGCTACAAGGCGCAGCTGGATGCTATGCTGAGTGAACTTTCGACCTTTCCCGAAGGCACGACGTACACGCGCCCGGACGGCGGCTTGTTCATCTTCGTGACGCTGCCGGAGGGCATCGACGCAAAGGAGCTGCTGGAGCAAGCGGTAGAGCGCCACGTCGCCTACGTCCCCGGCACGCACTTCTTCTGCGACGGCGGACACGAGAACACGCTGCGCCTGAACTTCTCCAACTCCAGCATCGCGCAAATTCACGAGGGCATGAGCACCCTGCGGGAGATTTTCGCGCAGGCGCTGGCGAAATGACACTGTTTCCCCTACTACTTAATATATAGGAGGTTCCCCATGCACATTCTTGACGTTTTGAAAGAGCGCGGCTTCATCGCCCAGACCACCTTTGAGGACGAACTGTACAAGCAGCTCGAAGAACCGACCACCTTCTACGTCGGCTTCGATCCGACCGCCGATTCCCTCCACATCGGGCATTACATCCCGATTATGGCGATGGCGCACATGCAGCGCGCGGGGCATCGCCCGATTGCGCTGATGGGCGGCGGCACGGCGATGATCGGCGACCCGTCCGGCAAGACCGACATGCGCAAGATGATGACCGTCGAGACGATTGACCATAACGTCGAGTGCATCAAGCAGCAGATGAGCCGTTTCCTTGATTTTTCCGACGACAAGGCAATTATCGTCAACAACGCGGACTGGCTGCGCAACCTGAACTTCATCGAATTCATGCGCGACATCGGCGCGATGTTCTCCGTCAACAAGATGCTGACTGCCGACTGCTACAAGACGCGCATGGCGACCGACAACGGTCTGTCCTTCCTCGAATTCACCTACATGCTCATGCAGTCCTACGACTTCTTGGAGCTGTTCCACCGCTACGGCTGCCGGCTGGAAATGGGCGGCAATGACCAGTGGAGCAACATGCTTGGCGGCGCGGACCTGGTTCGCCGCAAGGACAGTGAAAAGGCGTTCGCCTGCACGTTCCAGCTGCTGCTGACCCACGACGGCAAGAAGATGGGCAAGACCGAGAAGGGCGCGCTGTGGCTTGACCCGAACAAGACCTCCCCGTTCGACTTCTACCAGTACTGGCGCAACGTTGATGACGCGGACGTGGAAAAGTGCCTTGGCTTGCTGACCTTCCTGCCGATGGACGAAGTGCGCCGTCTGGGCGCGCTGCAAGGCAGCGAAATCAACGAGGCGAAGAAGGTGCTGGCATTCGAAGTGACGAAGCTGGTGCACGGCGAAGAAGAGGCGCAGAAGGCCGCCGATGCCGCTGCCGCACTGTTCGCGGGCGGCGCGTCTGCCGCGAATGTCCCCTCCTTCACGCTGACGCGGGACGAATTCGCCGCCGACAGCCGCGTGACGACCATGCTGGTCAAGTCCGGGCTGTGCAAGAGCCAGAGCGACGCGCGCAATCAGGTGAAGGCGGGTGCAGTGCTGGTGGCGGACAAGAAGGTGGATGACCTGAACGCCACGCTGGCGGAGAGCGACGTCCCTGCAGATGGTCTGCTGATTCAGAAGGGCAAGAAGAACTTCCGCCGCCTGTTCCTCGCATGAGTGCCATGAACCCCTATCGGACGCTCCGGCAGTCTGCCAGCGACGAGTTCATCATCAACAAAAGCCGCTTCATCGGCTATGCCGCGCCGTGCGAAACGGAAGCGGAGGCGCTTGCGTTTCTGCAATCCATCCGCACAAAGCACAAGGACGCCACGCACAACTGTTATGCCTACATCATCGGGCAGAACGCGGGCATCATGCGCTATTCAGACGACGGCGAACCGGGCGGCACGGCGGGCTTGCCGATGATGGAGGTATTGAAGCATCAGGGCGTAGTCAACTGCTGCTGCGTGGTGACGCGCTATTTCGGCGGCGTGCTGCTGGGCGCGGGCGGGCTGGTGCGCGCGTACACGCAGGGGGCAGTCGTCGCGCTCAAGGCGGCGCAAATCGTCGAGATGCTGCCCTCGTGCCAGTACCTGTGCGAAGTCGCCTATCCGCTGTGGGACAAGGTGCAGTACGCGCTGAAAAGCCTGCCCGCGCAATTGCTGAGCAGTGAGTTCACGACCGCCGTCGGCTTCACGCTGCTGATTCGCCAGACGGACGCGCAATCTGTGCTGGACACGCTGACCCGCGTCACTGACGGGCGCATTGAGACGCTGCTGGAGGAAGAATCCTACCGTGCGTGGGACAGCGAAAGCAAATAACCGATTTTACCCGGAAATCGTTCTGATTCAGAACAGTTTTCGGGTTTTTGCTTGACCTTTTTCAGCATTCCTGCTATGATGTTTTCATAAATACTGGGACAAGGAGAAAGGCATATGACAAGGAAGCGTCCCGCGCAGGAGCTTCAGAAGGATGTGCTGGTTCGCGCAAGCGACATGGGGCAAGGGCGCTCGGATTACGAGGCGTTCCACACGCTGTCGCCCGCCATCCACCTGCGCGAAATCCATACGCATGATTTCTTTGAGCTGTATATTCACCTAAACGGCTTTCCCCGCCTGTATGTGGACAACAAAATCGTCACGCTCCAGCGCGGCAGCCTGATGATTTTCCCGCCATTCGTCATGCACGGCATAATCTCGCAGGACGCCATCCGCAACTACGAGCGAGTGGTGCTGTTCATCTCCTCCGGGATGCTGCACCAGCTGGGGCAGGGACTTCTGCCGCTGGAGCAGCGCCTTTTGGACTGCACGCGCCGCACCGGGTATCATTATCAGCTGGATGAAGCGGCACTTTCGCTGTGTACATCGTGCATTGACCGTGTGGCGCAGAACACAGGCGATGAGCGTCCCGAATCGCGCTTGGCGGATTATGCCGCGATGACCGAGTTTCTGCTGCAAATCCTCCGCGTGACGCAGGAAGCGCCAATGCTGCAGAGTGCCCAGCCCTCGCCGGACACCATGCAGCGCGTGATGGCGTACATCAACGAGCATTACGCCCAGCCGCTGACGCTGGAGGAAATTGCGGACGCGTTCTTCATCAGCAAATCGTACCTGTCACACGAGTTTGTCCGTTACACGAACACGTCGGTGTACGAGTACATCCAGTTCCGGCGCATCTGCGGCGCGAAGCTGCTGATTGCCTCCGGCGTATCGCTGACGGAAGCTGCGTTTCAGAGCGGGTTCAATTCGTATTCTTCGTTTCTGCGCACTTTTCGCAAAACAGCAGGCATTTCGCCGACGGATTTCCAGCGAAATCTTGGCAAATAGCTTTTGCATTGTCGAATGCGGATAATTTTTTCCCAGATATATCTGCACGATTTGCATAGTAGCGTGGACAATTTGCATAGACGCGCCGCCCTTTCTCCGCTATAATGAGGGTAACTTCCGGATGAGGCAATGCAGCTGCCTCCTCCCGGACAATGTGTAAAGGTTCGGCTGAAAGAAAAAAGGAGGATCTCTATGAAACGTTTTTTCCCGTTGCTGCTCGCTGCCATCATCGGACTGCTGCCGCTGATGAGCGCCTGCGCTGAAGCGCCGCTGGATGGGTATCCCGGCATTGATGAGCTGCCCGCCATCGACACAATCAACAATCCGTTTGAGTTTTTCGACGTGAAGAATGACCCGAACGGCGACGGCATTGTGACCGACATCACCGAATGGGAAGCGCGCCGCACCGAAATCCGCGATTTGATCCAGCACTACTGGCTGGGCTACCGCTGGGAAACCGCGGCGGAGGACGTGTCTGGCAAGTACGAGATTGTCTACGAGGACAACACCGCGTCCTACGGCGGCTTCTATGGAATTTGGGGCGCTTGCGTCTTCAACCTCGGCGACGAGTTCCGCAAGTTGTCCGCTGCGCTGCTGGAAGGTGAAGTGACGGTGGGCGACAAGACGTTCGGCCCTGCATCCACCAAGGCGGAAGCCAAGCAGCTTGCCATCGAAGCGTGGAACGCCGGCTACTCCGTCCACTACATTGGCGAACCGCCGTGGGGCACGGAAGGCGACGCGGTGTTCGTGAACACCACCGGCGCGATTACCGAGGAAACCATCCCCGCCCGTGTGCGCCCCGTGTATCAGGCGGTCATTACCATCACGAATCCAGAAACGGGCGCAAAGGCGAGCTTCGCTGCGAAGCTGAATGTGCCTACGGATGCGCAGATTCTGGCGGCTTGGGGTGAAGAGAAGGAGCAAGTGCCGTTCGTGATTGATATCGGCGGTACCTCCGCTTTCTCTGCTGCGAACCTGAACGGACAGGGCTACGGTCTGGTGACGTTCAAAGCCACTGACATTTACCCCGATGACTCCAATGTGGATGACGGCATTGACCGTGCTGGCGTGTACACCACGCTCTACCCCTACGACGCGAACGACTACAAGCACGCATCCGGCGCGCTGATGGCGTGGAGCTGGGCGGCCAGTCAGATTGTGACCGCCTTGGAAAACCAGGCAGAGGGCACGAGCCTGACGCTGGGCGAGCTGGTTCGCCTTGACCCGGCTAAGACCGTCATCACGGGTCATTCCCGCTACGGCAAGGCCGCCATGTTCACTGCGGCGTTTGACGACCGCATCAGCATCTGCGTGCCGAGCGAATGCGGCGGTTCGGGCATCCAGAGCTACCGCTACAAGGTGGAAGGCAAGATTTTCAACTTCAACACCTCCGCCTACGCCAAGGCTGACCGTGTCTACGGCAAGACCGAAGTGCCGACCGTGTCCTACGGCAAGGGCAACAGCTGGTTCCCGGAGACGGCTGCTATGTTCGTCGCCCGTGATAACCAGATTCCGTTTGACCCGGTGGAAATCATCGCGCTGGTTGCGCCGCGCCCCTTCTTCACCGTGTCAGGCATTGACACCCACTGGCTGGGCAATGAAGGCGCTGTCGCCAGCATGGTTGCAGCAGAAGAGGTTTACGATTTCGTCGGCACGACGGAAATCGAGAAAAACAACATTGCTGTTCGTGCCCGCCAGAGTGACCACGTCTTCTACCCGCGTGACTTCTGCTTTGCGCTGGCGATTATGGATCGCGAATTCAAGCAGACGGACGACAAGCTGCTGCATGTGAAGGATCTGTTCCCGGAAGGCACTGGCATTTCCGGCATGTCCTACCCGGCGGCGGATTACGCAACCATCAGCGAACTGAACGACTACCCGTTTGACATCAATTCTTCCTACATCCCGTGGTCTGCCGAAAGCAAGTACACGCTGTGGACGGCGCAGGAGACCTTCCTGACGAACCACAATGTTACCATTACCGCGCATTCCGACGCGCCCGACGTGGTGTTGGTGCTGCCGGATGGCACGGAAGTCGCCGCTGCTTCGCACGAGGGTGACGTGTTCACCTTCACCTTGACTGCCGAACAGTCCGTCTACGGGCGCTACGAACTGCGCACCGTCGGCACGGACAAGGCGGCGCACAGCGTCTACTTCTCCGCCGTTTCGCTGGCGGATGCGCTCCGTCATGGCACGACGAAGGGCGACGAGGGCGAAGAGAACCGCGTGCTGGGCTTCGCGTCCCGTCTGGCGAACACGAAGGAGAATCCCCCGCTGGTCTACATCGGCAGCGAAACCGAACCCGCTTCTATGATTTTCACACCCGAACGTGTGGTGCCGGAAGACACGAGCCTGCTGGAATACGGCATTCTGTTCCACGACGCGCTGTTTATCCGCATTGCAAACGCTGGCTGGGACGCTTCGCAGACCTTCAAGGTGAAGAACCTGAAGTTTGTCTCCATGCCGGAATACACCTTCGAGTTCTCGATGGCGGACATTGCTGCTTCCGCTGAAAACAACGGCAAGCAGGATGCTGCGCTGTTCACCAAGCCGATTTCTTGGAACGCTGAGCGCTACAACAACGGTTTCTCGCAGGTGTGGCCCGCGATTCCGGATACGCTGGAAGAGCGGCAGGCGCTTGAACGCGGCGAGACCATCACCCGCCCCGAAGCGCCCGAAAAGACCGTGACCGCCTTTGACGCGACCGTCTCCGGCGAAGCGGCACTGTCGGACACCGCGCTGACCATCACGCTGACCTTCTCCGAAGCGCTGCGCACGGGTGAATACGCCGTCGGCATGGACATTGCCGAAGCGTGGGAAACCGCGTGGAATGCGGACGGCACGCAGATGACGCTGACCGTCCCCGCGGACGCGCTGAATGGACAGCACACCGTGAACCTCATCATCTTCCGTCTGATGGATACCGATGGCAACCTCATCGGCGGTCCGGTGGAACTGCATTTGGACTTCTAATCCTCGAATCCCCTGCCCGTGGCGACGTAAAATCGTCACGGGCTTTTTTGTTCCCGGCAAACTTCATTTTCGCTTCCTCGTAACTTCACATTGGATTCATCCAATTGTGGCATAATCGCTTCCGGAACATTCATGAGCTGGAAGGAGTCAAAGGAACTATGAAGAAGACCGGGAAAATCATTGCCATCATCGTCGTGCTTGCGCTCGTTGCGGGCGGCGTTTTCCTTTTTGCGGGCAGACAGAAAAATGCAGCTTACCGCGAGGAAATCGCCCGCACGCAGGACATCAGCACCTACTACACCTTTTCCGGCAACCTGTCGACAAAGGACAGCCAAATCGTCACCTCCACCGCAAAAACAACCGTCAAAGAGTGCCTGTTCTCCGAGGGCGACGCGGTGAAGAAGAACGACATTATCCTCAAATTTTCAAGCGGCGGCACGGCACGCGCGCCGATGGACGGAACGCTCTCGAACCTCTACGTCGAGGAAGGCGACGAGGTGACCATGGGGCAGCAGCTGCTGCGTGTCGCAGATTACAGCAATCCGCAGATGGTGTTCAACGTGGATGAATACGACCGTCCGGCGCTCTCCGTCGGGCAGGCGGCGGATGTGACCGTGCTGTCCACTGGCAAGATGCTCACCGGCACCATCACCCGCATTGCGCAGGAAGCGACCGTATCCGGCGACATGGCATACTACGAGGTGACGATGACCGTGCCGCAGGACGGAACGCTCGCCATGGGCTTGAGCTGCGAAATCCGCGTGCTGTACCAGAGCGTGAAGAACGTTACGACCGTGTCGATTGACGCGATTCAGTACGATTCGGACGGCAAGCCGTTCGTCTACTGCTACGACCGCAAAGACGATATTGTACAGCAGCGCGTGACACTGGGCATCAACAACGGCTCGATTGTCGAAATCGTCGACGGCATCCGCACGGGCGAAGCGGTGCTGATTCCTGTTAAGAACACAATGGAAATGCCCATGATGCATTATTGACGGAAAGGGGCATTCACCATGGCGGAAAATATTCTGACGATGGAGAACATCGTCAAAACATACAAAATGGGCGATGAACAGCAGACGGTTTTGAAGGGCATTGACCTGCAGGTGGACAAGGGCGAATTTGTCGCCATTCTTGGCCCCAGCGGGTCGGGCAAATCAACGCTGATGAACATCATTGGCTGTCTGGACACGGCAACATCCGGCACATACCACCTACATGGGCGGGACGTATCCGCGCTGAGCGAATCGGAGCTGGCGCGCGTGCGGTCGAAGGAAATCGGGTTCATCTTCCAGTCGTTCCAGCTGCTTCAGCGTCAGGACGCGCTGCAAAACGTGGAGCTTCCGCTGATTTACGCGGGTATGAGCGGCCACGAGCGCGCCGCGCGGGCGCAGCAAATGCTGGAGCGCGTCGGTTTGAAGGACAAGATGCACCACTTTCCGAACCAGCTTTCCGGCGGACAGCAGCAGCGCGTCGCGATTGCCCGCGCGCTGGCGAACAACCCGACCATCCTGTTGGCGGACGAACCGACGGGTGCGCTTGACCGGGCGACGGGACGGCAGGTGATGAGCCTTTTCCATGACCTGAACGACGAGGGGCGCACGATTATCATGATTACGCATGACATTGAGATTGCCCGCCACGCGCGGCGCATTGTGCGCATCCTTGATGGCGAAATCAGTGAAGGAGTGGTGGAAGATGCTTAAAGAGAGCATTCGCATGTCGTGGCAGAACATCCGCGGCAACAAAATGCGCACCTTCCTGACGATGCTGGGCATCATCATCGGCGTGACAGCGATTATCGCGCTGATTACGACGGTCGGCAGCGCAACGGGCGAAATCACGAGTCAATTCTCTGCCTTGGGCGCAGGCAAAGTGAGCGTAAGCATCAGCGGCACAGCCATCAAGCATGGGCTGAACGAAAGCGACCTCTCGCACATTGCTGCGCTGGACAATGTGGCGGGTGTTGACCCAAATGTCTCCCTGCGCACCTATGCCGCGCAGGACGGTCAGCTGGTGGAGGATGTGACGCTGGAGGGGCGCAGCAGCGACTATTTTTCCGCGCAGGATGACCTGATTGGGCGCGGGCGAGCGCTGAAGGCAATTGACATGGATCGTTCGAGCCATGTTTGCATCATCGACCAGACCTTGGCGTCCGCTGCCTTCCCGAACGAAGACCCGCTGGGGCAGTCGCTGATTCTGCACGGGCAGAAGTTCACCGTCGTCGGCGTGCTGAGCGAGGACAGCGGAAGCGACCTGATGGCTGCCATGTCTGCCAGCAGCGACGGCGGCAAGGCGATTATCCCCTATCCGGCGGCGATGCGGCTGAGCGGCTCAAACACCGTGCGGTCGCTGACGCTGTACTTGAAGGACTCATCGTTATCCTCCGAAACCGTCGACAATGTGAAGCAGCTGCTGGACAGCGCGTTCAACTACCGCGACAGCGCGTACTCCATCATCAATCTGGACAGCCTGCTGGATACGATGAACAGCATCACCGGTATGATGACGACGATGCTGGCGGGCATTGCGTCCATCGCCCTGCTGGTCGGCGGCATCGGCATTATGAACATGATGCTCGTCTCCGTCAGCGAGCGGACGACGGAAATCGGCCTGCGCAAGGCGCTCGGCGCGCGTCCGGGGCTGATTCAAATGCAGTTCCTGATGGAATCGGTCATGCTGTCGCTCATGGGCGGGTTCATCGGCATATTGGTGGGCAATCTCGTCTCGTGGATGATTGCAATGGCGCTGGATATTACCTTCCAGCTCAACGCGGGCGCAATCACGCTGGCGTTCGTGTTTTCCGCCTCGGTCGGCATTCTGTTCGGCTGGGCACCCGCACGCAAGGCTTCACGGCTGAATCCTATTGATGCTTTGCGGTCGATGTGATATAATAGAAGCATCAGCACAAGGAGGTTTCCGCCATGTTTACGATTCTGGTGGTTGAGGATGACGCGCCGCTGCAGCGGATGATGAGCGCGTTTCTGGGGTTGAACGGCTTTTCGGTCGTCGGGGCTGCCAACGGCGAGGAAGCGTTGAACGCCATCGACAGGGTGATGCCCGATCTGGTCATTGCCGACGTGATGATGCCGGTGATGGACGGCTGGGAGCTGACGCGTGAACTGCGCCGCTGCTATCCGCGCCTGCCCATCATGCTGGTGACGGCGCGCGACACCATTGAGGACAAACGGACAGGCTTCACCTCCGGCGCGGATGACTACCTGACCAAGCCGGTCGATTTGGACGAGCTGCTGCTGCATGTGCAAGCGCTGCTGCGGCGGTCGCAGGCAATGACGAGCCACCAATTGACCGTCGGGCAGACGCACCTGGATTACGATTCGCTGACCGTGCAGCGCGGTGACACGCTGCTGACGCTGCCGAAGAAGGAGTTTTTCCTGCTCTTTAAGCTCCTGTCCAGCCCGATGCAGATTTTCACGCGCCGTCAGCTAATGGACGAAATCTGGGGCATGGATGCGCAGAGCGACGAACGCACGGTGGACGTACACATCAAGCGTCTGCGCGAAAAGTGCGAGATTTTCCCCGATTTCAGCATTGTAACAGTGCGCGGCTTGGGCTACAAGGCGGTCAAGAATGGATAAGCGCCGCATCATCCGCAAACCATACTCCTTCCGCGGGCGCATGATTGCGGCGCTGATGGTTGGCTCGCTGCTGGCAACCGTCATCAGCCTGTTTCTCGCCTTCTGCGTGACGCACATCAACCTTTTGCAGGAACTGAAAGTGCGTGAGCGCGCCGTCGCCATCTACCTGATGGAACTGGAACAGCGCACGGAGCTGAAAACAGACGAATTAGCCCGCCTGGTGGAGCAAAACGGCATCGAAGTTGCTATGCTGTCCGACGAGGATGTCGCTGCCCTGTCCGCGGGCACGCAGCGGGAGCTGAAACGCGCGGGCATTGCCTACGAATCGACGACGTGGAAATCGCAGCGAAATCCGATAACGTATGTGCAGATGCGCACAGGCGTCCTTGCAATTACCGCTGGCGGCGACGGCAGCAGCTACGGTATCGCGTTTGCGCGCATCATCTTCGGCTCAACCAGCTTTCTGGCAGTCTTTGCGCTGATGGTGACGCTGGCATCCTACTGGATTTCCAAGCCCGTTCATGAAATCACGAATGCGACTCGCAAGGTCAAAGAGGGCGACTTCACCGTCAAACTGGATGCCGCCCACGCGCCGGGCGAAATTGGGGAACTCATGCGTTCCTTTAACGCCATGACCGACGCGCTCAGCCGAACGTCCTACCTGCAGAAAGACTTCATCAGCTCCATCAGCCACGAATTCAAAACGCCGATTGCGTCCATCCGAGGCTTTGCGCGGCTGCTGCAAATGCCCGGCTTGACAGAGGCGCAGCGGCAGGAATATGTGGACTTAATTGCGCAGGAAAGCGACCGCTTGTCGCGCCTGTCGCAGACGCTGCTGCGCCTGTCCGCGCTGGAGCAGCAGTCCGCGCCCGCGTCGCTGACAGAGTTTTCGCTGGATGAGCAGCTTCGTCAGGTCATCCTGCGCTTAGAACCGACATGGAGCGCGCGCGGCATCAGCTGGCAGCTGGATTTGAACAGCGTTACCGTCGTGTCGGACGAAGAGCTGCTCAGCCACGTCTGGATGAACATCATCCAAAACGCCATCAAGTTTTCGCCGGAGAATGCAGTTATCGAGGTGCGCGTGTTCGCCACAGATACGGCGACCGTTGAGATTACCGACCACGGCATCGGCATGGACGACGCGACCGTGAAGCGCATTTTCGACCGTTTCTATCAGGCAGACCGTTCCCGCAAGCAGGAGGGTGTCGGCTTAGGGCTGTGCCTCGTCAAGCGGATTTTGGATATGCTTGGCGGCACAGTATCGGTTGACTCGCGCCCCGGCGAAGGCTCCACCTTCCGCGTCCACGTCCCTTTCCGGCCCAAATATGATGAGGCCGCACACACTGACGAAAGAGAGGGTAAAAGCCCATGAACACCGATTCGCAGCATCTTCAGCAGGTCAGCGAGGAATTTCAGCACATGGTGGAGGAATTTTTTCTGGTGCAGTCGCGCTACTCCGCCGCAATCAAGGAGATTCAGACGAAGCTCGAAATCCTTGATGACGAGTTCCAAATGCGTCATCGCCGCAATCCCATCCACCACATGCAGAGCCGGCTGAAAACCATCCAGTCGATGCTGGAGAAGCTCAAGCGCAAGAACTACGAAGTCAGCATCAACAGCGCGGTCAAGAACTTGCAGGATATTGCCGGCATCCGCGTTATCTGCTCGTATGTGCAGGACGTGTACACCATTGCGAACCTGCTGGTCAGCCAAGACGACGTGCATTTGGTTCGCATGGCGGATTACATCCGCGAGCCGAAGCCGAACGGCTACCGCAGTCTGCATTTGATTGTTGAAATTCCTGTTTTTCTCTCCGAAGGGCGGATTCTTGTACCCGTCGAGGTGCAGATTCGCACGATTGCCATGGACTTCTGGGCTTCGCTGGAGCATTCGCTCCGTTACAAGGCGCAGGAGTACATTCCGCAGCACATTTCCGACGAATTGCAGCGCGTCGCGACGGACATTGCATCCCTCGACCAGCGGATGCAGGCGATTCACGATCAGGTGGACGAGCTGAGCGACGCGCACGGCGACAGCGCCACATAATATGATTTCCAGAGGTGAAGGCATGGAACAGTACCCGAAGAAACTGCCACCACAGGTGGACAGCCGTTTGCGGCACAGCATCCTTGAAATGCCCGTAGAAATCCGCAAGGCAAGTGGCATTGTGATTTACGGCCGCCGCATCAAGAGCCTTGTTTTTACGACCGATTTAGCGATTATCAAGAACTGCGACGCGGACGCGGTGTTCGCCGTCTATCCATTTACGCCGCAGCAGTCTATCAGCGATGCGATTATCAAAGCGTCTTATATTCCCGTTTTCTGCGGCGTGGGCGGCGGCACGACGCAGGGGCTTCGCACCGTTTCGCTCGCGAAGGATGCCGAAGCACAAGGGGCAATGGGCGTTGTGCTGAATGCGCCCGTATCGAACCTGAATCTGCTCGCGGTGTCGAAGGCGGTGGACATTCCCGTCATCATCACCGTGATTGACGAAGCGACCGACATTGGACAGCGGATTGCATCCGGTGCGTCGATTCTCAACGTTGCGGGCGGGGCGAATACCCCGGCGATTGTGCGAAAAATTCGCACAGAGTACCCGGATTTTCCGATTATCGCCACCGGCGGCAACAAGCCAGATACCATTGCCGCGACGGTTGCGGCAGGCGCAAACGCGATTACGTTTACGCCGCCATCCGCACAGGAACTGTTCAAAGCGATGATGACCCGTTATCGGGACGAGTAAAAAGTGCATAAAAGCCCGGCAATCAGCCATACTATCCGTGTCAACAGGAGGTGTCGTTTGATGCTGGGCTTTCTTTCTGCAATTCTGGCAGGCGCGGCGATGAGCGTGCAGGGCGTAATGAACACGCGGCTTGGCGAAAAGGTGGGGACGCTGGAGACGAACGCATTCGTGCAGCTGATCGGTTTTTTGCTGGCGCTGCTCATCGCGGTTTTCTTCGGCAAAGGCAACATCCGACTATTGCCGCAAGCGCCGTGGTATGCGTGGCTGGGCGGTGTACTCGCGCCGGTTATCACGCTGACGGTGATGTGGGCGATTGGCAGCCTGACACCAACGGTCGCGATTTCCGCGATTCTGCTCTCACAATTGGCCGTTGCCGCGCTGATTGACGTATTCGGCTGGCTGGGCGCGGAGAAGATGCCGTTCTCGTGGGAGAAGTGGGTCGGCGTGGCGCTGATGGTGGGCGGTGTCATCCTGATGAAAATCAAGACGTGATACGGCAAACGCGCGGAAATCAGCAGGATTCCGGACGATTTTCCACGAACGCTTTTGACCGATGCGACAAACACAGCCATTTTTCTTCGCAGGAGACAGGCAATCAAATGGCGAAACCTCCTGCGCAGAAAAACAGGAGGTACTTTTTATGCTGCAATCCATCCGCGATGGCGATCGGCTGATTGTGCGCATCGACGGCGAACTCGACCACTTCTGCGCACAGAGCGTTCGCCGCGATTTAGACGCGCTGCTGCTTGACCGCTCCGTCCGCACGCTGATTCTGGACTTCTCGTCGCTGACGTTCATGGACTCCTCCGGCATCGGGGTTGTCCTGGGGCGCTATCGGCTGCTGCGCGACCGGGGCGGGCACGTCGCGATTGTGGGCATGAACCCGCACATCGCTCGGCTATTCCACATGTCCGGGCTTGACCGGATTATCCGCCAGCTGGACAAGCATCAGGAGGCGCAAGCATGAGCCATCACAACGAAATGGAAGTCCGATTCCTTTCCCTGCCCGAAAACGAAGCCTTTGCGCGCGTGGTGATTGCCGCCTTTGCCGTCCAGCTCTCCCCAACCGTCAGCGAAATTGCCGACATCAAGACCGCCGTCTCCGAAGCTGTCACGAACGCCATCGTCCACGGTTACGAGGGCACGCGCGGCACGGTTATCCTGCGCGCAAGCATTGACGGCACGCTGCTGACCATTGAAATCACCGACAAGGGACGCGGCATCGCCGACATTCCGCAGGCGATGGAGCCGTTTTTTACCACGCACCCGGAGCAGGAACGCAGCGGCATGGGTTTTGCCGTCATGCAGACGTTCATGGACGACCTGCGCGTCACGTCCACGCCCGGTCAGGGCACGACCGTGCGGATGAAGAAGCGGATTCTGACGACGCCGATTATGTAAAAGAAATGGACTGCTCCGCATTTGAGAGCAGTCCATTTCCTTATGCTTTTTTCTGCTTGCGAATGTCAAGCACCGCGTCGAGGATGTCCTCTGCGAGCTGCTTTTTCGTCCGCAGCGGGTACTCGGTCTGGCTGTCCGGCGTGATGAGTGTGGCAATGTTCGTATCAACATTGAATCCCGCGCCGGGCTGGCTGACGTCGTTCAAGACAATCAGGTCAAGATGCTTGCTTTCCAGCTTCCGGCGCGCGTTTTGGAGTAGGTTCTCCGTTTCCGCCGCGAAGCCGACAAGCACCTGCCCCGGCCTTTTCGCCGCACCGACCGCCGCCGCAATATCCGGATTCTCCACCAGCTCGACAACGAACGGCTGTCCGTCGTGCGCCTTCTTGTGCTTCTGCGGGTACGTCACAGCAAAGCGGTAATCCGCCGGAGCCGCCGCCTGAATGACAACGTCCATGTCGGGCGCAGTCGTCGTAACCGCGTCAAACAAATCCTGCGTGCTTTCCACACGGCGGATGTCAATGCCGTCCGGCGCGGGCGCTGTTGTGCTGCCCGCAATCACCGTCACCTGCGCGCCGCGGTTTCTCGCCGCCTCGGCAAGGGCAAAGCCCATTTTGCCGGAGGAATCATTGGTCATGTAGCGCACAGGGTCAAGGCGTTCGCGCGTTGCCCCTGCTGTCACCAGCACACGCAGACCCGCGAAATCGCGCTTCGGGCAGAGCAGGGAGAGAATCGCGCGCACAATGGTTTCCGGCTCACTCATGCGGCCCGCGCCCGTATCGCCGCACGCCAAAAAGCCCGCTTCCGGCCCTGCAAAATGCACGCCGCGGGCTTTCAAGGTCTGCACGTTCTGCTGCGTCACCGCTGCCGTCCACATGCCGGTATTCATGGCAGGGGCAAGCAGAATCGGCGCTTTCGTTGCCAAGACGGTGGTGGAGAGCATATCATCGGCAATGCCGCACGCCATCTTCGCCATGATATTCGCCGTCGCGGGCGCAATGGCAAAAACATCCGCGCGTTTCGCCAGCGCGATATGCTCCACCTCCCACGTCTCCGGGCGCGCGAACGTGTCCGTGACGACGGGATGGTTGCTCAGCGTTTCAAACGTCAGCGGCTGCACAAACTGCGCCGCGTTTTTCGTCATGATGACGTGCGTCTCCACGCCGAGCTTGCGCAGACGGGAGACAATTTCGCAGCTCTTGTAAACCGCAATGCCGCCCGTTACGCCCAGCACCACATGCCGTCCGCGCACGTCGGGAAGTTCACAGCACATCGACGTCCTGATCCTCGTTTTCGTCGTTCGGTTCGTCGTAGGTAATCAGACCGCGGTTGATTTCCTCCACCGCCGTCTTAAGCGGCTTCATGCCTTCATTGTCCAGCAGGGGCTTGCTGCCGCCGATAATCTGACGGCCGCGCTTGCTCGCCTCCACCACGAGGGTATAGCGGGAATCAGCGTGCTTGAGCAGCTCCAGAACGCAGGGTTCGACAATCGACATAAGGGTGTTCCTCCTTTTATGTTCAGCCGCAATTGCGGCAGGAAACGCTTTTATCTTACTCCGGGATTTCAACAGTGTAGCGCGCCGTGTTGTAGCGCTCCGCCTCGATGATGCCTGCAATCCGCGCGGCACAGGCGGCTACGTCATCGTTGATGACATTGTAGCGGTAGTGATTTTTGAGGGCGATTTCGCGCACGGCAATTTTCTGCCGCATGGCGATCTGCTCCGGCGATTCCGTGCCGCGCCCTTCCAGACGGCGGTGCAGCTCCGACATGCTCGGCGGCAGGATGAAGATGCTCACGCAGTCCTTCTCGCGCGCAATCACCTGCTCCGCGCCCTGCACGTCAATATCCAGTACGACATTCTGTCCCTGCGCCAAGCGGCGGCTAACCTCGCTGCGGAGCGTGCCGTAGTGGTGGGCGAACACCGGCGCATACTCGATGAACTCATCGTTTTCGACGCGGTGCGCAAATTCCTCTTCGCTGATGAAGTAGTATTCGCGCCCGTTTTCCTCGCCCGGACGGGGCGAACGGGTCGTCGCGCTGACGGAAAAAACCAGCGAGTCGTCATGCGCCATCAATTCCTTGATGACGGTGCCCTTCCCGGTGCCGGACGCGCCAGAAATGACCAGCAGCATACCCTTTCGTGCTTCACTCATGTTGCCATTCCCCTTCATGCTGGTATCACACCGCGTTTTGAATCTGTTCGCGCATCTTTTCAATCTCGCTCTTGAGATTGACGACGTTCTGCGCCATTTGCGCATCAGAGCATTTGCTGCCAATGGTGTTGGCTTCGCGGTTCATTTCCTGAATCAGGAAATCCATCTTCTTGCCCGTTTCGCCGGATACATCCAGATACACATGCATCTGCGCGATGTGGCTTTCAAGGCGCGACAGCTCCTCGTCGATGGCGCATTTGTCCGCCATCAGCGCAACCTCCTGTGCCAGCCGCGCCGGATCAACGGGTTCAATCGGCAGACGCGCCAGCCGTTCGGTCAGGCGCAGCCGGTATTCCTCCACCACCTGCGGGGCACGCGACGCAATCTGCTCCCGCAGCGCCGCCGCCGCATCCAGATGCACCTGCAAATCATCCCGCAGATGTGCCCCTTCGCGGATGCGCATGTCCGTAAGGTGCTGCATCGCCAGCGCCGTCACTTCGCGGCACTGCGCGGTGAGTGCTTCTTCATCCAGCGCACGTTCCGTCACAGTCGTCACGCCGTCGAGCTGCATCAGGCGGCTGACGGTCAGGTCATTCGCCGCGCCCGTCGCCGCTTGCAGCGTATTTGCCGCCTGCATGTACGCCGCGGCAAGCGTCGCATCCACCATCACGTCGCTGTCAGAACCGCTGATGCGCCGGAGTGTCAGCTGCACGTCCACATGTCCGCGGCAAAGCGGCGCAAGCGTCTTGCGAATCGTTTCCTCCAGGAAGGTCAGACCGCGGCCGAGCCGCATGGACAAGTCCAGAAAGCGATGGTTCACCGCCCGAAGCTCCACGGTCATCTCCCAATCGCCCTGGCGAGATGTCTCCTTGCCATATCCGGTCATGCTCTGCATCCGGCAATCCCTCCCCCTTCAGAAAAATTATTATACCACGTCCTGCCGCACTTTGCAAGTAGTTTCCCGTATTTGCGCGACTTCAGCTTTTTCGCATTGCAATCTTGACACGCAGTCGGCACGGTGTTATACTTTGGAACATCCGCGCATGTTTTTTCTTTGTTTTTCGCCAATTTGTCATGCGCAGGGAGGATGCGGCCCATGAAACTCAACCGGAAGAAAATGCTGCTCATCAGCTTCATGCTCTTTTCACTCTTTTTCGGCGCGGGAAATTTGATTTTCCCGCCTTTTTTAGGGCAGAACGCGGGCAGCAGTACCGTCAGCGCCATGCTGGGTTTCCTCGCGACGGCGGTGATTCTGCCAGTGCTGGGCGTCATCGTTGTGGCGCGGTTCGACGGGCTGGAGCAGCTCGCGCAGCACGCTGGGAAGAAGTTCTCCCTGATTTTCACCGTCCTCATCTACCTGTCGATTGGGCCGGGGCTGGGCATTCCGCGCGCGGCATCCGTACCGTTTGAGATGGCGGTCGCGCCGTATTTGCCGCAGGGCGCAAACATCCGCGTGTGGATGGTGGTGTATTCGCTGGTGTTCTTCCTGATTGCGCTGTGGCTGTGCATGACGCCGGGCAAGCTCGTCAGCCGCATCGGGAATTTTCTCACGCCGTCGCTGCTGATTCTGCTCGTGTTTCTCTTCATCAGCTTTCTGTTCCGCGGGCAGGTCAACATTGCAGCGCCGCAGACGGAATACAGCGCTGCCCCGTTCCTCAAGGGCTTCTCCGAAGGCTACCAGACGATGGACACGATTGCCGCGCTGAATTTCGGCTTAGTGATTGCCACGACGCTGGGCAGCTTCGGGCTGACGCAGCGCAAGGATGTACTGCACCACACGGTCAAGGCTGGGCTTTTCGCCGGATTGATTCTCTCCGCCGTCTACATGATGCTCAGCTACATGGGCATGTGCTCCTCCGGCGTGTACGACATTCAGGAGAACGGCGCGTGGACGCTGCGGTGCATCGTCTTCCAGCTCTTCGGCGAACCCGGCGCGTATCTGCTCGCCGCCATCTTCACGCTCGCCTGCCTGACGACGTGTGTCGGGCTGATTAACTCCATCTCGCAGTATTTCTCGCACCTTTTCTCCCGCATCAGCTACCGCAAGTGGGTCTTTCTCATCACCGGCTTTTCCTTCCTGATTTGCAATCTGGGTCTGACGGTCATTTTGAGCATTTCCATCCCGATTTTGAACGCCATCTATCCGATTGCGATTGTGCTGATTCTGCTGGGCATAACGCACCGCGTGTGGGCGAAAAACCGCTATGTCTACCCGATTGTTGTCGCCGGGACGGGCGTCGTCAGCGTGCTGTACGCGCTGGACACACTGCACCTGCCGCTGGGCATCCTCGGCACCCTCTGTCACGCGCTGCCGCTGTATGAACACGGCTTCGGCTGGGTGAGCGTCGCGCTGGCAATGCTGCTGATTGCCCTGCCGATGCCGCGAATTTTCGCGAAGCAGAAGCGCGCTTGACAATTTCAGCGGCTTCCTATACAATAGAAGCGTATGATATAAGGGAGCGAGTGACCCATGACTACTCTCAACAAGACTTTTCTGCCCGTGACGCTGGACGAATGCCACGCGCGCGGCTGGGATGCGCCCGACTTTGTGTATGTCTGCGGCGACGCGTATGTAGATCACCCGTCGTTCGGGCTGGCAATTATCAGCCGCATTCTGGAGAAAGCAGGCTATCGCGTGGCAATGCTCTGTCTGCCGCCGTGGCAGGATGCTTCCGCGTTCAAGCAGTTCGGCAAGCCCCGGCTTGGCTTTCTGGTGTCCGCGGGCGTGATTGACAGCATGGTCAACCACTATACCGTCGCGAAAAAGCGCCGCCACGACGATGCCTACGCCCCCGGCGGCAAAGGCTTCATGCGCCCCGACCGTGCGACCATCGTCTACTGCAACCGAATCCGGCAGGCGTACCGCGATGTGCCAATTCTCATCGGCGGCGTGGAAGCGAGCCTCCGCCGTTTCTCCCACTATGACTACTGGGACGACAAGGTGCGCCACAGCATTCTGGTGGACTCCGGTGCGACGCTGCTGATGTACGGCATGGGCGAAACGAGCATCATCGAATGCGCAAACTGGGTGGCGGACGGCATGAATCCGGCGGAACTGCCGAAAATGCGCGGCATCTGCTACATGAGCAAGACGCCTGACCCGACGTGCGTTCAGCTGCCAAGCCATCAGGAGGTCAGTACCGACAAGCGCAAGTACGCTGAGGCGTTCGTCATCCAGTACGACGAGCAGGACCCGATTCGCGGCAAGCGCATGTGTCAGCAGCAGGACACAGATCGGTATCTGATACAGAATCAGCCGTGCCTGCCGCTGAGCCGTGAAGCCCTCGACGCAGTGTACGACCTGCCCTACACGCGCACTTATCACCCGATGTACAAGGCAGAGGGCGGCATCCCAGCGCTGCAGGAGGTCGAATTCTCGATTGCCTCCACGCGCGGATGCTTCGGCTCGTGCAATTTCTGTGCCATCACGTTCCATCAGGGGCGCATCATCCAGAGCCGCAGCCCCGAAAGCATCCTCCGTGAAGGAAAGCTGCTGACCCAACTGCCGAATTTCAAGGGCTACATTCACGATGTCGGCGGTCCGACGGCGAATTTCCGCAAGCCTGCGTGTCCAAATCAGCTGAAAGTCGGCGCGTGCAAGCATCGGCAGTGCCTGTTCCCGCAGCCGTGCAAGAACTTGCAGGTTGATCACGAGGAATTTCTGTCCATCCTCAAGCAGCTTCGCGAGCTGCCGAAGGTGAAGAAGGTGTTCGTTCGCAGCGGTCTGCGCTACGACTACATCATGTCCGACAAGAACCCGACGCGTTTCCTGCGCGAATTCTGCAAGTACAACGTGTCCGGGCAGCTAAAAGTCGCGCCGGAACATGTCTGCCCGTATGTACTTGACCGCATGGGCAAGCCGCGCCGCGAGCTGTACGACGCATTCGTCGCGCGGTATCAGCAGGTGAACGAGCAACTGGGCTTAAAGCAGTACTTAATCCCCTACCTGATGAGCAGCCACCCCGGCAGCGACCTGAACGCCGCGATTGAGCTGGCATGTTACCTGCGCGACACGGGGTTCTACCCGGAGCAGGTGCAGGACTTCTATCCAACGCCCGGCACGCTTTCGACGTGCATGTTCTATACCGGGCTTGACCCGCGCACCATGCAGCCCGTTTTCGTCGCGCGTTCGCCGGAGGAAAAGGCGATGCAGCGCGCGCTGATGCAGTACAAGAATCCGCAAAATCAGCCGCTGGTGCGCAAGGCACTTCGGCTTGCGGGGCGCGAAGACCTGATTGGCTACGGCAAGCAATGCCTTGTGCCGCCGGAGCGCGATATGCGGGACGACCGCCGTCCCACGCGTCCGGGCGACAATCCGGCACACGCGCGCAAGGCGATTCGCCACCCCGACAAGCGGCAGCAAAACAGCGAAAAGCCGCAGAACCGCCGGCAGCGGAGAGGATACTAATTGCATAAAGACCGCCCTCGGATGCAGTCAAATTCGACATTCCGAGGGCGGTTTTTTCAATTATTGCAACAGCCGCTGCGCCATGCTTTCTACGTCTTCCAGCGTCAGGAGCGTGACCGAGCCGAACGGCGCGTTGAGCAGCACTTCAACCGCACGGCGGTAGCGCGTCAGCAAATCCACCAAAGCGGGCAAATCGCACGGCTGCTTGTCGTTTTTCGCCTGCATGAGCTGCCCCGCCAAATCGAAAAAGCAGTCACCCAGCAGGTGCAGGACGATGCCTGCCACGCCGCGAATCTCCGTGAACAGTGTGCCGCTCTGGACACCCTGTGCAATCGTTTGTTCCATCAGCGGGTGGAAGCGGTCTGACAATGCGTCCAAGTACGTCAAAGCCATCGCGCGCCCTTCCGGCGAAGTGGCCATCGGCAGGAGCATCGCCGTGAACGCCGCGTCTTCATCGCGCATCGGCAGACACGCCGACAGCAGCAGATTCAGCCGCGCAAGGTCATCCGGCGCATCCGCCAATTGGGCTTCGGCACGTTCCGCCGATTCCTGCGCGTGCTGGTGACTGAGCAGCGTCATGATTTCTTCCTTGCTGGCGAAATGGTGGTAGATGCCGCCCTTGCTGACGCCCGCCGCACGGACGATTTCCTGCATACTGGCGGCTTCGTAGCCCTTTTGGCAGAAAAGCTGCTCTGCCGCCCGCAGAATCTCCCGTTTCGTTTCGTCACCCTTGCGCATGTGATGCTTCCTCCCGTTACTCCGCGTTTTCGCGGTGCATGGAGCGCTCCGACGAAAAGCCGTTCGGATAGCGCCCATGCAGTTTGTTAAGATTCCCCTGCAAAATTTCGCTCAGCGGCACATTCAGCCCCTGCGCCGCCTCCGCTAAGTACCACGCGACGTCGCCAAGCTCCTTTTTCAGCTTCTCCTTATCCAGCGGATGCCCCTGAAAGCGGTGCTTTTTGAGCAAATCAATTGCTTCGCCGCTCTCGCCGCAAAGCCCCATCAGCGCGTTTTCCAGCACGTCCTGCGGATTCAGCGCTGGATTAAGCAGGGACATGGCCTCCTGCTGATAATCATCGACATTCATTGCGCCTGCTCCTTCCGCTGCATGAGTTCCAGCCCCATTTTGCCCGTGATTTGCTCCGGCGTCAGCACCATCAGGCACAGGCGGCTGGCAAACTGCGCGTATTCCACTTCGGCAGCGGATTCATCCGGATAGAAGCGCTTCGCCAGCGCGATGCACAGGTCATGCTTCTGCTTTTCGTCCGTCACGATGGCGATTCGCCCCTTGACGATGACGCTGCGGTACGCGGTCGTGTACTTCTCCGGAATCACGTCGTCCGCGTCAACCACGCAGAAGGACGCGCGGTTATCGCGGCGGATGCAGTCGATTTTCTGCCCTTCGAGCGCGCCGTGCAAGACAATCACGCCATCCACCAGCGCATAGGACAGCGGCACGCCGTACGGGAAGCCATCAAGGGAAATCAGCGACAAAACACCGCTGGTCGCCTGGCGAAGCACCTGCTCGCATTCTTCTTGGCACAATGCCTGTTCGTTCCTGCGCATGGTCATGCCTCTTCTACTGCCTTTTTCAGCGGCGTGAGGTCGATGCCTTCCGCGTCATTGAGCACCTTCAGCAGGCTCCCCAGCATCTGCTGTACGCCGCCGGGCACGTCGCTTTCCACATTCAGCGGCAGCACGGGGTCATGCACGGACAGGCGGAGCAGGAACCAGCCGTTGTCCATGCCGCCGTCAAGGTCGAAGGAAATGCGCACGCCCTCGCGGTTATCCGGCGCGATATGCCAGTTCTCCGCCGCGTTCGCATAATCCAGCACGCGCTGAATGACTACCTTGCCCGCGTCGCGGAAGTCATCGGCGGTGATGTTCAGGCGGATTTCGCGGCTCTCGACCGGCTCTTTCAGGTCGGCAATCAGGCTGCCGAGCGTCTTACCCTCCTGCTTGAGCTTCATAGCGCGGACAATCAGCACCGTGACGAGATACATGCCGTCATCAAGGAAGTGATTCTCGCGCAGGGCGGCGTGACCGCTCGTTTCAATCGCCAGCGGGCAGGAAATGCCCTCTTTGTTCAGGCGGATAGCTTCGTCGATGACGTTGCGGTAGCCGCGCTTGTAGCGGTAATGCTCGCCGCCCCAGTCGTTGATGAACTTCTTGAGGCCTGAGGACGTCACCGAGTCCGTTACAATCGTTTCGCCGGGCTTTTCGTCCAGCAGGATTGCGGAAATCAGAGCAATCAGGCGGTTGCGGTTGATTTCGCGGCCGTCGGCATCCACCACGGCGGCACGGTCGCAGTCGGTATCGAAAATCACGCCGAGATCAGCGCCAACGCGCTTCACCGCCGCGGAAATCGACGCCATCGCCGCTTCATTCTCCGGGTTCGGGATGTGGTTGGGGAACATGCCGTCCGGCTCCAAGAACTGACTGCCTTCAATCCACGCGCCCAGTTCTTCCATCAGCTGCGCATAGAATCCACCTGCGCCATTGCCCGCGTCCACCACGACGTGCAGCCCCAGCAGCGGCTTCGGCACGTCCGTACCCAGTCCGCGGCGGATGCGGTCGGCAAGCTGCTCCTTGTACGTCGGCAGGAACGGCTTCTTGACAATCGTGCCTGCCAGCGGGGTATCTTCAGGTTCGAGCGTGCTCGCCGTTTTGAGCAGTTCCTCCACCACGTCGCCTTCCACGCCGCCTTCCGCCAAGAAGAACTTCAGGCCATTCTTGTCATACGGGTGATGGCTTGCGGTAATCATAATCGAGCCATCCGGCTGGAAACCGGGCGTGATGATGCACATGTACATTGCCGGGGTCGTGCACATGCCAAAATCCAGCACGGACGCGCCCGCTTTGCTCACACCCTCCGCCGCCGCGTGCAGCAGCGCCGGGCCGGAAATGCGGCTGTCACGCCCAATGGCAATCGTCACCTGCGTCACCGGCTTGCCGACATGCTTCGCCACATAGCGCGCGAACGCCATGCCAAGACACATGGCCACATGCTCCGTCAGCGGGGCATTCTCGCCCACCGCCACGCCGCGTACGTCCGAGCCGCTCTTGAGCTTCATCCAATCCATCTTCTCTTCCTCCTCTGTCCGTTTATCTACGCATTTTCTGAACCATCTTGTCCACTTCTTCCGGCGGAACCGCCTCATACGCGCCGCGCAGCAGGTGATACAGCGGCGACAGGCTCAGGAAATCCTCCTGCACGCGCTTCGTCAGCTGCGGGCTGTGCACATCCACCGAGGCAGTGCTTTCCGGCGAAATGTACACCTCGCGCAGGGCATACCAGCCCTTGAGGTCATCCGGCACACCCGCCGGCACTTCCAGCCGCTTGAAGGAGCTGCCGCCGACAAGCATGTGATGCTCCGTCAGGTGACACTGCTTGATGACGTTCCGCACTCCGTCCGGGTCGGCGACAATCCTCCGCCGCAAGATGTCCATCATCTGCCGATTTTCGCCCCATGTGCCGGCACCCCAGTTCATACCCGACGGTGCGAGTTCAAACCAATACATCACGCTGCCCTCGCGCGGTTCACCCGCATGGCGGAACAGTACCCACAGATGGTCGCGGAAGGGGCTTTTGTCCTTCGTGAAACGAACATCACGCCGCAGCCGCGCCATGCAGCGGTATGGGCGGAGTTCCATCTGCGGGTCAATGGAGAGCATTGCGGGCGCGAGTTCCTGAATGAACGCCTCAAACGGCGCTTTCACGTCCCGCTCATAGCGCGCGCGGTTTTCCTCGAAATAGGCGATATTGTTGTGGAAGCGAATGTCCAGAAAGAACTGAATCGTCGCCTCCGGAAATCCGGTAAACATCATGCAGCCTCCTTGGGAATCTCCCTTCTATTATACCTGCTGAAAAGGGATTTTTCAACCGTTCCGGCAGCGCAAATCGCAAAAAAACAGAGGAATGCCCGCGCATTCCCCTGCTTTTCTATGAATCACTCGAAGCGAATCGTCATCTTGACAGGCGTCTGCCCGGTCAGTTCCACCGAACGCTCGTCCGGCTGATACAGCCCGCAGTACACGTCGAACACCTTGCCGTCCGCCACGCGCTCGCCCGCATCGTTGACGACGGTGAAGGCATTCTTATCCAGCGGAACAGCAATCTGCCGCTTCTCGCCTGCCTTCAGCGCCACGCGCGCGAAGCCCGCCAGATGCGGATGCAGTGTCTCCCACTTCGTGTCCACGTCCTGCACATACACCTGCACAACCGTCTCGCCGTCGCGGTCGCCCGTGTTCTCGACCGTTGCTGTCACCCAGCCCATTTCGGCATCCACCGCTTCGTTATCCAGCGCGAAGGTGGTGTAGGACAGCCCGTAGCCGAACGGATAGAGCGGCTTGCCCTCGAAGTAGCGGTAAGTGCGGTTCTTCATCGAATAATCAGTGAATTCCGGCAGTTCAGACAGATCATGATAGAACGTCACCGGCAGACGGCCGGACGGGTTGACCTCGCCGAAGAGGATTTCCGCCAGCGCCGTGCCGCCCGCCTGACCCGGATACCACGCCATAATCTCCGCATTGCCCTGCGGCACATTCAGCGCAGAGCCTGCCGCGACAACCGTGACCAACGGCTTGCCAGTTTTGACCAGCGCATCAAGCAGCTTCTGCTGGCTTTCGGGCAGATTCAGCGAAATCTTATCGCCGGACGCAAACGCATTGCCCGTGTCGCCCTCTTCGCCCTCCAGCGTCGCATCCAGACCGACGCACGCAATCACAGCATCCGCATTTTCCGCAACCAGTTCGGCTTCCGCCAAGCGGTCGTTCGGCTGACCCAGATTCTGCACGCGGTCTTTGAACAGGTGGCAGCCTTCGCTGAACAGCACGCGGATGCCGTGCTCCTCCGCATAAGCGCGGATGCCTTCGAGGAACGTCACATAGCGGCTGGAACGGCCGTTGTAGTTGCCTTCCAAAGCAGGCACGCTGTCCGCGTTCGGGCCGACGACGGCAATCGTGCGGATTTTGCCCGCGTCCAGCGGCAGCACGCCATCATTGCGCAGCAGCACCATGCACTTTTCCGCTGCTTCCAGCGCCAGCGCGTCGTTCTCGTCGGTATCGTTGGCGGTATAGGGGATTTTGTCGTACTCACAGTCGTCCGCGAAGCAGCCCAGCAGATAACGGGAGGTATACATGCGCTCGCAGGCGGTCGTGATGTCCTCCTCCGTCACCAGACCCTCCTGATACGCGGTCAGCATATGCAGGTAGGTGTTGCCGCAGTTGACGTCGCAGCCGTTTTTGAGCGCCAGCGCCGCCGATTCCGGCGCGGTATCGGTCACATGGTGATGCTCGTGGAAGTCACGAATCGCCCAGCAGTCGGACGTCACATGCCCCTCAAACTGCCACTTATTGCGCAGAATGTCCACCAGCAGCGTCTTCGATCCGCAGGCGGGTTCGCCGTTGACGCGGTTGTACGCGCCCATGACGCTCTCCACCTTCGCTTCCTTCACCGCCGCCTCGAACGCGGGCAGATACGTCTCGTTCATGTCCTTCGGGTTCGCCACAGCGTCGAAGGAATGGCGGATGGCTTCCGGGCCGGAGTGCACCGCGAAATGCTTGGCACACGCGGCGACCTTGAGGTACTTGCCATTGCCCTGCAAGCCCTTGATGAACCGTACGCCCAGCCGGCTGGTAAGATACGGATCTTCACCATATGTCTCATGACCGCGGCCCCAGCGCGGGTCACGGAAGATGTTGATGTTCGGGCTCCACATGGACAAGCCCTTGTAAATGTCGCGGTCGCCATGCGCCGACTGCCCGTTGTATTTTGCGCGCGCCTCGGTGCTGATGACGCTTGCCACCATTTCGTGGAAGTCCTCGTCGAAAATCGCCGCCAGACCAATCGCCTGCGGGAACACCGTCGCCGTGCCCGCGCGCGCCACGCCGTGCAGGGATTCATTCCACCAGTTATACGCCGGAATGCCCAGCCGCGGAATGGCAGGCGAGTCAAAACGGAGCTGAGAGGCCTTCTCCTCCAGCGTCATCTGCGCAACCAGCTCGTGTGCCAGTCGGCGTGCTTCATCACGATTCATCATCGGAACGTTTCTCCTTTCCTTTTCCAAGGGATTCTCATGTACATTTCCACCAAAAAGCAAAAACTCCTGCTGATTTCGCACAAAAATTTTCACGAAATCCGACCTTTTTCTGCAAAACGCTATGGCGCAACCTCGAATTCTTTGCTATAATAGAACGTGAGAGTGATTTCTGCTGTGAGGTGAGAGAGTTGAAGCCGGTCATTCGCGCCATCGCGTTTGATTTGGATGACACGCTGCTGCGGGACGACCGCACGATTTCGGACGAAACGGTATCCGTCCTGCGCCGCGCAAGTGAAGCGGGCATCTTCATCCTGCCCGCCAGCGGACGCACCTATTGCAGCATGGCGGGGTTTGCAAAACGCATCGGGTGCGCGAGCCGTGTCATCTGCGCCAACGGAGCGGTAATCGCCCAGCCGGACGGAACGACGCTGCATGAACTGACGATTCCCGCGGACATCGCACGGCAGGTCGCCCGGTTCGCCAAGGAGCGCGGATGCTACTGCCAGACGTACGCAGGCGATTGCTTCTACTATAATCAGCAGGGGGATTATGCCCGCGCATATGCGGAAAGCTCGTCCCTGCGCGGCGTGTACGTCGGCGATTTGGAGCAGCATCTATCTGCGCCGACGACGAAGCTGCTGATGATGGCGCCGCCGGAGCAGGTTGTGCAGATGCTGGCGGAGGCACAAGCGCAGTTCGGCGAGTCCGTCGCGCTGACCTGCTCAAAGCCGTACTTTCTGGAGGTCAATCCCCCGCTGGCGACGAAAGGACACGCATTAACCGTCTGTGCGGAGGAAATGGGCTTCCCACTTTCGCAGTGCATGGCGTTCGGCGACAGCCTGAACGACGTGTCGATGCTGCGCGCCGCCGGATACGGCGTGTGCATGGGCAACGGGCGCGAGGACGTGAAGCGCATGGGCTTTGCCGTCTGCGGGACGAATCAGGAGGACGGCGTGGCGCGGTATATCCAGCGGATTCTTTTTGACTGATTTTGCATAGTATTTAGGAGGTTTCCTATGGTACAGGCAGCCGACTTTGCCAAGACGCTTCAATTGACGGTGCTGTCCCCTTCCACGCAGACGGAATGGGATATCCGCACCACCGACCTGAACCGTCCGGGTATGCAGTTCTGCGGCTTCTATGAATATTTCCCATTTGAGCGTCCACAGGTCATCGGCAAGGTCGAAATGACGTATTTGGAGAACCTTGAGCCGGAAGTACGCCGTCAAATGCTCAAAAAGTACTTTTCCTTCGACATTCCCTGCGTCATCATCTGCCGCGGGATGCATCCGCCGGAAGAGCTGCTGGAAGCCGCCGCCGCGCGCAATATCGCCGTCTATCAGACCGGAATGGTGACGACGAAGTTCTTCTTCACCGCCATCAACTACCTGAACCGCTGCCTCGCTCCGCGCGTAACGCGCCACGGCGTTTTGGTGTCGGTGTACGGCATGGGCGTGCTGATTACGGGCGACAGCGGCGTGGGCAAGAGCGAAGCCGCACTGGAGCTGATTCGCCGCGGGCATCAGCTGGTGGCAGACGACGTGGTGGACATCTGCCGCGTGTCGGACAACCGCCTGACCGGCGAATGCCCGGAGATGGTGCGCCACTTCATGGAGATTCGCGGCATCGGCATCATCGACATCCGCGCGATGTACGGCATCGGCGCCGTCGCGCAGAGCAAGTCCATCGACCTTGTGATTCACATGGAGAAGTGGGTCGAGGGCAAGGAGTACGACCGGCTTGGGCTGAATGACGAGTACATCACGATTCTTGGCGTGAAAGTACCCAGCCAGACCATGCCGGTACGGCCGGGGCGCAACCTCGCCATCATCATCGAAGTGGCGGCGCGCAACTTGTCCATGAAGAAGCTCGGTTTCAGCGCCGCGCGGGAGCTTGACCGCCGCATGAACGAAATGATCATGAAGCGTTCCAATCCCGACGCGCAGAATCAGGACTAACGCATTTTCACAATTACAATATACAGGAGGCTTTTTCCCATGATTTATGTTGGTATTGACGTTGGCGGCACGGGCATTCAGGTTGGTCTGGTGGACGAAAGCGGCAAGATTCTGTGCAAGGGCGGCATCGTCACCCGCACGGATATTCCCTTCGACATGCAGGTGAAAGCGATGGCGGACTGCGTGCTGGACACCATCGACAAGGGCGGCTACACGCTGGGTGACGTGAAGGCCATCGGCGCGGGCGTTCCCGGCGTAACCGACCCCCGCACGGGCAATATTGCGTTCTGCACCAACCTCGGCTGGGTGGACGTGCCGTTTGTGCAGGAGTTCAACAAGCACATTGCCAAGCCCGTTTTCGTCGGCAATGACGCGACGGTCGCGGGGCTGGCAGAGAGCGTCGCGGGCGTGAGCGCTGGTTCGGACAGCAGCGTGTTCATCACCCTCGGCACAGGTGTCGGCGGCGGCATCGTTTTTAATGGCAAGGTCTGGAACGGTTTCCACGGCGTCGGCAGCGAAATCGGCCACATGATTCTCGAACTTGACGGCGAGCCGTGCACCTGCGGCAACTACGGCTGCGTCGAACGCTACTGCTCCGCGACCGCCATCATCCGCATGGCGCGCGAACTCTGCGCGGTGCACCCGGAAAGTGAAATTGTGAAGGTGTGCGAGGGCGACCTGAACCGTGTGAACGCGAAGGTTGTTTTCGACGCGGCGAAGAACGGCGACGAAATCGCGCTCAAGGTGTTCCACCGCTATGTGAAGTATCTGGGTCAGCTGGTTGCCAGCCTGGTCAACTGCATCGACCCGGAGGTTATCGTGCTGGGCGGCGGCGTAAGCAAAGCGGGCGACTTCCTGCTGGACGCTGTTCGTGCGGAAGCGCGGCGCTATGTGCTGTACAAGACGCTCCCGTCGGCGCGCATTGAGCTGGCGAAGCTCGGCCCGGATGCGGGTATCATCGGCGCGGCGATGCTGGGCAAGTAATTCATCCCCCCAAAATAAATTTATCCCCGGAGGCATGACGCTTCCGGGGATGTTTTGTGTCCTTATACTATTTCCAAATTCACCTGCGCCATCTGCTTGCGCCTTTTCCGCTCTGTCGTCCGGTCGTTCCATTTAGCGTAGCGCTGCTACGCTGCATTCCACTCCCGTTAGCCAGAGCGAAAAATTCGCGGCGCATCTTGGCGCATTCTCATTTGGAAATAGTATTATTTATTCAGGCTGAAGCGGAACGTGTAGCCCTCTTCGCCGTAATGCTCATTGCCAACCCACAGCACCGTCTTGTCCGTGAGGTTATAGACGGCAGAGTGAATCGTCAGCGAGTTGGAATCGCCGGGATTGCCCCAGTCGCGGCGGCTAACCGCATCGAGCAGACCCATCGCCGCTTCTTCGTCCGCCACGACGCCGTTCAGTTCCGCCAGACGGTCGCGCAGAAGCTCATAGCGGTCAAGACCCGGTTTGTTCGCGTCCGCCGTGTAGTAATCCGGCGTGATGATGAAGTTGGTAATCATCTGCCAGTCCGTCGCGCCGGAGAGCGGGTCTGCGTCGTTCCAGATGACGTTCAAGTGGCGGTTCGCGCCGTCCGCGTCGTCGTCGCTGCTGTCGGACACCCACTCCAGAATCGCACTCTTGCCCGTGGAATCCGCAATCATATAATGGAAGCTCGTCTTCGCGGAGTCGTGCAGGTCGTACTTTTCCACCAGTTCGACTGCTTCTTCAACGGAGTCGGCGTAGTCCAGAATCATGCGGAGCATCGTGGTCGAGGTCAAATCCGGCTTGTCGGTCTGCTGATTCGTCGCGGCGACCTTCTCTCCGCCCTGATAAGACATGAAGATGCCGCATGCCACGCCCGCGTCATTCACGCCATCCAGCGGCGCAAAAGGAGCGGCAAGCGTGAGAATCTTCTGCCCGAAGGTGGTCACGTCCTTCGTGCTGTCTAAGCCGAGGAACTGCAAGTCCACCGTAGAATAGGAAGCATGACGTCCGTTGCCCGGATTCGTGTAGACGATGACGGTGTTCGTCTCGTGGAAGTCGTAGTTGCGGCCGAAAACGCGGTCGCCGTCCGCCGTATCCGCGGTGAAAGCGGAGCAGGCGATTTCCGAGGTTTTGATGCTCATGGGGATAACGCCCTTGGTGATGCTGTTTGTGATAAAGGAGATAAGCTCCGTGTCATTGGACGCGCCGCCCTGCGCCAGGAACTCGTCGAAATGATAGCCGCCGGAGACATTCAGCACATACACCGAACCATCCTTATGGCTTTCATCGCGCTGCGTCACCTGCTGAAAGGACAGCAGCGTTGTGATTTCGTCGTGCCAGATGACGTAGACCGTGCCCACCAGCACAATCACCAGCGCCAGCAGGACGCCGAGGATGGTCAGCAATACTTTCTTCGCGGTTGATTTCTTCTTCATGGGGTCAGTTTTCCTCCCGTTGCGAATTTGTTGATACAGTAAGTATCATAGCATAAAAACGCAGATTTGTAAAGTGTGAATTTTTCGCGTCAAATTTGTGATTTCGCAAGGATTTTTGCCCCTCGATGTTGTAATTATAATGCAAAGAGAGGAGGGAAACGACGATGACCATCAGGGAGCGATTGGAACAGGAGGAGGCACAGCGTCTATCACCGCGGGCGGTCTGCGCGAAGGACACGCGCGGCCGCGAAAAGCCGATTGTCCCCTGCCCGATGCGCACGGATTTTCAGCGCGACCGCGACCGCATCATCCACTGCAAAGCGTTTCGCCGCCTGAAATACAAAACGCAGGTGTTCCTCGCGCCTGAAGGCGACCACTACCGCACGCGGCTGACGCACACGCTGGAAGTGGCGCAGATTGCCCGGACACTGGCGCGTTGTCTCCAGCTGAACGAGGACTTGACGGAAGCAATTGCGCTGGGGCACGATTTGGGGCATACGCCGTTCGGGCACATCGGCGAGCACGCGCTGGACAGGCTAATGCCTGAAGGTTTCCGGCACAACGAACAGTCGAAGCGCTGCGTCGAGGCGCTGGAGAACGACGGAAACGGGCTGAACCTGACGTGGGAGGTGCGCGACGGCATCCTCTGTCACTCCGGCAAGCAGTTTCCCGCAACGCTGGAGGGGCAGTGCGTCCGCCGTGCCGATCGGATTGCGTATCTGAATCACGATTTGGACGACGCCCTGCGCGCCGGGGTCTTGCAGCCCTTTGAACTGCCGGCGGACTGCTTGAAGGTGCTGGGACAGACACACGGCGAGCGCATCAACACCATGATTGGCGACATTGTGGCGTGCAGCGCGGACAAACCGACGCTGACCATGTCGCCGCTGGTGCAGGAAACCATGGACGGCCTGCGGGAGTTCATGTTTGCGCGCGTATACCGCGACCAGTGGCGGCAGGCGGAGGAAGAGCGCTGCAAACACGTTGTGGAAGCGCTGTTCAGCTATTACAGCGACCATCCGGGCGAAATGCCGGAGGAGTTCGTGCTCATCGGCTACAAGGAAGGCACGGCACGCGCTGTGTGCGACTTTGTATCGTGCATGACCGACCGCTACGCCATCCGCACCTATCAGCAGCTGTTCGTGCCGAGCGGGTTTTCGGCAATATAACAAGCGTTCTTCGCATTTTCCCGCTTTTTTTCCGAAGATTCCAAAAACACAGGGCTGAAACAAGCAGGAAATTTCGATTTCTTGGCGAATTAAACTGATGGATGAGCAGAGACAGACCTGCAAGCCATCCAAATAACACAATGCGTTCCCCGTTTCCTGTTGGTTCCGGGTGTGCTTTTTGTGTTCCTTGACAGAACGCTTTTTGAGGGAGGTGAGCGGTGCCGTGCGTTTTCCGCCTTCTTGGCTGGATGAGCTCCGCGCGCATGCGGACATCGTTCAGATCGTTGGGCAGTACGTCCAGCTCAAAAAGAATGGGCGCAAATACTGGGGGCTATGCCCCTTCCATGGAGAGAAAACCGCATCTTTCTCTGTGGATCCGGAAAAGCAGCTGTTCTACTGCTTCGGCTGCAAGGCGGGCGGCAGCGTCATCCATTTTGTGATGGAGATTGAACATCTGCCGTTTCCCGAAGCGGTGAAGCATCTGGCGGATCAGCTGCACATGCCGCTGCCGCAGATGGAGGCCGACCCGGATTATCAGCGGCGGCAGACGCAGCGCGAGCGACTGCTGGCGTGCAATCGGGATGCGGCGCACTTCTTCTACGAAACGCTCTTCACCCCCGCGGGGCAGCCGATGCTGGATTATTTGAAGCGACGCGGCGTATCCGACGGTGTCATCCGCAAATTCGGTCTGGGCGCAGCGCCGAACAGCTGGGATGCTTTAACCCGCGCGATGCAAGCAAAGGGCTACACCACCGAAGAGCTGCAAATGGCTGGGCTGATTGTCATCAAAGATGCGGAGGAAGCGACAGCGGATCGCCCTGCGCGCCCGCGCCGCGCTTTTGACATGTTCCGCAACCGCGCGATTTTCCCCATCATCGACCAATACGGCAACGTCTTGGCGTTTGGCGGGCGCGCAATTGAGAACGTGCAGCCGAAGTACCTTAACACGTCCGACACCCCCATTTTCAACAAGCGTTTGGGCGTGTACGCAGCAAATCTTCTGCGCAAAGAGCGGCACTTGGAGCGTGTGGTGCTGGTCGAGGGGTATATGGACGTCGTTTCGCTGACGCAGTTCGGCGTGACCGGCGTCTGCGCGACGCTCGGCACGGCGCTGACGAGCGAACAGGCAAAGCTGCTCAAACGCTTTGCGCCGATGGTATACTTGTCCTACGATGGCGACAGCGCGGGGCAGCACGCCATCCTGCGCGGTCTGGATATACTGGAGGCGGAAGGCATTCCGGCGCGCGTGCTGGATTTCCCCGACGGGCTTGACCCGGACGAATTCATCCGCCGCGACGGGAAAGAAGGCTTCGACAAACTGCCTGCCCTGACGCCGCAAGCCTACCGGATGCGTCGGCTTCGCGCGGAACACGACCTGACCACGCAGGAGGGGCGAACCGCCTACGCGAAGGCGTGCGCCGCGATTTTGCGGAACTTGGAGCCGGTGGAGATGGAGAACGCCCTGCAGGAGCTCATCGTGCAGACAGGCTTCAGCCGCGATGTGCTGATTGCGCAAATCGGCATGACGCCGCCGAAGGACATCACTTCTGCGCCTCCCCTGCCCGCGCGAATCGCTCGTCCGCCCGCGGCGCCTGTCCCGGAGCCGGAAAACGCCGACGAGGATGTGCGCGCGGAGGAACTGCTGCTTTCGCTGATTGCCTCGTCGCGTCTGCCGGAAGATTTGGCGCAGGAGGACGACTTCCGCGACCCGCTGCTCAAGGAGCTGTTTCTGCAGCTGCAAAGCGGTGTGTCCGCCGCGTCGCTGGTGGAAAGCCAGAGCGACGAGGTGGTGCGCGCCCGCGTCAGTCATCTGCTGATGGCGCAGAGCGGCGAAAGCACGGATCAGATGCTGCAAATGGCGCACGACTGCCTATCGCGGATGCGCCTGAAACGAGCGCGCGCGCAGTACGACGAGATTATGAAGCGCATCAAAACGCTCTCCGGCGCAGAAAAAATGCAGGCGCTGGATGAAGCAAAGCAGCTGACTGCCACCATCAACCGACTGAAATAATGCAGTCGTTATGGAAATTGCAATTTGTTTATCGCTACCGAGCCGGAAAACCCGGCTGTATCACAAGAAGGAGAGTTCAACTTGACGCTTTCGCAGAATGGCCGTCCGTCACCGCTTGACGAACTGTACGAATACGCAAAAAACAAAGGCACGATCACTTATCAGGAAGTGACCGATCGTCTGGGCAATACTTTTTTTGAGGCCGATCAGCTGGAGAAGGTGCTGGACAAGCTGGAGAGTCTGGGCGTGACCGTGGTGGATTCCGCGGAAATCCCGGATACATCCCCCGCTGCCATGGAAGTGCCTGATCCCGCATTGAACGACGACCTGAGCGAAGCTGATGTCATTTCTGCCGACGACCCGGTGCGCATGTATTTGAAGGAAATCGGTCGCATTCCGCTGCTGACGAGCGAAGCGGAAATTGAAGTTGCCAAGCAGCTGGAAAGCGACGACCCCGCTATCCGCAACGAGGCGAAACGCCGCCTGAGCGAAGCGAACCTGCGCCTTGTCGTGTCAATTGCCAAGAAGTACGTCGGGCGCAGCAAGAACTCCATGAGCCTGCTCGACCTGATTCAGGAGGGCAACCTCGGTCTGATGAAGGCAGTGGAGAAGTTCGACTACACCAAGGGCTTCAAGTTCTCCACCTACGCGACGTGGTGGATTCGGCAGGCTATCACCCGCTCGATTGCCGATCAGGCGCGTACCATCCGCATCCCCGTGCACATGGTGGAAACAATTAACCGCATCGTGCGCGTGAACCGCCAGCTTCAGCAGAAGCTTGGGCGTGAGCCGCGTCCGGAGGAAATCGCGAAGGAACTGGGCATCAGCGTGAGCAAGGTGCAGGAAATCATCAAGATTGCGCAGGAGCCGGTGTCGCTCGAATCCCCGATTGGCGAGGAGGAGGACAGCCACCTTGGCGACTTCCTCGAAGACGACAAGACGCCGCCGCCCTCCCAGATTGTGGCGGAAAGCATGATGAAGCAGACGCTTTCCGACGTGCTGCACATGCTGACGCCGCGCGAAGAGCAGGTCATCCGGATGCGCTACGGGCTGGATGACGGTCAGCAGCGCACGCTGGAGGAAGTTGGCAAGGCGTTCAACGTCACCCGCGAACGCATCCGCCAAATTGAGGTGAAGGCGCTGCGCAAGATTAAGCGCCCGAACATGTCCAAGAATCTGGTGGACTACATGGATTGATGATTCCCTGTTGGGCTGAAGGGAGTGGATTCCGCTTGACACAAACCCCGGATGGCCGCCAAAAGCGGCTTGATGACCTCTATGAATACGGCAAGAAGAAGGGCACGCTGACCTACAAGGAGATTATGGAACGCCTGATGGATCTCTACATCGAGCCGGATCAGCTGGACAAGGTGCTGGAGAATCTCGAAGCGCTCGGCGTGACCGTCATCAATGAAAACGACCCGCAGCCCGCGCAGTCCAGCGAGGACACCCCCATTGACACGATTAACCTGTCCGTCCCCGACGGCGTGAGTTCCGACGACCCTGTCCGCCTGTATTTGAAAGAAATCGGCAAATATCCCCTGTTGACCACCGAGGAAGAAATTGCGCTGGCAAAGCAGATTGCGGAAGGCACGCCAGAGGAGCAAGCAGCGGCAAAAAAGAAGCTCAGTGAAGCGAATCTGCGCCTTGTGGTGTCCATCGCCAAGCGCTATGTCGGGCGCGGAATGCAGTTTCTTGACCTGATTCAGGAGGGCAACCTCGGCTTAATCAAAGCGGCAGAGAAATTCGACTACACCAAGGGCTACAAGTTTTCCACCTACGCGACGTGGTGGGTTCGGCAGGCGATTACCCGCGCCATCGCCGATCAGGCGCGCACGATTCGCATTCCCGTGCACATGGTGGAGACCATCAACAAACTGATTCGCGTCAATCGTCAGCTGGCGCAGGAACTGGGGCGCGACCCCACGCCCGCGGAAATCGCGAAGGAAATGGGCATCAGCGAGAGCAAGGTGCGCGAAATCATCAAGATTGCGCAGGAGCCGGTGTCGCTGGAAACCCCGATTGGCGAGGAAGAGGACAGCCATCTGGGCGACTTCATCGAGGATGAGAACGCGCCCGCGCCGGCGGAGGTGGCGTCCAACGCCATGATGCGCGAACAATTGCAGGAAGTGCTGCACACACTGACCCCGCGCGAGGAGAAAGTCATCCGCCTTCGTTTCGGGCTGGAGGATGGACAGGCGCACACGCTGGAGGAAGTTGGCAAGGAGTTCAACGTCACCCGCGAACGCATCCGGCAGATTGAAGCAAAGGCACTGCGCAAGATTCGCCACCCTGGCCGTTCCAAGAAACTGCGTGACTACTATACGGAATAACATTTGCGGCTCTGTCCACTAATTGGCGGCAGGGCCGTTTTTTGGGAGGCGTTATGCTCGACGAAAGACTATCCCTCGCTGCGCAGCTGTACGAGCCGTGCGCGCTGGGCGCGGATATCGGCACAGATCACGCGCTGCTCCCCTGCTATCTGCTGACGCACAACATTTGCCAAGAGATGATTCTGGCAGATGTCAGCCCGAAAGCGCTTCTCCACGCGGAAGAAAGTGTCCGCCGCCATCATTTGGAGAAGCGTGCGCATGTGCGGCTCGCCGACGGGCTGGATGCGCTGACCAAACCTTGCGGGTGTGTGTCGATGATGGGCATGGGCGGCGAAACCATCCGCACAGTGCTGCTTAGCGGCGCAGAGAAGCTCTGCGGGGCGGTACTGGTGCTTTCCTCGCATACAGAGCAGCCGCTCGTCCGCCGGACATTGCCTGAAATCGGCTACCACATCGTGCAGGAGAAACTCTGCCAAGCGTCGGGGCGCTTCTACATCTTCTGGCGCGCCGAACCGGGTCAGGCGGAAGGCTGGACGGCGGAGGAAGTGCACTACGGGCGCTTGCTGTGGGTGCAGAATCCGCCGAAAATGCTGCTGGACTACTGCCGCTATCGCATCAAGGTGATGGCTGACCGCCTGACCGGGCTTGCATCCGCAACGGGTGATGTAAGCCGGATTCGCGGCGAAATTGCGGCGGAAATCGACTTTTATCAACGGAAAATCACGGAATTGGAGGGTGCATTATGCTGACGGTACAGCGGGTTTACGAGCTGATTGACGCGCTTGCGCCGTTTGACACACAGGCGGATTTCGACAATTCCGGCTTGCTGGTAGGCAATCCCCAGGCGGAAGTGACGGGCATCCACCTTGCGCTGGATGTGACCGACCGCGTGATTGACGATGCGCTGGCAGCGGGCGCGAACCTGATTGTGACGCATCATCCTCTGATGTTTTCCGCCCGTAAGCGCCTGACTGAGGCGGATTACGAGGGGCATCTGCTGATTCGGCTGATTGCAAACGGCTTATCGCTGATTGCCGCGCACACGAACTTCGACCAAGCGCCCGGCGGCATGAACGACACGCTGGCAGGACTGCTGGGGCTGGAGAGCATCGTCGGCGAGGGCTTCCTGCGCGTGGGAGATTTATCCGCACCGATGACGGCGGAAGCGTTCGCGGATTTTGCCGCGCGGCAGTTAGGCGACACAGTGCGCGTGATGGGGCATCGGGAGGCGCTCATCCACCGCGTCGGCCTCTGCTCCGGCGGCGGGTGCGACGAGTGGGCGGATGCGCGCGTCATGGGCGCGGATGCTTTCCTCACGGGCGAGGTGAAGCATCACATTGCGCTGGATGCATCCTACCACGGCGTGGTGCTGTTGGAGGCGGGGCACTTTGCCACGGAAAATCCCGGTATTTTTGCGCTCATGAAGGCTTTACAAAACGCGCCGGATATAGTACAATGGAAAATGCACATTTCGCGCTCCGAACGCAGCGCGTATGAGTGACCGTCCGTGCCCTCCGGCACGCTGTTTATCAAGGAGGTACTTATGGACCAGCTTGCTATGTTATGGCAGTATCAAGTGGAAGACCGCAAGGCTGACAAACTCGAACAGGAGCTGAGCCGCAGTCCGCTGCGCCAGAAGATGAATACCTGCCGCACGCAGTTCAACGCCAAGCAGAAGCAGTACAAGCAGATGGAGGAACAGGTGGCGATTCTCTCTGACCGCAAGGATGCCATCCGCGATGCCATCACCCGCTGCGAAGAACAGCTGCGCCACCTGCAAAGCCGCTTCGAGCAGAATCCTCCGACCGAATTGGATGATACGAAAGCGCTGCTGAGCGAAGTGAACCGCTTTCTGGAGACGATTGGCAGCTATGAGCAGGAAATGAAGCGCATGGCAAAGGATGCCAACGATTACGATCAGAAGGAACGCAGCCTGCGCCGCGATGCCATTAAGCTGAAGGAAGAATTTGATAATCTCAAGAAGCAGTACGACAAGGAATCACCGGAAAAGGAAGCTGCCCTGAAGGCACAGAAGGCCATCGTCGCAAAGAAGGGCGAGGGCATTTCGCCGGAGCTGCTGGCACGCTATCACGAGATTAAGAAGCGCATCACGCCGCCGCTCGCTCGGCTGATTAACAACCAGTGCAGCGGTTGCAATATGTCGCTGCCGTCGGCAGTGCTGAGCCGCGTCACGTCCGCCAACGGCGAGATTGTGGAGTGCGAAAGCTGCGGGCGTCTGCTGATTCCCTGATTCTGCCGCATATGAAAAGACCACGCATGACCGATTTTCGGTGCGTGGTCTTTTTCGTGTGCGATTTTATACTATTTCCAGATGAAAATGCGCCAAGATGCTCCGCGAATTTTGGTTCTTCACAGAATCTTGGGGGAAGAGCAGCTTGGGGGCGCGTCTGCGAACGGGCAGACGCCGCCGACGGCATGGCCGATTTTCTCCGGCACTTCCTCCGCTGCGAGCATTTTCGCCTTCACGCCGAAGCGCTCCTTGAAGCGGTGATTGTCGATTTTGCCGTCCCCCGCCGCGACAATCAGAATCGGCTGCTCCTTGCCCTGAAACGAGAGCGTTTTCGCGATGCGCCCCGGCTCACAGCCCAGCGCCTGTGCCGCCAAAGCGACCGTTGCGCTGGATTCATCGAGTTCGCGGATGCGGTCGGCAATCCCCTGCGCGGCAAATGCTGCGCGTACCTTTTCGATTGACATGAATTGCGTAATTCCTTCCTGCCATTATGCGTCCAGCGCCGCGTCCATCAGCTTTTGCAGCACCACCGGGTTCGCCTTGCCGCCGGAAAGCCCCATTGCCACGCCCATCAGCGCGTTTTTCAGCGTCAGCTTGCCCTTGCGGTAGCCCGCGACCATCTCCGGGTGCGTGTCGATGGCTTTGCGGACGTACTCTGCCAGCACCGCTTCATCGCTGATTTGCATCAGTCCCATGCGGGTGACGTATTCCTCCGGGTCTTCGGGCGTGTTCCAGAGCGCGTCTATCGTCTTTTTCGCTGTACCGACGCTGATGAGGCTCTGCTCCGTCATGTCCGCAATCTTCGCCAAGGACGCCGGGTTCAGCGGGATTTTCGCATCCTCGCCATCCAGCAGGCGGAACACTTCGCTGATCATCAGGTTCGCCAGCATTTTGACCGCCGTGGTGGACTGTGCAGCCGTCTCGAAGTAGTCCGCCAGATATTTGCTGGAGACCAGCTGCTCCGCCGCGTACGCCGTCAGCCCGTAATCCGCCATGTACGCCGCCCTGCGCACATCCGGCAGCTGCGGCAGTTCCTTGCGCCACCCGGCAATGACTTCGTCGCTCAGCACAATGGGCGCTAAGTCCGGGTCGGGGAAATAGCGGTAGTCGTTGGCGTTCTCCTTGCGGCGCATGGAGGACGTTTTGCCCGTGGTCTGGTCGAAGCGGCGCGTCTCCTGCACAATCGCTTCGCCCTTCTTGACTGCCTCCACCTGCCGGCGGTATTCCTCCTCAATCGCGCGCTGAACGGACGTGAACGAGTTCAGGTTTTTCATTTCCGTGCGCGTGCCGAACGGTTCATCCTTTTTGTGGATGGATAAGTTCACGTCACAGCGGAGCGAACCCTCCTGCATCCGGCAGTCACTCACGCCCGTGTACTCGATGACCGCCTTCAGCTTGTGCAGGTACGCGACAGCCTCCTGCGGCGTGCGAATATCCGGCTCAGACACGATTTCAATCAGCGGAACGCCGCAGCGGTTGCAGTCGATGAGCGTCCCCTTCTCCGGGTCATGCACGAGCTTGCCCGCGTCCTCCTCGATGTGGATGCGCGTGATGCCGATGCGCTTCTCGCCCGCTTCCGTCTCCACCGTCAAGTGCCCGCCGACGCACAGCGGCAGGTCATACTGGCTGATTTGGTACGCTTTGGGCAAATCAGGATAGAAATAATTCTTTCTGTCCTGCTTGGAGTAACGCGCAATCGTGCAGCCCGTCGCCAGCCCCGCCAGCACCGCGTAATGCACCACCTGCCGATTGAGCACCGGCAGCGTGCCGGGAAAGCCCATACAGACCGGGCAGCACTGCGTGTTCGGCGCTGCGCCGAAGGTCGTCGGACAGGCGCAGAAGATTTTGGTCTTCGTTTTCAGCTCCACATGAACCTCCAAGCCGATGACCATTTCGTATCCGTCCATCATCTTCCAAGCCATTACAGCGTCGCCTCCTTGCAGATTTCGCCCAGCGCCTCTTCCAGCGCATAGCCGACTCGGTAGAGCAGCGGTTCGGAGAAGGTCGCGCCCATCAGCTGCACGCCGACGGGCAGCCCCGCGCGGTCAAGCCCGCAAGGCAGCGACAAGCCCGGAATGCCCGCGATATTCACCGGGACGGTATCAATATCGCCGAGGTACATTTCCAGCGGCGACATCGTCTTTTCGCCGATTTTGTAGGCAGTCGTCGGCGCGACGGGCGAAAGCAGACAGTCCACGTCTTTCAGCACCACGTTCAGTTCGCGGATGACGAGCGTGCGCACCTGCAATGCCTTCTTGTAGTACGCATCGAAGTACCCAGCGGACAGCGTGTAAGTGCCCAGCAGAATCCGCCGCTTGACCTCCGCGCCGAAGCCCTCGCTGCGGCTCTTCAGGTACAATTCCTCCAAATCCGCGTATTCTGCCGCACGATGCCCATAGCGAACACCGTCAAAACGCGCAAGGTTCGAGCTGGCTTCCGCCGAGGACAGGACGTAATACGCCGGAAGCGCGACTTTCAGCGACGGAATGCTGACTTCCTTCACCGTCGCGCCAAGGCGTTCGAGCGTTTTGGCAGCATTCATGGCGGCTTTGCGAACATCAGCGGACAAGCCTTCGCCGAACATTTCCTTCGGCAGACCGATGCGCAAGCCCTTCACGCCTGCTTTCATCTCACGGTTCATGGGCGTATAGCCGCGTTTGATGGAGGTCGTGTCGCGGCAATCGTAGCCGGCAATCGCGTCCAGCACAAGCGCGTTGTCCGCCACAGTTTTCGTCATCGGGCCGATTTGATCCAGCGACGAGGCAAACGCGACCAATCCATAGCGGCTGACCATGCCATACGTCGGCTTCATGCCGACAACGCCGCAGAACGCTGCGGGCTGGCGAATAGAGCCGCCGGTGTCGCTGCCGAGAGAAAAGGGGGCTTCATCCGCCGCGACGCACGCCGCCGAGCCGCCGGACGACCCACCCGGCACGCGCGACAAATCACGCGGGTTATGCGTGGGGTGAAACGCGCTGTTTTCGGTGGATGAACCCATAGCAAATTCATCCAGATTCGTCTTGCCGAGCAGGACGCAGCCCGCCGTCTGCAACTTTTCCCAGACCGTGGCAGAGTACGGCGATACGAAATCCGCCAGCATTTTGGATGCGCAGGTGGTTTTGCCGCCTTTGACGCAGATGTTGTCCTTCACGGCGACGGGAATGCCGCAAAGCGGCGACACCTTTTCGCCTTGCTGCCGCTTCTTGTCGCATTCGTCCGCCTGACGGAGCGCTTCTTCCTCGTTCAGGCTGATATACGCCTGCACCTTGCCCTCCACCTGATGGATGCGGTCGAGATACGCCTGCGTGACCTCGCGGGAGGTCAAATCGCCGCGCTGCATGGCATCGGACAGCGCCAGCAGCGTCATTCGGGTAATTTTCATGACTGATTCCTCCCTTAATCAAACGTCTGCGGCACATTCACGCAGTCTTCAGTGCGCGTCGGCGCGTTGGAGAGCAGCAAATCGCGGTCGAAGGGCGCCGCCGGAATGTCCTCGCGCAGCACGTTTTCCGTTGGAATGACGTGTGCCGTCTGCGGAACGTCGGTCGTGTCCACTTCCTGCAAGGCTTCGGCAAAGCCAAGAATTGTGTTCAGCTCCTCGCCCATTGTCACTTCTTCTTCTGCCGTCAGGGACAGCTTCGCCAGCTCCGCGACGGTCTTAATCGCCATCGTCGGACGCTTTTTCTGCGGATGCTTCTCTGCCTCCGCCGCCGTCGAAACGCCCAATTGCAGCACTTCCAGCTGCTCAGCATCGACAAAATCCGGCGCGCTCGTCATCAAATCGGATGCGTCGCGCACTTTCGGGAAGGCAATCACGTCGCGCAGGGAATCCGCGCCAAGCAGCTGCATCACAAGGCGGTCAAGCCCGAAAGCGAATCCCCCGTGCGGCGGCGTGCCGTACTTGAAGGCGTCAATCATGAAGCCGAAGCGGGCGCGGGCGGTTTCCTCGGTGAAGCCCAAGGCGCGGAACATCAGCGCCTGCACGTCCGGGCGGTGGATACGAATCGAGCCGGAACCCAGCTCAATGCCGTTCAGCACCACGTCATACGCCTGTGAGCGCACCCGCGCGGGATCGGTCATCAGGTAAGGCAAATCCTCCTCATACGGCATGGTGAAGGGGTGGTGCATCGCCATATAGCGCTGCTCCTCGTCCGACCACTCGAACTCCGGGAAGTCGGTGACGAAGCAGAAGCGGTAATCCTGCTTGTCGCGCAAGCCCAGCATATCGCCGACTTCGAGGCGCAAGCCGCACAGCGTTCGACAGACGGTCTGGAACTTATCGGCGCAGAAGAGGATGAAATCGCCATTTTGGGCATCCAGCGCGGTCAGCAGCGTCTGCCACTGCGCCTTGGTGAAGTACTTTTGCAAAATGGAGTTGACCTCGCCGCTGTCGTGAATGAGAATCCACGCCATGCCCTTTGCGCCGTAACCCAGCGCGTGGTCGGTCAGCGTTTCGATGGTTGTGCGGGTGAATTTCTCCGCGCAGCCCTTGCAATTGAGCGCGCGCACCTTGCCACCCTCATCTGCCACGCGCCGGAAAACGGAGAAGGAGCATTCCGCCGCCAAGTCCGTCACGTCGCGGATCTCCATGCCGAAACGCAAGTCCGGCTTGTCGCAGCCGTAGCGATCCATGGACTCCTGCCACGTCAGGCGCGGGAAATCATAGCCGATTTCGCGTCCCATCACGTCGCGGAAGATGCTCTTAAACAGGCGCTCCAAGTGCTGGAGGATATCCTCCTGCTCCACAAACGACATTTCCATGTCGACCTGCGTGAACTCCGGCTGGCGATCGGCGCGGAGATCCTCGTCGCGGAAGCAGCGGGCAACCTGATAATACTTGTCCATGCCGCCGACCATCAGCATCTGCTTGAAAATCTGCGGCGACTGCGGCAGGGCGTAGAACTTGCCAGGATGCACGCGGCTGGGGACAAGATAATCGCGCGCGCCTTCGGGCGTTGACTTGCAGAGCATCGGCGTTTCAATGCAGGTGAAGCCGTCGCCGTTCAGGTACTTTTCCGCCGCCATCTGCACCTGATGCCGGAAGCGGAGTGCCTTCTGCAACTGCGGACGGCGCAAATCCAGATAGCGGTACTTGAGCCGCAGTTCCTCGCGCACCTTTGCATCCTCGTCCATCGAGTACGGCAGAGGCTGCGCTTCGCTGAGGACGACAAGGCGCTTTGCCAGCAGCTCCACCTCGCCCGTCGCCAGACGCGGGTTATACGTTTCTTCGTCGCGGTGACGGATTTCGCCCTCCACCTGAATCACGCTCTGCATATGCAGCGTTTCCGCATGGTGGAAGTCCTCCGGCGGCAGATGCTGCATATTGCAGACGACCTGCGCAACGCCCTCGCGATCCTTCACATCCAGAAAAATCACGCCGCCCATATCGCGCCGATTCTGCACCCAGCCGCACAGCGTCGCCGTCTGTCCCATATGCTCTTTGCGGATTGCGCCGCAGTAATGTGTCCGCTTCATGGTCATCCTCCTTGCTGATTTCATACTATTTCCGGATTCAGTAGCGCTGCTACGCTGCATTTCATTCGCGTTAGGCAGAAGAAAAAATTCGCGGCGCATCTTGGTGCATTTTCATCCGGAAATAGTATCAGATATAAAAAAACGCCTTTCAACCCCAACACATGGGGCGAAAGACTTCTCGCGGTACCACCCAATTTTCCCCGGCGCGCGCCGGAGCATCTCTGCCGCAACGGTCATAAATGACGATTGCGCGAAGCTGTCACGGGCTTCCCCCGTCCGTGCCTACTAAGCAAACGCTTTTCGGGCGGCGGCTCTGAGCTGTTTCTTCCCCGGTGTCCGCCTGCCGCACTCGCACCTGTTCGCGGCTCTCTGCAAAAGCGACTTCCCGGCTACTGCTGCTCTTCATAGCCTTGTGGAGACTTGCGTCTCTGTTGAATTGCGGTTATCATACCATCTTTTCCGTCGCTTGTCAAGCGAAAAACAGTGAGAAAACAATTGCCGGACACAAAAAAAGGGGCTGATGACCCCTGCAAACGCAGAAATCACCAGCCGGAAATGTTGATTATTCCACCGCCACGATGCGGCCGTCGCCGTAGGGGTTGGCGTACTGTTCGCCCACCACGCCGCCAAGGGTGGTCGTGATGTAGGTAATCAGCACCTGATTGTCAACCATCATGTCCTCGCCCAGCACTTCGCAGCCGTCGAACATGGTGTAGCCGTCGCCATGGCCAAGCAGCATGTAATTGTGGGATGCCAGCGTGTAGGTTTTGTCCAGTTCAAGGGGCTGACCGCCGACCATCACGTTCTTGACGCGGTATTCGCCCGAAACGCGCGTGAACATGCCGTTCTCGTCCTTCTCAGCAGAGGACGCGATGCCCGTGTGGATCTCGTAAGTCAGACCGGAGACCTGCAGGAAGCCGCCGTTTTCGCTCGGCACAGCGCGCGCGCCCCATTCCAGCGCGTCCAGCACCTGCTGACCCGTCACGCGGATGACGCACATGGTGTTGCCGAAGGGATGGACGCTGTAAATGTCGTCAAGCGTGATGTCGCCCGCTTCAATCTGCTTGCGGATGCCGCCGCCGTTGACAAACGCAATGTCCGCGTTGGACAGCGCGCGGTACGCATCGGCGCACAGGTCACCCAGATTCGTTTCAGCGTTGCGGACGATGCGGACGGGCGTGCCTTCCGCCGTCACCGCAACGGGGTCATTGACGTAGAGCGGCACCTGAGAGGTCGCAACGACGGTTTGACGGATTTCGTCGAGCTTGGCGACCTGTGCCGCCACTGCGTCCGCCGCGTCGCCCGTCAGGTTCAGCAGCTTCGGCGCGGCAATGTCCACCGTCCAAGTGTACAGACCCGTCGTCAGCTTGCCATCCTTGGCAATGCGCAGATAGCCGACGGAGGACAGCTTCGTGCCGCAAGCCGCGCGCAGCACCGTCTTGCCCTCAGCATTCTTAACTTCGTTGCAAGCCATCGTTTCGTGCGCGTGGCCGTCAAGGAACGCATCAATACCCGTGGTATGCGTGATGACCTCGGTGCTCATGTAGGGCGAGCAGCTTTCCTCAATGCCCATATGCCCCATGGCAACGACGTACGTTGCGCCTTCCGCGCGCGCCGCATCCACCGCGGACTGCACCGCCGCGTAGAGCTTATCGCCCGTTTCATCCTGCATGAAGCCGTAGATGAAGTTGCCTTCCTCGTCTTGGAAGTAGACGGGCGTGGAGGAGGTAATCGTGTTCGGGGTAGTCATGCCGACAAAGGCGATTTTCACGCCGTCAAATTCCTTGATGACGTAGGGCGCGAAAACCAGCTTATCGCGGCAGGTGAAGTTTGCGGAGATGTAGGGGAAATTCGCCTGCTTGGTCAGTTCGAGGAAGTTCTCCATGCCGTAATCAAATTCATGATTGCCGGGGATGGCGATGTCGTAGCCGACCGCGTTCATCAGCTCGATGATGGCGCTTCCCTTGGTCAGTGTGCCGATAGTTTCGCCCTGAATCGCGTCGCCATCATCGACAAGCACCACATGGTTGTCTGCCTGCAGGCTGTTGCGCATATTCGCCACGCCCGCGTAGCCCCAGCCTTGGTCAATGCCGCAGTGGACGTCACTGGTAAAGAGCACCACAACGTCCTTGGTCAGCGCGGGGGCTGTGTCTTCCGCGAAAGCAGCGCCGCACAGCAGCATGGCGAGCATCAGCAGAACCGCAAGAAACTTCTTCATTCGGTTTTCCTCCTAATCGTATTGTCCAGACAGACCTCCCTGTCTTTATCTCCATTATAACGCATGTGATGTGTTAAAATCAAGCAGTTATTCATCATTTTTGCGTAAAAACTTTGCGTTCTATCTGTCCGCTGCGCTCCATATGCTCTTTCTGCAAGCGCAGATGCGCCCGAAAGGAGGCTGTTCACCCTTGCGCAGACTCCTTTCGCTGCTGATTCTGCTGATTGTTCTGATTTTTCCGCTCTTTGCCGGGCGTGTGCGGAGCGCCTCCACCGCCTGCGCCATCCACGTTGATGTGGAACAGAAGATGCTGACGCTGTTCTGCGGAAGTGAAATCGCCGCGCGATACCCGATTGCCACCGGCGCGCGGGATACGCCGACGCCGCTGGGCGTGTTCCGCATCAACCGGCGCTTTTCGGGCGAGATGGGCGGTTTCGGCACCTGCTTTCTGGGCTTGAACGTCCCGTGGGGCGACTATGGCATTCACGGCACGAACCGCCCGGAATCCATCGGCACAAACGCCAGCCACGGGTGCATCCGAATGCGCGTCGCCGACGCGGAAGCCCTCTATGCGCGCGTACCCAACGGAACGGTCGTTGTCATTGAATGCGGCGCGTACGGCGAACTGGGCGGCAGTCTGCGGACGCTGAAAAACGGCGACCGCTCCAGCATGGTTCGCGCCGTGCAGCGGAAGCTCCGCGCGCTGGGCTTCTATTTCGGCACACCGGACGGCATTTTCGGCTCGGCGACGCAGCGTGCGGTGGATAAAGCGCGCGAAACATTCAACCTTTCAGCGAACGGGCTGGTAGATTGGGCGCTGTACCAGAAATTAGGGCTGACGCTGTTTGAATAGGAGGGATACCATGAATTGGGATGAAACACGCGATTTTCTCTCCCCCTGCTTTCCGGAGTGCATCCGGGATGAATTGGCGATGCTGCTGCCGGGCGAACTGCGCGAAATCCGCATCCGCGCCGAGCGCCCCGCCGTGTTCGTAACGGCGACGCGGACGGCGAAGCTCGACTGGATTCCCGGTCAAATGCAGGTAGAGGCGCTGACGGAGGCGCTTTCGGGACACAGCCTGTTTGCGCGCGCAGACGAGACCCGGCGCGGCTACCTGACGCTGCGCGGCGGCCACCGCATGGGGCTGTGCGGGCACATCACGCGCAAAAACGGGCAGAGCACGCTGCGGGACATTGCGTCCGTGTGCATCCGCATTGCGGGCGAATGGCAAGGCTGTGCCGATGGTCTCATCAGCCGCTTTCCCGCCCTGTTTCCGGGCAAAACGCCGTCGGTGCTCATCATCGGCGCACCCGGCAGCGGCAAGACAACGCTCCTGCGCGACCTGACGCGGCAAATGGCGGATACGATGTCGGTTCAAGCGGCGCTGATTGACGAGCGCGGCGAACTGGCGGCGTGCGTGGACGGTGTACCGCAATTGGACGTGGGCGCATCCACCGACGTATTGGACGGGCTTCCGAAGCCTGAGTCGGTGCCGTGGCTGATTCGCTCAATGGCGCCAAACGTGATTGCTATGGACGAACTGTCCGGCGCGGAAGACGCGGCGTGCGTGATGGACGCGTGGGCGTGCGGCGCGTCGGTGCTGGCAACGGTGCACGGAACGGCGCTGGCGGAAACGGCGAATCGCCCGGCATTATCGCCCCTGTTCTCCCGGCGGTGCTTTGACCTGTATGTGCTGCTTTCCAGCGAAGGCGGCGGGAAAATCACCGCGCTGCACGACCGCTGCGGCAGCCCGATTCCCTTGTCATGACGCGCCTGCTGTTTCCGATTTGCGCGGCGCTGCTATCCACCCTGGCGGGGCTGCACCTGTCCACGCACCTGCGGCAGGAGGAGCAGCGGCTGGCGCGCTGGGGCGAAGTGCTGCCGCATTTGCACCTGCTGATGGCATCGTGCGCATACTCGCTGCCGGAAGCGTTTCGCCTGTGCGCGGACGGGAATCATCCGCCGGATACGCTACTGCGTCAGCTTGCGGACGCGCTGGAACGTGCGCCGCTGTCCTCGCCGGGCGCGTTGACGGACAGGCTGTGTCCGGCAATCAGCGAAAAGGACATCATCAGCCGAATGATGCACCTGCTCAGCCGCGGCAGCCTCGAAAGCCGACTGCTGGCGGTCGAAAACGCGCGGCAGGAGGTGGCGCTGATGCACGAGAAAGCGGCACGCAAGGCGGACAAGGACGCGCGGCTGTATCAGACGCTGGGCTGGATTGGCGGGCTGTGCCTATTGCTTATCCTGATGTAAGGGGGAAAGTTCCATGCAGCTTGACCTGCTCTTTCAGATTGCCGGGGTCGGCATCCTCACGACGGTCGTGGCGTCGGTGCTGAACAGCTCCGGGCGCAGTGAGCTGGCGAATTTGGCGACAGTCGCCGGGCTGGCGATTGTGCTGCTGATGGTCGTGTCGCTTTTATCGCAATTGTTCACCAACGTGCGAACGATTTTCCAGCTTGGATGAGGGCGCGGGATGGAGACGGCGGGAAAACTGGCGGGCTTTGCGGTCTGCGCGGCATTGGTGGCGCTGATTCTGCGTCGTCTGCGGCCGGAAGCCGGGTGGGGCGTATCGCTGGGCGCGGGCGCAATCGTGCTGCTGGCGGCGCTTCCGGCGCTCTCGGCGCTGGTGCGCGGGATTGCGTCTTTATCCGCCATGAGCGGGCTGGACGACAACTTCATGCAGCAGCTGCTCAAAATCGCCGGGCTGTCGCTCCTGCTGGACTTTGCGGCGCAGACGTGCCGGGACGCGCAGGAGGAAGCCCTTGCGCTGAAAGTGGAGTTCGCCGGGCGGGTGCTGCTGCTCTCCAGCGCATTGCCCGTCTTGCAGGCGCTGTTGTCGCAGCTTGTGTCCTTGCCGCTGTCTTGACGGCAGGCGCATCCGCAGAATCGGGCGAATCAAGCGATAAGGCGGAATCACTTTCCAGCGGCATCGACACCATCGTATCCGCCTTGGACAGCGCCGCACTGGAATCCGCCCTCTCCGACGACGACCCCTTCGCGCAAACCGGCGGTTTCCGGCAGACGCTGAGCGCCATTGCGCGCGGCGAAATGACCATCGACTTTCAGCAGACCGCCGATTTGCTCTCGCGGCAGTTCTTTTCTGCCGTGCGGCAAAGTCTCTGGCGGCTGACGCGGCTGATTGCCCCCGCGCTGCTCTGGGCGCTGCTGAAGCAGTTCAGCGGCAGAAGCAGCGAATGCGGGCGCATCGTCGTGCAGCTGTTCGTGTGTGTGTTTCTCACGCAGGATTTGAGCGACCACATCACGCTGGCGGTTACGACGGTGCAGCAGATTTCCGCTGGGATGCAGGGGCTGCTGCCGATGCTGCTGACGATGATGGCGGCAGTTGGCGGGAGCGCGGGTTCGGCGCTGATGCAGCCGGCGGTGGTGGCGTCCGCAAGCGCGATGACAAGCCTGATTTCCGGCATAACCGTGCCGCTGGCGGTCGCGTCGGGGGTATTGTGTATGCTCTGCCATTTGGGCGACGGAATCCGCGTGCAGCGGCTGGCGGAATTTACGCAGCAATGCGCGGTGTGGTCGCTGGGCATTGGGTTCACGGTGTTCATCGGCGTGCTGACGACGCGCTCGGTGACGGCGGCGGCAATTGACGGCGTGACGCTCCGCACGGCGAAATACGCGCTGAACAACCTCGTGCCGTTCGTCGGCGGGCTGTTCGCGGACACAGTGGACACGCTGGTCGGCTCCGGGATGCTGGTGCAAAGCGCCTTGGGCGTGACGGGGCTGATCGTCATTGCGTCCCGCGCGGTGCTGCCGCTGTGCCAGACGCTGGCCGCCGCAATGCTCTACAAGCTCGCGTCCGCGCTGATGCAGCCGGTATCCGACGGTTCGCTCGCCGGGTGCATCCACGATTTCGCGAAGGTGCTGATGCTGCTGTTCGTGCTGCAATTGTCCGCAGCTGCCATGTATTTGATGCTGATTGCGCAGCTGATTGCCGTCAGCGGGTTCACGATGATGCTGCGATAACGAGGTGAATAACGATGGAAGCGCTGACCGGGTTTGCGGTGCTGTCGCTGCTCTCTTCGCTCCTGCTGTCTCTGCTGCCGGAAACGAGGCTGAAAAGCACGGTGCATCTGGTGGCAAGTCTGCTGCTGCTGCTCTCGTGGCTGACGGCGCTGCAAACGCTGTGTACACGGTTTTCGCAGCCGGAAAGCAGCGCTTCCGCCGCATCTCCCCTGTCTGAAACGGCTGATTTTTCCTTTGCTGATGCGGTGGATGCCCTGTCGCGCCAGCCATCCGCGCAGGAGGATGCCCCATGAACATGACCCGCTTCCGGGAGCTGCTTCGGCGAGACGGCTGGCTGTATGCGGCAATCGCGCTGTGCGTGGTGCTGGCGCTGTCCGTGAGTGCAATCAGCGGCAGCAGCCCCGACGAGGAAACCCGTATTGCCCGCGTGCTGTCCGAAATCGCGGGGGCGGGCAGTGTCAGCGTAACCATCTACACAGAGGACAGTCAACCCTGCGGCGCGGTGGTGGTGGCGTCCGGTGCGGAGGACATTGCCGTCCGCCTGCGCTTGCAGGAAGCCGTGACGACGCTTCTTGGGCTGGACAGCAGCCGCGTCGCCGTGTATCCGCGAAAAGGAGGAAACGCCCCATGAAGCTGCAATCCCTGCCGACATTCCTTGTCCGCCGAAAGAACTGGCTGCTGATGGCGGCACTGGCCCTTTCGCTCACCGCGGCGCTTCTGCTGCGCCCGTCATCCCCGCAGGCGCAGCGTGTGACGCTGCCTATGACATCCGCTGAATCAAGCGCATCGCCCTTGGAGGCGTTCCGCATCAGCCGCGACAGCGCCTATCAGCGCGACATGGCGGCGCTGGAAACCCTCATCAGCAATGAAAACACCGACCGCGCTGCGCGGCAAAGCGCGGCGGAAGAACTGCAAGCCTACGTTGCGCTGCATCAGGCGCAGTTAGCGCTGGAAGGGGCGCTGCTGACCTCGGAGCTCGCGCCGTGCTGCGCTGTGGTGACGGACGGGAGCGTCACCATCGTGACGGAAAAGCAGGAAATCACGGAGCAGGACACCGCGCTGGTGCTGACGCTCGTGCAGGTGCATACAGGCGTTCCCGCGTCAGGCGTGCGCATCATGACGGCACAGTGAATTTCGTAAAAAGCCGGTTTCACTTTGCAAAAAGCGGGGTATACTGTCTTTGCCAGGAAAGCGCGGATTGACGCAGCAGCATTCCTGTGCTATAATGAGGCATCTCTTGCAAGGAGGGATAACTTCATGGAAAGAACAGGAACGATTACCGCGGTTTCCGGCGACACGCTGGAAGTCACCTTCTGCCGCCCCGGCGACTGCGAAAAATGCCACGCCTGCATCGGCGGTGAAAAGAAGCATGTACTGCTGGTGAAGGGCGAAGGGCATGTGGGCGACGCGGCAGTGGTGTCACTGCCCGAACAGACGATTGTCAAGGCATCCGCGCTGGCGTATCTTTTGCCGCTGGCGGGGCTGTTCATCGGCATGTCGCTGGGCGCGCTGGTTGCGCCGCAGAGCGAGACGGCGGGCAGTGCCATCGGCGGTGTGATTGGGCTGGCGGCGGCGCTCATCGGCTTGACGGCGACGGAAAAGAAGCGCAGTCAGTCCGGAAAATATGCGCCAAAGCTGCTGCGCGTGATTTCTGCCGCCGACGCGCTCAAAAACTGACATTACCATTGAGAAAGGATGTGTTTTTATGGCCAAGGAACTTATGAGCAGCGAATTTTCTTCTTTTGTGAAGCAGGACAAGCCCGTTTTGGTGGACTTCTGGGCAACGTGGTGCGGCCCGTGCCGGATGCTCGCGCCGGTGGTGGAGGAGGTTTCCGCCGCGCACGCGGATGACGTCGTCGTCGGCAAGGTGGACGTGGACAAGTGCCCCGAACTCGCCCAGCAGTTCGGCGTGATGAGCATTCCGACGCTGATTCTGTTCAAGGACGGTCAGGTGGTGGACACGCTGGTGGGCTATCACCCGAAGGCGGCGCTGGAAGACCTGATTAAAAAGGCGCTGTGAGTTCAGCCTATCCCGAAAAAGCTTTCTGTCTGACGGGCAGAGAGCTTTTTTCGCGTCACTGCGCGCAGTGAAAATGTAAAAATCCACGGGAGGGCGGTTTGTCCCTTCCTTTTCGCGCAAAGGAATGTTATAATGAAGAAGCTGCATTGCAGCCGAAACCTACTGACAAAGGAGAGAAATCACGATGAAACGCCTGATGAGTCTGCTGCTGATGCTCTGTCTGCTCATCCCCTGTCTGGCCGCGCCCGCGCTGGCGGACACCCCGAAGCCGATTCCGACGATTGATTATGACAGCATCCCCGAACCACGCGAAGGGCTGCACCACTATCTGCTGCTCTGCTCCGACCAGTGGACGAACAAACTCGTGAACACCGACGGCATCGTGATTGTCACACTGGACACGGTGACGCACCGCATCATGCTCACGTCGATTATCCGCGACGCGCTGGTGGAACGCCCCGACGGCGTGATTGGGCGCATCAACTACATCGCGCGCAATTCCGGGCCGGAAGCGCTGTGCAAGGTTATCAGCCAGCACCTGGGCATCAAAATTGAGAAGTACATTCTGCTGAACTTCCAGATGGTTGCCAACATCATCGACTATCTGGGCGGCGTGGACATCACGGTCAACGCGTCTGAGGCGGCGTATCTGCGGCGCTATCCGCTTGACCCCGGTCAGACCGAGCCGACGATGGCGCAGGCGGGTACTTACCGCTTCACGGGGCGCGCGGCAGTCATCTACATGCGCATCCGCAAGGCGGGCGGCGGCGGCGACTTCATGCGCACACAGCGTGCCCGCACGGTCATGTCCACCTTGGCAGACCAGTGCCGCACGTTCACCTACGATCAGGCGCGCGACCTTGTTGACGTCATCATGAAGTACAACTTGCAGACGAACATGACGCTCGACGACATGATTGCCGCCATGGAGCAGGCGCTGAAGCTGCGCACCTGCGTGATTGAGGAACTGCGCATCCCGCAGAATGACGCGGTGCACCCCATCAGCTACGCGGGCATGGCGGTGCAGGAAGTGGACTGGGTGATGAGCCGCGAGGACATGGCGAACTTCCTCTCCAGCGGCTGGCTCGTCATTGACGACAACGACGAGGACGACCCAATTGATTTCTAATCCATCAAAGTTTTGACATAAGAAGGAGTTTCCGCCATGAAGTGTCCCCAATGCGGTCAATGGAACCGTGCTTCCCTGCCCAACTGCATCCGCTGCGGCGCGCCGCTGAATCCAGAAAGCGCCGAAACGCCCGCGTGGCAGGAGCAGTTCCGCAAGGAAGAGAAAGAGCCGAAGAAGTACATCCACGTCGACGAGGACGGTGCAGTTGACGAATCCAGCGACCGACGGGATGAACTTGCCACGGACATGACGGAGCTGAAAGAGCGCAAAGTACGCGGCGCACGCCGTCTGGAGCGGATGAAGGAAGAAGCCTCGATGCGCTCCGCCCCTTCCGGTGCAACCACCATCCACATGCATTCCTCGCGCGAATCGCTGATGAATGCGCACGTTGGGCGCGTCCGCATGGTCGGGCACGAAGACGAGCGCAACGCCGCTGCGCAGAGCGCGGCGATGGCGGACAACGTCGTCCCTCAGCCGAAAATTTGGCAGGACACCCGTGGATACGACCCGCTCGTTACCATGCTGCAGGAGAACACGATTCCATCCGCCCCGCCGCGCATGAACGAAATGAAATCCTACCGCACGCGCGGCAAGGGCTTCCGGGTGACGCTGCGGGTGCTGATTATCCTGCTGGTTGTGGGTCTGGTCGGCGTCGGCGGATTCTTCGCGCTGTCCCATCTGGGGCTGCTGAACACCTCCAGTGGGTCGAACGCGTCCATCACGTCCAGCATTGTGGATGATTTGGCGGCGCACACGGTGCTCATCCCCGGCGAGGACGGGCAGCAGATTTACGTCGGCGCGCCGATGCAGGCAACGTACCCCGTGGTGGACGGCTTCGCGACGGTTGAGATTCCGGATTACCTCTGGTATCGCGACTTGCCGAGCGTCGGTGTGGAAAACGAGACGATGCATGTGACGCTCAAGGCGTTCCTGAAAACCGCGAACGGTCGGCAGAAGGCGCTCGACCCCATTGAGTACGACATTTCCATTCCACTCAGCCCAATTGCGCTGGTTTCACCGGAATCCATGCGGCAGGAAGTAACGACCGCTATGTACTCCGTGCAGCTGCAAGTGCGTCCCGGCTCAACAGTGACGGTCAACGAGGTGGACATTTCCGATACGGTGAGCGAGGATGGTCTGCTGATTTACAACGCAACCGTTCAGCCCATTGGCGACAATGTGTTCAAATTCCGCGTCCGTGCGCCGTACTGCCGCGAAAACGCGCTCGACCTCACCCTCTACCGCGAAGTGCAGGAGATTCCGCTGGACTTAGCGGTGACGACGTACGCATCAACGAGCAAATCCACCCTCGAAATCTCCGCGACGACCAAACCCGGCGCAACGGTGGACGTGCTGACGAATCACTCCGACCTTGACATTACGAATCTGGATAAAACGGGCGAGTTCAAGTTTGTTGCCATCTTCGATAAAATCGGCGACAACACGATTACCATCACGTCCTCCTATCCGGGCAGCAAGACTTCGCGCGTGGACTACACCATCTATTACGTTCCAAATCAGGACGTGTACACCCGCAAAGCGTGGCCGCTGAACAACTCCGCCGAATACTCCGAGCTGATGTCAAACATCACCTACCGTTCCGAGCATTCGCAGGTGTATCTGGTCGTCGGCACGATTGCCGAAATCATCTCCACCAAGCCGCAGACAGCCATCGTCTACACGGGCGAGGACGGTCAGAGCCGCCCCGTGGTCATTGAGAACAAATCGAAAACCGACTGGGCGGTGGGCGACTACCTGCGCATCTACTGCGACGCATACGGCACATACAGCGCCATGCCGTGGCTGATTGCGCGCTATACCTATCAATAACCCTTGGGAGGAAACAGTATGGCTTCCTATGACCTTCTGATTATCGGCGCAGGCCCCGCCGCGTGGAGCTGCGCCATGACCGCCCGTCAGCGCGGATTGACGACGGCGGTCGCGTGCGCGCAGTCCGCCACCAGCTGGCTTCAGCGCGCAGAACGCATCGACAACTACCCCGGTCTGCCGCAAATCAGCGGCAAAGAGCTGCTTTCACGCTTCCGGGCGCAGGCGGCGGAGATGGGCGTTGTCATCATTGAGCAATTGGCGCGGCAGATTATGCCAAGCGGCGACATCTACATGACACTGGTCGGCAACGACATCATCGAAAGCCGCGCGATTGTGCTGGCGATGGGCGCGGCGCGTCCAAAGCTGCTGCCGGGCGAAGAGGACTTGCTGGGGCGCGGCGTGAGCTGGTGCGGCACATGCGACGGCATGTTCTACCGCGGCAAAAAAGTGGCGGTGCTGTCGGCATGGGCGGGCGGCGTGGAAGAAGCGGAATTTCTCGCCGGACTGGCATCCGAGGTGGATTACTACCTGCTGGCGCAGCACGCGCAGCCGGAAAATCCGCCATACCGCCTGTGCGAGGGCAAGCCGCAGTCCATCCGGCACGAAGAAAATCAGCTGGTGCTGGTGACGGATGCGGGCGAATACCGCTACGACGGCATCTTCATCTTCCGCCCTGCCGTATCGCCGGACACGCTGCTGCCGGGGCTGAAAACCGAAGGCGCGTTCATCCCCGTTGACCGGCGGATGGCGACGAATCTGCCGCGCGTCTACGCCTGCGGGGACTGCACGGGTCAGCCGCTGCAAATCGCCAAGGCAGTCGGCGAGGGCAACGTTGCCGCCATCAGCGCATCCGCCGATTTGAGCAAGGGGGCACGCGCATGAAGAAGGCATTCCGGTATCTGCTGCCGCTTCTCCTGCTGATGATGCTGACGCTGCCCGCGCTGGCGGACGGCTACGAATTTGCCGACGACCTGACGGGGGAATACCTTTACCCGGCTGGCTCGGACGAATCCACCGCGACGTACATCTACCGCTACCGCTATCCGCAATTGTCCGGCGACGACGAAATCGCCGCCATGTTCAACACAACCTATGCCTACACCGCTGATGACACCCTTGCCTTTGAAGCGCCGATGAACGCGGGGCTGACCGACGGCGCGGCGCAGGCGACCATCATCGACGTGACGTATGAAGTCACCTGCCAGACGGCGGATTACCTCTCGATTCTCATCACGAAGCACACAAAGCGCCCGGACAGCGAGTCCACCACCATCAGCGGGCATGTGTTCGCGCTGACGGGCAGCCGCGCGGGTGAAATTATCAGCCTGCCCTACCTGCTGGGGATTCTGACGCAGGACGGCAAGGTGGACACTTGGCTGCAAGACCGGCAGACGGCAAAAGCAGACAACTGCGTGCGCGAGCTGGTGTGGGCGGAAATCGAGCGGATGATGAAATCCGGCGACGTGCCGTTCTATGACGGCTTGACGTTCGAGGAGCTGGAAGCCGCGTTCTATCCGGAAGAGGATTTCTATCTGGATGAAAACGGCGACCCGGTGTTCTATCTGCTGGAAAACACGGTTGCCCTGCCCGAAGCGGGCATTCTGCTTGTCCCCATTTCGCTGGAAACGCTGCTGGATGAGCTGTAACTGCATTTCCTATTATCTGCGTATCAGGAGGCTTCATGCTCCGCGAATTTGATTTGCAAAGGATGCACTGGGCGGACAAAACGCAGTCCATGCTCCACCAAAGGCAGATGGAAGCGTGCGAGGCGCGTCTGCTGAGCTATCCGACCGAGTCGATTTTCACACTGCAAGACGAGCGGGAGACCGAATATTGGTGGCAATGCTCTTTCGACGCGGAAGAATCGCCAAAATCGCCCGTGCTGCACACACTGCGGGAGATGCGGGCGAATGTGCTTGCGCGTCTGCCCGTGGAAGCCGCGCTGCTGACAGAGACGGAACATGCGCTGATTGTCCGGCTGATTCTCTGCGGGGGTCAGGCGCGCATCGACGGCTGGCAGGAGCTGTCCGCCGCTGAATCACTGCTGCGCCGCCTTTGGTGTACGCTGGAGGTGGACGAGCAGGACGTTCTGCTGCACCTGCCGCGGGAACTGATGATCCCGCTTTCGCTGATTCTGCGCGAGCAGCGGCATCAGGAGCTGCGCAGTCGCCTGCTGTTCTTCGACACGGACACGAAGGCGGCGCTCTACCTGTCCGGGATGTTGAGCGCGAAACAGGCGCTTTCCCGGCTCTACGAAAGCGTGCTGCACGATTCATACGCGAACGACGAAGCGCTGGCGCTGCGCTACTTGAAGGCGGGCAACGATTTCTACTACAACCGCGCTGGGGAGCTGTTTCTGCTGCATCCGGGGCTGGCTGACCCGGAGAAAATCCTGCGGGAAGGCGGCTTTCCGATGGGGTATCAGCCGGATTTGCCGAGCGAGCGTGCGCTGATGGCGTCGCGCGACCTGCTGCCGGAGGAATTTGAGACGGACGCACAGCTATCGGCGCTGCTGGACAGCTGCATGGGGCTGGAAACGGCAGAGGAAAGCAGCGCGCATGATTTGCGGATACTGGTCAAGCAGCATGTAACGTGGTCAGAGCTGATGGAGGTTGTGCGGGCAATGCTGCCGATTCCGCCAACGAAGGAACTGACGGCGTGCCTGCATCGGCTGTACGCCTTCACGCCGCGCTGGGGTACCTACCGTGCCGCGCTGGTGCAATAACAGGAGCTATCATGAAATACACATTTCAAACCGATTCTGCGGCGGATGGGCTGCGCATAGACGCCTGCATCCGCCGTTTTTTGCAGGAACTGCCCTCCCGCGCGGCGCAGGAGGCGTTCTCCCATCGCGACGTGAAGCTCGACGGCAAGCGCGTCAAGCCGGATGTGCGCGTGCATGCTGGGCAATGCGTGGAAGTATTCTGCATGGAGCAGGCCGCACCGCTGCTGGACGTTGTGTACGAGGATGCGGATGTACTGCTGGTCAACAAGCGGGCGGGCATCAGCGTAGAGGCGGACAAAAAGGGCGGCGTGACGCTAACCGAATTGGCCGCGCGGCACGTTCGTCAGCAAACTCCCGATGCGCGCGCACCCAAGGCGTGCCATCGGCTGGACAACCAGACGTGCGGGCTGCTGATGTTCGCCAAGACGGAGAAGGCCGAGGGCATTTTGGAGCGCGCCTTCCGCGACCGCACAATGGACAAGCGCTACATCTGCCTTGTGCGCGGAATGATGAAGCCACCGAAAGCCACCTGCCGCGCTTACCTGCTCAAGGACGCGAAAGCCGCGCATGTCACCATCCACGACAGCGCCGTCCCCGGCGCGCGGCCGATTGTGACGGCGTATGAAACACTGGAACAGGGCGCCGTCAGCCGCGTGGAAGTCCACCTGATTACAGGGCGGACGCACCAAATCCGCGCGCATATGGCGGCGCTGGGGCATCCGCTGCTGGGCGACGACGTGTACGGCGACCGCGCGTTCAATCGGCAAATGAAAATGCAGGGGAAGCTCTGCCTATGCGCGGCGCAGTTGACGCTGGACACGGGCGGCGCGCTGCCGCAGCTGGACGGGCGGACATTCCGCGTGAAGTGCCCGTTCTGACAGGAGAGGAATTTTATGAATTTACAAATGCCGATTCGCCTGATTGCCACCGACATGGACGGCACGCTGCTGACGGATGAACCGCTGATTCTGCCGGAAACGGCGGATGTACTGCGCCGCGCGGCGGAAAAGGGCATCGTGCTGTCACTGGCATCGGGGCGTTTGCCGGACGACGCGAGCTTTTTTGCCGTGGACGCGAAGCTGCCAATGCACGTCATTGCGCTCAACGGCGCGGTGACGCTGGTGAAGCCACTGGGCGACGTGCAGGAGGCGCACCACCTGCCGCAGCCGACTGTCCATCGCATCACGGCGCGGCTGGACGAAGCGCAGGTGCAGTACGCGGTGTTCGGCGTGCACGAGGTGGTTGCGTCGGACGACATGCCGCTTTCCCGCGCGCAGATGGTCATCGGCACATTCCTGAACCGTGCGGGCGGGCGCACCGCTTTCCGTAACCGGAAACAGGGCATCGACGCGGTGATTCAGGACTGCGTGAAGGTGGTCGTTTTCTCGCAGAATCTGCCGCTGCTGGATGATTTGCGTGCGTTCGTGCGCGATAGGTGCCCCGATGCGGACGTGACGAGCAGCTGGTGGGACAACATTGAGATTGTACCGCGCAGCGCCAGCAAGGGCAGCGCGCTTCAGGCGCTCGCGAAGTCGCTGAATATCCCGATGGACGAAGTGATGGTGTTCGGCGACAGCGACAACGATTTGAGTATGCTCAAAGCGGCGGGCGTTTCCGTCGCGATGGGCAACGCAAACGAGCGTGTGAGGGCATCCGCACGATTTGAGACGCTAACGAACGATGCGCAAGGCGTGGCTGCCGCCATCCGCGCCATCGTTTTTGGCGAGGACGTGCCGGGCGTCATCCGCAAGCGGTAACTATGCGCCCATCCCCTGCCGAAGCGCAATCATCCGCCCGAACAGCCCGATTCCCTCCAGTTTCAGCTGGGCGGATAGGGCTGTTTTGCTGTCCTGATTCTCCAGATTGCCCCTGATCTGCGCCCACGCGTCCGACAGCACCAGCAGCTCCTTGATCGGCGACGGCGGATTGCGCCCGAAGCGCTCCTGCGCCGTCTGCCGCCAGAGCGTCAACTGACCGTCGAGCGCTGTTATCTGCTCCTGCGCTTCCGTCAGTGTCAGTTCGCCCGCATCCAGCAGGGACGCGGTGTCCCGCAGCGTCCGCGCGGCTTGCAGCAGCAGCGTGAACCCCGCCTCGGCAACATCCACCTGACCTGCCATGCCTTTGAGCCGGAGCTGCAATTCCGGGCATATCCAGCGGTAGAGGTACGTTTCAATGCGCTGATTTTCGCCCAGCCGCTGCCGCACGGATGCGGCATCCGTCTCCGTGCCGTAGCAGGCAATGAACACGCGCCACTTTTCGCCGTCCTCGACAACTGCGCCCGGTGCGCCGCGGTCGGTGAGCAGTTCCGCTTTCTCCCGCGCGGCGTCCTCGTTGGAGAAAACGCCAGTCTGGATGGCGTACCACGTTTCCGCCGCGAGCGTGATTTCCCGCGAGACGACTGTCTGGTCATAGGCGGCAATCGGCGTGGCGGTCGGCTGCGCAATCGTCTCCGCTGTCAGGTGCGACGCGGCGTTGCGCGTGATGGTCAGCGCACCCGCCGCAAAAATCAGCAGCGTCAGTACAATCATGCGCCCCAGCCGCCTGCGCGCCATCTGCTGCCGGTAAAGCCGCTGTTCCACGCGTCCCATGTTCTTCGCCTCCACTTCCTTGGGTCTGGCAGACGATATGCCCGCGCGGAAGCGAAAATGACTTGCGCTTTTCGGCAAAATGTGCTACCATAGGAGCAAGAATCGAAGCAAGAATCCACAGGAGGACAGCACATGCGATACCACATCGACACCATTCCGGTTTGGGACGCGGCGAAAATTGACGGCGAGTGCCTGCTCTGCGCCCTGCAGCGCCGGGTGGAACTGCAGCAGATTGAATATTCGCTCGGCGCGTCGGTCATGGAGCCGGACGTGCGTATTCAGGTGAACAAAAAGGGCTTCTGCCAGCACCACCAGCGGATGCTGTTCAAGGGCGACAATCGGCTCGGCCACGCGCTGATGCTCGAATCGCACCTGACGGAGACGCGCGGCAAATTAAACAAAGCGTTCAACGACATCCGCAAAGCCGCCAGCGGCAATTCGTCCTTTCTCGACCGTCTGTCCGGCAAAACGCCGTCACCCGGCAAGGCGATGGAAGCCGCCGTGCAGGAGCTTGACGCGCTGTGCAGCACCTGCATCGTCTGCAACGCGATTGAGAACAACATGAACCGCTATCTGCACACATTTTTCCATCTCTACCAGAATGATTCGGAATTCCGCAAGCATTTTGCGCAGAGCAAGGGGGTCTGCCTCCCCCACGCGGTGCAGCTGCTCAAACTCGCGCCGCAGGAGCTGCCAAGCCGCGAATTATCCGCCTTTGCCGACCTCATCTGCAATCTGGAAACCGAGGCATTCGACCGCATTCAGGGCGACGTGAGCTGGTTCATCAAGAAATTCGACTACCGCTTTCAAGCCGAGCCGTGGAAGGACAGCCGCGACGCGGTGGAGCGCAGCGTCAACAAGCTGCGTGGCTGGTGCGTCGGGAAAGAGCCGAATCCGGAAGAAAAGTGAATACGAAAACATCCCGCCTGATGCTTGTCAGACGGGATGTTTTCCTTTACGGTTAATACTATTTCCAGATTCACCTGCGCCATCTGCTTGCGCCTTTTCCGTTCTGGCGTCCGGTCGTTCCATTTAGCGTAGCGCTGCTACGCGCATTCCACTCCCGTTAGCCAGAGCGAAAAATTCGCGGTGCATCTTGGCGCATTCTCATTTGGAAATAGTATTAGTTGTTGCTCATGCCGGGCGCACCCCGAAAAAAGCTGCCGAGGATTTGCTCTCCTCGGCAGCCTTCCCTTTAGTCAATCGCCGTAATGGTCGGCACTGTCCATGTCTTGAGTGCCTCCATATCCGGCGTATAGATGCGCATAAACAGATGGAAGCCGCCGTCACCCACCGGAAGCCAATTGGTCGTGTCTGCCGGCGCTTCCTTCGACAAAATTACATCCACAGAGCCGTCGTCATTTCTCTTCAAACCCGAACGGTCGTTGATGCAGTAGCGGTCGAGCAGATTATCGATGAGGAAATCATCGTCACCATATGCAGTGATCGACCAGAAACCGCCGTCAAGCACCTGCGGATCGCTTTCAAGGTGGAGAATGTAGGACTTTTCACCCGTCAAAGGATTCCCGCCGGCATCCTTTTCCGTCTTGGGGTACAGTGCGATTTCCACCGTATTCGCCCCAAGTCCGGCAATGGCTACCAGCGCACGGTAGGCATATTCCGTACCAAAGTCTCCGATTGGCGCGCCGAAATAGCTCCACTGCCCCAGCTGTTTGGAAAACTTCATTCCCTCTGCTGCGAGCTTCGGCCGAAGCCCTTGCAGCATTTCCCGCCAATTTGCCTGAATATCTCCGGTCAAAACAGATGCGTCAAATTCCATGCCGGGGCCAACGTGAACTGCCGCGAGTTTTTCAAGTATTTCCACATCAGCGGCGGACGGCGGATTGTCTTCCATCAGCGTGTTGGCTTTGTTGAAGAATGTGACAGGATCCAGCGACAGTACCTTGTTGATGGGGACATAGCTGTTTTCCTCCCGATAGATCCCCTTCGGAGGCTGATATGCTTCTCCGCTCAGGTAGACAGAAAGCGGTAAAAGCTGCATCTGCGCCTGAATGGCATACACATTCGGAAGATCCGCCTCTCCGGAAAGTACCGTTCTGGTAATGGCCCACGCCATAGCGGTAGGAACATCAATGCGGGTCACATTGTCCGGCAGGTCGCCCTTCCAAGTTGAGCGCGTGATCGCATAGACTCCAGCCCGGTCAAGGACAGCGACGGTATTTGTCCATGCGTCAAGCACCTGCACCTTGCAGAAGCGGTCTGTTTCCGGATGCACATAGATCATCGGCTCTTCGCTCAGGTCATACCACACCTGTGTATAGATGGTGTCCACGTTAGGCGTCACCACGTTTTTGAACTGCGCGTTCGCCAGTGCCACACCGTGCATGAACTGATTAACAGGCGCCTTGCCGGGTGCGGCTTCCTCCGTATTCGTTGCGGAAGTTCTCGTCGCGTCCATCAGCACCAGCGGGAATGCGTAAATGTAAGCCTCCTCAATGGTTTTCCACACATCTTCGGACGACGAGACAGCCTCCGCCTTGACACTCCATGCGCAGCCGGACAGCAGCATCGCCATGCAGAGCAGAATCACTGTGATTTTCTTCATCTTTTTTCCCTCCCTATAACGATTTTTCTTACGGCTCGATGATATTGAAATACAGGTCAAAAGCGGCCATACTGTCACAAAACGCTTGGAACAGCGCCTTATCGCCCTTTTCAACGTTGATGAGCTTGTCGATATTTTCCTGATTTCCGCTTGTGATGGCAAGAATCCCGATTCGGGGGGTAGAAATCGTCAGGTCTGCCTCATCCGAGAGCGCATCCTTATAGTACAGGAGCACGCCATGGTGGATCTTCAGCAGATAATCGTCGCCATCCGTCAGCTTGAGGTTGATGGTGAAGGAACGATTCTGGAGCTTTTCCGTATCCATGATAATGCCCATGTAATCCAGCATTGTCTGCGCGTCCATCCCCTGTGCGGTGGTGCCAACGCCAAGTTGGGCTGCCTTCGGGTACTGACCGGTGCCATTCCGCAGCTCAAAGGCTGCCACAAGATAAACGTTTCTCCATGCGCCCGACTCTGCCTGATAGCCAAGCTGCTCCAGCGCATCGGCGCACAGATAGCGCGCTTCCTTATTTTCCGGGTCAGCATATACCAGCGTATTCGTTATCTGTGCAACCCACTGATATTCGCCCTTTTCATAATCGGCATGTGCCATTTCAAGCACCTTGTCCGTGTCGCCAAGATACTCCACAAGTTTTTTGGCATATTCGCTCGGCGTCAGTTCATCCAGATGAATCGGGTTTGCATCGTACCAGCCCATGTATTTCTGATAGACCGCCTTGACATTGTGCTTCAGCGTACCGTAATACTGTCGGGTATACCAAACCTTTTCCAGTTCCTCCGGCAGCCGGATCATGGAGGCAATCTCCGTGGAGGTATAACCTTCGTTGATATACAGGAGGGTCTGATCGTGGATGAACTTATAGATGGCAGCTGTGTTGGTCATGTATTCGTTGACGGTTTCCTTTCCCCAATGCGGCCAGTTGTGCGCCTGAAAAACAACCTCGGCGTCGGGGAACAGCGACTGTGCCTCGGTGATGTAGCGAGCCCAGCCGTTCGCATCCCGCACCTCTGCGCCGCGCAGCGTGTAGAGATTGTGCATGGTTCCGCTGCAGTTTTCCGCCATCCAGAGGGCTTTGCTGTCGGGGAAATAGGTATTCATTTCGGCGGGAGATTCCGTCCCCGGCGTTTGCTGGAAGATAGCGGTTACGCCATCAATGGTTGTTTCATAAATCGAATCCGCAACCTCGAAGGTCGGCGCGATATAGCCGACACCGGTCTGCACTGCGGTCAGGCCAATGCCCACCGAAAGGCGTCCCTGTTCGCCATAGGGAAGCATGGAGCCGTACTGGAAAAACGCCCGCCGCTTCATTGCCGTGCCCACAAAGACATTTTCCTTCATTACCGCGTCCGTAAAGCCTTTCGGCACAATAATTGCGGTCTTTCCGGATGCAATCTGCTCGTCAAGCGGCAGGCTGCTGTCCGCAACATCTTCGGGGGCAATCAGCCCTTCAATGCCGCCGTAGTGATCCACATGCGCATGGCTGATGACAATGGCGACAATCCGCGCATCGCCCATCTCGGAGCGGAAGAGTTTCAGTGCTTCCGCTGCGGTATATTTGCTGCTGCCGCAGTCCATGATGATCCATCCGTGTTCGCTGCGGACGAAGGTAATATTGGAAATATCATAGCCGCGCACCTGGTAGATGCCGTCAGTAACCTCAAAGAGACCGTAAATGTGGTTTAGCTGCGTATTCCGCCATAGGCTGGGGTTGGCGGTATCCGGCGCGTCTTTGTCAAGAAACGCATATGCATCCTGCGTCCACACGATTCTCCCGTTCTCGCCACGAGATTCAGTGTGTCCGGTGCGGCGATGAAACCTCGTTCTGCATTCTCAAACTCCGACGTATCCTCAAAGTTCAGGAAGTCGTATACCTGCCGATTGACCTCAATGGTGCTTTGGGTTGCCGGCTTCGTCTCTGCATTGAACACGGCGGCAGTGTCGCTGCTTTTCTCGGCACTGGTGCAGACCGTCAGCGTGGCAGCCAGCATGGTCGGCACAAGGAGTAAGCTTAGCAGTTTCTTTTTCACAGGTGTTCCTCCTTTACTCAGACAGATTTCCCCATAGGGAACTGCTACGAAAGATGACATCGCTCACCTTCCGTACTTTTCTGTTCTTGTGTTTTCAGTGTAGCATAACTTTGTTTGAATTGCAACAGACCTTGCGTGAACATCGTACAATCCTGCGCGAATGACGTTTTTTCTTTGCGTTGAATCTTGCATTGTATTCTGTAATGGTATTCTATAATGGTGGAGGAAGAGCTATGAGATTCGACGATATTTCCGTTATTTCCAACCGCAGGCATATCAGCTTGCTGACAGAGGACATTCTTTATATTCAATTGTCAGGCCGCCAGTCGATCATCCATTTTTCCGATGGCAGAACCTACGAAACCTATGCCACCATCCATGAATTAGAAAGTATGCTTGGCAGCGGCTTTATCCGCGCCGACCGCGCCACGCTGGTATCTATCAAGGGAATCCACGACATTGGAAAGGAGATTGAACTCGTCAACGGAGAAACGCTGTATTATAGCTGTCGAAAGAAACGAGAGCTCAAAGAACAGCTGCGCGCCGGACGGCGGCAGATTGCGCAGAGCCTGTCTGACAGCGACGCACCCACCACACAGGAAGAATATCAGCGGCACTATGCCAGCTATGACAGCGCGCCCTTTGCGTTTACCGACATCGAGATGGTGTTCAACGAGGAGCGTGCCGCTGTGGACTGGATCTTCCGCTACGGTAACGAGGCACTGGCAGAAATCGAAAAAACGCCGCTGCAGCAGCTCATCAACCACTCTTTCGGCAGCATTTTCCCCAATATGGACGAAAAGTGGCTGCGCGTCTACGAGCGCACGGCGCTGTTCGGTGAAACGCTGGAAATTGTATATTACAGCCCGGAGATTGACACAAAATTGAAAATCATCAGCTTCCCCACCTTCAAAGGGCACTGCGGCTGTATGCTGTTCAAACAAACGGATATTCAGACGGTGGGTGAGTACGCCGCGCCATAACGAACTGCGCAGATGCGTATCCCTGCTCTCACACTATTTCCAAATGGGAATGCGCCAAGATGCGCCGCGAATTTTTCACGTTGGCTAACGCGAATGAAACGCAGCGTAGCAGCGCTACGCTAAGTGGAATGAGCGGACGCCAACGGGGAAAAGGCGCAAGCAGATGGCGCAGGTGAATTTGGAAATAGTATCACACATACTGTTGACATTTCAATTCTTTTCTGCACGCAAACAGGCGCTGGCAAGAATCTCACCCTGCCAGCGCCTGCTTTGTATTCTGCTTTACTGCCGCTGCACCGAAATTGGCTCATCCGTCAATTCCACCGTCTCGCCATACACCTGCACCGTCAGCTTGTCACCCTGCGTCAGCTGGAACACGGTCTTGTCCGCCCCCATGCTGATTGCAATCACACGCCCACGGTACATGACCGAGAAGGTCAGTCGCTTCCAGCGCTCCGGCAGACGCGGGGCGAAACGCAGCATCGTGTCATCGCTGCGCAGACCTGCGAAGCCGTAGACGATGTTCGCCCATGCCATCGCGATGCTCGTGATGTGCAAGCCCTCGCGCGTATTGCGGTTATAGTTGTCCAGATCAAGGCGCGTCGCGTAGCCGAAGAAGCTGACCGCTTCATCCATCTTGTCCAGTTCTGCCGCCAAAATGGAGTGAATCGCAGGCGAAAGGGAGGATTCGTGAATCGTGCGCGGCTGGTAGAAATCGTAGTTGATACGCTTCGTCTCGGTATCAAAAGACGAATTGTAGAGGTAGAGGAACATCAGCACATCCGGCTGCTTAATCATGTCCGTGCGGTAGATGCGGTCGTACGCCCAGTGGTCGTAGAGCGGGAACTCGCTGACCGGAATGCTGTTGATGTCCGTGTGCGGCAGCTCAAAAAAGCCGTCGTGCTGCTCAAACAAGTGATTGGGCGCTTCCGGAATGTACATGTTGTCGGCAATGTGCCGCCACTGCACGGGTTCATCCGATGCAAGCTGGACTTTTTCGCACAGTGCCGCATAAGTCTCCGGCGCATCCGCCCGCATTGCATCCAGCACATCCGCCGCGTAGCGCAGGGCGCGCATCCCCATATAATTGGTATACGCGTTGTTGTTGACCATCATGTGGAACTCGTCCGGGCCCATCACGCCGAAGAAGCCGTATTTGCCGATTTTCTCGCTGAAGCCGACGCGTGTCGCTTGGAATCGGGCGATTTGCAGCAGCATTTCCGCGCCGTAGCGGTACAAAAACGCCTTGTCGTCCGTCAGGTGGACATAATGCCAGATGCCGTAGGACACCGCCGTGCTCGGCTGCAATTGCAGGCTGGCGTGCTGCCAGAGCGGGCAAGCCTCATCGCCGTTGAGCGTCGCAATCGGGTAACATGCGCCCTTGCAGTCCAGCATTTTTGCGCGCTCCAGCGCCATCGGCAGCGTGTTGTAGCGGAAAAGGAGGAGCGATTTCGCGGCTTCCGGGTTCGTGAAGAGGTAGAACGGCAGGCAGCAGGATTCCGTGTCCCAGAATGCATGGCCGTTGTACGCCTCGCCCGTCAAGCCCTTCGCGCCAATGTTGTGGCGCATACTGCTGCCATTGTAGGTCTGCGCGAGCTGGAAGGAGCAGAAGCGAATCCCCTGCTGTTCCGCTGCAACGGCTTCCGCCATGCTTTCATCTTTCGGCTCAATGCGAATGTCGGACGTGTGCCAGTAGGCATCCCAGTACGCGCGCTGTGCCGCCTGTGCGTCATCGAGCGAGACGGCTTTGCTCTGCGCCATCGCATCCAGACCGCTCTGCCAGAGGTCATCCCCCTGCTGACCATTGAACAGCACGACGACGCGCTTGTCGATTTGCACGGCTTGCCCCGGCGCAAGCAGAACATCCGCCGTCGCGGTGACGGTTTTGCCCTCGGCGGATGTGGTGGATTCGCCGGGCAGCGTCAGCCATGCGCCGCAAAACTCCTCCTGATTCGAGAGCGTCGTGCGGGACTGCGCCATCAAGCAATCCGGCGTAGCGTCGATGCGCGTCTCCTGCCAGAAACACTTCTGCCGCCCTTCATGCACGACGTCGAAGGACACGCCGGACGTGACTGTCGCGCTGCCCGTGAAATTGAGCGCTTCGAGCATGATGCGCTGGTACGCGCGTTCGCGGTGCACCATATCGAGGAATCGAAGGAAGGTCAGGCGGATTTGCTTGCCGCTCTTCGTCGTCCAGAGGAAGCGGCGGGTGAGCGTGCCAGCGCGGAGGTCGAGTTCGCGGGTGAAGTCAGAAAACTGCGACTGCCCCAAATCGAGCGTTTCGCCATCGACGGAAATCGTCGTCATCAGCCATTCCGCCGAGGGAATCATGAAGTGTGTTTTGTCAATGATGCCCTTATAGGAGCGGCTCAGCTTCTCCATATCATAGATGCCATTGGTATACGCTCCGCGAAGGCTATCGACATGACCGCCCTCATCAAAGCAGCCGCGCACGCCGATGCTCTCATTGCCCAGCGAGAAGATGGATTCGCTCACGCGCGCGTAGGCGGGGTCGAAGCCCTGCTCAATGACCTTCCACGGGTCTACTTGGAAATATACGTCAGCGGCTTTTGCCATTGTGCGTCCTCCTGTCGGTTCTTTCTTCTAATAAGAAAGAAATAGAAGCTCTTTTTTCGGTGGTGGAAGTTGATTTTTCTTCCGTTAGTGGGCTGTTGAGCAAGTTCAAGGGGGCAATGAAAACAGACGAAGTCTGCGGTCGCCCTCTGGACTCCTTCGGCGCCTCCCATGTTACTTGTGGATAGGCGGAGTTTTTATAATGTCACCCCTTGATGCCCACAGACACGGCGTTTTCGGTCAGCTGCTTCTGGAAGATGAAGAAAAGGATGATGGGCGGAATCATCGAGAAAACGACGGAGCGCATCATCGTGTCGGCGTTGACGGTCTGTTCCGTGCTGAAAACAAACAGGCGCACCATCACCGTTTGCAGCGCGCTGCCGCGAAGCACCAGATACGGCAGGAGGAAGTCCGACCATGCGGCGTTGATGGCGAAAATCGCAATCACGGAGCAAATCGGTTTGGACAGCGGCAGGACGATGTAGAAGAACGTTTGCAGCTGCGTGCAGCCATCAATCCGCCCGGCTTCGATGATGGAAGTCGGCAGCGATTCAAAGAACTGCACGAACAGGATAACGTACATCGCGTTCGCGCCATAGCTCAGCCAGAGCGGGACGAACGAGCCGCCGAGATTCAGCTTCTGGATGTTCATGAACAACGGCACGATGCTGATGGTCGTCGGTAGGAGCAGGGAGAGCATGACGAGCTTCTTAACGATGCCGTAGCCCTTAGGCTTCAAAATCGCCAGCCCGTAGCCCAGCAGACCGTTGAACACAATCGCGCAGACGACGCTGCCCGCAACGGAAATCAGCGAGTTAAGGTAGTTCTGCGCAATGCCCAGCTGCGACCACGTTTTCGCGAAGAGAGAAAAATCGAACACCTCCGGGAGCAGCTTGGCGGACGACATGAACTCCTTCAAGTCCTTGAAGCCCGCCAGCACAACCCAGATAATCGGGAAAACCGCGATGACCGTCATAATCAGGCAGAAGAAGATGATGAACCCATACCCAACCCGGACGGACGCGGAGTGCATATCGTAGTCCCGGATGACGCCGGTGCGCTGTGCTTTTGCCATATGCGTTCGCCCTCCTTAATCCCAGTCGGATTCTTTGCGGTCGAAGTAGGAGTAAATCGCCGTCATGACGAGCAAAATCAGCGTGACAATCACCGCGACGGCAGATGCCTTGCCATAGTTCATCGAGCCGCCGAACGCGTACTGCCACATCAGCTGCATCAGCGACAGGGACGCATTATCCGGGCCGCCCTTCGTCAGCACCATCGGTTCATACATAATCTGGAACACGGAGATGATTTGCAGAATCAGCAGCGTACCCGCGAGCTTCTTGATGGCAGGAATCATGATGTGGATGATGCGCTGCCAGATGCCCGCGCCGTCAATCGCCGCCGCTTCGTACAGCTCCGGGCTGACACTGGACATGCCCGCCATGTAAATCAGCGCCGTCGCGCCCGCGCCCTTCCACGTCGCAATCAGGATGATGATGGGGATGACCCACTCCGAGCGCGTCAGGTAGGTCTGCGGCGCAATGCCCAGATGGCTGAGCAGGATGTTCAGCACGCCGGACTTCTCGCCGGAGAAGAACGCCGACCAGAGGATGACGACCGCCAGACCGGGCAGCATGTTCGGCAGATACGCCACCGTGCGGAAGAAGCTCTTGCTGCGCACGGTCTCCCCAATCAGCAGCGCCAGCACCATCGGCAGAAAGAAGCCCAGCAGCAGCGACCAGAACGTGTACGAGAACGTGTTCGTCAGCGCCTGCAGGAAGTCATCTTTGCCCATGACGCTGATGTAATTCTTGAAGCCGATGAAGTTCACCAGTTCGATGTTGCGCGTCTTGTACAGGCTCATCACCACGCTCTCAAACAGCGGCTCCCAGACAAAGAACAGCGTCAGCACGAGGCTCGGCAGCATAATCAGCCAAGCATTGAGGTGGTCAACCGTCCGTGCGCGCAAGCCGACTTGCGCCTTTTTTCTGCTCATAGGCGTTCCTCCGCGAAGATTTGAGCGATTTTTGTGTAAAAGAAACCGGCATCGGTTCTCCTCCGCCGGTGTTCTTTTTTCCAATTAGAAATGAGGAATTAGCAATTAGCAATAATTGCCCGATGGCACCGCACTGCCCCGTCCGCATTGACTTTCGCTCGTCACCAACAAGGGTTAACCCAAAGTGCAGCGGCGCCGAAGGTTTCCAAAGGGCGATCGGAAAGCCCTTTGGTCGCCTCCGCAGAGGCGAAACCCTCTGCAACAAACAGTGCAATGCCATGCAGAATCAGAAATTAATAATCATTGATTTCATCATCCAGATACTCCTGGAAGGAATCCTGCGCCTTCTGCAGTGCCTTGCGCACATCCGCGCCCTCGCGAGTGATGACGCGCTGAATTACAGCGGTCAGCTCGCGATACAGCTGCTGCGCAAAGACGGGTTCTTCCGAGCGCAGCGTAATCGTGCCCTGCGTGATGGAATCGAAGAAGTCGTTATACAAGCGCATATCGACATTGCAGTATTCGTCAATAATCGCCTGCTTCGCCGCGTTGTAGTCCGCATCGTTCCACGCGCTGATGGCGGGCAGAACCGGGGCGCCGCGGTCGCGCTTGGCAGCATAGTCCGCGCGCATCCCCTCGATAATCTGGTCATTCAGGTAGGGCATCTTGCCCAGCACGGTCAGGTATGCCATCAGCGCCGTCGCCTGATCCTCGGTGATGTTCGGCGCGAACATGTAGCAGGTGCCGCCCGCCAGCGCATAGCGTCCCGCGTCGCCCGCCGGGAACGGAATCAGCGCGAAGTCCTCCACCGGCAGACCCTTGTTGGAGGTCGGCTGGTCAACCGAGTCATCCGCCGCGAAGTTCATCGCCGCTTCGCCCGTGCCCAGCAGAGAATGCGCGCCCGCCCAGTCGGTCGTGGTCGCGTCGGCATTGAGGATGTTGTACTTCCAGCGCAGGTCGCGGATGTACTCCATCGCCGCCACGCACTCGTCGGATGTGAAGTTGCACACCCAGCGCCCGTCTTCATCCTGATATTCCAGCGCGTTTTCGCCCACGCAGCCGAAATTCCACGCGATATTGGTGAACAGCCAGCCGCCATACGTCTCGCTCGCCGGGAACACAAGCCCCGCCTTGCCCGTCTTTTCGCGGATAATCTGACCGTATTCCGCCACTTCCTGCAAGGTCTTGGGGTAAATCGGCAGACCTTCCTCGTCCACCAGCCCCGCCTCGCGGAACAGGGCGACATTGATGTGCATACCCAGCACATAGCCGTCGCGCGGCAGACCGTAGATGCGGCCGTTCTCGTCGGACAGCATTTCGAGGTACGACGGGCTGAACTCATTCAGCACCCCCGCGCGCTCCAGCGCATCGGTCACGTCGCCGACAAGATGCTGGCTGATCAGCAGCTGCGGGTCGGTAAACGGCGGCTGGAAGATGCTCGGCGCCGTGCCGCCCTTCGCCATCGGAACGTAGCTGCTCAGGGTGTAGGAGTAGTAATCCGGCACCAGCGTCACGTTCGGGTACTGCTTCTTCATCGTTTCGCGGTAGCTCTCAAAGAGCGCCTTTTCCGCCTCCGCCGCCGTATCCGCGGGCCAGTTGCCCAGCGTAATCGTGCAGGTCAAGTCCGCATCAACAACCTCTTCCGCCATCACCAGCGGCAGCGCGCCCAGCATCAGGCACAGCACCAGCAGCATGGAAACCAATTTCATCGACCCTCTCATGGGAAAACCTCCTTCACGAGTTCGTGGCGTATTTTTCGTTAGGTTTAACGCTCAACCTTGTCTCTATTATAGTGTATCAAGCCCATTTTGTCAATCCTGTTTCGAGATTTTTTTGAAAAGAAAAGGGGCTGCTTCGGAGAAGCTGTGTCCCCGAAGCAGCCAAAGGGATGTGTTATACTATTTCCAGATAAGAATGCGCCAAGATGCGCCGCGAATTTTTCATTCTGGCTAACGTGAATGGAACGCAGCGTAGCAGCGCTACGCTAAGTGGAATGAGCGGACGCCAGAATGGAAAAGGCGCAAGCAGATGGCGCAGGTGAATCTGGAAATAGTATTATTTACTTTCCTTGAAAACGACCATCAGTCCCTGTGCATTTGCCCAGTCAATCACCTGCTGATTTTCCGCGTCGCAGAGAATCACCGGATGGCAGCCGCTGAAGGCATCATCCGCCAGCGTTTGCACACTGTTCGGGATAATGACCAGCCGCAGCAGCGTACAGTCTGCAAAGGCGCGCTTTCCAATCGCAGTAACGCCCTCCGGAATATTCACCTGCTGCACCTGCCACATGCCGACAAAGGCTTCTTCCTCGATTGCCTTCAAATTCGCAGGCAGCTGCAGAATGTGATCCGACGCAATCGCATACCCATTGTCCAGCCATGTGCCGCAAATCTTGCAGACCGTGTCGCTTATCCGCCCGTCTTCCGTCGATGTTGCAGGCCGTACCGTCTCAATGTACGGCGTATGCGGTATGTCGATGCGGCTTGTAACGGAACTGTATTCCGATTCCACATAGTTGTCCGCTGTCTGCGCAATGTAGAGCGTGTATCTCAGGTCGCAGCGAAGCGCCGAAAGGTCAAGCGTAATTTCGCGCTTGCCATCCGGGTAGAGTTCTTCACGATCCTCCACATAGAAGTGCGTTAGAGGAGCACTCGATATGCCGTCTTGCGGCCAGAAAATCAAATCCAGCTGCGCATTCTCCGGGAAAATGTGCGAATCCGAAAGCGTCAGCGTCAGCTTGTTGTCCACCAGCTCCGAAACATCCAGGATGCGCGGCAGTTGACATTCCAGCACCAAGTCAAATTCCGTCGGTGCCAGCGTGTCAATGTACTGGCTCAGGGTCGGGGTGAAGGTCGCATGATAGACCTTTTTGCCAGTAATGGTTTGTTTCTTTTCTATATCTTCTCCCCTTTCTATGGTGAACAGCGCCACGCTTGCTTCTTCGGTATCTTCCGACAGCGTCAGCGTGCCATCCACATTCCAGTCGCACAGCATCGCCGTGTATTCCGGATCATCCAGCCGCACTTCCGCGCCATACGGATAGAGCGTCTGCGTATTCACCGTCACTTGCGCATACTCGCCCGTCAGGTCATCACTGAGCCAGTAGCCGTTGTTTGTGCCAATGATAGTCGGCTCAAATTCGCCCTGTGCGTTCTGCCAGTCCAGCGTATCCATATGCCGCCCTGCGAAGTCCAGCACATACGCATAGCTCGTATCCATCAGCTCCTCAATCGGCTGAACTTCCGCATACACCAGCTTTTTGCCCTCTGTAAAGGACGCAGATGCCTGCGCCACAACCTCCGCCTCAACATCCTTGGAGTACGCCTGATAGAGGAAGGTCTGGTCGTAGTTGTCGCAGGCTTCCACGTTCGGATCATCCCCGAACGACAAGCGATACGTTTCTCGATTGAGCATGAAGTATCTCGCCTTTCCGAAATGCTCCACAAAGGCAGGATGCGTGAAATACCATTGCCCATCAATCTGAATCATATTCACGGCATCGCCGTCAAAATAAGAAACAAACACCGAGCTTTGATCACCAATGCCCTCGCCTTCAACGATGCCCTTCGCGTTAAAGTAGATATCATTGGTAACATTTGCCGCATTCAGCAGTGCTTTGTATGCAAATGCCCAGCCCCAGCGCGTACCTTTACGCAAAGTAAGCACCATTTTGCCGCTGTATGTGTGCGGCAGCATGTCCGACAGCTTCGTTTCGCTGAGCATCCAATCTACCAGCGCTTCTGCTTTCTGATAGTCGGTCATGTCATCCGTAATCACCTGCGCGACAATTTTTGCTGCCAGCTGGTCAGCCGTGCCGAGGTATTCTGCCGGAATCGACTCATCCAAATGCACGGGAATCTGATGCGCCAGCGCGTACTGATGCGCCGCGCTGCCCGACGGCGTGTAGAATTCCACAACCGCTTCGCTGAACGCATCATCCGCAATTTCCGTAACCGATGCCGGAATTTCCAGCAGCAGCATCGCGTTTCCAAATGCATTTGCGCCGATGCGCTCCAAGCCATCCGGCAGTTTCAGCGCTGCCAAAGCAACATTGCCGTGGAATGCCTGTGTGCCAATGCTGTGCACACCCTGCGGGATGGTAAGCGTCTGCATCCGCGCGGCCTGCGCAAACATCCCCTGCGGGATTTCCGTCAGTGATTTCGGCAAATGCACGGACAGAATGGCATAATTCATCCACATCGGATTGATGCCGATTTGCTTCACGGTATCCGGGAAATACATGGACGTAACGGACGTGGAAGCAAACGCATAATCCCCGACCGTTTCCAGCAAATCGCCCAAAGAGAAGGACGGAATCGCTTTGCAGCCGTTGAATGCCCACTTGCCGATGTACTTCACATGCGGCAGCAAAACGCCCTTCTGCTCCGCCGACGGCGAAACGCGCTTCAGTTTCTTGCAGCCATCAAATGCATAGTCTGAAATTTCCGTCAAATTCGGCGAAATATTGATTTCCTCAATGTTTTCGCAGCTCGTGAAGGCATGTTCGCCAATGGACTGAATGAGCGCACCGCCGTTAATGGTTTGAAGCGCCTTGCAGCCGCAGAACGCACTGCTCTCGATGGTCGTAACAGTGCTGGCGAGCGTTGCTTCCGTCAGCTTCGAGCATTCCAAGAACGCGTCAGCACCAATCGTTTCAACGCCGGGGGCAATGGAGACCTTCTCCAAATTCTTGCAGTAAATGAATGCGCCGCCAAGGCGCTTCACATTACCTGGAATGGTAATCGAGGTCAGCCCGCTCTCACGGAACGCGGCATCCCCTATTTCCTCCAAACTTTCCGGCAGTTCCACCGATTGGAGCTTGGACGCTCCACAGAAAGCATTCGCGCCAATTTTCTTCAAGCCATCGGGGAGCGTCAGCGAACGGAGTTCTCCATTATAATAGAATGTCCAGTCCGCGATTTCGGTCACATTTGCCGGGATGACAACTTCAGCAATCGGAACTCCTCGGAATGCTTCTTCTCCGATCGTGGTCAGCGAATCCGGAAGATTGATTTCTTTCAGCGCATAGCAATGCGCAAACGCAAGTCCATCAATACTTGTTACCCCATCCGGTAGATGAATACTTTCCAGCGACTTGCAGTTTGCAAATGCTTCATAGCCGATGCTCGTCACACTGTCCGGAATTTCAATAGTTTTCAGGGACGTACAGTCCTTAAAGCCATGCACGAACGTGATGTTCTTCGGCAAAACGACCGTAGTCAGGGACGTGCATTCCGTGAAGCATCCGCCTTCCATGCGGAAAACCTGCGGCGGCAGAATTACTGTCTCCAAATTTTCGCATCTTGCAAATGCCCACTCCATCAAGTCAAAGTCCGTCGATGTGATTTCCACAGACTTCAGCTGATGGCAATATGCAAATGCAAAGCTTCCAACGTGAATCCCCGGCTGCGAAAGTTTCAGCGACGTAATGCCGGAATTGTAGAATGCATTTCGTCCAATCAACTCTAATTTTTCCGGGAAGTTGATATCCGTTAGTGCTGTGCAGTTTTCAAAAGCATAAGAATCAATGACAGTGCAGCTTTCCGGCAGCGTGACGCTCGTTAAGCCTTTTCTGCCCTTGAACGCCCCTGCGCCAATTGTCGTGATGCCATCACGAACGGTTACATTTCCCGTAATCGACGCATTCACAAACAAGATGCTGTTGTCCTGCGTATCATACAAGACACCGTCTTCGGATACATAGCGCACAGAACCAACCGCTGTCGTTATCGTTTTCAGCTTGCTGGGCCACTCGCCGCTGATGTACTCCAGTTTGGAAGGCAGGTGCAGCGTTTCCAGCGAATTACAGCCTTCTACGACGCCATTCGACATGTCGGTCAAGCTATTCGGCAGATTCAAAGTGCGCAAGGAGGTGCAATATGAGAATGTTCCACTCATGAATGTAACGCCTTCAGGTATCGTTACTTCCGTTAAAGCATGGCAATATGAGAACGCGGAATCCCCCAGATGCTTTAGTCCTTCCGGCAGCACAACATTTTCCAGTTGTGTACAGTAGGCAAACGCCAAACCATCTATCGTTATCAGCCCTTCCGGGAAGGTAATTTCCTTCAGTTCCTTGCAGAACTGGAATGCGCAATTCCCAATTTTCTGCAAAGAATCCGGCAGTTGAACAGATGTTATCGCATGTTCCTTAAACACATCATCGCCAATGCGCACCGTGCCGTCACGAATCACTACATCCCCCGACACATCCGGCAGGGCATAGCGCAGCGTCTTTGCAGGAATGTCGTAAAGCAATCCGTCCACCATCTCATAGGTTGGATTTCCTTCGGCTATAGACAGTGATGTCAGCGCTGAACAGCCTGAGATAAACGAGTCTCCAAGGCTGGTTACATTGACCGGTATCGTCAGTGACGTTAGACCAGAGTATTCAAATGCTTTCCATTCAATTGTTGTCAGCGTATCCGGCAATGTAATTTGTGTCAGTTTTGTGCAGCTGCTAAAAGCGCCTCGACCAATTTTCTCCACACCATCAAATGTGATTTCCTGTAAATACTGCTGTCCAGCGAAAGCAAAATCTGAAATTTTCTTTACGCTCTGCGGCAAACTCACACTCAACAGATTACCAGTATAGTTGCTTTGAAACGCCGATTCCCCAATTTCCACAATTCCTTCGCTGACAACAACGTGCGTCAGAATCGGGCTGCGGAGGTTTTCAATCGCATAGACAGGGTATCCGTCAATCACTGCCGGAACAACCGTCTCCGGCAGCGTGCCCGTGTAGCCTGTAATATACGCTTTGTCCCCTTCAAGGCGATAGGTAAACGATGTGCTTTCACTGGCATAGCGCACCCCGTGTGCGCTCGCCCACAGCTGCGCCGGGCTGCCATCCTGCACCACAAGGCACAGGGCATCATTCACTGCTTCAAACGCATGGTCGCCGATTGTCTCCACCTGCGTGCCAATGGTGATACTGCGCAGATTTTGGCAGTAGGCAAACGCATAGTCTGCAATGGCAGTCACGTTTTCGTCAATCACCAAATCCGCTCCTGCGCGCCGTGCCGGATAGAGCAGCAGCGTTTTGCCCGCCGCGTCCAGCAGGACGCCGTCACAAACCTGCAAATACGCACTTTCCGCTTCCACGCGCACTTCTTGCAGGCACTTGCAGTTTGCAAAGGCGTTTTCCGCAGTACCGACCACGGGCAGCCCGTTATGCACAGCCGGAAGCACCAGCAGTACCGCGTTTTCATCGCAGCTGCTGACAAGATAGCCATCCTGCGCGGCATTGAGCGTGTAGGAAATTTCCTGATCCGCCGCGGCAAAATTCACACCCTGTGACGTGGCTGCTTTTTCAGCGGCAGACCCCTTCCAGCCGCGGATGGTCAGATTCTCGCAGTTCGCAAAAGCATCCGCCGCGATTTCCTCCACGTCCGGCCAGAGCAGGATGTCCGTCAGCGCACTGCATCCCTCAAAAGCGGCACTTTCAATGCGCCGCACCGTGCGCGGCAAAGTCACATTGGTTAGGCTTTCATTGCCGCTGAATGCCCTTGCGCCAATTTCCACAATGCCGTCCGTCAGTTCGATTTGGGTCAGCGCAGTGCAGTGCTCAAACGTGCTCGCCGGGATTTTCGTCAACGCGGCGTCCCACTGAACTTCCCGCAGGGCGGCACAGTTCATCCACGCGCCGTTGCCCAGCGTCGTGACGCTCTTGGGCAGCTTCAGCGTCTGAATCACAGTGCCAGAAAAAGCAGACGAACCAATCGTATTCAAATTTTCCGGCAGGACGATGCTTTCCAGCGTGCCAATGCCCGCAAACGCATACGCGCCGATTCTGGTCAGGCTCTCCGGGAAGATGATTTCCGTCAGGGCCGTATTTTCAAACGCATTTGCTTCTATGGTTTGCAGATACTTGCTCCATGTCACCGTTTTCAGCGACGTGCAGCCGCTGAACGCCGACGCAGAAACGGTATGGAGGCGCTCCGGCATCTGGAATTCCGTCAAGGAAACGTCATTCCGGAACGCCGCTGCACTCAGGCTCGTTACGCTGTCCGGAATATGCACGCTTTCCAGTGCCGTGCAGTTCTGGAACGCCTTTGTGCCGATGTTCGACAGCGAATCATCAAACGACAGCGATTGCACCGCCGTGCAGCCTTCAAATGCCGATTCGCCAACAGACGTCACGCCCGTGAACGCATTGGGCGAAACAAGCGACGTGCAGCCCTTGAAGAATCGGTCAGGAATCGCCGTCAGCGTACCTTCGCCGAAATTCACGTTCTTCAAGCCCGTTGCATTTTCAAACATACCCGCCTGATAATCGCAGAAAGTCGGCGAGAAAGTCAGCGTTTCCAGATAACGCAGGTTTTTGAGTGCGCCATCATCAATCTGTGTCAGCGTTTCCGGCATGACAAAGCTTTGCTGCGGTGCGCTGGCAGCATAAGTCAGCAGCCGCGTGGCATCTGCCGTCATCAGTGCACCTTGCTGCACCTGAAAATGCGTGTTTCCCTCTGCCAGCTGGAAAGCCGTCAGCGCCGTGCAGTCACGGAATGCATCCGCGCCAATCAGGTTCAGCGACTTCGACAGCGGCATCGAAGTCAGCGCAACACAACCGTCAAAGGCTTCCGCGCCAATCATCGTAATATCGCCATCAATCTGAATGGATTCCAGTCTTTCGCAGCCCTGAAATGTGCGGTCCGGAATGACTGTCACGCCAGCCGGAATTTCCAATGATTTAATTTTATAACAATACTGAAATGCGCCTTCCCCGATGGATTCGAGTTTCTCAGGCAGGCGACCCTCTCCCCAAGTTCCCCCCATATTCCAGCATCCAGCGAACGCGCTTTTACCGATTTTGGTCACGTTTTTGCCGATGCACTGCTCAACACTGTAATCTCTTGCAGATCCATAGCCCCAGCAGTTCACAAAGGCTTCGTCCGGAATTTCTGTCAGTGAATCAGGGATTTCCAAAAAGTGCATTTGTAAACATGCCGCAAATACGCCCTCGCCCATTTTCGTCAGCTTCTGCGGCATCCGAACCGCATCAAGATAGGCGCTGCCTGCAAAGGCTTCCTTACCAAAGGTGGTTACATTGTCCGGAATGTAAAATTCCTTGCCGATGCCCGACGGCATATCATAAAACGCGCGGTCGCCGATCGTCGTGACCGGATACCCTTCAATTTCTTCTGGAATCAGCACTTTGCGGCGCAGAAGGTCTTTATTATATCCTGTAATCGTCGCTTCTCCATTCTGAATCTCATAGGTATAGTACTCTGCCGGGTCTGCAACAAGTACATATGCAAACAGATAATCATATCCATTTAATCGTAATTGAATACGCACCATTTCATTTGCAGAAAGTGAAATGCTGCCTTTACCATCCCATTCGACATGGATTCCCGTTGGCTCATAGGTATAGCTTTCCTTGCGACTCTCACCATATTCGCCATCATAGCCCGTAGTGCCACGACCATCCGTATAGCAGAAATACCACAGCCATTCCTCTTTTGTCACAACGTAATTTTCTGGAACATCGTAGGTAAAGTGGATTGTTTCCCCCGGCTGGGCAAAAATGACAGTCCGATCGTTCCAATCCATTTTCGCTTCCTTTGTCTCCGCGCAGGCAACTGTCGTTGCCAGCGCAAAAAGAAGCAAGAACAGCCCGAATGTGCCCTTCCAACGTTTCATGTGCAATTCTCCTCCATCCGCTTTTTCCCTGTTGCAAACTGCCAGTTTTCCATATTTATTATACGCAGGTTTTCCCAGCTTGTCAACATGATTGGTAATCGTTTCTTGACAATTTCTTCTGAAAATAGTATTAGCACCTTATTGATTTGACAGTGCATGGCATAGCATTCGATTCAGTTTCTGTATTTTCCCTTAATTTTCTTGATTCTTCTATTGACTTTTTCTTGAAATTGCTGTATGCTGGAAATCGAGAAAGGGGTTGATACGCATGAAATCCAAGAAACTTTTGACGATTACCCTGACCAGTCTGCTGGTCGGAAGCTGTCTGACCATACCCGCACTGGCGGACAATGCGGCCGCTCAAAGCGGTGGAAATGTCGCGACTTACGAAATTTCGGCAAACGTAAAACGCATTGATGAATATGCGTTTGCAAACAGCACGAGCCTTGTCAGCGTGAAAATTCCTGATTCTGTAACTGCCATCGGGGATTACGCCTTCTCGGGCTGCACGAGCCTGAAAGAGATCACGATTCCCAGCAGCGTGACAGAGATTGGCGCGCACGCATTCGATGGATGCACGGCGCTGGTGAAGGTGGATGGGCTGGAGAATGTAACGAATCTCAGTGACTTCACGTTCTACAACTGCATTTCACTGCAAGATGTTGGGGATTTGACTTCTTTGACGAGCATTGGCGAATCTGCTTTTGCAGGCTGCAAATCACTGACGCAGCTCGGTGATATGCCCCATCTGAAAAGTATCGGCGCGTCTGCTTTTTCATACGCCATCAGTTGGGACGATGAACCGGAGCAGCATTATTACTGCGATTCACTGAAGCGTATTGGCGACATTTCTAATGTCGAACAAATCGGTGATTCAGCCTTTTTCAGCTGCGCGTCTTTAGCAGAAATCGGAAGTTTGCAGCATGTCACAACAATTGGGGATTGGGCTTTTGGGTATTGCACTTCACTCAAAGAAATCAGCAGCTTAGACAATATTAAAAAGATTGGCAGATGGGCTTTCTACAATTGTCAGTTGAATACGCTTGAAATCGGAGGAAATGACGTCCACATTGGGGCGGAAGCATTTTTCAGTTGCAATTCTCTTGCAAGCATCGAGGGCTTAAGCAACGTAACAAGCATCGGCAGCGGTGCTTTCGAGTCCTGCGCCATGACCACCATTAGCGGTCTAACGAACATTTCTGCCATTCCGGATAGCGCATTTGCCAGCTGTACCAATCTGCAAAGCGTAGAAGGTTTGGGGAATGTGACGAGCATTGGCGCATACGCATTCTCCAGCTGCTATGCGTTGGAAACACTTGATATCACCGATAATGTAACCACCATTGGTGCTTACGCTTTCAGAGATTGTGAATCGCTCACATCCATGGAGCATTTGAGCAATGTAACAAGTATTGGCGATAGTGCTTTTGTAGGCTGCACCTCCTTGGTTCGGGTTGGTGATATGCCCCATTTGGAAAGCATCGGCGACTCTGCCTTTGGGGTTTCCAGCCGTTGGATTCCGGACGAAGGCATGTCAAAAGACTATGCCTGTGCGTCACTGGAAAGCATCGGAGATCTCAGCAGCGTTACTTCCATCGGCGAAAACGCCTTCTATCAGTGCACTTCGCTGAAAACCGTCGGCAGTCTCAGCAGCGTTACTTTCATCGGCGCAAATGCGTTCAAGCAGTGTACTTCCCTGCAAAGCATCGGGGAACTCGGCAATGTTACACGCATCGCGTATGGTGCCTTCTACGGCTGTGAATCGCTGACCAGCATTAGCGGCTTGGAAAAGCTGACCGTCTTGAATCGAGAGACATTCCGCAATTGCAAATCGCTGAAAACCGTTGGTGATTTAAGCAGTGTGACAAGCATCAGCGAGAAAGTTTTTGATGGCTGCACTGCGCTAACCACAGTTGGCGATTTAAGCAGCTTGAAGGCTGTTCCTGCTAAGCTGTTCTACTGTTTGAAGGATCTTCTTTCAGTCGGCGATTTAAGCAGCGCTACCAGCATTGGGAAAGATGCATTCTATGGCTGCAGCAAGCTGGCGAGTATCGGGGACATGTCCAACGTCCGCACCATCGGCGAATATGCGTTTTCTAATTGCGAAGCATTGACCAGCCTTCCTGAACTGCCCCGGCTGAATAGCATCGGCAGCAGCGCATTCGCTGACTGCACCACTTTAACCAGCGTCGGGAATCTGACCAATGTCACAACGCTCGGCACTTGTGCCTTCAATAGCTGCAAAGCGCTGAAAACCATTGGCGATTTAAGCAAAGTCACATCCATCGGATATTCCACCTTTGGCTTCTGCACCGCATTAGAGAGCGTAGGCAACATGAGCAGCGTAACTTCGATTGATTCTTACGCATTTGAAGGCTGCTCTTCGCTTGTGCGTGTCGGCAACATGAGTAATGTCGAATCCATTGATTCTAACGGTTTTGTGAATTGCAGTGCCTTGGAACACGTTGATGAACTTGACAAGATTACCAGCATCGGTCAGTATGCATTTATGGGCTGTACTGCACTGAAGAGTATCGGTTCCCTGCACAACTTGGAAACTATCGGGAAAGGTGCTTTTAACGGCTGCAGTGCACTGGAGCATGTTGATGATTTGTACAGCTTGACGCGCTTGGAATCCGGAGCCTTTGCACACTGTGCATCGTTGGTCAGCGTTGACTGTTCTGACAAATTAACATTCATTGGAGATAATGCATTTCTCAACTGCACATTGCTTGTCAGCCTGGGCGATTTAAGCAGTGTTACAGCCATCGAATATTTTGCTTTTGCTGGCTGCTCCAGCTTGGAACGTCTTGAACACTTAGATAATCTGGTGAGCCTTGGCGAGGGCGTATTTGGGTACGGCAGCCATTATACAGGCTGTATCTCGCTGAAATCAATCGGCGATATGCCCAAATTGGAGTCAATGGAGCAGAAGTGTTTCGTCAGCTGTACTGCGCTGGAAACCGTCGGTGATTTAAGCAGCCTGAAAGAGATTCCTTATCGTGCGTTTGATGGCTGCACCTCTTTGGTAAGCGTCGGCGACCTGAGCAATGTAACCGCTATCAGACAATACGGGTTTTCTGGCTGCACAAAACTGGCCTCAATTCCGAATCTGGGCAGTTTGGAAAGCGTCGATCAATCTGCCTTCTCCGGATGCGAGTCGCTTGCATTGTTGGGCAATCTTCGCAAGCTAACGAGTTTTGGCTACCCGTCTTTCGATAACTGCCCGAACCTTGTCCTGGAAGTCCTGCCGGACTCCGCCGCTGAGCAGTACGCAAAGAGCTACAACATGCGGTACACCTACATTACGGAGTAATTCTCACATCACTTGGTTCTTCGCGGAATCTTGGGGGCAAACAACAAGATTCCGTGAAGAACCTCTTTTATCTTGCACCATTTCGTCCACATCCACATCCATGTTGATATGTGCCGTTGGATTTCGCAGAACTATAGTGCGTTTCTAAAATGAGACCGGTGCAGTTTCAAGCAGATTTTCTTGCAATTCAAGGATGAAAACCGAAGGTTTACTGGCGGTAAATCGAGAAGTGCAAGAAAAGATGCCAAAATTGCACCGGTCTCATTTTAGAAACACACGCTAAGGAGCAATCAGCTCATAGAATTTGAGCGCCTCGACAATCGCAGTTTCCTTGTCTGGCGGACAGTGTGGCTGCTTTGCCTCCTCAGACTTCGGCTTGTTGTAATTCTCACGCTCAATAATGCCACATTTCTGCTTTACCTGTGCGATATAGAGGTAGCTGACCTTCAAGCCATTATGTTCCAGAACATACGCTTTGATTTCCTCGTAGGTTGCCTTTTTCTCCGCGGCAGTCAAATCCAGCTCGTCCATCTTCACTTCAATCTCGATATGGTCCTTGCTTTGAAGTTGGACAATAAGCATACCGTCTCCACATGTTCCGTCCCCGGAAACATATCCACCGGCGTTGCCCATTCCGCCTGATATCCGCCGTCCACCAGCACGCGCAAGTCCCTTGCGAGGGTCTCCGGGTTGCAGGAAACGTACACAACCCGCTTTGGTTTCAGCATCAGCAGACTTTGCAGGAACTTCTGGTCGCTGCCGGCGCGGGGCGGGTCCATCATCACCACGTCGGGCGCGTTTCCCTCCTTGGCGAGCTTCTGCATGAAGCGCCCCGCGTCGTCGCAGAGGAAGCGCGCGTTCTCCACGCCGTTGCGGCGGGCGTTCTCCTTCGCATCGCGGATGGCATCGGCATTCAGCTCCACGCCGATGAGCTGCTTGCAGCCGTCCGACGCGCACAAGCCAATCGTACCCGTACCGCAGTAGGCGTCCAGCAGGGTTTCTGCGCCTGTCAGCTGCGCCGCGTCAATCGCCGTGCGGTAGAGGACTTCGCATTGCTTCGCGTTCACCTGATAAAAGCTCTGCGGACTGATGCGGAAGCGCTTGCCGCACAGTTCATCCTCCATGTACCCCTCGCCATAGAGGGTGATTTCCTTCGTGCCCAGCACCATGCTGGTTTCGCGCTGATTGCAATTCAGCACCACGGTCGTGATTTCCGGGTGGCGCTGAATCAGCTCCTGCACAAATGCCTTTTTGCCCGGAAATTCAAGGCTCGTTGCCACCAGCACGACCATAATCTGCCCCGTCACATGCCCCGTGCGGATGAGGATATGGCGCAGGAAGCCGCGGTGCGTGTACTCGTTGTAGATGCGCAGCTTGTAGGCAGGCAGCATCGCGACGATGGTCTGGATGATGCGGTCGGCACGGCGATCCTCAATCAGGCAGTGCCGCACGGGCACGACGCGGTGCGTCCCCATGGCGTAGACGCCGCTGATGGGCTTGCCCGCCTTGTCCACAGCCAGCACGGCATGAACCTTGTTGCGGTAGTGGAACGGGTCGTCCATGCCCAGAATCGGGCGGACTTCGCAGATTCCGTCCAGCAGTTCCGCCACGCGCTGCTGCTTCCATTGCAGCTGCTCCGCGTAGGACAGGCGGGTCAGCTGGCATCCGCCGCATTTCGCCGCGACGGGACAGTTCCAGCGGATTTCGCGCGCCGGACGCTGCGCTTTCGCCTGTTCCTTCGGCGGATTCGGACGCGTTTCCTGCATTCGGCGGGTGGTCAGGTGGTTCGGTCGGCGGAAATTGCTCATCGTGTATGTACTCCTTCATTCTCTGTGGGTTCGCTCCATTATAACACGTCTCTCCCTGCCGCTTCAAGTCTTGTTTTTCCATCTTTTCATTTTCGCGCGACTATGCTACAATAGAAGAAACAATCTTCCGTGAGGCGATTTCGATGCTGTTTTCTTCCTCCCCCATCCGTCGTCGGACGTTCTCCTGTATGCGCGGTGATTTGACCATCTGCGGCACAGAGTACCGTCCGAATGGCGAAAAACTCCCGATTGCCATTGTCTGCCACGGTTTTATGGCGAATCAGCAGACCGTCCGGCAGTACACGAGGGTGCTGGCGAAAATTGGTTACTGTGCGTACTGTTTCGACTTCTGCGGCGGCAGCGTTCCGCCCTTGGGGCGGAGTGACGGCGCGACGACGGACATGTCGGTGCTGACCGAGGTGCAGGATTTGGAAGCTGTCATTCGCTATGCGCAGTCGCTTCCCTATACCAGCGATACGCTGCTGCTGATGGGCTGTTCGCAGGGCGGGATGGTGTCCGCGCTGACCGCTGCGAAGCATCCGGATGCAGTGGACAGGCTCGTGCTGTTCTACCCGGCCTTCTGCATCCCCGACGACGCGCGCGCGGGGCATATGATGATGGCGCACTTCGACCCTCAAAATCTGCCGGAGAAGATTCACTGCGGGCCGATGCCGCTGGGGCGCTGCTATCCCGAAGCCGTCATACACATGGACGTTTTCCGCGAAATCACGCCGTACACCGGGCGGGTGCTGATTGTCCACGGCACGGCGGACGGCATCGTCAAGCCGGATTATGCGAAAAAGGCGGCGGAAGCGTATGCGAACGCAGAACTGCACTTGATTGACGGCGGAGCGCATGGGTTTAACCGCCGCCATGACGCGGAGGCGATTCGCTATTTGACCGCATTTGCCGCTTTGTGAGGGGGATTTTATGACCACCGTCGAAATCTGGGGCGCACGCGCCGGGCAGACGCAGTCCCGCCTGTTTGAAGAAATCCGCAAATGCCGTGAAGCTAGTCAGCGTGTCCTGCTGCTTGTACCGGAGCAGTACACCCTGCAAGCCGAGCGGGAACTGGTGGAGCAGCTGAATTTGCCGGGGCTGCTGGATTTGGATGTACTGTCGCCGCGCAGGCTGGGGCGGCGTATCCGAGAGAGCGCTGGCCATTCGCCCAAGGCCGCGCTGGACGAAAGCGGACGACGGATGGCACTGGCGCAGGCGCTTTCCCTGAAACAGGAGGAACTGCACTATTATCGCCGCGTCGCGCTGTCATCCGGGCTGCCGGAGAAGCTGTCCACGCTGCTGATGGACTTCCAGCGCACGGGGCTGTCAAGCGAAGAATTTGCCGCCTATGCGGAGGAGCTGCCATCCGGCGCACTGAAGGCAAAGGCGCATGATTTGCTGCTGCTTTGGCAGACGTATGACGTGCTGATTGCCGAGCGCTTTCAGGATGAGCCGACGCAGCAGTTTGAGCTGGTGGAACGGCTGCCGGAAAGCGGGCTGATGCGCGATGCCGCCGTGTTTGTCTACCAGTTTGACATGCTGCCAACGCCGCTGTGCGTCCTGCTGGCGACCGCTGCGCCGGAATGCACCCGCATGGTCGTTGCGTTCACGATGGACAAGGACACTGCAAGCGACGGGCACGTTTTCGCCTCCCAGCGCAGGAGTGCGGCGGAGCTGACCGGATGGCTGCGTCAGCGCGGCATTCCCGTACAGTGGAAGTGGCTGCCAAGCGAACCCGACGGGCGTGACGAAGCCCTCCGCCACCTCGAAGCGCACCTGTTCGCCCGCGACGGCGCGGTGTACCCCGGCGACGCGTCCGCCCTGACACTCCATGCCGCCGCAAACCCGTATGCCGAAGCCGCTTTCGCCGCGCAGACGCTGCAAAGCTGGCACGAGCGCGGCATTCCGTGGCAGTATATGGCGGTCGCGTTGGCGGATGCGCAGGGCATGGCCGGCATCCTCGCCGTCACGCTGCAAAGCGCGGGGATTCCCTGCTATCAGGCGCGGAAGGACAGCGCGGCGCGGCACGGCTTGAGTCGGATGCTCGTCGGCGCACTGCGTTGCATCTCCGGCGGATTTCTCCGCGCGGATGTGCTGCAAGTGGCAAAAAGCGGCTTTTCTTCCCTGACCCGCGACGAAGCCGATTCGCTGGAGAACTACGCCATCACGCACGGCATCAACCGCGGCAAGTGGCTGCGTCCGTTCCCTTATGGCGATGACGCGGCGGATATGGACGAACTGCGCGTCCGGCTGATTTCGCCTGTGGAGGCCCTTCGGGATGCGCTCCGCCGCGCAAAAACAGCGGGTGATTCCGTCGAGGCAATTTTCCGCTTCTTGGAGGATACCAATGCGTATGACCGCCTGATGGCGCGCGAGGAAGCGCTGCTTTCGCGCGGGATGGCGGCGGAAGCAACGCAGAATCGGCAGGTATGGACAATCCTGATGACGCTGCTTGATCAGCTGTATGCGCTGCTGAGCACGCAAAAGGCAAATCAGCGGGATTTGGCACGGTTCGTGGAATCAGGTTTGACAGGCGCGTCGATTTCGTCCCTGCCGCCGCAGCCGGACACGGTGATGATCGGCGAAGCGGGGCATTTGATGACCGGGCGGATTGATGCGCTGCTCGTCATGGGAATGCAGGACGGCGCGCTGGGCAGTACAGCGGATTCGCTCCTTTCCGAGACGGAGCGGCGCACGCTGTGCGACTTGGCGCAGCGCGCGATTGGCCTGACGCAGCAGGAGACGTGCGCCCTTCGGCAGTCGGACTTCTACCGTACGCTATCTCTTCCCCGGCGCTTTCTGACCGTCACCTGTTCGCAGGGCGGGCAGGACGGCACGGCTTTTCGTCCGGCGGGGCTGCTGGAGGACATGACGCAGCTGTTCCCACATATGGTGGTATCCGGCGGCGTGCTGGCAAACGACGTCGCACCGCTCTCCCCCGCCATGGCGCTGGATGCACTGCCGCACCACCTGCGGCAAGCTGTCGACACCGACACGCCGCTTCCGGAGCAATGGGCGAACGTCCTGCGCTGGCTGTATTTCGACCCGGAGTGGCACAGCCGCTGTCAGGCAGTGCTGGATGCGCTGAACCGCCACGGCACGGCGATTTTCCTCTCCCGCGACCACACGCGGCGGCTCTTCACGCAGGACAAGGTGTCCATCAGCCGCTTGGAGGGCTTCGCGCAGTGCCCGTATCGGCACTTTGTGAACTACGGCTTGAAGCCCGTCATCCGCCGCGAGTACGAGTTCGACCCGGCGGATGTGGGCGATTTCTACCATGCCGCGATGGAGGGGTACGCCGCCCTTGCGCTGAAGGAGCCGGATTTTCCGGATTTGCCGGACGAAAAAATCCACGCGCTGATGGATACGGTGCTGCTGCCGCTGACGACCGCGTGGGCAGATGGTCCGCTGAATGAAACGCCGTCCCTGCGCCTGCAGGGCGAGAAGTACCGCCGAACGGTGCACCGCGCCGCGTGGATGTTCACGCATCACGCGCAGCACAGCCGCTTCCGCACCGTTGGCGAGGAAGTTGTGTTTGGCGAGGAGGACGGGCTGCCCCCGGTGGTGCTGACGCTGCATGATGGACGGAAAATCGCCCTGCGCGGCAAAATCGACCGCATCGACCGCTGGGAGGGCGACGAGGGCGTGTATCTGCTCGTATCCGACTACAAGAGCAGCCACCGCGACATTGACCCGACGCGCCTATGGTACGGGCTTCAATTGCAGCTGCTGCTGTATCTGCAAGCCGCGTGCGAGGGGCTGGACGGCAATCCGGCGGGCGCATTCTACTTCACGATTCAAGACCCGATGGTAGATACGGCGGATGTAAAGGAATCCGCGGAAAAGGCGATTGCGAAAAAGCTGCACTTGAAAGGCATTGTGCTGGCGGATGTGGACGTGGTGGAAGCGCTGGATTCCAATCCGGGATATTCGTTCACGAAAATCTTTAATGCGGATAGCAGCGTCGCTTCCTCGTCTGATGGCTACACGTCGGAGGAAATGGCAGCACTGCTTGCCCACGCCAAGAAGATGGCGGCGGAGCTGGCCGACCGCATCCGCAGCGGCGAAATCACCCCGTCCCCCGCCGTCATCAGAGACTGGAACGCCTGCCAGTGGTGCGACTGCGCCGGAGTCTGCAAGCTCGACACGTCCATCCCCGGTCATGAAAAACGTGAACTTCCGCCGCTGAAGAAGCAGGATTTATTGACCCTCATGGCGAATGATACAGATGCACCCGGCAATGAGGAGGACACGTCACCGTAAAAGCGGTGAATTTTTCTCCCGAACACAAAGGAAATTCATCAGAGGCATTGCATCCGGGCGCAAAATGGTTTATAATAGAGATACGAAACTCTCACTCACAAGGAGGCGTTTACCCATGATTCAGATTATCGCAGGCAAGAAGGGCTCCGGCAAGACCAAGCGGCTGATTGACATGACCAACAACGCGGTCAAGACCAGCTCCGGCAACGTCGTTTTCCTCGACAAGAACGACAGCTATATGTACGAAGTGGACCGCGCGGTTCGTTTCGTCAACGTCGAAGAGTACAGCGTTTCCAGCGCGGAAATGTTCCTCGGCTTCCTCGGCGGCATGCTCGCCAGCAACTACGACGTCAAGACCGTCTTCATCGACGCGTTCCTCAAGCTGATCAAGATTGACCTCGCCGACGCGAAGTGGTTCTTCGACAGCCTCGAAAAATACGCGCAGAAGCATGATGTGACGTTCGTGCTGTCCGTCAGCGCCGATCCCGAAGCGCTGCCCGACTTCTGCAAGGGCTACATCATCTAATTGGAACAGCCCACGAGGGCGGCGGAGCATGTAAGCCGCCGCCCTTTTGATATTTCGCAGCCGCAGCATAATCGCTGCTATAAAATAGGTAAGAAAAGCAGTCCAGAAACTCGGCAAGAACCCTTTCTTGCCCTCAACCCAGCAGGCATCGCCCTGCGGATAGGAGCGTGATTTCCATGTCATTCATTTCCACCCGCGGCGGCGCCTGCGTCACGGCGTCCCAAGCCATCCTGCGCGGTCTTGCGCCCGATGGCGGTCTGTATGTCCCGGCGGTGTTCCCGCAGATGACGCTGGCAGACATTGCCGCGCTGACCAAGCTCGACTACCGCGCCCGCGCGCTGACCATCCTCCGGGGCTATCTTGATGATTTCAATGCGCAGGAACTGGCGGACGCAATTGCCAGCGCCTACGAAGCCGCCAAGTTCGATGACGCCGCGATTGCGCCCACGAAAAAGCTCGACAGCAATACCCATGTGCTGGAGCTTTTCCACGGACCGACGCTTGCGTTCAAGGACATGGCATTGCAGCTGCTGCCGCACCTGACGACGCTCTCCGCCAAGAAGAACGGTGAAAACCGCGAAGTGGCAATCCTCGTCGCAACCAGCGGCGACACGGGCAAGGCGGCGCTCGAAGGCTTCAAGGACGTGCCGGGAACATCCTGCACCGTCTTCTACCCGACCGACGGCGTCAGCGACGTGCAGAAGCTGCAAATGACCACCACGGGCGGCGAAAACACGCACGTCATCGCCCTGAACGGCAATTTCGACGATGCGCAATCCGGCGTGAAGGCGCTGTTCTCCTCCGCGGATTTCCATCATCAGGTGAACGCGCGCGGCAAGGTGCTTTCCTCCGCCAACTCGATTAACTTCGGCCGCCTCGTGCCGCAGATTGTCTATTATTTCTCCGCCTATGCCGATTTGCTGAACGCGGGCGCGATTGCGCTGGGCGACGAGGTGAATTTCGTCGTGCCGACGGGCAATTTCGGCAATATCCTCGCGGGCTACTACGCACGGAGCATGGGGCTGCCGGTCAAGAAGCTCATCTGCGCCTCCAACCGCAACAACGTGCTGACGGATTTCTTCCTTGGCGGCGTTTACGACACGCGCCGGCAGTTCTTCAAGACGACCTCCCCCTCGATGGATATCCTGATTTCCTCGAATTTGGAGCGTCTGTTGTTTGAATGCGCCGACCGCGACGGCGCGCTGATCGCCCGCTGGATGCAGCAGCTGCGCACGAGCCAGTCCTACGCCGTTGGTCAGCAGCGGCAGGAGTGGCTGCTGAGCGTCTTTGCCGCCGGGTACGCCGATGACCGCGACTGCGCGGAGGAAATCGCCCGCGTGTTCGAGCAGCATCACTACCTGATGGACACGCACACCGCCGTTGCGAGCCGCGTCCTGCGCCAGTACCGCGAGACGTCGGGCGATTTGACCCCGACGGTCATCGTGTCCACCGCCAGTCCCTACAAGTTCGCCGCCGATGTGCTGACCGCCGTCGCCGGAAAGAACGCCGTCGCCGGACTGGATGCATTTGCCTGCTCGGATGAATTGGAAGCGCGTTCGGGGATGCCCGTGCCGCAGCAGGTGAAGGCACTGCGTTCCCTGCCGATTCGCCACACGGCGCACTGCGAGAAGGGCGGCATGGCGCAGGCGGTGCTGGACGCTTTTGGCGGAAAGTAAATCCCCAGTGGAAAATTGGAAGGGACTAATATGAACAACACGGACATGCTTTTTGTCCAGAAGAAGCTCAATGATTTGGTCGGCTGTACCCTCATCAACCTCTCCCGCACGGCGGATTTGCTTTGCCTGTCGTTTGCGCCGCGCGCGCTGACGACCGAGGTGCAGGAGGAACAATCCCTGCACTTGCAATGCTACTATCGTCTGGTGCAGGATGGGCGGGTTTCCTTGGCGCGAAGTGACTATTTCCAGCCGTCGGAAGCCATGTGGGATTTGTGGCGCAAGCAGGGGTTGGAGGAGGATGTCATTCCGGATGACTACCGCTGTGACGAGTTGGGCGCGAACCGGCTTGATGACCGCATTGTGGAGCTGAACGACGTGCTGACAGGCATTGAAAACCGCTTCATCGTCCGCACGGTGATGGTGGATTCTATTGGGGATGTGACGCTGTGCTTTGACAACGGCGCGGTGTGGAGCATTCTGGTAGACACCTCCGGGGGAGAGGAATGCTGGCGGTATCTGCCCGCGAACGAAGAACAGCCGCAGCTGGTGCTGTACTCGGATGGCATTGAGTGCGAGTGAGGGGGCGTTTCTGAGCGCAAAACGCTGGAATGCGCGATTTCGCACGGCGTAGGCGCTTTCTTTCCTCTTGCTTGATTTTTGTTGTTGCGTTCATCGCCTCTGCGGAGGCGACTATGTTACTTTCTGGTGCGCCAGAAAGTAACCACAGAACGCCCAGAGGGAGCTGAAAAGGTAAAGAGCGGGGATTTCAGCCCCCTCTGGACTCCCCCGCCACTGCAATTTCTTGCGGGAAAGAGCAGCGTTTTATCCAGTGTGTTTCCTTTTCCATGCTGCCGGATTGCGTTGCAAAAATTGACCCGCTTGTCGCTTGACAGGCGGGTTTCTTCATGATATTGATGATATTGCTTACTCACGCCGCGTCGGTTTTCTGCTTTTGCTTATACTGTGCGGTGGTAATTCCCAGAATCACACCGAGAAACGTATCCACCGCAGTGATGGTGCCGACGACCTGCTCACCGTATGGCAGGCGCCAGATGCTCGCCAGCGCAAAATACAGCGTCCCCATCGCGGGCAGCAGCAGCTGCGCCATCCATTTCAGCACGTTATACGTCTTGTCACACATGCGCATTCCTCCCCCATCGCAGTCTATGCGGAAATTCGCCGCTTGTGCAGATTTTTTTCGCAGAAGGCTTGACAGAACGGGATTGTCCTGCTATAATAAACAAGGTTTTGAAGAAACCTGTGCCGTAGACAGCCGGTATCCGCAAGGATGTAAAGGAGTTCGCTCCGCCTGCCGAGGTGTGAAGGATATAGCATGAAATTTGCTCATCCCTTGCACCTGTTGCAAGGGTTTTCTTTTACTCCCAAACCGTTAAGGAGGTGCAAGAAATGAGCAAGGTGCATGAGGTGAAGCCGGAGAAGGTGGCAGCTGTTGCTGACATCGTCGAAAAGCTGAAGAATGCCCAGTCTGTGGTGATTTGCAGCTACAGCGGACTGACTGTGGAGCAGGTGACTGAAATCCGCAAGCAGTGCCGTGAGAATGACGCCGCGTACTGCGTCCTGAAGAACCGTCTGGTTCTGCGCGCGCTGAATGAGGTGGGCATTACCGGTCTTGACGATCTGCTCAACGGCCCGAACGCTTTCGTGTTCTCCATGAAGGACGCTGTGTCCGGCCCGAAGATCATCAACGACTACATCGAAAAGAACAAGCTGGAAAGCCTGAAGATCACTGGCGGCGTGCTGGGTACGGAAACCCTCGACGTGGCTGCTGTGAAGCATCTGGCGACCCTGCCCAGCCGCGAAGTGCTGCTGGCAAAGCTGCTTGGCTGCATGACCAACACCGTGGCGTCCTTCGTCCGCGTGGTGGATGCAATCCGCAAGCAGAAGAATGGCGAGGAATAATCCGCGCCGATGCCGCATGAGGCTTTACGCCCCTGCGGTCTGAACAACGACAAGTTTTCATTACGATATCAACCGATATAGGAGGCTGAATCAACATGACTCATGAGGAGATCATTGCTGCCGTCGAGTCCATGACGGTGCTGGAACTGGCCGATCTGGTCAAGGCTATGGAAGAAAAGTTCGGCGTGTCCGCTGCTGCGACCGCTGTTGTTGCTGGCCCCGCTGCTGGTGCCGCTGCTCCCGCTGCGGAAGAAAAGACCGAGTTCGACGTGGTGCTGAAGTCCTTCGACGCCGCTGCGAAGCTGAAGGTTCTGAAGCTCGTCCGCGAAGTGTGCGGTCTGGGCCTGAAGGAAGCCAAGGACTTCGTCGAAGCCGTTGCGGCTGGCCCGAAGACCGTCAAGGAAGGCCTGTCCAAGGAAGACGCCGACAAGATGGCTGCCCAGTTCAAGGAAGTCGGCGGCGAATGCGAAATCAAGTAATTCTTCGGAATTACGTTTCGCCTTCTTGCAATCGTCAAGAAAAGCAAAGAGGTTGGATGCTTGCATCCAGCCTCTTTTTTATGCTATCGACACGCTTCGTCTCTGTTCCCCTTGACTTTTTTGCATTCTTGCGGGATAATAAGGCAGGAAATTCGTCAATTCATCCGTTTTATTTGAAGGAGGTGCATGGCGATGCTGACTTTTCGGGACGCAACCGCTGATCAGGCGGGGCTTATCAGCCACATTTATGCTACCAGCTGGCGTAAGACCTATCGGGGGCATATCGCCCAGCATTATCTGGATCGTCTGCCCGATGAATACTGGGTGCCATCCATCCGCTCATGGCTGTCCAGCGGGCAGCTGTATGGGCTGATGGTCTATGACGACGATAAGCCCGTTGGCTGCTGCATCTACGGCCGCGGGCGCGACGAGGATTACGGCGACTGGTGCGAGATTGTGTCGCTCTATCTGCTGCCGGACACGATGCGTCAAGGCATCGGCGGCAAGCTGCTGGAAGAAGTCATCCGGCTGATGCAGCTGGACGGCTATGAGAAGTTTTACCTCTGGGCGATTGACGGCAACGAAATCGCCGACGGCTTCTACCGCAAGCATGGCTTTCTGCGCACGGATGACGCGGTCGATTACAAAATCGGCGGTGAACCCGTGCGGGACGTGCGGTATACGCGCGTATTACCCAGCGCGTAATTCAGCCGGTTTCGGCTTTTGCAGATACATGCCCGTGGCAATCAGCGCCGTCAGCGGCGCCGCCGCTGCCAAGCCGAACGACCCGACAAGCGTGTTGAGCAGCTGCGAAGCGACATATTTCAGGTTGATGATGTCCATCAGCGGCGTTCCCTGTCCGGCGAAATGCATCAGCATCGACAGATAATTGCCGGAATATGCCAGCATCAGGGTCGTCGTCATTGTGCCTAACACGCTCCGCCCGACCAGCAGCCCCGACTTCATCAGCGCTCGGCGGCTGATGTCCGGTTTGTGGCGGTGCACTTCCTCCATCGACACGCTGATGTCCATCGACAAATCCATCAGCGCGTCAGTGTTTTTCCCATTTCAAATTTCCCCATATAGACAGGGCAGGAGATGTTTCATCATCCCCTGCCCTTTGGTTTGCTTCGATTTACAGACCCATCGCATCCATCGTGCGGGTGAAGATGCCCGTGTTGTCATACAAGCCAGAGAGCTTCTCCGCGCCCACCCCATAGGCGTACACCGGAATCTGCAAGCCGGTATGCGCATAGGAGGTGTAGGAGAGGCCAGCCTTGTTGTTCATGATGTGGCTCACCGCCATGGAGAAGGGGTTGGTCAGCGTTTCATCATAATTGATGACGCCGGAGAGCGTCTTCTTGCCGGAAGCCATCGACGTAGCGGTCGAAGCAGAATCCGGGCAGAAGGAAGAGCTGTCGTAGGTGGTCACCAGACCGAGGTACGGAAACTTGGTGAAAGACAAATCCGCCGGAACCGGAAACTTGCTGTCCGGGTTTTCGATGCTGCCCAGATAGTACTGGGTCGCAGTCACCTGCGGGTTGCCCATGCCATCGCCGATGAACATAAACACATACTTCGGATGACTTTCGTCCTCCGCCATGGCCGTTGCGCACATCAGGCACAGCACCAGCGCGCAGAGGATTGCAGGGAACTTCTTCATGATTGTTTTTCCTTCTCGTTCTTCGTCTTGTTCTTCTGAACAAGATGTATTCTACCGGAGGAATGTAATACTATTTCCAAATGAGAATGCGCCAAGATGCGCCGCGAATTTTTCGCTCTG